>Ga0307469_10000007_pt1 | contig 195082 bp, 183 predicted proteins | sample atmos_gasesAM2C__FD_203084 | JGI IMG/M metagenome (GOLD analysis project Ga0307469, IMG submission 203084) | Hardwood forest soil microbial communities from Morgan-Monroe State Forest, Indiana, United States - atmos_gasesAM2C_515 | ecosystem: Environmental > Terrestrial > Soil > Temperate... | reverse complement strand
TGGTCTTTCTTCCCGCCCCGGTTTCCTTCAGGAACATCCCGCCCTGGATCAGGCCGCCGGTGATATCCGTGTAGGCGCTGCCGCTCACCGATTTCACGAACGCGTCGATCTTCTCCTTGAACGCGCGCTTCTGCGCGTTCGCCTGCGAGGGCCGGCTGTCGAAAGTGACCTTCGCGATGATGTCCTTCTCGCTGAAGCTTCGGGTCCTCACCCGCGCCACCGCGAGCGAATCCCCCGACTGCAGGGTGCCGAGCAGGTAGTTGATGATGCGCTGGGCCTTGCCGACTTCCTGCGCGTAGGTTCCCGACGTGTCGATCAGCATGTAGACAGCCTGGGAGTGGCTGCGCTGGTCGGTGCAAGTCGATGCCGACAATGCGAGCAGCGACGCGAGAAGCAAGCGCTTGACCATGGTCGCCCCCTTCATGCGGCGCGCTTGACGGCGCGCGATTCCCGCGCCTCGTCATCACCCGCGCCGCGGGCCGCTTTGACCACGCGCTCGATCAGCAGCGGCAGCACGATGCTGACGTCGTACACGGCGATCAGCACCCTGAACAGCTGCCGCACCAGGTTGCCGAGAATGCGCAGCACGAACCCGGTCACGCGGATGATCATCACCACGAACGCCCCGCCGACCGTGCGCAGGGAATAGATGAACGACTCGAGCGGAATCGCCACGAAAGCGAGAGCGAAGGGCAGGAAGAAGCCGAGGAGCATCTGCGCGGTGGTCGGGATCATCCTGAGCAAAGGATCGGGCGGGGCCGCCTGCTGCACGGTCGCCAGCGACTGAACCAGCGCCTGCTTGTCCGCGGCCAGCATGTCGCGCATCAGAGCGAGCGCCGCCTCGATGCTCGCGAAGATGAAGAGAAAAGTCAGCGCGGTCCAGAACATTCGGCGCCGCATGCGCTCGTTCATGTTGGCGATGAGGGGAAACAGATGCGTGATACGCAGCGATTCCATCACGAACAAGCCCATCGCCGCTTCGAGGAATATCAGAACGAGCGCGGCCACGTCGGACATGCGCAGCGTCGCGGTCAGGTAGTCGCCGGCGCCGACCATCTCCGAGAACGGCAGGGCGATCAGCTTGAAGTTGACGAGCGCGCCGCCGACCGCGATCAGCAGGACGAGCACTGAAATCGCGAACTGCGTGAACGCGGACACGGTCAGCGCGTGCTCGGCCCTGTCGGTCTTCTTGTTGATCTGCTCGTATTTCTCCATCTGCGCGTCGATCTTCGACGAGGTGTCCTGCAGGCCGGTCAGCTTGCTGTCGACCTGGCCGAAGGTCTTGTCGAGCGAGCGCCAGAACGGCATGAACCCGTTCAGGATCTTGTGCCGCGACTCGTAGGCGCGGCGGTACTCGCCGATCGCCTTGTCGTGGATGGTGTGGACCGAGCGCTTGATCTCCTCGAGGATCCTCTGCACCATTTCGTTGCCTTCCGACTTGACCTTGGCGATCGCGGCGACGGCCTCGGTCCACTCGGGCGGCGCCGGCGGCACTTCGCCGCATTTCTTGTAGTCCTCCTCGACGCGGGTGATCTCCTCGAGCAGCTTGCGCTGCAGGGCCGGATAGCCTTCCAGATCGCGCGTGACGAGCGCGCCGATGCGCTCGAACTCGCGCTCGATGTGCTGGCCGACTTCCTCGCGCCCGTGCGCGAGCAGCACTACCTTGTTGCGCTCCTTCATGTCCCTCGCGGTGGCAAACAGCCAGCGGGCGCCCAGCCTCAGCGGCCCCCCCACCATGTGGCCGATCGAGCGGAACAGATCGTGAACGAGCCTGCGCGCGGCATACAGGAGCGGCATCGCGATGACGAACAAAATCAGCGCCGAACCCACAGCGTTACCCGGCCAGATCATCCAGAACTGGTTGCTCATGATGAGTTCCTCCCTCCGGCCAGCAGCCGGTTGTCAGGACAACGACATACGATAGATCAGGCGCGCGCGGGGCGCCAGCACAATTCAGGGACTATTTCTCGAACCCCGGCGCACCGGCGGAAATGTTTTGATCCTATTGGTTATTTTTAACGCCTCTGATGTCGTATACGGGCGACAGGGAGGACGTGAGCGCACCGCGGTGCCGGAAGCTATCATAGCGGCGCAAACGGGGAGCAAACACCATGTTGACCAAAAGTATCGCCGCCGTCGTCGGTGCCCTGGTTATCGTCGGCGCCCTCTACGTTCTCGTCGTGACGCTGTGGAGCTACTCGAGCGGCGAGCGCGCAGGCTGGGTGCAGAAATTTTCCAGCAAGGGCTGGCTGTGCAAGACCTGGGAAGGCGAGATGGCGATGGTGTCGATGCCGGGGACGACCGCCGACAAGTTCTTCTTCACCGTCTGGGACGACGAGATCGCCGCGCAGATCAACAAGGTGATGGGCAAGCGCGTGTCGCTGCACTACGAGGAAAAGGTCGGCATCCCGACTTCCTGCTTCGGCGAAACGCGCTACTACGTGACCAAGGTGAAGGCGGTCGAGGAAATCCAACTCGCGCCGGGCGTGGTCGTGCCGACCAAGCCCGCCGAGCCCGCGGCGCCCGCAGCGCCGGCGCCTTCCGCAACGCCCGCTACACCCGAGAAGAAATAGCGCGCTTCGCGAAGCGCTTGTACACGCGGCGCGCGTTGCCGGAGTAGATCTTCTCCTTGTCTTCCTTGCTGAGCCCCTTGGCCGAGTCGATGTAGCGCTTGGTGTCGTCGTAGTTGAAGCCGGTCTCGGGGTCCACCCCTTTCACCGCGCCGACCATCTCGGATGCGAACAGGATGTTGTCCGCCGGAATCACTCTGAGGAGCAGATCGATCCCCGGCTGATGGTAAACGCAGGTGTCGAAGAAGACGTTGTTCATCACCAGCTCTTTCAAGGGCGGCCGCTTCATGTCCTGGGCGAGCCCGCGGTAGCGGCCCCAGTGATAGGGCACGGCGCCGCCGCCGTGCGGGATGATGAACTTGAGCGTCGGGAAATCGCGGAACAGGTCCGCCGTGATGAACTGCATGAAGGCCGTGGTGTCGCCGTTGATGTAATGGGCGCCAGTCCCGTGAAACGCCGGATTGCAGGACGCGCTGACGTGGACCATCGCCGGCACGTCCAGCTCGACCAGCTTCTCGTAGAGCGGATACCACCATTTGTCGGTGAGCGGCGGCTCCTTCCAGTATCCTCCCGACGGATCGGGATTCAGATTGCACCCCACGAATCCGAGCTCCTTCACGCAGCGCTCGAGCTCCGGGATGCAGTTCTTCGGCGGAACGCCCGGGCTCTGCGGCAGCTGGCACACGCCGACGAAGTTCTCCGGGTACAGCGTGCATACGCGGTGGATCAGCTCGTTGCAGTGCTCCGACCAGTGGCGGCTGGTGGTCTCGTTGCCGATGTGATGGCTCATGCCCATCGCGCGCGGCGAGAAAATCGTGATGTCGGTGCCGCGCTCGCGCTGCTGCTTGAGCTGCGCCCCCTCGAGGCTGGCGCGGATCTCGTCGTCGCTGATGCCGAGCGAGCCCTTGGAGGGCGCGTGCTTGGCATCCTCGAGCGCGGCGATCTGGCGCTTGCGCCACTCCTCGAGCTGCTTCGGAGCGGTGGTGTAGTGGCCGTGGCAGTCGATGATCATTGGCTTCTTTCTCCGGAGACTTTCAGCCCAGCGCGCGCGTCACATCGTCGAACAGCTCGTCGACCGAGAAGCGCCGCGGGATCATGCGCTGGCGGTAGACGGTATCGATGACCACCTCGAGATTGCGGCGGTTCGCTTCGAGCCCGAAGGGATTCACGTCGAGCTCGCCCTCCTTGGGCAGCTTCGCCGCCTTCTTGCTTTGCTCGAGCAGCCGGTAGATCTCGCGCACCGCCTCGGGATTGGACTTCGAGAGCGACTCCTTTACCACCACCATGTGGTTCACCTGGATGGCGTTGTATTTCTTCCGCCAGGCCTCGGCCGCGGCGGGGGGATCGGGGATGAGGGGCTTCAGCCGCGGATCGGTCGGCACGGCGGGCAGGATCGCCGCGTCGATCTCTCCTGCGAGGAGCATCGCCGTCAGCTCCTTGCCCTCGGGCGCACGCTCGACCGAAGGCGGATCGCGGAACTCGGCGACGTGCGCGTCCTCGAAGGTCACCCATTTCACCCGGGCGAGGTCGACGCCGTAGTCGTCGGCGAGAATGCCGCGCAGCCAGGTCGAGGTCGTCACCGTGTAGGAGCGCGTGCCCACGCGGCGGCCGGCGAGATCGGCGGGCCCGAGCGGCCCGCGCTCCATGTTGTAGACGATGTGGGGATGCTGGAAGCGCGCCATCACCACCGCGGGCAGAAGCGACAGCGGCTTGCCGTGCGCCTTGGCCATGAGGAAGGTCACGACGGCGAGCTCGGAGCAGTCGAATTCGAGATTGCGCACGACGCGCTTGAACGCGGTGCTCACCGTCTTCACGTCGGCGAACTCGAGGTTCACTCCGCGCGACTTGAGCTCGCCCTTCTTCAGCGACTGCGTGATCGGGTAGTCGCCCAGGAGCATCTTCACGGTCTTATCCATGGGGGTGTACCCTGCGGTTTTTCCTGGAGAAGCCGATGAGCGACGCTAGAGAAGTCGTGGTGATCGATGTCAAGATTCCCTTCTGGTCCATGGTGGTTCTTCTTGTCAAATGGGCCATCGCAGCGATACCCGCGATGGTCATCCTGGTGATCCTCGCGACCGCGACGTCGATGGTGCTCGGCGCGGTGTTCCACTGGCCGTGGATGGGCCGCGGCATGGTGTGATTGTATAATTGGCGGACTGACCTCGCCAACGAACGCAATGCAAACCGAAGAAAGCCTGCTCGCCAACGTGAAGATGGCGCCCAGGGACGCGATCCTGGGCCTGACCGAGCTCTACGTCGCCGATCCCAGCCCGAAGAAGGTGAATCTCGGCGTCGGCGTCTACTACGACGACCAGGGCAAGGTGCCCTTGCTCGAGTGCGTGCGCCGCGCCGACGAGGCGCTCACCGCAGCCGGCGTCGCCCGCCCGTACCTGGCGATGGACGGCTTTCCGGACTACGTCCGCCAGGTCCAGTCGCTGCTCCTCGGTCCGAGCCACCCGGCGGTCGCTGCGGGCCGCGTCACCACCGTCCAGGCGGTGGGCGGAACCGGAGGCCTCAAGGTCGGCGCGGACTTCATCAGACGCTTCGCCCCCGAGGCCGCCGTCTACATGTCGGACCCGACCTACGACAACCACCGGCCGCTGTTCGAGGAGGCGGGCTTCAGGATCGAGACCTACCCCTACTACGATCCCCGCACGCGCGGCATCAGGTTTGCCGAGATGCTCGCCTGCCTCAAGGGGATCGCCAAGGGATCGGTCGTGCTGCTGCACGCCTGCTGCCACAACCCCACCGGGGTCGACATCCGCGGCGCGCAGTGGGACGAGGTGCTGAAGGTCGTCGCCGGGCGGCGCCTCCTCCCGTTCCTCGACTTCGCCTACCAGGGATTCGGAGAAGGCGTGGAAGAGGACGCGCAGGTGGCGCGCCGCTTCGCGCAGGAGCTGCCCGCGGTGCTGGTGGCGATGTCCTTCTCCAAGTCCTTCTCGCTGTACGGCGAGCGCGTCGGCGCGCTCTCGGTCGTCGCCGCGGACTCGGGCGAAGCCGCGAAGGTGCTCAGCAACCTCAAGCGCATGATCCGCACGAACTACTCGAACCCGCCTTCGCACGGCGCGCGCATCGTCGCCGCGGTGCTTGCATCGCCCGAGCTGCGTGCGCTGTGGGTGAAGGAAGTGGTCGGCATGCGCGACCGCGTGCGCTTGATGCGGCGCGAGCTGGTCGATCGGCTGAAGAAGCGCATTCCCGACGACTTCGGCTTCATCCTGCAGCAGCGCGGGATCTTCTCCTACTCGGGCCTGTCGCGCGAGCAGATGGTCGCGCTGCGCGAGCGCTTCTCCGTATACGGAATCGAGTCGGGCCGCATCTGCGTGGCGGCGCTGAACTCGCGCAACCTCGACTACGTCGCCGACGCGATCGCTGCGACGGTCAAGCTCTCCCAGCCCGCCGCAGCCTAGGCCATCAGGCCGAACATCGCGACGACCGCCGCGGCCATCACGGCCACGGCGAGCCAGCCGAGCGCCTTGAGGCGCCGGCTGACGACGAAGGGACCCATCACCGCGGGGTTCGCCGCGAGCAGCATCATCACCGCCATGATAGGCACGGAGATGACGCCGTTGACGATCGCCGACCACACCAGCATGCGCATCGAATCGACGCCGTAGAGATCGATCGCGACTCCGAGCACGGTGGAGACGGTGAGGATGGCGTAGAAGCCGCGCGCCTGCGCGAGCGTGAGGCCCAGCCCGATCGGCCAGCGGAAGGTCTCGGCGACCGCGTAGGCCGCCGAGCCCGCGAGGATGGGCACCGCGAGCAGGCCCGTCCCGATGATCCCCAGGGCGAAGAGGAAAAAGGCGAACTCCCCCGCGAGCGGGCGCAGCGCCTCTGCCGCCTGCGCCGCGCTCTGGATGTCCGTGATCCCGCTCGCGTGCAGCGTCACCGCGGTGGTGAGCATGATGCAGAAGGCGATGAGGTTGGAGTAGATCATGCCGAGGGTGGTGTCGGTCTTGATACGCGCGAATTGCGAGCGCGCCTGCGCCGGCGCGACGAGCAGCGGCTCGTGGCCAGGCGTCGCGCGCTGCTCCTCGACTTCCTGCGAGGCCTGCCAGAAGAAGAGGTAAGGGCTGATGGTGGTGCCGAGCACCGCGACGAAGATCGCGAGGTAGCTGCCGTCGAAAGTCAGCGTCGGCAGCAGCGTCCCCAGCAGCGACTCCCTGAGCGAGACGTGCACCACGAGCACCGTTCCGACGTAGGAGAAGAGCGCGAGCGTGAGCCACTTGAGGATGGGCGCGTAGCGCGGGAAGGGTATGAAGATCTGCAAGGTGAGCGACACCAGCGCGAACAGCACCTCGTAGATCTCGCTCGATCCTCCCGCGACGAGCGCCAGCGCGTCGCCCATGGCGCCCAGATCGGCCGCAAGGTTGATCGTGTTGGCGACCAGGAGCAGCGACACGACGAAGTAGAGCAGCGGCTTCGGGAAGCGCTCGCGGATGTTCGCCGCGAGACCGTTTCCCGTGACGCGCCCGATGCGCGCGCTCACCACCTGGATACCGATCATGAGCGGCGTCGTAAACAGCACCGACCACAGCAGGCCGTAGCCGTACTGCGCGCCCGCCTGCGAGTAGGTTGCAATGCCGCTTGGATCGTCGTCCGCCGCGCCCGTGATGAGTCCCGGCCCCAGCTTCTTGATCAGCGGGACGCGGGTGCGCTCGAGCTCGTCTTCGTTCTCCGTATCCAATGCCTTGATTTTGCCCGATCGGGCTTTCGAAGGCATGACAAAAAGCGCGGGCCGGGCTCTTGACGTTTCCCTGACGCGGGAACAAGCTCACGCTCAACCAGCAAGGGGGCGACAAGAGCATGGCGAATCTGCCGGCAGGCCGTGCGGCCGAGCGAATCCTTTCCGTTTTCATCCTCGCCTTGCTCTCCTGGCATCCAGGAGTCCTCGCGCAGGAAGTCAAAGAGGAAATCCGCAGCTATACGAGCGTCGGCCGCATAAAGTGGCGGCTTCCGACGAAGGACTTCAACTACAACTACGCCGTCCCGCACTGGACCGCGGGGCCCAGAATCCAGTGCCGCGGCCCGAAACCCGGCCCGAACCGCCGATTCGAATGCGAGCTCGGCGTCCAGGCCCGCGACCTGACCTTCGACTCGGCGAAAAGGCGCGCCCGACTCGAGAAAGAGATGCAGGAGTCCCTGAAGCAGGCGGTCGAAAAAAGCGTCGACGTGCGCACTCATGGGCCCGGGGATGCGATTCTGTACGTTACTCTGACGGACCGCACGCAGCCCACCGACTACAAGTACTTCACCCAGGGGTACTACGCGACCGGTTCCGCCGTTATACGCTTCACCCTACTCTCCAACGACGACTCGGGAGACGAAAGGCGCCGCATGCTGGACACCGTGCTCGCGACGGAATCCCTGGATGCCCTGGGCGTGCTCGCCTGGAAGCTCAGCGACTACCGCGCGATCTGCGGCGAGGTGTTCCCCGAGCTCTCGAAAGCGAACGACACCGCGTTCTCCGCCTCGCCGTTCGCGCGCGTGGATTTCGCCGAGGCGATGCGGCCGCTGTTCAAGCCTGACACCACACGCGAGAGCATCGCCGAAATGCTCAAGAAGTCGAAGGAGGAATTCGCGAAGACCTTCGCCAGGTCCAGCCCCAACAGCCGGGAATTCTGCGAGAGCTACCCCGCCCAGGTCGCGCAAGCCGAGAGCAGCCTGCAGGGAGCGATTGCTAGCACGGTTTCCGGAAATCCAAATACCAGCCTAAGGAGATAGCCGTGGACAAAACCCCAGGCCGCCGTCAGTTTCTCAAATCCGCCGCTGCGCTCGGCGCCGCGATTCCCGCCGGCGCCGCGGCCCAGTCAAAGGCCCCTGCGCACGCGGATCACGCGAAGCAGCACGCAGAACACATGCGAGCGGCTGCGGCCGCGGCGCAGCAGCGGCCGTACATGTTCCTCTCGCAGGCCGAGGTCGCGTTCCTCGACGCTGCGGTGTCGCACCTCATCCCCAAGGACGAGCTGGGGCCGGGGGCGAAAGAAGCCGGCGTCACCTATTTCATCGACCAGCAGCTCTTCGGCGGCTACGGTTCGATGGCGCGGAAGTACACGCAAGGGCCCTGGCCCGAGGGGACGCCGCAGCAAGGCTACCAGTCGCCACTGACGCCCGCCGCGGTGTACCGCGCCGGGATCCGCGACACCAACGCCTATTGCCGGAAGACGTACGGGAAGACTTTCGACGCCCTCCCCCGAGCGCAGCAGGACGAAGTGCTGAAAGGCCTCGACGGCGGCAAGATCGAATTGGAGCAGGTGCGCTCGCAGTTTTTCTTCAACATGCTGCTCGCCAACACCATCGAGGGCTTCTTCGCCGACCCGGTGTACGGCGGCAACCGCGACAAAGCGGGCTGGAAGCTGGTCGGCTTCCCCGGGGTGGCCGCTGTATACACTACGTTCATCGAGAAGCACAACGTGCCCTATAAGGCGCAGCCGGTGTCGATCGCGGACATCACCGGGCGGCTCGCCAAGGTGGACGAGCACGGCCACCCGATCCACGTGATGCTCGACGACAAGGCGGGGGTCTGACCATGGCGACCAAGCTGAAAGGCGTCGACGTCGTCACCGTAGGAGTCGGTCTCACCGCTACGATCCTCGCGCAGGAGCTCGCCGCGACGGGCCTCAAGGTCGTCGGCATCGAGCGCGGCCGCTGGCGCGACACCGATCCGGATTTCGCCATGCCCGGCGCGCACGACGAGCTGAAGTACGTGCGGCACCACGAGCTGATGCAGGACCTGTCGAAGGAAACGATCACTTTCCGCAACAACATGAACGAGCTGGCGCTGCCGATGCGCGAGCTCGGCTCTTTCCGTCCGGGCGAAGGCGTGGGCGGCGCGGCGGTGCACTGGGGTGCGGTCACCTGGCGCTTCTTCCCGTGGGATTTCCAGACGAAGACCCGGACCCTGGAGCGCTACGGGCCGAAGCAGGTCGCCGAGGACTGCACCATGCAGGACTGGGGGGTTACGTATGAAGAGCTCGAGCCGCATTTCGACCGCTTCGAGTATCTCTACGCGGTCTCCGGGAAGGCGGGCAATCTGAAGGGCCGGATCGTCGAGGGCGGCAACCGCTTCGAGGGCCCGCGCTCGCGCGAGTTTCCGAACCCGCCGCTCAAGACGCCGCATTCGAGCGCGCTCTTCGCCAGGGCGGCGCAGTCGCTCGGCTACAAGACCTTCCCGATTCCGAGCGCGGCGAGCTCGCGCGCGTACAAGAACGAGTACGGCCAGACGATCAACGCCTGCGTGTACTGCGGCTACTGCCAGTTCTTCGCCTGCGAGATGGGCGCGAAGGCGAGCCCGCAGACGACGGTGCTGCCGGTGCTGATGAAGAATCCGAACTTCGAGCTGCGCACCATGTGCAACGTCGTGAAGATCAACCTCGACTCGGAGAAGAAGCGCGCGGTCTCGGTCACCTACGTCGACTCGCGCGGCAGGGAGTTCGAGCAGCCGGCGGAGCTGATCCTGCTCACCTCGTACGTGCTCAACAACTGCCGACTGATGCTCCTCTCGGGCATCGGCAAGCCCTACGACCCGGTTGCGAACACCGGCGTCGTCGGCCGCAACTACGCCTACCAGACGCCGTCCAACGTCAACCTCTTCTTCGACGACAAGGTCATCAACGGCTTCATGGGGGCGGGCGGGAACGCGACGGGCATCGACGACTTCAACGGCGACAACTTCGACCACACCGGGCTGGGATTCATCGGCGGAGGCAACATCAACTGCGGCTCGGGCGCGACGCGGCCGATCGAAGTCCGCCCGGTGCCTCAGGGAACGCCGCGCTGGGGACCGGAGTGGAAGAAGGCCGTCGCGAAATACTTCACCCGATCGTGCTCAGTCGCCATCCAGGGCGCGTGCCAGAGCTACCGCGGCAACTATTTGGATCTCGACCCGACCTACCGCGACGCCTACGGCCTACCGCTATTGCGCATGACCTTCGACCGGCACGAGAACGAGCACAAGATGAGCGTGTACGTCACCAACAAGGCGGCCGAGATCGGCAAGGCCATGGGCGCGTCGAAAATGAACGTCAACCCGCGCACCGGCAAATACACTATCGTGCCCTACCAGTCGACCCACAACACCGGCGGCACCGTCATGGGCGCGGACCCCAACACCAGCGTCGTCAATAAGTATCTACAGAGCTGGGACGTCCACAACGTCTTCGCCATCAGCGCCGGCGCCTTCCCGCAAAACGGCGGCTACAACCCGACCGGAACCGTGGGCGCGCTGACCTACCAGGCGCTGGAGGCGATCAAGACGAAGTATTTGAAAAAGCCGGGGGCGTTGGTTTAGTTGGTTTGGAGACCTGCGGACTGTTAGTCCGTAGGTCCAGGTTTGAACCCCGCTCGGGACGTACTTAGCGTCCGCTATCGACCCTGAGCCGCCGCTCGCCTTTCTCCATACCGGACATTCACGGATAGGATAATCAATTCTCCGGCGCGCCGCAGTCCAATGCTTGAAGCTGTGCTGACGGCGCACGTCGGTCTTATGTTAACTTGGCTCCGCCTGCGCACCCCTCTCAACGGGGCGAATCGGAGCGAGTCTAGTGATAAAAAATCTGCGTCTATAATGGGCACCTCAAAGAACGAGCGGGTGGTCCGCACCTCGTTCGTCGCACCCAACACCTCGATGTTCGAGATCGGACGCGGGAGATCGGCCATGAAGGATCCCCTAGGATCGGGACGGCGGTCCGAACTGCGGGTGCTACGAAGTCCCTGGCGTTCCCTGTGCCCTTACTCGGTGGAGCCCGCATGGGCGGATCTGCGGCGTGGGGCGGAGCACTTCCCCGACAAGATCGCCCTGATCGACGCCGCCGGGACGCGGTCGACGTATCGTGACCTGTGGGAAGGCGCACGACGCGTGGCCGCTCTGCTGCAGCGCGAGGCCAATCTCGCCCCCGGCGAGACCGTAGCACTCGGGGCGGCGGCGACGCGCGAGCTCGTCGTCGCGATGTACGGCGCCTTCCTGGCCGGCGCGCGGGTCACGACCTTCAACGCGAAGCTGAAGGAACGGGAGCTGCTGGTACAGCTGACCGATGCCAATGCCGTCGTGGCCGTGGCGCCCGCACCGTGCTGGTGGACCATCGAGCAGCTCGCCATCCTGGGTGAGCTCGACAACGTCCGGTGGATTCGCGCCCTCGAAAACATCTGGGAGCTGCAGAAGGCTGAGCGCCACGACCCGGAAGCGGTGGTGATCGACCCACTGCGAGACATCGCACTGTTGCCGTATTCCAGCGGCACATCCGGGCTGCCGAAAGGGGTCATGCTCACTCACGCGAACCTCACCGCATCGAGCCGCCAGCTCGCGGCGACCGGTTGGGTGACCCCCGACAGCATCGTCATGACCCTCCGCTTGTTCTCCAACTCGATTCGCCTGGTGTTCGCACAGGGCGCTACCGCCATCGCGCAGAGCTGGCTCGAGGCCGACGAGACGCTGGCCATGCTCGGAGCGCACCACGCCAGCCATCTCATGGTGCGGCCCACGTACCTGCGCCAGTTGGCCGGGCGCGCGCTCAGCTCACCGCAGGCGGCACCGACGCTGCGCGTGATCGAAACCGGCGGCGAGCCCTTGCCGCCCTCCACTGCGAGCCTGGCGGAGCGCGCGTTCCATTGCCCGGTGGTCCAGGCCTACCACCTCACCGAGACTGGCGGGGCGGCCAATCGCGTGCCTCTCGGAGAAGTGAACGCCGCCTCAGTGGGCTGCCCGGTACCCGACACGGAGGAGCGGATCATCATTCCCGGGACTGACGCCGACGTCGCGACGGGCGAGATCGGCGAGGTGCTCATCCGCGGCCCGCAGGTCGCCGTTGGCTACTGGAACCAGCCGGAGGCGACGGCGGCGACATTTGGCCCCGAGGGCTGGATGCGCACCGGCGATCTGGCCCGCCAGGACGCGCGAGGTCATCTGGTCATCGTCGGGCGGATGAAAGAGATGCTCAAGGTGGGAGGCCTGCAGGTCGCTCCCGCGGAGGTCGAAGCGGCCCTGCTGGAGCACGCCGCGGTCGCGGACGTAGTCGTGGTCCCGATGCGCTCGCCGCGTTACGGCGAAGTGCCGCGCGCGTACGTCGTGCTGCGCCCCGGACGCGAGGTGAGTGGCGCAGCCTTGATCGCGCACGCTGCGGATCGCCTGGCTGAGCACAAGCATCTGCGGCGGGTCGACGTGGTCTCCGAGCTGCCCCGGGGCCCGGGCGGCAAAGTCCAACGGAGCGGGCTGCGCTCACGCGACTGAGCGGGGCCTGCAACCTCCGACAGACGAGGACTATACTCGCCGGTGGACGCGACCAAGGAAGACCCCTTGTGAAGCCCAAGTCGGGACCGTTCTGGCGCGGCGCTCTTTCCCTGAGCTGCACCTGCCTGCTTGCTGTGAGCCTCCTCAGCGGGTGCGACTCCACGCCCTCGCCGCCTCCAAAACCGGGCGCCTCGCCAGCCGCGACCAAAACCCCGCCCAAGATGGTACGCATTGGCTTCATGGCACCAGACGATCCCGACCCGCGTTTGAGCGGAACCCGCAACTTTCTCCAGGGCATGGAGGAGCACGGGTGGGTCGACGGAGTGAATCTGACGGTCGAGTATCGCTACACGGGTTCTAGCTCCGACCTCGCGCGTGCGGCCGCGGAAGACCTCGTTCGACTGGGTGTCGATGTCATCGTCACGGTCGGGACCGTCCGCACCGAGGCCGCACAGAAAGCCACCCGTTCGATTCCGATCGTCATGACGAATAGCGGTGACCCGGTGGCGTCGGGATTCGTGAAGAGCCTGGCACGCCCTGGGGGCAATATCACGGGGATGAGCCTGCTGAGTCCCGGGCTGGCGGCCAAGCGGCTGGTCTTGCTCAAGGAGACGATCCCTTCGATCCGACGCGTCTTGGTCCTGTGGAACCCGGACAATTCGAGCGCTCAGGCCGGCCTGCGGGAAACCGAAACCGCGGCCGCAGCTTCGAACATCCGCGTCATCGCACGCAAGGTCCGGACCCCCGAGGAGCTGGCGGCCGCCCTGCAGAGTGCGAAGTCAGAGCGAGTGGGCGCGATTGTTCCGCTCGGCGATCAGCTTTTCTTTGCCAGGCGGGCGGAGATCGCTCGCTTCGCGCGCGAGCATCGCATGGCGACCATGCACGATCTGCGTCCGTATGTCGCCGCGGGCGGGCTCATGTCGTACGGCCCCAACCTTCCCGTCCTCTACCGGCGCGCCGCCACCCATGTCGACAAGATCCTCCGCGGTGCTAACCCCGCCGAGCTTCCCGTCGAACAGCCGAGTAAATTCTTCTTGGTCGTCAACCTGGAGACCGCTTGTGGTCTCGGCATCACCATCCCTGACAGCATCGCCCTTCAGGTCACGGAGCTCCTGGGAACGAGCGCTTCCCGCGAACCGCCGCACGCGCGCGGTCCCAGGGCTGCCTCACCTGGCGCCAGGCCAGTAGACAGATGATCGGGCTCGCCAGTTTCTACTTGCACCCTGCGAAATTGCGGTCTTTGGCGTAGTTGCCGGACCGGCCAGCCCGTATGACCACGCGCTTCGCGACCTCTTCGGGGTCGATATCCTCCAAGTTCTTGCTGATGGCCATGGCATCCCGAAAGACGACCAGGTTGACCGATCCAAAAGGCTGTCTGACAGCCTTATCGGGGTTGTCGACGACGAAGAGCTTGTTGCGGCGCTTGTTGAATTCGAGCTCCGGGTCCTTGATGAGGGCATGAAGCAAAGGGAACTCGCCCTTATTGTAGCGAGGCCCGAGGTCGCCTTTGTCGAGGACCTCTTCAGTTTCTGGGTCGCGCTTCGTGACCTTCGCACCCGAATTGATGATCTCGTCCGCGATTTCGCTCAGAAGCTGCGTCATGATCGCCTGTCGAATGGTGCGCCGGTCGAGGGCCTCGTACCAGGTGGCCTCGTACTGGGGTTTTGACGGTTTAGGTGGAGGTATCCTTTCCGTCTGCTTGGGATCACCGTTGCTGGCGTCCTTATCCTTGTCATACTTAGGCTGTGCGTTTGCCATCAGTTTTCCTCCTTTTGACGTTTTCCGATGTCACTCCAGGGGTTGCCACGCTTGCCAGAGCGCTCCCGGTGCCCCAAACAGGGCGGTGTATCGTTCTTCGAAGACGCGCCATTCGGCGCTAGGGTCCGCGATGGGCTGCATCTGCGGGTCGTGGTGCAGGAAGTGGCCGAAGACGCGCTGGCACAGGTCGGCGTATAGCCGTGTGAAGAGGATACTCGCGTGCCAGACCTCGTCGACGACGGCACTGAGCATCACGACGGAGCCCGGGCTCAGCAATCGCAAGGCCAGATAGCGCCGAAACTCCAGGATGGCCATATCGGCCCAATCCTCAGGCAGCAATCCCTGCTGGACCAGCCGACTGCGCACAAGGGTGAAGTCGAACGCGGCGAGTTCTTCGACCCTGCGCCGCTCGCCGTAACTCAAGATGGCATCCGCGCGCAGGCCAAGCGGCCGCCCCAATCCTCCCTCTCTGGCGCGGTGGCTCTCGGCAGCGATGACCTCGGACGGTAGACCCGGGTGCACCACGTCCATCCCCTAGTGACGGTGTCTCTCGCCCGGTGGATTGTACATCGATATTGATAGGATAATTTATTCTCCGGCGCGCCGCAGTCCAGTGCTTGAAGCTGTGCTGACGGCGCACATCGGTCTCATGTTAACTTGGCTTCGCCTGCGGCCCCCTCAACGGGGCGAATCGGAGCGAGTCTAGGGGCAAATTGGTGGGCAATCAATTCTGCCAGCCGCAGCGGGGCAAATCCTCTCCGGCGTCCGGCAGGCCCGGGACGCTGTCCTCGTTCAGTAACTCAGGCGATATCAGGAACGGGACGGTAGGTCAGTTCTAGCGCCGGTCGAGTCGCACAAGAGGCGGTTGATCCCAGCCCCCGCAGCGGGCCGGTCCACGCCGGCTACGCCAACTCTTCAATTGCTTTTGATGATCGACCGAACGGCAACTATTGGCCGAAAGCGGACCTTCAATCCGTTGATCAACGGTTCGAATCCGCGTAGTGGACTGGATCGAGAAAGTGAGCGACGATCAGTACAACCAGCCGCGGGAGGAATGATGCGAATCGGCATTCTGGGATCGGGTCTGATGGGCGCCAAGCTCGGAACGCTCTTCGCCCGCGCCGGGCACGAGGTGGTGTTCAGCTACGCGCGCAGCGAGGACAAGCTGAAGCGGCTCGCGCGCAAGGCGAGCGGCAAGGCGCGGGCCGGGACGCCGCGCGAGGCGGCGCAGGACGCGGATGCGGTGCTGCTCGCGGTGCACTGGCTGCGCTTCGACGACGTCCTCGAGCAGGCGGGTGATCTGTCGGGGAAAGTCGTGATCACCTGCTCGATGCCGATGAACGAGGACAACACCGAGCTCGTCGTGGCGCATACTTCTTCGGGCGCGGAGGAGCTCGCGAAGAGGATTCCCGGGGCTCGCGTCGTGGCGGCGTTCGGCACGGTTCCGAGCGAGGTGTTCTTCTCTGCATACGAAGGCAGGCGCAAGGCGAGCCGGCCGAGCCTCGTGTACTGCGGCGACGACCGCGGTAGCAAGAAGTTGGCCGCCAAGCTTATCCGCGACGTCGGCTTCGATCCCGTGGATGCGGGCCCCTTGCGCATGGCCCGGCACAGCGAGCCCTTCACGATGCTGATCGCGCAGCTGGCGTACGAAACGAAAGGCGGCCCGGAGCTCGCGTACCGGTTCGAGCGGTTCAAAAAATAGGAGGCGCCATGCCCGAGCTTGCCGAATGGGAAAGCTTCTACGTCATCGTCGGCGGAGGCGCGGCCGCGCTGATCGGCCTGCAGTTCGTCGTCCTGACGCTGATCGCGGACAAACCGCAGCTGAACGCGCCGGAGGCCGGCGCCGCGTTCGCCACGCCGACGATCGTCCATTTCAGCACCGTGCTGCTCATCGCAGCGATTCTGCGCGTTCCCTGGCAAGGCGTCGCCGCCGTGTCGACGCTCTGGGGGCTCGTCGGCTTGTGCGGCGCGGCGTACACCGTCCTCGTGGCGCGGCGCGTCCGGCGGCAGAGGTCGTACCGGCCCGACCTCGAGGACTGGTCGTTTCATTCTCTGTTGCCCTTCGCCGCGTACGCCGTGCTCGCGATCTCGTCGCTCGCCGCGCACGCTCACGCCCACGAATCCTTGATCGCGGTCGGCGCGGCGACCCTGCTGCTGCTCTTCATCGCGATACACAACGCCTGGGACGCCGTTTCCTACTTCGTGTTCGTGAGGATGCGGAAAGCGAACGACGCGGAATCGCCGAAGGAGTGAATTCAGACTAGCGCTTCGCGCGCGGCGCGCACGCCGCTTCTGAGGGCGGCGGCGACGGTGCCGGCTTCTTCGCTCTCGGTGGCCTCGCCGGCGAAGAACACCGTCCCGTCTAGCGGCGCCGCCAGCTCTTCGTGCGCGCCCGTGCCGCCGACCAGCACATAGCTGTAGGCACCGCGCGAATACGGATCGCGCATCCAGTCCTGGACGTAGGCCGCCGCGAGCAGTTCGCGCGGGCCTTTGCCGAATATCGATTCGACCGAGCCGAGCGCCGCGTCGACGAGCTTGCGGGACGACGACCCCGTCAGCCGCGCCGCCTTCGGTCCGCCGGCCCACGCCGTGAGCAGCGGCGCACGCATCGGCAGCGCGGTCCAGCACGTGGGGAAGGGCGAGCCCGCGGAATGGAAGAAGGCGACGCCGGGCGCGCGCTTCTCCCAGAATGCACGGTGAAAGCGCATCGCCACCCTGACGACGGGGCCGGAGGCGAGCTTGCGCAGCGCGGCGCGCTTTTCCGGAAAGCGAAGCGGCCCGGCCTGCAGCACCCCGAGGGGCAGCGTGACGATCGCGCGTTTCGCCCGCACCGTAAAGCGCTCGCCCAGGAACCTGCCGCTCGCGCTGACGGCGCCCCGCTTCCATTGCACGTCGCTCACCCGGGCGCCGAGGCTCAGCTCGCCGCCGTTCGCGACGATCCCGCTCGCCAGCCAGCCGAGCAGCGCGCCGTAGCCCCCTTCAGGCCGGGACTGCGAGGCGCCGAGCTCGCCGCCGCTCCATTCTGTCGCGATCGAGCGCGCGCTCACGCGCCGCGGATCGGCCGCATCGAACCCTTCCACCATCATGCGCGCGAAGTCCCTGGTCTTCGCCGGCAGCCGCAGTCGTGCGAGAAACGCAGCGAACGAGACGTCCCGCTCGAGGTCGACCGCGAGCTCGGCGGCGCGCTGCGCCTCCATGAATGCGTCGACGCGGCGCAGCCGCCCGTGATCGATGGAACGCTGCTCGCGCACGGAATCGATGGCGCTTAAGCCCGCCTTCCTGAGCAGCGCATGCGTGATCTTCGCTTCGCCGTGGAGGAACTCGGCGCCGAGCTCGACGGGAATCCCCAGTCCCGGCATGCGCCGCGTCCAGCAGCGCCCGCCGACGCGCTCGCGCGCCTCGAGGACCAGCACGCGCCGGCCTTTGCGGACGAGCTCGTCGGCCGCCGCGAGGCCGGCGGCGCCCGCGCCGATCACGATGACATCCGCAGACTGCGTCTTAGCTCCCGAATAGAGGCGCTAGAGTAGCAGAAGCGGGAGCGGTGTCTTCGGGTTAAGCTGTGGCGGTGAAGAACCCCTTCGCGCTCCTGGCGGTCGCGCTGATCCTGGTCGGCTGCGCCGCCCTCGTCCGCAATCAGCTCGATTCCACGTACGGCGCCGCCGACCCGCAGCGTTACGCGAGCCCCGCGCCCGATCCCGGCGACACGTGGCAGAAAGCGAAGCAGGTCTTCGACCGCCGCTGCGTGCTCTGCCACGCCTGCTACGACGCGCCCTGCCAGCTGAACCTCGCCTCCTTCGAAGGCATCGCCCGCGGCGAAAGCAAGACGAATATCTACGCAACGCGGTTTCGCGCGACGGAGCCGACCCGGCTTTTCACCGACGCCCATTCCCCCGCGGAATGGCGCAAGAAGGGATTTTCCCCCGTGCTCAACGAGCGCGACCGTGCGGGCGATCTCGAGGCGAGCGTGCTCTACCGGACGCTGCGCCGAAAGGGAGAGGTTCGCTCGCCGAATGCCGTCTTGCCGGAGACGGCAGCCGATGCCCCGGCCTCCTGCCCGGCGATCGCGGAGTTCGATCGTTACTCGGGCGAAGGCATGCCTTACGGCCTGCCGCAGCTGTCGAGCGATGAGATGGACGCCGTCACCGGCTGGCTGAAGGCGGGCTCGCCTCACGCGGCGCCGGCGCCCTTCCCGCGCGCGACATTGCAGGAGGCGGAGCGCTGGGAGAAATTCCTCAATGGCAACAGCCTCGCTGCGCGGCTGATGAGCCGCTATATGTACGAGCACCTGTTCTTCGCGCACCTGTACTTCCGCGACGAACCGCGCTTCTTCGAGATGGTGCGCTCGAGAACGCCGCCGGGCGAGCCGATCGACCTGATCGCGACGCGCCGGCCTTACGACGATCCGGGCGTGGCGCGCGTCTACTACCGCCTGCGGCCGGTGCACGAGACGCTGGTGGCGAAGACCCACACCCCCTACCGGCTGGACGACGCGAAGCTGGAAAAATTCCGGCGCTGGTTCCTCGCCGATTCGGTCAAGGTCGCCGCGCTGCCCTCCTACGACATAGAGACCGCCTCCAACCCGTTCATCACCTTCCGCGACCTGCCGCTGCGCTCGCGCTACCGCTTCATGCTGGAAGAGGCCCACTACACGATCGCGGGGTTCCTGAAAGGGCCGGTGTGCCGCGGCCAGGTTGCGCTCGGCGTCATCAACGACCGCTTCTGGGTCGTCTTCGCCGATCCGGACTCACCCGCCTTCGAGCGCGACGCCGAGTTCCTGGCGAAGGAGGCCGGCTACCTGAACCTGCCCGCGGAGAGCGGCAGCAACGCCTTCGCGCTCGACTGGCTAGTCTACGGGCGCACGCAAAGGAAATTCCTCGAGCTCAAGGTCGAGTATTACGCCAAGGCGTTCAAGAAAGCGGAGACCCCGCCGACCCTGGAGGTGCTGTGGGACGGCGACCGCAACAACCCCAACGCGGGGCTCACGATCTTCCGCCACTTCGACCAGGGCTCGGTGGTGCAGGGCCTGGTGGGCACGCCGCCCAAGACCGCGTGGATCATCGGCTACCCGCTGCTCGAGCGCATCCACTACCTCCTGGTGGCGGGCTTCGACGTGTTCGGCAACCTCGGGCACCAGCTCAACACGCGCATCTACATGGACTACCTGCGCATGGAGGGGGAGGCAAACTTCGTCGCGCTGCTGCCGATCGCCGACCGCAAGGCGGTGCGCGACTACTGGTACCGCGGAGCAAGGAGCGAGGTGCGGGACTACATCGACGGCAACGCGACGCATTTCCCGCTGGAAACCGGGATTGCGTTCAAGACCACCGATCCGGCGCGCGAGCTGATGCAAATGATGCGGACGCGCCTTGCCCCGGCGCTCGGCCACAAGGCGCCGCTCATGCGGAGCGCTCCGAGCGCCGCGGCGCGCGCCGCCATCGAGCGTCTCGGATCCCTGCAGGGACGCAGCGTGTCGTTCCTGCCGCAGCTCGCCTACCTGATCGTGCGCGACGAAGACGGCGAGGAGCGCTACTTCACCCTCCTGCACAACAACGGCCACAGCAACATCTCGCACCTGTTCGACGAGGAAGCGCGGCGCCTGCCCGACGAGGACAATCTGACCGTGATGGACGGACTGATCGGCGCGTATCCGAACGCCTTCTACCGCATGACCGCCGCCGAGATCCCTGAGTTCACCGATGCGGTCAGTCGCCTGCGGAGCGGCGCCGAATACCGCCGGCTCGCCGAGCGTTTCGCCGTCGGCGCAACGCACGCGGAGTTCTGGGCGGTGAGCGACCGATTGATCGAAGCCATGGCGCGGCAGTCGTCGATCGACGCCGCGCTGCCGGATTATGCGAGGTTTGAGTTGAGATGATGCCGGAGCGCGGGGCCCGGCTAACGGGCCGCGGAGACGCCCAGCATTCTCTTGCACAGAATCGCAGCGGCGAGCGTATCCAGGGTCCCCTGGTACTCGCGGGTCGAGCGCCCGTAGGTGCGTTCGATACTGCCTTTCGCTCCGCCCCAGTCGCGGCGCTCCATGCTGGAGTCGAACCCCACCGCGGCCTGAAGGCCGCGATCGGTTTGTATCTGGCTGTACCAGTCGTCCATCAGGCGATCGAGCGCGACCAGGGAATCGGCCCGCGACATCTTGACCGCCCACGGAAGGACGAGGGGCCTGGGCATCTCTAGCGGCGGCGCCGGAACGGCATGCGCGCGGGGCTCGTGGGCTGGTAGGTGTTGTGGCGGAAGTTGATGCGGCCCTTGGTGAGATCGTAAGGCGTGAGCTCGAGCGTCACCTTGTCTCCGGGCAATATTCGGATGCGGTGCTTCTTCATCTTCCCGGACATGTGCGCCATGACCTCGTGGCCGTTGTCGAGGGTGACGCGGAACCGCGTGTCGGGAAGCTCGTGCGTGACGACGCCTTCCATTTCGATGAGAGCTTCCTTGGTCATCAGAGGGCCTTCAGATCGACGGCCGAGCGCCTTCCGTCGAGCTCGCTCCGCACGTCGTAGGAGAGCCGCTGGTTTTCGCGCAGCGAATCCAGCCCGGCGCGCTTCACCGCGCCGCTATGCACGAACAAGTCCTTGGAGCCGTCGTCCGGGCGTATGAAGCCGTAGCCGTACTTGGGATAGAAAGATCTGACGAAACCGGTGGGCATGGCGCTCTCCTTGCACGAACCTTGCCGTCGCGCGGCCGCGCGCGGCATCAAATTTCCGTGGGAGAAGGCCTGGACGGCGCCCGTAAGGGAGATGCGAGCCGAGACCCAAAGCGATTCGATCGGGCATTATGGACCTTTCCCGGCGTCTCCGCTTGAGCGGCCTCCCTTTTCTACGGCCGAGGTTTGAAAGCGCGCGTCAGTCCAGCGGAAAAAAGACGCACTCGCGCGCGTCCGCAAATTGACAGTGCGAGCTAGTAGTTATTGAATCACGCTCTCAGGGAGAGGGGATCTTCGATGGGAGCAAAACCACTGTCGCGGCGCGGGCAAGTCACCGTCGGGTTGCTCGTGATCGCGCTGGGATTCGGCGTGGCCGCGATCGCTACGATCCATCTGGTCATGCCACCGGGCAAGGCGGTGCTCGACCCGGTCGTGGTCCTCATCTCGGGATTCGCTTTCGCGTTCGGCGGCGCCATCCTCGTGGTGCCCGAGCGCCGCGGAAGGACCCGGGCCTCGTTCGGGGCGCTGATGATCACCTCGGTCGCGCTGCTGTTCGACTGGGTGGCGTTCGGTCCCGGCGAGCACCACGCCAAAGGCGGCGTGGCGCACCTCAGGGAAATGTCCAGGCACATCCTCCTCGCGAGCGGCGCCGTGCTGTTCAACCTCATGGCGCTGTGGGCGTGGTTCCGCGCGCGGCGCATGCCGCGGAACAGGTCCATCAAGAGCAAGAGCGTCGCGGCGTGACCTCTTAACCCCGTTTCCCGTACCCCGCCGTTTACCGTCCCGTGCCCCGTCAGCACGCGAGGGGCGAACACACGGTCGGGGGATCACATGAAGCAAGAGAACGAAGCCCTGCGGCGGCTTTGCCTGTCCGCGGCGGTCGGCGCTGCGCTCATCGCCATGTCCGGCGCCGCGCGCGCGCAGGACGCATCCAAAATCACCGCGGTCACGCTGTATCCGGGAAGCGCGACGGTCGAGCGGACCGCACGGGTCTCGCCGGGCGCGACGCGCCTCGCGATATCGGGGCTGCCGGCGAACTTCGATCCGCAGTCGGTGCGCGTCGACGCCGACGCGGGCGTCGCCGTCGGAGAGGTGTCGACCCAGGATGCCGCCCGCACCCAGGCGGCCAGCGCGCGCGAGGCGCAGCTCGAGGAGAAAATCCAGGCGCTGCGCGACCGGCAGGCCGAGCTCGACGGCGAGGCGAAGTCCGCCGAGATGGTGACCGAATTCATCTCGCGCCTAGGCGCCCCCGGCGAAAAGCCCGCTCCGATTCCCGACGCCAAGTCGCTGGGCGCGATCGTCGATCTCGTGCGGCGCAGCAGCGGCGATTCGCTCGCGCGCGTGCAGCGGGCGCAGATCCGGAAGCGCGAGATCGGCAAGCAGATCGCCGCGCTCGAGCGCGACCTCGCGCGCCTGCGAACCGGATCGCGCGACACCCGCAGCATCTTCGTCAGCGTCTCCACCGAGCGCGGCGGCAGCGCGCGCGTGTCGTACCAGCTGAGCGGAGCGGGATGGCAGCCGGCGTACCGCGCAAGCCTGGATTCGCAAACTTCCAAGCTCGATCTGGTTCGCCAAGGCATCGTCCAGCAAACCACGGGCGAGGACTGGGCGGGAGTGAAGCTCAGGCTTTCCACCGGCCAGCCGCGGCTCTCGCCGCAGGGTCCGGATCCGCGTCCCTGGCTGGTATCGCTCCCCGTTCCCAGGGCATACGGAGCGCTTCGGAGTTTGGCGCCCGTAGCGTCGGAAGCGATGCTGCTCGAAAACCGCGCAGAAAAGGCCGAGATGGCTCCGATCGAAACGCAAACCACCTTCAGCACCGAGTTCGAGGTGCCGGGACTGGTGAGCCTGCCTTCGGACGGCCGCAAGGTGACGGTGTCGCTCGCGAAGCTCTCGCTCCCCGCGAAGATGCGCCTGCGCGTCGTGCCGCGGCTCGACCAGGCGGCGATCGTCACCGCCGAGGCGAAACGCCCCGAAGGCGTTTGGCTGCCGGGCGAGATCCAGCTGCAGCGCGACGGCAAGCTCGTCGGCTCCACCTACTGGAATCCGCAGACTGCGGCGGGCCTGGTGCTTCCGTTCGGGCGGGACAACCTGGTGCGCGTGACGCTCGACCGGGTGAAGGACAGGAACGGCTCGGCCGGGATCATCGACAGGAAGAACGAGCGCGAAGTGAGCGACGTGCTCACGCTCGCGAGCTTCCACAAGACCCCGCTCGACCTGCTCGTTCTCGAGTCCTCGCCCGTGCCCACCTCCGACCAGATCGCGGTCAGGACGAGCTTCGACCCGGCGCCGCAGATCCAGAATTGGGAGGAGCGCCAGGGCGTGGTCGCCTGGGAGCGCTCGATCGCCCCGAACGAAACGGTCAAGATCAGGGTCAGCTACACCATAGGCTATCCGAAGGAGACCGCGGTGGTCGGCCTGCCCTGACAACCGCTACACTAGGTGGATGAGGCGATGGTTTTCGGGATCGTTGGCTTTCGCGGCGCTCGCGAGCGCGCATGCGCAGACGCCGCCGGACTACACCCAGATCATCGAGCAAGTCGCCCCGAGCGTCGTGAACGTCGTGACGGAGCGCCCGGCGCCGCCCAGCCCGGAGCGCGGCGCCAAGGGACCGTCCGACGATCTCCTCAGCAACCTCCAGGCCATGAGGAGAATCCGGCCCGGGCCGACTCGCGGCTCAGGCTTCATCCTGAGCGCGGACGGCTACGTCGTCACCGCCGCATCCAACGTGGAGGGCGACGAGCCGATCCTGTTCAAGATCACTCTCACCGACGGTCGGGCGTTTCCCGCCAAGCGCGTCGGCGTGGACGAGCGAACCGATATCGCGCTGCTGAAGATCGAAGTGACCGGCCTGCGCCCGGTGAAATTCGCCGACGCCTCGAAGCTGAAGCTCGGCCAGCGCGTGCTGCTCATCGGGTCGGCATTCGCCGGGGAAAACACGGTGGCCGACGGCATCGTCAGCCAGTTCTCGACGCGAAATCCGGCCGCGACGCCGAGGGGCTTGCCGGTCATGCCCTACGTCGCGACCACGGTCCCGGTGCAAGCTGGCAACGGCGGCGCACCGTTCGTCGACGCCAAGGGCGAGGTGATCGGATTCGTCACGCAGATGTACGTCCACCCCAACAATCCGTTCGCGACGATCAGCTTCGGCGTGCTGCCCGACGCGATCCGGAGCATCGCCGAGTCCCTGCGCACGCTCGGCTACGTCCCCCGGGGCGCGATACGCATCACCATCCAGGAAGTCACCAAGGAGCTCGCCGACGCGCTCGGCATGCCGGCCCCGCGGGGCGCGCTGGTCAATGCCACCCAGCGCGGAGGCCCCGCCGAACGCGCGGGGATGGCGGCCGGCGACATCATCCTCCAATTCAACGGGCAGCCGGTGGAGACCTCGAGCGACATCACGCGGCTGGTCGGCGGCACGCGCGCCGGAACCCGCGTCCCGGTGCAGGTGCTGCGCAAGGGAGCGCTGCTGAGCCTGGAGGTCGAAATCGAGGACGATCGGACCGCCGGTAAGAATACCCAGAAGGCGCGGTAGTCGGCCTGCCCCAGTTCCCGCTACACTAGGCCCGCATGGGGAGCGGGCCGGCCGACGAGGAGCTGATGCTGCGATACGGCGGCGGCGACGCGGGCGCGTTCGAGACGCTTTACCGCCGCCACCGCGGCCCCTTGTACAGATTCCTGCTGCGCCAGGTGAGCGACGCGGCGACGGCCGAGGAGCTTTTTCAGGATGTGTGGATGCGCGTGATCGATTTCCGCGGGCGCTACGAGGCCCGCGCCAAGTTCAGCTCGTGGGTGTTCGCGATCGCCCACAACCGGCTGATGGACTTCTACCGCGCGAGCGGCAGAGCGAAATTCCTCGCGCGCGAAGAGAGCGATGAAGCGCTCGATGCGCTGCCCGCCGACGACATTCCGGCCGATGCGCTGATCGACAGGAAGCGCGCCGCCGAGCGCCTGCTCGCCGCGCTCTCCGAGCTGCCCGAAGCCCAGCGCGAAGCCTTTCTGCTGCAGCAGGAAGGCGATCTCTCCGTGGAGGAGATCGGCGCCGCCACGGGAGTCAGCCGCGAGACTGCGAAGAGCCGCCTGCGCTATGCGATCGCCAAGCTGCGCGCGAGCGTGAGGAGCGGAGCGTGAGCGACGAATCCCGCGAATACAAGGACAGCGCGCTCTCGCGCATCTACCGCGAGGGAGCGTGGCCCGAGCCGAGCCGGCAGATCGACGCGGCGATCCTCGCCGCGTCGCGGCGCGCCGCGCGCGAGCGCTGGCCGCTCCTGTGGCGCTGGGGACCGCCGTTCGCGGTCGCCGCGACCGTGGTGGTGACGGGGAGCCTGGTGCTGATGTACAGAGAAAAGCCCGACGTGAGCCAGTTCTCATACTCCGATGCCACGGTGACGGTCGCCGACAAGTCGGCCGTGCCGTCAGGCGCGGAGACGATCGAGAAGAAGGAAAAGGCCGCGCCGGCGCCTCCGGCCCCGCCGCCTGCGCCGGTCGTGACGACCCCACAGGGCTACACGTCGACGATGGACACGGCCGAGGCCGAGCGCATCGCACGGGCTCAGCGCGATCTGGGCCTCAAGCAAGGCCCGCCGCCGAGCGAGTCTCCGGTCTCGGGGCCCGCGGCGAAGGCCGCGCTCGCCGAGAACTACATGCTCCAAAGGGAAGCGCGCGAGCCGAAACGCTCCGAGGCGGCTCAGCGCCAGCCCGAGATCCAGGCATCGAACGCCCGGCCCGCGCCGCAGCCGGCGGGCACGACGACGCTCAGCGTGTTCGGAGCGCCGCCGCCGGCGCAAGCTCAGGCAACTGCTCCAACTCCGGCACCGGCAGCTCCGGCATTTGCCCCACTCCAGGCAAAGGTTCAGCCGCAGTCCGCGCTCCGCCCGGCGCCGGAAGCGACGCCGCCGCCGTCGGCGGCGAACGAGTTTGCTCGGACCGCCGGCGCGACCGAGCGCTCGCCGCTGACCTGGCTCGACGACGTCCGCAAGCTCAAGGCGGAAGGCAAGGCCGACGAGGCCGCGCGGGAACTCGCCGAGTTCAGAAAGCGCTACCCCGAATACCCGTTGCCCAACGACCTCCGCTAGCGCCGGCGTTTCACTGCGCGTCGGCGCGAGCGGCGGCGTCGGCTTTTTCCTTGAGCCGCTCGCCTTGAGCGAGGAAGGCCTCGGGCGCGACTCCCGACACCCAGAGGAACGCGGGCGGTTTCAGCGTCTGGTCGTAGCGCAGCTTGCCGTCGCGCCCGTAGTCCTGGGCTACGTCGAGGCCGAACGCCGCTCCGCTCACCACTGCGGACGCGATCACGGCGAACACCGCGAGCTTCCTGCGCGGCGCGCGGCTGTTGAGCCGCAGGTGCCGGTAGATCATGTACGCGAAGACCGCGCCTCCTGCGACGGCGCCCGCGTACTCGAGCCAGTGCGCGCTCAATCCGAATGAGAGATAGTCGGCGACGGTGTCGCTCAGCATGAGCGCGACGAGCCCCGCGCACGCGATCGAGCCGTGCGCGGCGAAATTCGCGCGGCCGCCGACCGTGCGGCCGACCAGCGACCAGATCGAAATCCACACGCCGACGGCGACGCACACGCTCACCGCGGGGTAGACGAAGAACACCTTCTCGTCCCGGCTCGTCGTCGCGATCCACGCTTGCCACACCACCAAGGCGACCAGCAATCCGGCCAGCACCGCGAACGCGGGCACCTGCCGGTACAGCGCGGCCGCACGCAGAGCCAGCTCCGGCTGCACGGCATACGAAGGGGTGCGTATGCGGATCTGGGTGTGGCCGAGCCGCACCACGTCCTCGGGTCCTACTTCCACGGCGTCGCGGCGCGCGGCGGAGGGTATCAGCGAGATGCCGTTGACCGATTGCAGGTCCGAAACCCTGTAGCGGCCGTCCGTGGCGGGCTCGATCTGCACGTGGCTGGAGGCGACGAAGGGGTCGTCGAGGATCACGTCGGCGTCGTAGCCGCGGCCTGCGCGCACCGGCCAGCGGTAGACCGGGACGCGCTCGAGCACGTCGTTGTGCCGTCCGAGGATTTCGACGAAGGCTAGCGGTTCCACCGGATCGCCTCGACGTAGCGCCTGGAGAACTCCATCGCCGACTCGAACGGGACGCCCTCCAACTCGAGCTCGGAGTGCAGCGCGAGCGCCGGATCGCCGAGCGTGGCGATCCTGAGCGCGACGTCGTACAGCCCCTCGAAGCGCTTGTAGCGCCGCACGCATATCGCGGACTTCGCGCGCGTGCCCTGCAGCGCGACGATCTCGTCCCGGCAGCTCCAGCGCGTGTAGTGCTTGCGGTCGTAGCCTTCGTAAGCGTTCGCGCCGAACCGGCTCTGCTGAAGGTACGCGAAGCGCAGGGCTCCCAGGTCTTTCGCGCGCAGGATGCTGTGGCGGAACGACACCATGCCGGTGCTGATGCGGCCGTCGATGTAGAGCGAGGAGAAGGTGTAGCAGCGGTAGCTGTCGACGGTATAGGCCCGGTCGGTCTCGCGCTCGGTCCCCGCGCCGCATTGCATGAATTCGCCGGCCTTGGCGGGCATGTCGAACTCACCGAGCTTCTGCACCGGAAGGGGCGCTTTCAGAAGCGCGCCCATCACCTCTTTCCCGTGCGCGTTCAGCTGCGCGCCGATGTCGGACCGGAAATCGGCTCCGTGCTCGCCCGCCCCGGCCGCGCCCGCGAGCAGCCGCTTTGCGAATTTCGCCGGAACGAGAAAGCTCACGAGCTGTCCGCGGCGGCGCGTCGCGACGTTCACGCCGAAGACGCGGCCCGCCGAGTCGACCACCGGCCCGCCGCTCATCCCCGGGTTGACCGCTCCGGTGAAGTGGATGGTCTCGTAGTACTGCTCCTCGGACCGGCCGTTGTAGATTCCTTCGACCACCGAGAGCCCCTGGTTCAGGGGATAGCCGAGCGAAAATCCCTTCTCGCCCTTCTCGAGCGAGCCGTCGCGGAAGGCGAGCGTCCGCGAGCCGCCCGTATCCCCCTTCACCAGCGCGAGATCGTGTATAACGTCCACCGCGACGATCTGCAGCGGCCCGCGACGCCCGCCGGGCAGCACCGCTTCCAGCCGGTAGACCTCGGGCTCGAGCGCCTTGTCGGAGACGACGTGGTAGTTCGTGAGGATCAGGCCCCGGCCGACGACGAATCCGGTGCCGGTGGCCGAGTGCGACTCGCTCGCGCCCAGCAGGACGCGGATCTGCGCGACGCTGTCGCGCGCGCTCTCGTATCGTGCCTGCGCCTCCGCCGAGACCGGCTTCTGAGCCACGGCCGGAAAAGCGAGCGAGGCCGCGGCGGCGAGGCCGCATCGGAAAACAAAGCGGAAAAGGCGTGGATGCGATCCCACGATCGCAAGCATACCTTGTAGCCGGGAATTCCGGTTGATACACTCGACGGAGCGTTCCACTGGAGGTCCATCCCATGCTCAACACGATCCGCTCCGCGGCACTGCTGCTGCTCTTCGTCCCGTTCTCCGCCGGCGCAGCGGTCACTTGCGACGACGTGCGCAAGGCCCTCGGGGCGAGCCTCGCCGACGTCAACTGCTTCGCCAGCGCCGACCTGACCACCAACAACCTGCAGACGACGCCGGCCAACAACTCGCTGCCTGGAGTGCCGCCCTTCGCCTTCACGCCTATCACCGACCGCAGCGTAATCGCGCCGAGCGCCGGAAAACGCACGCCGATCACGAAGCTGGTTCCGGGGGTGCAGCTCAATGCGCGTATCGCATCCGACCCGCAGGGCCAAGCGCGCTTTCTCCTGCGTCTGCCTAACGACTGGAACGGGAGGCTGGTCGTCGCGGGCGCCTCGGGCACGCGCAGCGAGTTCAACGGCGACTTCGCCTGGAGCGACTACGTCGTGCAGAAAGGCTACGCCTACGCCTCGCAGAACAAGGGCGTGCTTAACCTGAGGCTCAGCACTTCGGCCGATCCGCTTGGTTGCAGGCTCAATCCGCTTTCCTCGGTGTTCGTGCATTTTTTTGACAACGATCCAGGTCAGCCTTTCACACGCTGGGCCGAATTCATGATCAAGGCGGCGGAGCTCGCGCGCGAAGGCGTGAAAGCGGGCTACGGTCATCATCCGCGCTTCACCTACGCGGTCGGAACATCGAACGGTGGCTACCAGGTGCGCCGCGCAGTCGAGGCTGCGCCGGAGCTCTTCGACGGCGGCGTCGACTGGGAAGGCACCTTCGTCGACCAGCACGCACCCAATCTCCTAACCGACCTGCCTCCCGCAATCCTGAATTTTCCAGACTACCTCGCCTCGGGTCTGAGCCCGACGAGTACGGCGGCGAAGAACATCCAGGCGGCAGGCTATCCGCCCGACATCGTCGCCGGCGCGGCCTCGCTCTGGGGCCTGTACAACGCCCAGTTCTGGGAGGTGACGCAATGCCAGTGGCAGAAGCGGCTCGATCCGACCTACGACACCTACGTTAGCGGCACCGGCACCTACAACTACGTGAGCCGCCTTTCAGTTTCGGACGTGGGAGCGCAGCTCGCAGCGTTTGCGACGTCTGGAAGGATCAAGCGGCCGCTCGTCACGGTCGCCGGCACCATGGACGCGCTCCTGCCGATCGACCACCACGCGCGCGCCTACGCTCGCAAGGTCGCCGCTGCGACGAAGCAAAAGCACCAAGACCACGACGACGACCAGCGTCCCGCGTACCGGCTCTACGAAGTGCAGAACGGCAATCACATCGAGACTTTCCAGGACACGTTCCCGCAGCTCGAGCTGCTCGAGCCGCACGCCCAGCGCGCCTTCGACCTGATCGTGGAGCAGGTGGAGCGTGGCGCGGCGCTCCCTCCGGATCAGTGCGTGCCGCGCGGCGGCGCGATCGGCGATTCCCCTGCGCACCCCGGACACTGCGCGAGCCTGTTCGCGCCCTGACGTACCCGGTTCTTGCTCTTCGCGGCTGCCGGGTCCTTGGGATCGCCCGCAGCGAGCAGCGCGCTGCGCCCCGCGGCCTGGCCTTTGCCCAAGACGTACGGATAGGTCGCGGCCAGGTGGGTCTCGATCCAGATCTGGTACCCGAGCGCCGGTGTCGCGCACGCGGCGACAATCGGAATGCATGCCGTTCGAACGAGCCGCTTCAGAATCTCGGTGCGAGTTCTTCGCGAGTCCTTCACGTTGATCCCTCCTGTGGAAGACATTCCAGCCCAAGCTCGCAACAGCCGTGCCAGAGGGCGCGAATCAAACCGCATCAGCGAGTTACGCGCCGAGCGTAGTGCTCGCGCTACAGCCGGAGAAGCGGAGACTGTCGCCTGCGCCCAACACGCGGCCGCGGCGAAAGAACTAAGGAGTTGATCCGAAGGCAAACAGGCCTGTCGCGGATAGGTGACAATGCGCCGCTGTGGACACCCTGACGCACGCGCTCTCGGGCGCGCTCCTCGCGCGCGCCACGGCGCCCGGGGACGCGCCGCCGCGATCGCTCGCACGCCGCATCGCCGCGGGTTTTTTCGCGTGCGCGGCGCCCGATCTCGACTTCGTGGTGAGCTTCATCGGCCCGGTCGCGTATCTCGAAAACCACCGCGGCGCGACCCATTCGCTGATCCTCCTGCCGCTGTGGGCCCTGCTCTACTCCTGGATCCTCGCCAAGGTCCTGCGCGAGCCGCGCGGCTGGCGCGCGCTCTACTTCGTCACCGCGCTCGGCCTCGCGCTGCACGTCGCGGGCGACGTGATCACGAGCTACGGCACGATGATCCTCGCGCCTTTCTCGGACTGGCGCGCGCAGATCGGCACGACTTTCATCATCGACCTGTGGTTCTCCGGGATCATCGTCGCCGGCCTCGTCGCGTCGGCGGCGCTGCGCCGCTCGAGGTGGCCGGCGGTCGCGGCGAGCGCCCTCCTGGTCGGCTACGTGGGCTTCCAATACCTGCAGAGGGAAAAGGCGGTCGATTTCGGCGAGCGCTACGCGCGCGAGCAGGGATTGCGCGGCGCGACCGTCAACGTGCAGCCGCGTCCCGTGTCGCCTTTCAACTGGACGGTGTTCGTCTCCGACGCCGAAGCGCACCGCTTCGCCCACGTGAACGTGGTGCGGGAGGCGCCGCGCAGCTACCGGGAAGGCGACGGCTTCATCGCCATGCTCGACTCGGTCTACGAGCCGCTCGCCTCCGCGCACTGGGAGACGCGCGCGCGCTATGGCGAGGGCGAGGCGAAGGCTCTCGCGCGGCAAGCGTGGGACTCGCCGGCGATGGCGGTCTACCGCTGGTTCGCCGATCTCCCCGCGTTCGACGGTTTGAGCGCGGGATCGACGTGCGTGTGGTTCATCGACCTGCGCTTCTATACGCCCGGCCGAGGAACACAGCCTTTCCGCTACGGCGCCTGCCGCGACCGGCCAGAGGCGCCGTGGCGGCTCGTCCCGCCCGGCTCGCGTTAGGGCGCTGCCAGGACCGTGGGGTTCGGATGGAGCGCGGCGTCGGCGCGCTCGGCGAGCAGACGATGGCCCGCCACGGTGGGGTGGATGCCGTCCCAGAAGAGGAACTCGCGCGGGTCCCTGCAGAAGGCGCCGGCGATGGTGTTGGGGCGTATGCACGCGTCGGTGACGTCGGTCAGCCCGAACTTGACCGGCGCCGTGACGACGTCGTTGAGGAAGCGGAAGGTGTCGAGGCGCACGATCTCCAGTCCGAGCGCGGTCTCTAGCCCCCGAAGGGTCGCCTCCAGCCCGATGTTGAACTGGCCGGAGAGGAAGGTCGCCGCGCCCTGGGCCTGGGGTCCCTGCAGCCGCACCGCGGGCGCCAACCCGACATCGGGCGCATAGGCGACGAGGAAGCGGCGCGCCCCGGCGGCCTGCAGCGTGCGCAGATTGGAGCCGATCGCGGTGACCGCGCCCTGGATGATCAGCGCGGCGTGGGCCGGATCGACCAGCGCGTCGCGCACGTCGTTGCCGCCGATGAAAACGATATACAGCGCGTCCGCCGGCGCCTGCCCGCGCACGTCCCCGATGAACAGGCCGACCTGCGTCGGCAGGTCGAACGCCGCGACCTGCCTCGCACGCGCGCCGCCGACCGCGTAGTTCGAGGCGACCGGCGCGAGCAGGAGCGCAGGCCCCGCGCTCGGGACGGCGTGATCGATGATCGACAGTTGCTCGACCCAGGTCGGGCCGTTGCTGAAGTGCAGCCCGCCTCGCGCGTAGGGCGCGCTGGGGATCAGGTCCGCCGGGAACGGCGGGACCTCGACGTCCCGGATGAGGAAGAACGCGTTCCCCGGGTCCGACAGGCTGTCGCCGAAGACGACGAAGCGCTGCGGCGGAGCGGCGAGCGCCGAGCCCGCGAGCGCGAGCCACGCGATCAAGCCGATTCCTGCGAGCTTCCTGAGAATGGCTTGCATGAGCTGCCTCCTGGTGTCAAAGCGGATGCGCTCATCCTCGCACAAGAACGCCCCGGTGCACAGCGCGAGCGACACCGGTGTGCTTTAATGCGATTTATTACAAGGGAGATCACCACCATGTTGCGCATCGCTTTCATAAGCCTGACGGCCCTCGCCTCCACCCTCGCGTGGGGGCAATCCCCGATCGAGCGCGGCAGCTACCTCGTCAACGCGGTGATGGCATGCGACGGCTGCCATACGCCGCGCGGGCCGGGCGGCTTCGTCATGGAAAAGCGCTTCTCCGGGGGCTCGCAGACCTGGGACGAGCCGGCCTACACGGTGAAGGGCTCGAACATCACGCCCGACCGCGAAACCGGGATAGGCGCCTGGAGCGACGCGGATCTCAAGCGCCTGATGGTCGAGGGCGTGCGTCCGAACGGCGTGCCGATCGCGCCGCAGATGCCGTACGCTTTCTACAAGATCATGACGCCGCGCGACCTCGACGCGCTCGCCGCCTACGTGCGCTCGGTCGCGCCGGTCAAGAACGCCGTTCAGCCGCCCGTGTACAAAGCGGCGATGCACGCGCAGGTCATCCCCGGCGCCGAAAAACCGTTCGACGAGGCGGCGCTCGCCGACCCGGTGAAGCGCGGCTTCTACCTCGGGACCATCGCTCACTGCATGGAGTGCCATTCGCGCCGCCCGGACGGAACCCAGGACTTCAAGAACTGGTACGGCAAAGGCGGAAACGTGATGAAGGGTCCGTTCGGAGCCGTGACGGTCTCCAACATCACTTCGCATCCGAAATCGGGAATAGGCGCGTGGACCGACGCGGAGATCAAGCGCGCGCTCACGCAGGGACTGGGGCGCGACGGTCGCCAATTCAAGCAGCCGATGGCGCGCCAGGGCTATTTCAGCAAGATGACCGAGAGCGATCTGGACGCGCTCGTCGCCTGGTTGCGCACCGTGCCGCCGCTGGAATGAAAGGGTTCGATATGAAACGAATGGCAAGCCTTACGGTACTGATCGCCTCGCTCGCGGCCTTCGCCGCGCAGGCGCAGACCTACCCTACGAAGCCGGTGAAGATCGTCGTCGGCTTCGCCCCCGGCGGCGGGTCCGACTTCGCCGCGCGCGTCGTCGCGCAGCAGCTCACCGAGCGCCTGAAGAGCCAGGTGATCGTCGAGAACAAGCCCGGCGCGGGAAGCCTCCTCGGCGCCGAGTATGTGATCAAGTCCGCGCCCGACGGCTACACGCTGCTGCTCACGCCCGCGAGCTACACCGTGAACCCGAGCGTCTACAAGCTCAGCTTCGACCCGCTCAACGACATCACGCCGATCGCGCAGATCTCGAAGGGGCCCTACATCGTCGCGGTGCACCCCTCGGTCCCGGCGAAGACCCTGAAGGAGCTGGTCGCTTACGCCAAGGCGAACCCGGGCAAGCTGTCCTACGCCTCGAGCGGCAACGGCGCCCACATCCACGTCGCGACCGAGTACCTGCTGTATACCGCGGGAATCAACATCGTCCACGTGCCCTACAAGGGCTCGGGCCCCGCGCTCAACGACACCGTCGGAGGACAAGTCCAGATGATCTTCGGCAGCGTCGCGACGGCTCTCCAGTACGTGAAGTCCGGGCGCCTGAGGCCGCTCGCGGTCACGACGCCCAAGCGCATCGCCGCGGCGCCCGACGTTCCCACGGTCGCCGAATCGGGCTATCCGGGCTGGGAGGTCACCAATTGGCACGGCCTGGTCGGCCCCAAGGGCCTGCCCAAGGACATCGTCCAGCGCCTCAACAAGGAGATCAACGCGGCGGTGCATTCGGAGGAGCTCAAGAAAGTGCTGGCTAGCGACGGCCTCGAGCCCGCGGGCGGAACACCCGAGGAGCTGGCGGCGCTGCTCAAGGCGGAGGTCGCGCGCTGGGCGGTGGTGGTGAAGCGCGCCAACATCAAGATCGACTAGTCGAGCCTCATTAGTCGAGCCTAACCCCGAGGCGCTTGCCGACATCTCCCCATTTGTCCATGTCGGACTTGATCAGCGCGCCGAATTCCTCGGGCGGGCCGCCCGCAGGGTCCATGCCCTGATCGAGGAGGTTGCGCTTCACCTCGGGGACCTCGAGCGCGGCGCGCACCTCGCGGTTGAGCAGGACGACGACCGCGCGCGGCGTCTTCGAGGGCGCGAGCATGCCCCACCAGCCGATCACCTCGAACCCGGGCAGCCCCGATTCGTCGATCGTCGGAACGTCGGGAATCGCGGCCGAGCGCTTGAGGCCGCCGCTCGCGAGCGCGCGCAGCTTTCCCGCCTTGGCGTGCGGCATGCCCACCGCGATCGGCGTGAGCGACATCTGCACCTCGTTCGCGAGCTGCGCGGTGATCGCCGGGGCGATGCCCTTGTAGGGGATGTGGGTCATCTGGATTCCCGCCATCGACATGAGCAGCTCGGTCGCGAGATGCGGCGAGCTTCCCGGGCCCGATGAGCCGTAGTTGAGCTTGCCCGGATTCGCCTTGGCGTAAGCGATGAACTCCCTGAGATTGCTCGCGGGCACCGAAGGGTGCAGGAACATCACCAGCGGCGAGGTCGTCGCGAGAGCGACCGGCGCGAAATCGGCGATCGGGTCGTAGGGCAGATGGCTGATGAGCTTGGCGCTCGAGGAAAGCGACGAGAACGCGAACAGCAGCGTGTAGCCGTCGCCCTGCGCCTTGGCGACGAAATCCGCGCCGACGATTCCCGAGCCCGCCGGGCGATTCTCGACGACGAAGCTCTGGCCCAGACGCAGCGTCAGCTGCTGCGCGAGGATGCGCCCGACCACGTCGGTGCCGCCTCCGGGAGCGAAGGGCACGACGACGCGCACGGCGCGCGAAGGATACTCGTCCGCGGCGCGGGCGAGAGAGACCGCAAACGCGAGCGCGGCGATCGACAGCAAGGTGCGGCGCATGAGTCATAGTAGTATAGGCCGCTCCGATATGAGGCTGAAAAAACGCGACTACACGCCGCAGGTCCGCGGCGCACTTGAGGGCGTGCGCGTCCTGGACCTCTCGCGCCTCGTCGCCGGCAACACGCTCACCCAGTTGCTCGCCGACTTCGGCGCCGAGGTGATCAAGGTCGAGCCGCCCGCGGGCGACACGCTGCGCGCCTGGAAGACGAGCGGCGTGCCGGTCACCTGGAAGCTCTATTCGAGGAGCAAGAAGAGCTTGTGCCTGGAATTGCGCCGGCCCGAGGCGATCGAGCTGCTGCTCAAGCTCGTGCCTTCGGCTTCGATCTTCATCGAGAGCTTCCGGCCCGGCATCCTCGAGAAAATGGGCCTTGCGCCGGCGAAGCTCCTCGAGCGCAATCCGAATCTCGTGGTGCTGCGCATCTCCGGCTGGGGCCAGGACGGCCCTTACAGCCAGCGCCCAGGGTTCGGCACGCTGGTCGAGGGCATGTCGGGCTTCGCGTCGATGAACGGCTTCGCCGACCGCGAGCCGGTGCTGCCGCCGATGTATCTCGCCGACAGCGTCGCCGGCCTCTCGGGCGCGGCGGCGGCGATGATCGCGCTGCGCGAGGCCGAGCGCAAAGGCGGCGCGGGACAGGTGATCGATCTGCCGCTGCTCGAGCCGCTGTTCAATATCCTCGGGCCCCAGGCGGCGAACCTGCGCCTCACCGGCAAGGTGAAAGCGCGCACCGGCAACCGCTCGACGACTACCGCGCCGCGCAACGCCTACCGCACCAAAGATGGAAAATGGATTTGCCTGTCGGCGTCGATCCAGAAGATGAGCGAGCGCCTGTTTCGCGCGATGGGACGTCCCGAGCTGATCAGCGATCCGCGCTACGCGACCAACGCCGAGCGCCTCAAGCACGCCGACGATCTCGACGCGATCATCGGCGAGTTCATCGCCGCGCGCACTCAAGGCGAGAACGTCGCGTTCTTCGAGAAGTTCGAAGTGACCATCGGACCGGTGTACGACATTTCGCAGATCGTCGAAGACCCGCACGTGATCGAGCGCGAGCTCCTCGCCGACTACCCCGACGCCGACATGGGCGCTTTTCCCATGCACCACGTGATCCCGCGCCTGTCGAAGACGCCCGGCGCAATCCGCTCGCCCGCGCCGCGCCTGGGCGAGCACAACCGCGCCCTCCTCGCCGAGGCCGGCGTGGACGAGGCCCGGTACGCGCAGCTGCTCGCGGCGGGTGTCGTCAGCGAAGGCGGCGCGGCAGCCAAAGGAGAAGAAGAATGAAGCCCGGACTCCCGGTGTGGCGCTCGCTGCTCTACGTTCCGGTGAACGTGGAGAGGTACGTCGCCAAGGCGCACGAGCGCGGCGCCGACTGCATCCTGCTCGACCTCGAGGACAGCGTTCCGGCGCACGAGAAGGACAACGCGCGCAAGCTCGTCGCAGCAGCCGCGAAGCGCGTGCGCCGCGGCGGCGCCGACGTGGCGGTGCGCATCAACCGGCCCGACGCCATGGCACCGCGCGACCTCGAGGCCGCGGTCGGCCCCGAGGTGAACGCGATCGCGGTGACCAAGGTGGACGACGCGGCGCACCTCAAGCGCCTGGACGAGATCGTTGCGAAGCTCGAATCGAAGCGGGGCCTGCGGCCGGGTCACACGCGCTTCATCGCCATGGTCGAGACGCCGGCGGCGTTCTTCAAGATGCCCGAGATCGCCGCCGCGGTCGAGCGCAACGCGGCGATGGACATCGGCGGCGAGGACTTCGCCCTGGAGAACGGCATGGAGCCCACCGAGGAGGCGCTCCTCATGCCCAAGCAGCAGATGATCTACGCCGCGCGCTCGGCGGGCATCATGCCCCTGGGCTACATCGCCAGCGTCGCGAGCTTCGGCGACCTCTCGGCGTTCCGGCGCATGGTGCAGCGCTCGCGCCAGTTCGGCTTCATGGGCGCGAGCTGCATCCACCCGGCGCAGGTGACCATCGTCAACGAGCTGTACTCGCCCTCAGCGGAAGAAGTGACTCATGCGAAGCGCGTCATCGAGGAGAACGCCAAGGCGAAGGCCTCGGGGCGCGCCTCCTTCGCCATCGACGGCAAGATGGTCGACGTGCCGGTGGTGGTGCGCGCCGAGCGCCTGCTCGAGCGCCACGCCGCAATCCGGGCGCGCGAGGCCGCGAAGCGCTCCGTCTAGGACGAGATCGGAGCGGGCGTCGCTCCGCGCTTGCGGCTCGACTCCCACAGCACGCGCGCGAGATAGGCGACGATCACGAGGTTGACCCCCAGCAGGCCGAGCTTCGGCCAGGTCACGCTCTTCCACAGCTCGTACACCTCGACCGGAATGTAGATGCCGCCGGCCACCACCGTGAGCCACTCCGCCCAGCGCCGTCCGCGCCACAGCCCGTACGCCTCGACCAGATGCAGCGACGCGTAGGCGGCGGCGCCGAGAGCGAGCAGCTGCAGCCGGGAGCTGGTGAGGTGCTCGGCGAGATCGAGGAAAACGTGCGGCGCGTGGCTCGCCGGGTTCAAGTGGAAAACCTTGACGATATGCTCCGCGATCGCCTCGACGTCGCGGTGCACCAGGCTGAAAAGGCCCGCCCCGACGCCGAGAACCAACACGCCTTTCGTCGCTTCGACCAAAGCCACCGTCCGCAAGCCGGCGTTGCGCATGTTCGCTATGCCACCAGTTGCTCCAGCCGCGCGTGCAGCTCGAGCCACTCGGCTTCGAGCTGCGCGAGCTCCCTCGCAACGAAAGCCTGGTCGACGATCAGTGCTTTGAGGCTTTCCTTGTTCGCTTCGCCGTAGACCGCCGGGTCGGCGAGCTGCGCGTCGATCGCGGATTTCCGCGCGGTGAGCCTTTCGATCAGCTCATCGAGGCGCTTGATGCGCGATTCGATCGGCTTTCTCGCCGCGGACCGGCGCTGGCGCTCTTCGGCCTCTCTGCGTTTCTCCCCGCGCCGCTCGCTCGCCGGGGCAGGCGCGGCTTTCCTGGCGTCCGGCAAAGGCGCGGGTTCCTGCTGCGGCGCGAGCTTGGTCCTGAACAGCCAGTCGCGGTAGTCGTCGAGGTCGCCGTCGAAGGGCCGGACCCTGCCGTCGGCGACGATGAGGAACTGGTCGGTGGCCGCCCGCAGCAGGTGCCGGTCGTGCGAGACCAGCACCAGCGTGCCCTCGAACTGCGCCAGCGCCACGGTCAGCGCCTCGCGCGTCTCCAGATCGAGGTGGTTGGTCGGCTCGTCGAGCAGGAGCAGGTTCGGCCTCTGCCACACGATCAGCGCCAGCGCGAGCCGCGCCTTCTCGCCGCCCGAGAAGTATTCGATCGCATCGGTCGCCATGTCGCCGGGAAAGTTGAAGCCGCCGAGAAAGTTGCGCAGATCCTGCTCGCGCGCGCCGGGAGCCAGCTTCGACAGGTGCCAGAGCGGCGATTGGTCGTCGCGCAGCATCTCGACCTGGTGCTGCGCGAAGTAGCCGATCTCGAGCCCCTTGTTGAAGGTGGTCTCTCCCTTCAGCGGCTCGAGCGTGCCCGCGATCGTCTTGATGAGCGTGGACTTGCCCGCGCCGTTGACCCCGAGCAGGCCGATGCGCTGGTCCGACTGGAGCGAGAAGGTGATGCCCTCCAGGACCGTCTTCTCCGGATAGCCGGCGTCCACCTCTTCCAGCACCAGGAGCGGGTTGGGCGCCTTGAGCGGCTCGCGGAACTCGAAGGAGAGAGGCGCGCTGACGTGCAGCGGCGCGAGCTCCTCCATCTTCGCCAGCATCTTCATGCGGCTCTGCGCCTGCCTCGCCTTGGTCGCCTTGGCGCGGAAGCGGTTGATAAACGACTCCAGGTGCGCGCGCTCGCGCTGCTGCTTCTCGTACTGCGCGGCCGCGAGCACGACGGCCGCGGCGCGCTGGCCCTCGAAGCTGGAGTAGTTGCCCGAGTAGCGCCTGAGCTTCTTCGCGTCGATGTGGACCACGACTTCCACCACCCCGTCGAGGAAGTCGCGGTCGTGCGAGACGACGAGGAGCGTCCCGGCGTAGCGCTTCAGCCAGTCCTCGAGCCAGAGGATGGCGTCCAGGTCCAGGTGGTTGGTCGGCTCGTCGAGCAGCAGCAGGTCCGAGGGGCACATCAGCGCCTGCGCGAGATTCAGGCGCATGCGCCAGCCTCCGGAGAAGCTCGCCACCGGCTCGCCCATCTGCTCGTGCGAGAACCCCAGGCCGTGCAGCAGCTGCTCGGCGCGCGAGCGCACGGTGTAGGCGTCCGCGTCGCCCATCGCGGCGTGCAGCTCGCCGATGCGGTGGCCGTCGTTCGCGCTTTCCGCCGCGGCGAGCTCGGCCTCGAGCCGGCGCAGCGTGGTATCGCCGTCGATCGCGTATTCGAGCGCGGGCCGGTCGAGCGCGGGCGTCTCCTGCGCGACGTGGGCGACGCGCCAGCGCGCCGGATAGTCGACCTCGCCCGCGTCGGCGTGCAGCTCTCCGCGCAGCAGCGCGAACACGCTCGACTTGCCCGAGCCGTTGGCGCCGATCAGGCCGATCCTGTCGCCGGGGTTGAGCGCGACGTCGGCTCCTTCGAGCAGCGTCTTCGTGCCGCGGCGCAGCGTGACCTGGGAGAAGCGGATCATGGGCCTCCAATGCGCAGGGCGCGCATTGTACGCGCAACGATCCGGGCGCTGGCGAGCGCGCTAGGCCATCGCGGCGAGCACGCGCTCGGGCAGGAAGGGCATGTGGCGCACGCGCGCGCCGCTCGCCGCGAACACCGCGGCCGAGACCGCCGGCGCGACGATGGGCGTCGCCATCTGGCCCGCGCCGGTCGGTCGGTTCGGCGTGGACATGAGCTTCACGTGCAGCTCGGGGACATCGTAGATGCGCGGCACGCCGTAATCGAGCAGGTTCGACTGCTGCACCGCGCCGTCCTTGATGGTGATGCGCTCGGTGAGCGCGAGCCCAAGGCCGTAGACGATCGAGCTCTCGGTCTGCGCGACGACGTTGTCGGGCTGCACCGCGATGCCCGGGTCGAGCGCGAGCCAAAAGTCGTGCACGGTGACCTTGCCGCGGGTCTTGTCGATCGACACCTCGGCGACCGCCGCGACCATCGTTCCCGAATAATCGATGAACGAGAATCCGAGGCCGCGGCCGGGGCGCTTGCGGCGGTAGTCGGACATCTCGACCACGGCGCGGATCGCGGCCTGTCCGCGCGGCGTGTTCTTCAGCAGCTGCAGCCGTAGCTCGACCGGATCGAGGCCGTGCTTCGCCGCGACTTCGTCGAGAAAGGCCTCGGTCGCGAACTTGTTCGGACCGAAGCCGATGCCGCGCAGCGACGAGGTGCGTATGCCGGTTTCCTGCGGCAGTTGTTCGGAGAGCCGATTGGGAATGTCGTAGGTGCGCAGCTCCGAGCCCGCCATCGCGAGAAAATCCTTCTCGCCGCCTCCCTTATAGCGCACCGGATCCTGGAACGCGGTGACCTCGTCGCAGGCGACGCGGTGCTGCCAGGCGACGATGCGGTTCGACGAGTCCAGCCCCGCGCGCAGGAAATGCACCGACAGCGGACGGAAGCGGCCGTTGTGCACGTCGTCCTCGCGCGTCCACAGGACTTTCACGGGGCGCTTCACTTCCTTCGAAAGCAGCACCGAATCGACGACGAACTCCTCGTCGCGGTGCCCGCGCCGGCCGAAGCCGCCGCCGAGCAAGGTCAGGTTCAATTTCACCTTCTCCACCGGGATGCCGAGCGCCTTGGCGACGGCCGCGACCGCCATGGTCTGCGATTGCGTGCCGCACCAGATCTCGCAGGCGTCGCCCGCGGGCGAGACCGAGGCGACCGAATTGAGCGGCTCCATCTGCGCGTGGTAGCTGTAGTCGCAGACGAACTCGCTCTCGTAAATTTTCGCCGCGTTCCGCATTGCCGGCGCGATGTCGCCCGCCGTGTCCCACGGCTTGCCCGCGCGATTCAAGTCGCGCGCCGCGGCGGAATAGACCGGAATCGCCTTGTCGCTGTCGTGGCCGAAGGCGCGCGCGCGGCGGTCCCAGGTCACTTTGAGCGCGTTCTTCGCTTCGAACGCCGCCCACGGCGTCTCGGCGATCACGCCGACGCCGAAGGCCATGGGCACGATGCGCACCACGCCCGCGACCGCGCGCGCCTGCGCGTCGTCGATCGTCAGCGGCGAAGTGCCTTCGACCGGGCCGCGCAGCACCGCGCCGTAGAGCATGCCGGGAAGCTGCACGTCGATCGAGTACTGCGCGGTGCCGTTGACTTTGGTCGGAAGCTCGACCCGCATCACGTCCTTGCCGATCAAGCGGTACTGCTCGGGCTTTTTCAGTTCTTCGGGCTTGATCGCGGGCGCAGCCGCCGGAAGCTGGGCAAAGGCCGCGATCTCGCCGTAGCTCATCCTGCGACCGCTTTTCGCGTGCACCACTGCGCTCGGCTCGGTGCTCAACTCCGCGAGCGGCACGTCCCATTTGCGCGCGGCGTTTTCCATCATCACCCGCCGCACCTGCGCGCCGAAAGTGCGCGCCACGTCCCAGTAGCCGGTGACGGTCGCCGAGCCCGCTGTATACATGAGGCCGCGGAATCCCGGGTTGCCGTAGACCTTGTCGTCGGGCGCGGCCGGAACGATGACGACGCGCGACCAGTCGGCGTCCATTTCCTCGGCGATGATGAGCGGGATCGCGGTCTGCGAGCCCTGGCCCATTTCCACCGCCGGATTGGCGATGTAGACCGTGCCGTCGGTCGAGAGGCTCGCCCAGGCGTTGATCGTCTTCGCTCCGCCCGCGGGCGCGCTCGCGAGCGATGCGCCGGCGCTTCGTTCCTCCGTGCGCATGGCCGCGCACCCGTCCACCAGGACCGTAAACGTGAGGCCGGCAGCGCCGACCATGAATTCGCGACGGGTCGTCATGGCTTTAGCCCTCCCTCACGGCGCGCTCGATTGCGCGCACGATGCGCGGATAGGTTCCGCAGCGGCAGACGTTCGCGCTCATGTGGTCCTTGATCTGCTCGCGCGTCGGGCGCGGGTTCGCCGCGAGCAGCGCCGCGGCGCTCATGAGCTGTCCCGACTGGCAGTAGCCGCATTGCGGCACGCGCTCGGCGAGCCACGCCTCCTGCAGCGCGTTCATCCGATCGGGTGAAAGGCCTTCGATGGTGGTGATCGCCTTGCCCTGCACCGCAGACACGGGCATGAGGCAGGAGAACATGCGCTCGCCGTCGATGTGCACCATGCAGGCGCCGCACTGGCCCGCGCCGCAGCCGAATTTGGTTCCGGTGAGCTTCAGCTCTTCGCGCAGCACCCACAGCAGGCGGGTGTTCTCCGGAGCGTTGACGCTGACCGGCTTTCCGTTCACGGTGAAATGGGTCGTCATATCGACTCCTTTGTGTTGGGGACGGCGGTGCGGGGATTTCAGATGCGAATGGGCTCGCCGCTATGCTACTCCGCGCTGAGCGCAGTCGACAAGGAGTACCATGGCGTGATTCCGATGTTCGTGAAAGGGAGATCATGTCCGCCGATGTTTCCGCGTTGAATCCCCTCAAGACCCTCATCGCCGCCGCGAGCCTCGCCGCGCTCGCCGGCTGCGCCGCGATGAATCCGCCCTCCGCGGGAAAGCGCGAGCTGATGATCGTCGGCCTGGACGAGAAGCAGAGCTGGGACGCCTCCGGCAAGGCCGTGATCGGCCCTCCCGGACGCGATTCCGTCGCGATCATCGACGTCGGGACCGATCCGCTCGCGCCGAAGATCCTCGTCACCCTGCCGCTCATGAACACCATCGTCGGCCCGCCCGTCAATCTCGCCATCACGCCCGACGGGAGCCTCGCGCTCGTCGCCAACTCGATGAACGTCGTCCAGGAAGGCGGCGCCTGGAAGCAGGTGCCCGACAACCGCATCTGGGTCATCGACCTCACCGCGAATCCGCCGAAGCTGATCGACACGATCACCGCCGGCAAGCAGCCCTCGGGCCTGTCGATCAACCGCGCGGGGAACCTCGCGCTCGTCGCGAATCGCGCCGACGGCTCGATCAGCGTGCTGCGCATTTCCGGCAAGAAGGTCGAGCTGATCGATACCGTGACGATCGGCGAGCAGGTCTCGCACGCGGTGTTCACGCCCGACGGCAAGCGCGCGCTCGCCTCCAAGTTCCCGGGGCACAAGATCGCGTTCCTCGAGGTGAACGGCGAGAAGGTCAGCTACAACAAGCAGGACGTTCCGGCCGGCCTGTGGCCGTATAACGTCGACGTGACCCCCGACGGCAGGCTCGCGCTCACCGCGGACAACGGCAACGCCGGCTCGGCCGACGGCCATGTGGACACGGTGAGCGTGATCGACATCGAGACCGATCCGCCGCGGGTGATCGACAAGGTCGTGGTGGGCGATGCACCCGAGGGCTTCGCCATCAGCCCGACCGGCAAGCTCGCGGTGGCGGTGCTGCTCAGAGGGACCAACGCCTCGCCGAGCGCCTTCTACTACAACCGCAACGCGACGGTGGTGGCGCTCAGAATCGACGGCAAGAAGGTGACGCGCACCAGCGAAGCCGAGGTGCGCGGCCTGCCCGAAGGCGTGGTGTTCAGCGACGACGGGCGCTACATCTACGTCGGAAACTTCATCGACCAGGACATCTCGATCCTGCGCGTCGACGGCGACCAGATCGTGAACACGGGCAAGTCGCTGCAGCTCCCCGGCCACCCGGCGTCGATGCGCGGGCGTACGCGCTGAAGGGAATCCGCTCATAGCGCAAGCGCCGCGAGCGGCCGCGCGTATGTACGCGGGTTACCTTCGCGCCTGCTCCCCGCTTTTCGCCAGCGCAGCGGCAAGGTGCATCGAGGAGCGATCCAGCGTCCTGGCCTCGACGATCGCCTTGGCGCGCTCGGCGTCATCCCCGCTGTACAGCGCGACAAAAGCATAGGCGTAGGCCTGATGGGTGCGGCGTGCCATCCGCGCGGCCTTGTCGGCGAGAAAGCGGCGATAGCGCTCGTCGGGGTGAATCTCGTGTATCGCCTCGACCAGCTCGAGCAGCATCAGGTTGACATGCACCGGACGGCCGTCCGTCGCAGCTCGGATGGCGAAGGCTTCCTCGAGGCGCCTCGCGGCCTGCGCGTGGTCGCCGCCGTTCGCCGCGTCTATGGCGCGCACCAGCATCATTTCGAAGCTGTCGGGGAAGCGCGCCTCGTATTGCGCGCGCAGAGGCTCAGTCTGCTTGTCCGTACCCAGCCGTGAATGGGCGAGCACGAGATAGGGCAGCGGATAGCAATCGGATACGCCGCTGCGAAAGCTGGCGTTGCTGAGGTGGGCCCCCAAGACCTCCCACTGCTTCGCAAGACCGGCCCAGTCGCGTTTCTGGAACGCGACGTAACCGGCCGCTATGGCGAGATAGCTGGGATCGCCGTGGCGCTGGTTGCTGCGCTTGAGCAGCGTCATCGCCTCTTCGCTCGGTGCCCGGTCGCTGAACAAGGTCTGGAACACCCAGTGGTCGCGCAGCGCGCCGGCATAATCCGCGTTGCCTTTGGGATTCCAAGCGTTGATGCGCTCGAAGACCTGTTGCGGTGTCTCACCCCTCAGCTTGGATCCGTAGACGGCCCCGTCCAGGTAGGCCAAGTCGTCGCTCCTCGCCGCGGCCCGGCTGAAGACTTCCCATGCCTGTGCGTCCTCGCCGGCCAAAAATGCGTAGAACATGAATCGTCGCGCTGCCGTCGCGCCCTGATAGCGGCGATAGTTGGTCCCCGCCCACTCGCGCGCCGCCTTGAGATTGCCGCGCAGCCATTCAAGCTGCTCGCGGCAGTAAAACGAATAGCCGGACCCGGTCCGGAACCCGGCGCAGAGCTCGAGGAGCGGAATCGCCTGTTCGACCTCTCCGAAATCGAGCAGCTCCTCCGCCGCCGTTCCCGCGCGATTGCCGGTGATGACCGGATTGTCGCCGCCGCCACCGCGAAACGGCGGATAGCTGAGGAACAGATCGCGTGCGTCGGCCGCCTTGCCCTGTTTGAGCAGCGCGCGCGCCAATCGGGGATAAGCGCGCCAGTCGTCCGGGTTGGCGTCGAGCTGGGCGCGCAGCAATGCAGTCTCCCTCTCCGGCGTGCCGCGGCGCGCGAGCTTCTCGGCGTATCGCCCGCTCCAGGCGGACCCGCGAAAGCGATTCGGCCTCCCGGCCACCAGCCGGTCGAAATCGTCGTGCCGGCCGGCTTCGCCGAATGCCCGCTCGATCTCGTCCATCACGCGCGCGCTGAAAATGTTGTACGGCAGACGGCGCAGGTACTCGGCCAGGCGCGCCTCGACATCCCCGGGGCGGACCGGTGCCGTGGCTTCGAAGCGGTCGCGCGGCCTGTCCGCCTTTCTCTGCAAAGGCTGCGGCGGCTCGTCGTCGTAGCGCAGGATGGTCTTCTTCCACACGTAGTCCTCGAGGTATCGCGCGGCCGTGGTCTCGCCGCCCTCCCAGAGATAAGCGTCGCGCGCGAGTCGCTGCGCGCGCTCGCGCTTGCGCGTGTTCTCGTTGCCCCTGTTCTCTTTCCTTTCCACCGCATACAAGGCCTCGGATTCGATCGTGTTCAGGGAGGAATCGCGCGCGAACGCCGTTTCAATCAGCGGGACGAGCTCGAGCGTCCTCTCCGGGATAGCCTGTTTGCGGGTGGGCGCGGCGGCATGCTTGAACACCGCAACCCGGTTGGACGTAAACAGGACTTCGAAATAATCGGCTAGCGAGGGATGGCGCAAAAAGCCGTATTCGTTCCAGGACGCCGCGTTGCTGCGCCAGAGCGCGGGCCTCTGCTCCTCGATTTGCGCGGCGAGCGGAAACAGCTGCATTTCCTTGAAACGGTAGTAGTCGATCCAGGCATTGATCACGCCCACCCAGCCACCCAGCGGCTCGCGGTCCAGCGCGGCGAGCTGTATTCCCTCCTTTTGCAGGCGCCGCGCGACTTCGTAGATGACCGCGTCGTTGAACCATTCGCGATCCGTCAGGCGCATGGCGAGCAGGCCCTGGTAACCGGGATACGCCTTGGCGATCTCGGCGGCACGCTCGGCGGAGCCTTCGGTGTCGTCGTACGCCGAGCGCAACTCTTCCGCCTCCAGCGCGGCAAGCAGGCGCGCCGAGGGCGATTCGATCGCGGGGATCGCTGCAAGCAGGCCGGTCAGATCGCCGTCGGCGTAGGCCTTCAATGCGGCTACGGCGGCGCCGCCGTCCTGGAGCAGAGGCAAGGCGGCGGGCCTTCGACCGAGATGCAGCAAGGCGCGCGCTCTGGCGAGCCTCTCCGGTTCGCCCGGCGCTGCCACGCCGTCGACCGCCGTCAGGGAACGCGCATAGAGGAGCAGCGCCGGAGATGATCCCGGCGGCATCGAAGCCGCGAGCAGCTGCAAGCGCAGGGCGGCGTCGGCCGCGGTGCCCGGCGCGTCGGAAACCATGCGATACGCCTCCGGGGGCAAGACCGGCAAGGCGGATGTGCCCGCCGCACCGGCGCCTGGCTCGCGAAGCGGCACGCCGAGCATGCCGGGAATGTCGCCGCATGCGGCGAGGAACACGTTTTCCGGCGGATTGAGGTCGTCGAATTCCAGGCGCTCCAGGAGCTTTTCGCTGCGCTGGCCCGAGGCAAGATTGTGCACCACGAGCTTGACGTTCATGGTGCGGCCGCGCCGTTCCACCTCGCTGGTGACCGCCCAGCGCGCGCCGATCCTGCGCGCGAGGCCCAACGCCTGCGCCTCGTCGATCGCGCGCCGGACGGCGCCTAGGGCCCGCGTCGTGATCACCGGCTCCGCGACCCGCAAGCCGGTGCGCTCGGCGATCAAGGCCGCCAGCCGCCAAGCCGAAAGCCAGCGCGCCACATGATCCAGGCCCTCGGCCCGGGGCGCGGAAACGGTCGCGACCAGAACGTCGGCCGGCTTCGCAGCCAGCACCTCGGCGTACAGCGCTTGCTCGCCGAGGGCAAACGGGGAGGAAACGGAAGGCGGCCGCGCCGTGCTTTGCGATTTCGACAGGGTCTGCAACTCGGCTTCCATCGCATCGGGCGGATAGTCGATCAGCCATTGATCGATGAGCGGCGAATAAAGATATGCCGCGCCGCCTGCAAGCACGACCAGTATCCCCAGGCTGACCCAGGTCCGGATTTTGTTCATGATCTCTCCCTGTGAATGCAATAATATCCCGCGACGACCCGAAGGAAAGCCTCCAATGGAACGAACCCAACCGTTTGCGCTCGCCGTGCCGGTCAATCACACCGATCACGTCCTCGGGCACGCGTCGGCGAAAGTGACCCTCGTCGAGTACGGGGATTTCGAGTGCCCCTCGTGCGGCCAGGCGTATCCCGCGGTGAAGATGCTGCTCAAGCGCTTCGGCGACAGGGTGCGCTTCGTTTTCCGGCATTTTCCGCTCCTGGAAGTGCATCCTCACGCCGAGCTCGCGGCCGAGGCCGCGGAGGCGGCGGCCGCGCAGGGCAAGTTCTGGCAGATGCACGACCTGCTCTTCGAGCACCAGCTGCACCTGAAAGCCAACAGCCTCAGGCAGTACGCCTTGCAGGCCGAGCTCGATCTGGACCGCTACGACTACGAGATGAAGGAGCACCTCTACCTGCAGCGCGTGCACGAGCACATCGACAGCGGCGCAAAGAGCGGGGTGCGCTCGACGCCCGGCTTCTTCGTCAACGGCGCCGTGCAAGACGCGTCCTTCGGATTGGAGCGCCTCTACGAAGCGGTCGAGGCCGGGCTCCGGAGGTGAGTTTGCCTCGGACCCCGTTCCTTATCTTATTGCTCGCGCCGCTCGCGGCTCCCGGCGCGTACGCCCAGGACCGGGAGGCGCGCAACCGCGAGATCTATCTCTACCGCGGCGCCGACCGCGAGCAGCGGCTCGTCTCGGGGGCGAAGAAGGAAGGCGGCCTGTCTCTCTACACCACCATGACGCCGGAAGACGCGAGCCCGCTGATCGCGGCGTTCGAGAAGCGCTACGGCGTCAAGCTCACGATGTGGCGCGGCATCAACCAGAAGCTGGTGCAGCGCGCGATCGGCGAGGCGCGCGCCGGCAAGTTCTCGGTCGACGTCTACGAGGGCAGCGGTCACGGCATGGAGATACTGCATCGCGAGGCGCTGCTCGAGAAATTCTGGAGCCCCGCGTTCGCGGACATACCGCAAGAGGCCTTCCCGCGCCACGGCTATTACGCGCCGGACAATCTGCTCTTCTTCGTCATGGGCTACAACACCAAGCTCGTCAAGCCGGAGGACGTTCCCAGGTCGTACGAAGACCTGCTCCAGCCCAGGTGGAGCGGCAATTTCGGGATCGAGGCGTCCGACGTCATCTGGTTCGCCGCGGTGGCGAAAGCGATGGGCGAGGAGAAGGGCCTCGCCTATTTCAAGAGGCTCGCGGCGATGAAGCCGCAGATCCGCAACGGCCACACGCTGATGACCGAGCTCGTCGCCGCGGGCGAGATACCCGTGGTGCTGACGCTCTACAACCAGGCGGTGGACAAGCTGAAGGAGCGCGGCGCGCCGATCGACTGGAAGCCGCTGCCGCCCGCGTTCGGCCGGGCCGACGGCATCGGCGTGGCGAAGCAGGCGCCGCACCCGCATGCGGCGCTGCTCTTCGCAGATTTCGTGCTCTCGCCCGAGGGCCAACGCTTCATCATGGCGGCGAGCCGCGTGCCGGTGAATCGCAAGGTCGCGAGCCCGTTCGACCAGCGCGATTTCCGCATCGTCGATCTGGCGCCGGTGGTCGACGAGTGGGATACCTGGGAAAAACGCTGGCAGGCGCTCTTCCTGAAGGGGGAGAAATAGGCGTGGCCGGCGACGCGCACAAGGTCAGCTTCGGCGCGGACTGCGAGGGCTTCCTCTGCCTGCCGCGGGAAGAGTCGCCGGCGGGAGCGGTGATCATCCTGCACGAGCGCTACGGCCTGGTGCAGCACACGCTGGACCTCGCGCGGCGCCTCGCGCGCGACGGCTACGTCGCGCTCGCGCCCAATCTCTTCTCGCGCTGGAAGGGTGACGAGGAAGATCTGCGCAGCGGCAAGGCGCGCGTCACCTTGCCCGACCCCGAGGTCGCCGCGGTGATCGACGAGGCGCTCGACTTCCTGAAGCGCAATCCGCGCGTCGCGCCCGAGCGCATCGCGCTCATGGGGGTGTGCCAGAGCGGCCGCTATCCGGTCGTGGTCGGCAGCCGGCGGCGCGATCTCGCAGCGCTGGTCGTGTTCTACGGCGCCTCCCAGGCTCGCGACTGGGAGGCGTCCGAGCTGCAGCCTAGGGCCATGCCGGAGATGATGCGCTCGCTCGCGGCGCCCGCGCTCTTCGCATACGGCGAATGCGACCATACGATCTCGCTCGCCGACGTGCGCCGCGTGCGCGAGGCGCTGGAGGAAGGCCGCTGCAGCTACCGCATGAAGGTGTTCCGCGGCATGCCGCACGGCTGGCTGAACGACACCATGCCGGGGCGCTACCGCGCAAAGGAGGCGGAAGAGGCCTGGGCGCTGCTGCTCGGGTTTCTGGGCGACGTCTTCGGAGGCCGGTGGCCGGGCGAGGGGCAGGTGCGCTGGGAGTTCGAGAGCGCGAGCTCGGCGGACTACGATTTCTCGAAGAACCTCAGGTTCGAATGAGGGCTGGAATGACCGAGCGCCTTGACCCAGCGCGCACCGCGCTCCTCTTCTTCGACATGCTGAACGGGCACGTCAAGAAGGACGACGCGGCGACGAAGGCGCGCTACGCGCCGGTGATCGCCGCTGCAGTGCGCCTGATCGAAGCGGCGCGGCGCTTGGGCGTCGTCGTGATGTACGCCGCCGCCCACCACCGGCCGGACAACGCGACCTCCGCGCACCTCATCACCGACACCGACAACCGCCTGCGGCCGGTCCCCCCGGGCGAGCCGCGCGAGCTCAAGCCCGTGGTCGCAGCGGGCACCTGGGAGGCGCAGGTGATCGACGAGCTGAAGCCGCAGCCGCAGGACTACATGATCCCCAAGTTCCGCTGGAGCGCGTTTCACCAGACCTACCTGGACCTGGCGCTGCGCAGCCGCAACATCGATACCCTTCTGATCTCGGGCGGCTCGACCGACGTCGGCGTGGCGAGCACCGCCTACGCCGCGCGCGACCTCGACTACAACCTCGTCGTCGCGAGCGACGCCTGCACCTCGCCCGAGCAAGACAATCACGCCCAGTTCATGCGGCGGGTCTTCCCGCGCATGGCGCGCGTGCGCACCGTCGACCAGATCGTGCGCATGCTAACCAAGGAGGAAACATGAAGCACTGTGGACTGATCGGAATTCTGTGCGCGCTCACGGTTTCGGGCTGCGCCGGCATCGGCACCCAAATCGACGCGCACGTTCCTTCGAACCCCGACACGGTGGTGTGGGGCCACCTGCCGGCCGGCCGGCTTCCGGTGCTCACGGTCCGCTCGGGGCAGACGGTGAAGATCGACACGGTCTCGCATCAGGGCCTGATCAACGGCACCGACCCGGTCACGTTCTTCGGCGCCTCGGGAATCGCCGCGGGCGAGGTGCTGCCGGATGCGATCGAGATCTACCGCAAGGTGCAGCGCCCGAAGGACGCGGGCGCGCACGTGCTCACCGGCCCGATCCAGGTCGAAGGCGCGGAGCCCGGGGACATGCTGGAAGTGCGCATGATCGATTTCGAGTTCCGAGTGCCCTACGGCGTGAACAACAGCAACAAGGGCACAGGCGTGCTGCCCGACGTGCACGCCAAGCCCTATCCGAAAGTCATCCGCTTCGATACTTCGCGTCGCGTCGCGTTGTTCGCGCCCGGCATCGAGGTGCCGCTCGCCCCGTTCATGGGCATCATGGCGGTCATGCCTCCCGACCCGCTCGCCAACACGCGGCCGCCGGGGATCTACGGCGGCAACATGGACTTCAACCGCCTCACCGTGGGCGCGAGGCTGTACCTGCCCGTGCATCAGCGCGGCGCGCTCTTCTACACCGGCGATTCGCACGCGGTGCAGGGCGACGGCGAGATCAACGGCACCGCGATCGAGGCCTCGCTCACCGCGGTCCTGCAGTTCGTCCTCCACAAGGGCGCGGGCAGGGCGATGAGATGGCCGCGCGCCGAGGACGCCGACAACTACTACGTGATGGGCATGGACGTGGACCTCGACGCGGCGCTCAAGGAAGCGGCGCTCGAGACGATCGTCTTCCTGCAGAAAGAGAAGGGCCTCTCGGCAGCGGACGCGTATTCCCTCGCGAGCGTCGCCGTGAACTACACCGTCGGCGAGGCGGTCGACCAGGTGCAGATGGTGTACGGCGCGATACCGAAGAAAATCTTCGTCCGGTAGCGCGGCCGCTCGCGCCGGTCTACAGCGTCGCCCCCGGCTTCTCCATCGCCTTCTCCGAGAGCTGCCGCACGATCCACTCGTAGGCGTCGTCCACCGAGTCGGTGCGATGGACGAGGTCGATGTCCTCGCGGTTGATGGTGCCGTGGTTCGCCAACGCGTCGAAGTCGATGACCTCGCGCCAGTACTCGGTGCCGAAGAGCACGATCGGCATGGGCTTGCTCATCTTGCGGGTCTGCACCAGCGTCAGCAGCTCGAACAGCTCGTCCAGCGTCCCGAAGCCCCCCGGGAAAACGATCACCGCCTTCGCCAGGTACGCGAACCAGAACTTGCGCATGAAGAAGTAGTGGAAGTGGAAGTGGAGCTGGCGCGTGACGTAGGGGTTGTCGAATTCCTCCTTCGGGAGCGAGATGGTGAGGCCGACGTTCAGGCCCTTCGCCTCGGCTGCGCCGCGGTTGGCCGCCTCCATGATCCCAGGGCCGCCGCCGGTGCAAACGACGAAGCGGCGCTCCTCGCGGTCCAGCTCCTTCGACCACTTCGTGAGGCGCAAGGCGAGCTCGCGCGCGGCCTCGTAGTAGGCGGACATCTTGAGCGCGGTCTCCGCGCGCTCGTGGTCTTTGCCGCCCTTCGCCTTGCGCACCATCTCCTCGGCGTCCTCGCGCGACTTGATGCGCGCCGAACCCATGAACACGATGGTGTCGTCGACCTTGTGGTGGTCGAAGCGACTCTTGGGCTCGAGATACTCCGACAGGATGCGCAGCGCCCGGGCGTCCTTGCTCGAGAGGAAGCCGGCGTTCTGATAGGCCTTGGTCTGGGTGCGCTTGCGCTGGGTCATGCACGCAATGTTACCCGGCCTAGTGCCGGGCCTGGAAACCCGTCGCGGTCGTGCAGGCAGAAAAAAAGCCCGCCGGAGCGGGCTTTCGTCGGGACGGTCGGTGCTACTCGGCCATCCGGATGTTTATCGCCTGCGGCCCTTTCTGGCCCTCGGCAGCGTCGTACGTCACCTTGTCGTTTTCCTTCAGGCTCTTGAATCCGGACTGCTGGATCGCGGAGAAGTGAACGAACAGGTCCTTGCCGCCGTCGTCGGGCGTGATGAAGCCGTAGCCCTTGGCGTCGTTGAACCACTTTACCTTGCCTGTACTCATGATCTATACCTAAGAAAATAATAATGTCGCGGGACCTCAAGTAGAGAGAAACGAGGTCTTGAGCAGTACGACGGGGAAGCCTGCAGAGGACTGAGTTCAGTGCTTGAGAACCTGCGCGCCCCTTATACAGGCAGGCGCCGTGGGGGTCAAGAGGAATCGCACAGTCGAGGTCCGGTCGACTTGAGCGTACTATGTGCCGTCACCCCCTTCGAGGCAGCACTCATGGCCACCCCGCAGGCCCCGGCGAGCCCGGGCACGCAGGACCTGGCGTCGCGGATCTACGTCGAGCTCGTCGGCCGCGCCTTTCTCAGGGCCGATAACGCGGCGGTCATCAAGCCCGACGCGGCGGAGCTGGCGAAGCTCAGCATTCAGCTCGCCGAGACCTTCCGCAAGGTCGAGAAGGCGGCCAGCGCCGCCGCGGCTCCGCAGAACGTCGGCTACAAGGTCGACCTCACCGACATGGCCAAATGGGACAAGTAGCAGGGGCGGACCCGGCGGCAACCCCGTCGCTGCGCGAGAGCGTGCTCGCCTTCATGACGACGAACCCGACCGCGTGGCGAATCAAGGCGCTCGCGGAGCGCCTCGGCGTCGGGGTGCAGCGCATGGGGCCCGAGCTCTCGCAGCTCATCGCCGAGGGCAAGCTCGTATCCTGCACCGTCAGCGCTCCGGGCCGCCGCCCCGAGGAGGAATATCGAATCGCCGCGATCGAGCAGAAGGTGGCCACGCACCGCTTCGTGGTCAGCCGGAGAGGCGGCGGGCGTCCGCGCTGAGCGCGGGAGGTGGCACCGCCGTGCTTGTCTTTGGGTGCCGCTTGCGCTAGCGTCCTCTCGACGCCATCCCCCAGGGAGAAACCCATGAAACTCATGCTCGCCGGGCTCCTGCTCGCCCTCGCTTCGCTGCCCGCCGCCGCCGCGGAATACATGGAGAAGACCCCGTTCCAGCTCTCGCGCGCGTTCTCGCCCGGGGTCATCACCGACGGCGGCAAGATCGTCTGGGTCGCGGGGCAGACTGCGACGCGCGACAACGACGGCAAGGACATCGCCAACAACTTCGAGGCGCAGGTGAAGCAGGTGTTCTCGCAGGTCGACCAGGTGCTCAAGCGCGCCGGCGGCAGCCTCGCCAACGTCGTCACCATGACCGTGTTCATCAAGGAGTCGCGCTACGGCGACCGCTTCGTCGAGATGCGCAAGGACATGTTCCAGAATGGCAACTATCCGGGAAGCGCGCTCATCACGGTCACCAACTTCGCGCGCCCCGGCATCGAGATCGAGATCCAGGCTGTGGGCGTGATCGGCGACCGCTGCTCGAGCGAGCAGCCCTGCTCGGCCGAAGGCCAGGCGAAGAAGAAATAGATCGCGGGAGGCGGCATGGAAGGGAAACGGGAGACGTTCGCCGGCTACCTGGCGAAGCAGTACGTCGCAAAGAAGGGATTCAAGCCCGTCACGGTTCCCGAAGCCGGTCGCGACCGTGCGCGCGGGACGGCCCTTCGGCCGGCCCTACCCCGTGCCTTTCAGCTATCCCTAGGAAGCGCCTCGGGCTTCACGGCATCGTAGAGGAAGCGTCCGGCGCGCCACAGCGTGATCAGGCGCGCGCTCCAGGCGAGCGCGAGCTTGGGCTGCATCACCGCGATCGCGGTCACCGCGGCGACGACGAGGTAGGGACGCGCGCGCAGCCACCCCGCCCAGGCGATGCCGCGGTCGGCGACCGCCGCCACTCGGCGGCAGGTGGCGAGCTCGCGGGCGAGCCTGCTGCGCTGCGCGTCGGCCTCTGCGACCAGGTGGGCGCGGCGCTCGAGGATGTCTTCGAGTGCGCTCATTTCCTCTCCAGCTCTCTCGCGTCCTTGCGCAGCTCGGCGAGAGTCGCGGCGAGGAACTTGGGACGCCGAGCGATCGTCGCGCGCAGCGCGAGCACGGCGGCGAGCGCGCAGACCGCGAAGAACCCGGCGAGCACGCCGATCGCGAGCAGTCGGTTCGTGTCCCAGAAGATCACCGCGACCAGCAGAACGAAGAGCACCACTGCGAGTCCGAGGCAGAACGCCGCGATGACCGCGAGCAGGGCGATCTTCGCCAGCCGCGCCCTCTCCTCGTCGATTTCGCTCGCGAAGATCTCGATTCGCGTCTGGACGAGCGAGACGAAGGTCTTCGCGAGACCGCGCAGCGATTCGAGCAGCCCTTCGGCGTGGCCGGCGTCGTCTGGCATGCGCGCGCCTACTTGCGGCCGATCAACAGGCCGAGCGCGATCCCGGCGAGCACTGCGATTCCGACCGCGTGCCAGGGATGCTCTTTCACGTAATCGTCGGCTGCGCGCGCGTGCTCCGCGGCTTCCTCCGCGAGCGGTCCCAGCTTGAGCCTGACGGCCTCCAGCCCCTCGCGCACCTTCACGCGCCCCGCTTCGGCGGTTTCTCCGACGGTCGCGCGCAGCAGCGCCTCGGCGTCGGAGATCACCAGCTTCAGGTCGGCGGCGAGCTTCTCCGCGTTGACTTCGTTTTCGTGCATAAATGGCCTCAGGTCGGGATTCTACCGTTTACGATATCGCCCCATGTCACCCAGCGCCAGGACCGCCTCGCTCGGAACGCGCGCGCGCGCGATCCGGAGCGCCGTCGCGCGGGCGTCCGCCGGCGCAGGACGCGCGTTCCGTGTCTTCTGGGCCGCGCCCGTTGCGGTGCGCGTCGCCGCGGTCCTGGTGGTCGTCGCGGCCCTCTGGGCGGCGGCGAACTGGGTGGTGCAGGCGTGGCGCAAGCCGACCGAGATGCTGTTCCCCGTCGGCCAGGCGCTCGTCAAGACGCCGGCCGAGACCTGGCGCGAGTACGGCCCGCTGTTCCGCGAGCATTCGACTCCGGTCGTCACGCCCGAGCTGCTCGCCGCGCTCGCGCAGGCCGAAGGCGCGGGCAACCCGGTGGCGCGGCCGCGCTGGACCTGGCGCTGGAGCCGCAACCCCTTCGAGTGGTACCGGCCGGCCTCGAGCGCGGTCGGCATGTTCCAGATCACCGACGCGGCCTACCGGGACGCCAAGCGCTTTTGCATCCACGACCACGCCGTCGTCGCGGACGGCCCATGGTACGACCCGACCTCGTGCTGGTTCAACGGCCTGTATACGCGGGTGCTGCCGAGCCACGCGATCGAGATGACTTCCGCGCTCCTGCACCGCAGCGTCTCCGGCACGCTCGCGCGCTTGAAGATCCGCGAAGCGACGCGGCTGCAAAAGGAGGAGCTCGCCGCGGTCATCCACCTGTGCGGGGGCGCGCGCGGCCAGGTTTTCGCGGCCCGCGGCTTCCAGCCGGGAACGGGCGAGCGCTGCGGGACGCAGGACCTCCGCGGCTACCTCGCGCAGATCAACGAGCTGAAGCGCAGGTTCGCCGCGCTCGCCGCCGCGGACTAGGCTTACTGGAGATCGATCTCGAAGGTCCGCGGCCACTCGGGACGAATCTCGAGGCTGAAGTAGACCCGGCCGATCTCGCGGCTGTCGGTGGTCTCCACCTGGACCTTCCACTCGCCGGGCTGGTAGTTCGACTTGAAGCCGTAGCCGCGGAATCCCTCGGCGCGTCCTCCGACGATCTTGATCGGAATCGTGTCCTGCAGCGCCCACCCGCGGACGTCGTCCTTCCAGTACCAGCGCACCTGCACCTGGTCGGAGAAGCGCGTGGGCGAGAAGATGCGGAAGAACACGTACACCTTGTCGCCGGGCTGCGCGGCGAACTCCTGGTCGCCGTGCTGCCAGATGCGCCAGATCGGCCGCTCATGGCTCAGGCGGTAGTCGTCGCCCGACCTCTCGACCGCGTGGTACACGCCGATGAAGGGAATCGACAGCGGCACGGGCGGGATCAGCCTGAAATAGTAGAACACCAGAAACCCGATCAGCACGCCGCCCAGGGGAACGAGCATCTGCTTGCGCGCGCGGGCGAAGAGATCCGGCTTCTTCTTCCTGATCCACCAGGCGACGCCGACCACGGGCACGCAGCCGACGAGCATCGAGACGAGGAACACCGTCGTCCCGATCGAGCCGACGGCGATCGGCACGACGTTGGCCGCGAAGCACATCGCGCACAGCGCGAGCAGGACGAACTTGAAGGTGAGGCCCCGGGACTTGAAGTGCTCGGACTCGTTGGCCCACAGCAGGAAAGCCAGGAACGCGAGAAAGCCGAACGACACGAGGAGCGAGGAGCTCTTGAAGAAAAAGATGGTGTAGACGTTGAGCAGCGTGCCCAGGAAGAAGTGCACGAGCGCGGTGCGGTACTGGTAGTACCAGCGCTTGAGGAAGAACGCCCCCGCGGGATCGGCCTGAGGCTGGCCTTCCTCCAGGAACATCTGCGTGAGCGCCGCCAGGATCACGGCGAGATAGAAGACTTGCTGGGCGATCGCGTGCCAGGAGTCGGCGCGGTCGACCATGGCGATATCGAAGACAAATCCGCAGATGAAGGAGAGGACCGCGATCCTCTGCTCGTTCTTCGCGTAGTAGAGCTTGAGGCGCTCGATCCGCCCCGGGGCGGCAGCCGTTTCGTTCATTTTCGCTCTTTCCAAAAGTCCAGAAGCTTGCGGGCGAACACCGCGCCCAGGGCGTCGTCCTCGTGCATGAAGTACACATAGACCCGAGCGAGCGCCAGCGCCGCGATCCTCTCCGCCCAAGCGCCGAGCTCCGCATCTTCGTAATGAGTGCGCCGCAAGCGCAGGTAACCGCAATCGGCGGTCGCGACCACGGGCGGCGAATCCCCCTCGTCGGTGTCGGTATAGCAGAGCATCGCGCCCTTCGCGCGCAGCGCCGCGTAGACCTCCTCGTCCTGCCAGGAGTCGTTGCGGAACTCGAAGGCAACCCGCCGGCCGGCCGGAATTGCGCCGAGAAACGCTCCGAGCCGCGGCACGTCCTTCTTGAGGTAGGGCGGAAGCTGGAAGAGGATGACGCCGAGCTTGCCGCCCAGCGCCTGCGCGCGCCGCAGAAATTCCGCCACGTCCGGTTCGGCCTCGCGCAGCCGCTTCTCGTGGGTGATGCGGCGCGGCGCCTTAAGCGTAAACGTGAAGCTCTCCGGGACCTCCTCGGCCCAGCGCGCGAGCATCGTCTCGGCGGGCATGCGGTAGAAGGTGTTGTTGATCTCGACCGTGGCGAATTGGCCGGCGTAGTAGCGGAGCATCTGATCGGCGGGATGCTTCTCGGGGTAGAACTTCCCCAGCCACTCCTTGTAGGAGAAGCCACTGGTCCCTACGAGGAGCTGCGCGGCGAGCAATTGCGTCATGGGCGGGATTGTCCGGCACCCGCGCGCGAAAGAGCAAGCTAGAATCTCTCGCATGCCCAAATCCAAGCGCGTCGTGCTGGCCGACCCGTCGGCGTCGGCAGCGCTGCTGGACGAATATTCCAAGAAGCGCGCTTTCGACGCTACGCCCGAGCCGGCGCCCGCGCCCGCCCCGGGCGAGGGACTGCTCCTTTTCGTGGTCCAGAAGCACTCGGCGCGCCAGCTGCACTACGACTTCAGGCTGGAGTGTGACGGGGTGCTCAAGTCCTGGGCCGTTCCCCGGGGCCCGTCGCTCAACCCCGCGGACAAGCGCCTCGCCGTCATGACCGAGGACCACCCCTACGACTACGCCTCCTTCGAAGGCGTGATCCCGCCCAAGCAATACGGCGCGGGCGAGGTGATCGTGTGGGACTGCGGCCCATATACGCCCGACGAGGATCGGAAGGGCCACTGGTACCACGACCGCGCTGAAGGCCAGCGCCTTGTCAGGGAGGGCATTGCCGCGGGGAAACTCAGCGTCACGCTCCGCGGCGTGAAGCTGAAAGGCTCCTTTGCGCTGGTGCGCACAGCCAGGAGCCCGAAGGACTGGCTGCTCATCAAGCACAAGGACCGCTTCGTCGCCGAAACCGGCGTCACCGAGAAAGATCACTCGGTCCTCTCCGGCCTCATGGTCGAGAACCTCAAGTCCCTGCCGGTGCGCCGCATGCCGGCGTCGCAGCTCGTCCCCTCCGGAAAAAAGGAAGCGCTGCCGGTGAAGCTCCTTCCCATGCTCGCCGAATCGCGCGACGCGGTGTTCTCAGGCAGCGGCTGGCTTTGGGAGCCCAAGCTCGACGGCTACCGCGTGCTCGCGATCATCGACGACAAGGAGGTTAAGCTGCGCTCGCGCCGCGGCCTGGACCTCACCGCCTCGTTTCCCAAGCTCGCGGCGGAGCTGGCGCAGCAGGCGGTCAAGGGCATGGTCCTGGACGGCGAGATCGCGGCGTTCGGCGCCGACGGCCGGCCATCCTTCGCCGCGCTCCAGGAGCGAGTGCAGCTCAAGACCGAGCGCGAGATCGCGCAGGCCGACCGCGCGACGCCGGTCGTCCTCTTCTGCTTCGATATGCTGCATTTCGCCGGCCTCGACGTGCGCGCCGCGCCTTACGCGGACCGCAGGCGCTGGCTCGAGCAATGCCTGCTGCCCACGGCGCACGTTCAGCTGGTCCATGCGGAGGAAGACGGCGAGGAGCTGTACAAGGCGGCGCTCGCGAGCGGCTTCGAGGGCGTCATCGCCAAGCGCATGGACAGCCGGTACGAAGCCGGCAAGCGCTCGCAATCCTGGCTCAAGATCAAGCCGACGAGGAGCGCCGAGTTCGTCGTCGGCGGGATCACCCAGGGCAAGGGATCGCGGGCGCCGCTCGGCGCCCTGCTCCTGGGGTACTGGGACGACGGCAAGCTGCACTACTGCGGCCACGTCGGCTCCGGATTCGACGACCGCACGCTCGCGCAGGTGAAGGCCCGCGCCGAGAAGTTGAAAATCGACACGCGGCCCTTCGTCGAGGAACCCGAGCTGCACAGCCCGACGACCTGGGTGAAACCGCAGCTGGTCGCGGAAGTCGAGTTTCATCAGTGGACCCCCGACGGGATGCTGCGAGCGCCGGTGTTCCTGCGGCTGCGAGACGACGTAGATGCGAAGTCGGTGCGGCGACGAGAGCCCGCCGCGCACCCGGTCGCGGACGCCGCCCCGAGCTCGGGCGACAGCGAGATCGACGCCGTGCTGCGCCAGCTCGACAACAAGAAGGCCGCGCTCACCATCGCGGTGGGCAGGCACGCGCTCAAGCTCACCCACCTCGACCGCGTCTACTGGCCCGCGGACGCCGCGCTCAAGCAACCGGCGATCACCAAGCGCGATCTCCTGCGCTATTTCGCGCAGGTCTCGCCCTTCATGCTCCCCCATCTCGCCGACCGGCCGCTCACCATGATCCGCATGCCAGAGGGCATCGCCGGCGAGCGCTTCTACCAGAAGCACTGGGACCCCGAGCTGCCGCCGTTCGCGAGGAAGATCACCGTTTTCTCCGAGCACAAGGACGAGCGCCACGACTACCTTCTATGCGACAACCTCGCGACGCTGTTGTGGCTCGCGCAGTCGGGGACGCTGGAATTCCACGTCTGGCACTCGCGCGCGAAGCCCGGGCCCGACGCGTCGACGCAGAGCGCCGATTACTCGAGCTCGCTCGAAGGGCTCGAGGGCTCGATCCTCAACTACCCCGACTACGTCGTCTTCGACATCGACCCCTACATCTACTCGGGCAAGGAGAAGCCCGGCGACGAGCCCGAGCTGAACACCGTGGCGTTCGAGAAAGGCAAGGAAGTCGCCTTTCACCTGCGCGAGCTGCTCGCGAGCATGGGCCTGGAAGCGGTGGCGAAGACCTCGGGCAAGACCGGGCTGCACATCTTCGTCCCGATCGAGCGCACGCTCGACTTCGACGCCGCGCGCAAGGTGAGCGAGACGGTCGGTCGGCACCTCGTCCGCTTGTATCCGAAAGACGTCACGGTCGAGTGGAGCGTCCCCAAGCGCACCGGCAAGATCTTCATGGACTACAACATGAACGTGCGCGGCAAGACGCTGAACGTCGCCTACTCTCCGCGGGGCGCGCCCGGCGCGCCGGTGTCGATGCCGCTCACCTGGGAGGAGCTCGCAAAAGCGCATCCGCTCGACTTCAGGATCGCGAACGCCCCCGAGCGCCTGGCGCAGACCGGCGACCGCTGGAAAGACGCCCTCACCCGCAAGCAGAGCCTGGAACGTGCGCTCGAGCGCGCTAAGGCGTAGAATCCCTGCCCCAAGAAGGACTTAGTGGGAGACAGGCATGGCTGCACGACCGATTGCAACGCTGACGGTGTCGTTCGGGATGGTCTCGATTCCGGTGAAGCTCTATTCGGCCACCGAGGCGAGCCGCGCGATCTCGTTCAACCTGCTGCACAAGACCTGCGGCTCGCGCCTGAAGCAGCAGTACGTTTGCGTGAAGGAAGAAGTGATCGTGCCGCGCGAGGACATGGTCAAGGGCTACGAGTTCCAGAAAGACCAGTACGTGATGTTCACGCCCGAGGAGCTGAAGCTGCTCGAGGAAGCGGGAACGCACACCGCCGACATCGCCGAGTTCGTCCCGATCGAGGCTATCGACCCGGTCTACTTCGACAAGGCCTACTACCTCGCTCCCGACAAGGGCGGCGCGAAGCCCTACGCGCTGCTCACCAAGGCGCTGCGCGAGTCCAAGCGCTGCGCGCTCGGCCGCTGGGCGGCGCGCGGCAAGCAGTACATCGTGATGATCCGTCCGTCGGACCAAGGTCTGGTCATGCAGCAGCTCCTGTACGCAGGCGAGGTGCGCTCGATCAAGGAGCTCGAGATCCCGGACACCGAGGTGAAGGACGCCGAGCTCAAGCTCGCGCAGCAGCTGATCGAGCAGCAGGCCTCGGACAAGTTCGATCCCTCGACCTACACCGACGACGTCCGCGTGCGGGTCGAGGCCGCGGTGCAGAAGAAAGTGGAAGGCCAGGAGATCACCATGGCCGAGGCGCCCGAAGGCGGCGCCGAGGTCATCGACTTGATGGAAGCGCTGCGCGCGAGCCTGGAGAAGAAAAAAGCGCCCGCCCCCGCGAAAGCGGCCGACTCTGAGCGCAAAGCGCCGAGGCGCGTTGCGCAGGCCGAGCCCGCTCCCAGAAAGGCAGCGAAGAAATAATCCGCGCCGCCGAACACTCCGCAGCGCACCCGTACGGCGTCCGCGACGTCGAGCGGCTGCTTCACCTTCCCCGCAGCACCATTCAGAGCCTGGTCGACGCCGGTTTCGTTTCGCCGGCGCGCGGTCCGCGCAAGTCCTACCTGTTCTCCTTCCGCGACCTGATCGTGCTGCGCACCGCCCAGGCGCTCGCCGCTGCGAAAATACCCGCGCGGCGCATCACCCGTTCGCTGAAGGAGCTCCGCCGCCATCTCCCGGAGGCGATGCCGCTGTCGGGCATGTCGATCGAGGCCCTGGGCGATCGCGTCGTTGTGAAGGAAGGTACTCGCCGCTGGCGCGCGGATTCCGGACAATACGTTCTCGATTTCGAAGGCGATCCGGCCGGAAGCTCGCTCAGCGTCATCGCGCGGAGCGACGCCGGCGCGAGCGCCGAAGACTGGTTCGAGCGGGGATGCGACCTCGAGCGGGCAAGCGCCGAGGCGGCCCGCGAAGCCTACGAGCGCGCCCTGCAGACCGAGGCGGCCCACGTCGGCGCGCACGTCAACCTGGGGAGGCTGCTGCACGAAGCCGGCCGCCTCGCGGAGGCGGAGCGGGTCTATCGCCGCGCCATCGCGGTGTGCGGCGACGACCCGGTGCTGCTCTACAACCTGGGAGTCCTGCTCGAGGACATGGGCCGCAAGAGCACGGCGATGGACGTCTACGAGCGCGCGCTGCGCGCGGATCCGCGCCTCGCGGACTGCCACTACAACCTCGCGCTCCTGTGCAAGTCGCTCGGCAGGCCCAAGCAGGCGCTCAAGCACATGGCGCAGTACCGCAAGCTGGTCACGCCGCGCGCGTGAAGCACGCTCTCCCGGCGCTGCTGCTCGCAGCTTGCCCCGCCGCGATCGCACAGAACTTCAATCCGCTCGCCACCCGGCCCGGATTTGAGCTTGGCGTACAGGGATCGCGCTACGAATACACCGAGGTCGACTTCGCGAAGTACAGCGGCAACCGAGTCGGCCTCGTCGCGGCGCTGACCTTCGCCGACGGGAGCGGCCTGTTCTCGAAAATCGACCTGCGAGGGTCCTACGGGCGCCTCAAGTACGAGAGCGCGGGAGTGGAGACCAACGTGCCCGACCTGATCCTCGAGGCGCGAGCCCTTGCCGGCCTGGACTGGATCGGCGAAAGCGTGTCGCTCTCGCCCTACCTCGGCCTGGGATACCGCTTTCTCTACGACAACCTGCAGGGTTACCACGACAGCAACCCGAGCGGCTACCGGCGCTATTCCAACTACCTGTACGCGCCGGCCGGCTTCACCGCGCGCCTGCACCTGGGCGGCGGCTGGGTTCTCGCTCCGACGGCCGAGGCCGATGTGTTTCTGTACGGCGTGCAGGTCAACAAGCTGAGCGACATCGACGTCGGCCTGACCGACGTCACCAACCACCAGAACAAGGGCCGCGGGTATCGCGGGGCGCTGATGCTGGAGAAGGACCGCTGGACCTTCGGCGTCTGGACGAGCTACTGGCACATCCAGGCCTCGGACACGCAGCAGGCGGTCGCCGGCGGAAATTCACCCAGCTCGGTGCCCGAAAACACGACACGCGAGACCGGACTGGAGCTGCGCTACCGCTTCTGATCCCGCGGGCTCCACTCGCCTTCGAGGATTTTCTCCGCCCAGAAGAGGGCGGAGACGGTTTTCGAGTCGGTGATCCTGCCCTCGCGGACCCAGGCGAGCGCCGTGGCGAGCGGAAGCGTGAACACCTCGAGGAACTCCTCCTCGTCCAGCTTGGCCCGTTCCTGCTTGAGGTGTCTGGCGAGATAGATCTCGATGTGCTCGTTAGAGTATCCGATCGCCAGATGGATGGTCGCGACGTGCGTCCACTCGGCGGCAGTGTAGCCGGTCTCCTCCTGCAGCTCGCGCCGCGCGGTGGCGAGCGGATCCTCGCCCGGATCGATCTTGCCCGCGGGGACCTCGATCATGTCGCGGCCGAGCGGATAGCGGAACTGGCGCTCCATGACGATCTCGCCCGAGTCGGTGAGCGCGATCACCGCCACCGCACCTGGATGCTCGATCCATTCGCGTCTGGCTGTGGTTCCGTCGGGCAGCCGCACGGTGTCGCTGCGAACCTTGAGGAGCTTGCCGTCGTAAACGAGCCGGCTCGAGACGCGGCGCTCGTTCAGGTCCTTCACTAGAAACCTTTGATTGCCTGAAGGCAAAGCTGCATAAGCGGCTGCGGCAGGATGCCGAGCGCGAGCACCGCCAGCCCGTTGGCCGACAGCAGGATGCCCGCGTCGAGCTTGGCGCGGATCGCGCCGGTCTCGGCCGGCTCGTCGAAATACATCAGCTTGACGACGCGGATGTAGTAGAAGGCCCCGACCAGCGCGAACAGGACCGCGACCACCGCGAGCCACGCCTGCCCGGCGCCGAGCACCGCCTGCAGCACGGCGAGCTTGGCATAGAAGCCCACGGTCGGCGGAATGCCGGCGAGCGAGAACATGAGGAGCAGCATGATGAAGGCGAGCCACGGGCTGCGCGAGTTCAGGCCCCTGAAGTCCTCGATTTGCTCGGCCTCGAAGCCCGCGCGCGAGAGGAGCACCACCATGCCGAAGGCCCCGAGGCTCATGAGCACGTATACCACCGCGTAGAACATCGCCGAGCTCCAGGCCTCCGGCGCAGAGAGCGCGTTGCCGCCGACGATCCCCGACAGCAGGCCGAGCAGCATGAAGCCCATGTGCGAGATGGTCGAGTACGCGAGCATGCGCTTGATGTTGGTCTGCGCGATCGCCGCGAGATTGCCGATCGCCATCGACAGCACCGACAGGATGATCAGCATCTCCTGCCATCCGCTCGGGAACTGGGGGTTACCGCCCGCGAGCGAGGGCAGCGCGTTCACCAGCAGCCGGATCGCCATCGCGAAAGCCGCGAGCTTGGGCCCGGTGCTGATGAACAGCGTCACCGCCGACGGCGCGCCGTGGTACACGTCGGGAATCCACATGTGGAACGGGACCACGCCGACCTTGAAGGCGAGGCCCGAGACGATGAACACCAGGCCGAAGGCGAGCACCGCCTTGGAGGGATGATCGGCTTGCAGGATGCGCGCGGCGCCTTTGGCGACCTCGCCGATCTGCAGCGTGCCGGTGGCGCCGTAGACCATCGACATGCCGTAGAGCAGCAGGCCCGAAGCGAGCGCCCCCAGCACGAAGTATTTCATCGCGGCCTCGGTCGACACGGCGGAGTCGCGGTTCAGCGCGACCAGCGAGTACAGGCACAGCGACATCAGCTCGAGGCCCAGGTAGAGAGCGAGGAAGTGGCTCGCCGAGATCATCACCATCATCCCGAGCGTGGCGAACAGGGCGAGCACGAAGTATTCGCCGCGGTAGAGCCCGCGGTCGGCGAGATAGGTGCGCGAGTAGATCAGGCACAGCGCGACCGCTGCGTACGTGCACATCTTGAGCACGCTCGCCATCATGTCCGACACGAACATGCCGTTGAAGGTGACGAGGGGTGCCCCGCCCCTCACGGCCGCCGCAGCGGCGACGATCAGGGTGAGCCCGGCGCAGCCGACGAGCGCGGCGAGCGAGAGCGCGTAGCTCACCCAGCGCGACCGGTCCTCCAGGAACAGGTCGACCACCAGGATCGCGCACCCGGCGGCGAGCAGGAAGATCTCCGGGTACGCGGGAAGCATGATGGGGAGATCGGTCAGCACGGATTCGCCCTCATCACAGCTTGCTGACCGCCAGGTGCCTGAGCAGGTCGTCCACCGAGGCGTGCATGATCTCGGTGAAGGGGGCCGGATACACGCCGAGCCAGAGCACGGCCGCCGCGAGAAGCCCGAGAACGAGGAGCTCGCGCCAGTTTGCATCGGAGAGCTCGGCCACGTGCTTGTTGCCTATCTCGCCGAAGATCACGCGCTTGACCATCCACAGCGTATAGGCGGCGCCGAAGACGAGAGTCGTCGCCGCGATCAGCGCGATCCAGAAATTGAACTTCATCGCGCCCAGGATCACCATGAACTCGCCGACGAATCCCGAGGTCGCCGGCAGCCCGCAGTTCGCCATCGCGAACAGCATCATCAGCGCGGCGAACCTGGGCATGGTGTTCACCACTCCGCCGTAGTCGGCGATGTTTCTCGAGTGCATGCGGTCGTACATCACGCCCACGCACAGGAACAGCGCGGCCGAGACGAAGCCGTGCGAGATCATCTGCACCAGGCCGCCTTCCATGCCGTAGGCGTTGAAGATGAAGAAGCCCAGCGTCACGAAGCCCATGTGCGAGATCGACGAGTAGGCGATCAGCTTCTTCATGTCGGTCTGGACCAGCGCCACCAGGCCGATGTACGCGATCGCGACGAGCGACAGCGTAATCATGAAGCCGGCGAGGTAATGGCTCGCGTCGGGAAGTATGGGCAGCGAGAAGCGGATGAAGCCGTAGGCGCCCAGCTTCAGCAGGATCGCTGCGAGCACGGCCGACCCGCCGGTCGGCGCCTCGACGTGCGCGTCGGGAAGCCAGGTGTGCACCGGCCACATCGGCACCTTCACGGCGAACGCCATCAGAAAGGCGATGAAGAGCAGAATCTGTGCGTTCAGCGGCAGCGGCAGCTTGTGGTAGTCGAGCACCGCGAAGCTGCCCGACTTGTTGTAGAGGTAGAGGAACGCGAGCAGCATCAGCAGCGACCCGAGCAGCGTGTACAGGAAGAACTTCACCGCCGCGTAGACGCGGTTGGGCCCGCCCCATACGCCGATCACCAGGTACATCGGGATCAGCGTCGCCTCGAAGAACACGTAGAACAACACCGCGTCGAGCGCGGCGAAGGTGCCGTTCAGCAGGCCCGACATGATCAGGAACGCCGCCATGTACTGGGCCACCTTGGCCTTGATCACGTCCCAGCCGGCGATCACGACCAGCACGGTGATGAAGCTGTTCAGCAGGATGAACAGCACCGAGATGCCGTCCACGCCGAGGTGGTAGTTCACGTTGAAGCGCGGTATCCACGGCGTGAGCTCGACGAACTGCATCGCGCTCGTTCCGGTCCGGAAGCCGGTGACGAGCGGGACGGCCACGATAAAACCTTGGATCGCACCCAGCACAGCGACCGAGCGCGTGATGCGCAGATCTCGGTCGCCCAAGAAGAGGACCAGAAGGCCCGCTACGATGGGAACCCAGACGGCGAGGCTGAGCCAGGGAAGATGCATTTCGGTCAGCGGGCGAGCGTCCCGCCGAAGAACACGAACCAGGTGAGCAGCACCGAGACTCCGATGATCATGAGGAAGGCGTAGTGGTAGATGTATCCGGACTGCAGGAAGCGCACCACCCCGGCGAACCAGCCGACCAGCTTCGCCGTGCCGTTCACCATCAGCCCGTCGATCACGGTCACGTCGCCCCAGCGCCACAGGCCGGTGCCGAATTTCCTCGCGCCGCCGGCGAAGAACCAGTCGTTGAAGCGGTCGAAGCCGTACTTGTCCTCGAGGATCCTCACCAACACCCCTGCCTTTTGGCGCACCACCGCCGCCATCTCCGGCCGTATCAGATACAGATACGCCGCGACAGCGGCCCCCGCGAGCGCAAGCCAGAGAGGAGCCGTGAATATCGAATGCATCACCATCGGCACCACGCCGTGGAACTCCTCGGCCATCTCCTTCATGCCGGGGTGCGCGTCCGAGATCACGATCGAGCTACCGAAGTAGCCGCCGAAGAGGACGTCGCCGATAACCCAGCCGGAGATCACCGAAGGGATCGCAAGGAGCACGAGCGGCACGGTGACCACCAGTGGCGACTCATGCGGCGGGTGGTCGTGAGCATCGAACCTCTCCTTGCCGTGAAACGCGTAGAACACCAGCCGGAACGAGTAGAAGCCGCCGACGAACACGCCTGCGAGGACCATCAGCCAGGCGAATCCCGCCCCGAACGTATTCGACAAGTGCGCGGCCTCGATGATCGAGTCCTTGGAGAAGAAGCCCGCGAACGGCGGAAAGCCCGCGTTGGCGAGCGCGCCGATCCACATGCAGACGGTGGTGACCGGCATGTATTTCGCCAACCCTCCCATCTTGCGCATGTCCTGCTCGTGGTGAAGCGCGATGATCGCCGAGCCGGCGCCGAGGAACAGCAGCGCCTTGAAGAAGGCGTGGGTCATGAGGTGGAAGATCGCGACCGAGTACGCCGAGGCGCCGAGCGCCACGGTCATGTAGCCGAGCTGCGACAGCGTCGAGTAGGCGACCACGCGCTTGATGTCGTACTGGACCATGGCGATGAGCGCCATGAAAAAGGCGGTGATGCCGCCCACGATCAGCACCATCGAGCGCGCGGTGTCGGACAGCTCGAACAGCGGCGACATGCGCGCCACCATGAAGATGCCCGCGGTCACCATGGTCGCCGCGTGGATCAGCGCGGAGATCGGCGTCGGCCCCTCCATCGAGTCGGGCAGCCACACGTGCAGCGGGAACTGCGCGCTCTTGCCCATCGCGCCGATGAATAGGCCGATGCATATCGTCGACAGCAGCAGCCAGGGCGCGCCCGGGATCACCTCTATCGTCTCCGCCGCGGCCGCGGGCGCCCGCGAGAACACCGCGGCGTAGTCGAGCGTCCCGAAGTGCGCGAGCACCAGCGCCACCGCGAGCAGGAAGCCGAAGTCGCCGACCCGGTTGACGAGGAAAGCCTTGAGGTTGGCGTAGATCGCGCTCGGGCGCGTATACCAGAACCCGATCAGCAGGTAGGAGACGAGGCCCACCGCTTCCCAGCCGAAGAACAGCTGCAGGAAGTTGTTCGCCATCACGAGCATCAGCATCGAGAAGGTGAACAGCGCGATGTAGGCGAAGAAGCGCTGGTATCCCGGGTCGTCGGCCATGTAGCCGACGGTGTAGATGTGCACCATCAGCGAGACGAAGGTCACCACCACCATCATGAGCGCCGAAAGGCGGTCGATCAGGAAGCCGATCTCGAAGCGCGTCCCGCCCGAGACGAGCCAGGTATAGACCGGCCCGTTGAAGCCGGCGCCGTGGAGGACGTCGGCGAAGATCACGCACGAGGCGACGAACGAGACCGCGACGCCGGCGATCGTCACCCAGTGCGCGCCCGCGCGCCCGATTTGCCTGCCGAAGAGCCCGGCGACGATCGCCCCCGCGAGCGGGGCGAGGGGCACGATGAGGTAGAGCTGCAGGTCGCTCATGTCAGTCCTCTTCTCAGCCCTTGAGGTTGTCGAGATCGTCGACGTTGATGGTCTGCAGGTTGCGGAACAGCACCACCAGGATCGCCAGGCCGATCGCCGACTCGGCCGCCGCCACGGTGAGAATGAAGAACACGAACACCTGCCCTGCGATGTCGCCCAGGTAGTGCGAGAACGCGATGAAATTCATGTTCACCGCGAGCAGCATCAACTCGATCGCCATCAGCAGGATGATGACGTTCTTGCGGTTGAGAAAGATCCCGACGATGCTGATCGCAAACAGCACCGCGCCGAGAATCAGGAAGTGCGACAGTGACGGCAAACAACGCCTCCCATCTTGTGCTGCTTCAGTCGTTTTTCTCCGGCGGCATCGACACCAGCCGCACGCGATCGCTGCGCCTGACCGCGATTTGCGCGGCCGGGTCCTGGTACTTCGTGTCCTTGCGCTTCCTCAGGGTGAGCGCGATCGCCACGATGATCGCGACCAGCAGCAGGGCGGCCGCGAGCTCGAGCGGGTAGGCGTAGTCGGTATACAGGACGCGCCCCAGCTCCTTGGTGTTGCTGTAGCCGGGCGCGGGCTCGGCCGGTGCGGGCATTGCGACGTAGTTCCTGGTGATGATCGCGATCATCTCGACCACCATGACCCCGCCGACGGCGAGCGCGAGCGGCAGGTTCGCCCAAAACCCCTCGCGCAGGCGCTCGAGATTGACGTCGAGCATCATCACCACGAAGAGGAACAGCACCATCACCGCGCCGACGTAGACGAGCACGAGCGCGATCGCGAGGAACTCCGCGCGAAGGAGCATCCACAGCGCGGCCGCGGTGAAGAAGGCGAGCACGAGGAACAGCGCCGAGTGCACGGGGTTGCGCGCCATGATCACGCACAAGGCCGCGCCCACCAAGATCACAGCGAAGAACCAGAAGACGCCGGTTTCGAACATGTCGGCCTAGCGGTACGCCGCGTCGGCGGCGCGGTCCTTCGCGATCTGCTCCTCGTAGCGGTCGCCCACGGCGAGCAGCATTTCCTTGGTGTAGTACAGGTCGCCGCGCTTCTCGCCGTGATACTCGAGGATGCTCGTCTCGACGATCGCGTCCACCGGGCAGGACTCCTCGCACAGGCCGCAGAAGATGCACTTGGTGAGGTCGATGTCGTAGCGCGTGGTGCGGCGGGTGCCGTCGGAGCGCTGCTCGGACTCGATGGTGATCGCGAGCGCCGGGCACACCGCCTCGCACAGCTTGCAGGCGATGCAGCGCTCCTCGCCGTTGGGGTAGCGGCGCAGAGCGTGCAGGCCGCGGAAGCGCGGGCTCAGCGGCGTCTTCTCCTCGGGGAACTGGATGGTGATCTTGCGCCGGAACAGGTGCCGCCCCGTGAGCGCCATGCCCTTCACCAGCTCGAAGAGAAGAAAGGTCCGAAAGAACTCTGAGATCTTCTCAATCATTTCCAGATATTCCAGGGAGTCTGCATCCAGACGGCGATCACCACCAGCCACACGATCGTTGCGGGGATGAACACCTTCCAGCCCAGCCGCATGATCTGGTCGTAGCGGTAGCGCGGGAAGGTCGCGCGGAACCACAGGAACAGCGACACCATGAAGAACACCTTGGCGAACAGCCACGCGAACGGCGGGATCGCGTTCAGCAGCGGCGCATCGATGATCGGCGCCCATCCGCCGAGGAACATGATGGTAGCGAGCGTCGACACCAGGATCATGTTCGCGTACTCGCCCAGGAAGAACAGCGCGAAAGGCGTCCCGGAGTACTCGACGTGGAAGCCGGCGACGATCTCGGATTCGCCTTCGGCTACGTCGAAGGGCGCGCGGTTGGTTTCGGCGATGCCGGAGATGAAGTAGACGAGGAACATGGGGAAGAGCGGCAGCCAGTTCCACGACAGGAAGTTGATCCCCTTGTGGGCGAAATAGCCGCGGTTCTGCCCCGCGACGATGTCGGTGAGGTTGAGGCTCTGCGACACGAGCAGCACGCACACCAGCGCGAACCCCATCGCGATCTCGTAGGCGACGATCTGCGCGGCCGAGCGCATCGCGCCTAGGAAGGCGTACTTCGAGTTCGACGCCCAGCCGGCGATGATGACGCCGTATACGCCCATCGAGGTGATCGCCATCACGTAGAGCAGGCCGGCGTTGATGTCGGCGAGCACGGCCTCGGGGCTGAACGGGATCACGGCCCAGGCCGCGAGCGCGGGCATCAGCGTCAGCATGGGCGCGGTGATGAACAGGAACTTGCTCGCTCCGGACGGGACGATGATCTCCTTGAAGACGAGCTTGAGCACGTCGGCGAAGGGCTGCAGCAGGCCGAAGGGCCCGACGCGGTTGGGCCCCAGGCGGATCTGCATCCAGCCGATCAGCTTGCGCTCCCACAACGTGAGGAAGGCGACGCAGAGCGCGATCGGGATGATGATGCCGATGATGAGGACGGTATTCTTCACCAGCGTCCACGCAGGCGGCCCCCATTGCGGGCCCAGCCACGCAGTCCACAGTCCCGCGACGTCGGCGAGGGTCATGCGCGCTCCAGCGACACGGTGCCGAACATGGGACCGAGCCCCGCGGTGTGGCGATGCGCGACGGCGAGCCTCACGCAGCCGGCCGGCAGCCGCTCGTCGATCCCGACTTCGACGACCGCCGCGCCCTCGCCCTGGCGCACGCGCAACCGCTCTCCCGGCTTCACGCCGAGCTTCCCCGCGAGCTCGGGAGCGAGCCAGGCGCGCGGGGGCAGCGCATCGCGCGTCCTCTGGAGCGAGGCGGCGCGGCGCACGATCGGGTCGCCGAAATAGATAGGCACGTCGGCGATGCGCTCGAGCTCGTCGAGGGGCACGGCAGTCGAATCGAGGTTCAGGGCGATGCCTTCGACGCGGTTGGCTAGCTTGCCCGCGACGGCTTCCGGCCGGCAGACCTGGTCGCGTATCGCCTCGGTCGAGTCCTGGTCGAATCCGGGAAGGCTCATGAGGTTGCCGAGCACCCGCAGCACTTTCCACGCTGGCCGAGCCTCGCCGAGCGGCTTCACCGCGGCGTTGAAGCTCTGCATCCTCCCTTCGCAGTTGACGTAGGTGCCCGAGGTTTCGGTGAAGGGCGCGACGGGAAGGAGCACGTCGGCATAATCCGCCGCGAAGCTCCGGTACGCCGCGAGGGCGACCACCATGTCGGCGGCCGCCATCGCCTTCGTGGCCATCCGAGGGTCGTGGCAGTCGAAATCGGGCTCAGCGTGGAGCAGGAGATAGGCTCGCCGCGGCTGCGCCAGCATGGTCCAGGCATTCATCCCGCCTTCCTCGGGCACGCAGCCCGCGAGGTAGCCTCCGACGCTGTTCGCCGCCTCGCCGAGGAAACCGAAAGGGCAGCCGAGGAGCGCAGCGAGCTCCTGCGCGAGCCGCTGCAGCTGCGCGCCCTGAGGGTGCTGCGCGGCGAGGTTGCCGAGCAGCACCGCCGCCTTCTTCCCCGAGGCGAGGCTCGCCGCGATCGCCCTGGCTTCGCCGCCGACGCTCAGCGACGCGAGCTCGGCCGGCGCGGGCATCTGCTTCGCTTCCGCGACCGCCTTTACAACCTGGGCGAGAGCGGCGACCAGCTCGCCGGGACGGCAGATCGCCTTGTTCGCCACCGGCATCAGCAGCTCGTCGTCGGCGCAATGCAGGACGCTCACCTGCGTCTGGCGCTTCGCGAGCTGCCGGAGCCGCGACGCGAGCAGCGGATGGTCCTTGCGCAGGAAGGAGCCGACGAGGAGCACGCGGTCGAGCTCGGCCAGCTCGGCGAGCTTCATCCCGAGCCACGGCACTCCCGCGCGCTTGCCGTCGGCGGAGAAGTCGGACTGCCGCAGGCGGTGATCGACGTTGTCGCCGCCCATCGCGCGCACGAGCTTGGCGAGCAGCGCCATCTCCTCGAGCGTGGAATGAGGGCTCGCGAGCGCGCCGATCTGCCCGGGGTCGTACTTGAAGCGCGTCTCGGAGAGGACCTTCGCGACGTGCTCCAGGGCGACCTGCCAGTCGACTTCGCGCCAGCGCCCCTCGTCCTTCAGCATGGGCTTGGTGAGCCGCTCCTCCGAGTTCAGGCCTTCGTAGGAAAAGCGGTCGCGGTCGGAGAGCCAGCACTCGTTCAGCTCGCCGTTCTCGAGCGGCAGCACCCGCATCACGCGGTTCTGCTTCACCTGGACGATGAGGTTCGACCCGAGGCTGTCGTGCGGGCTGACCGACTTGCGCCGAGACAGCTCCCAGTTGCGCGCGGTGTAGCGGAAGGGCTTGGAAGTGAGCGCGCCGACCGGACACAGGTCGATCATGTTCCCGGAGAGCTCCGAGTCCACGGTCTTTCCGACGAAGCTGATGATCTCGGCGTGCTCGCCGCGGCCTATCATGCCGAGCTCCATCACGCCGGCGAGCTCCTGGCCGTAGCGCACGCAGCGCGTGCAGTGGATGCAGCGCGTCATGTCGGTCGAGATGAGCGGGCCCAGGTTCTTGTTGAGCACCACGCGCTTCTCTTCGGTGTAGCGCGAGGCGCTCTTGCCATAGCCGACCGCGAGGTCCTGCAGCTGGCATTCTCCTCCCTGGTCGCAGATCGGGCAGTCGAGCGGGTGGTTGATGAGCAGGAACTCCATGACCCCGTCCTGCGCCTGCCTCGCATAGTCCGAGCGCGTGAACACTTTCATGCCGTCGCTCACCGGAGTCGCGCAGGCGGGCTGGGGCTTGGGCGCCTTCTCGATCTGCACCAGGCACATGCGGCAATTGGCGGCGATCGAGAGCTTCTTGTGATAGCAGAAGTGCGGGATGTAGATCCCCAGGCCGTTCGCGGCGTCCATCACGGTCGCACCGTTCCTGACCTCGGTCTCCCGTCCGTCTATGGTCAGCTTGGGCACTGTCAGGCCGCCCTTCTTTCGGGAAGGCTGGGCGAAGTCGAGTAGCCGGGCTCGGTCACCATGCAGCGCTTGTGGTCGATGTGGTATTGGAACTCCGATCGGAAGTGCTGGATGAAGCTCTTCACCGGCAGCGCCGCCGCGTCGCCGAGCGCGCAGATGGTGCGCCCGGCGATGTTGTCGGCCAGGTTCACGAGGAGATCGAGGTCCTCGTTCTTTCCCCTTCCGTGCTCGATGCGGTTCACCATGCGGTAGAGCCAGCCGGTGCCCTCGCGGCAGGGTGTGCACTGGCCGCAGGACTCCTCGAAATAGAAGTACGAAAGCCGCTCGAGCGCCTTAACCATGCAGCATGACTCATCCATGATGATTACCGCACCGGAGCCGAGCATCGAGCCCGCCTTGGCGATCGAGTCGTAGTCCATGTCGGTCTTCATCATGATCTCGGCGGGCAGCACCGGCATCGACGAGCCGCCGGGGATGACCGCCTTGAGCTTGCGCCCGCCGCGCATGCCGCCGGCCATCTCCAGGAGCTTCGCGAACGGCGTGCCGAGCCTCACCTCGTAGTTGCCGGGGCGCGCCACGTGCCCGGTCACCGAGAAGATCTTGGTGCCGCCGTTGTTCGGCCGCCCGAGCGCGAGGAAAGCGTCGGCGCCGTGGTTGACGATCCAGGGAACGGCCGCGAAGGTCTCGGTATTGTTGATGGTGGTCGGCTTGCCGTACAGGCCGTAGCTCGCCGGGAACGGCGGCTTGAAGCGCGGCAGCCCCTTCTTGCCCTCGAGCGACTCGAGCAGCGCCGTCTCCTCGCCGCAGATGTAGGCGCCGTAGCCGTGGTGGTTGTAGAGCTCGAAGGAGAATCCGCTGCCGAGAATGCTCTTGCCGACGAATCCGGCGGAGCGCGCCTCGGCGAGAGCCTCCTCGCAGCGCTCGTAGATGTCCCAGATCTCGCCGTGGACGTAGTTGTAGCCGACGCCGGCGCCCATCGCGTAGGCCGCGATCACCATGCCTTCGATGAGGGCGTGCGGGTTGTAGCGCAGGATGTCGCGGTCCTTGAAGGTCCCCGGCTCGCCCTCGTCGGAGTTGCACACGAGGTATTTGGCGCCGGGAAACTGGCGCGGCATGAAGCTCCACTTGAGCCCGGTCGGAAATCCCGCGCCGCCGCGCCCGCGCAGCGCGGATTTTTTCACCTCGGCGACGACTGTTTCGGGCGGGATCTTCTCGGCGAGCACCTTTTTCAGCGCCGAATAGCCGCTGCGCTTCACGTAATCGGCGAGGCGCCAGTTGGCGCCGTCGAGGCCGTTCATCACGATCGCGTCGGGTCCGTAATCCAGAAGATCCGCCACTATTTCAGCTCCCACAACCAGCCGTCGAGCTTCTCGGGCGTCATGAACGACAGCATGGTCTTGTTATTGACGAGCATCACCGGCGCGTCGCCGCACGCGCCGAAGCACTCGCCTTCCTTCAGCGTGAATCGCCCGTCGGCGGTGGTTTCGTTCCAGCCGATGCCGAGCTTCTTCTTGAGGTGCTCGGCGGCGTCTTCGGCGCCGGAAAGCGCGCAAGGCAGGTTGGTGCAGATGCACAGCTTGTACTTGCCGGGCTTCTTGAGGTCGTACATGGTGTAGAAGCTCGCGACCTCGTAGACCGCGATCGGCGGCATGCCGAGGTAGCTCGCGACGAAGTTCATCACCTCGGTCGAGAGATGGCCTTTCTCGTCCTGCGCCACGGTGAGCGCAGCCATTACCGCCGACTGCCTCTGCCCAGCGGGATACTTCGCGACCGCCTGGTCGATTTTTTTCAGCGATTCGGCGGAGAGGCTCACCGGTCGATTTCTCCGAAGACGATGTCCTGCGTGCCGATGATGGCCACGACGTCGGCGAGCATGTGGCCCTTGGCCATCTCGGAGAGCGCGGCGAGGTGCGGGAACCCCGCCGCGCGGATCTTCATGCGGTAGGGCTTGTTCGCCCCGTCGGAGACGATGTAGATGCCGAACTCGCCCTTGGGGTGCTCGACCACGGCGTAGGCCTCGCCCGGCGGCACGTGGATGCCCTCGGTGAAGAGCTTGAAGTGGTGGATCAGCTCTTCCATGTTGCTCTTCATCTCGACGCGCGTCGGGGGCGCCACCTTGTGGTTGTCGGTGATCACCGGACCCGGATTCTTGCGGAGCCACTCGATGCATTGGCGCACGATACGGTTCGACTGGCGCATCTCCTCGACGCGCACGAGGTAGCGGTCGTAGCAGTCGCCGTTCACCCCCACCGGGATGTCGAAGTCCATCCTGTCGTAGGCCGCGTAGGGCTGCTTCTTCCTCAGATCCCACTCGACTCCGGAGCCCCGCAGCATGGGCCCGGTGAAGCCGAGCGCGAGCGCCCGCTCAGGCGACACGACGCCGATGCCGACCGTCCTCTGCTTCCAGATGCGGTTGTCGGTGAGCAGCGTCTCGTACTCGTCTACGTATTTCGGGAAGCGGTTCGTGAAGTCCTCGATGAAATCGAGAAGCGAGCCCTGGCGGTTAGCGTTCAGCCTCTTCAGGTCCGCGGCGCTCTTGTACATCGAGGCGCGGTACTGCGGCATGGTCTCGGGCAGGTCGCGGTAGACGCCGCCGGGCCGGTAGTAGGCCGCGTGCAGGCGCGCGCCCGACACCGCTTCGTAGCAGTCCATCAGGTCCTCGCGCTCGCGAAAGCAGTACAGGAACACCGTCATCGCGCCGATGTCCAGGCCGTGCGCGCCCAGCCACAGCAGGTGGTTGAGGATGCGCGTGATCTCGTCGAACATCACGCGTATGTACTGCGCCCGGATCGGGACGTCGACGCCGAGGAGCCGCTCGACCGCGAGGCAGTAGGCGTGCTCGTTCGAGAGCATCGACACGTAGTCGAGCCGGTCCATGTAGGGAAGCGCCTGGATGTAGGTCTTGTGCTCGGCGAGCTTCTCGGTCGCGCGGTGCAGCAGGCCGATGTGCGGGTCGGCGCGCATGATCACCTCGCCGTCGAGCTCGAGCACGAGGCGCAGCACGCCGTGCGCGGCGGGATGCTGCGGTCCGAAGTTAAGCGTGTAGTTGCGTATCTCGGCCATCGTCAATGCTTCGCGCCGAGGTCGCCGTACTCGTCCTCGCGGATGACGCGCGGAACGATCTCGCGCGGCTCGATCGACACCGGCTGGTAGATGACGCGCTTCTGCTCGGGGTCGTAGCGCATCTCGACGTTGCCCGAGAGCGGAAAGTCCTTGCGGAACGGATGGCCGATGAAGCCGTAGTCGGTGAGGATGCGGCGCAGGTCCTCGTGGCCGGTGAACATGATCCCGAAGAGGTCGAAGGTCTCGCGCTCGTACCAGTTGGCGTTGGGCCAGACGCCGGTGAGCGAATCCACCACCGGAAAATCGTCGTCGGCGGCGAATACGCGCAGGCGCAGCCTGCGGTTGTGCGCGAGCGAGAGCAGGTGCGACACGACCGCGAACCGGCGTCCTTCCCACCCGCCCTCGCCGTAGCCCGAGTAGTCCACTCCGCAGAGGTCGACGAGCTCTTCGAAGCGCGTCGCCGGATCGTCGCGCAGCCACTTGGCGGTCGCGACATAGTCTTTTGCGTCGACCACCAGGGTCAGCTCCCCTAGCGCTTCCGCGAGCGAAACGATCTTGCCGCCGAGAGCGGAGGTGAGCGTGGCCTTGAGTTGTTCGAGCTTCGCCGACATCGTCACCGCGCGATAGTGTTCGTTCTCTTGATCTTGTTCTGCAATTGCACGATGCCGTAGAGCAGCGCCTCGGCGGTCGGGGGGCAGCCCGGGACGTATACGTCGACCGGGACGATGCGGTCGCAGCCGCGCACGACCGAGTAGGAGTAGTGGTAGTAGCCGCCGCCGTTCGCGCACGAGCCCATCGAGATCACCCAGCGCGGCTCGGCCATCTGGTCGTAGACCTTCCTGAGCGCCGGCGCCATCTTGTTGCACAGCGTCCCGGCGACGATCATGACGTCCGACTGCCGCGGGCTCGGCCTGAAGACGACGCCGAATCGGTCGAGGTCGTAGCGCGCCGCGCCCGCGTGCATCATCTCCACCGCGCAGCACGCCAGCCCGAAAGTCATCGGCCACAGCGACCCGGTGCGCGTCCAGTTGATGAGGTTGTCGAGCGTGGTGGTTGTAAAGCCTTCCTCGAGAATGCCTTCGATGCTCATGACGTCACTCCCATTCGAGAGCGCCCTTCATCCACTCGTAGAGGAAACCCACGACCAGGATGAGGAGGAAAATCATCATCGACCAGAAGCCCAGGCTCCCGATCTCGTTCAGCGTCACCGCCCATGGAAACAGGAACGCGATCTCCAGATCGAACAGGATGAACAAGATCGCGACCAGGTAGTAGCGCACGTCGAACTTCATGCGCGCGTCCTCGAACGCCTCGAAGCCGCATTCGTAGGGCGACAGCTTCTCGCTGTCGGGGCGGTTCGGCGCGAGAACGGCGCCGGCGGCGATGAGGATGCCGCCGAAGACGAGCGCCACGACGATGAACAGCAGAACCGGGAAGTAGTTTTCCAGCATTTCTCAAAAATGAGGACTTGGGCCGGAAGTCCCCCGCTTCCGATCCAAGTCCCCCTTGTTTGGTGCCGACGGAGAGACTCGAACTCTCACGGCTTACGCCACCGCCCCCTCAAGACGGCGTGTCTACCAATTCCACCACGTCGGCATGATTGGCTTTGATGCGTCGCCGCGTCGAAAAACGAGCCCGCCTCAAGCCCGCAGATTTTACTACTTCGGCACCTCGTTTGCTTTCGATTTCTCCGCCTTGGCGGCGTCGGGCGTCGCCGCGGAAGCGGGCGCAGGCTGCGCCTCCTTGGGCTGCTCCTTGACCGTGTCCAACACTCCCCCTCCCACGCGTGGCTTGTGCGTCACCATGTAGGAGAGCACGAAAGTCGTGACGAAGAAAACGACCGCGAGGACGGCCGTCGTGCGGGACAGAAAATTGGCGGAGCCGCTCGCGCCGAACAGGCTTCCCGAGGCGCCGCTTCCGAAGGCGGCGCCGACGTCCGCGCCTTTGCCGTGCTGGAGCAGGACGAGACCGATGATGCAGAGCGCGACGATGACGTCGACGACGAGAATCAGCGTGAACCAGAAATCCATGTTCTTCCTTTCAGATCAATGTCCGCAGCCGACTAGCGGCGCGCGGCAGCGCAGATCGCGGCGAAATCTTCCGCAACCAGGGACGCTCCGCCGATCAGTCCCCCGTCGATGTCGGGCATCGCGAAGAGCTCCTTCGCGTTGCCCGGCTTCACGCTGCCGCCGTAGAGGATCGTGAGGCCGGCGAGCGCCTTGTCGCGCGCCGCGAGGCGCGCACGCGCGAACGCGTGCACCTCTTGCGCCTGCTGCGGCGTCGCGTTCCTGCCGGTACCGATCGCCCACACGGGCTCGTAAGCGAGCACCGCTTTCGAGATCGCGGCGGCGCCCGCCGCGCCGACGACCGCGTCAAGCTGGCGGCCCACGACGCTCTCCGTCTCGCCGCGCTCGCGCTGGTCCAGCGTTTCTCCCACGCACAGGATGGGCGTCAAGCCGGCGCGCTCGGCGGCGATGAGTTTGGCGGCGACCCGCTCGTCGGCCTCGCCGTGGAGCTTGCGCCGCTCCGAGTGCCCGACGATCACGAAGCGGCAGCCGAAGTCTTTCAGCATCGCGCCGGAAACCTCGCCCGTGTAGGCGCCCGCGTCGTGCTCGGAGAGGTCCTGCGCGCCCCAGGCGATCGCGCTGCCGGCGAGCGCCGCCGAGACTTGCGCGAGATACGGAAAGGGAGCGCACACGGCGTAGTTCAGACCCCGGGTCTGTTTCAATTCGGCCTTGAGCGAGTCGAGCAGCCCGGCGTTGGCGCGCAGGCTGCCGTGCATCTTCCAGTTGCCTGCGACGAGCCGCGCGCGCATCCGTTTCGGGCAAGCCAAAAGGTGGGGATTTTACCATCGAAAACGCGGGAAATTCAGGATCTTGCGCGCAGCCAGAACGTGACCGGGCCGTCGTTCACGAGGCTCACCTGCATGCGCTCGCCGAACCGGCCGCACGCCACGTTCGGATGGCGCGAGCGCGCGAGAGCGGCGAAATGCCCAAAGAGCTCGCGGGCGCGCGCCGGCTCGAGTGCCGAGGAGAAGCTCGGGCGCATGCCCTTGGAGGTGTCCGCCGCGAGAGTGAATTGAGGCACGAGCAAGAGGCCGCCGCGCACGTCCTGAACCGACAGATTCATCTTCCCCGCGCCGTCGGAAAAGATGCGGTACCCCAGCACGCGCTCGAGCAGGCGCTCGGCGACCTGCTCGTCGTCCCCGGGCTCGGCGCAAACGAGCGCCAGGATTCCGCCGTCTATCGAGGCGGCCGTCTCGTTCCCGATTTTCACCTCGGCGCGCGAGACGCGCTGGAGCAGCGCGATCATGCGGTGGGCGCCGCGCTAGGCGGCCTGTTGCACGGCCTCGGCGATGCTCTTGGCGAGCCGGCGCACGGCGGCATCGTCCTTTCCCTCCACCATGACGCGCAGCACCGGCTCGGTCCCCGACGGGCGCAGCAGCACCCGTCCGTCGGCGCCGAGCGCGCGCTCGGCCTCGAGCTTCGCCTTCGCGATCGCCGGCTGTTTCTGCCATTCGAACCCCGCCGGCACGCGCACATTCACCAGCTCCTGAGGGTAAAGCGTCAGCCCGCTGCACAGCTTCGCGAGAGTCGTCGCGTTCGCGCGGACCGCGGAGAGCACCTGCAGGGCCGAGACGATTCCGTCGCCCGTCGTATGCTTGTCCAGGCAGATGATGTGCCCCGAGTTCTCTCCGCCGAGATGCCATTCCTTCTCCTGGAGCAGCTCCAGCACGTAGCGGTCGCCGACCTTGGCGCGCGCGAAGGGAACGCGCATCTTTTCCAGCGCCCGCTCGAGCGCGAGATTGGTCATCAGGGTTCCCGCGACGCCTTTCAGCCCGCCGTCCTTCGCGCGCTCGCGCGCGATGACGTAGAGCAGCTCGTCGCCGTCGTAGAGCCTGCCGTCGCCGTCGCACACGAGCACGCGGTCTCCGTCGCCGTCGAGCGCGACGCCGAGGTCGGCCTTGTTCCCGAGCACGGCCTTCTTGAGGGCATCCGGGTGGACGGTTCCCGCCTTGCTGTTGATGTTGAACCCGTCGGGTTGCACGCCTATGGTCTCCACGTCGGCGCCCAGCTCGTGGAACACGTGGGGCGCGACCTGATAAGTCGCGCCGTGCGCGCAGTCGACTACGAGCCTCATCCCGCGAAGGTCGAGCGCCGTGGGAAAGGTGCTCTTGCAGAACTCGATGTAGCGGCCCGCCGCGTCGTCGACGCGACGCGCCTTGCCGAGGCTCGCCGACTCCTTGCAGCGGATCTCGCTGCCGAGGCGCTCTTCGATGTCCGACTCGACGGCGTCGGGCAGCTTGCTGCCGTCGGCCGAGAAGAACTTGATGCCGTTGTCCTCGTAGGGATTGTGCGACGCGCTGATGACGACACCCGCCTGCAGCCGCAGCGCGCGCGTCAGGTAGGCGATCGCCGGGGTCGGCAGCGGACCGGTGAGCATCACGTCCACGCCGGCGGCGGAGAAACCGGCTTCGAGCGCCGCCTCGAGCATGTAGCCGGATATGCGCGTGTCCTTGCCGATCAAAACAGCCGGGTGCGCGCCCTTGGGCAGCGCCGAGCGGCGCACCAAGACCTCGCCCGCGGCGAAGCCGAGGCGCATCACGAATTCCGGCGTGATCGGCGACTCGCCCACCCTGCCGCGCACGCCGTCGGTTCCGAAATATTTTCTGCCCATTTATTTTCCTTCGAGCGCCGCGAGCACCGCGAGCGCATCGCGGGTCGCCGCCACATCGTGGACGCGGAGGATTTTAGCCCCGTGCTGCACCGCCAGCAAAGCCGCCGCAAGGCTCGCGGCGAGCCGGTCCTCCGCCCCGCGACCCGTGATCGCGCCCAGCGTCGACTTGCGCGACCAGCCGGCGAGCACCGGAAGGCCCGGCGCGGCGATCCGCTCCAGGTTGCGCAGCAGCTCGAAATTGTGGGCTGCGGTCTTGCCAAAACCGAAGCCGGGGTCGACGGCGATGCGCTCGCGCGCGATTCCCGCGGCTTCGGCCTCGGCGACGCGCCCGGCGAGGAAGGCGGCGACCTCGGCGACCACGTCGCGGTAGGTCGGGCTCTGCTGCATCGTGCGCGGCTCGCCCTGCATGTGCATCAGGCACACGCCGGCGTCGGAAGCCGCGACGGCCTCGAGAGCACCCGCGGCCCGCAGCGCGCCGATATCGTTGATCATCGAAGCGCCGGCGGCTATGGCCGCGCGCATCACCTCGGGCTTGACCGTGTCGACCGAAACAGGGATGGGGCAATCGCTCAAGGCCCCGAGCACCGGCATCAGCCGCGCGAGCTCCTCTTCCGCGGAAACGCCCCGGGCGCCGGGCCGGCTCGATTCCGCGCCCACGTCGAGGATGTCGGCGCCCTCGTCGATCAGCGCCCTCGCGCGGTCGACCGCGGCCTTCGGATCGAGGGTGCGCCCGCCGTCGGAAAAGGAGTCGGGCGTGACGTTGACCACGCCCATGACGAGCGGGCGCGCGAGATCGAGCCTATAGCGGCCGCAGCGAAGCGTGGACGGAGGCTCGAGGATGGCTACGCGGCTGGAGCCGGCTCAGGCGCGCCGGGGGCGCCGGCCTGGGGCGGCTGCTGCGGCGCCTGGGCGGGCTTGGGCGGACGCGGAGGCTTGCCGGTCATGATGTCGTTGATCTGCTCCGCGTCGAGCGTCTCCCATTCGAGGAGCGCCTTCGCCATGGCTTCGACCTTGTCGCGGTTCTGCTCGATCAGGCGGCGCGCAAGCCCGTACTGGTCGTCGATGATCTTGCGGATCTCCGCGTCGACAACCCGCATGGTCTCCTCGGAGACGTTCTTGTGGGTGGTGATCGAGCGCCCGAGGAAGACCTCTCCCTCGTTCTCGCCGTAGACCATCGGCCCCAGCTTGTCGGACATTCCGTAGCGCGTGACCATGTCGCGCGCCATCCGCGTGGCGCGCTCGAAGTCGCTGGATGCGCCCGTCGTCATCTGATTCATGAAGATCTCTTCGGCGATGCGCCCGCCGAACAGGATGGCGATCTCGGACAGCATCTGCACCTTGTCCTTGGTGTACCTGTCCGCCTCGGGCAGCTGCCAGGTCACTCCCAGCGCCCGCCCGCGCGGAATGATGGTCACCTTGTGCACCGGGTCGGCCTTGGGCACGAGCTTCGCGACGACCGCGTGGCCCGACTCGTGGAAGGCGGTGTTGCGCAGCTCTTCCTTGGTCTGAACCATGGATTTGCGCTCGGCGCCCATGTAGATCTTGTCCTTGGCGCGCTCGAAGTCGTCCATGTCGACCAGGCGCTTGTTCTTGCGCGCGGCGAACAGCGCCGCTTCGTTGACCAGGTTGGACAGATCCGCTCCGGAGAATCCGGGCGTGCCGCGCGCGATGATGTCCGCCTTGACGTCGGGCGCCACCGGGACCTTGCGCATGTGCACGAGCAGGATCTGCTCGCGGCCGCGGATGTCGGGCAGCGGCACGACCACCTGCCGGTCGAAACGGCCCGGGCGCAAGAGCGCCGGGTCGAGCACGTCGGGGCGGTTGGTCGCGGCGATGACGATGACGCCGGTCGTCCCCTCGAAGCCGTCGAGCTCGACCAGCAATTGGTTTAGCGTCTGCTCGCGCTCGTCGTTGCCGCCGCCCAATCCCGCGCCGCGCTGGCGGCCGACCGCGTCGATCTCGTCGATGAACACGATGCAAGGCGCGTGCTTCTTCGCCTGGTCGAACATGTCGCGCACGCGCGCCGCGCCCACGCCGACGAACATCTCGACGAAGTCCGAGCCCGAGATGGAGAAGAACGGCACCTTGGCCTCGCCCGCGATCGCGCGCGCGAGCAGCGTCTTGCCCGTGCCGGGGTTGCCGACCATGAGCACGCCCTTGGGTATGCGGCCGCCGAGCTTCTGGAACTTGGCGGGATCGCGCAGGAAATCGACCAGCTCGGCGACTTCCTCCTTCGCCTCTTCGCAGCCGGCGACATCGGCGAAGGTGATGCTGTTGTTCGACTCGTCGATCATTCGCGCGCGCGATTTTCCGAAGGAGAACGCGCCTCCGCGCCCGCCGCCCTGCATCTGGCGCATGAAGAAGATCCACACGCCGATGAGGAGCAGCATCGGGAACCACGAGACGAAGATGTTCATCAGCAGCGAGGGCTCTTCCTCGCGCTTCGCCTTGATCTTGACGCCGTACTTGAGCAGGTCGGAGACGAGCCAGATGTCGCCCGGCGAATAGCTGTTCACGGGCTTGCCGTCGGTGGTCTTCGCCTTGAGGTCGCGGCCCTCGATCACCACCTCGGCGATGCGGCCGGCCTTGACCTCCTCCATGAACACCGAATAGTCCATGACGGACTGCGTCTGCTGGCGCGTGTTGAACTGATTGAACACGGTCATCAGGACGAGCCCGATGACGAGCCAAATCACCAGATTCTTGAACAAGTTATTCAACTTCCGTCCTTTCCGCCTGACAGCGCATTGGCCATTCTAAGCCCTTTACCCAACAAGTACATCTCCTTCGACTCGCCGCGCGACGCCTCGGGCTTGCGCGAGGCGACTGTGACGAAAGCCCGCCTCATCTGCGCCAGAAATTCCGGATACCCGGAGCCCTGAAATGCTTTGACCACGAAGGCTCCGCGCGGATTCAAATGGGTTTTGGCGAATTCGAGCGCCAATTCACACAGATGCATGCTCTGGGCCTGGTCGGTCGCGCGCACGCCGCTAATGTTGGGGGCCAAGTCGGAGACTACAAGGTCGATTTTTCGCCCCTGCAGCGCTTCTTCGATCCGCGCCAGCACCGCTTGTTCGCGGAAATCGCCCTGGATGGTGGTCACGCCCGGGATCGGGGCGACCTCGAGCAGATCGAGCGCGATGACCTTCCCCGCCCCGCCGACGCGCTGCGCGAGCACCTGCGACCAGCTGCCGGGCGCCGCGCCGAGATCGACCACCGTCTGGCCGATCAGCGCCAGCCCTTCGCGCTGGACGATCTCCAGCAGCTTGAATGCCGAGCGCGCGCGGTAGCGCTGCGCGCTCGCCTTGCGCACGTACGGGTCGCTCAGGTGGCGCTTCAGCCACGCGGCGCTGGATTTGCTCCGGGCCATTGCCTAGACTTCATGAATGCTCCGATTATCGCGTGAACTGAACCTCGCCATGTTGCTCGTGCTTGCGGCCTGCGCGACCGCGCCGCAAGGCCCGCCGCCGCTCGGCGGCACCGCCTGGCAGCTCGTCAAGTTCCACGGCGGCAACGACAAGACCTTCGTGCCGGACGACAAGGCAAAATACACCCTCGCGTTCAGCGACAACGGCGCCCTGACCGCGCGCCTCGACTGCAACCGCGGCCGCGGCAGCTGGGGCTCGTCCGCGCCCGGGCAGGTCAGGCTCGGCCTGCTCGCCGTCACGCGCGCCCAATGCCCGCCCGGGTCGCTGCACGACCAGATGGGGAGACAGCTGAGCTACGTTCGTTCGTACACCGTGAAGGACGGGCACCTGTACCTGTCGTTGATGGCGGACGGCGGCATCTACGAATTCGAGCCGATCCCCGCCGCGCAACGGTAGCGTTCGATGCCCGATCTGTCGCCCGCCCGCCGCCGCGAGCTCAAGGCGCGGGCGCACAAGCTCGATCCGGTCGTGTTCGTAGGCGGAGCCGGGCTGTCGCCGCAGGTCATCGCGGAAATCGATCGCAGCTTGAAGAGCCACGAGCTGATCAAGGTGCGCGTGAACGGGGCCGACCGCGCCATGCGGGAGGCGATGCTCAACGAAATATGCAGACAGACGGAAGCGCAGGCGGTGCAGCACATCGGGAAGATCCTCGTGCTGTTCCGGGAGAATCAGGAAGCGTTCAAGACCGCTTGATCAACACATGGAACAAGCACACCCTAAACCTGACCGACCGGCCGGTTTGTCCTTCGACGCCTTTATTTCCTACAGCCACAGCGATCTGAAAATCGCGCAGAAGGTGCAGTTGTTTCTGGAAAGCTACCGCTACGCTTCCGACAAGCGATACGTGAAGGTCTTTCTCGACAAGACTGACATTCGGGGGGGAGAGCTGCATGCCGAAATTCGCTCGGCGATCGTCGGCTCGCAGACGCTGATCGTATGTCTATCGCAGGCCGCAGCGGAGTCTGTCTGGGTCGCCAAGGAAGTCGAGTTCTTCAAAGAGGCGCACGGCAGCGCGCGTATTGCGCTGGTGTTCGTTGCCGGCAAGCAGGTTCCTCAGCTGCCCGTGCTCGCCGATGTGGATTGCCGACGGCACGACATTCGGGCCGGCCAACGGTGGGGAATGTGGAGCTCTGGGGCCCGTCTCGAACTCCTGCGGCTCCTGGCGTTCGTGACGGGGGTCGAGCTTAGAACTCTGCGCAATTGGCATCTCAGGCGCCGACTGCGCAACGGCTTGATCGCGTCGGCGCTCGCATCGGTTCCGCCCGTGGCGATTGCGCTCTATCCGGTGGACGACTGGGAGCCCATGACGCTGAGGGCCGAAAAGCAACCCCTATACGCGATCGCCGCCGAAGTTTCAGGCGACAAGCTGCTCGTGGCTTCGAGGTTTCGCGCTGCCTCGCAAGAACGCCCCAGAAACTACATCCGACTCACCCAAAACGTTCCCGGTACCGACGGCGGCCGCGGCGAGTACAACGTGAGTTTCCCCTTGCGCCTGCGCCGCCGCATGGTTCCGACGCCGCTGAGCGCTTTGGCCAGTCGAATACCCAGTCTCGACCTGATTTCGTCGACCCTCCGCCGCCCGGTGGGCGACCCGTTCGCCGCGGAGGTGTCTTCAGACAAGTGGATCGTGGTTCAACCGCTGGAGCCAACCGAGGAGGAGGTCAAGGAGAAACAAGAAGAGGCGGAGCTGGGGGATTTTCCCGTCTCCCTGCCCAGAGCTACGGCGTCGGTCGTGACGGTCATCCGAGGGAGCGAAACGCACTCGACCGAGATCGCCGACCTCCTGCCCTACTGGCGCGCCGGCGATGATAGCGGCCCTACCTCGCCCTCCAAGGGCCTCTCGGTTGCGGCGACCGAAGCGGGCCATATCTGGCTGGGGGTTCCGGGGTGGGATGCGCAGACGGCGGGCGGACTGTGGCTTAGCGAGGACAACGGACGATCCTGGAAGCGAATCGAGGGCTTTTCCAGCGTCAGCTCCGTGGCGGTTCGAGAGAAGCTGGGAAGGCTGGAATCCGTTGTCGTGGCGGAATCCCATTTCGAGCGCTGGAATGGCAGCTTCTTGGAGCCCTACTCGACGCGAGTGGTCGAGCAACGAGCGCGAGAGAGCGGCTGGAGACGAGCCTCGATGCCTCCGTACGGCTCCCGATCGGAGGTCGAGATCTGCGGGACGCTCGATGGATCGGAGATCGTGCGGGTTGATGAAACCGTCTACTCGCAGCGGAATGTCGCGCTGTGGCGGTTTCTGCTGAGGCGGGCGGGGGTGTCGTCGTAGGAGACGAGCCGGGGGCGGTGCGTGGTTCGGGGGCTGAAAATCCAAAAATTCTTGCCGGACCTGTCGATTCGGCTGCTTCCGGTTCGTCGTCTAAGCAAGATCAGCTTTCTGAAGCCTGATCTTCGTCCCGCCCGGACGGTCCGGGCGCAAACACACGAATAGGAGCTAAACATGCGATTTCTTTCGATGATCCGTATCAATGAGCGATCCGGCCAGAAACCCAGCGCGAAGCTGATGGCCGACATGGGCACGCTGGTGGAGGAGATGACCCGATCCGGCGTCCTGATCGACACCGCGGGGCTGCGCCCGACGGCGGAAGGTTTCCGGGTGAGGCTTTCCGGCGGCAAGATGCGCGTCACGGACGGACCGTTCACCGAGGCCAAGGAGGTCATCGGCGGCTACGCGATCCTGGAAGCGAAGTCGAAGGACGAGGCGATCGAGCTCACGAAGCGCTTCCTGAAGATTCACGGCGACGAGTGGGAGCTCGAGTGCGAGGTGCGCCGGCTGGACCAAGGCTGAATCACCGGGAGCTAAAGACCCGGCGGAGAGCTACTCGTACCGGACTTCCAGCACCTCGTACTTCCGCACTCCGCCCGGCGTCTGCACCTCGACCTGGTCGCCCGCGTATTTGCCGATGATCGCCCGCGCAATCGGCGAGCTGATCGAGATCTTCCCTTTCCTGATGTCGGCCTCGTCGTCGCCGACGATCTGGTAGGTCACCGACTCCCCGCCCTTGACCTCCTCCAGGTCGACGGTCGCGCCGAACACGCAGCGCCCTTCCGCGTCGAGGAGCTTGGGCTCGATGACCTGCGCGTTGGCGAGCTTGGTCTCGATTTCCTTGATCCTGCCCTCGATGAAGCTCTGGCGCTCCTTGGCCGCGTCGTACTCGGCGTTCTCCGAGAGATCGCCGTGGGTGCGAGCTTCCGAGATCGCGGTGATCGCGTTGGGACGTTCGACGGTCTTCAGCCGCTGCAGCTCCTGCCGCAGCAGCTCCGCACCATTCGTGGTCAGCGGTATCGTGCTCATATCGAAAAAAAGCCTCCCGGCGCCTTGGGCGCCAGGCTGCGGCATGGGTTGTTCAATACAGAAGAAGCCGTGATACGCGGTTCAATGTGACCACTTTTCCAGCCATTTTGCAATAGGCCCGCGGGAGCGCAGGCCGGCGTGCAGCCCCTGCAGCGGATACGGAATCAGGGTCTTCATGTGGCGCATGCCCTCGCACGCGGCGCGCGCGCCCGCCAGCGTGGTGTAGTAGGTCACGCGCCGCTGCACCGCGCTGGTCCGGATGGAGCGCGAGTCGGATACGGCGCTGCGCCTCGCCTCAACCGTGTTCACGACCAAGCTCACTTCTCCGTTCTTGATCATGTCGACGATGTGCGGCCGCCCTTCGGCGACTTTGTTGACTACGGCGACGGCGATGCCGTGAGCGGCGAGCACGGCGGCGGTGCCGCGCGTCGCGATCAGCTTGAACCCCATCCCGATCAGCTCGCGCGCGACCGCCACGGCGGCCACCTTGTCGCCGTCGCGCACGCTGATGAACGCGGTGCCGGTCTCGGGAAGCCTGGCGCTCGCGGCCAGCTGCGATTTCACGAACGCCTCGCCGAAGGTCTTCCCCACGCCCATGACTTCACCCGTGGATTTCATCTCCGGGCCGAGAATCGTGTCGACGTCGGGAAACTTCACGAACGGAAACACCGCCTCCTTCACCGAGAAGTAGCCGGGCACGACCTCCCCCTTTACGCCCTGTTGCGCGAGGGTCTTTCCCACCATGCAGCGCGCCGCGATCTTGGCGAGCGGGACGCCGGTGGCCTTGCCGACGAAGGGCACGGTGCGCGACGCGCGCGGATTGACCTCGAGCACGTAGATGACGTCTTTCTGCTCATTTTTCTGAATCGCGAACTGCACGTTCATCAGGCCGACGACCTCGAGCCCGTGCGCGAGCTCGACCGTCTGCCGGCGCAGCTCGCGCTCGACGTCGGCGGAGAGCGAGTACGGCGGCAGCGAGCACGCCGAGTCGCCGGAATGCACGCCGGCCTGCTCGATGTGCTCCATGATGCCGCCGATCAGCACCCGCTCGCCGTCGCAGACCGCGTCCACGTCCACTTCGGTGGCGTCGTTCAGGAACCGGTCGAGCAGGACCGGGGAGTCGTTCGAGACCTTGACCGCCTCGCGCATGTAGCGCTCGAGGTCCTTCTGCTCGTGCACGATCTCCATCGCGCGGCCGCCGAGCACGTAGCTCGGGCGCACCACCAGCGGATAGCCGATCTCCCCGGCAAGCTGCAGCGCGTCGGCTTCGGTGCGGGCCGATCGGTTCGGCGGCTGCTTCAGGCCGAGCCGGTCGATCAGCTTCTGAAAGCGCTCGCGGTCCTCCGCCATGTCGATCATGTCCGGGGTCGTGCCGATGATCGGCACGCCGTTCGCTTCCAGATCCCGGGCGAGCTTCAAAGGCGTTTGCCCGCCGAATTGCACGATGACCCCGAAAGGCTTTTCCACATCGACGATCTCGAGCACGTCCTCGAGCGTGAGCGGCTCGAAATACAGCCGGTCGGAAGTATCGTAGTCGGTCGAGACCGTCTCGGGATTGCAGTTGACCATGATGGTCTCGAAACCGTCCTCGCGCAGCGCGAGCGCGGCGTGCACGCAGCAGTAGTCGAACTCGATGCCCTGCCCGATCCGGTTCGGCCCGCCGCCCAGAACGATCACTTTCCTCCGGTCGGTGGGCAGAGCCTCGCACTCCTCCTCGTAGGTGGAGTACATGTACGCGGTGCGAGTCGCGAATTCCGCGGCGCAGGTGTCGACGCGCTTGTACACCGGGCGGATTCCGAAGCGGTGCCGGGCCGCGCGCACCTCGCGTTCGCTCGCGCCGAAAAGATGCGCGAGCCTGCGGTCGGAAAACCCCTTTCGCTTGAGCATGCGCAGCGTGGCGGCGTCGACGTCGGCGAGCCGCTTGTCGTCGAGCTCCATCTCCAGATCGACGATCCCCTTGATCTGCTCGAGGAACCACGGGTCGATGTGCGTGAGCTGGTGAACCTCCTCTAGCGTGAAGCCGTTTTCGAAGGCGTCGCCCACGTACCAGATGCGCTCGGGCCCGGGTTCGCCCAGCTCCTTCTCGAGCGTGTCGCGGTCGGTGGTCTTCTGATTCAGCCCGTCGACGCCGACTTCCAGCCCGCGCAGCGCCTTCTGAAAGGACTCCTGGAAGGTGCGGCCGATCGCCATCACCTCGCCGACCGACTTCATCTGCGTCGTCAGCCGGTCGTTCGCCTGGGGAAATTTCTCGAACGCGAAGCGGGGCACCTTGGTGACGATGTAGTCGATGCTCGGCTCGAAGGACGCCGGCGTCGCGCCGCCGGTGATCTCGTTCCGCAGCTCGTCGAGCGTGTAGCCGACCGCGAGCTTGGCCGCGACCTTCGCGATCGGGAAGCCGGTCGCCTTGGACGCGAGCGCGGACGAGCGCGACACGCGCGGGTTCATCTCGATCACCAGCATGCGCCCGGTCCCGGGGTCGACCGCGAATTGCACGTTGGAGCCGCCGGTATCGACGCCGATCTCGCGCAGCACGGCGACCGAGGCGTCGCGCATGATCTGGTATTCCTTGTCGGTCAGCGTCTGCGCGGGGGCGACCGTGATCGAGTCGCCCGTGTGCACGCCCATCGGGTCCAGATTCTCGATCGAGCACACGATGATGCAGTTGTCCTTCTTGTCGCGCACCACCTCCATCTCGAACTCTTTCCAGCCGATCACCGACTCCTCGATGAGGAGCTCGTGCGTGGGCGAGGCCTCGAGGCCCCGCTCGCAGATCGCGACGAACTCATCGCGGTTGTATGCGATGCCGCCGCCTGAGCCGCCGAGGGTGAACGAGGGCCGGACCACCACCGGAAATCCGATCTCGGGCTGGATCCGCAGCGCCTCCTCCATCGAGTGCGCGAGCATCGACCTGGGGCAGCCGAGCCCGATGCGCGCCATCGCCTGCTTGAACTTCTCGCGGTCCTCGGCCTTGTCGATCGCCTCGCTCGAGGCGCCGATCATCTCGACTCCGTATTTCGCGAGCACGCCCTGGCGAGCCAGGTCGAGGGCACAGTTCAATCCCGTCTGTCCGCCCATGGTCGGCAGCAGGGCATCGGGGCGCTCCCGGGCGATGATCGCCTCGAGCATCTGCCAAGTCACGGGCTCGATGTAGGTGACGTCGGCCATCTCCGGGTCGGTCATGATCGTCGCCGGGTTGGAGTTCACCAGCACGACCTTGTAGCCCTCCTCGCGCAGCGCCTTGCACGCCTGCGCGCCGGAATAGTCGAACTCGCACGCCTGGCCGATGACGATCGGCCCCGCCCCGATGATCAGCACGCTCTTGATGTCGGCGCGCTTAGGCACGCTTGCGCTCCTCCATCAGCTTCGCGAAGCGATCGAAGAGATACCCGATGTCGTGCGGCCCGGGGCTCGCTTCGGGATGCCCCTGAAAGCAGAACGCCGGCCGGTCGGTGCGGACGAGGCCCTGGAGGCTGCCGTCGAAGAGCGAGACGTGGGTGGGTCTCAGAATCGCCGGGAGCGTGGCCGGGTCGACCGCAAAGCCGTGGTTCTGGCTGGTGATCACCACGGCTCCGCTCTCCAAGTCCTTCACCGGGTGGTTGGCGCCGTGATGGCCGAACTTCATCTTCAACGTCTTCGCGCCCGACGCGAGCCCCATGAGCTGATGGCCAAGGCAGATTCCGAAAGTCGGGACGCCGATGTCGATGATCTCGCGGATCGCGCGGATGGCGTAGTCGCAGGGCTCGGGATCGCCGGGGCCGTTCGACAGGAACACGCCGTCGGGCTCGAGCGCGAGCGCGTCCCTAGCCGTCGTCTGCGCGGGCACCACAGTGACCCGGCAGCCGCGCTCGACGAGCATGCGCAGGATGTTGCGCTTCACGCCGTAGTCGTACGCGACCACGCGGAAACGCACAGCGCCGGCCTTGCGGAATCCCTCCCCCAGATTCCAGCGTCCCTCCGACCACTCGTAGGGCTTCTCGGTGGTGACGACCTTGGCGAGGTCCATCCCCGCGAGGCCTGGAAAGGCGCGGGCGGCCGCGAGCGCCCGCTCGACGTCGTCGGAACCCGCGAGCAGAGCGCCGTTCTGGGCGCCCCGCTCGCGCACGATGCGCGTCAGCCGGCGCGTGTCGATGCCCGCGATGCCGGGGACGCCGTTTGCGAGGAGAAACTCGGACAGACGCCGTTCCGCGCGCCAGCTCGAGACCCGCTTCGGCACGTCCCGAACGACCAGTCCCGCGGCGAACACTTTCGACGACTCCATGTCCTCGGGATTGGTCCCGGTATTGCCGATGTGAGGGTGGGTCAGGGTGACGATCTGGCGGCAGTACGAAGGGTCCGTGAGGATTTCCTGATACCCGGTAATCGCCGTGTTGAAGACCACTTCACCGGAGGCGAGTCCCTCGGCACCGACGGAAGCGCCTCGAAAAACCGTTCCGTCGGCTAATACCAGGAGGGCGGGCGACGAGAGGCTCATTTTTTAGGGCCAGATGTGCAGAGCGGGACCGACTCGCGCCGGTCCCGCTCTGCAACAAACACCGAAAGTATACCGTGATTCACCCTGCCCCATCAAACTTCATGCGCGCGCAGGGGCGTGCGCGGCGCTGCCCGCCAAACCATGCCAAAATTGTCGGCTCGTTCATCGCTCCACAAGAAAGAGAAAGTGGCTACGTCGCGCACCTCGATCGCCGCCTTGTCCTCGGCCGAATTCCTGCCGCAGCGCGTATCGCTGCTGTACCGGCTGGCCGGGAGCGACGTCCCCGCCATCATGATCGTCTCGGCCATCGCGGCGTTCGCCCTTTGGGGCTACATCAGCGACAGGCTGCTCGTCGCCTGGCTGATCTGGCTGGTGGTGGCGAGCCTGGTGCGCATTCTGCTCAATCGAGCCTACCGCATGCGCCAGCCGGGGCCGGAAGGCGCGCAGCGCTGGGAGGGTTACTTCTGCCTCACCGCCGCGGCTGTCGGCGCAGCCTGGGGCCTGACCGTGATGCTGCTGTACCCGGAGCGGGGCCAGTTCCACGAAATCCTCATTCCGTTCCTCATCGGCAGCGTCGCGATGGGCCTGCCCCCCGCGCTCGCCCCCAGTCCCAAGGCCTTCGCCTGCCTGATCGTGCCGATCTTCGCGCCCCTGATCGGGCTGCTGTTCTCGCAGGGCGGGGCCTTCAATACCTCCGCCGGGATCCTGATCCTGGTGTTCGCCGCGGTGCTGCTCGCGCTGTACCTCGCCTCCAATCGGGCGCTCCTCGAGACGCTTCGCTTCAGCCGGGAAAACGAGCGCCTGCTCGAGCAGGTCAAGGAGGCGAAGGAGCGCCTGGATCTGGCGTTGCAGGCCGCCAACATCCTCATCTGGGACTGGGACGCGCGCAGGACCGACGTTTTTCTCGGCGGCAGCTGGTCGATCATCCTCAAGGTGGGCAAGGAGACGAGCGCCCTGACCGTCGACCAGCTCGCGCAAATGGTGCATTCCGACGATCTGCCGAAGGTGAAACAGACCCTGGCGAATTGCTTGAAAGGCAGGGATCTGGAGTACGTCGCCGAGTACCGCATCAAGACTCTCGCCGGAGGCTGGGTGTGGAGCCTCTCCCGCGGCAGGGTCGTCGAGCGCGACGCGGCCGGCAGGGCGGTGCGCATGACCGGCGTCAATGTCGACATCGACGACCGCAAGCGCGCCGAAGTCGAGCTGCTCGCGGCCGTTCAGCGCGAGAAAGAGCTGTCCGAGATGAAATCGAAGTTCGTCGCCACGGCCTCGCACGAATTCCGCACGCCGCTCGCGACCATGCTGTCCTCGGCGGAGCTGCTCGAGCACTATTCCGAGAGCCTGGCCCCGGACGAGAAGCGCAATCTGCTGCACACCATCCAGAGCGGCGCGAAGCGCATGAGCGAGATGATCGACGACGTGCTCACGCTGGGCCGCGCCGAGTCGGGGGTGCTCAGGCTGAACATCGGTCCGACGAATCTGCGCGACCTTTGCACCCGGGTCGTGTCGGAGTTTCGCATCGCGCAAGGGAAGCAACATGTGATCACGCTCGACGACCGCTTCGATCGCCCCGAGGCGTACATGGACGAGCGCCTGCTGCGGCACATACTGAACAACCTCCTGTCGAACGCGGTGAAATATTCCCCGCTGGGCAGCGAGGTGACGTTTTCGCTCGAGCGCCGCGAGGAAAAGGCTGCGATCGAGATCCAGGATCGGGGTATCGGCATACCCGCCGAGGACCAGCCGCGGATGTTTGAGAGCTTTCACCGCGCCTCGAACGTCGAGAACCGCCCGGGAACGGGTCTCGGCCTCGCGATCGTGAAAAAGGCGGTCGAGCTCCACGGAGGCGAAATCAGCCTGAAGAGCGCAGTCGGCGCCGGCACCCGCTTCACGGTGCTTCTCCCGCTGCGTCCGGTCGATCTCCCGGTCGGGGTGAGCTGATGGCGGCGGAGGCACCCAAGAAAGTCCTCGTGATCGAGGACGAGCCCAGCATCCGCAACAACATCATGCTGATGCTCAGGGTCGAGCGCTACACCGCGTTCGGAGCGGAAAACGGGCGAGTCGGCCTGGATCTCGCGCGCAGCGACCCGCCGGACCTCATCCTCTGCGACGTGATGATGCCGGAGATGGACGGATTTGCGGTGCTCGAGGCATTGCGCGCAGAGCCCCGCCTCGCCGAGATCCCGTTCATTTTCCTGACCGCGCTCGACGACCGCTCGAGCATGCGCCGGGGCATGAACCTCGGGGCCGACGATTATCTCCCCAAGCCTTTCACGCGCAACGAGCTGCTGGAAGCCGTGAACAGCCGCCTCAAGAAATTCGAGAGCCTGACTCAGGCGCTCGCGGCCCGGCTGATCCCGGAGCAGGATCGCCTCACGAAAAAGTTCCGGGAAAAGATTTCAGGCGGCGACGGCACTGCCGCGCTGGAGGACGCCGACTCCGCCACGCTCACGGGCAAGATCACCGACGCGACGGTGCTGTTCTCGGATATCCGCAATTTCACCACCTATTCGGAGCGCCTCACCAGCGACGAGATCGCCGAGCTGCTCAACGCCTATCTCGGGACCGCATGCGCGCCGGTCATCCGCTACCGCGGCGTAGTGATGAAATTCATCGGCGACGGAATCATGGCCTTGTTCGAGCCGCGCCCCGGTGAGAAGGGCGGAGACCATGCGCACAGGGCGGTGCGCGCGGGCCTCGCGATGCAGCTCGCGGCGCTCGAGTTCCGAAAATGGATCTCCCAGCGCCACCCCTCCAAGGGCCTGCCCGAGTTCTCCGTAGGCGTCGGCATTCACACGGGCGAGGTCCTGCTGTGTCACGTCGGCACGCCGGGACGCGGCGAGCTCACGGTGGTCGGCGACACGGTCAACATCGCGTCACGCCTGGAGGGCCAGACCAAGCAGCTGGGCTGGGCGGTGGTCGCGAGCGACGCCACCTTTAATCTGACGCGCTCGGTGATCACGGTCGGCTCCACGCGGGAGGTGCAGCTTCGGGGACGCAGCGTGCCGGTCCAGGCCCACGAAATCATAGGCATCGCCGCCGGCGAGGCGGACGACGCTTCGGTTCACATCCCCGAGGACATGCGCCGGGCCCTTGGCGAGAACGCGAGGATCGCCGCCGGCGCGGCCAAGGCCGCGCTGGGCATCACCCTGAGCATCATGACGGGCGACCTCGCCGAGAAGCTCGTGTCGGTGCAGGGTTACCGCGTCGTTTCGAAGATCGCACGCGGCGGCTCCTCGGTCGTCTATCTCGCCGAGCGCGAGAGCGACAAGCAGCAGGTCGTGCTCAAGATACTCGACGCGAGCGCAGGGCTGGACGAGATCCTGCTGCAGCGCTTCGTGCAGGAGTTCGACATCATCTCCTCTATCGATCACCCCAACGTGGTCAAGATCTACGACCGCGGCTTCAGCGACCGCCACGCCTACATCGCGATGGAGTACTTTCCCAACGGCAGCCTGGTCGAGGTAATACAGCACGGGCTGAGCGAGCGCCAGGCCCTGTCGCTGCTCGCCCAGGCCGCGAGCGCCCTGCGCGAAGTCCACAATCGCGGCATCATCCATCGCGACATCAAGCCCGGCAATCTCATGGCGCGCGCCGACGGCAGCATCGCGCTCGCCGATTTCGGGATCGCGAAGCGCCTGGGGGACGACCTGGGCCGCACGCGGCAGGGCGAGCTGTACGGAACGCCTTACTACGTGTCACCCGAGCAGATCGAGGGCAGCCCGGCGACGGCCCAGTCGGACATCTACTCCCTGGGGATCATCTTTCACGAAATGCTGACGGGCCGGCGCCCGTTCGACGCTGAATCCGTGTCGGGCCTGATCGCACTGCACGTCAGCGCGCCGCGGCCGAAGCTCGCGGAGCCCCTGACCGGGTATCAGGTGCTGCTCGACCGGATGATCGCGGTCGACCCCGGCAAACGCTACAAGAGCGCAGAGGGGCTTCTCGAGGGAATCGACGAGGTGTGGACGCGCCAGGCCTTGCGCGCGCTGAAGCAAGACGGCTAGCCGGCGGGCTTCCGCAGCCCCAGCACGTCCCGCATATCGTAAAGACCGGTCTCCTTGCCGCGCAGGAACCGCGCCGCCCGAAGCGCGCCCGAAGCGTAGGTGGCGCGGCTTGCGGAGCGCACCGTGATTTCGACGCGCTCGCCCTCGCCGGCAAACATCACCGTGTGCTCGCCGACGATGTCTCCGCCGCGGATCGCGTGAAACCCGATCGCCTTGGGATCGCGCTCTCCCACCTGCCCTTTTCGCCCATGCACGGCGTGGCGCGTGAGATCCCTGCCCAGAGCGCGGCTGATCACCTGTCCGAACTCGAGCGCGGTCCCCGAGGGCGCATCGACCTTGTGCTTGTGATGCGCTTCGATGATCTCGACGTCGTAGCCTTCGCCCAGGGTGCGCGCGGCCGTCTCGGCGAGCGTGAATGCGAGATTGACACCCGCGGACATGTTCGGTGCCTGGACGATCGCGATCCGCCTGGCCGCCGAGGCGATGCGCTCGTTTTGCCGCTCGGAAAAACCGGTTGTTCCGATGACCATGCGCAGGCCCGCGCTAAGGCACTGCTCCAGATGCGCGAGCGCCCCCTCGGGCCGCGTGAAGTCGATCAGGCAGTCGCCTTTCGCGACCCCGTCCGCGAACCCGGAGGCGATCTTCACGCCGCAGGGCAGACCGACGAGCTCTCCCGCGTCCTTGCCGATCGCGGGATTGCCGGGCGCCTCCACGGCCGCGGCGAGCTTCAGGTCGCTCGACCGGAGCACCATCTCGACAAGCGCTCGCCCCATGCGGCCCGCCGCGCCGGCGATGACGAGCCTCACTGCTCGGGCTTTCCCGCGGCGGCCGCCACGACGTCTCCGTCCACGCGCTTCAGCTTCCCGTCTTCGAAGAACACGGCAATGCGGCGATGTTCGACCTCCCGGCTGTTGGCGCGCTGGCGCACGAATACGTAATCCCAGCGCTCATCGTGGAAAATGTCGGTCAGCAGAGGCGTGCCCATCACGAAGCGCACCTGATCACGAGTCAGGCCAGGCTTGAGCTGCGCGACCATCTCCTGCGTCATGTAGTTTCCCTGCTGGATTTCGATCCGGTAGGGGGTGATGAGCCCACACGCCGCTGTGAGCAGCGACGAGGCGAGGACTAGAATTCGCGGCACGATCGTTCCACGGCGACAAAACGCTATATCATAGCGGAAACGGTTCCCCACTCCGAAGCGCTTCACGTGACCAACGTCCACGACCTGAAGACCAGCGGCCTCAAGGTGACGGCGCCGCGGCTGCGCATCCTGAAGCTGTTCGAAAACAGCAAGGTCCGGCATCTGTCCGCCGAGGACGTCTATCGGGTTCTCATGGGCGAGGGCTTGGACATCGGCCTGGCCACCGTGTATCGCGTGCTCACCCAGTTCGAGCATGCCGGCATCCTCCAGCGCCATCATTTCGAGTCCGGCAAGGCGGTGTTCGAGCTGAACGAGGGCAGCCACCACGATCATCTGGTCTGCGTCACCTGCGGGCGCGTCGAGGAGTTTTACGACGCTGAAATCGAAAAGCGCCAAATCCGGGTGGCGAAGGAGCGCGGCTTTGCGATTCGCGACCACTCGCTGCAGCTTTACGCCGATTGCACCAAGCCGAATTGCCCGCACAAGCGCGGCGCGCGAACCTAGGCGTTCGAGGGATTTCGCGGGCGCGGTGGGCTTTTTCACGGTGGGCGCGATTTGCGGGCTCCCAGCCTCATCCAAATCGCAGCCTGGCTCGTAGTTTGCTTTGAGGTTCAGAGCGCCGCGCTAACTGTCTATAATGGGGCTTGGCCCTCGCGCCGCGGCGCCGTGTGTAAAGGGAGGAATCATGGGTTTGAGGCTGAAGTTCAATCTGGTGCTTCTCTGCGTGTTCGCCCTCGGGCTGGGCGTCTCGGGCTACATTTCCTACGACCTGCTCCACAAGACCGCGCGCGACGAGGTGTTGCGCAACGCCGGGGTGATGATGGAAGCGGCCCTGTCCATGCGTCAGTACACCGTCAGCCAGGTGCGCGACAAGCTCGTGCAAAAAGAAGGCGAGTTCCTTCCGCAAAGCGTGCCGGCGTTTGCGGCGACGGAAATCATGAATCAGCTGCGCAAGAAGTACCCCGACTACGCCTACAAGGAGGCGGCGCTGAACCCCACCAATCCGCGCGACCGTGCCGTCGAGTGGGAGGCCGACATCGTCAACGAGTTCCGCGCCAAACCGGACCGGGGAGAGATCTCGGGGATACGCCTCACGCCGACGGGAATGTCGATGTTCCTCGCGCGGCCTTTTCAGATCAAGGATCCGGCGTGCCTCGCCTGCCACACCACGCCGGAAGCCGCCCCGGCGTCCATGGTCAAGCTCTATGGGACCACCAACGGCTTCGGCTGGCAGCTGAACGAGGTCATAGGCGCGCAGGTCGTCTCGGTGCCGATGTCCCTGCCGATCCAGAACGCGAACCGCGCCTTCTACACGTTCATGGCTTCGCTGACCGGCGTATTCGCCGTGCTCGCCCTGATTCTGAACCTGATGCTGTCCATGCTGATCGTGCGCCCGATCACCGAGATGTCGGACGCGGCGGACAAGATGAGCACGGGCGATCTCGAGATCCCCGAGTTCTCCGAGTCCGGCCGCGACGAGGTCGCGCTCCTGGGCAGGTCGTTCAACCGCATGCGTCGCAGCCTGGAAAAGGCCATCAGCCTGATCGACCAGAGATAGCGTTTCGATGGCTGCCGAGATCGCTCTTCCGCGGGGTTATGCGCTGCACGAATACCAGATCGAGCAGACCCTGGGGATCGGCGGGTTCGGCCTGACCTATCTCGCGACCGATTCGAACCTCAACCTGAAGGTCGCGATCAAGGAATACCTTCCGGGCGATCTCGCGTTGCGCGGCGACGACCAGTCCGTCCGGCCGAAATCCGAGGAGAGCTCCGATTCGTTCAAGTGGGGCCTGTCGCGGTTTCTCGACGAGTCGCGCACGCTCGCGTCGTTCCGTCACCCGAACATCGTAAGGGTCCTGCGCTTTTTCGAGGCGAACCATACCGCCTACATGGTGATGGAATTCGTCGCGGGAGAGCCGCTCGGGGAATGGATACGCAGCCGCAGGCCGCTCGAGCAAAGCGCCGTGCTGGCAATCGCGCTCCCGCTCCTGGACGGCCTGGAGGTCATTCATCGCGCCGGCTACTTGCACCGCGACATCAAGCCCGGCAATGTCTTCATTCGCGAGGACGGATCGCCGGTGCTGCTCGACTTCGGCTCCGCCCGTGCCACGACGTCCGGAACCGAGCTCACGGCGATCGTCACCCCCGGGTACGCTCCGATCGAGCAATATCATTCGCACGGCCAGCAGGGGCCCTGGAGCGATCTGTACGCCTTCGGAGGGGTTCTGTACTGGATGATCACCGGCAAGAGGCCCGTCGAGGCGGTCGCGCGCGTGCGTCAGGACATGCTCCCGCCCGCGGTCCAAGCCGCCGACCGCGACCGCTACAGCACCGAGCTGCTGACCTCAATCGATTGGGCGCTGTCGACGCACGAGGAGCACCGCCCCCAGACTGTGGCGGACTTTCGCTCGGTGATCGCCGGACTCGTTCCCGTGGAGCAGAAGACTATGAAAGTCCAGCGAACCGTCCCGGTCTCAGCGCCGCCGACGACTTTGCCCACCGGAGTGCAGTTCGACCGGGATACCCTGAAAAGGATCGAGACCGAGCTCGCCAAGCATATCGGCCCGATCGCCCCGGTCGTGATCAGGACCGCCGCGAAAAAGACATTCACGGTCGCGGACCTCGCCGAAATGGTGTCGGCGGACATCAGCGACGACAGGGCGCGCGCCGCATTCGTCAAGAGATTCTCCAGCGACAAGTCGGCTCCGACAGGCGATCCGTCGCGCGGAACGCAGTCCGCGCCGAGCTCCGTGCCGTCCGCCCCTACGAACATCGATCCGCAGACGATCGCCAAGGCCGAGGCGGCTCTCGCCAAATACATCGGCGCGGTCGCGAAGGTGGTCGTGAGGCGCGCAGCGGCCAAAGCGCGCGATGCCGGGGAGCTCTACCTGCTCATCGCCGAGGAAATCGAGGATCGGAACGAGAGGAAGACCTTCATCCGCAAGGCCATGTCGGCCCAGGGCAAGGAATAGGACCGGAGCTCGCGGTCCTACTTCTGATACTTGAACGACAGAAGCACGCGGGTGCGGTAAGCTGCGACCTTGCCGTTCTCGATCTTCAGATCCTGCTTCACCACCTCGGCAATGCGAAGATCACGCAGCGTCTTCGATGCGGTTTCCACGGCTTTTTTCGCCGCGTCCTCCCACGAGGTCGCGCTCGTTCCGATCACTTCGGTGATCCGGTAGACTCCGTCAGCTTTGGCCATCGTTCGTCTCCTTGAGAAATATCGCCCGTTCAGTTTCGGATAATACTCCAATGGATTTGATTCTCTGGAGACACGCGGAAGCCGAGGACGGCAGTCCGGACTCCGCGCGAAAACTGACCAAGCACGGCCGGGACCAGGCGCGACGCGTGGCGGCCTGGCTCAAGCCGCGCCTTCCCAAGCGCTGCGAAGTTCTCGTGAGCCCCGCTACGCGCGCCCAGGAGACCGCGTCCGCGCTCGGAGTCCGGTTCGCGATTAAGGCGGAGATCGGCACCGATGCCACTGCGGCCGGGCTCATCGCCGCGATCGGGTGGCCGACGCGAGCGAAGGACGTATTGATCGTCGGGCACCAGCCTACTCTCGGCCGCGTCGCCGCTACGCTGCTTTCGGGCGCGGAGGCCGACTGGCACTTCGCCAAGGGCTCCCTGTGGTGGCTGCGGCATGTCGAGGGCGAGACCAAGCTCTTCGCCGTCATGCACCCCAAGCTCGCCTAGAACCCGTAGTGAAGGCGCGCGGACGCGACGCTCGCCGGGCCGCGGTCTGCGTTGTACGCCGGATCGAATATCCTCTGGAAATCGAGCGAGACCCAGAAGTCCTTGACCACCCCGAAGCTGTAGAACGTCTCGAAGATGTTTTCCGAGCGGTAGCGGAGCTGCCCGTCACCGAGAAAAAATCCCAGCCCGCCGTCGCCAAGATAGTCCCGATGCGGCCCCGAGATCCCGTTTTTCACCAGCGCGACGCCGACGGAGTCCGCAGAGCGGCCCCACGCCGTGCCCTTGATCGACGCTCCTGCGGAAATCGAGCGATCGATTTCGGTGAATGCGAAAGTCTCGGCCTCTCCGTTGTTCCAGCTCGCTCTCGCGAATACGCCGACCGAGGGGGAAAGGCTCTGCTCGAGGTTGACGCCGAAGCCGTATTTCACTCTCTTTTCCCGTGAGGTCGCGAGGTCGGGCGTTCCGCCGCTCGCACTCGCGTCGGCGATCGAGTCGCGGTACCCGCCCATGTCGGCCTGATTGCGGTACGCAAGCAAGCGCAGCTTGCCCGGCTGGCCGCCCAGCGTGTGCGAATGCTCCAACTCGATCTGGTCGCCAAAGCTCTGGAAGATGCGCGGATTGAGCGCGAGGCCGTTCGACTGCTTGGGCATCATGAAGCGCGCTCCTCTCAACGCCCAGTCGCCGTCGAAATATTCCAGCGCGACGCCCCATGAGTAGCCGCGCGCGTCCGCGGCGTAGTCCCACGCGCCGTAGGTCATCAGCGACCAGTTGAGGAACTGGGTGCGCGGATCGTGGCTGTAGGCGTTGTCGTCGAAGAGATCCTGAACGGAGAGCTTGCCTGCGGTCAGGACCAGCCGGCGCCGGTCCGCGCTTCCCGCGAGCTGGTTGGCGTCGGACTCGATTTTTTCGCGGCCGCCGCCGAGGCCCCAGGTCTGGCGCAAGAACAGCCGGGCTGCATACCAGCTGGGAGTCGGGCCCGAAGTGCGCGCTATTTCGCCGTTCGTGAACCCGCCCAGGCCCGTCAGGCCGGATAGGGGAACGCCCTGCGCGACTTCGGGATCGAAATAGAACTCGCCGCCCCTCCAGACCTGCGCCCCGAGCGCGGCCGTCGCGGTGAACGAATAGCTCTTTTCGATATCCGGGGTCAGGCTGTGCGGTCCCGTGTACGCGGCGCCGAAGGGATACTTCCTCTGCCAGACGTAGGTGGTCTGGAATTTTGCGCCGAGCTCCTCTTCCTGGACGTCCTGCCCCCGAGCGACGCCGGCGAGCGCGAGGCAGATCGCCGCGAGAATTCCAAACGAGATTCCTTCCGGTCGCACCGGCGCATGCTATCAGTTACTATCGGCGAGAGGAGGCCAGCCATGGACCTGAGAGGCAGGAGCGCGATCGTGACCGGCGCGGGACGCGGAATCGGCAAGGCGATGGCGGCGCGTCTTGCCTCCGACGGGGCGAGCGTCGCGATCGCCGACATCGCGGGCTACGACGTCGCGGCGGCCGAGCTGGCAAAGGCCGGAGCCCGCACGCTCGGTCTCAGGGTGGATGTGTCCTCGGAATCCGACACGGCCTCGATGGCAAGCGAAACCCTGAAAGCGTTCGGGCGCATCGACATCCTGGTCAACTGCGCGGCGATGTTCGCCACCGTCAAGCTCGGCCCCTTCGAGGAGATCCCGGCGAGCGAATGGAAGCGCCTGCTCGAGGTCAACGTCCTCGGCGTCGCGCTGTGCTGCAGGGCGGTGACGCCCCAGATGCGGCGGCAGAGGAGCGGCCGCATCATCAATCTCGCCTCGGGCGCGCCCCTGAAGGGCGTGCCCCACTTCCTCCACTACATCGCGAGCAAGGGCGCCGTGATCGCGATGACCCGGGGACTGGCGCGGGAGCTCGGCAAGGACGGCATAACGGTCAACGCGATTGCCCCCGGTCTCACCGTGTCGGACGCGACGAGCGGCCGGCCGGAGCATCTGCGCAATCACGCCGAGAGCGTCCGCAGCCGCGCGATCCAGCGCGAGGAGCGCCCCGAGGACCTGGTGGGCGCCGTGAGCTTCCTCGCGGGCGACGACGCGGCCTTTATGACCGGCCAGACCCTCGCGGTCGACGGCGGGTCCGCGATGCTCTAGGGCGTCGCTAGGCGGCCCTGACCAGGGCTCCCACTCCCCAGATCAAGCCCACGCCCAGACCGATCAACGCGACTTGCTGAGCGGTGGCGTGCAGCTCGGGTCGCCGGTGCAGCCCGGGGATGAGGTCGGCGACGGCGACGTAGATCATGCTGGCGGCGGCAAGCGCCAGCACCGTGGCCGTCCATTCCTGTGCCGCTTGCAGCGCGAAATACGCGAGCATTGCCCCGACCAGCATTGCAAGGCTCGACAGCAGGTTGAGCGCGAGCGCGGCGGCCTTGCCGTAGCCCGAGTGCAGGAGGATGACGAAGTCGCCGATTTCCTGGGGAATCTCGTGGGCGATGATCGCTGCGGCGGTCACGATGCCCAGCTCGGTGCTCTGCAGGAATGCCGCGGCGATCAGTATGCCGTCGACAAAGTTATGAAAGGCGTCGCCGATGATGATCATCAGGCCGCTGCGCCCGCGATCGTCCGGATCGGAGTGGTGGTCGTGTGCTTCGCAGTCCTCGATGTGGCAATGCCGCCACAGCACGAGCTTTTCCAGGACGAAGAAGCCCAGGATTCCGGCCAGCACCGTGCCGAACAGCGCCTGAAGGCTTCCGGCGGCGCCGATCGCGTGCGGAAGGATCTCGAGAAACACCGCGCCCAGCAATGCTCCGACGGCGAAGCTCACCAGCACGGGAACCCAGCTCGACGGCGCGGAGAGCGCGAACAGCGCGGCGACCGCGATGCTGATGACGCTGCCCGCGACGGCCGCTCCGGAAATCCACGCCAAGGTCGCCATGCCTTACTCGTCCTCGAGCCAGACGAGGCTCGCCATTCTGCCCGTCGCGCGGTCCCGCCTGAACGAGAAAAAGCGCTCGTCGCTCGCGGTGCAGAATTCGCCGCCGTAGATCTCGGTGACGCCTGCCGCGGCGAGCCGCCTCCTCGCGATGGCGTAGAGATCGGCGAAGTATTTTCCGTCGCGGTGCGGCGCGAAACAGGTCCTGGCTCCCGGGTCACCGTCGACGAAGGCCTTGCGCACCTCCTCGCCTACCTCGTAGCGGCGCGCGCCGATGCCCGGTCCGAGGTAGGCGATGAGATCCTCCGCGGGCACCTCCATCGCGCGCGCGACGCTCTCGACGATTCCGCCGGCCAGCCCTCGCCAGCCCGCGTGGGCGATTCCGGCCGCCCGCCCGGCTCGCTCGCTCAAGAGAATCGGCAGGCAATCGGCGGTCATCACGGCGCACACGCACCCCGGGCTCCGCGTTACCGCCCCATCGGCCTCCGCATCCGGCCCTGCCCGCGCCGGGTCGATCACGGCCGCTCCGTGCACCTGCTTCATCCACGCGGGGTCTGCGGGCAACGAAGCTCGCAGGATCGCGCGATTGCGCGCGACGCAGCCGGGATCATCACCAACTCGAACGCTCAGGTTCAGGGTCGCGAATGCGCCCGAGCTCGCTCCACCGGCACGAGTGGTGATGAGCGACCGAACCCGTCTCGCAGCGGGCCAATCCGGAACGATCCAGTCGCGGTGGGGCGAACTCCTCACTGGAGCGAGTTCAGCAGCGCCCGGAAGTCCTCGGGCAGAGGCGCAGTGAAGCGTCTGCGCGCACCGGAAGCCGGGTGTGAGAATTCTAGACGGGCCGCGTGGAGCGCCTGGCGCCGCAGCGGCTCGCGTTCCGGCGCGCTCCTGCGCCCCGCACGGTAGACGGGGTCGCCCACCAGAGGATGCCCGAGCGACTGCATGTGCACCCGGATCTGATGCGTCCGCCCGGTATCGAGGCTGCACTCGAGCAAAGAGGCGTGGGCGAAGCGCTTTGCCACTTTGTAGCGCGTCAGCGCCGGGCGGCCGGCCGGGACCACAGCCATGCGCGTGCGGTTGCGGGGATCGCGTCCGACTGGAGCGCTCACCTGCCCGCTTCCCTGCACCGCTCCGTGCACCAGCGCAAGATATTCGCGCTTCACGGTTCTCGCCTGGAGCTGGCGAACGAGCTCGGTCTGCGCCGGGAGCGTCTTTGCCACGACGAGAAGGCCGCTCGTATCCTTGTCGAGCCGGTGCACGATGCCCGCCCGGGGAATCGCGGCCAGCTGCGGCAAATGATGCAGGAGGGCGTTGAGCAGCGTTCCTTTCCAGTTGCCGTTTCCGGGATGAACCACCAGACCCGCGGGCTTGTTGACCACCAGGATGTCGTCGTCTTCGTGGACGATGTCGAGCACGATGCGCTCGGGACGGTGCGCGCCTTCCGAAGCGTCCGGCTGCGGGCGGATCTCGATGCGCTCGCCGCCCCAGATCTTTTGCTTGGGCTTGGCCGCGTGCGAATCGAGGCTGACGTGCCCTTCCCTCAACCACCTCTGCAGGCGGCTTCGCGAATGCTCCGGAAACATTCGAGCGAGCGCTCTGTCCAAGCGCAAACCGGCAAGAGCCTCCGGAACACGCCGCACGGTATAATTTTCCGTCTCAGCCGACCGAGCCATCATGAAACGTAGTGTAGCTTTATTCGTACTCGTCCTGGCAGCCGCCTTGCCGGCGTGCTCGTGGCTCGACAAGAAAGATCCCACTGCGGGAATGCCGGCCGACAAACTCTACGCCGAGGCGAAGGAAGCTCTGGACGGCGGACAATACGACCTCGCGATCAAGCGCTACGAGACGCTCGAGGCGCGCTTTCCGTACGGCCGCTACTCGCAGCAAGGCCAGCTCGAGATCGCGTACGCCTATTACAAGCAGAACGAGCAGGCCTCCACGGTGGCCGCATGCGAGCGGTTCATGAAGCTCCACCCCAATCATCCCAACGTCGACTACGCGTACTATTTGAAGGGTTTGGCGTATTTCAACGAGGACCTGGGTCTGATCGGCAAGGTGTCCAGCCAGGACCGGACCGAGCGCGATCCCAAGTCGGCGCGGGATTCGTTCGATGCCTTCAAAGACCTGGCGCAGCGTTTCCCCGATAGCAAGTACACGCCCGACGCCCTGGAGCGCATGAAGTACCTGATCAACGCGCTCGCCTCGCACGAGGTTCATGTGGCGCGCTACTACGTGAAGCGGGGCGCGTATGTCGCGGCGGCGAACCGTGCGCAATACGCGCTGAAAAACTACCCTCAGGCGCCGGCCCAGGAGGAGGCGTTGCTGATCATGATCCGCGCCTACGACGCTCTCGGGATGGTGCAGCTGCGCGACGACGCCCAGCGGATCCTGAAAAAGAACTTTCCCGACAGCGCAAGCGCAAAGAGCATGCTCACTCAGCTGGACCGCTGAGCGAGGACCGGCCTCGGGCCGCCTCCCTTGAGGAAAAGAACGGCGTCGTCGAGCTCTCGTGTGAGCCCCATCGGCGGAAGACTGGCGAGGATGTGCCTCCCGTAGGGCTTCGCGAGCAGCCTCGGATCGCAGATGACGAGCACGCCCCGGTCGGCTTCATCGCGTATCAGCCTGCCCGCGCCTTGCTTGAGGGAAAGGGCCGCCTGGGGCAGCTGGTAGTCGAGAAAGGGGTTGCCGCCGCTGCGCTCGAGCGATTCGAGGCGGGCGGCGAGGACCGGGTCATCGGGCGGCGCGAAAGGCAGCTTGTCGATGACCACCAGCGACAAGGCCTCTCCGCGCACATCGACTCCTTCCCAAAAACTCGCGCTTCCGATGAGAACGGCGTTGCCCAGCTTGCGAAAGCGCTCGAGCAGCTCGCTGCGCGGCCCTTGGCCCTGGAGCATCAGCGGAAACGCGAGCCCCATCCGATCGAACTCCGCACGCAGGAGCTTGTGAGCGAGCCGCATCGCACGCAGCGTCGTGAACAGGAGAAATGCCCGTCCGCCGCTCGCCTCGATCACCGGGAGCGAAACCCCTACGACAGCACGCGTATGTTCCTCGCTATTCGGATCCGGGAGCTTCCTGGGAACGTAGAGCAAGGCCTGCGAAGCGTAATCGAACGGGCTGCCCCAGAACGCGGTGCGGGCGTCGTGTAGCCCCATTTCCTTGCGGTAGTGTCCGAAGTCGCCGGCAACTGCGAGAGTCGCCGAGGCGAAGATCCAGGCGCGCCCCCTGGCGTCGAGCTGCCTGCGGAAAATTTCGGCGACCGAAAGCGGGGTGGCGTTCAGTCTGAGCGAATGACCGAGCACCTCGATCCAGCGGACCAGGTCGGCCCGGCCCTGGTCGCGCCAGCGCGCGAGCAAGGCTTGCGCCTGCCGGGCGCGCTCGGCGCAGCGTGCGAGGCCCTCGCTCCTTTCGGCGAGCGCTTCGAGCACGCCGCACAGCGACTCGAGCGCGGAGCCGATCGCGGCGAGCGCATCGGCGAACTTGCGCTCCCGGGCGACCGGGGCCGCGGCAATTCGCGCGCTCTCTTCGGGCAGCGTGAGGCGAAGGTCCTTGGCCGCCTTGTCCAGCGCGGCGGCGAGATGCTGCGCGTCGGGCGTATCCCTGGCGCCCGCGAGCGCCTCGACGCGAATGTCCCGCGCGAGCTCGACGAGTTGCGCCGTCGAGAGGGTCTCGCCGAAAAAGAGCGTCGCCGTTTCCGGGAGCTGGTGGGCCTCGTCGAAGATCACCGTATTGCAGGCGGGAAGCAGCTCGGCCATTCCTTCGTCCTTGAGCATCACGTCGGCGAAGAAGAGATGATGGTTCACCACGACGAGGTCGGCGGCCAGCGCCTCGCGCCGCGCGGCCATGACGAAGCAGTCGCGATACCGCGGGCACGATTGCCCTAGGCAGTTCTCGCGGGTCGACGTCGCGAGGTTCCAGGCCGGGGCCTCCTCACGCACATCGGCCAGCTCGCTCTTGTCTCCGGTGCGGGTGACGCGCGCGAAGCTCGCGATGCGGCGCAGGTCGATATCGACGTCGTGCCCCTGCGACCCGCCCTCGAGATGGCGCTCCAGGTGATAGTGGCAGACGTAGTTGGCGCGGCCCTTGAGCAGCGCCGTCGTGACCGGGACGCCGAGCGCCGCGCGGACCGTCGGCAGGTCGCGGCGGTAGAGCTGGTCCTGCAGGGTTTTCGTCCCCGTCGAGATGATGACCTTGCCGGCCGAGAGCAGCGCCGGAACGAGATAGGCGAAAGTCTTGCCCGTGCCGGTCCCCGCCTCGCACACGAGAACCGCGTTGTCCCGGATCGCTTCGGCGACGCGAGCCGCCATCTCCAGCTGCTGCGACCTGACGCGGTACTCCGGGATTTTCGACGCGAGCGGCCCGCTAGCGCCGAATATCGCTTCGAGCGGCGCACTCATGCTGTTGAGGATTTTCTCCAGGATTATTCTCTCTAAACGCTGTAACTTTACAGGCAGGGCTCGATAGTCTAAGGTACTTTAATTATGCGCCGTAACTGGCTGTTTTTCAGCGTTTTGATTCTCTGTGGCTGCGTGACCTCGCCGCCCCCGCCTTCGTCGTCGCGCGGCCCGGAGCTGGTCTTTCAGGCGCTCGCGGCGTCCGGGGTGCCTTACCGACGCGGGGGAGAGTCGCCCGAGACCGGTTTCGATTGCAGCGGCCTGGTCGCGCACGTCTATCGCGAGGCCTTCGGCATCCAGCTCCCGCACAACGCCCGGGCTCAGAGCCGGATGGGCAAGCACGTGACCCTGAGAGGACTCGAAGCGGGCGACCTCGTTTTCTACAACACCGAGCGGCGCCCCTACTCTCACGTGGGGATCTATCTCGGGGACCAACGCTTCATCCACGCCCCCAAGCCCGGGGCCGCGGTGCGCATCGAGGACATGCGCACCGCCTACTGGGTCCGGCGCTTTGACGGAGCGCGTCGGGTCATCGACTAGGGCAGGACGCCTCGAGCTCACCCCGTCTGGAGTTCGAAGATCACCGGCACGTCGACGGTGAACTCACGTCCATGCGGCACCGGCTGGGCTTGGGCCAGGGCGTTGAAGGCTCTTTTCACCATGTCGAGCGCCTGGTCGTCCAGTATCTGGTACTTGCTCGACCTCTTCACCAGAGCGCTCTTTATCGTTCCGTTCGCGCCGACCACCACGCGGATTTCGACTCTTCCCTCCCAGCCTCTTTCCATCGCCTGAACCGGGTAGCGCTTGTAACGCTTCGCAGCGTCGATCAGGGCCAGGCGGTACGCTTCGAGTAAGCTCGCGTCGAGCGCCTCGGCCGATTTTGCAGGCGGCTCGCTCGAGGCCGGAGCGGGAGCGCTAGCTGCGACCGGCGGCGGGACATCGGCTTGCGGGCTCGGCGCAGGCGCAGGGATCGGTTCGTCGGCCTTAGTCGCGACCGGTACCGGATCGACGGTCTGCTGGAGCGCGACCCGGGGCTCGGCCTCACGCCGCTCGCGGGGCCTTGCCGGAACCGGTGCGACCGAGTCTGCCTGCTCGGTCCTGGGCTCGAACAGCGCGGTCAAGGCCTTCGCCTCGGTGAAGGCGCTCGAGGCCGGCATGCGAGGGAACGCGAACATCACGAGCCCATGCAGGGCCAGCGAGGCGCCGAAGCACGCATACAGCGTGCGCAGCTGCGCCTCGTCGCGCAGGCGTGTCGTGTCGGGGTTCGGGTACCACATCATGCAAGTATTGCACTTACGCGGACTTCCCGTAATAGGTCAGGTACCAGTCGGCAAATCGCTTGACCCCGACCTCTATGGGCGTCTTCGGTTTGTAGCCGACGGCCCGCTGCAGCTCATCGACATCGGCGAAGGTCGCCGGCACGTCCCCCGCTTGCATGGGAAGGAGCTCGAGTCGCGCCTTCTTCCCCAGAGACTGCTCGAGCACCTCGATGTAGCGCATCAGCTTTACCGGCTGGTTGTTGCCGATATTGAAGATGCGCCAGGGAGCATAGCTGGTCGCCGGATCGGGTCGCTCGCCGGTCCAGCCCTCCGCAGGCGCGGCGGGCTTGTCCATCACCCGAATAACGCCCTCGACGATGTCGTCGACATAGGTGAAATCGCGAATCATGTCGCCGCGGTTGAAAACCGGGATGGGACGACCCGCGAGGATTCCCTCGGTGAACTTGAACAGCGCCATGTCGGGGCGGCCCCAGGGCCCGTAGACGGTGAAGAAGCGAAGGCCGGTGCACGGCGTTCCGTAAAGGCTCGCGTAGCTGTGGGCCATCAGCTCGTTCGCTTTCTTGGTCGCGGCGTATAGCGACACCGGGTGATCGACGTTGTCGTGCTCGGAGAACGGCAGGCGGGTGTTTGCGCCGTACACCGAGCTGCTCGAGGCGAAAACGAGGTGCCCTACGCGCATGTGGCGGCAGCCTTCGAGCACGTGCATGAAGCCCACCAGGTTCGCGTCGATGTAGGCGGAGGGATTTTCGATCGAGTAGCGCACACCGGCCTGCGCGGCCAGGTGCACGACCGCGTCGAATCTGGTTTGGGCAAAGAGCTTCGCCATCGGCTCGCGCTCGACGATATCGAGCTTCTGGAAAACGAAGCCGGAGCGCGCGAGCAAACGATCGAGCCGTGCCTGCTTCAGCCGGACATCGTAGTACTTGTTGAGGTCGTCGATGCCCACGACCTCGTCGCCGCGGTCGAGCAGGCGGTGCGCAAGCGCCGAACCGATGAACCCCGCGGCCCCGGTGACAAGAGCTTTCATCTAGAGCGAACCCTCCCGGTATTTTTCTCTGACACGCAAACCCGCTCGGCGCCGACTTCGCTCACACGCGAACGGTGGGTTGCGCGCCTTTCTCCCTGTACCCATGAGGGTTCAGGCTCTGCCATCGCCACGTGTCCTGGCACATGTCATCGAGCCCGTGGACGGCTTTCCAGCCGAGCATTCTTTCCGCGAGCGACGGGTCTGCGTACGACTCCGCGACGTCGCCGGCGCGCCTGCCGACCCGCTCGATAGGGATCGCGCGCTTGCTCGCGCGCTCAAACGCCCGCACCGCTTCGAGCACCGAGATCCCTCTGCCCGTGCCCAGATTCACGGTGAATCCGCGGCCTTTGCTCCTCATCGTCTCGAGCGCCGCGATATGGCCGCGCGCGAGATCGACGACATGGATGAAGTCGCGGACCCCCGTACCGTCGCGAGTGGGATAGTCGCTGCCGAATACCCGCAACTTGTCGCGGACGCCCGCCGCTACCTGAGCGATATTGGGCATGAGATTGTTCGGAATGCCTTGCGGGTCCTCGCCGATCGTGCCGCTGGGATGGGCGCCCACGGGATTGAAGTAGCGCAACAAGGCAATGCGCCAGGCGCCGGGCTTGGAGGCCGCCACGTCCTCAAGGATCCGCTCGACCATCCGTTTCGAGTGGCCGTAGGGATTGGTCGGACCGAGCGGCGCGTCTTCGCGAATCGGCACCGAAGCGGCGTTACCGTAAACCGTCGCCGACGAAGAAAATACCAGAGTCCCCACTCCCGCCTCGGCCATTGCGCGGCACAGCGACAGCGCGCCCTGCACGTTGTTGTCGTAGTACTCGATCGGCTTTTCGACCGATTCGCCCACCGCTTTGAGCCCGGCGAAGTGGATCACTGCATCGAAGTGTTGCCGGCCGAAGACTTCCCGTAACGCACTCGGGTTGCGAACGTCTGCCCTGACGAATTCGGGCGGCCTACCGACGATCTGCGCAACGCGCTCGAACACCGCAGGATGGCTGTTGCACAGGTTGTCGAGGACGACGATCTCGTATCCGGCCTGCATCAGCGCGACACAAGTGTGCGAACCAATATACCCCGCCCCACCCGTTACGAGTACCTTCATTGCAGTCGCAGTCGCGCTCGCGTTGGCGTTCCGAGGGGAGGCTGCAGCGGGCCGCTCGGGTCCGGCAAGCGCGCAGCAATGGAGATAGATTCCACGAGGGTGCTCGTGCGAGCGCGGAGTCTAGCCGATTTCCGTGGCGGTCGCCTCATCCGCCGCTGAAGGGCGCACTTAAGAAACGTTTTTCGACCTACAGGGTCGGGAGGCGTCCGCGGCGGAGTTGAACTGATGTTGGCTGGGAAACCCGCACGGAATAAACGCCCTCCGCAGGGGCGATGCTTGAAAAGTCTTAGTGAACCCGCCGCCCGCCCGTGGCCTCGCGCCGCACCTTGGTCTGGGTTACCGCGCGCGTCGCGACCCTGGCGCGTTTGGCGCGACGCAGGTAGCTCACAACCGGAGGCAAAAGCTGAGCCACATTTCCGTAGACCTCGCCCCTGTGGGTAAAACGGCCGAACAAGTAGGCAACGGCCAGCCCGACCAGAGGCCACGCAACCAGTATTACCACCCACGTGATCCAGCTCATAAGGCCCTTTCGCGACTGGACGTTAGACTCACCCTTTACGCCGGGCTATTTCGCAGCACGATGACGATAGCATGAAGTTGCGGGCAAAGCCAATCCCAATATCGGCATTCGCTCTCCGGAGTACCGGCAAAATGCCCCAATTAGGACCCGGCGCGCGTCTGGTTGCATCGGATCGGCTGGCCGCGGAGCGGCCCTGCAGCCCTCCAAGCAGGAAGGACGTGTTTCAGCGGCAGTCGGGGATTTCGGCGAGAATTGCAGCCCTCAAGAAAAAAGGGAAGGGTTATGACCATAGTTGCCGTCGTCGGACTCGGTTACGTCGGTTTGCCGCTCGCGGCAGCATTCGGGAGGAAGTTCCGGACCATTGGATTCGACCTGAGCGTGGAGAAGATAGAGAACTACCGCCGTCACGTCGACCCAACGGGGGAGGTCTCCGGTGACGCGCTGCGTGCCGCGGCCCAACTGACTGTGACAAATGATCCGGAAGAACTGGCTGCCGCAGATATCATTGTGGTCGCCGTTCCCACGCCCGTGGACAACGTGCGCCAGCCCGACTTCAGACCGCTAATCAGCGCGAGCACAACCGTCGGCAAGCACATGAAAAAGGGCGCCACGGTCGTGTATGAATCGACCGTCTATCCGGGTGCGACGGAGGAGGTGTGTATTCCGGTGCTCGAAAAAAATTCGGCAAAGATCTGGCTTAAGGACTTCAATGTCGGATATTCGCCCGAACGCATCAACCCCGGTGACAAGGAGCACAGGCTAGAGACCATCGTAAAGGTCGTCGCGGGCGACACGCCGCAGACGCTCGAACGGGTCGCCAAGCTCTACGGCGCGGTCGTGGCTGCCGGCGTATACCGCGCCTCCAGCATCAAAGTCGCCGAAGCCGCCAAAGTCATCGAGAACACCCAGCGGGATCTCAATATCGCGTTGATCAACGAGCTCGCGATCATCTTCAACCGCATCGGCATCGATACCCTCGAAGTTCTTCAAGCGGCCGGAACCAAATGGAATTTCCTCCCATTTCGCCCTGGCTTAGTCGGTGGCCACTGCATAGGCGTCGACCCCTACTACCTCACGTACAAAGCAGAGATGCTCGGCTACCACCCGGAGGTAATACTCGCGGGGCGGCGGATCAACGACAACATGGGCAAGTTTATTGCCGAGCAAACCATCAAGCAGATGATCCGCAACGGCAATCCCGTGAAGGGAGCGAAGGTCAACGTCCTTGGGCTGACCTTCAAGGAAGACGTCCCCGACCTGCGCAACTCCCACGTGATCGACGTCATCAACGAGTTGAAAAACTACGGCGTTCAGGTTTTCGTCCACGACCCGGTGCCCGACCCCGAAGAAGCGCGCCACGAGTATGGGCTGGAGCTGGTCTCCTGGGAAGAACTGCCGATCGCCGAAGCGATGGTGGCTGCGGTGGCCCATCGCCATTTCAGGAACATGGGCGAGGACGAGCTGGCGCGCAAAATAACAAAGGGCGGCTGCTTCATCGACGTCAAGTGTCAGTTCGACAGCAAGGCTCTCGCCGCGGCTGGGCTTTCCATCTGGCGCCTGTGAAAGCAGCGCCCGCCTCAACCGCGCGAGGAACTCAAGAAAACAACGAAGCTATGAGCGTGCCTAACGCGTTGACAGTCGACGTAGAAGACTACTTCCACGTTGCGGCCCTGGCTTCGAGCATATCTCGGGATAGCTGGGCGTCGCGTGAATCCCGCGTGGTCGGAAACACGCAGAGACTGCTCTTGTTGTTCGAACAGTTTGACGTGAAAGGCACGTTCTTCGTGCTGGGATGGGTGGCGCAGCGGTACCCACAATTGGTCAAGGACATCGCCACGCGCGGCCACGAAGTCGCCTGCCACGGGTTCTCACATCGCCTGGTCTACGAGCAGTCCCAAAAGGAGTTCTACGAAGAAACGCTGCGCTCGAAGAGTCTCCTCGAGGACATAACGGGGACCGCGATATTCGGATATCGCGCAGCGAGCTACTCGGTCGTTCGCGAGTCCCTTTGGGCCCTCGACATCCTGACCGAGCTGGGCTTCACCTACGATTCGAGCATCTTTCCGGTGCGCCATGATCGCTACGGGATCCCGGGAGCGAAGCGCGCCCCTCACCGAATGTCTACGCCTAAGGGAAAATCGATTGTGGAGTGGCCTCTGGCAACGGCGAGCATCTTCGGCCTGCGGCTCCCCGTTGCAGGAGGCGGATACTTCAGGCTGCTGCCATACTGGTTGTCACGCTGGGGGCTGGCGTCCATCAACCGCCGCGAACAACTGCCCTTCATCTTCTACCTGCATCCGTGGGAAATCGACCCGGCACAGCCGCGCGTGTCGGCGAGCTGGCTATCGCGATTCCGTCATTACACGAACCTCGGAAAGTGCGAGGAGCGGTTGCGGCGCCTGCTCGGCGAGTTCCGGTTCGGCACCGCGAAAGATGGCCTCGTGCAACTCGGCCTACTTTCCGAACCCATTTGATCTGGATCCAATTGCTTGGCGCTTGCTCGCGTCGAGTTTCGCGAACAAAGGGGCTATCAATGCAACAGCAGGAAAAGATTTCTACGCAAGCGGGCTGTCGATTCTGCGGGGCCAAGCTTCGCCATACCCTCGTCGACCTTGGCATGTCGCCGCTCTGCGAAAGCTACGTGAGTCCCGAGAAGGCTAATCAGATGGAGGCGTTCTATCCACTCCACGTCTACGTTTGTGACAAATGCTTTCTCGCACAACTGGAGCAGTACGTCAGCCCCGAAGAGATTTTCAGCGAATACGCGTATTTCTCTTCGTATTCCGATAGCTGGCTGGAACATTCAAGGCGCTACACCGACATGATCGTCGGTCGGTTGGGACTGGGCAGCGGCAGCACGGTCATGGAACTGGCGAGCAACGACGGTTATCTTCTGCAATATTTTGTCCAGAAGGGAATCCGGGTGATAGGCGTCGAGCCCGCAGGCAATGTTGCGGCCGTCGCGGAAAAGAAGGGGGTTCGTACGGTCGTAAAGTTTTTCGGCCGCGAATCGGCCAAGGAGCTCGCGGCGCAATGTGGGCGGGTGGACCTGCTGATCGGCAACAACGTGCTGGCGCAGGTTCCCGATCTCAACGATTTTGTCGGGGGCATGAAAACTGTGCTGAAGCCGGGCGGTGTGATCACGATGGAATTTCCGCATCTCATGCGGCTCATGGGCGAGAATCAGTTCGACACCATCTACCACGAACATTTCTCGTATTTTTCATTCATCGCAGCGGAAAGGATCTTTGCGCACCACGGTTTCAAGCTGTTCGACGTTGAGGAATTGCCGACCCACGGTGGATCGCTGAGAATCTACGCGCGTCATGTCGAAGACAATGCGAAGCCGATTGGCAATAGTATCGTCGAGATGCGGCAAAGAGAGCTCGACGCCGGATTTGGCCGGATCGAGACATACAACAACTTCGGGGAGCAAGTCAAAGAAACCAAGCGGAAGCTACTTGAATTCCTGATCGCAGCGAGGCGAGAAGGGAAGTCGGTCGTGGGGTACGGCGCGCCGGGCAAAGGCAACACCCTGCTCAACTACTGCGGTATCCGCACGGACTTCATCGATTACACCGTCGATCGCAATCCTTATAAGCAAGGCAAGTTTCTTCCGGGAACTCATATTCCGATTCTGCATCCCGACAAGATCCAGGAAACCAAGCCCGATTACTTGTTCATCTTGCCTTGGAACTTCAAAGACGAGATCATGGCCCAGATGTCCGGCATTAGAGCTTGGGGAGGCAAGTTTGTTGTGCCGATTCCGGAAGTCACGGTCTATCCTTAGCTCGAAGCGAATGCCTAATCGGGTGGCGGCGCGCTCGTGCCCAGGAATGAGCGCGCTCGAAATAAAACGTCTTGGTGCAAAGCTGAAATGAGAATACTGATAACAGGCAACACGGGATACATAGGCCCTTCGGTCCTCGCGCGGCTTCGGCAGTCGCGTCCGCAGGCTGTGCTGGTCGGCCTGGACAAGGGGTACTTCGCCCACTGCCTGACAAACGCAGACATCCTTCCAGAGTGTAGAGCGGACGTCCAGTATTTCGCGGACGTCCGGCGACTGCCGGCCGAGGCCCTTCGAGGAGTGGATGCCGTCGTCCATCTGGCGGCGATATCGAACGACCCGATGGGCCATACGTTCGAGGAAGTTACGTTTGATATTAATTTCCGGGCGAGCGTCGATCTGGCCAGACAGGCCAAGCTGGCCGGAACACGAGCCTTTGTCTTCGCATCCAGTTGCAGCATGTACGGACAGGCCGACGATACTCCGAGAACGGAGACCTCGGCCCTCAATCCGCTGACTGCCTATGCGAAGTCGAAGGTTCGCACCGAAGTCGAGCTCCAGAAGATTGCAGACAAGAACTTTACGGTCACCTGCCTCAGGTTCGCAACAGCTTGCGGCATGAGCGAAAGGTTACGCCTCGATCTCGTCGTCAATGATTTCGTCGCATGTGCGGTAGCCTCCAAGAACATCACCATCTTGAGCGATGGAACGCCGTGGAGACCGCTCATACACGTCAAGGACATGGCGCGCGCGTTCGATTGGGCGATCGATAGGACAAACGCTCACGGCGATTTTCTGGCCGTCAACGTCGGTAGCAACGAATGGAATTATCAGGTGAAGGACCTGGCGGATGCGGTCGCAAAGGTTGTTCCCGGGGTCAGCGTATCGGTAAACAAGAACGCTCCCCCGGACAACCGTTCCTATCGGGTGGATTTTTCCTTGTATGAACGCCTTGCGCCCGAGCATCAACCACGAGTCGACCTGCTGACCGCCATCGCCGAGCTCAGGGAAGGCCTTGGAGCAATGGGCTTCAACGATCCGAATTTCCGAAACTCCAATTACATGCGTCTCGAGGTGCTGAAACGTCTCCGCCAAAAAGGGATACTGGACGGGAATCTGAACTGGACCGGAACGTAAGCTCGGGCGGACTACGAAGGGGCATCCTTGATTTTCCAAGAAACCAGCCTCGGCGGCGCCTATATCGTCGACGCCGAGCGCCACACGGATCTCCGCGGCTTCTTTGCTCGCACTTGGTGTCAGAAGGAATTCGAAGAAAACGGCCTGAACCCCCGACTAGTCCAGTGCAACGTCTCTTTCAACTTGAAGAAGGGCACCTTTCGCGGCATGCACTACCAGGTGGCGCCCTACGAGGAGGCAAAACTGGTGAGGTGCACGATGGGCGCGGTATGTGACGTGATCGTAGACCTGAGGCAGGACTCACCCACCTTTCGCAAACATGTCGTGGTAACGCTATCGGCTGCGAACCGTAAAATGCTCTATGTCCCGGAAAAATTCGCGCACGGTTTCCTCACGCTGGAGGACGACACCGAGGTTTTCTACCAGATGTCTGAAGTCTATTCGCAGGAGAGCGCGCGCGGATTCCGATGGAATGATCCGTTTTTCGGCATACGTCTGCCGCTCGAAGTGGCCGTCATCTCTGATCGAGATCGGAATTATGCCGATTTCAATCCCCGGACGTGAGTGCTGCCGCACCCAACGTGAAACCTAGTATCGGCCTCAGCGGAGTCGGCGAGCCGATGCACGAGCTAGTGCGGGGCTTGTATCCGATTTGCCGCAGCATCACGGGTAACGGAGTCCGAGAAACGCTGCGCCGTGTTGGCGAGCACATTCCCCTGAAGGTCCACGAAATTCCTACGGGCACTCCGGTATTCGACTGGACAGTGCCGAAGGAATGGAATATTCGAGATGCCTATGTCAGGAATCCGGAAGGAATCAAGGTCATCGATTTCCAGAAGTCAAACCTGCATGTTCTGAATTACAGCACCCCGGTTCGCACTCGGATGCCGCTCGCAGAGTTGCGCGAGCATCTGTATACCCTGCCCGACCAGCCGGACTGGATTCCATACAAGACGTCCTACTACCAGGAGCGCTGGGGATTCTGCCTTACACAGAACCAGCTCGATGGGCTGCGGGAAGGCACTTACGAGGCGGTGATAGACGCTTCTCTCGATGAAGGGCACCTGACCTATGGAGAGTGCCACCTTCCCGGGGCGATCTCAGACGAAGTGCTGATCTCCTGTCACATCTGCCACCCTTCACTCTGCAACGACAATCTCTCCGGTATAGCGCTCAGTACGTTTCTCGCCAAGCACCTCCAGGGCCGTCCGCTCCGCTATTCGTACAGGTTCATATTCATTCCGGGAACGATCGGTGCGATCACTTGGCTCGCCTTGAATGAGAAGACCGTCCAGCGAATAAAACATGGACTGGTGGTGGCCAACGTCGGCGACTCCGGGAAAATGCACTACAAGAAGAGTCGGCGCGGAGACGCCGAGATCGACAGGGCCGCCACCCATGCGCTCAAGTATTCAGGCAGCCCTTACGAAATCATCGATTTCTCTCCCTACGGCTACGACGAGAGACAGTTCTGTTCCCCCGGTTTCGACCTTCCCATGGGTTCGTTGACGAGGACTCCGTGGGGCCGCTATCCCGAATATCACACTTCCGCGGACGATCTCACTCTGGTCCAAGCCAAGTACCTGGCTGATTCACTCGATACTTACCTTTCTATACTCAACATACTCGAGAACAACAGGCGCTACATTAACCAGAATCCGAAGTGCGAGCCTCAGCTGGGCAAACGAGGGCTATATCGGCAGATGGGCGGCAACGTCGAGAGCAAGCAGACCGAGCTCGCAATGCTCTGGGTCTTGAACTTGTCGGACGGAGGCTGTTCCCTGCTTGAAATCGCCGAGAGAGCGAACGTGAGCTTCGAACGAATCGCCGAGGCCGCCGCTTTGCTTCTTGGCCAGGAATTGCTAAAGGAGCCATGACACTCAAACAAGTGCATGCGAGAATCCTAGATGGTCAAACGTCGGATTAGCGAGAGTGGAAACGTATGAAAGTTGTCCTTTTTTGCGGCGGCTTGGGAACGAGGCTGGGTGAACTGACTGAGAACGTCCCGAAGCCTCTGGTGAAGATCGGTTACAGGCCGATTCTTTGGCACGTAATGAAATACTACGCCCATTACGGTCACAAGGACTTCATCCTATGTCTTGGATACAAAGCGGACGCGATCAAGGATTATTTTCTCAACTACAAGGAATACCTGTCCAATGATTTCACGATGAGCCACGGCGGCAGGGATATACATCTGCAGCGAAGCGACATCACCGACTGGAAAATCACTTTCGTCGATACGGGGCTTAATGCGAACATAGGCCAGCGCCTGAAGGCGGTCGAGAAATACCTCGCGGGCGAGGAGATATTCCTCGCCAACTACTCGGATGGACTGACCAATTGCCCGCTTCCCGACCTGATAAACAGTGTCGTCGAGAGCGAGAAGATTGCCTGCTTTCTGTGCGCGAAACCGTCCCAGACCTTCCATGTCGTGGAGCTCGGAGCGGGCAATTCGATCAGAAGCATCCAGAGCGTGCGGAAAACCGATATTCGCATCAATGGCGGCTTCTTCGTATTCAAGAAGGAGATCTTCAACTACATGAGGCCTGGAGAGGAACTGGTGGCGGAGCCGTTTCAAAGACTGATCGCGGAAAAGAAGATCATTGGCTTCCCCACGGAACAATTCTGGTGCATGGACACGTTCAAGGAACACCAGGAATTGACGGACATGTTCAATCTCGGCGACGCGCCCTGGGAGGTATGGAAAAGCGCGGCGGGCGATAATCATCGTAAGTAAAAGGCGCAACGGATGTTGAACTTGATGCTTGCGAGGCAGAGGGAGCCATTCAAGATTTTGTGCCTGGGGGCGCACAGCGACGACATCGAGATCGGTTGTGGGGGCACGATCTTGAGATGGTTGGACGAAAACCCGTCTGCAGAGGTCTACTGGATCGTGCTCGGGGCGGCTGGCGAGAGAAAAGCCGAGGCTGTCCAGAGTGCCAACCTGTTTCTGGCGCGCGCGCGGCGAAAGGAGATCGTCGTCAAGGAGTTCAGGGACGGCTATTTCCCTTACATCGGAGCCGAAATAAAGGATTTTTTCGAGGAGCTCAAACGAACGTGCGCCCCGGACGTCATCCTGACGCATTACCGTGAGGACCTTCATCAAGACCATCGGTTGGTATCGGAGCTGACCTGGAACACGTTCCGAAGTCACCTGATCCTCGAATACGAAATCGTCAAGTACGACGGAGATTTGGGCTCGCCGAATTTCTTTGTTCACCTCCCTGAATCGATCGCCCAAAGAAAAATCCGGATCATCTTGGAGTGCTTCCAGAGCCAAAAGGAGAAGAACTGGTTCACCGAGGATGCGTTTTCCTCGATTCTGAGACTACGCGGCATCGAGTCCAACGCTCCCGGCAAGTATGCGGAGAGTTTCCACTGTCGAAAGATGGTTTGCTAAGTTGGCAAGTGTCAGTCCCGATATGCCTCTCGGACGCCGTCTCGCATTGTTCGGCCTGATATGCGTGATCGTTCTGGGGGGGGCGGCCACATTCGCCGTTACCACTTCCAATGCCCTCGCCTGGCGAGCGCGCGTGATCTGGGCAAAGGCCCAGGGCCAGCTTCCAGAGCTTCCGCTAACGGATCTGCTAAGGTGGTTGGCGCCTGCAAGCCAGGTTTACCTCGGGTCTCTAGCCGACACGCCGAACGTCCGGTCGGGAATACAAAATCCCCTTTCCGCCAGCGCGCCGACGGAGAAAGGAGCCCTGCTGTTCGGTAGGCACTGCGCCTCCTGCCATGGGGACGACGGCAGAGGCGGGATAGCTCCAAATCTGGTTTCCTCGGTCGGAAACAATACCGACTGGGTCTTCTTTTCCGCCGTCAAGTGGGGTCGAGCGCGCACCTCAATGTCCGCACAGCCGCTCACCGATCTCGAGATTTGGGAGACCCACGCATATCTCAGGCAGTTGTCTCTTCGCGCCGCGGGAGTCGATGTGGGCCATGCGGCCCCTCTGCCGCGGCAGTTCAGAGTAGATGCGGCAAGCATTCTAGCGTCGACCAAGCGGCCGAACGAATGGCTGACTTTCGCCGGGAACTATGCCGGGCATCGGCACAGCACGCTCTCCGAGATCTCGAAAGGAAACGTCCGCGATTTGAGGGTGGCATGGGTCGCACAACTCCGCTCTATGGACGAGTTCCTCGAGGCGTCTCCCATCGTCGCTTCTAATCTCATGTTCGTCACCGCGTCACCCGACGGAGTCGTCGCCCTCGATGCAAGCACGGGCAAGAAGGAATGGGAATTCCGGCGGCCGGTGCCCGTCTCCGAGCTTTCGTTGTGCTGTGGGTCTGTGAATCGCGGAGTCGCGATCTTGAACGACTCGGTGTTCGTAGCGACGCTGGATGCGCATCTTGTCGCCCTGAATGCCTCAACCGGGCGGAAAAAATGGGAGACCAAGGTCGCGGATTTTCGCGACGGCTACTCGATGACCGGGGCGCCGCTCGCTTTAGGCGACCGCGTCATAGTGGGAGTCGCCGGCGGAGAGTTTGGCATCCGAGGTTTTATCGCGGCATATCGAGCGAGCGACGGGCAGTTATTGTGGAAGTTCAATACCGTGCCGGATCCCGGAGAGGCCGGGCATGAAACATGGGCGGGTGACTCCTGGAAGACTGGCGGAGCACCGACGTGGACAACCGGCGCCTACGACGCGGAGTTGAATCTGCTTTACTGGGGTGTCGGCAACCCGGCGCCCCCTTTCTCGAGCAAAGGGCGATCTGGTGACAACCTCTTTTCGAACAGCGTGGTAGCCCTGAACGCAGACACGGGGAAACTCCATTGGTACTACCAGTTTACGCCCACGGACGAGCACGACTGGGACTCCGTGCAACAGCCGGTGCTCGCGGAAATCCCCTGGCAAGGAAAGCCCCGCGCCGCGCTCCTCTGGGCGAATCGCAACGGGTTCTTCTACGCGCTCGACCGGCAGAACGGAAGATTTCTCTTTGCGAAGCCATTCGCCAAGCAAACGTGGAATACCGGTTTCACGCCTGATGGCCGCCCGATCCCCGACCCCAAGGCTGCTGTAAGTCACAATGGAACTCTCCTGTGGCCGGCGGTGGGCGGGGCCACCAACTGGTGGCCGCCATCCTATGATGCGAGTCGGCGGCTGTTATATATCCCGTCGGTTGACGCGGCGTCGATCTACTTTTCCAAGAATACCCGCCCCATGAAAGGCCAAGGAGAGTTCCAAGGAAGCACGTCGGTGTTCGCTGCAAACCAGCCAGCCGCGGCGAGCATAAGGGCGGTCGAGACCGAGACCGGAAAAATTCGCTGGGAAGCGATACTAGAGCGCGGACCTGAGACACTTAGAAGTGTCGGAGGCGTGCTCTCAACCTCCGGTGGCCTGGTCTTCTTCGGGCACCGCGATCAGATCTTCGCCCTTGATTCCGATACCGGCCGGACGTTGTGGCGAATTCGCGTAGGAGCTCGTATCAATGCTCCGCCGGTGGCTTACGCGGTAGGCCGGACTCAATTTGTCGCGCTTATGGCCGGCCACGCACTCTTTGCGTTCTCGTTGCCGCTTGCAAAATGATATGTGTCGCGTGGCGCGGCTCAACTATAGGTTCTGAAAACCGGCTTGACCGGTCTCCCCACCAGATACTTCTCCACGCCATCCGCCAAGGCCTTCTTATAGACAAGCAGTGCTTTCCCGACGCCTTCTACGGTTCTCTCGATGTCGCTGTCTGTATGTGAAAAACTGATCACGAGCGAGGGCAAAAGCAGCCCGCATTTGATGGTCTCTTGGAGGAAAAGTGTCCGAAAGGCCTGCGACGGGGTCTTCGCCCGATCCTTGGTTACATACACCAGATTGCATGGCCGTCCGACAACTTGAAAGAAATCCGCCAATCCCAACTCGCTGCTCAGTGTATTCAACCGACTCGAGAGTTTTGTTCCTTTCTCCCACAGATAGTCGACTACATTTTCAGTCGTGTAGGTTTCCATTGTTTTGATCGCTGCTGCAAGGGCATGCGTCTCGGCGCCGTGCGTCGTGGAAAGGAGGAATACCCTTTCTTTGTCATGCAAGAGTCCCCCTAAGCTCATAACGTCCCTTCGCCCCACGAGGGCAGAGACGGAAAATCCGTTTGCGATCCCCTTCCCAAATGCGGATAGATCGGGCACAACGTCATGAAACCGCTGTGCGCCACCGACGTGCCACCTGAATCCAGTGATCATCTCATCCAGGATGAATAAAGCCCCGTTTTCTCTACATGCATTCTTTACCTCGTGCAGGAAACCGTTCAGCGGGCGCACGGCTGCTTCCGCTTCCATGATCAGACACGCGATCCTGTCGGGGTGAAGGTCAAACAGTTTGCGGATGCTGGCAATGTCGTTGTAGTGGAATTTTGCCGTCAATTCGCGAATCGGGATCGGAATCCCCGCAGCCATGGGCGTGCTTGAGATGAACCAATCGTCCGTCGAAAAAAAACTGTGCTCAGCACAGATCGCCACCATGTCGCGCCCGGTGAACGCGCGAGCCAGTTTGACCGCGGCAGTTGTTGCATCCGAGCCATTTTTTGCAAACTTCACCATCTCGCCGCCCTTGACTAGGTCGAGCAATTCTTCCGCACAGCGCAGTTCAATGGGCGAAGGTCTGGTGAAATTGGTGCCGGCGCACATCTCCTTATACGCCTCTTCCACCACCGGTCGATAGCCATGCCCGAGAGTGACAGCGCGCAGGCCCATTCCGTATTCAATGAACTCGTTCCCATCCACGTCCCAGACATGACAACCTTTGCCTTTGACGATAAAACCCGGGGCCAAAACAGGATACTGATCGTCCCCTTTCGCATAGGTGTGCGCCCCCCCGGGAATCAGGCGATGGCTCTTTTCCTGTAATAGCTTTGATTTTTCAAAATTCATGATGACATCTTCCTCACCTGTACCAAGGACTTGCTGGGCCCGCCAGATGTTGACCTGTTCAGCTCGGTCCACCCGGTAGTCTCTTTTCTACAAAATAGCAGCCCCGACTTCACTCGAAAAAGCACATTCTGTGCTCCAATATTTGCGTACCACTTTGCGATTTCATACTAAACTATCATAGACGGCTTAACCGTCAAAGAGAGAGGCAAGAACCGTTTCACCGAAGACGCTTTCTCCTCGACTCTGAAACTACGCGGCACGAATGCGGCTCACCCGGAGCTTCGCGGAGGCTCTCCATGCACGCAAGCTTGTCCCCTGAATCACCAATGGCGAACGCAAAGTCCGCCGACAGGCCGCTCGTCAGTGTTGGAATTCCGGTATTCAATGGTGAACTTTTCCTTCGTGAAGCGATTGACTCTATTCTCGCGCAATCGCATAGCAATCTTGAATTGATAATCTCGGATAACGCGTCTACCGACAGGACGTCGGCGATCGGCGAAGAGTACGCGATGCGCGACCCACGCGTGCGCTACCTCCGCCAGCCGCGCAACATCGGCGCGCCGCGCAACTGGAACGTCGTTGCCACACATGCGCGCGGCAAGTATATGAAGTGGGCGTCAGCGAACGACTATTGCGACACGGCGATGCTCGCAGCCTGCATCGACGTGCTCGAGTCCGATCCCCGCGTCGTCCTTTGCTACGGCGCGACCCGCCTGGTAGATGAATTGACGGGAGCCGTCCAGCCCTTCGACGGCGATTTTTCCATCACAGAGGAGCAACCGAGTGGCCGACTCTCAGGCCTTCTGGCGAGGATGAGGCTGAACAACGCGATGAGTGGGTTGATCCGGATGGAAGTTCTTCGAAAGACTGGCTTGGATCGACCCTATCCTGGCGGCGATCTCGTCCTGATGGCGGAACTCGCGATGGCCGGCAAGTTTGTTCTTCTCCCGCACCCGTTTCTATATCGGCGAATCGGAGGGCGTACTTTTTCCGGCCTCTTGGCCGATAAGGAGCTCAAGCAATTTTTCGACCCTCAAGCAAGCTTCGGCCTGGGCCTGAATCGGCTGCGGCTATACATTGACTTTTTCTCATCTGTGATGCGCGCCTCAATGTCTCTTCGAGAAAAAGGGCGGGCGTTGACGCGTGTAGCCCGTAGCGCTTATTGGGACTTCACCGTCAGGCGTCCGCGCCCTGCATCGAGCGTTCCCCGCTAGTGAACGGGTTTACGGACTGGATTCGAACAGCAGCGCCCAGTCCGCGCTGCCCTGTGCGTTCGCCGTGCCGCGCGAAAACGAACGGCTGCCGCTTGCAGGGTACGTGCCGTCAGTCACGAACGCGCCGCTGGTCGGGTCGTACCAGCGCACGAGCACGTTCAAGTTCGAGCCTGCCTTCACCTTGCCCATGTTGAACGTCATGCTCACGCCGGCGTTCTGGGAGTAGGCGATGCCAAAGCTGCCGTCGCTGGCCAGCGTCGCGAAGGCCGTGCTCGAAGAGCCTGATGTCATGAAGGTGTTCGTCGGGAAATCGGGCACGAGGCTGGTCCATGATTTCGACTCGTACAACTGCCTGAGATACTTCACTTGGGAAGCGACCGGGTCCTCCATCGCGACGTGCCAGTCCCTCGTATCGGTCGTGACGGTTCCGGGCCCGTTGAAATCCCACACGCGCACATCGCCGTAGATCGCTCCGCCGCCGCCCTGTACCGCCGAATCCCAAGCGAGCCAGCGAATGACTGACGACGAGATGCCGTTGACGGGGTTTTCGTAGATGTCCTCGATACGGGCAAACGGCCTGATTGTCGCGTTGGTGTAGCTGAACCGCGCGTTCGCGTCCGCGTTGCTCGAGCTGTCGTAGATCGTGTTGAAGTCGAGCCACGCGATGTCGCCGGCCCAGAAGGTAAGCGCGTTGGTGTCGCGCGCGCCGTGCCAAGCGAACAGCCATTTGCTGGATACCGATTTGATGCCGTTGACGATGGCTCTTGGAAGCGTTTTGTCGGCCGCGTTATTGTCGCCGCCCGCCACCCACAGGATGTTGTCATAGGCAAGGTAGCGGTTCCCCAGCCAAGTCCCGTAAGTTTGCAGTTTGGTCGCGCCCTGCGCGGCCATCTGCTGATACCAGCCCTGATTCCCTTGGCCAAACCCCTCATACGCGGGAAAGATCATGCAAAGCATGTCGCGCGCCGCGGCCTGCTGAACGATATAGTCGATGTTCGTCCAGTACGCCTCCCTGGGCGTGGTGAAGTCATTCGAATTCGTGAACGGTGCTTCGCCATACCAGTTGCTCGGTGCCGTATTGTTGTTGCCCCCCGCGAACGTCGACTCGATCACGTTGAAATGAAACGCGGTGAATCCTTTCGCTTTCCGGTTGTCGAGATAGGTCGCGACGTCGGTCTGAGAAGCGCTGACCGCTAGAGACCAGGCCGTGTCTCCCAGCAGAAAGAACGGAGCGCCACTGCTCGCCTGGAGGAAGCGCTGCCCGGCCGCCGGTCGACGCAACGGGAACACAGCGCTGGAGCCCGGAGGAGGAGGTGGAGGTGGCGGTGGTGCTGGTGCTGGTGGTACCGGCGCCGGACCGGGGACTGGTGCTGGTGATGGCGCCGGACCGGGAGCGGGTGCCGGGGTCGGTGCAGGAGACGGAGTCGAGGGCGAGACCTCAGTTTTGCCGCAGCCCGCGACGAGGCTGCCTAGCAACGCCGATGCAGCGCCCAGAAAACTCCGCCGCGTCACGGTCGACGATTTATCGTTCGGGACACAATCTTCATCCATTACCAACTCCCGATGTCGAGATTGATTTCAACAGGCCATTTCCAATGCCAGCGAGGACGGTCGTCGCGAAGCGCGCTCCACCACAACGCCGGGTACCCCCGGTAAAATAGATTGAGCGCGACGACCGGCAGTGTCAAGCGGTCTGAGGGGCAGCCAGTATGCACAATACACACTTCAATCCAGGTTATGCAACAAAGTCATAACCGCAGCATTGCCCACGGCGTCGGATGGATGCTGCTGTTCAAGCTGCTCGAGCGCACCCTGGGCATTTTGAGCACGCTGGTCCTGGTCCGCTTGCTCGTGCCGGCGGACTTCGGCGTCGTCGCGATGGCACAGTCGTTCATCGTGATGGTGCAGTTGCTCGGGGCTCTTGGCTTCGATGTTGCGCTGATTCGTGACCAGTCGGCATCAGAGGACCACTACCACACGGCCTGGACCTTGAACGCCGGACTCGGCCTGCTGATCACGGTGATCATGCTCAGTCTCGCGAGCCCGATCGCGAGCTTCTACGGGAAGCCGGAGCTCTACGCAGTGGTGTGCGCTCTCGCGCTGGTTTCATTTTTCTCGGGGTTGGAAAACATTGGCGTCGTCGCATTTCGCAAGGAGCTGCGCTTTCGCAATGAGTTTGCGTTTCAGCTGAGCCGGAAGCTTGTCGGCATAGCCGTGGCTCTTCCCTTGGCGTTCGTTCTGCGGAGCTATTGGGCACTCGTGGCCGGGACATTAGCCTCTTGTTTGGCCGGAACCCTGATCAGCTACCTCGCCCACCCGTTTCGGCCCCGCTTGTCGCTCGCCAAGGCGGCGGAGTTGCTCGACTTTTCTCGCTGGCTCCTGGTCGGCAACATCATCGGCTTTGTTCGCGAACGCTCGTCCGATTTCTTCATCGGCCGGCTGGCGGGTCCGGCAGCGCTCGGTGCATACAATATTTCCTATGAGATATCGAACCTTCCGACTACCGAGCTCAGCGCGCCAATCAACCGCGCGCTGATGCCCGGCTTCTCGAAGATCGCGAACGACCCGGCCGCGCTGCAACAGACCTATCTCCAGGCGTTCAGCCTGCTCGTGCTTCTGACGGTGCCCGCCGCCGTCGGCATTCTGGCGCTGGCGGATTTCCTCGTACCCGTGCTGCTGGGGCCGAAGTGGCTGGATGCCGTTCCGCTGATCCAACTGCTCGCAATCACCGGCATCTTCCAGGCTCTACAGAGTTCGAGCGCGACTGCGTTGATCGCGACCGGCCATCCCAAGAGCGTGTTCATGACCAACGCGCTCTACGCCGTAGTCCTTCTTGTCTTTCTTACCTTGCTCGCGCCCTCGCGCGGCGCCATAGGCGCCGCGCTCGCGACCGCCGCCGCCGCGCTGACGGCGACCCCGGTGTTTCTCTTGTGTCTCCGTGGGTACGTCGGTATTCCCTTCGCTCAAATCGCGCTCCACCTGTGGCGGCCCATTTGCGCGGCGATCGCGATGCTGGTTGCCGTGCTGTGGTTCCTTCCCGTGTACACGCCAGACATTGGTACCGTCTCCGCGGCCGGTTATCTAGCGGCGGGCACCCTCGTGGGAGCGGCCGCTTACGCATCCGTCTTGGGTTTTCTTTGGCTGTTGGCGGACAAGCCCGGCGGGGGCGAGCAGATCCTGCTGGCGCAGTTGCGGGCGGCGATCGTGCGCCTGTCATCGCAGACGCCACGGGCTCGTTGACCATCCGGACACTTTGCTGAGAAGGAGGGAAATCCCAGATGGCCCTCAAGCGGAAGTCGAGATCGGCGAGCCAATTGCGCGCCGGCGATTGGGTCGAAGTTCGATCCGAGGAGGACGTCTTGCGCTCATTGCGCAGCGACGGCACGCTCGAGAAGATGCCGTTCATGCCGGAGATGCTGAAGTACTGCGGGCAGCGGTTCCGGATTTCGGCAGTCGCGCACAAGACCTGTGACCCGGCGCACAGGACCGGCGGCCGCAAGCTCGACAACGCGGTGCACCTCGAAGGGCTTCGATGCGACGGTGCGTCACACGGAGGTTGCCAGGCGGCCTGCCTGCTGTTCTGGAAGACCGACTGGCTCAGACCGATTGGCGCCGCAGACGACCCGAGGGTGCCCGCCGCGGCAATGCAGGGCCTGTCGCGCCCTGAGCTGAACCGCGCGACGACCAAGGCGGGCGCCGGCGAACACCCGCGCTACGCGTGTCAGGCGACACAGCTGTTCGAGGCGACTCGGTTGCTGCATTGGTGGGATGTGAGGCAATACGTTCGCGATCTCACCACCGGCAACGTCACACTTGCGCACATGCTGCGCGTCCTGCTTCTTTCGTGGGTGGCGGCTCTGATTCGCACCGGCATAGGATATCGTGTCACAACCGCCGTCTATGATCGCCTGCACCGCTTCCTCATGAGGTACCCAGCCCCCAAGATAGGCGGCGCGATTCGGCTAGGCCAAGCGACGCCGCGCGAAGATCTTCAGCTCCTCCCCAATGAGGTCGTCAGGATCAAGTCAAACGCGGAAATTCTGAGCACGCTAAACGAATCCGGCAAAAACCGGGGTATGTGGTTCGACGAAGAAATGGCGCCGTACTGTGGCGGTACCTATCGCGTTGCGCAGCGCGTGGAGAAGATCATCAATGAAGTGACCGGAGAGATGATGGAGATGAAGTCACCCTGCATCACGCTGGAGGGAGTTGTCTGCAAATCAGTCTACTCCAGATGGCGACTGTTTTGTCCACGCGCGATCACGCCATACTGGCGCGAAGTGTGGTTGGAGCGCATCGATCGGCGCGGGGATGAATGACTAGCCCCTAGAACTGCCAGTAGAGGAACTCGCTCTTTCCCCCGAGCCTCATGACCGCGGCAACTACCAGCGAGGAAATCGCAATGGCCCAGGGAATCGTGGGAGCCCAGTCGAGGGCGCGCGCCGAAGACAGCGGTGCGGCTGGCCCCGGGTGGACGCCAAGGGCCGGTTCGTAGTGCGCCATTAGCTGCAGCGTGTTCGGGAGCAAGAGCGCGACCAGAAGCAATACCCCGAGCCAAGCCATCGCAAACACGAATTCCTGCGCAGATATATCGGTAGTGGCAGAAACAAAGGACTGCAGCAGACCCGTCAACGGTCCGAGATGCGCATGGATCTGTTGCGGCAGGCTGATGCCGTTCAGGCCGACCATGCCCTGCAACAATTCCTTGGCCGCGCCCGCGTTCGCGGATCGAAAGAGAACCATCGCAGCAGCCACCGACAAGAAGGTGAGCACGAGCCCCGTCGGGCGCATGAAGCGCTCATAATTTCGACCGTTCGTCCAGATTCTCGGTCCGAAAAAGCGCCAGGCGTGGTTGACCGACAGATACACGCCGTGGAGCAAGCCCCACAGGATGAACAGGTAGCCCGCCCCGTGCCATAGTCCCGAGACAAACATCGTGAGCATCACCGGCCCCACCAGCACCTGAAAAAAGGCCCCGCCACTGGGCGACCGCCCTCCGAGTCCCGGCAGCCCTTTGGCCATGCGGCGCCGCGTCAGCCACAGCGCCAGTGGATTGTAGAGGTACGCCGTCAGGAATCGCGTCAAGGTCATGTGCCAACGCAACCAGAAGTCGATGATATTCGTGGCTTTCAACGGCGAATTGAAGTTGGCGGGAAGGCGCACGCCGAAGAAGCGAGCCAGGCCCAGCGCCATGTCGCTATAGCCAGAAAAGTCGAAGTAAATCTGCAGGGTGAAGCCAACCGCGGCGATCCACGCCGGGAAGAACGTGATCTCGGTGCCCGCAGCGGCCGACTCATAAATGGGCGTCACATACTCCGAAATACCGTCTGCGAGAACTATCTTCTTGAATAAGCCGAACGCGAACAAGGAAAGACCTACCGCAATGTTCTCTTGCTCCCACCGGCAAGGCGCTTGCTGGAATTGCGGCATCATTTCCCGGTAGTGAACAATCGGCCCCGCGATGAGCTGCGGAAAAAACAGCACGAAGAGGCAATAGTCGCGCAGCGAAAACCAAGGGATTCGTCTTCCATGGACGTCGATTAAGAATGCGATCTTCTGAAAGGTGATGAACGATATTCCAAGAGGAAGAACGACCTGCGTGAGAACGAAATTGGTCCCGACGAGGTCATTGGCCGCCGTCGCGAGGAAATTGACGTATTTGAAATAGCCGAGAAACGCCACGTTGAAGGCAATCCCCAGAAGCAGCACCAGCCGCGCCAGTCCGGCGCGGTTCTGGTCTGCCGTCAATCGCAGCAGCCAGCGCGCGAGCACGAAGTTGACTAGGATTGAGGGCGCAATGATCAGTACGTTGATCGGCCGCCACCAAGCATAGAAGGCGACGGACACGACGATGATCCAGCCCATCGCCAGATTGCGGGAGCGCAGCCCCAGCAAAAAGAAACCGGCTAGCGTCACCGGAAGGAAGGCGAAAATGAACTCGTAGGAGTTGAAGAGCATCGGAGGCGCGCGCCCGGTTCTTCTTATGTGAGCAAGGAGCGCGCTTCCGCTACGATGTCACCGACGGTTTGGAAGGATTCGACGTCGGCGACTCTGAACTTGATCTTCAGTTCCAGTTCGACTGCAACGATAAAGTTCACGTACATGATCGAATCCCACCCATTCACTTCATGGCGCCGGGTGCGCATGGCGAGCACGATCGAGTCATCGCCGAGAAGGTCGCGAAGGATCCGGTTGAAGACGGTCAAAAGATCTTGGTCGGTCACTGCTGCCGCACCCTTCGGGCGATGAACGTCGGCAGCGCGACGTACGCTGCAGTATTCAGAATCCACCGGCTCGCGCCTCCAGGTTCGGTTCCCGGCACCGCGGCAAAACCGAGACTCTTGAACAGGCCCCTCACCACTCCGTTGCGCTCGGTCGGAATGTATTCGGCACGCAGGATCCGGACCCCGCGGCCGCGGGCTGCCTCGACTGCGATGCTCATCGCCTCGTTCTCGAGCTGCCGCCCGAAGACCCGACAACTCATCACCCAAGTATCGATGTCGAGAGCTTCGGGGTCGTCGGCGGAGCGAAGGATCATGACGCTGACCAGCCCGTTGTCACCGAAACGATCGACCAGGCGGAATTGCAGGGTGGTGTTTTCCGGGGCTGCGGCGAGGCGGGCGACCTCGTCGGCCGAGTAGCGCCGAGTGGTTGGATTGAACTGATTCGTCTTGTTGATAAGTTGGGCCGCGCGCGCGAGGTCCACCGGCGCGACCGGCCCATAGGTGACCGACATCTCCAGCCCGCGCAAGAAATCGTCGACGCTCTGCGATGCCCCGCGCAGCGCCTCGCGCTCCACATTGGTAGCGTACTGCTCGCCGCGTCGCAGGTCGTCGGCGGTGAAGCTCACTGCCTCGAAGTATCCGCCGCCGGCGATGCAGCGGACGTAGAGCGCCGGGTCGTCCGGCAGCTCGGGCACCGCCACCATCGGCAGACCTTCGCGCACGCGCGCGCGCTCGGCCGGGTTGTCGTCGACGAAGACCAGGCTGTCCAGGCCGATGTTGAGGCGCTCCGCAATGTCCTTGAGGTTTTCGACCTTGTCGTTCCAGTTCGCGACGAAGGCCGCGATATCAGTGCGTCGCAGCACCATCTCCGGATGTTGCCGGAAGGCCGCTTCGGCCAACGCAGACTCGTTCTTCGAGCAGACCGCAAGAATCACGCCACGGTCCTTCAAGAGCCTGGCGTATCGCTGCAGGGCGAGGTGCGCCTCACCCTGCGCGCTGCCCTCGCCGAGTATGATACCGGCCGTTCCAACGTCACCGACGACCCCGCCCCAAAGCGTGTCGTCCAGATCCAGCACAAGGCACTTCCTGGATTTCCCGCGCTGCGCGGCGATGAGCCGGGCGGTCAGCTCCCCGTAGCGCGGCGCAGCGTGCGGCGCGATTTCCATCTTGCCCTGCAGCCAGCGCGCGACGTCGAACCAGGCATCGATGCCATCGCGCGCGCTCGCCTGCGCCACATCTAGCAGCAGCACGCCCTCCCGCGCCGCAGCGAGGGCAAGCAGATCGTTCAGGCGGGCGATCAGCCTGGAGGGCGCGGCAGGAACCAACCGGTCGTAGCTGCCGAACAGCGGTTCCGATACGTCGAGGTAGGACTGCTGAATCACGGCCGCATTGAAGGCATTGCGGGCGCGATCCCAGAGGCCGCAGAGCTCTTCGATGGCGCGCGCCAGCGCCTTTTCCGCTTCTTCCGCTGTGGCCGCGATCGGTACCCCGGAAATGGCCTGTCTCGCATTGAGCGAAAGCAGTATCAGGTCCGGCCGAAATTGAAGAAGCGGCGAAGCCGGATCGAGCAACTCCTGCCGGTACTGGCCGAAGGCGCCCGAAAACACTTCGAGTCGCAGCTTGTGGCGAAGACCGGCGACGCGAATTGCGGGCGGCAGGTGGTCGATCGTGTTGCCGGACAGAAGCGCGAGCCGCACGCTTGCATAGCCGTCGATCGAGTCTGAGGCGCCGCGCGCCAGCGCTCTATCGAGCTGGATCGTCTGGACCAAGTCCAGCCGGGATTGCGCCAGCCTCGCCAGACCGTCGAGGCGTGCGCGCGCGTCGGTTTCCGCTAGCGCGGCCCGCAATCGAAGGCGGAAATCGCTCTGGCCAGCGGGCTGGTCCATGAGGTGAGTGCCCAGGCGACGCATTGACGAGATGAGCGAGGACCTTCAGCCTGCGGAGGCCCGCGCTGCGCGAATGCACTTTCGAATCCGCGGGCCGGCCTCCCGAAGAAAGACCGCCGACCAGCGTTCCGCGCTTGCCTCATCGAGATGGGAGCCGTCGAACGTGCGCAGGTCATCGATCTGCGGCGCCAGCAGATCATGCCCGAGTTTTGCGGCGATTGCCATCGCTTCGGCGCGCTTCGTCTCGACGGTCGGCACGATGGTAAGGATCACGCAACGGCGATCGACGGGCAGCTGCGCAAGGAACCCCTCGGCGAGCTTTCCATACTGCTCCCAGCGCTCGGCGTTGCTCGGCGGGCCGTCGGATGCCGGCCTGACCTCGGAACGCCCGTTTCCCATCCTCCGCCACACTCCCGTTTCACGCGTGCGGTAAATGGCAATGGCGCTTCCGCATGCGACGGGCAGGACGCCGCAGACGTACCGGTGCGGAGACTGCCAGGCCCGCTTTTCTTCGTACCGCGCCAGAATGCCGCGGTCTTGCAGAATCTGTTCTGTAGGAGGAGACACGCGGTCATCGAAGAAGCGATCGACATTGATCACGTAGACGCTCGCGCGTGGATGGATCCTCGAAAGGAGCGGTGCGAAGAAGGCGACGGTCTCGCTGTTACTGAATCCGAGCAGGTAGTAGCGAATGCCAGACTCGGAAAACCAAGCGGTGGCTGCCGCTCCGGACATTGCGAGCTGCAGGCGGCTGCTTCCGACCAGCAGGACGTCGGCTTCGGCCGCGGCGCGTTGCGCCTGCGGTTCGAGGCCGAACCAGAATGCGCCGTGGTCGTAGTCCCCGTAGGTCCTCGCCGTGCAGTCAGCCAGGTAGGCGTTCGAACCGTAGCCGCTTGCCGGGCAAGCGAAGATCCCGTCGAAGCGGAGCTTGTAGGCGAATGTCCCGACGAAGCTGCAAGCGATCAGCAGCGCAAACGACGCGGGAACTGCTCTCCGGTACCAAGCGAGCGGAGCCGGCTCGGCGGCGTCGGCGGCAGCGGGCATTTGCGCGCTACGAACTGATCCAGTATAGGAATGGGAACAAGCAGAAAGGCGCAGTTGCGAGCGCGCCGATTGTAGCAGAACGCTTTGCCGTTTGGCAGAATGTCACGTCATGGATTCCGCCCGCCGGCTCAGAACCCTTGCGCGCCGGTCATGAAGCTTCGACGACTCGCGCTCACGACGAGCCTCGGGCTGATTGCGCTTGGTGGAGTCGCCTTCGCAGCGGCGCGATTTTTCGCACCGCCGGAAATCCAGTGGCGTTTGCGGGTCGTGGAAGCCAAGATTCGCGGCGATTTGCGGGAGATCCCGCTTCGCAGCCTGATCGCCTGGCTTGCGCCAGGCAGCCCGGTCTATCTGGCCGCAGTCGCGGAGAATCCGAACCTCCACATCTCGGTCAAGAACATACTGAGGAAGCCGGACGACGCAGCGCAAGGCAAAGTCTTGTACCTCAAGCACTGCGGGTCGTGTCACGGCGAGGGTGGGCATGGCGATGTTGGACCGAATCTCCTGAGAGCGGTGTCGGGTAAGTCGGACTGGTCGTTCTTTTCCGCGACCAAGTGGGGCAAGGCAGGCACGTCGATGCAGGCGCAGCCGTTGAACGAAACTCAGATCTGGCAAGTCCATGCGTACTTGCGCGACGAAGGGCTTGCCGCGGTCGGCCTGTCTAACGCCGGCGGCGGAAAAATCGCGGCGCGTCCTGTCGTCGAGGTCGAGATGCGGCAGATCGCCGAGACCGACAAGATCCCGGGACAGTGGTTGACCTATGCGGGAAACTACGCAGGCCACAGGCACAGCCTCCTCCCGCAACTGACCAAGCGCAATGTCGGGAACCTCCGGCTAGCGTGGGTCGCCCAACTTCGCCAGGTCGATCGAGAGTTGCAGGTATCTCCGATCATTGCCGGGGGCGTCATGTACGTCACCGAATCACGCGAGGGCGTGGTCGCGCTCGATGCCGAGACAGGCGCGGTGATCTGGACCTATCGAAGGGATGTTCCGGACACAGTCCCGGGCTGCTGTGGGATGCCGAACCGCGGTGTGGCGGTCATGGGGCAGACGGTATTCGTGGCCACCATCGATTCGTTTCTGGTAGCGCTCGACGCCAACACAGGCAAGCAGCGCTGGATCGTCAAGGTGGCCGACTATCGTGATGGGTACTCGATGACCGGAGCACCCCTCGCCCTGGGAAACCGTGTCGTTGTCGGAGTCGCCGGGGGAGAGTTCGGGATACGGGGGTTTCTGGCCGCGTTCGACCTTGTCGATGGACGGCTGCTCTGGAAATTTCACACCGTTCCGGGACCGGGCGAGGCGGGCCACGACACATGGACCGGGGACAGCTGGAAGACCGGAGGCGCGCCTACCTGGACGGTCGGCGCCTACGATCCGGCGGAGGACGTCATCTTCTGGGGCACCGGCAATCCTTCGCCTGAGTTTCAAGCGAGCGTGCGGCCAGGGGACAACCTCTACACCAACAGCGTGGTCGCGATCGAGGCGAAGACCGGTCGGTTGAAGTGGTTCTACCAGTTCACCCCGGCCGATGAACACGACTGGGATTCGAACCAGCAACCGATATTGGCCGAGATAGACTGGCAGGGCCGAAAACGGCCGGTGGTGCTCTGGGCGAACCGGAACGCTTTTTTTTACGCCCTGGATCGAAAGACCGGGGAGTTCCTATTTGCAAAACCCTTCGTGAAGCAGACCTGGAACGAAGGTTTCGACGCCAAGGGCCGTCCGCACGTATCGATCGGCGCGAAGCCTAGCGCCTCGGGGACGCTCGTTTGGCCTGCCATCATGGCAGCGACAAACTGGTGGCCCCCTTCCTACGATGCGTCACGGCAGCTGGTATTCGTCCCGTGTTCGGACGCTGCCGGGCTCTACTTCCAATCTGAGCAAGTCAAGTACAACAAAGGCGAGCGCTTCGAGGGAAGCGCGGCGTCCTACTACGCGCAAAATCTTCCGTCAACGGCGTACGTGAAGGCCATCGACGCCCGGACCGGAGACGTGCGCTGGCAAGCCGTCCTCGCATCGGGCTCGGAGAATTTCGTATGGACCGTCGGCGGCGTGCTCTCGATCAAAAGCGGCGTTGTCTTCGCCGGTTACCGCGAATTTTTTCGCGCCTTCGACGCCGACACCGGGAAAGAGCTCTGGAAGGTCAATCTTGGCGCGCGCGTGCGCGGTTCTCCCGTGTCGTTCTCGCTGAACGGCAGGCAACACGTCGCAGTTGCGGCCGGGCACTCGATGTTCGTGTTCGTCTTGCCTGGCCCTTAGGGACACGCGTGATTCGGATCCGTGCCGCCAAAACTTCCCCGCGCACGTTATCAGGTCGAGCGGACCAGTCTTTCGTACTGCTGCATGCTGGAGATCCAGTTTAGGTCCTTGCGCACGCGGGCTTTTTGTTCCGCAGCCATGTGCGATGCGGTATCGGGATCGTCGAGCATCGCGGCGATAGCGTTCGCGCATGCGAAGGGATCACCTAATGGAAACAAGCTCCCTGTTTTTCCGTTGTACACCATTTCCTGGTGACCAGGGATGTCCGAAACCAGGATCGGGATGCCCGATGCACCTGCCTCGAGAACTGCAAGCGGAAAAGACTCCGCCAATGACGTCTGAATAAGAAGAGTCGCCCTCGATAGAAGCAGCGCCACTTGGAATTGATCGAGATCCACGAAAAGATGCACACGCTCGGAAAGTCCATGCGCGCGCACTGCATCTTCGGTAACTCGGCGTTCGTCTCCGTCGGCGCCGGCGATGCAAAGGTGCAAGGCCGGGTAACGGTCCTTCAGCAAGGCGAACGCTTGCAGCAGCAGCGCGTGATTCTTGCGAGGAATGAAGGAACCGACGTTCAGGATGAATGTCGAGGGCAGCCCGCGCGGCAGACCCGTATTGAGTCTGCCGCTGCCGTTGAAGACGGATGCATCGACCCCGTTGAGAATTACTTTGATTCTGGAGGCGGGAACGGCGAACTGCGATGACATGCGCTCAGCGAGGCTGTGGGAGCACGCGACCAGATGGTCTGCCGAGCGGAGCACGAATGCATGAATCAGGCTCTCGACGCGTCCACTTGACGCCGCAACGTCGGTGCCGTGATAAGACAGCACGAGCTTGCCTCGAAATACACCGAGGCGCTTGAGCACCGCTACTCCGAATGGAGCAATCCCCGGAAAGTGAAAGTTCACGGCCTGGGCGTTGTATTTTTTTAGCAGGCGAAACGTAAGCCACAGCCGTAACGGCGCCATGACGACGGCCTTCAACACCCCAAGCGCCGACATCGGTCCGAACAAGGAAAACCTGAAGCGGATACTGTCAGCAGACTGTCTGGGCGTTGAGTCTTCCCACGAATTGACTGCAATCGAAGGCGCCAGGAATCCCTTTTCCGTCATCGCCTTTGCCAGATTTTTCACCACACCGTTGACTCCACCAACGATGTGTAAGTCCCACGGCACTACGAACATATAAGAGCGCTTTTGACTCGCGCTTTGATTCATTGGAGATCTTTTGCCTGGACAATTCATGACAAGGGTCGTGGCCTCACGCGAAACAGCATCGTCATGGGTATCGGAGGCCGATGAGCAACCCAAGCGCCAACGTCAAAGTGTACCGGAGCATCGATTGATAAGAAAGATTCGCGAGATGAGCGGGGCATGCGGTCTCTTAACTCCGGACGTCATCCCCTTTCGCCTAAGTGTTTCAGTTTGAATGTAAGTCTTGGATCAAGTCCAGCCTCGAGTTCCACCAAGCGCACCATCAGACGTGCGGCGCGTCAGCCTTTGCCCCTCAAAATCGAGAGCATCTCGAGCAGCAGCGCCCGGTTGATCGCCCACGAGCAAGCGAGGTAAACCACCGCGCCGAGCGGCACCAGAAGCGAAAGCGTAAGCCAACCGGGCGCGCCCGGCGGCGACCCCAGCGCCATACCCGCCACCACCGCGAACATGACAAGGCTGCATGCAGCAGGCCGCCACAGCACGCCACCCAGGTCGTACACCCTGAGGCCGATCAGGCGGAACGGGATCGCGAACCCTGGATACGTGAGGAGCAGCATCACGATCGCATAAGAGACCGTCACGCCGATTATTCCCCACGGGAGTCCGAGCACGAACGACAGCACGATGAGCAGCCCGGCGCCCACTGTCCACCGCATCCCCAAGTCGGTGCGCCCCGTTGCAGTATAAATGTGGCCGATCGTGGTCGAGATAGACTGGACGGCGCCGAGCGGCGCGAGGATCAGCAGAAGCGGAATCACCGGCGTCCAGGCCGCGCCGAACAGTGTCATTACGAACGGCTTCGCGAGCGCGGTCAGCCCCAGCATCAGAGGAAACGAGATCAGGGCAATCGCGGAGGCCATCTTGAGATAAGTGCGGCCGAACCGGCCGGCGTCGTCCTGCATGCGCGAATAGAGCGGAAACATCACGCGGCCGATCACCGCGGAAATGCTCTGTAACGGGAATACCATCAGGCGGTACGCGAGATCGTAATACCCGAGGTCCTGCGAGCCGAGAAAGCGGCCGATCAGGAACTTGTCGGCATTGCGGGCGAAATAGTTGAAGATGTTGCCGCCGGTCAGGTTGAGGCTGAAACTCATCACCGAGCGGGTTTCCGCCCAATCGAATTGCCATGACGGGCGCCAGCGGCTCGCGCTCCACAGGAGGAGCGTCGCGAGCAAATTCCCCGCCAGCATCTGATAGACGAGGCTCCAGGCCCCGTGGCCCAGGAACGCGGCCATGATTCCGACCAGCGTGGCGAACAGCGCGGTGCCGATCTCGATGCGCGCAAGCTTGTCGAACTCGAGGTTGCGCTCCAGCAACGACATCTGCAGGTTGCTGAGCCCGGACAGCAGCAACGACAGCGACAGCACCTGCATGATGGGAATCACCTGCGGCTCGCGGTAGAACGCCCCGGCCAGCGGCGAGGCGAGGTAAAGCACCAGCATCGCGGCGACGCCGAATCCCGCATTGAGCCAAAACATGCTGGCTAGCAGCGCCTGAGAGGGATCCTTGCGCTGGATCACCGCGGTTGCGGTGCCCAGATCCTTGAACAGTTCGATGAAACCGATCACAACGGCAGCCATGGCGACCAAACCGAAGTCTGCCGGCGCCAGCAGGCGCGCCAGGACGATGGTCGTAAGCAGCGACAGCCCCCGGCGCGCGAAAAGCGAGATCGACGACCACTTGATCCCGGAAATCGCCGATTTTCTAAGCGACATCAGTGGGCCCTCTCGAGGTCGCCAGGCGCGTCCTGATCCATTCCCTTGTCTTCTTGAGCCGAAGGTCTTTTCGATTGGCAGATTCTGAACCGGATGGGTCCAAGAATCGATTGCCCCGCTTGGATGTCATCGAAATGCATACACGTGACATCGCACAAAGTCCCGAGGGTCCTCTGGGTACGATACGGTTCTGAATCCATGATTGACGAGGAACCTCTCGACGAACTGCTTGGTCCGATAGTGTCCATCCAATCCGCGATCCGCCAGGAAATCATGACAGGGCGGTCCAGACATAAGATCTCCATTGCAGAGTGGATAATCAATGACTGTTTTGTCTAGCGAAGCGAGCTAGGAAAGCTTTTTGTTGAGGCAATCTGGATGCCAATTGTCCAGAAACTGGACAAAAGACGTAGATGCGATCACTGAGTGGATATCCTTCAAACAATAGTGCAACATCCTTTGGGCAATTTTTTTCGTCCTTTTTCTCAAGGTGGGGATGGCACTGGGCGCAGCCTCGGGCCTCTGGGTCCAGGGCTATTGGTTCGATTCCATTCGTTTGCACCATCAGAACTGGAAGTAGATGAACGGCGAGGTGTTCAGCGGCACTAGCAGCACGATGATCAGGACGGAATAGCCGAGCACGAGTATCGCGGGCCACGTGGTGAGCTCGTCGGGGCGGAACGGCAGCCGGTTGACGATCGCAGGCGCGAACTGGTACGCGAGATGCCAGACGACTACTGCACCCAGAATCAGGACGGTCGGCGTGTGGTACCAGGTAATGCTGCCTGATTCCCGGAACAGGCCCCGCAGGATTATAACGGTCGCATCGAACGACGGGCTCCGAAACGGTACCCACGCCAGGCTGCAGAACAACAATGTGAGCGCCCAGCTGGCAGCGCGGTATCCGGGTCCGGAGCGTTCGGCCGACCACCCCCGGGACCCACGCCAGCCGACCCACGCGCGGTAGACTCCCAGCGCAACGCCGTGCATCCCGCCCCACACCACGAAGTTCCAGCTCGCTCCGTGCCACAGGCCGCCGAGCAGCATCGTGATCAGCATGTTGACCTGGGTCCGCGTCGGTCCATGGCGATTTCCGCCGAGCGGAATGTACAGGTAGTCGCGCAGCCACGTGGACAGGCTGATGTGCCACCGGCGCCAGAATTCTGCGATCGATTGCGACAGGTAAGGCATGCGGAAGTTTTCGGGCAGCTCGAAACCGAGGATCCGCGCAGTGCCGATCGCCATCAGCGTATAGCCGGCGAAATCGCAGAAGATCTGCATCGAGTACGCCGCCACGGTCAGCCAGAGCGTCCCCGAGGAGTAGAGTTCGGGCGATCGGTAGACGTGGTCGACGAAGATCGAGAGGTGATCGGCGAACAGCGACTTCTGGATGACTCCGCCGATAAACAACTGGGAGCCGCTCACCGCGTTGGGCCAGGTGATGCGAACCGGTTGATCGAGTTGCGGAAGAAAGCCCGAGGCGCGCAGGATCGGACCGGCAACCAGCTGGGGGAAGAAGGATACGAACAGGAAGAACTTGACCGGGTTGCGGCTGGGCGGAATGTGACCCCGGTACAGGTCGATCAGGTAGCTCATCGTGTGAAACGTAAAGAACGAAATGCCGACTGGCAGCACGATATCGACGGGGCCCCAGTCCTGGATTCCGAACAGCCGCACGATGTTCTCGCCGAAAAAATTCGCGTACTTGAAATAAGCCAGCGTGCCTAGGCTCAGGACCACGCTCAGCGCGAAGTACAGCTTCTTCAGCGCAGGGTGTCGTGCACTGTGCATCGCCAGGCCTAGGCCCCATCCCCATAGGCCATACGCGAAGATCAGGAGGACATACCAGGCATTCCAGTTAGCGTAGAAAACATAGCTCGCCGCGAGTAGCAGCCAGATGCGGCCCGATGCGCCGCGGATGAGCCCGAGAAGCACCAGCACCACAGCGAAGAAGACGAAAAAGGTGATCGATGTGAATATCACTGTGCGGCGCACTCTCGAGGCAGTCCGGGACCCATTTCACGGACGAGGTCGACCAGCGCGCGACCGACGGCGCGATGCCCTGCGTCGTTCAGATGTCCGCCCGGGCGCAGGGCGTTGTCGAAGCCATAGGGTGGCTGGCCGCTGCTTGCGATGGATGCGATCAGGTACTCGGCCGTATTGAAAAATCGAACGCCCGCGCGCGCGGCAGCGCGCCTGGCTGCCGCTTCGGCATCGGCTGAAGTCGGCGCGACCTTGGCCTGATGGTTCGGCTGGTATTGCAGCGCGTTAATGTAGAGCAGTGCCGTGGGGGCTTGAGCGGCGAATCGTCGAAACATGAATGCCAGAATGTCTTCGTTCGACGGCCCGGCGGTCGGGCCGGCCGGACGTGATTCCGGAACGTGGCCCGGACTCATTTTGTCGCGCCACCTCGCGAACTCCTTCATGGTATCCACTACCACGGGCTGAAGTTGCGCCGAAAGCCGCGTCGCGAGGGCCGACGCGCGCAGCACCGGTGCAAATATCTCCTTGAGGAGCTCCTTCTCTTCGACCTGCATTATCGCGTCCTCGATTTCCCCCGATCCGGGCGCGACGACAACGCGCAAGCCGGGAAGCAGAATGTCGGTCTCGACCGCCCTCTGGCTCACAACGTACACGACGAGGTCGGGTTTCACGTCCCCGGCCAGCCGACGGAAAACCGTGTGCATGTCGCCGAGGAACAACCCGTCGCGCCCCGCGTTGACGACGTCCAGGCGGTTGTCCAGCTGCTCTGCCACCGACGTGAAATTCCGCTCGCGTGGCACCTGGAGCGCCGCAGTGTAGGAGTCGCCGATGACCATTACCCGGCAGCGCCCGTTCTTTGGGGCGACGTCTTCATCGTTCAGGCCGAGCGCGTTGAAGCGCAGCCGCGCATAGCCCTCTCTCGCCTGAAACTGCTCGCTGTACGGCCGGTAGGCATAGCCGATCTCGGGGTCGTACACCTGCGGTGACGGGCCGCCGACGAACAGCCGGACCAGGACTTCGCCGCCGCAAACGATTGCTACCAATGCGAGCAAGCCCCGGCCGAGGGCGTGCGCGGCGGCCCTGATTCCACTTGTTTTCATCGAAATCGGGGCGGGCCCTGCATCAGGCCGGGGATATCCGCCGCAAGCGCATCGAACCACAGCGAGGCGTGCTCGAGCAATCCGCGCCGGGTGAAGTGGCAGCCGTTGCGCACGGCCGGACCGACCAGCGTGTCGGTGTCGGGACCTGGACGCAGGCCCGGATAATTCGCACCCAGCTGCATTTGTGCGGCATTGATCGCGCTGCTCGCATAGTCTCCGCAGAAGGTGGCCCGCGCAACGTAGATCGGTGCCGCCACACCCAGGGTCCGCACCGCCTCCGCCATCCGCAGAAACGTCGCAGTGTAGATCTCGGGTCGGGTAGCGCGGTCACTTTCACCCTGATGCCACAGTAACGCGTGCACGGGCAGGCCCGCATCGCCGAGACTTTTTACGACCCGGTCAATGCGGCCGGCCAGGGGACCGCCGGGCGCCCAGTCCTCGACGCGCGAACCGCCCACGGCGATCGGAGCGATGATCACGCCCTTGACGAGGTCGCGCTCGATGAGGAGTTTGGCCAACGGCATCCACGCGGAGCCTCCGTTGCCTCCCGCGCCGAGCAACGGATCCCGGGCCTTATAACATTGCCCATCGAGAAAATTGAAGTTATAGACCCCCGGAATGGCGCCGAAAAGGCCCGTTCCCGAGTTGCCGGCATTCGACTGGCCGAAGGTTATCAGGACCAGCGCATTGTGTGAATTCGCGTTACACGGCACCCGGACGCGGTCGAAACTCCGAGCGTAGCCCTCGTACCCTGCGAGACGGTCGGCCCCTCCGACGTCTCCACGGTAGCCGGCAAGAATTGCCGCCGCAAGCAGAACGGCTCCCAGCTGAACTTTCATGCGCTCTGTCTTCTTTCTTATTTGTTGAACCTGCCTGACTTCGTACGCCTGACCGAAGTCGGTAAATCGTAACCAGTGGGTCTGGGCGTCTCATGGTAGATTAATCTTGGAGGGCTTGCACATTCCCGATCGCTGTGAACGCTTGATGCGCGCTCCCACCTTTGCTCTGCGGGTAACCTGTTCTTGATATCGCTTCGATGAAGTTCTCCGCACTAGCAGCGCGCAGCGCTCGAGTTACGCCGAGCAAGCCGCACGTCGCCTTGCCCCTGCTGATCATGGGCGTGCTCTACTGGCTTTCCTCACTGCCGGGAACGCCATTGCCCGACGACCCCAAGCTCTACGCACTGTTCCACTGCATATCGCCCTCGATGCAAAACGCCTTGCACGTTCCGGCGTACGCCGCCCTCGCGTGGGCCTGGTGCTGGGCACTGGGCGCATGGCTGCGTGCGCCGGTCGCGCGGGCGATCGGCGCCTGCGCGATCGCGTCGGCCTACGGCGTGTTCGACGAATGGCACCAGTCTTTCGTGCCGGAGCGCGATGCATCGCTCACCGACGTCATGCTCGACGTCGCAGGGACCATGCTTGGAATCTGGCTTGCCGCCTGGATAGGATCAAGAGCAAGAACCATCAAGCCACAGACAAATATTAATGAACACGGATAACCTCCCGGCACCGAGAATGACAACGCGAACACCGATCTGCATGCTTGCGGTCGCATTGGCGATGTCGCTCGCGCCAGCGAGCCAGCACGTTGCCGCCGCCGACACGGGGGAAGCGATGCGCGAAGGGGTGCAGCCGGCGGTGCTGCGCGTCGGCGCGAAGCGGGAACTCAAGCGTCCGAGTGCCGCTGCGCAGATCGCCCGCGATGGCGACGTCATCGAGATCGACGCCGGCATCTACGACGGTGATGCGGCGGTCTGGCGGCAGCATCGGCTCACGATCCGGGCGCTCGGCGGGCGCGCCCACCTCCGTGCCAACGGCGCCCACGCCGAAGGCAAAGCGATCTGGGTCATCAAGGGCAACGACACAATGATCGAGAGCGTGGAGTTTTCCGGCGCGAAAGTACCGGACCGTAATGGCGCCGGCATCCGGCTCGAGAGCGCCGGCCTGACAGTGCGCGACTGTTATTTCCACGACAACGAGAACGGTATCCTCACCAACGCCAACCAGGCGAGCGATATCGTCGTCGAGCACTCGGAGTTCGCCCACAATGGGTTCGGCGACGGCCAGAGCCACAATCTCTACATCGGTAATGTGAGATCCTTCACGCTGCGCTTCAGCTACGTGCATCACGTGCTCGTCGGACATAACGTGAAAAGCCGGGCGCTGAGGAGCCACATCACCTACAACCGCATCATGGACGAGAACGACGGCAGGTCAAGCTATGCCATAGAATTTCCAGACGGCGGGCTCTCGTTCGTGATCGGCAACGTGATCCACCAGGGACCCGCGACCGAAAACCCCACGATCGTCTCCTACGGCGCCGAGGGGTTGCGGCACCCGCTCAATGAACTCTACTTCGTCAACAACACACTGGTGAATGACCGGCCCGCCGGCGGCCGTTTCCTCTTCGTCAGGGCCGGCACCGACGCAGCGCGGATTGTGAACAACGTGTTCTCCGGGCGGGGCGACGTATTGATCGGGCCCGGCGAGTTGCGCAACAATGTGGTCGCCGCGAAAACCGATTTCGTCGACCCGGCAGATTTCGATTACCGGCTTAAGGCGGGCGCCGCGGCGATCGGCCGCGGCGTCGATCCCGGAAGTGCGTATGGCCTTGAGCTCCGTCCCACGGCGGAATACGCTCACAAAGCGCAAAAGAGGGTTCGAAACAGCTCGGGAAAGCTTGACGCCGGAGCGCTAGAATACTGGGGCGAGCGTTGAATTCTAGAAGCTCTTGACCCACACTTCAGTCCAGCGCGCAACCTGGTCGCGCCAGTCGCGCCGCGCGAAAGTATGATTTGCCTCGTCCAGGTGGCACCGAGTAATGCGTTCGCCTTCGAGCAATCTCCGCACACGGCGGGAGCGCGCGACGACATCTTTGAACTCCTGCGCCGTGAGATCGTCTCCGCTCAGAATGAGCAGAACCCTGCCGTGAAATTTGCGCAGTCCGTCTGCCATCCTGTCCGGGAGCGACGCCTCGCCGGCGCGCCACTCCTTGACGGTGCCCGACGAGGGGCCACGCCCCATAGCGTCAAACACAAGCTTGCCAAGCGCGGCGGCCGCCCCGCGAACGTTGAACTCGCCGCGCGCCACCTTCTGCCACAGGCTGGCCTGGAAAAGCCGCCGCACATAGTAGTCGCGGAGACGCACACGGGCAACCCCCTGTTCCGTGCGCACCCAAGGATTGAGCAGTATCAGCCCGCTCACTCGCGCGTCCTGGTGGGCGTAGAACAGGGCAGCCGAAGCCGCGTCGCACAAGCCCCATATTACGACGTCTTTCAACCCCGGGACGCTCGCAAAGAACCGGTCGATCGCGCAGCGGATGTCTGCGCCCACGCGCTCGAACGTCCGCACGTCGCCACCACTGTCTCCCATTCCACGGTAATCGAACCGCAGCGCGGGCACGCCACGTTCCGCGAGATGGCGAGCCAGTAACGTGAACTGCCGATGGCTTCCCACCCGGTATTGCGGACCGCCCACGACGATCAGCACGCCGCGCTCTGCCGCAAACCCCACTCCGCTTAAGATCCCGACAAGCGATTCGCCCTCGCAATCAAATATGAGCGCATGCTCGTTATGGGTCATGGTCGGATGAATGCGCGCACCGTGTTCGCCATTGCTTCGATATCATGCAAAGACAAGTCCTGGTGACAGCCAAGCTGAAAGACCCGATGGGCCCAGTCTAGTCCATGGTCGCCATCGAGCACCGGTGTCCCGGGCCAGACCTCGTCCCAGCGGAATAGCGGGATGCCCGCGGAACGCAGCCGCTGATAGCTTGCCGTAGGCTCATTCACGTAGAGCGGAAAGACGTACGGCGTCGCATCGTCCGGCAGGTCAGAACGTAGCGCGTGCGCTCCATCAATTCGCGAGAGCCTACTTGCGAGTGCCGCGTAATTGCGGCGGCGATGGCCGACAATGCGGGACTGGTGCACGCTGCTCGCAATCCACCGCGCCGTAACTGTGGGCCGAAGGGAGTCGAGGCGGAAGTCAGCGGCCGGCTTCACGCTTTCGCTGCCAAGGTTCGCGGGCGCATCGCTGGGATGGCGGCGCAACCAATTTTTCAAGCGGAAGACGCTGCCGAGTATCGCATTCAACCCCGTAAAGCGCCCGTGGACGACCCCGATCTCGATGGCATCGACGGCCGCCTTGACTTCGTCGCGCCAGCTGCACGGATCGAAATCGAGCTTCTGCAAGGGGTGCGTTGCGGATACGATCAGGCCGCCCTCTGGCACGGGGAAGAACTTTGGCAAGCTCGCTATCGCGATGTCTCCCCAGCTCCCCACCGCCGCCCCTTCAGACACGCCGAAAAAAGTGTGGGCGCAGTCCTCGATCAGCGCGATTCGACGAGCATCGCAAAAAGCTCGCAACCTCGACATGGGTTGCGGAATTCCGAAGTAGTGGGTCGCGAGCACGGCGCGGGCGCCAACAAGATCCGCGCGCTGGAGCCATTCCAGATCGACTCCCCCGGACGCCGTGATGGGGTAGAACATCGGCTCCACGCCAGCCTGCACAACCGGTGCAATCATCGTCGGGCAATGGTAAGTGGGGACGAGCACTTTGTCGCCGGGCTTGATTGCGAGCACACGCAACGCGAACGCAATGGCAGCTCGGCCGCTCGTGGTGTAGCGCCGATGACCAGCATTCAGCACTCCGCGGCTGGGAGCGGAGCGCTCGCCGGAAAATGCCGACCAGCCGAGTACCGGGAGTCTTGGATAGGATCGCATACCATTCCGCTCTTCCGGCATTGTATTGGCTTCGACACAAGCTGTGCCAGTGGGAATATCCCACCGGTTGGGGGCGCGGCCAGTGCACCGCGCTGGTTTGACACTCCGGGTATCCTGATGCATATTGCCGCGGGCGCAGGTGCCGCTGAATTGCAGCGGATGATTGTTGCGACGCTTGAGAGAATTTTGATGTTACTCGATGATGTGAGGACAGTCGTGGGCAGCGCACTGCAGATCGGCAGCCGAGTGCAGCAGATGGATGCCGCCGCGCCGCTGCTCGGGGCCGTTCCCGAGCTCGACTCGATCGCGGTGGTAAATCTCATCACGGCGCTGGAGGAGCACTTCGGCATCACGGTCGCGGACGATGAGATCGGCGCATCCACCTTTGAAACGCTCGGCAGCCTGACTCAATTTATCGAGCGCAAGCTTCCCCGATAGACGCCGGTCTGCGGGCGGACGTGTCCAGCACATTCTTCCTTCCGGCAGAGCCGGGCAATCGATTCTGCATTTATCACCGCTCCGCTGACGGCGGCACGGGTCGCGGCTTCGTGTATGCGCATCCGTTTTGCGAAGAGATGAACAAGACCCGCAGAATGGCGGCGCTGCAGTCCCGCAGGCTCGCCGCCGCAGGATACGCGGTACTGCAGATCGACCTGTTCGGCTGCGGAGACAGCAGCGGAGACTTTGCCGACGCGAGGTGGGAAATTTGGAAACGAGACCTGCAGATCGCCGTCGGCTGGCTGAAATCCCGCCTGGACGGGCCTTTGAGCCTCTGGGGATTGCGGCTCGGAGCGACGTTGGCCGCGGACGTTGCCCGCAACCCCACCATGGACATTGAGCAGCTTCTCCTTTGGCAACCCGTAAGCAACGGTGAACAGTTCTTGACTCAGTTTCTGAGGCTGCGACTGGCGGCAGAGATGCTTGCCGACGGGACGGCCCAGACCGGCGTGCGCGAGCTGCGGGAAACACTCGCCCGTGGAGTACCGCTCGAGATCGCCGGCTACGATCTCCACCCGCGATTGGCGGCGGAGATAGATGCGCTGAAGCTTGCGGATCTGATACCGGCGGCAAAGCGCGTGCATTGCTTGGAAGTCACTGCGGCGGCGGAGCCGAAGCTCTCGCCGGCGTCCCAGCGTGCACTGGAAGCGTGGCGGTCGAGGGGACTTGACGTTCGCGCGGCAGCCGTTGGAAGCGAGCCTTTCTGGTCCACGATCGAGGTCACCGAGTGCGAGGCGCTGCTCGCGGCGACCGAAGACAGCCTCAAGGGCGCGTACTGAGCCTCACAAACTCATGAAGCGGCTCTTGATGATCGCCTTCCACTTCCCACCGCTCGCGGGAAGCAGCGGCATTCAGCGGACGATTGGCTTCGCGCGCCATCTCCCCAGGTTTGGCTGGGAGCCGCTCGTTCTGACCGCGCATCCGCGGGCCTATGAGCGCGTTAGCGACGATCAGCTCATGGACCTGCCTCCAGACACCATAGTGGAGCGCGCATTCGCCCTGGATTCGTCACGCCAGCTCGCCGTGATGGGCCGCTACCCCGCATTTGCTGCTCGGCCGGACCGCTGGGTTACGTGGTGGCTCGGTGCGGTTCCAAAAGGTCTCCAGATGATCAGGAAATACCGCCCCCACGCGGTATGGAGCACCTACCCGATAGCAACCGCGCACGTTATCGGGCGTACCCTTCACCGCCTTTCGGATCTGCCGTGGATCGCCGATTTCCGCGATCCCATGGCCCAGGATGGGTATCCGGCGGATCCGAAAACTTGGGAGAGCTTCAGAAAGATCGAAGAAGGCGCGCTGCGCAGCGCGTCATTCTGCGTTTTCGTGGCGCCTGGGGCGGCGCGTACGTACCGTGAGCGCTATCCGGACGTGCCGGTCGCCCGCCTCCCTGTAGTCGAAAACGGATATGATGAAGAAAATTTCGCCCGGCTCGAGAGTTCGGACAAGGGCCCGTTGCTTCCGGGAACATTCACGCTAATCCACAGCGGCATCGTCTATCCGAGCGAACGCGACCCCACGCAGTTGTTCCGGGCGTTGCGGCTGATGCTCGATGAGGACCGCCTGAAGCCGGGCGAACTACGATTGCGCCTGCGCGCTCCTGCCCATGAAGATATGTTGGTAAGGCTCATCGACAAGTTCCGCGCGGCGGAGGTCGTCGAGCTTTGCCCTCCCATACCTTATCGCGACGCGCTGCAGGAAATGCTGCGCGCGGACGGGCTGCTTGTGCTGCAAGCGAGCAACTGCAATAACCAGATCCCGGCCAAGGTCTATGAGTATCTCCGTTGTCAGCGCCCCATCCTCGCTTTGACTGATCCTGCCGGAGACACCGCATCGCTGCTGCGCAAAGCCGGCATTCAAAGTATCGCCCCACTCGATTCGGCGGAGGAAATCGGGCTAGAGTTGCGGCGCTTCCTGGATCTGGCGAAGCGCGCTGAGGCGGCGCTGCCGAGCGCTGCGCTCGTGGCGAGGGCATCTAGATCGCACCGCGCGAGCGAACTGGCAAACTTGCTTGAACGCATCCCAGTTCAAGAACAGATTCGCCGTTGATATGATTATGCTCCGTTTCAGGATATCGACTTGTGAGATACGTGAGAATTCACGCGTGTTTGTGGCTTCGGCTTATTCCTAATTTTCGAGACGAGCTTCAAGGCGCTGGCGCATGAAGTGGACATTTTTTCCGATTACGCAGTTTGCGCGACTCGCGTCGACTTGGAACGGGCTCAATGCTGACACCGGCGACCTGCCGTTTTTGCAGTCGCGGTTCATCCTGCCCTTGTGCGATGCGTTTGGTGACGGAAACCTGAAAATCGCCTTGTGCGAAAACACCCAAGGCCCGCTCGCCATGAGTGTAATGTCGCGAAGAGGTTTGGCGCATTGGGAATCGTTTCAGCCTTCCCAGTCACCGCTCGGCGCGTGGGTGATGCGGCCGGACCAGGAATTCGAACGCCTGCTGTCGACCCTTACAAAAAGTCTGCCGGGCGTGGCGCTAGTCATCGGTGTTACGCAGCAGGATCCCGACTGTGTTCGGAGGCCGTTGGAATCGGCCTCTCTGCATACGCTCGACTACATTCGGACAGCCCGAGTCCCAGTCACCGGTAGCTTCGACGACTATTGGAACCTGCGGGGCAAGAATTTGCGCCACAATATGAAACGGCAGCGTGCCAAGCTGGCGCAGGACGGCATCACGACGCGCTTGGAAATCCTGACACGCGCTGAAGAAGTCGCCCTGGCCATCGAAGATTACGGCCGCCTCGAGAGCGCGGGGTGGAAGGTCGCCGGCGGTACGGCGATAAGTTCCGACAATGTCCAGGGCCGCTTTTACCGCTCCATGCTCGAAGCGTTTTGCCGTGCTGGAAAAGGCCGCATCTACCGCTACCGTTTTGGCGAGCGGGTGGTTGCGGTTGATCTGTGCATCGAGGGCGGCGGTGCGCTTGTCATACTCAAGACCACCTATGATGAATCCATCAAGGCGATTTCTCCCGCATTCCTGATGCGGCAGGAGGCGTTCGGGCAGCTATTCGACGAGGGACAGATAAAGCGGATCGAGTTCTACGGCAGAGTGATGGAATGGCACACGAAGTGGAGTAACGATGTGCGCACGATGTATCACGTCAACTACTACCGATGGCCGTTCCTTCCGAAGATCAGACGCATGGCGATCAGAACGCGCAGCACGGGAGACAGTCCGGAGAGTACCGGAGCACGGCAGGGGTCGTAGACCCGCCTCTCGAATTGCAATCAGGATCCTCACAAACCGTGGCCGCGCTCCTGCACGAACTGATACAGCTGACTGCGGATAAGATGCCCGAAGGCCAGGCGCTCGCGTACCGGGAACGGGGCATGAGCTACCGGACTCTCGCCGAACTGGTGGGCCAGGCCGCCACAGCGATGCTGGAATTGGGGCTCGCGCGCAACGATCGCGTCGCGGTGTATCTCGAGAAGCGCCCGGAAACGGTGGCCGCGATGTTTGGTGCCGCCGCCGCGGGCGGTGTGTTCGTGCCTGTCAATCCGGTGCTCAAAGCCGCGCAGGTAGCGTATATCCTGAAAGACTGCAATGTGCGCATACTGGTTACATCCGCAGAGCGCCTGAATCTGCTCGCCGAGCCTCTCAAGGAATGCGAAGACCTCCGTGCCGTGATTATCGTTGGGTCGACCGACGATACTGTGTGGCTTCCGGGTGTCAGCATCGTTCCCTGGGAAGACGCCATAACCACACGCGCAGGGGTGTGGGCACACCGGGTTATCGACACGGATATGACCGCGATTCTTTATACCTCGGGCAGCACCGGTAAGCCCAAAGGGGTCGTGCTGTCCCACCGCAATGTGGTCGCCGGCGCACGGAGCGTGGCGCAGTATCTCGAGAATCATGAGGGCGACCGAATACTATCCGCGCTGCCGTTGAGTTTCGATGCCGGCTTCAGCCAGCTCACCACGGCGTTTCATGTCGGTGCAAGCGTCACGCTGATCAACTATCTCCTGCCGCGTGATATCATCACCGCGGTCGAGCGCGAGCGAATCACGGGGCTCACCGCCGTGCCGCCGCTGTGGATACAACTCGCGCAACTCGAGTGGCCGCAAGCCGCGCGCAACAGCTTGCGCTACATCGCCAATACCGGCGGCCGGATGCCAAAAGCGACTCTCGATGCGCTCCGGGCGGCGCTGCCAAAGACGCTGGTATTCCTGATGTATGGGCTGACCGAGTCGTTCCGCTCCACCTACCTACCCCCTTCGGAGCTCGATCGCCGTCCCGATTCGATCGGCAAAGCGATCCCAAACGCCGAAGTGCTGGTGGTGCGCGAGGATGGCACTCCCTGTGCTCCGGGCGAACCAGGCGAACTCGTGCATCGCGGTGCGTTGGTGTCGCTCGGCTACTGGAACGATCCGGAGAAGACGGCGGAGCGCTTCAAGCCAGTACCGGGCCAGCCGCAAGGCCTGGTTATGCCCGAGATCGCGGTCTGGTCGGGAGACACCGTACGGATGGACGAAGATGGATTCCTCTATTTCATCGGCCGGCGCGATGAAATGATCAAGACCTCCGGTTATCGCGTGAGCCCCACCGAAATCGAGGAGGTGATCTACGGGACCGGGCTGGTCGGCGAGGCCGCGGCGCTCGGCATTCCCCATCCGGTGCTCGGGCAGGTGATCGTCGTCGTCGCAACGGCACGCGACGGCGTGCGGCTCGATACCGAAGAGCTTCTCGTGCAATGCCGGCAACAACTGCCCGCGTTCATGGTACCGGCGCGCGTGACGTCGCGCGAGGGGAGCCTGCCACGAAATCCGAATGGCAAGATCGACCGCAAGCTGATGGCGCAAGAAATGCAGGACTTATTCGGTACGGACCGGAACAGTTAGCGGCGGAAGATGCAAGGTCGTTCTGCGGCTGTGAATTGAACCTATGAGCATTGCAAGACCCGCACATGCGCCGATGACCCAGTTCCCGGTGGTCAACGACTGCATCCAAGTCGGCGGTATCCCGCTCACGGAACTCGCACGGCGCATCGGCCGGACGCCCTTCTATGCCTATGACCGAAACTTGATCACGCAGCGTGTCGGGCTTTTGCGCCAGCACCTGCCGGCAGGCATGCACCTGCACTACGCGATCAAGGCCAACCCAATGCCAGAGGTCGTGCGCCATCTCGCGGCACTCATGGACGGCCTGGATGTAGCTTCCGCCGGAGAGCTCGGGATTGCTCTGGCTTCCGGCATGAATCCGGGGGCGATCAGCTTTGCCGGTCCCGGAAAAACCGATGCGGAGCTGGCGAAGGCGATTGCCGCCGGCATCGTCGTCAACCTCGAGTCGGAGCGCGAAATGGAGCGCATCGCGGTGCTGGGCCGAAAGCATAGTGCGAGTCCACGCGTGGCGGTGCGGGTCAACCCTGATTTCGAGTTGAAAAGCTCCGGGATGAAAATGGGTGGGGGTCCCAAGCAATTCGGCGTGGATGCCGAGCGCGTGCCCGCTATGCTTGCGCGGATCGGGCAGCTCGGACTCGATTTTCAGGGCTTTCAAATCTTCAGCGGCTCCCAGAACCTGCGCGCCGACGCGATCAAGGAGGCGCAGGAGAAGACGATCGATCTGGCGCTCAAGCTCGCGGAGCACGCACCATCACCGGTGCGCCTTCTCAACATCGGCGGCGGCTTCGGCATCCCGTACTTTCCCGGCGAGCGTCCGCTCGACATCGCGGCAGTCGGCGCCAACCTCGTCCGAATGCTGGGCGGGATGGCACGACGCCTGCCGCAAACCAAGGTCGTGATCGAACTGGGCCGCTACCTGGTCGGCGAAGCGGGCATTTATGTCTGCCGCGTCATCGACCGCAAAATCTCGCGAGGCCAGGTATTCCTGGTCACCGATGGGGGCCTGCACCACCATCTGGCAGCATCCGGAAATTTCGGCCAAGTCATACGGAAGAATTATCCTGTAGTAGTGGGTAACCGCGTAGTCGGCAGCAAGCGCGAAGTCGTGAGCGTGGTCGGCCCGCTATGTACGCCGCTCGATCTGCTAGCCGACAGTATGGAAATGGCAGAAGCGGAGGTCGGCGACCTTGTTGGTGTGTTCCAGTCGGGTGCCTATGGTCTCACCGCGAGCCCAACCGCATTCCTCAGCCACCCGGTTCCGGCCGAGGTGCTGGTTTGAACAGCGTGAGAATGCGGCTAACCTGTTTTCGCGTGATGACTGGTTGCAAGCCATGAGCGGATTGTGCGGCTGGTTCCGCAGCGAGCGCGCCGGATTCGTGGAGCCGCGGGTAATCGCGGCAATGGCTGCGCCGCTCAACCGCTTCGACGGCAGCACGGTGCGCAGTGCCTCTACCGACTTCGGCGCGGTTGCCGCCGCGGGAGGTAACGTCAGTATCTTTCGGGAAGACGAGCGGCTCGTGGCGGTTTGCGGCAGTGCGCGCTTCGCCGACGCGGACCTCACCGCGCTCGCACAGCGCCACGGAGCCGCGCACGCGCTCGCACAAGGCTATGCGCGCAAGGGGACCGATGTGCTCACGGCTCTCTTTGGCGCCTGCGCCCTCGCCATCCTGGACGACCGCCGCGGCGAGGCGGTGCTGGCGATCGACCGCATGGGCACGCGCCCGCTCTGCTACTGCGTCGTCGCCGGTACGCTCGTGTTCGGTTCTACACTCGACGCGATCAGCGCGTTCCCGGGGAGTACGGCTGAGATCAATCGGCAGGCTGTCTACGATTACATCTACTTCCACATGGTGCCGGGGCCCCATACCATCCACGCCGGCCGCCATCGCCTGCTGCCGGGATCCTTTCTGATCTGGCGTAACGGTGAATTGGAAACCCGACCCTATTGGGAAATGCGCTATGCCGAAGACGAGAAGCGGCCGATGGCGGAGCTCAAGAAGGACTTCCTTGCCACGCTGCGCCAAGGCGTGCGCGAGGCCGCGCAAGACGGTGCGGTCGGGACGTTCCTGAGCGGCGGTACCGACAGTTCCACCCTTGCGGGCATCCTGGGCGAGGTGACGGGAAAGCCCGCGCGTACCTATTCGATCGGGTTCGAGGCGCAGGGATACGACGAGATGCGCTACGCGCGTATCGCCGCGCGCCATTTCGGCACGCGGCACCACGAGTACTACGTCACGCCCGGTGACGTAGTAAGCGCGATTCCGCGGATCGCCGAGGTCCACGACCAGCCGTTCGGCAATTCCTCGGCTGTGCCCACCTATTTCTGCGCGAAACTCGCCAGCGACGACGGAGTGGACGTGCTGCTCGGCGGCGACGGCGGCGACGAACTCTTCGGCGGCAATGAACGCTATGCCGACCAGTACCTTTACTCGCTCTACAGCGACCTGCCCCGCGTCTTACGCAAGGGACTGATAGAGCCGGTCGCGTTCCTGCCCCCCGAATTCGGCATAGCGGGGAAAGTACAACGCTACATCAGGAACGCGTCCCTGCCCATGCCCACCCGATATGACAACTACAATCTCGTGGAGCGTCTTGGCGCCGGCAACATATTTTCCCCAGAATTCCTCGCAACGATCGACGTCCAACAGCCCCGGATGATGCTGGATCACGCCTACGGCAGTGCGCGAGCGCTCTCGCTGATCAATCGCATGCTTGCGCTGGACTTGAGGTTCACGCTGGCGGACAACGATCTCCCCAAGGTGACGCGCTCCTGCGAACTCGCCGGCCTCGAGGTCCGATTCCCGATGCTCGACGATGCCGTCGTATCGTTTTCATCGGTCTTGCCGCCGCGGCTCAAGCTCAGGGGCACCCGGCTGCGGTATTTCTTCAAGGAGGCCTTACGTGGCTTTTTGCCAGACGAAATTATCACCAAGAGCAAGCACGGTTTCGGACTGCCTTTCGGTCCGTGGCTGCAGACGCACCGACCGCTGCGGCAGCTTGCGCTCGACAGCGTGGCCGACCTGAAGAAGCGCGACATCGTTCGCCCGGAATTCATAGACGAGCTGACCTCCACGCACGTCGCAAGCCACGCCAGTTACTACGGAACGATGGTCTGGGTGCTGATGATGCTCGAGCACTGGCTCAAGCAGCATCGACTTGTGGTATAAATATTCTCTGACAGTCTCCGGTCCATCTGTAGCTGAGGCCGACCACGATGACGATGCTGGCGTTTCAACGACGCACTCCGTGACTAGTTCACTCCGGACCTTCGCTGTGGCCGCGCTTGCGCTGCTCGCGCCCACGCGCATAGAAGCGCAACAAACCTACGAACCGCGCGAGGTTTATATGCTTCCAGTGTATTGCAAGTACACGCAGGCTTTTCGCGAGCGCGTGCCCGGGGGCAACAACCGCGCGGAGATAGAACGATGGACGACATCGATGGGTCCCACATTCAACCATATGCACCACTACTGTTGGGCGTTGATGTCAAGCAATCGCGCGGCGTTCTTATCTAACACGCGCGAGGATCGCACTTTCAATTTGAATAATTCGATCAATGAGTTCGATTATGTGATTCAACGAGCGCCCCCGGATTTTCCACTGCTGCCGGAAATCCTCACCAAGAAAGGTGAGAGCCTGATTCGGCTGGATAGGGTGGGGGAAGGAATGCTTGAGTTTCAGCGCGCAATGAAGATCAAGGCCGACTACACGCCGCCCTACGCTGCCATGAGCGATTTTTACAAGGAGACCGGCCAGCTCGCGAAAGCGCGGGAGTGGCTGGAAAAAGGTCTGTTGGCTGCGCCGGACTCGAAGGCCCTGATGCGGCGCCTGGCGCAGCTCGATGCAGCGAAGAGTAAGCGCAAGAACGACCTGCAACCGCCCGTGGACCGTTGACGTAATCGCCCCCTAAACTCAAGAAGGGGGCTGCCGATAGCCGGTACAGCGATTTGGAATTCGCGACTCATTCTCGGTCATGATGGGCCCGCTATCGCGCTGCCTTTCGATACTGGTCTACCACCGCGTCGTTGCCCAGCCCGATCCCCTCTTACCGGATCAGGTCTGCGCGAGTGAGTTCGACTGGCAACTGGCGGTGCTCGACCGCTGGTTCACGGTGCTGCCGCTGCGGGAAGCGGCTACTAGATTGCGTGGCGGAACGCTGCCGATACGTTCGGCGTGCGTGACTTTCGACGACGGTTATGCGGACAACTTCGCCGTCGCCTTACCCATACTGCGCCGGCGCAGAGTGCCCGCGACATTCTTCCTGGCCACCGGCTTTATTGACGGCGGCAGAATGTGGAACGACAGCGTGATTGAGACCATACGCAGGGCGCAGGGCGACACTCTCGATGCGCGCTGCGTAGGGCTTGGTACGCTGAGCATCTCCACCATTGGTTTGCGGCGTCAGGCGATCGAGAGATTGCTGGCAGCGTTGAAGTACCTGCCGTTGGAGGAGCGGCAGAGGCGCGCCGAAGAGCTTGGCGCGGAAACGGCTCGCTCGCTGCCATTCGATCTGATGATGACGGCCGAGCAGGTGCGCCACCTGTGCGCGAGCGACATGGAGATCGGGGCCCACACGGTGACGCACCCCATTCTCACGCAGCTCAACTCGGAGCGCGCCAACAGCGAGATTCGAGACAGCAAACGCCGTCTCGAAGCGATCACTGGAAACTCCGTTACGCTGTTTGCGTACCCAAACGGAAAGCCCGGCCGCGACTATCGCCAAGCGCACGTCGGCATGGTCAAAAGGCTGGGCTTTGAGGCGGCAGTCACCACGGCTTGGGGCGTCGCGCACGCGGCGAGCGACCCGTTTCAGCTGCCACGATTTACCCCTTGGGACAGGACACCGGGCAAGTTTATCCTGCGGCTATTTCAAAACACCTTTCGAACGAAAGCGGAACAGGTCTGAGCGCCGGAACCTATTCAGCGATCAGCTTTTAACATGACTGCTCTTGGGACTGACCGCCAGCATGCGGCTACCGGCGTTCCATTGTGTTAGATCTCATTGGCGTTCAGCAGCGGCTAACCTGTTCTTCGTTCGGGGAATTGATCTTATTCGCGTTTGTCAGCGTTCATCTGCGGGTCGAAGTGGGTTCTTGCGACCGCTCTCTGCTCGCCGCCTATGGCTACATTCACCTGCGGCCTCACGGGCGTGCCCTGCTTCTGTTCGAGGCCCTTGATTTCTTTTTCGACCAGTAGGCGGGTCAGGACCAGTGCAACCAGCAAGTAGTACGGCACATCGAAGTAGGCCAGGCTCAGGAACGCGCCGCCGACGGCGTAGCCGACCAGGCTCACCTGGGTCATGAGGGCAAGTTCGAGCGCCCATCGTAGTTCTCTCTGACCTCGGGAATGCCTGATGATCCACGACGCATCGCGCCACACCAGGATCCACAGCAGCAGGAAGAGCATGAGCCCCACGTAGCCGTGCTCGCCCAGCATCTGGAAATAAATGCTGTGCGCGGCATGGACATCATCTGGGTCGGGAGCATAACGGCCAAACACTTCTTTGTTATAGATCTCGAAACCGCCGCCGATGAGGGGCCGGTCATTTGCAAGATTGACAGCCATCATCCAGGCGTTGATTCGGCCCATGGCGGAGGTATCCTGCTCATAGTTCTGAATCGACCGCATCCGCTCGTCCCACTTATCCGGCATGAACGCGATTGCGACCGGTACCAACATGGCGAGCACGAAACCGGTGACGAGCTTGTTACGGCTCTTCCACCACAGAAATCCGATCATCGCCGCGATACCGAGGAGACCCCCGCGCGAGTATGAACCCAGCGCAGAAAAGCCGCAGAGCACCATGGCGGCGAACAGGCCCCAACGCAGCCAGCGTTTCGTGGCCTGCAGGAACAGGAAGTACAACAGAGGAATCGTCATGATGGTCGCGAGCGCCAGCGCGTTGTTCTCCTCGATGAACCCTCCTGGACCCATCACCCGTTCTTCTCCACCTTCCCGTAGGGTAAAGAGACCGCCCTTGATGCCGAAGAAGGCGACGGACCCGACCGCGACCCAGATCAGCACCTGTACATGCTGCTTGCTGTGCAGGAGGGACATCGAGACGAATACCATCAACAGGATCTTCATCACCCGCTCCCACATCCGCAAGCTCTGGTCGATATCGAAAGCATATAAAGTGGTGACATTCATCCACAGGAGCAGCATGAACAGAACCGCCGTGACCGAGGTTACCGGCAGGTGTTTCGGTTCCCTGGAAAAGAGCATCCCCATCAGCGTTGCGACGGCGATGAGCTGCGCGAAGGGATAGTCGGAAAGACCCCAGGTATACGAATGGGGGTTCATCACGCCCAACCAGATCCACAGGAATACGCCGACAGCGGGCCTCCGCAAAATAAACGGAACCGAGCCGAACAAAAATACGGCAAGAATGAGATCTCTCATGCTTGTTCATTCACCAGCACAGCCCCATCACCTTGCCGCGCAGCGCCTCGCGCTGCGGGATGCTGACCAGGTCGAGAATGATCTGGTCTTCGCGCACATGCCGCGCAAGCGCTTCGAAGATTTTCGTATCGCTCAGGCCTACAACGAGAACGTCCGATTCGTCGATTACGCTCTCGATTTCCTCGCGCATGAGCGATCCGATGTGCGGAACATGCTGCTCGATGAACCGCCGGTTCGCTCCGAGCAGCCGCGACAGGTGCACCTCCGGGTCGTACACGAGCAGGCTCAGTCCTTTGCCGATGAACTGCTCGGCGATTAGCACCAGCGGGCTTTCACGCAGATCGTCGGTCCCGGTCTTGAACGACAGGCCGATCATCCCCACACGGCGGCGTCCCGAGGCAAGCACCTTGGCGATGGCGTGCTCGACATGCATACGGTTGGAGGCGAGTACGTTTCCCAGCATCGGAAGTTCTACGTCACGTGTTTTCGCGAGATACAGGGTAGCGCGCAAATCCTTGGGCAGGCACGATCCGCCGAATGCAAACCCGGGCTTGAGGTAGGCGGGTGAAATATTGAGCTGCCGGTCCTTGCACACCAGGTCCATAACCTGGAAGGCGTCGACGCCCAATGCCTCGCACAGGCGTGCCGTTTCATTGGCGAACGTAATCTTGAGGGCGTGGAAGTTGTTGCAGCAATACTTGACCATCTCCGCGGCCCGGGTCGAAGTGGCGAGGAACTCGCATGGAAGGTGGCCGAACAATTCGCGCAGGCGTGCCACCGGCGCCGCGGCGTTGGCGCCGATCACCGTAAACGGCGGCCGGTCGTAGTCCCGGATCGAGCTGCCTTCGCGCAGGAATTCAGGCTGGAAGCACACGTGGAAGCCCTCGCCCTCCCGTTTTCCAGACTCACGCTCGACGATGGGGCGAAGCACCTCCTCGACCGTTCCGGGCACTAAAGTCGAGCGGAACACGAAGACATGCCCGTTCGTTTTGCCGCGCATGGCACGCCCCAGATCGTGGGCGAGCTTGATGATCGCCGACTGGTCCTGGCTGCCGTTCGCTGCGGAAGGCGTGCCGACACAGATAAGCGAGAGCTCGGAATCCAGCACCGCCTGTATCACGTCGGTCGTCACCGATACCTTGCCGCTCGCAGCAACTCGTGCCATGAGGTCGACCATCCCCTCTTCCACCACCGGCGTCTTGCCGCTGCGGATCAGCTCGAGCTTGGCCTTGTCGACGTCGACGCCGATTACCGAGTGTCCGTCGCGGGCTAGACATGCCAGGGACACGGCGCCTACGTATCCCAGACCGAAGATGCTGATTTTCATTATTTAATCCGAAAATCGCGCCTGATGAGCAGGAACGCCCTCTCATCAGCAGCAAGAAGCGTGCTCAAGTCTGTCCTATTCCCCGTGGTCGGCAAAGCAGGTTAGACGAACCAGGCAGGCGCTCGATCGCGTAACCCAGGTCGCCGAGAAGGGTCGTGGACTCCTGCGAATTCGTTTCAACGATGACCACTGGATGGTCGCGCGCGAGTAGCCCGCGCATTCCTTGCAGGGCTGGCAGCTCGTGTCCTTCGACATCGATTTTCACCAGGCGCACCGGCGGCAGCGATAACGTGTCGATCGGCAGCGTCAGCACCGCGAAGTCGCTCTGACCGGCGCCCAAACGCGCTTGATAGTAGTTCGAGAGCCCGCTTCCGAATCGCGGGACTCGCATGCCTGCAGTGGCAACCCGGTCCGATGCCGCAGCGTTCAGCAGTGATACGTTGGCGTGCGCAAACAGCCGCGTGTTTGCCGCGAGCAGCGAAAAAGTGTCCGGTACCGGCTCCAAAGCGATGACCCTGCCCGAGGGGCCGACGAGCGCCGCCATGCGCATCGTATAGTGGCCGACGTTGGCTCCGATATCGAGCGCCCAATCACCCTGGCCGAGCAGCGTGTCCAGGAGCGCGTATTCTTTCTCGTCAGTGTAGAACCGTCCGCGCCGAATCTCCCGCTGGAAGTGGCGCCGGCGCAGCTCGTGCTGCCAGGAATTCGGCAACATCGCCGCGAGGCGCTTCATCAAGTTCACGGAATCGCACCCGGCGCTTCCACGCTTGCGCCCTGGGCCCCGGTTGCGTCCGCGGTTTGAAGCGCCCGAAGGCATATCTGCTCGAACGCCCGCGCCGCCCGGTGGGCAGACATGTTCTCCTCGACGTACTTCCGCGCCTGGCGCGAGAGGCGGGCGCTGCGCTCGCGATCGTCGAGCAATGAGAGAACGGCCGCGGCCATGGCCTCGGCCGAGTCGGCTTCGAGGTAATGACGGCCATGCTCGACAGGCAACCCCTCGATGCCGATCCGCGTCGAAACCACCGGGCACCCCATCGCCATCGCCTCGTAAACCTTGATGCGTGTTCCGCCGCCGACCCGGAGGGGAATTACGTAAACGTGCGCATTGTGCACGAAAGGCCGCACGTCGTCGACAAATCCGGTGAACTCCCAGTTAAGCCCGCGGGCGCGTTCGACGAGGGCCCGCGGCGGACTGCGGCCGACGATGACGCACCGCGTCCGGGGCCTCGCCCGGGAAATGGTTGGCCAGACCGCGTCCATGAAGAACTCGACGCCGTCGACGTTCGCCATCCAGTCCATCGAACCGGTAAACACCACCGTTCCGCCATCGCCATCTTCCAGCGCTGCACTCCCCCCGTTAGTAAAGTAGTCGAGGTCCACCCCTGTCGGTATCGTCGAGACGTTATCGACGCCGTACATCCGCTTGAAATACTCCCTATCGCGGTTAGCAACGGCCACCACTGAGGTAAATCGCGACAGGATTTCGCGCTCATACCGCTCCATCTTGGCGGTCTGGTCGCGCCAGATCGCCCGCTTCAGTGGATTTCGGGTAACCTCGGCGTGACGACGGAAAATTTCAGCCTCGACGTTGTGCGTGAATATCACGCTCGCGCACGGATAAGGTGGTGGTGCAAGTATTGCAGCGTGCGGAAAGTCCACGACAACCACGTCCGGTCTTCGCTCAAGTTCCTGTGCAATAGCCCAGCGCCCCGGCTCCGAATCATCGGTTGCGACTGCGACCGGCAGGTTCGAAACAAGGTGGCGCAGGCGGGTCCATTGGAAGAGAGCGCCGCGCGTCGCATTCGGCCAGCCGACCAGGCGATCGCAAACGCTACCTGTCTCCGCCGGATCGCCGGGTCGGCTGTACGCAGGCAGTGGAGAAGCAAGGGTGATGTCGAAGGCGCCTCCCTTCATGCCGCGCAGGATGTTCACGGTCCGGATCTTGCCGCCGGAATCGGTCGGAAACAGATATCGAGAAGAAACAAACAGGAGGCGGTGCTGCCGGCTCATGTCACCGTGCCCGTCTGCCATGCCAGTTCACCGCTCGCGTCTCGCCACGAATTCAGGCAACGATCGATAATGCGGTCCAATCGCTCCATAGACCGGTCCCAGGCGTGGTGCGACAGCATGCGTTCGCGGCCGGCGATGGCAAGTCGCCGACGCTCCGCGGGGTCGCCCAGGATGCGCAAGATCGCCTGCGCACGCTCCTCGGGCGTGGAGGCCACGGCAAAGTGCTCGCCGGCTACCGCATCTACCCCGCCCGCCGCAACGTTGCTCACGACCACGGGCACTCCAGAAGCCATGGCCTCCAGGATCTTGTTTTGGGTGCCCCGGGCAATGTTGAGAGGAACCACCATGAGCGCCGACCGCTGCAAGTAGGGACGAACGTCGGGCACCGAACCCGTTACCGTCACGCCGGGCAGCTCACCGAGCTTCCTCACCGCCGATGAAGGATCGGCCCCCACGATGAGCATTCTGACGTTCGGTCGGCGGGCCCGCACTAAGGGAAGCGTGCGGGCGCAAAATTGGAACATGCATTCCCGATTGGGATAGTAATCCATGCGTCCGACGAAACAGATCGTGTCGGGATCATAGGGCTCTGCAGTCGGCGCAAAGTAGACGTTGTCTACCCCATTCGGGAACCAGTCCGTGGGGACGCCGGTGCGATAGCCCTCCAGCGTCTCCCACTCGGCACGCGTGGTCGCGGTACAGAGGTCGAATCGGCCGGCGAGGCGTCGCTCCTCGCGTGCGAGCTTCCTGCCTTCGAGCCAGTAACCCGCGGAAAGCGGGAACGGCTTGTGACGCGCGTACTCCAGCCACTTCTGCGAATCCATATCTCCGAAATCGAGTATCTTTGGCGTGCCACGCACGCCGGCCACGTACTGCGCCACCGACGAGCAGTGGACGAAGATCAGATCGAAGCGCTCGCGCGCAAGCCGCTCGCGAACGCGCTGCGCCAGCGTCGGCGAATAGAAGAAACCCATGGACGACGGAGTTTGGGTAGGAACGCGCAACAACATGCGCGCCACTTGAATCGGGTTGTGGACTTCGGCCATCTCGTAGCTTGCGCAGTAGGAGGCGATTCCGGCACCTTCGAGTGCCTCAGCGCGCGAACGAGCGAGCGAGGCGACCGTCACCTGGTGGTTGGCGGCGAGGTGCTTGATCATGTTGAACGGCCGGATCTTTCCCCCGCGCCTGGGAGGAAATGGAAATCGGTGACAAACGTACAGAATCTTCACGCCAGAATCGCCTTGAGCTCCGCCGTGACGTCGTCCGCCGTCCGTCTGTCCAGGTACATGCGCGACCAGATTTCGAGGTTGAGCAGCGCAAGCAGCCGGTCGGTCCCGTCAACTCGACTGGCCTCGTGCAATCCGATCAACTCCTGCACCGCCGGAAAATGGAACAGTTCACGTCTCTTGACGACGGATTCCGACAGCAGGCCCCGCACGAGCGGTGCCAGGTCCTGCTTGAGCCACGCGCCCATGGGCGTGCCGAAGCCGCGCTTCTTGCGCTCCAGGATGTCGTGCGGCAGCAGGCCGGAAACCGCCTCCTTCAGGGCATGCTTGAGCCTCCCGCCCCGGATTTTCACGCCCTCCGGCATGCTTGCGGCAAGCTCGACCAGCTCGTGATCGAGCAGGGGCACGCGGCATTCGAGCGAAGTCGCCATGCTCATCTTGTCCGTGAGCATCAACAGGTCGTCCGGCAACTGCGTTTCCGCATCCACTGCCAGCATGCGGTTCAGCGCATCCCCGCCGCATGCGTGACGGAACGCGGCCGTGATGGTGTCCCGATACCCCGCGCCGTCGAAACGGAGCAGCTGTTGCACTTCCCGTGCTGGAAATACCTGTACGTACGCACGGTAGCGCTCTTCGAACGGCATTCCCGCGGTCGCCAAGAACCCCTTCGCCAGCCGGGAGAGGTTGAGCAGCGGTGAATGCCGGTCGCTCGGCAGACGTTCGCCCAACGCCGAAGCTGCGCGCCGCGCCCATCCGGGCAAGCGCTCGAAGTACGCCTGGTAATGGTTCCCCAGATATCGCGAGTAACCGCCGAATAATTCGTCACCGCCCACGCCCGAAAGAATTACCGTCACGTCTTTATGGGCGAACTGCGAGACGAGGTAGGTCGTAATGAACGCCGTGTCGGAGACCGGCTCGTCCATGTGCCAGAGCAGACGCGGCAGAAGCGCGACGACGTCCGGTCGCACCACGATCTCGTGGTGCTCCGTATGGAACAGATCGGAGACCCGCCGCGCATAGGGCAGCTCGTTGTAGAAGTCGTCGGCGGCCGTTCCCTTGAAGCCGATCGCGTACGTCCGTATCGGTTGGTCGCTGTGCGCGGCCATGAAGCCGACCACGGTGCTCGAGTCAATGCCGCCCGAGAGGAACGCGCCGATCGGCACATCGCTCACCATCTGCATGCGCACCGCTTCATCGAGGCGGGCGCGTATCCGTTCCACCCATTCGTTCTCGCTCAGACTCCGATCGATCGCCGATGGAATACGCCAGTAGCGGCGCTCCTCGACGCGCGCGCCTTCGAGAAATAGCACGCTCGCCGGCGGGAGCTTGGAGATGCCGCGGAATATCGATTGTGGCGCCGTCACGTATCCGAGATTGAGATAGGAATGCAGCGCGTCCGGATCGATCTCCGCCGAAACTCCCGGCAGCGTGAGCAGCGTTTTTGCCTCGGAGGCGAAGGCGAACCGGCGCACGTCGCGGTAGAAGTAGATCGGCTTGATGCCCAGACGGTCGCGGCCGATGATCAGCCGCTGGCCGCGTGCGTCCCACAGCGCGAAGGCAAACATGCCGTTCAGCCGGTGGATGAACTCGTCACCATATTGGGCGTAGCTGTGGAGAATGACTTCGCTGTCCGACGCGGTCTTGAACCGATGGCCGAGCGCAATAAGCTCCTGGCGCAGTTCGCGAAAGTTGTAGATCTCGCCGTTGCATACGAGCCACAGCGTGCCTTCACCGTTCGACAGCGGTTGATGCCCGCCGGCAAGGTCTATGATCGAAAGGCGGCGCATGCCGATAGCGCACGGACCGTCGGCGTGATGGCCCTCGTCGTCCGGCCCGCGGTGCACGATGACACGGCCCATGGCGGGCATCAGCGCCGGGTCAGCGGGTGCGCCGTCGAGCTGAAAGATGCCGTAGATGCCGCACACGTCAGAGTCCCGTAGTAGGTTCGGTCTTGATGCAACCTGGCGCCCTGGCGGAGAGAATCCGGCCGAAGAGCTCCAGCTGGCCAGCGGTGGCCACACGCCAACCGAAACCCTCCGCATGATAACGCGTCGCGCCGCCGTCCAGAGACCGCCCGAACAGGCGTCGCACCGCCTGCGACAGCGCCTCCGGCGTGCGCTTCGTCATTAGCACGCCGGCCTCCAGTCTTCCAATCATTGTGCCTTCGAATGTCCACGTTTCAGGCGCAATCGCTCCAGGCCGAACAATTCCGCAATCTCATCGACCGCTTTCCTGTTTGTTGTCCACACCAGCGCAGCGTAACTTGCCACGCCGACCCCTATCAACAGCGCCATCCGAAGCGGTGCGCCTAGCCCGTCTGCTGCAAGGTACTTGGCGATGCTGACCGCGGCGTACATACCGGCGCTGGTCAGCACTGCTGGTGCGAAAGCGGACAGTGCATCACGCAATCTCAGACCGACAAGCGGCAGCATTCGCCACAGATTGACGATGAGCACCAGAGGAAAGCCCATTACCCACGCAATGCACAGACCGAGAAGTCCCCAATTGGCTCCGACCCAGAATGCCACGGGCATGACCAGGCCGGTAGCGCGCTACGAGACCGTTTTTTCAACATGGGCAAACAGGATCGGCATTTCGTGATTCACGTCATGCATGCTATCCAGTCTGATGACCGTAAAACACTGTTGAAGACACTCGCGCAGAGAATGCGCGTTGTATTTGATGACATGCTCGGGCTCATTGATCGGGCCCAAGCAGTCATCGGGAACGAAGATCAGCGCCCGCCCGCCCGGCTTCAGTACGCGGCGCATCTCGCTCACAAAGCGACGGCGGCGAATGACATGCTCCAACACCTGCGAGGCAATGACTACGTCGAACGTGGCCTCGGGCAGCGGGATCGAGGGCAGCACGCCGTAATGCATCTCGATACCTTCGCCGCGCAAGCGCTGGATTGCGTAACTTGATATCTCGAGGCCTTGCAGCTGGCTGTAGCCGAGGCCCTGGAGATGCCGCAGAATGCTCCCGTTGCCACACCCGATGTCGAGAATCACGTCCGAGGGCTTGGTTAGCGACGCAATCAGCTCGCTTTTCGTCGGCCACCGCGCTGCCGGGCTATCCCAGAATTGGGCGAGCTTCAAATCCCAGTGCTCTTGGCTGTTACCGCCGACGCCGGCGTTCACCGCTAGGTGGTAGAGCAGGGGAAAATATTCTGACAGAAAATTCCTTGCTCGCCAGGGGATCAGAACCATTTTTTCTTACCGCTCGACCCTACGGACTTCATCGCCGCGAGATAGGTGCCTGTGCGGTACATGCTGCTCGACAAGCCGACGGGACGCGACGTCGAGCTGGAAGATGCCGTAGATGCCGCACACGTCAGAGTCCTGTAGTTGATCCAGTCTTGATGCGATCTGCGGCCCCGGCGGAGAGAATCCGCCCGAAGAGCTCCAGCTGTCCAGCCGTGGTCGCGCCCCAGCCGAAACGCTCTGCATAGCGCCGCGTCGCGCCCCGGTCTGGACAGCGCGCGAGCAGGCGTCGCAACGCCTGCGCCAGCGCTTCCGGCGTGCGCTCTGTCATCAGCTCGCCGGCCTCCGGCACCGCGACCACTTCCGGCGTGCCCCCGACACGGCTGGCGATAACCGGCGTTCCGCATGCCATCGATTCCAGCAGGACATTGGCCCAGCCCTCGCGGCTCGACGCGAGTACCAGGGCGTCAGCGGAGCCGTAGTAGTGAACCAAGTCTTCCTGTGCCAGCGCACCGGCGAATGATACACGGTCGCTGAGACCCAACTCTCCCACCAACGCGCCCAGGGCCTTGCGCTCAGGCCCGCTGCCAACGATGATGAGGTCCATTTCCGGCAGCAGTTGCATTGCCCGGATCGTCTGATCGTGGCCTTTGAGTGGTACCAGATTGCCGACGGTGAGCAGCGTGGTGCGTCTGAACCCGAGCCGGCGGCGCGAGCCATCGCGGTCAACCTGCCGGAAAAACTGTAGGTCTACGCCATTACCCAGCACCTCGATGCGCCCCTCAGGCACCCCCAATGCGACCAATTTATCCTTGAGCGCACACGCCACCGTGACAATCCCGGCCGCATGGCGCGCCGCCCACTGGATCATCGCGCTCGGCAGCCGGTAGCGCGGCATCAGATTGACGTCAGTGCCACGCGCGGTTATCACGACCGGCTTGCCGAAATGCCTCCCGAGCAGGACGGCGGCGACACCGTCAGGATAAAAATAGTGTGCGTCGATTAGGTCGAAGTCGTACCCGCGCCGGATGATGCTTTTCACCGCGGATCGAGCTCCGGCCGCCAACAGAAACGGGGCCATGCTCATGCCGAGCTTGGGAACGGTGACGTAACGCGGATGCACAACGTCAATACTGTAGCGCCGCTCCTCTCGCGGCGCCTTTGCAAAGACCGCGTATTCCCCGAACCACGGGTTGCTCGAGGGGAACCACGGCACCGGCGCCACGACCTTCGACTCGACCTTGCCGCTCGCAAGTAGGTGCCGCAGCCGGGTTTCGACGAAGATTCCATGGCTTGGGCGGGCGGCGTTGGGATAGAGCGTGCTGAAGGTGAGTATCTTCATGCACGACGACGCGACTGCGTCAGGTCAGCGCTTCATGAACTGGTGCCCGCGCGTCGCCGGTGGCGCGCGTGCCCATTACCTTGCGCAGGAACGACTCGAACATCAAGAGCGTCCACAGCGGCGTACTGTAATCCCGCCGCCCGGATTGGTGATCCTCCACCAGCCGGCGTAGGTAGGTCGCGTTGAACCAGCCGGTTCCCGCGAGCACCGGCCCGAGCACGGCCTTTCGAACGGGCTCACGCAGCGGCCCACGGAACCAGCGGGCAAGGGGGACCGCAAAACCCATCTTCGGCCGATACAGAATCTCCGGCGGCAGGTACGGCGCGAGCGCCTTCTTCAGAAGGAGCTTGCCCTCACCGTTGCGCAGTTTGAAGTCCGGCGGCAGACTCGACAACCATTCCACCAGGGGATGGTCCATGAGCGGCTCGCGCACCTCGAGCGAATGGGCCATGCTGGCGCGGTCTACCTTGGTGTTGATATCACCCACGAGGTAGGTCTTGAGGTCCAGATACTGGACGAGCGACAGGGGATGGTCCGAGGGGGCGCGTGCGGCGTGGCGCTTGAGCACCTCGACCGCCGCGTAGCCTTGCAGCTCGCCGCGAAAACGCTCGCTGAACAGATTGCGGCGCATCTCGTCGTGCAACATGGACACGCTGTGAAAGTAAGCTTCCACTGAATTCCGCGCGAGCGCCTCGAAGGTGGTCTTGGCCCGGAACATCCGCGGCGCCCAGTCCGCCTTGGGATAGGCCCAGCCCAGCAGTCCGAATAGGTGCCGGCGCAGACTTTGCGGCAGTAGCGAGCGCACCTGTTCCTCGTTGACATGCCAGCGGTAGCGGCGGTAGCCGCCGAAACTCTCGTCGCCCCCGTCACCCGACAATGCAACCGTCACGGTTTTTCTGGCGAGTTCGCACACCCGGTAAGTGGGGATTGCCGAGCTGTCGGCGTAAGGTTCGTCGTACAACGCCGCCAGGCGGTCCACCAGGCTGAAGTCGTCCGGGTCCACCTGCTCCACGTGGTGCTGCGTCCGGTAGAGCTCCGCCACCGCTCGAGCGTAGGCCGATTCGTTGTACGCCGGGTCGCCGAAGGAGATTGAGCAGGTGACGACTGGTTCGGCGGAAAGGCCCGACATCATCGCCACCACGGCACTGGAGTCCACGCCGCCGGAGAGAAATGCGCCCAATGGAACGTCCGATATTAGTCGGAGCCTAACCGACTCGCGCAGTCGCCCGATCAACTCCTCGCCCGCCTCCTGCTCCGTAGGCGACGCGCCGGTCTTGAACGGCACATCCCAGTACTCGACCGGCGCCGGTGCCAGGCCGCCTCGCTTCAGGCTCAAGGTGTATCCGGGCGAAAGCTTGAATACGCCTTTGAAGATGGTGCGCGGCTCAGGCACGTAGCCGTAGGCGAAGTAGTCTTCGACCGCCATCGGATCAATCGTCCGCGGCAGCCTAGGATGAACCAGCAGCGCTTTCAGCTCGGAGCCGAAGATCCAGAGGCCATCGGGCAGTTGGGCGTAGTACAGGGGCTTCACGCCCAAGCGGTCGCGGGCGAGGAACAGCGTCTCCCGGTTGCGGTCCCATAGCGCGAAGGCAAACATGCCGCGGAAGCGCGTTACGCAGGATGCGCCCCATTGCTCCCAGCCGTGCACGATGACCTCGGTGTCGGAGCGGGTGCGAAAGGTATGTCCGCAGGCCGCAAGCTCCTTCACGAGCTCCTGGAAATTGTAGATTTCGCCGTTGAACACGACGGCCACGCTGCCGTCCTCATTGTAGAGCGGCTGCTGTCCCGTCGAGAGGTCGATGATGGAAAGGCGCCGGTGCGCAAGCGCCAAACCCGGCTCCAGGTGCAACCCATCAGCGTCGGGGCCGCGATGATGCAACGAGAAATTCATGCGCTCGATCAGGCTGCGATCGATCTCACGCCGGTCCCTGCCGTCGAATATGCCCGCGATGCCGCACACGATCGTTCGCCTCGAATCAATAGACAAAACTGTCGCGGTGAGTCGATCTAAGAATCAATCTAGCCCCTCACGTCCGGACACCGTACGGTTTGCTCGCAAGCAATTTATCGTAGATCGTCATATACGCATCCACCATCGCTTCCATACCAAACTTGCGCTCAATCGTGCGCCGCGCCTCGATCCCGTGGTGCCTGCAGAGCTCGGTGCTCTCCGCGTAGTCGCGCATGGCGCGCGCCATGCTTTCCGGGTCGTCCCGCGGCACGAGTGTTCCGGTCACGCCCGCCTGGATTAATTCGGGATTGCCGCCGACAGCAGTTGCCAGCACCGGCAGTCCGGTCGCCATCGCCTCGAGGATGGTGTTGGAAATACCTTCCGCGAGCGACGGTAGCACGAACAAGTCGAAACTGCGCATTATACGGGCGATGTCGTCGCGACTGCCGGGTAGCCACGCGTACTCATCTACTCCTGCCTCGGCGAGCAGCGTGCGCACCCGCTCGCGCAGCGGCCCGTCACCGACCATGACCAGCCGCAGCCGCTGCTCCGATCCGGGCATTGCTTGCATGAGCCGCACGAACGCCCGCGCGAGCGTCAACGGGTCCTTGACGTCCTGCATCCGCCCTACAGTGCCGATCACGAAGTGCCCGGGTCCGGAAAAATTGGGGTGTGGCACCGCGTCGCGATACTCCCCGGCCGGATGAAACAGCGTGGAATCCACTCCGTTATAGATTTGAGTAATGCGCGAGGTCGGCACTCCGATCTTGTGTTGCAAATAGGATGCCAGATCCTGCGACAGCGCGATGTACTGGTGCACGAACGGCTTGTAAAGCCGGCGCACGATCTGGCGCCTGGTATTGGTGCCGTCGAGGTCATCGACGTCGCGGCCATGCTCGCCGTGGATACGCACGGGGACCCCGGCCAGCGCCGCCGGCAGCGTCGCCTCGAGCGCGGCAAGGTTGCGAGTATGGACGATGTCCGGGCGCAACCGATTCAACAACCGCCACAGGTTGAATTGGGTCACTGGGTTGTTACCCAGGGGCTTTTTGAGGGCGAACACGGGGACCTCGACACGCGTCAGACGCTGACGGAACTCCGAGTAGTCCGTCAGACTGATGATCGCGTGGCGAAAGCGTTGCGCGGGAATGCGATTGATCAGATTGACCAGTCCGTTTTCGAGCCCACCCACGTCGAGTCGAAAGATGACATGGGCGACCAGCGGCACGCCCTGGTTTCCGCCCGTGGCCGCCGCCGGGTCAGGAGGTAGATTGGGCGTGGCACGCATACACATCAGAAACGTTTGTTCCAGCTGGTCCGGGCTAATGACCGCGAGTCCGACAGGATGCTAACCCAGGCTCTTCGCGATATGCGGCCCGATCCGGTTGGCGAGCGCGAGCGGCAGCCGCTGCCACAGCTTGATGAGCAAGCCGTACTTGGGATTGAGCGGGTTCAACTCGGGCACGCGCTTGCCCCTGACCAGCTTGTATTCGTAGTGCAGAGCTTGCGGCTCGAAGCCCCAGTTCTTCTTGAAATCGAAGGAGCCGGTGCCGCGCTTGCTGCGGCCGTAGTCGAACACGCGCAGCCCTCGCTCGCAGGCGCGCCGCATCAACTCCCAGTACATGAAATCGTTGCCGGCTACGTCCCGCGCCTGATCCGTCCCGCCGCCGTAGTAGGGCAGCACCTCGTCGCGGAAGTAAAAGGACATCACCCCCGCAACGAGCCCACCGTCCCGGGTCACGGTCATCACCTCGCAGTCGGGGCCGAAGACCTCCCGAACGGTCTGGAAGTAGCGCTTGGAAAGGACCGGGGTGCCGAGGCGGTGGACGCTGTGCGCGTAAGCGGCGAAGAAGCGCTCCACGCCCTCGTCTATCTCGCTTTTCAGCCCCGCCTTGATCCCCTTGCGCACCATGGCCCGCTGCTTGCGCGGAATCTCGTTGAGATTGCGCTCGACGTCGGGGTCGATGGCTTTCCTGAAGGTGACGTAGAGATCCGTATGTCCCCATTCGGAATGATGGGGCGTGAGCGAACGATACTCGAGATGATCGACGCGCCACTCCTCCGCAAGCGCCCCGGCGGCCTCGTCGAGCAGGCGCCGCGCACGCTCGCTCCCGGCCGCGATCCCGCCGTAGACGCAAAACGGCAACGAAACCAGCGCGTGCCCGAACAGGACGCTCCTCAGCTCGGCAAGCGGCAGGACACCCTCGATCCGGCCGCCGACCTCGGCATAGAGGAACTTCGTGCGGTGCCCGAAAGAGCGCTCGATAACGGTCTTCCATCCGGCACGGTGGAAGAAGGTGGCTTCGGGGCAACCGGATACGAACTCGTTCCATCGGGAAAAATCGGCAGTCTGCAGTTCCCGCACCCGCACGGCGCCCGAAGGTGCTGCGTTCGCAGACAGGCCGACCGGCGAATCTTCAGGCGCGGGCCGGCTCATCGCTGGAATTTCACGAACAAACGGTCCATCCAGTCCCACTGAAGGTCGGGTATTCCCAGCGCGCGGAAGAACTGTCCGTTCATCTCCGCGTCGTAGTGCTGCCCGGTATGCAGCAGCCGCACTGGCATCGGCGGGGTAGCGCCGCGCATGGCTCTGATAACCGCGGCGATCTTCATGAGATTCGGGCGCGCCCCCACTACGCAGAGTATGGGAGCGGCGGCGACATGGGGTAGCATCAGCCTCCCCCTTCCCGGTTGACCCGCAGATCCGCAGACGCAAATTCCTGCTGCAGTTCGTCGATCAATTCGGCCACCTTCTTACCGAGGGTTGCCGGGGATGGGGACGGAGGAACGCAATCAGCCGCATGATTCGCAGCGATTGTCGCCTTTTTCGCGGTAGCTGACAACCGTAGCCGTTGCGGCCGCGCCCGAAGTATCGCGCGTCTGTAGATGACACGCTAGTAGATTGCCTTCGCTTCGCCCGGTTCACACGCAATCACGTGGAGTTCGGTTCGCAGCCGCATGAAATCGACTTGGTATCGCGGGAACGCTCCGCAAATCTCGGCGCAGTAGAAGATCGCGACGTAGAGATTGCCCATCTCCATGAGCCTGTAGGTCGGTCGGAAGACCTCGCTCTACTCCGCCGCGTGGTATACACGCACTAGCAGAACTTCCGCGTCAAAGGGTTTTGGGATATAGTCACTGGGAGCGAATTTTCCCCGCCGAGCACGCGATCATGGGCGCTCTCCGTGGTAACAATGGAGAAGGCAGTCAGCGGTGCTGGTGTTCCAACGCACTGTGTTCGCTGATTTGGGAGGCTAGCGATGCAAAATGATCGTGGATTCCGCGAAGGCGAGGGATCTTTCCGAGGCCATCTCTCGGTTATCGTTCCCGCCTACAACGAGGAGGAAGTGCTGCCCCAGTTCCATCGCCGGCTCTCCAACGTGATGAACTCGCTTCCCAACACGTGGGAGGTGATTTACGTGAACGACGGCAGCAGCGATTCCACTTTGGCCTTACTTGAGGACTTGGCAAAAGAGGATCCGCACATCGGAGTCGTCGACCTCAGTCGCAACTTCGGCAAGGAAATCGCCATGACGGCAGGTCTGGACCACGCGTCCGCAGACGCGGTGATCGTAATCGATGCCGATCTGCAGGACCCGCCGGAGCTCATTCGGGACTTCGTCCGCGAATGGCAGGAGTCCGGCGTGGATGTTGTTTACGGGAAGCGACGGTCCAGGGCGGGCGAATCGGCGGTAAAGCGGCTTACGGCGCATTTCTTCTATCGTCTCATTCAGAAGGTCAGCCGCGTTCGGATCCCTGAGGACACTGGGGACTTTCGCCTGATGAGCCATCGGGCACTTGCTGCTCTTCGTCAACTTCGCGAGACACACCGCTTCATGAAGGGACTGTTTGCGTGGATTGGGTTCCCCCAAAAAGCGATTCTTTACGATAGAGACCCGCGTTTCGCTGGCACAACGAAATTCGACTATTGGAAGTTGTGGAACTTTGCCCTCGAGGGTATCACCTCTTTTACCACCGCTCCACTTAAGATCGCGACTTACTTCGGGCTCTTGGTTGCCGCTCTCGCGTTCGTTTTCGGAACGTTTTTTATCTACAAGACGCTCGTGTATGGGGATCCTGTCCAGGGCTTTCCAACGTTAATCGTGGTCGTGCTTTTCCTCGGAGGCACACAACTCACATTTATCGGCGTGCTGGGAGAGTATCTAGGCCGACTGTTCGACGAGAGCAAGGCTCGTCCGCTTTACCTGATCAAGCATCTTTCGTCCGCGATCACACGCCCCGTTGCACAACGCATCATGGAAGAGCCGGACACTGCAGCTATGCCCTCCCCGGCGTTGCGTAGTGCCGGAGTCGTGGCAGACTCCAAACGTTGACGCATTTGGGACTGCGCGCGTACCTGCGTAGGCGAGGTCCCGGTGAACGAACGCCGAGCGCCTCGCTGCGGAGCATCGCGCGACAGTTCTGGATGTTCTCGCTGGTCGGCGTGGTGGGGACGGCAACGCACTACGCCGTCCTTTTCGTGCTGGCCGGGCCACTTGCAGTGCACCCCGTACCGGCGTCGGCAGCCGGGTTCGTTTGCGGTGCGATTGTCAACTACGCGCTTAATTATCGGATCACGTTCTCCAGCGCGAAAGATCACAGCAAGGCGTTGCCGCAGTTTCTCGCTGTGGCGACTGTCGGGCTGGGGTTGAACTCCGCGCTGATGGGCTGGCTCACCGGACGTCCCGGCTTTCATTGGTTCATCGCGCAGGTTGTTGCCACTGCCGTCGTGCTGTGCTGGAACTTTGCGGCTAACCGCCTGTGGACGTTTTCGGGAAACGCCAGAGACCGCTAGCTCGACAGCCCCGGGAATCAAACCAAGATTACGACTACTCGAAATGGCGCGACTTCAGCGTACCGAGAGTTCGACACGCGGTCCCGCGATCGAGGAGAGGCGTACGAATGGCCGGGAGACATCTGGCAGCCAGAGTGGCTCGACCTTGGTCGGGGGATCGGCGCTCAGGCCGGCGACGTAGCGATATTTGATGACTACTTCCGACCCTTCGAGGTCGGTCAGCACGACGCGGTTTATCCCGCGCTCCAGGATCCTACCCGAGCCGGCCAGGAAATAGCTCAATGGGCGGCCCACGCGATACGCCCGCAGATCTTCATGATCCTCGACCGGCACTACCAATGGCACTGACCCGAGGTACTGCTTTGACGCGGTGGTGTGCGCGACGATCCAGCCTATGTTGTAGAGGTCCAGATACCTGCTGAACTCCACGACAGGGATCGACTCGATCGGTTTGCCGAAGGCGAACGCGTCCCAAAAACTCGCGCTGAACATAAATGGGTAAGGTCCTCCAATGAACTCCCGATCGGCGCTGATCGCGTAATACCCAGCCATGTGCGCCCGGTCGTGGATGCGGGCCTTCGAAGTTTCGAACAAGACCCGGCCTTCGGACGTCGTGTTCACCGCGAGCCAATTCAAAAGCCATTTTGATTTCGGACCTAGGTTGCGCGCTTCCGGAGGCACTGGCCCATAGTGGCCGACAGGTGCGTAGGAAATCTCCCTCGCCACTTCCCATGCAGACCATCCGAAGGAGGTTGCGCATACAACTCCGATCGCGGCCGCTAGCATGCGCTTGCGCAAAGTTGCATTTGTGAACATCCCGACGAGTGCACCGGTGCCGATTCCGGCGGCCAGCACGAGAAACAAGTACGCTGCGCTCGAGAACCGGTTCGGCTGCACGACACCGACGCCCGGAATGGCTGCGCCGACCGCGGAAAACAAAGCAATTAGAGCCCAGACGGCAAGAGACACACGGGCAAGGCGACGTTCATATGCGCCGCTGGCGGCGGCCGCTGCAACGGATGCCGCCGCCAAGACGCCCAAGTAAACCTTGGCACCCATGGCGTCTTCCCGCCACAGGCCGAGCATCTCCTTCGGAATGGTGGTGATATCCACTCTTCTCTGGTAGCCCCCAATGCCCGCCAGAGTGGCATCCGCATTCAGCATTCCTACCACCCAGGGCAAGTTGGGGAGCAGACTCAGGACCACGACGGTACTCAGTGCGACAGCGACGCGTAACCAGTTTATGTCGCGCCAGTTCCCACCCAAGTGCGCGATCGCGGCCAGCGCCACGGGAATCGGGAACAGTGGGTGAAGGAATAGACCGGCCGCCCCTACGACGGAAAGTACGATCACCTGCTTGGTGGCGTTCCCAAAGCCGGATACCAATCGTTCTAACACAGCCACATACGGCAGAGCCAGGTAGCACGCAAGAACGAAACTCACCATCCCGGCCGTGTGGTACCACCGGAATCCCGACGCCCACCACGCGACCAGTCCGAGCGCCGTGGCGGTCCAGGTGGATTGTTTGTCGATACGTGATATACCGGCAGCGATTGGTACGAGCGCTGGTGAGATTACGGCCGCTGCGAACACGTATACCTTGTAGATCTGTGTTTCCGCAAACTGGTTGCCGAATACCAGCGCGAGCAGCGCCGGCACTTTCGCGCTCGCGTTCATCGTAACGCCTGCCAAGTGCCCTGCGGCGAAATAGGGATCGTATCCTGTCAGCCTTCCCTGCAAACCAAGTTCGCGGGCGACATGCATCTGGTACCAATGGTATGCGCCATCGATGTAAAACAGCGGGGTGTCCGTTACGAGCGCACTGATCGGAAACGTCCACGAAACCAGGACGAACTGGAGAGCGAGAGCCACGGAAACGACCGAGGCCACATCGCGCCATCGCGGATTGAGCGAAGGCGCGATCATTGTCGACGTTCCAGACGCTGGCATCGCGTGTTTAGGGCAGCGAACGGGTCAGCAGCGCCACTGCCACTTCGTGCCCCAGCTCCTCCACGTACCGTGCCACCCATTCACTTTCAGTGGACGGTGATCACCATGTTTTTATTGTTTATTGGTGCTTGTAGAGGTAGAAGGCCGCGCCGGTTTGACTGGGTTGGGTAATGAATGCGACGACCCCGTAGTCGGGAATCGAAGAGGTGATGATGGACACACGAGTCAACGGATCCGGCCCCGGAATACCGACTCCACTCGGAGGAATGCGCGCTCCGGTTTGTTGAGTCCACGTCCCTAAGCCATCAGGGTTCAGTTCCCACAACTCCCCAGCGCTGAGCAGCAGGAAGTTGCCTGTCACGGGCTCGTCGACCAACAATCCTTGTTGTATCCCCACCCCTTTTCCGGAAGGAACATTGGGCATGGCGAGGACGGAACCATCCGAACTGATACGCCAGAGACGGTCGGGTGCGACGTTGCCGCCGCCGTAGACGGCCACATTCTTGATGAGGCTGTACTCAATGACGCTGTGATAAGTAGATCCACTGCCGTAATTCGGGGCCTTGCCTTCTTGGTTGTAAAACCAAGTGTTGGTTACCGGGTTGTACGCGAGGATCTGGCCGTCATTGGAGCTGCCAACCGCGTTGCCGCTATTGAAGATCATGAACGAGCCCTGACTGCCACCTCCGACAAAGGGACCGGCCCACCAACACGCGCCGATCGCCACTTGGCCATAGGCTGCGACACTCGGAATGTCGACAAAACTCGACGCTCCAAGTACTTTCTTTCGAGCGGACATGCTTCCCAAGCCGTAGAGCCGGTGGTAAAGATCACCCGTGTATGGGTTGACGGTATTGTGATCATAGCCATGGGCCTGTCCTAGGCCAGCGTCATCCGCGACCAGGATGAACTGATTCGTTGCGACGTCGTATCGAACGTGACGTAGAGCAGGATAGTTGTGATCCATGCCAATGATCTCGATGACCTTGGTGAGCGGGTTCCACGGCATAGAGTTGGAATAGGGAATCATCGTCCCCGCCACGCCTCCCACGCCGAGGATGGTGTTTTGATTCGAGACAGTGAGCCGCGCCCACGTTCCGGGCGCCATCGAGGCCGCCAACGTGCCAAGAGCGGAGCCGGTTAACGGAGGTGGAGGAGGTGCAGGCGGGGGCGATACCGTAACAGTCGCTGACGCGGTCGCAGTCCCGCCCGACCCGCTGCAGGCAAGACCGAAGGTGCTGATGCTCGTCAACGCGCCGGTAGACTGGTTACCGGAGGTCGCCTTGGCACCCGACCACGCGCCCGAGGCGGAACAGGAAGTCGCGTTCGTCGAGGACCAGGCAAGCATCGAAGACCCACCGCTCGCGACATCCGAGGGGATCGCCGCAAGCGACACCGTGGGTGCCGACGACCCCTGCACAGTGACCGTCGCCGACGCGCTTCCACTACCTCCGGAGCCGGTACAGGTAAGAGTGTAATTGCTACTCGCGGTGAGCGCGCCGGTAGACTGGCTGCCGGAAGTCCCCACGGTGCCCGACCACGCGCCCGAGGCGGAACAGGCAGTCGCGTTCGTCGAGGACCAGGTGAGCGTCGAAGACCCGCCGCTAGTGACCGACGTGGGGTTCGCCGCAATCGCCACAGCTAGCCCAGCCCCAGCTTGCTGCGCTGGCTGTTGCGATCGCGGCTCTACGGCGGCGCCGCAGGCGGCGAACGCAAGGGCGACCGGAGGAAAGAGCACTAATGCCTTCATTCGCAACATGGAAACTCTCCTTCGAACGACACACCGATCACGGGCCGCTACTCGTGCTCGTGCCGTATGAAACGATCAAGTCATGGCGCCGGATCGGCGATCGGGTTCCGCGAGATGATTAGTTCGTCGTACCACGTATAGGCGATGGGATTGGTGACAGTCGGATCCTTGCCTGTGTGGTAAGGCAGCAGCCAGACCTTGCCGTATTGGCTGATCGTCGGAGTCAGGTTCACGAGATCGTAGCCGGTGCCCTTGGCGGGATCGCGCTCCATCGCCAGCCGGGAGGCTTGCCCCTGCTCGGCGATCCAGAGGTGGATCGCGCTGTCGTAATGGTACACGAAGTCGTTTTTATACCAGGTGCCGACCTTGACATGAACCTGGAACGTCATCCACTGGTTGGCCTTATAAGGTATGCAATTGGCCGTGGTGTAGGGGCCCGGGTAGTTGCAGTTGATAAGACTCGGCGTGGCATACTGCGGATGGATGGTGCTTCCCGCCGTGACCACGTCAAGACCCTCGTAATGACCGTCCTTGACTCCGCAGCTGTGGTACATCTGCGGGATGCCGCGCTGATAGGTGTTTTGAGTGACGATTTCCAGCTGGGTGCAGCTGAAGGCGCAATTGCCGCCTTGGTCCTTGGAAAGCGCGGTGCTGCGCGTGCAGCCGGGATTATCACCCTCCCCGATGATGGCCTGCTTCCAGCCGCCGCCGCCCGCGTAAATGGTGTTGATGAATTCGGGCGAGAAGCGCTGGCGCCACTGGACGTAAAATTCCGAGTTCTGGCCGAACTGCGTCAGCAGATCATCGGAGAAGTTGATCCAATAACCCCCGGAGCTGTTGGCCCCAGAATTGGCCGGGATGACGAACTTAAGAGAGCTGCCTGTGCCTCCCGAGGCGTTGAGCGTCGCGTCAAGGGCCGGGGTTGCGTCGCCGGGGTAGCTGCCGCTGATGTCGCCGGTAGTGCCCGCGATATCTGAGGCTGAATCGAAGCCAACACACCTCAGAACTCCCGGTTGAGCGCACCGGGTCGGAAAATCCTGGGCGCCAACCGGTGGCAGCCCAGGAGGCGGCGCGGGCGGGGGCGGCGGCGTGGGCTGGGGCTGGGGCGAGGGTGGGGCAGAACTCCCCGTGCTAGGCGTACCCGGCGCTACGGTACTGCCACAACCACCGAACGCCGCGGCGAGCAAGAGAATAAGCAGCAGTGTCCTCATGCGCAACATTGGATCCTCCTTGCTCGCACGGCGAAGAGGCGGGGTCAGAAATGGACCCGGCTTGGTCGGAGGTAATCCTCTTCGCGCATGGTGTGACGGATACTTTCCGCCACCGACATATTCAACCAGCTTTCATGCAATTGGCATAAGCCATTGCATTCACTCAGCGGCAGTTTCTCACATCCAATGTCATTTTTCTCCACCGCCAGATATTATCTATTCGCGTGAAAATTTCCGCCTTGCAAGACTGACAGACTAGATCATCTCACCCGGACTTTTGCCTGGGGCTGGCGGTTGAATCCGGCCGCGGCTGAACACCGCGGCTCTGGGCGAGGTTCCGCAGGTGCGCTTCGATCGCTGCCAAGCTCCTTCCGATCGATACCAGCGCCGGCGACAGTTCCTCGATCTTCCCGACCCGGGCGGCAATCAACCCCAACTTCTGGGACTGTTCTTGCAAGATCTCGCGGATGACGCCTTGATCCGGTGCACGTGTCACCGTCGTTCGCTTATTGTCGACACGCTCGGCGTAAGGTGGCCACTGCAGCTCCTTGGCAGCGTCTTCGACCACCTCCGCTGTGATCGCGGGCAGGTTGTCGGCATAGGCACAGGTTAGGGTTGTATCGCACAGCGTGTTGATCAGGCGCGGGATACCTCCGGCATACTTGAAGATGGTCGGTAAAGTGTCGGGCGGGAACAAGTTCCGGTTCGCGGCCACGACCACGCTCAGCCGGTGCCGGATGTAGTCCCCGACTTCGTGCTCGCTCAGAGCGCGAATGTGATACCGCAGCTTCACGCGCTGCATCAGGTGCTGCATCTCGGGATAGTGGAGCACCTCGCTCAGCTGGGGCTGGCCGACTAGAATTACGTGCAGGATTTTCTCCTTGCGGGTCTCCAGCCCCGCCAACATCCGGATTTCCTCCAGCACCTTCACGCTCAGATTGTGCGCGTCGTCGACGATCAGGACGATCTGCTTGCCCTGCAGGAACTCTTCGATTAGGAAGTTGTTAAGCATGTCGAGCAGCTCGACCTTTTTCGCCTTGAACGGATTCAATCCGAATTCGACCAGCACCGCCTGCAGGAACTCCACCTCGTCCAGCTGCGTCTGGAAAACTTTGGCGACGACGACATTTTCGTCAAGCTCGGAGAGGAGTTTCTGAATCAGCGTCGTCTTCCCGCAGCCAATTTCCCCCGTAATTACCACGAAACCTTCGCGATTCCACACCGTGTAATCCATGTAGGCCTTGGCGCGACTGTGAGCCTCGCTCATGAACAGGAAATCGCTGTCCGGAGTCAGCCTGAACGGCTGTGCAGATAGACCGAAATATTCCAGATACATGCGCGATTATTGCCTGAGACCGGAAACGTAGCCCAAAGTCAGCACGATTCGATTGTCAACGTAACTGTTCAAGGGTACCGTGCTGTGACGCTCGATGCGCGCGACGTAAATCCTTGCGGTTATGTTGGCGTTCACTCTGTAAGTCCCGCCCGCGTCGTAGGTGCGATCGATATCCTGTCGATCGATGCTCGTATACGTGCGATTGTTGGAAAACGCGGACGCATTGAACCGCACCGCGCCGGAAAAGACCCAGGCCCAGAGGAACGTTCCACCTCTCTCCCAGAAATCATTTTGGTCCTGAGTGGCAAAATCGACGCGGCGCCCGTACACCTGCAGAGTGTACCCGAAACGCCCATCGTTGTTCGCGTAGGCGAGCTCGCTGCGCTGGCTTCGATACAAATCAATGGAGGCAAAGGTCGGCGCGATGGGCAGCGCAATTGGCGGATCCCTTGGCGCCGTCGACCCGGCCACTCCGAGGAGGAAGTCGGTGAACGTATCCGAGACTTGGTGAGAATACGCGAAGCGGAGCGTGGACTGCGACGACAATTTTTCCAGCACTGTCAGTCGCGCGAATCCGCTGGGCCCGAGCGAGCTCGGCGCACTCGCGTCCCCGTATTGGGTCACGCGAGAGGTACCGAGGTCGACCACTGTATTATTTGCTCCAGAAAGATTCTCTAAGCGCCCGTACAAATCCTCTCGCGAGATCTTGGAGTAGGCCAGGGCGCCGGGCTCGAAATATATTTGCGTCGCTTCGTAGTTCAGCGATAGCTTCGCCTGAGAGGACAATGCGTGCACGCCTCGCAGATAACCCGTGCGGCGCTGACTGTCGCGATTGTCGTTCTTGATATCGAACCGGCCGTATCTGCCGCCGATCACCACCGAATTCGTGGGACTCATTGAAAGAGTATAGTCCGGGCCCGTGCTCAGGGTATTCGACTGGGTTAGGTTGGACGGGGTATCAGGGGCGGTGAGATCGTGCTGCACCATCCGGAATGTATCCTCGACGGTCCACGTTAGCTGCCGCGGTGATATCGTCCAAACCCCGGCTCCGTCCAGGAAACCGATGGTGTCATCGTTGAATGAGTTGCCATAAAAATGTCGCCTTTCCACTTGTGCCAGAACTCTCGAAGTGACGTCAACCGTGTTCTCCAGGTAGAAAAGGCTACCCGTCAGCCCGTAGGTCCAGTCGCTTTGCGGGTTCGTCTCGACGCGAGAGATGTTGCTCTCGTACGCGAGAGACATGCCGAGCCCAAAACCGGACTCGGCGGCATGGATCGGAGTAGCGCAGGCCCAGCCCAGCATCGCGGCGCACCAGATCGTCTCCCTCACAAAGCACGCGCGGCGAACTGCGGGTGCCTCTTCGCCTCCCGTTAATCGCGCTTTCCGCCCACGCAGGCTTGCACTCGTTACCCTCCTCCCAGCCGCACATAGCATTCGATCAGCGAATCCACGGGAAGCGCGGCACGTCGTTGAAGATTATGCCAAGCTGCTTCTTTTCACTGATCACATCGAGGCAACTGGCTATCTGCGTACCTGTGGAGCGTCCGTAGCGTGCGACGACGAGGACGTAGTCGGCCAACTCGGACAGAATTCGGATGTCCGCAATTTTCGACATCGGAGGGCCATCCATGATGATGAACCGCTCGAGGTATCGCCGTCGCACGGACTCCATTAGGCGCCTCATCTTTACCGAGGTGAAGTGTTCCTCGAGAATTTCGCGCCGTTTCCCAGCAGAGATCACACGATAGCGCGCGATACCCACGGGGTGGATGATCTCCTTGATGTCGAGATCCGGGTTTTCAAAATAATCGGTCAGGCCCGGCGCCGACGCATCAGTCAGCAGCTTGTGCACGCTCGGGTCCTTGAGATTGCAGTCGATCAGGAGCGCGGTCTTACCCATATCGAAAGCAAATGCCGCTGCAAGGTTCTGCGAAATGAAGCTGCTCCCGCACCCTTTACTCACCGAAGCAACCAGAACAACGGCGTTCTGACCCTGGCTCTGCTGAATGATTTTGGTCCGCAAGTCTCGGAACACCTGGACTGCAGGGTCTTCATCCTGTTGTCGCTGGATGATACCGCGCTGTGCGAGGTCCCCCGCACTGAGCAGGCGCACCTCGTTCTTGGCCATGCGGGAGATAGTCTCCGGATGCGCGACCGAATCCACTACCATCGGGGAAGTGCCCCTTGCGATCCCTGGACTCGCGCCTGCGATAGGGACTACTTGCAGACTCCCTCTTCCCTCCTGGGCTCTGCTAAGCGCTTTTTCGATCTTGCTCATCTCACAGCACCTTTATGAAGCGCATTGCGAATGTGGCTCCCGATGCACCGATCGTTGCCATCACAATCAAGGCCAGCAGCACCAGCTCCCAGCGCAGACTCTTCACCTCTGTCGGGCTCCACAGGTGCGGTACGACCGATACGATCGGCAGCTTGTGAGCCACAACAATCTGACTTCCAACACGAACGCGCGGATCGATCTGCACCCGGATGTAAAGCAGTCCAAGGGGAATCAATACCCCGAGCAGAATGCCTCCGATCGCAAAATACAACAAACGCGGTCCGGCAGCGGACTGCGGTAGGGTAACCGGCTCCTGGATCTTGAAAGTCAAACCCTGACGGTCACTATCCATGTTCATCGACACCCGCGCGTTTTCGCGCCGTCGCAAGAGGTCCTGATAGATATCTCGGTTAATTTGATAGTCGCGCGTGAGCTCAGCCAGACGTGCATCGCCGGTGTGCCTGCGCTTGCCCCGACGCAACTCTTCCTTCAGTTGCTGCTGCATAGTCTCGATGCGTGCTGTCAACGCCTCGATTGTCGATTGATTCTGCGACCGCTCGCGGCGCAACTGCTGGTAGATGGGATTGTTTACGAGAGTCTCTTCCGGCTCCGACCGGCCCGAGCGCTTTGCTTGCTCTCGCCGAGCGCGCTGGGTATTCATCCCGTCAGTCAGATCCTGGATCTGCTGCTTGAGTTGAACGATATCCGGATAAGTGTCCTGGTAACTCAGCCGCAGCGTGTCGAGCTTGGATTGTAGCTCTCCTATCCGAGCGCGAAATTGGCCCTCACGCGAAATCTCGGCGGTCGACTCCGCCTCGCCGGACACCTGACGCCCAAGCGAAGCTTCCTTGACCTCCGCCTCTCGCAGTTCTTGCGTCGCAGCATCGATGCGTTTATAGAGCTCGTTCAGCTTTGTAGTCACCTCATCCTCGGTGCCAGAACGCGCATCCAAGGTCGACGAGCGTAACTCCTTTAGTTCCTGTTCGGTGCGGCTCAGCTTGTCTTCGTACTCCTGCGTCTGCTTCCCGATGAAGTCAAATGCCGCTTTGCTTTCCCCCGCCTTCGCCGCGATACTTTCCTGTATGAAAAGCTCGGCGATTTTTTGTGTCACGCGAAACGCCCGCTCCGGATTATCGTCGCGGTACTCGATTCTGAGAATGTTCTTTCCAGTGGTGGTAATGGACGTTCGCCTCTTGATTCCCTCGATCAGGAGCTCACGCTCCTCTATGCTCGGCGCGGCATCCAACCACCCACCGTATTCGAGGACGAGATCCATGATCTTGCGTCCGAAGATCACTTCGCGAGCGTTCTTGCTGCGGTCCAAGGCGTCGGTCGCCACGGCGGCGCCCGCCATCAGGGGCTGGATAATGGTCCTCTCGTCCACCAGAATGCTGGTCGATGCCGTGTAGCCCTTGGGCCATTGCACTCCTATCACCAACATCGCGGCGTTCACAATTACGAATATCCCCACAACCAGTCGTCGCGAATAGAACGACTCGTGAATGAGCACTTTTGCGATTTGCTCCGGGTGCAATTGCATCGTGCGCCTCCCTGCGAAATGCGGTGCCAAACCGCTCGGCTAGAACAGTCGCTCTGGAACCGTGATCACATCACCCGGCCTAAGCAATAGATTTGTTTCAAGTCGACCCTTGTTGAGTATGTCGCCAAGCTCGATATCGAACACTTCCGTTTTATCCTTAGCCTTGCGATAGACCTTGGTTCGGTTGGGCGACGCGAAGTCGTTCACTCCACCGGAATCGAGCACAGCATCCAGCACGGTCATTCCTTGACGATGTGGTATCGAACGTGGAGTGCGCACGGCGCCAGTGATGCGCACCCGCGTTAGGTATTCGTGCGATCGCAATTCCGTCACGATTACTGCCACATTGGGTTCGCGAAGGTATGCCGAGAGCTGCTTCTTGATATTCTCAGCCACCTCGGTCGGTGTGCGGCCCCCGGCCTCTACGTCACCGATGAGCGGCATGGATATTTTTCCATCTGGCCGCACCGGCGTGGTCACGGACAGCTCCGGATTGCGCCAGACGGTCACTTGCACCCGATCGTCGGAACCAATGCGGTACTCTGTGATATTTGCCGACGTTGGATCCACAGCCTCACTGGGTAGCGGCACGCTTTCGCAACCAGCCGCGAGCAGGGCTGCCCCGGCAATACTGATCCATCGCAATTTGTTCATCACCACCTCGTGATACGATTCGTTTCTTGCACGGGATTCCTTTGTCGCCCTCGCCCGGGAATAACCTCATTGCGGAACAATCGAATTTCCCGCCCCTCGTCGGCCTCGATGCAAACAATGTGGAAGATGTGCAAGAATCCCACTACGTGTTCTACTCCCCTGCCCGCGCGCACGGACAGCTGTCATGATCGACTATTCGGAATTCTACGCCACTCTCGGAGTAGAGCCTGAGACCGATTGGGAAACGCTGCGCAGGCGCTACAAGCGCCTTATCGGGCAGTGGCACCCGGATCGGTTTTCGGGTGATGCCGCAAGCCGGGCAATCGCCGAAGAGCGCAGCAAGCAGATCACGAAAGCGTACCAAGCTCTGGGAAACTATAGGCGCGCACACGGCGTGCTTCCGCGTGGGACGCCCGCGATGGATGTCCGCGCGCAAGAAGTACGGCGTCGTGCCGATCCGGTCTCCGATCATTTCCCACCCGATGATCGGGCAACGACGGGCACGATTCGCGCTACCGATAGCAGCCCTCCGAAGCGCAGTCTGGGGCATCGTCGTATTGCGCTTGCGCTTTTCATCCTTGTCCCGGCGCTCTATCTCGCCGATCGCTACACCGGCCCGACACCGCCGGGTAAAACCCAATCGATCGAAAACCCCAACCCTCCCGGTCTGGCGAAACAAGCACCCACTGAGAATCCCCGTAGCGAGCCCACTTGGATTTGGATGGGCCTCACGGTCGGCGAGGTCTACAACGTTCAGGGTTTGCCGACTTCCACTGAGGGCGAGATTTGGCATTATGGCAAGTCACAGATCCGATTTGCACAAGGGAAAGTGATTTCCTGGAATCAGCATCCTGACAATCCATTGCGAATCGCCCGCGACCAACTCGTTCAGTTGCATCACGGGAATTTTGAGATCGGGTCCACTAAGGACGAAGTCGTGGCGGTCCAGGGAACGCCCGTTATCGAAACCGATACTGTCTGGGACTACGGGCTGTCTCGGATTCATTTCAAGAACAACAGAGTCACTCACTGGGAGGAGTCGCCGATGCAGCCTCTGCGCGTAGCCCATTAGCCACTTGCTTCTCGGGTATCCACGCACTTGCCTCGCCGCTGCGCGCCTTACGTAGGCCCGACGACTCGATGAAGACCCGCACCTAGTGGGCGCTATCATGGCCGAACAAGACAACTTGTGCCGTCTGAAGGAGAATAATGAGATCCAGAAATAGCGACTGGTTCTTCACATAATAAAGATCGAACTGCAACTTCCGCACGGCATCATCGACCGAAGCGCCATAGGGATAGCGAATCTGGGCCCAGCCGGTTATCCCCGGCTTGACCGAGTGCCTGGTCACGTAGAAAGGCACTTTCCGGCTAAGCTCGCTCACGAAGGGTGGGCGCTCTGGACGCGGGCCGACAAAGCTCATGTCACCGCGCATGACGTTGATGAGCTGCGGGAGCTCATCTATACGGGTGACTCTGAGGTATTTCCCTACTCGCGTAATGCGATCATCGTTTTTCTTCGCCCATCGCGCGACACCGTCCTTTTCGGCGTCGACGCGCATGCTGCGGAACTTGAGGATTTCAAATACCCGGCCGGATTCACCGACCCGCTTCTGGCGATACAGAATCGGCCAGCCGGTTTCAAACCAGATCGCGACCGCGGCCGTCAGCGCTATCGGAAGGGTAACCGCCAGCAACAGACTGCTGACGCAAATATCGAAAAAACGCTTCAAGATCTTCTGCAAACCGCTGTTGGAAAATCCCTCCGAGAACACCATCCAGCTAGCGCTGAGCGAATTGAGCTGGACATGCCCGGTCTCGCGCTCGAAGAACGTCGCCAAATCCACGATGCTAAGGCCGTCAAGTTTGCATTCGAGCAACTTCGACATGGGAAAATATCCGTTGCGCCGGTCCCTTACTCCCACCACGACCTCATCGACACGATGACGCTCAACGAGAGCGCGCAGAGCCGTGCAGTCGCCGAGCAGCTTGCCCTTGTCTAAGCTCGTCTGACCGTCTCCGCATTGCACGAATCCTACCAAGTGAAAACCTGCGGCCGGGCCGAGCTTGTCCAATAACGCTTCGACAGCTCCCGCCCGGGAACCGCTTCCGAGCACGAGGACGCGACGCTTCAGCGCCTCGTGGCCAACTACTCGGAAGAACACTTCCCGCGCCAAGGCGGCCAGGATGAAGGAAAAGAGCAAGCTCAGGGCCATCACGGCGCGCCCCAAGACGCTCGTGGGAATGACGTAGAAGATGATTACCATCACCACCGCGCTGGCCGGGAAGCTCGCAAGAAAACGAGCGTGGTACTCGCGGTCCTTCTTATGCAGCGCCGAGCCGTACAAGCCAAACGCAGTCATGATTCCCAGCATAACGACTGCGTAGAGAAGCGCACGGGGAAAGAGCGAGGTCGGGGATCCCTCGATGTACAATTGAAAGCCGAAACCCAGGAAGCGCAGGGTTACAGCTAAGTAGACGGCTCCCACGTGGATTGCCGCCTCCGCCAGCATGAGCAGCAATAGCGGCAGCGACACATAGTGGCCGAAAATCCGAACGCTCACCTACCCTCCCAACGTGTCCAACCCAACGACCAGCATCCTTCTTGCTTGTCCCTAACCAGCAAGTTTGGGACAGCGTGTTACGCTTGTTATATTGACAGGCCGATGCTAGGCAATCTGGCCTATTTCCGCAATAAGGGGAGACCCTGGCGACTGTGTAATAGTTCCGTTTGGCCTATGCTCGAGGTGCATAAGCAATTCCTTATTTGTCCTGGTTTCCCCCGACTCTAACGCACTGATCGTGCCACGCAAAAGACCCTTCCGGCGATCCCCCAAACGACAGGCAATCGATGCCGATTCGACCGCCCTCAACCCGTTTCCCTAACGAATTCAAGGCCTGCGAAGGCACAATTTCCCTCAAGATCTACCGAACGCGCGAACGCGGACCGCTTGTTCTTAGGGCTGGCTGACAAGGTTTCGGCAATCGACCGGGAAACCCGACAAGCTGATGCCGTCTGGTCCTCGGAGAACCGCTGACAGGTTAATCCTGACACACGCAAAGCCAAGCTGGCGGAGAGGGTGTCCCTAGACTAACTATCCAGCGCAGTCCAACGAAGTCCTAAGTTTGACTGGCACCGTCTGGCGTGACAAAAGAATGGCGGACTGTCACTCCAAGCTAATGCAAGACGGTCCATTGAAATCCGCCTTCCATGTATGGGTAGAAATATGGGTACACGCCAACTAAACAGACTTACCGCCAAAGCAGTATCAAACAAGCAGAAGCCCGGCCTCTATTGCGACGGAGGTGGGCTTTATCTCCAAGTCGCGCAGTCGGGAAGCAAGTCCTGGATATTCCGCTATCGCTCTCCCCTCACCCAGAAGCTGCGAGACATGGGACTAGGCGCGGTTCACTCCGTGGGGCTAGCCGAAGCCAGGGACAAGGCAGCAACGCAACGTAGCTTCATCCTGAGCGGAATGGACCCCATTGAAGTGCGGGAAGGGGAAAACCGCAAGCGAGCGCTTGAGGCTGCCAAGGCCATCACCTTCTCCCAGTGTGCCGCGTCATACATCGAATCTCACAGACCCGGCTGGCGTAACGAGAAGCACGGGGACCAATGGGAAAACACCATCAAGACCTATTGCGAGCCTGTAATCGGCTCCCTACCCGTCCAGGACGTGGATACCGGGCTAGTCCTCAAGATTCTTGAGCCGATCTGGGCGAGCAAACCGGAGACCGCGAGCCGACTCCGGGGGCGGATCGAGAACATCATCGACTGGGCAACAGCCCGAGGCTACCGATCCGGGGAGAATCCAGCCCGGTGGAAGGGAAACCTAAAGCAGTTACTTCCGACGTTGGCGAAGAAGGATCGGGTTGAGCATCACAAGGCAATGCCCTTTTCCGAGGTTGGCGAATTCGTGCGGAAGCTAAGGGAAATGTCCGGGGTAGCTGCGCGTTGTCTGGAGTTCACCATTTTGACCACTGCAAGGACAAGCGAAGCAGTTGAGGGAAAGCCGGAGGAATTCGACCTTGCTAACGCGACTTGGACAGTACCCGCATCGAGAATGAAGGCGAAGAAAGAGCATCGCGTGCCGCTTTCCCCGAGAGCCGTGGAAATCGTGCGGGAAATGCTCGACCTGAAAGGAAACTATCTGTTCCCCGGTGCCAAGCAGGGCAAACCCATGAGCAACATGGCTATGCTGAAACTCCTGGAGCGCATGGGACTAGACGTAACGACTCACGGCTTTCGCTCCTCCTTCCGGGATTGGGCGGCAGAGCGCACGCACTTTCCGCACGAAGTCTGCGAAATGGCATTGGCGCACACAATTCAGAACGCTGCCGAGGCTTCGTACAGGCGCGGCGATCTTTTCGAGAAGCGCAGGAAACTAATGGATGCCTGGGCTGAGTTTCTGAGCATCCCGTCCCAAGAATGCGCCGTCATCCCTATGAGGAATGCGGCGTAGTGTCGCAAGCGTTTGCCATTTACAACACGGCGCGTAGGAAGTTCGCGCCTCTAGGGTACTAGGAACAGTGAGCGACCTTGGACTCCGACTCTACCCGGGTAGGTCCGCATAGTTCGGCAAGAGTGGCGACTAAGCGTTGGGCCAATAGCTCGTCATTGTCATGTGAAATTTCGCCGCAAGTGCAGCAAGAGCCCTGAATTTACCTGAGAAGCCGTCTATATCTCCACTGGTATATCTGTAATCAATTCCCATCACGGATGAAATGTCTTCACCAGGCGCAGTATGGTCCCTCATAACAAAAGCAGTAGTCTTGGTACTGTTGTACTGGGGAGGAACCAGAAATGTTCCACGATCATTTCCGTCCATCATGAAAGAGGTTACGTAACCATGCGCTATGTTGTTTCTTATCGCAGAGGCTTTCTGAAAATGCTCCATGACTAACTTGAATAACTTGCGGTCATCCGACGAAACTTTTCTGAACCTGAAAAACAATTCCGCGACCGCTTCGAGCATCTCTCTGCGTGCCCTGTTTCCAACTATTATTCCGTACGCCCTTTGAGCGCCCCAATGTTCCGCGCTGAGAAAGCTAGAAAAGATACTCGCAAACTCGCCTTCGACCGTTTCCCATGAGCTTAGTGCTTTCCCAACAGCCAGGAATATTGGATCGGCACTGGCATCACCCTTGGGCTTCGGCGTGTACTTCCAGCACTCTCCAGGAGGTGGAAGGTCGCTCACTAAGGCCTCGGTGATCTACCGAAAATAAGGTGGTGCGAGCTATGGATTTCGCCCGCGTCATAGATGGTCCGGGTTTCCTCAGTAGTCTCTAGACGCTCGCGCTCGGGGTAGCGTTCGGCTGCTTCTTCTTCGGTCAGCTTGTAGCGCGTCAGATATCGACGCCCTGTGATCGGGTCCTTTACGCGGTACTGACAAACCTTAACCGTTCTCAAGAAAGTCTCCCGGCACCTACCAGTTACAGGTCTTTCGCTCTTTTCTTTCGCCCCTCTTCCGATCTGCGGGCGATCTCTTTCTCTATTGATTTTAGCCATAGCGTGACGGACGAGACTTCTAGATTTGTCGTGAACCGTTTCGCCGTTACCTGCGAAACGCCGTTGTCCCAGAGAATCTCACGATTGCTGAATCTCGCGCCAAAACGGTTCGTCACGATCGAAGTTTCCGTTTTCTTTGGTACCCCATATTTGTCTCGGAGCGCAGTCTCCACAGCATCGAAATCAGCCGAAGGGAACCTTACATGTATGGAACCGAGACGGCCCGACAAAAAGTTAAGATCAAGGCTTTCCGCCTTCACTTCCGCTAAGGTTATAAAGGTACCTGGCTTAAGCGTGCAGGTGTCGTCGAAATCCGGTAGTTCAGATTTCCCACATTCATATTGGGTTCCTGCTTGAACTGCCGCAAGGGGAGAGCCGAGACGGAGCCCCTTGAAATCGTAGGGGGTTTGACCAAATGCCGTAGACCAAAAGAGCGAAATTCCCGCGAACAATAGCAATTTCATTTCGAGAGCGTTGGCAAACGACAATGCTGCTTGAGCAGAGGTAAGTGACGATCCAGGCCTGCAACATCGAATTCGGCAATTTGAGTGCCGCCTTGAAATCGCTTGAACTCAATGAGTACCCGTTGAGCCTTTAGTAGGTGGTCGAAGTGTTCCTGCGCGTATGCAAAGAAGATCGCCTGAGAATTCGTCGAGAGGTCACCCAATAGGCTTTCGGCGGGAGCGCTGTCGTATCGAATGCGCCCTGGGATGTGCGTTGCGGCATCGCGGGTAAGTAAGGTACCCGCGCTCAAGTAGATCTGGAGATCCCCCACGGAGCATGTAATAAAGAGGATCGGCGTGATCTGTCGCAGCTTTTCCCTCAGAGGATCTTTCTTAGCGAGGGCCATGACTGTTAGTTTTTCCTTGTCGTCCATCGGGGAACGGTCGACCAAGGTAGTCCATGCGGCGTTCGCCGATCCTGAGGTTAGGAAGAGAGCGCAGGCTGTGATTAGCTGGCGCTGGCCTAGGCCATTCATGGAATCCCCCAAGGTGTGATTCGTCAGTTTCCAATGCCATATTTTTCTCTCAGCGATCTAGTGACAAACTGAGCATCAAAAACGAGACCAGCGATTGCCGGCTTTTCTTTGAAACAAACAATCGTATTTGTTGTACTTGGTTTTCTAATTATGAAAGTCTGGCCGCCATATGTGGTGGTGTTGGCCGAAAAGTTAGCGGAATTGCCGTACACGATAGCATTTCCAGCTGTGTAGGATTGCGTTGGTGTCGTGTACGCGGAAAGCGAAGTGTCGTTTGCAGACTCTGCTACTACAAAATATCGAAAGCCGTTCGCCGTTGCGACTTCAGCCGAGCGAAGTAGCGCGAAGTCCGCTGCGCGCTCGCCACGAGTGTATCCGTTCCCCCGGAACGAGACGCGAAATATGTTTTCGCCAAGCTGAGTTTCAGTGTAGCCGCCACCAAACCCGCTACGTTGATACGAAGTGGCGCAACCGGACAGTAGTGCACCCAAAATAAGAAGTGGTAGTAGCTTTGCCATGATCCCCCCTGGCGCATAGATGCACTGGCTCTGCAATCCCGGTGCGCCTGAAGCTTGCCCATCCTACTCTCATGGCGGTTTCCCTTAAAAACGGGCAAGAATGCGAGTACTGGGCGGTTCCCGCTCCCCCACCGGTGAGCACAAGGAGGTGCACATGGCGCGAAAGACGGTTAAGTACACCGGTCGGCTCGGGAAGCCAATGCTCCGCAGCGAGCTGGACGCCGTGTCCGCGGCGGCTCTAACGCCGGCCAGAGGGTTGGGGGCGCACGACGCCGCGATTGCAAAGTGGCTGGCCAATCGGGAACACGCGCTGCTGCTAGAACTGCTGACCTACTACAACATCGCGCCCGACGACAATCTCAAATGGTTTCAACTCGCTCAAAAGCTTGCATCCGCTCATGTGCCCGCTTTTCGATTCGCTTCCCGCGTCGGTCGCCCTCGAAAGATCAAGAAAGCACAATCTCTAGCCGATATCCTCGACAGTATTCAACCTAAACCCAAGGGCAAACTGGGCCGAAAACAAAAATACACAGAAGGCCATTACCGACAATTGTTGAAGTCAGTTCGAGAAGTCTGCTTGGCGGAGGGGTTCAAGGGACACGGCGCGGTCACGAAAGCGCTTACTAAATTGATCTCCGACGATGCACGCAGAAATGGCCTATCCGTGTCACAGGAGATTCGAAAAACCCTGAATTTCTTCCGAAGGCGGTATTCCGAGGCCAAGAAAAAGTTTCCGGAATTGGCCTAGAAATACCTCGCCGAATTGTTCCTCTTTTTTTGGAATACCAGTCGTGTCCAAATAGCGTCATCGGCCCTTGTCGGCCTCCCTAAATAGGCAACAGATGACGCAGGCCATCCTCAGACTTCCCGCAGTCCGCGCTCGCACAGGACTCTCCAGAAGCACAATCTACCTTCAGATTTCTCGCAACGAGTTTCCTAAACCATGCCCGCTAGGCACCCGCGCCGTAGGGTGGCTAGCGGAAGAGATCGACGCCTGGATTAAGGCGCGCGTCAAGGCGCGAAACAACAATGAATGCGCCTCTCTGACTGTCGGCCTTGGGACATTCGGTACTCGATCCAACAAGCCAAGGCCTGAGCAACGGACATGAAGGCTGTGACCCCATCGCATTTGAAGAGGCCGAGACCTGCTTACCTAACGTTCGCAGCGGACTGGATCGCGGACGAGACCTATGCGGCAGCGTCGGCTAGCGAGCGCGGCCTCCTGTTTTCCCTACTCAATCGATGCTGGATAAGTAAGAGTGTTCCAGCTGATGCACGTCTAATGGCTAAGCTGTTGCAGCTATCAGAGGACGAAACGGCTGCTGCCGCTTGCTCTAGGCTTATTACCGCGCATTTTCGTCCGATGGAGTCCGATCCTAGCAGGCTTGTATGCCCGGAATTGGACCGACAGCAATCAGAGAATGCCGAGTACCGTCGTCGAGTGTCAGAGGGCGGCCGACTAGGAGGAACACGGACTCAAGCCAAATATCGAGAATCAAGGCAGGCTTCAAGCTTAGCTTCAACCCTAGCTAAAGCCCCTGAGATGAGAAGAGATGAGATGAGAAGAGACGAGCTTAGCAAGAAGGACAGTTCTGCACTTGCACCCAATCAACAGGAATGGGCCAACGAATATACCGCAGAGGAGCGGGCGGAAGCTTACCGTCGAGAATCACGAGGACACTAGCAGCGCAATTTGACTGCACTCCATGACACGCGCGCGATGTCTCACGGAAGCCAATGCCCGGAACCCCACTAAAAAACCTATTCCCTGCCGGTCTATGCGGTGCTCGAAACCGGCGCGGCGAGTCTTGCAAGGTCCGCCTAGAGGTATTCAAGTGCAAGAACGGCCACTGGCGCTGCCGGTGGCATGGTGGACTCTCTACCGGGCCCAAGACTCCCGAGGGCAAGGAACGGGCGCTAAGGGCTCTACGTGAAGGCTGGCTGCGCT
>Ga0307469_10000006_pt1 | contig 207737 bp, 209 predicted proteins | sample atmos_gasesAM2C__FD_203084 | JGI IMG/M metagenome (GOLD analysis project Ga0307469, IMG submission 203084) | Hardwood forest soil microbial communities from Morgan-Monroe State Forest, Indiana, United States - atmos_gasesAM2C_515 | ecosystem: Environmental > Terrestrial > Soil > Temperate... | reverse complement strand
CCTTGACGAACACCGTCGGCGCCACGTCGGGGCCGCCGGTCGGGTTGACGTCGGTTCCCTTGTAGACGCCGTTGTTGTTCATGATCACGATGCACACCGGCAGGTTGTAGCGGCAGATGGTCTCGACCTCCATGCCCGAGAACCCGAAGGCGCTGTCGCCTTCGATCGCGATCACCTGCTGCTTGGTGACCACGGCGGCGGCGACGCAGTAGCCCATGCCGACTCCCATGATGCCCCAGGTTCCGACGTCGATGCGCTTCCTCGGCTTGTACACGTCGACGATGGAGCGCGTGAAGTCGAGCGCGTTGGCGCCCTCGTTGACGAACATTGCGTCCGGGTTGGCTTTTACGACATCGCGCACGACGTTCAGCGCGCTATGGAAGTTCATCGGCGTCGGATTCTTGGCGAGCGTCTCGGCCATCTTGGCGACGTTGGTCGTCTTCTTCTCGTTGATGGCGTTCAGCCAGTCGGCCGGCGGCTTCGCCCAACCGGATTTTATTTCGGACAAGAAAGCGGAAACGCAGGAGCCGATGTCGCCGACCACCGGCGCATCGATGCGCACGTTGCTGTCGGCCTCCTGCGGGGAGATGTCAATCTGGATGAATTTCTGGCCGCCCCAGTCCTTGTGGCCCTTGCCGCCCCAGGTCTTGCCCTTGCCGTGCGACAGCAGCCAGTTGAGGCGCGCGCCGATCAGCATCACCACGTCGGCGGCCGGCAGCACGAACGAGCGCGCGGCGGAGGCGCATTGCTCGTGGGTGTCGGGCAGCAGGCCCTTCGCCATCGACATCGGCAGGTACGGAATGCCGGTCTTCTCGATCAGGGAGTTGATGTCCGCGTCGGCCTGCGCGTACGCCGCACCCTTGCCGAGGATGATGAGCGGCTTCTTCGATCCCTTCAGCAGATCGAGAGCGCGCTTCACTGCGTCCGGCGCTGGAATCTGACGGGGCGCGGCGTCGACGACCTTGATCAGCGACTTGCGGCCCGCGTCCGCGTCGATGCTTTGCGCGAAGAGCTTGGCGGGCAGGTCGAGGTAGACGCCGCCCGGGCGGCCCGACACGGCCGCGCGGATGGCGCGCGCGATGCCTACGCCGATGTCTTCGGCGTGCAGCACGCGGAACGCGGCCTTCGCGACCGGCTTGGCGATAGCGAGCTGGTCCATCTCCTCGTAGTCGCCCTGCTGGAGATCGACGATTTCCCGCTCGCTGGAGCCGCTGATGAGGATCATCGGGAAGCAGTTGACGGTGGCGTGCGCGAGCGCGTTGAGGCCGTTCAGGAACCCCGGCGCCGACACGGTGAGACAGATGCCGGGCTTCTGCGTCAGGAAGCCGGCGATCGAGGCGGCGTAGCCCGCGCTCTGCTCGTGCCGGAAGGACAGCACCCGCAGGCCCGCGGCCTGCGCGCGGCGCGTCAGGTCGGTGATCGGAATGCCCGGCAGCCCGTAGATCGTGTCGAGCCCGTTCAGCTTGAGCGCATCGATCACCAGCTGAAATCCGTCGGTCTGAGCTTGTGCCTCGGTCATCGTGCCGGCAGTGGCGACTTGCGGTTCGACGGTGCCCATAACGGCCTCCTTGCGTTGGTCAGACCGCACGCTGCGGTCTCCAAGTTCGAAACCTGAAAAGTCTAAGGTCGTACTGCGGCCTCAACCTTGACTGTAGTCAATAAATCCCGCTTAATTGCCCGTTCACGTCGGCGCGCGGTCCATGTCGGCCATCCTCAATCACCCCCAACGCAACACGATTCGGCTTCAGCTCAAGCAGAACCTGATGCTGCGCGAAATGCCGGTGCCCGCCTGGGAGGACCTCGAGCCGCAGCTGGAGATCGCCGAGTATCGCAAGGGCGAGCCGCTGGTGCGCCAGGGCAGCACGAACATGGAGCAGTTCTTCATCCTCGAAGGTATCCTCAAGCGCGTGGTCAGCAATCCGCAGGGAAAGGAGATGATCCTGCGCTTTGCGGCGGAGACCGACATGGACACGTCTTATGCCGCGTGGCGCATGAAGACTCCCATCCCCTACAGCATCGCCGCGGTCACCAAGGTCAGAGTCGCGCGTCTGTCCATGCCTCATTGGGTCGAATTCCTCGAGCGCCACAACGAGGTGAAGTCCCGATTCGAGCACGAAGTCATGCGCCTCATGTCGGAGGTGATGGCGCATACCATCACGCTGCACCTGCTCGACGCGCCCGGGCGCCTCGCCCGCTTCATGCGCAAGCATCAGGACCTGCTCGGCCGCATCCCCAAGAAGGAGCTGGCCTCCTACCTCAATCTCACTCCGGAGACGCTGTCCCGCCTCAGGCAGCGAGCCGCCTGAGCCGCGCCGGCTTCAGCGCTTTCCGAGCACGGCGCGCCAGAGCCCTCTGAGCATCGGCCAGAACAGCAGAATCAGGGCGAGGCCCGTCAAGCTTCCTACCAGCCCGTTCGAGAAAAAGACGGTGAGATCGCCTTGCGAACCCTTGATCGCGTTGCGGAAGTTCTCTTCGGCGCGGTCGCCGAGCACGAGCGCGAGCACCATCGGCGCGAGCGGATAGCCGAGCTTCTTGAAGGCGTAGCCGACGACGCCGAAAATGACCATCAGATAGACGTCGAACATCGAGTTGTGCACGGTGTACGCGCCGATCGCGCAGATCACGATGATGACCGGCGCGATGATCGAGAATGGAATGCGCAGAATCGCCGCAAACAGCGGAACGCAGGTGAGCACGACGATCAGTCCGGCGATGTTGCCGAGGTACATGCTGGCGATAAGGCCCCACACGAAATCCGGTTTTTCGACGAACAGCAGCGGTCCGGGCTGCAGCCCCCAGATCAACAGACCTCCCAGCAGCACCGCCGCGGTAGGTGAACCGGGAACGCCGAGCGTGATCATCGGCAGCAGCGCGGAAGTCCCGGCCGCGTGAGCAGCCGTCTCCGGCGCGACCACGCCTTCGACCACGCCGTTGCCGAAATCCTTGCCGTCCTTGGAAAGGCGCCGCGCGAGGCCGTAGCTCATGAAGGAGGCGGGCGTCGCCCCGCCGGGCACGATCCCCATGAAGCAGCCGACCGCGGCGCTGCGCAGCGAGGTCGCCCAGTAGCGCGGCAGTTCCTTCCATGTCTCCAGGACGACTTTCATGTTGATTTTGGCGCTCGCCCCCTTGAACGCAAGGCCCTCCTCCAGCGTCTCCAGTATTTCGCCGATGCCGAACAGGCCGATCACCGCGATCAGGAAATCGAACCCCTTGAGCAGCGACGTGAATCCGAACGTGAGGCGCAGCGTCCCGGTGACGCTGTCCAGGCCGACCGCGGCGAGCGCGAACCCTATCATCATGGAAGCGACCGTCTTCGCTGCATTGCCGCCGCTCATGCCGACGAACGCGCAGAAGGTGAGCAGGTACACCGAGAAGAATTCCGGCGGGCCGAACTTGAGGGCGAAGCCCGCCACCACCGGCGAGAGGAACGTGATCATGACCACCGCGATCAGCGCTCCGAAGAACGAGGAGGTGAAGGCCGCGGTCAGCGCGCTGCCCGCGCGCCCGCGCTGGGCGAGGGGGTGTCCGTCGAACGTGGTCGCCACCGACCAGGGCTCGCCGGGAATGTTGAACAGGATCGAAGTGATGGCGCCGCCGAAGAGAGCTCCCCAGTAGATGCAAGACAGCAGGATGATGGCCGAGGTGGTGCCGCCGGGCTGCTGCGCCATGGAAAACGTGAGCGGCAGCAGGATGGCCACGCCGTTCGCTCCACCCAGCCCGGGAAGGACTCCGATGATGATGCCTAGAATCACTCCGACGAACATCAGCAGGAGGTTGAACGGGGACAGGGCGACCCCGAATCCCTGCATCAGTGCGTTGATTTCCTCCACTCAGCCTCCCTTTACCGGCGCGAGCACCGATTAGCTAATCCGCCGGCAGGGCTCAATTGAGTCCCAACGCAGCCTCGAGCGGCCCTTTGGGAAGAGGCACCGAGAACCATGTTTCGAAGATCAGAAAGAAGGCGACGCTCACGCCGACGGAAACCGGCACCGTCTTGATCCAGGAGTACTTGCCCAGCTGCCACATGAAATACGCGATATACAAGGTCGACGCGACGTAGAAGCCCAGGTAGGCGATCAGCGAGACGTAGACGACGGTCGGCACGAGTACGATGAGGATTTTCTTCAGCTCCTCGCGCGACACGAACGACTCCTCGGCGAGGGAGGGGTTGCGCCAGGCGCGCACGAGGATCGCCGCGCTCGAAATGCAGATCAGCAAGCCGACGTAGAAGGGAAAATACCCGGGCTGAGGCCCGTCGTCCCCCCACCTCGCTCCCAGCCGATAGCTGTCGATCACCACGATCAGGCCGAAGAGCAAGATGACGAGGGCGACGCCGATTTCCACCGCCCGGGTGGACGCCGCTGAACGATCCGTCCCGCCTTCCACTGCCCTCGCCTCCTCGATCCACCCACCGGCCCATCGGCGCGCGGGCGTGCCCCGCGCGACCGCAAAAAACCTACTTCGCGAGGAATCCCGCTTCCTTCATGAGCAGGATGTGCCGCGCTTCCTCGCGCGCCACCCAGGCCTCATAGTCCTTGCCGTTCAGGGTCGTCTGATTGAACGCGCCCTGCTCGAGAAAATCCTTCCACTCGGGCGTTTCCCGCACCTTCTTCAGAAGGTCCACGTAATACTGCACTTGATCCGCGGTCACGCCGCCCGCCATGAAGATGCCGCGCAGCATGAGATACTCGACTTCGAGCCCCATCTCCCTGCACGTCGGGATGTCGTACCACGACATCGTCTTGGTGATCTTGGTCTTGTAGGGCATGCGCTTGGCGTCGAACACGCATAGCGGCCGCAGGGTCCCTGCCCGCCACTGCGCCACGGCCTCGATCGGGTTGTTGACGGTGGAATCGACGTGCTTGCCTACGAGCTGCACGGCCACTTCGCCGCCGCCTCTATAGGAGATGTAGGTGAATTTCGCGCCGGTCTGCTTTTCGATCGCGACCGTGATGATCTGATCCTCTTGTTTGGAGCCGGTTCCGCCCATCTTGAACTTGCCGCCCCCTGCCGTGACCGCGGCGAGATACTCCTTCGGGGTCTTGTAGGGCGTTTCGGCGTTGACCCATAGGACGAAATTGTCGAGCGCCATCATCTGAACCGGCGTCAGGTCGCGCCAATTGAAGGGCGTATGGGTCGCGAGCGGCGTGGTGAACAGGTTCGACAGGGTGATGATCAGCTTGTTCGGGTCGCCTTTCGATTCCTTGACGTCGAGGAACCCCTCCGCGCCCGCGCCGCCCGCCTTGTTGATGACGACCATGGGCTGCTTCATCAGCTTGTGCTTGGCGGCGATACCCTGGATGAACCGCGCCATCTGGTCGGCGCCGCCGCCGGTTCCGGCAGGAACGATGAATTCCACGGTCTTGGTGGGCTCCCAAGCCGCAAGCGCCGTCTGAGAAAAGCCCGCGGCCGCGGCGGCACCCAAAGCCAGGGCCTTCCAGCACACCATCCGATCGATGTCGAACTGCATGACTCCTCCTTTAGAACTGTCCCCTGCTCCCTGGCGCCCGTCTTGCATACGGACCCGGCATTATATTGCGCGATCTCGTGCGGCGATTATTACCAGAAAGGCCGGTGACACCCTTGACTGGAATCAAGTCCGCGCGCGCTCCTAGGCTTGTTCCTTACCGGTCGCGTGCCCGCGCCCGGCCAGCCACTTGCCCGCCGCGATGACCAGGGCGGCGCCTATCAGGCCGGCTACCGACAATTCAAACTTGGCGCCGAAGACGGTGAAGAGCTCGAAGTCGATCATCCAATGGGCGTTCAGCTTGAACCACTCGATCACCACAGGGTCGGTCACCAGCATCTCTCCAGCCACGTAGCCGATCAGCGCGGCTCCGATCGTGATGATCACGGGATACTTGTCCATCAGCTTCATCAGCATGGTCGCGCCGTAGACCACCAGCGGAATGCTGATCAGCAGGCCGAGCACGAGCAGCACGATGCTGCCCTTCGCCACCGCAGCCACCGCGATGACGTTGTCCAGGCTCATCACCAGGTCGGCGATCAGGATGGTCTTGATCGCGCCGAACAGATGCGAGCTGGTCGCGACGTCGCCGTCGTCGTCGCCTTCGGGCACGAGCAGCTTCACCGCGATCCAGAACAGGAGCAGGCCGCCGATGAGCTTGAGATACGGAAGCTTGAGCAGCTCGACCGCGACGATCGTGAGCACGATCCGCAGCACGACCGCGGCTGCCGCCCCCCAGAATACCGCCAGCTTTTGCTGGTGCGGCGGCAGCGAGCGCGCCGCCAGGGCGATCACCACCGCGTTGTCTCCCGACAGGATGATGTTGACCCAGATGATCGCTCCGAGCCCGAGCCAGAATTGCGAGGTAATCAGTTCTTGCATGCTTCAGCCTCCCCTCGGACCGGTTCCGTTCAAAACAGCCCCACGACCTTCCCGTCGACCAGGTCGATCTTGACCGCCGAGGGCACCTTGGGCAACCCGGGCATGGTCATGATGTCGCCGCAGATCATGACGACGAATTCCGCCCCCGCCGCGAGGCGCACCTCGCGCACGTTTACGACGTGATTCGCCGGCGCCGCGCGCAGCTGAGGATCGGTCGAGAACGAATACTGGGTCTTGGCCACGCACACCGGGTAGTGTCCGTAGCCGTCCTCCTGCAGCTTCTTGATCTGGCCGCGGACCTTGGCGTCCGCGGTGACCTCGCTCGCGCGGTAGATCTTCTTCGCGATCTTGTTGATCTTGTCCCAGAGCGTGTCCTTCTCCTCGTAGACGAACTGGAAGCCGTTCTTCTGCTCGCACAGGTCGACGACGATGCGGGCGAGCTCTGCCGCGCCCTTGCCGCCGTCGCCCCAGTGCGTGGCGAGAACCACCTTCGCGCCGAGCTTCTCGATCCTCGACTTGAGGAGGTCGAGCTCCTTGGGCGTATCGTGATTGAAACGGTTGATCGAGACCACGCAGGGAATGCCGTAGTTCTTCTGCACGTTTTCGACGTGCCGCTCGAGGTTGGTGATGCCTTTCTCCAGCGCCTCCAGGTTTTCCTGCGTAATGGTCTTGAGATCCGCGCCGCCGTGATATTTCATCGCGCGGACGGTCGCGACGATCACCGCGGCGGAGGGGCGAAGCCCCGACTTGCGGCACTTGATGTCGACGAATTTCTCGGCGCCCAGATCGGCGCCGAAGCCCGCTTCGGTCACGACGTAGTCGACGAGCTTCATCGCGGATTTCGTGGCGATCACGGAATTGCAGCCGTGGGCGATGTTGGCGAACGGCCCGCCGTGGATGAAGGCCGGATTGTTCTCGAGCGTCTGCACCAGGTTCGGCTTGATCGCATCCTTCAGGAGCACGGTCATCGCGCCGTGCGCCTGGAGATCGCGGGCGAGCACCGGCCTCTGGTCGCGCGTGTAGCCGACCACGATCCTGCCGAGGCGCTCCTTGAGATCGTCGAGCGAGGTGGACAAGCAGAAGATCGCCATCACCTCGGAGGCGACCACGATATCGAACCCGTCCTGGCGCGGGTAGCCGTTGCCCGGGCCGCCCAGGCTCACGACGATGTCGCGCAGCGCGCGGTCGTTCATGTCGACAACGCGCCTCCAGGCGATGCGGCGCACGTCGATCCCCAGCTCGTTCCCGTGATGGATGTGGTTGTCGAGCATCGCCGCGAGCAGGTTGTTCGCGAGCGCGATCGCGTTGAAGTCGCCGGTGAAGTGCAGGTTGATGTCCTCCATCGGCACAACCTGCGCGTAGCCGCCGCCGGCGGCGCCGCCCTTCATCCCGAACACCGGCCCGAGCGAGGGCTCGCGCAGGCAGATCATCGCCTTCTTGCCGATGTGGTTGAGCGCATCGCCCAGCCCCACCGTGGTGGTCGTCTTGCCCTCGCCCGCGGGCGTGGGCGTCATCGCCGTCACCAGGACCAGCTTTGCGTTGGGCCTAGTCTTCAGGCTGTCGAGATACTCGAGCGAGACCTTGGCCTTGTAGTGCCCGTAAGGTTCGAGGTGCTCTTCGGGGATGCCGAGCTTGGCAAGCGCTATCTTGGAAATGCGCTCGAGCTTGGCTTTCTGCGCGATTTCGATATCGGAGGCCATCTACTGGTCCTTCTGCTGCGGGACAGCATTGTGTTGATTTTATGGGCGAGACACTATAAGGGTTGCCCGATTGCGCGAACATTGACGGAAATCAAGATACAGGCCGCACGGACCCGCGGCGAGGCGCCGATGGAACAATGTCCCGCGCCGCCGTGTTCGCTACGGTCGGGTATGATGAAAATCCGAGTCGTTTCTTCCAAGAACAAATCATTCGACTTACAAGAGACTTACAAGAGGAGGTGTGAGATGGTAAAGAAAATTCCTGTTTTGCTGGCTCTCTCCCTGTTCACGTGGGCGCCCGCATGGGCCGACAACGATCACCAGGGGCATTTCCCGCGCGATGCGACCTTCACGACGCTGATCACGACGCCGCTGGTGATCGAAGGCCTGACCGGAGACGGTCAGGGGAATCTGTACACGACCGGTCGCGGTGCAAATCCCGCCTGCCCGGTCTGGCGCATCTCGCTGGCGAGCCCGTCGCTCGTGACCGTGGGCAACGTCCCCGCGCCCTGCAGCCCGTCCGGGATCGCGTTCGACGCGAAAGGTGACCTGTTCGTCGCCGACAACGACAAGGTCTGGACATTTACGCCGAACGCGGGTACCCCGCCGACCGCGACGATCTACGCGACCGGAGTCCCGGGCACGAACGGACTGGCATTCGACCGCGATGGAAACCTCTGGACCGGCGACGGCACCACCGGCCAAGGGCGCGTCTGGAAAATCCGGCCCCATACCGGCTCGGCCGCGGGAATCGAGATGTTCCGAGTGCAGCCGATGGCGAACGAAGTCAATCTGGACGCGGACGGGATCGGCGGCGTCGGGCGCGACGCGCGCTCGCTGCCGCTAGGGGCAATTGCGGTGACGCCGACCAGTCGAAACACCGCGAACGCGGGCAATCCTGCGAACGCATCTCAGCCGCTGGTCGCCAACGGCATCGCTTTCAACCACGAGGGCGACATGCTGATCGCCGACACCGCACGCGGTGCGATTTTCAAGGTGGAATTCAACCGCGACGGCAGCATACGCACGCGCAGGGGCTGCGACACCACGTTCACGGCGAACACGCTGTGCCTCGAGAGCACCTTATCGATGCATACGCAACTCGAAGGCGCCGACGGCATCGCCCTGGACGTGGCGGGCAACATCTGGGTGTCGGCGAACGAGCGCAACGCTATCGTGGTCGTGTCGCGCAAAGGCGAGGTCACGGAAGTGTTCCGCAACGATCACGACCCCGACACGCGGCTGCGCAACACGGGACCGCTCGAGTTCCCGACCAGCCCGTTCCTATCGGGCGACAAGTTCTGCACCGCCAACTCGGACGGCAACCGGCGCGACAACGTCCCGAACGCGGCAGGCGAGATCGCGCCCGGAACGGCCAAGCAGGGCAAGATCTCCTGCATGGACCAGCCGCTGAAGATCCCCGGCATGCGCCTGCCGATCTGACCGAAGCGCAACAAATGAAAAAGCCCCGGGGGACCGGGGCTTTTTTTTCGCCCTGTTGCCGATCAGCTCGCCATATCGGCGAGCAGCGTCCCGCCGCCGAAGCTCGAGTGCACGGGCGTCGGCCCGCCCTTCGTCACTTTCACCGCGCAGTACTTGAACTCCGGGATCTTGCCGACAGGATCGAGCTTCGGGTTGGTTAGCATGTTCGCCGCCGCCTCGTAGTAGCAGAACGGGATGAACACCGCGCCAGCCGGTGTGCCGTCATCGGCGCGCGCGTAGAGCGCGATCTTTCCGCGGCGCGATTCCACCGTGACGATGTCCCCGGGCTTGACGCCCACCTTGTCGAGGTCGAGCGGATGGAAGGACGCAACCGGCTCCGGCTCGATGTGATCGAGCACGCTGGCGCGGCGCGTCATCGCGCCGGTGTGCCAGTGCTCGAGCTGGCGGCCCGTGATGAGCACCATCGGGTACTGGTCGTCCGGACGCTCGTCGGCCGAGATCAGGTCGGCGGGGACGAACCTGCCGCGGCCGGTCGTCGTGGGGAAGTGCGTGACGAACACGACGGGCTCGCCCGGGTCGCCTTCCTTCTCGCACGGATAGGTCACCGACGAGTCGCGCTCGAGGCGCTCCCAGGTGATGCCCGCGATCGAGTCCATGCACTGGCGCATTTCATTGAACACTTCGCGCGGGTGCGTGTAGTTCCACGGCAGGCCGATGCGCTTGGCGAGCTCGTTGATGAGCCAGAGATCCTCTTTCGCCTCACCGGGCGGCTCGATCGCCTTCCTGCCGAGCTGCACCATGCGGTCGGTGTTGGTGACCGTGCCGATCTTCTCCGGCCACGCGGTCGCCGGCAGCACCACGTCGGCGAGGTACGCCGTCTCGGTGAGGAAGATGTCCTGCACCACCATGTGGTCGAGCGTGGCGAGCGCCTCGCGGGCGTGGTCGACGTCGGGGTCGGACATCGCCGGATTCTCGCCCATGATGTACATGCCGCGGATCTCGCGCTTTTTCGCGGCGTGGATGGTCTCGACCACGGTGAGGCCGGGCTTGGGATCGAGCTCCATGCCCCACAATTTCTCGAAGCGCGCCTTGGCCTCGGGCGTCGCGACGCGTTGGTAGTCCGGGTAGAACATTGGGATCAGCCCCGAGTCGGACGCTCCCTGCACGTTGTTCTGGCCGCGAAGCGGGTGCAGGCCGGTGCCCGGGCGGCCGATCTGGCCGGTCGACAGGGCGAGCGCGATCAGGCAACGCGCGTTGTCGGTGCCGTGCACGTGCTGCGAAATGCCCATGCCCCACATGATGATCGAGGCTTTCGAGGTCGCGTAGAGGCGCGCGACCTCCCGGATGGTCTGCGCGTCGATGCCGCAGATCGGCGCCATCGCCTCGGGCGAAAACTTCTTCACGTTCTCTGCGAGCGCCTCGTAGCCCGAGGTGCGGTCGCGGACGAAGGCCTCGTTGACCAGGCCCTCCTCGACGATGACGTGCAGCATCGCGTTCAGCAGCGCGACGTCGGTGTCGGCATTGAACTGCAGGTTGTAGGTCGCGTGGCGCGCGAGCTCGCCTTTGCGCGGGTCGGCGACGATGAGCTTCACGCCCGCCTTGGCCGCGTTCTTCATCCACGTCGCGGCAACGGGGTGGTTCACCGTCGGGTTGGCCCCGATCAGGAAGATCACTTCCGCCTTCATCACGTCGCGCACCTGGTTCGAGACCGCGCCCGAGTTGATGCCCTCCATGAGCGCGGCGACCGACGAGGCGTGGCAAAGGCGCGTGCAGTGGTCGACGTTGTTCGAGCCGAACCCGGTGCGAACGAGCTTCTGGAACAGGTAGGCCTCCTCGTTCGTGCCCTTCGCCGAGCCGAAGCCCGCAAGTGCCTTCTTGCCGTGGGTGTCGCGGATGTCTCGCAGGCCCTTCGCGGCGAAGTCGAGCGCCTCTTCCCAGCTCGCCTCGCGGAAAACCGACGCCCAGTTGTCCGGATCGACGACGAAGTCCTTGTGCTTCTTCATGCCGGGCTTGCGGATGAGCGGCTTGGTGAGCCGGTGCCTGTGCTGCACGTAGTCGAATCCGTAGCGCCCCTTCACGCACAGGCGGTTCGAGTTTGCCGGGCCTTCCCTGCCCTGCACCCACAGGATCTTGTTGCCCTTGATGTTGTACGTGAGCAGGCACCCGACGCCGCAGTACGGACAGACAGAATCCACGGTCTTGTCGGCGACGATTTTGCCGACCTCGCGCGCGGGCATCAAAGCGCCTGTCGGGCAGGCCTGCACGCACTCGCCGCAGGCGACGCAGGTGGAGTCGCCCATGGGATCGTCGAGGTCGAACACGATCTTGGAATGCTCGCCGCGGAACGCGTAGCCGATGACGTCGTTCACCTGCTCCTCGCGGCAGGCGCGCAGGCAGCGGGTGCACTGGATACAGGCGTCCAGGTTCACCGCGATCGCCGAGTGGGACAGATCGGCCCTGGGCTGGTGGCGAGACTCAAAGCGCGGCTTGCCGACTTTCAGCTCCTTTGCCCAACGATCGAGCTCCGAATCGAGCGTGTACGATTTCTCCGGGATGTCCGCGAGCAGCAGCTCGAGCACCATCTTCTGGCTGGTCACCGACCGCGGGTTGTCGGTGATGACCTCCATGCCGTCCTTGGGATAGCGGCAGCACGAGGGCGCGAGCACGCGCTCGCCCTTGATCTCGACGACGCAGGCCCGGCAGTTGCCGTCCGGCCGCATACCTTCCTTGTAGCAGAGATGCGGAATCTCGATGCCGTAGTGCTTGGCGGTCTCGATGATGGTCTCATCCGAGCGGCCGACGACCGCCTTGCCGTTCAGCTTGAACTCGACGGGCATCGTTGCCGCTTGGGCGGTGCTTATTCGGTCCATGCCTTGCCTCCGGCCGTCACGCGACCTCGTTCGGGAAGTATTTCATCACAGAAAGCACGGGGTTGGGCGCGGCCTGTCCCAACCCGCATATGGATGCGTCCATCATTGCCTGAGAAAGTTCCTTCAGCAGCGGCTGATCCCACTTCCTCTTCTCGATCAGCTTGAGCGTCTTGGCGGTGCCGACGCGGCAGGGCGTGCACTGGCCGCAGGATTCCTCGGAGAAGAATTTGGTGAGGTTGCGCGCGGCGCTCGTCGCGCGGTCCTGGTCCGAGAGGATCACCACCGCCGCCGAGCCGATGAAGCAGCCGTACTGGTTGAGCGTATCGAAGTCGAGCGGGATGTCCGCCATCGACGCCGGCAGGATGCCGCCGGAGGCGCCGCCGGGCAGATAGCCGTAGAAGCTGTGACCGTCCAGCATGCCGCCGCAGTACTCTGCGATCAGCTCCTTCGCCGTGATTCCGGCGGGCGCGAGATGCACCCCGGGCTTCTTCACCCGGCCGCTCACCGAGAAGGAGCGCAGGCCTTTGCGGCCGTTGCGGCCCTGGGAGGCGAACCAGTCAGCGCCGCGCTCCAGGATCTCGCGCACCCAGTGGAGCGTCTCCATGTTGTGCTCGAGCGTGGGCCGGTCGAACAGCCCCACCTGGGCGACGTAGGGCGGGCGCAGCCGCGGCATGCCGCGCTTGCCTTCGATCGATTCGATCATCGCCGATTCCTCGCCGCAGATGTAGGCGCCCGCTCCGCGGCGGAGATGGATGGCCGGAAGCTTGCACGGCGGATCGGCTTCGAGCGCGGCGATCTCCCTCTCGAGGATCGCACGGCAGCCGTGGTATTCGTCGCGCAGGTAGATGTAGATGTCGGCGATGCCGACCGCCCACGTGGCGATCAGCGCGCCCTCGACGAAGCGGTGCGGATCGCGCTCGAGGTACCAGCGGTCCTTGAACGTTCCGGGCTCGCCCTCGTCGATGTTGATCGCCATGAGCCTCGGCTCGGACTCGGCGGCGACCGACTTCCATTTTCTGCCCGCGGGAAATCCCGCGCCGCCCAGGCCCCGCAGACCCGAGCCCTCCATCACGGCGATCACGTCCTCGCGCTTCCTCTTTCCTTCGACGCAGGACTTGGCTAGCTCGTAACCGCCCTTCGCGCGGTACGCCGCGTAGTCGGTGTAGGGTTGCGGCGGATGCTTCAGTGACTTCGATTTCACGAGCGCGATGATCTTGTCGACGCTTGCGTTAGTGACCGGATTCTGTCCGACTACCGCGGCGGGCGCGGTCTCGCAGCGGCCGATGCAGGGCGCGTGCAGCACGCGCACGCCCTGGCCGAGCATTTTGGGCAGCTTCGCTAGCAGCTCGTTCGCCCCGGCCATCTCGCAGGAGATCGAGTCGCAGACGCGCACCGTGATCGCGGGCGGAATTGCGTCACCCTCCTTCACCACGTCGAAATGGTGGTAGAAGGTCGCGACCTCGTAGACCTCGGTCATCGCGAGCTTCATCTCCGCGGCCAGCGCCACGAGATGCCCGGCCGCGAGGTGGCCGTAGCGATCCTGGATGCGGTGCAGGTACTCGATCAGCAGGTCGCGCCGGCGCGGATCGTCTTTCAGCAGCGCCCGGACCTCGTCGCGGGCCTGCGGATCGACCTGACGGCCCTTGGGCGTCGCGCGCACGCGCGCGCGCTTTCCCGACTGCGTTTTCACGGAAGCCCGATCATTCACGCACACATTTTACTTCCGAGCGCGCGCGTGAAAGCTTGACTCGCATCAATTATTCCCACCGGTTCCCGGTGCGCTAGACTTCCCCTATGTGCCGCGCCCTCGCCTACCTCGGACAGCCGGTGGTGCTGGACCACCTCCTGTTCCAGCCGGACTCCGCGCTGGTGCGCCAGAGCACCATGCCAAGAATGCTGCACATGCTCAACCTCGCCGGCTTCGGCCTTCGCGCCTGGGTGCGCGACTCGAACGAGCCCGACCAGCCCTTCAGCTACGCCTCGGCGACGCTGCCGGTGTTCGACCGGAACCTCAAGAGCCTCGCCGAGAAGATCAAGCCGAGCTGCGTGCTCGCGCACGTGCGCGGCGTCGCCTACAGCACCTCGGTGGACATTTCCCTGCAGAACGTGCATCCGTTCCAGTTTCCCGGGGTGCGGCTCGCGCTCGCGCACAACGGCGACCTCGCCCGGTTCAGCGAGATGAAACCGCACCTCTTCGCTCACGTGAAGCCCGAGCTTTCGCACCTCGTCAAGGGAACGACCGACAGCGAGTGGATCTACGCACTGCTCGTGTCGCAGCTCGCCGACCCCGCGGGCAGCTGCTCCGCGGAGGCGATCCTCGAGGCGACCGAGCGCACGCTCGCGATCGTGCGCGAGGCGCGCTCGCGCTGCGGGATCTCGAATTCCTCCTCGGTGAATCTCTTTCTCACTACCGGAGACCAGCTCGCCGCGGTGCGCTACTGCTTCGACTTCGGCTGCTACCCGACCGAGGATCCGGCGCGCGTGCACGAGGCAAACCTGAATTTCCTGTCGCTGTGGTACACCTCGGGCCGCGAGTACGGCCACTACGACGGCGAATGGAAGATGATCGGCGGCAGCGACACGGCGGACTCGATCATCGTCGCCTCCGAGCCGCTTACCAAAGACACGTCGACCTGGCTCGAAGTCCCCGAATACAGCATGATCTACGCGGACACCCGGAGCGGCGCGCCGAGCGTGGAGATCCACTACCTCGACTAGGCGCAGCGCCTCAGCGGCGCTTGCCGGGCGCCTTGTGGCTCGGGCTGTACTGCTCCACGCCCGCCTTGGCGTCGGTCTTCGCCTCGCGCGCGCCCTGCACCATCTTCACCAGCGTCTCGAGGTCGTACGAGGCAAGCATGTGCGGCCGCTCGAGCTCGATATAGCGGCGGATCGCCTCCGCCTCGGTCTTGGCCCCCTCGATGATCTTCGCCAGGGGCTGGCTCGCGCCGTACAGCATGCCGAGGGCCCGCAACGCGCCCGCGAGCGCTTCGACGTCGACTGCCGAGTGGGGTGGACTCTTGGTCATGTGCGCCACATTGCACGCGGTGGGTTACGCCACGGTTAAATCCTAAGCTCCGCGGGCCTAAAGTCAACCCGCAGCGTGACACAGCTGCCCGTAGAGCGCGGACTGGAGGTCTTCGACCGGCACTGCGTGGCGCCGCCCCCGGATCCGGGCTTGGCTGATGAGGCGTGAGAGCTGGATATTGGTGCGCCGGAGGGACTGCAGCAAGCTTGCCTGGATGGCACGCTGGATCCGCGCGGAGGTCGCGTCGCCGGCGCGGTAGAGCGCGTCGAAGGCCGGGCGCTCGACCTCGAGCAGCAGCGAATTTTCGCGGGCTCTTGCGCTCGCGCCGTGCGCCGCGCCGTCGAGCTGGCTCATCGCCCCCGCCCACTGACCCGGACCGAGCACGGCAATCCGCCGCCGCAGGGCGCCCCTGCGCGCGCTGATCTCCACCGCACCGCGGACGACGATCCACGACGAGCCGACGGGCTGTCCGGCGACGAAGATCCAGTGGCCCCTAGGTACCTCGAGCAGCTTCGACTGAGCCACCACCCGCCCGATGTCGTCGTCTCCGAACTCGCGGAACAGCGGCAGGATCGGCAGGAAGCGCCGATAGTCGAACGGGGCCGCGCGCTCGCGCGGCATTCCGGCGAGCGGATCATCCGAAGGTTCCGCGCCGGCGGGCTGGTCCTCGGGAACGTCGCACGCGTGCAGCTTTGCGTTGAGCGCGCGCAGCTTTTGCACCAGGACCATGGTCACCATGTGCTGCAGCTTGAAGACCGCGGCGTCGCGCTGAGCGACGAGCGCGCGGAAATCCTCGCGCTCGATGAACTGCGCTCGGACCGCGCTTTGCGCGACCACGGTCGCGGACACGGTTCCGTGCTCGAGCAGAGCCATCTCGCCGAGCAGGCTGCCGGGACCGAGTCCCGCCACCGCGATCTCGCCGCCGCCCGGCAGCGCCACGCGTGCCTCGAGCTCGCCGCTTTCGAGAAAGAAGGCGCCCCGCGCCGGACTTCCCTGCCGCATCAGCACCGCGCCCGCCGCGTAGGCCACCGATTTGCCGACCCGGCGCAGCGCTTCCAGGGCGCCTGGGTCGATGGGACCGGGCAGCGGCTCGCTCATCGTCACTTTGCCTCGCTCTCGCACCACGAACGCCACATGCGCCGATAAGCATGCTCCAGGTCGCGCGCAAATTGGGGCCGGAGGGTCGGCTACTTCAACACCGACCTCAGCAGCTTGCCCATCTCGGCCGGGTTCTTGGTGACCTTGATCCCGCATTCCTCCATCACCACGAGCTTTTCCTGCGCCGTGCCTTTGCCCCCCGAGATGATCGCTCCGGCGTGGCCCATGCGCTTTCCGGGCGGCGCGGTGACGCCGGCGATGAAGCCGACGACGGGTTTCTTCATGTTCGCTTTCACCCAACGCGCGGCGTTCTCCTCGTCGGAGCCGCCGATCTCGCCCACCATGACGACCGCGTCGGTCTCGGGATCGTCGTTGAACAGCTTCAGCACCTCGATGTGCTTCATGCCGTTCACGGGGTCGCCGCCGATGCCTACGCAGCTCGACTGCCCGAGGCCCAGCTCCATCAGCTGGCCCACGGCTTCGTAAGTGAGCGTTCCCGAGCGCGACACCACACCCACGCGCCCCTTCTTGTGGATATGGCCGGGCATGATGCCGATCTTGATCTCGTCCGGGGTGATGATGCCCGGGCAGTTCGGTCCGATGAGCCTTGTTCGCCTGCCCTGCATCTTGTACTTGGTGCGGATCATGTCGCGCACCGGGATGCCCTCGGTGATGCAGATCACGAGATCGAGGTCCGCCTCGACCGCCTCGTCGATCGCCGCCGCGGCGAAAGGCGGCGGAACGTAGATCACCGAGACGTTCGCACCGGTCTTCTGCTTCGCCTCTTTCACCGTGGCGAAAATGGGGATGCCTTCGTAGGTCTCGCCCGGCTTTTTCGGGTTCACACCGGCGACGTAGCAGGTCTTGCCGTTCGCATACTCCTTGCCCATCTTGGTGTGGAACTGGCCGGTCTTGCCGGTGATGCCCTGGGTCATCACCCGCGTGTTCTTGTTGATGAGGATGGACATGATCAGCGCTTTCCCTTGGACGCCGCGACGACTTTTTGCGCTGCGTCGGCCATGTTGCTGCCCGAGATGATCGGCAGACCCGACTCGGCGAGGATCTTCTTGCCGAGGTCGACGTTCGTGCCCTCGAGCCGCACCACCAGCGGCACGCGCAAGCTCACCTGCTTCGCCGCGGCCACCACTCCCGCCGCGATGACGTCGCACTTCATGATGCCGCCGAAGATGTTGACGAGGATCGCTTTCAGGTGCGGGATGCGCAGCATGATCTTGAAGGCCTCGGTCACCTTGTCCGTGGTCGCGCCTCCGCCGACGTCCAGAAAGTTCGCCGGTGCGCCGCCGTAGAGCTTGATGATGTCCATCGTCGCCATCGCGAGCCCGGCTCCGTTCACGAGGCAGCCGATATCGCCGTCCAGTTGTATATAGTTGAGGTCGTACTTCGAGGCCTCGACCTCGGCGGGATCTTCCTCGTCCAAGTCGCGCAGCTGCTGCCATTCGGGATGGCGGAAGCCCGCGTTGTCGTCGAAGTTGATCTTGGCGTCGAGCGCGACCACCTTTCCGTCGCCGGTGAGGATCAGAGGATTGATCTCGGCGAGGCTGCAATCGGTCTCGTCGAACGCCTTATAAACCCCTTTGAAGATCGCCCGCGCTTGGGGAACGCTCGCCGCAGGAACTCCGATTTTCGCCGCGAGGGCGTCGGCTTCCGCGTCTTTCAATCCCGTTCCCGGGTCGACGAACACGGTGTGGATCTTCTCGGGCGTCTTCGCCGCGACCTCCTCTATGTCAATGCCGCCTTCGCTGGAAGCCATCAGCGCCACGCGCTGCGTGCCGCGGTCGACCACCATGCCGACGTACAGCTCCTTCTTGATGTCGGCGCCCTCCTCGATCAGCAGCCGCCTCACCTTCTGCCCTTCGGGACCGGTCTGGTGCGTCTTCAGCATCATGCCGAGGATCTTCCCGGCCCACTCGCGCACTTCGCTTTCCGATTTCGTGACCTTCACGCCGCCGCCTTTGCCGCGGCCGCCCGCGTGGATCTGCGCCTTGACTACCCACACCTTGCCGCCCAGCTCGCGCGCCGCCTTGACCGCCTCGTCGACCGAGAAGCAGGGAATGCCGCGCGGTGTGGCGACGCCGTACTTGCGCAGGATATCTTTCGCCTGGTATTCGTGGATTTTCATGTCTTCTTCTGTTGTACGAAGTCGAGGGATTGTCTAGACGCACCCGAGACCGCGCATTGATGGCGGTCAAGCCGCAAAGCATACCAGCGCCGGAAACCAGACGCCCCGATGCTAGAATCGGCCGTCCCATCTTGCGAAGCGTCAGGCGCGACGTTGTAGTAGGCCATGCCAGCTCGGCTCGACGTCACCAAGGTCGTCTACGGCGCCTTCATGGTTCCGTGGTGGAACCGCCGTGCTTTTGGTCGAGCGCTAGGGATCCCGCTCGCGTTGCTGGTCACGCTCACCCTGTCGTGGTACTACGGAGGCAAGTACCTGCCTCAGTTCTCGAACTGGGTGCTTTGCGTCGCCTGGGCTGGGTTGTTCTCGATGTTCGCTGTGACCTGCCACCGCCTCGTGCTGCTGGATGCAGCGTCGGTCGCTTCGCAGCCCGTGCCGCGATGGTCATGGCGCGAAACGCGGTTTTTCTACTGGCTGGTCGGGACGTGGTTGATTTGCTGGGTGGCAGGCATTGCCGCGATCACCTTGATCCTCAACCTGGCGATCATGGTGATCGGAAACTCGATAACCGGCTGGTTCGACTGGGCACCGCTCGTCGCAGGCATACCCGCTTACTATTTGTTCGCCCGGCTTTCCCCAATATTCCCGGCCACGGCGATCGATCGGAGAGTGGATCTCAAGTGGGCTTGGAGGCTCACGCGGGGCAACGGCTGGCGCCTATTTGTCGTGGTAGCCGTGCTGCCATGGCTCTTGTCGCATTTCGTCGGCCTGCTCTACCGCGGCAACGCAACGGCTGTCGAGACCGCTATGTTGACGTTCGTCGGCAGTGCCCTTTTCGCGGTCGAAATCGCGGCCCTTTCCCTTTCCTATCGAGAGCTGACGAGGGAAGAGGGCGGCTGAGACCCTGATAGAATTTTCCATGCGCTATGTTCTCGCGCTCGACCAGGGCACGACCAGCTCGCGTGCCATCGTGTTCGACGAGCGCGGACGCCCGTGCGCCTCAGCGCAGAAGGAATTCCGCCAGTTCTTCCCCCACCCAGGCTGGGTCGAGCACGACCCCGAGGAGATCTGGGGGACGCAGCTCGCCTGCGCGCGCTCGGCGCTAAAGAAAGCGAAGCTCAAGCCCGAGCGACTCGCTGCGATCGGCATCACCAACCAGCGTGAGACGACGGTCGCTTGGGACAGGCGCACGGGAAACCCCGTCCATCGCGCCATCGTGTGGCAGGACCGCCGCACCGCCGCGCGCTGCGAAGCGCTGAAAAAAGAAGGGCTGGCCGCAATGATCGCCGCCAAGACCGGCCTTGTCATCGACCCGTATTTTTCCGCGACCAAGCTCTCCTGGTTTCTCGAGGCCATCCCGGGGCTGCGCGCGCGCGCCGAGCGCGGCGAGATCGCCTTCGGCACGATCGACACCTGGCTCGCGTGGAAGCTCTCGGGCGGCGCGCTCCACATCACCGATCCGAGCAACGCCTCGCGCACTATGCTCTACGACATTCATCGCGGCGTTTGGGATGACGACCTGCTGCGGATTTTTCGCGTTCCGCGCGCCATGCTGCCCGAGGTCCTGTCGTCCTCGCAGGTCTACGGCGCGAGCGCGAAGAGCGTGCTCGGCGCCGAAGTGCCGATCGCCGGCATCGCCGGCGACCAGCAGGCGGCGCTCTTCGGCCAGGCCTGCCACGACGCGGGGATGGCGAAGAACACCTACGGCACCGGTTGCTTTCTCCTGCTCAACACCGGCGCGAACGCGATCGCTTCGCAGAACGGCCTCCTCACCACCTCGGCGGCGCAAGCGGGACCGAAGCAGTTCGCGCTCGAAGGCAGCGTCTTCATCGGCGGCGCGGTGGTGCAGTGGCTGCGCGACGGGCTGAAGCTGATCAAGAAATCGGTCGATGTGGAAAAGCTGGCCGCAAGCGTTCCCGATTCCGGCGGCGTCTATCTCGTTCCCGCCTTCACCGGCCTCGGCGCGCCGCACTGGGATCCGTACGCGCGCGGCACCATCGTCGGGTTGACGCGCGGCTCGAACGCCGGCCACATCGCGCGCGCTGCGCTCGAATCGATCGCGTTCCAATCGGCCGAGCTGCTGCAGGCGATGCAGGCGGACTCCGGCGTGCCGCTGAGCGAGCTGCGCGTGGACGGCGGCGCAGCGGCCGACGACCTGCTGATGCAATTTCAGGCGGATCTGCTCGGCGCGCCGGTCGTGCGTCCGAAAGTGCTCGAGACCACCGCCCTCGGCGCCGCCTACCTCGCGGGCCTCGCCACCGGCGTGTGGAAAAGCCGCGAGGAAATCGCGAAACAATGGAAAGTCGAGCGACGCTTCGAGCCGGAGATGAAGCGCGACGAAGCGGAGCGGCGGATGGGTGAGTGGCAACGAGCGCTGGAGCGGGCGAAGGGATGGCAGAAAGCGTGAAGGGATTCACCTTTGACGCGTATGGACACGTTCATTTGTAGAGAAACCTTGCAAATGCTGGATAACATGGTCGACACTTGCACAAGCGGTTGATTGCAAGGCCAGGTCGTGAGGTACAAACTAAGTTATCTGGCATTTTTGCCAACCATTACACGTTAGACCTCACCGTGAACGCTCGTGGAAACAATTGCCCGATCTGTGGAACGCAGGTGGCGCCCCCAGTTGGATCCATATTTTTCGGCCCGTTCTGGCCGTCATTTAGCTACTGGCAATGTCAGAAGTGCTTCTCCCCGCTGCGATTTCGCCTTCTTCCCTACTACGTCGCGAGTTTGGTAGCTCTGCTGCCCGGGATAGTGTTCTTGCTTTTCTTACACCTACTTGGTTATGCGGACTCACTGTGGACCCTTATCGCCATTCCAGTGGTTTGGGTAGCTTTCTACTGGCTCGTGGTACGTATTGCTGCAGTCGAGGTCGGACAGTGAGGTCTAACAGCGCGACCCACCCGGAGCGTCTGAAGCGGCGCACCTTGTGGCATCCTTTATCGCGTCGGCCCGGTGGCCGCGGACGTTAGCCGTCATGCGAATTGCAGTCTTCGCCCTTCTCGTCGCGATCTCAATTCAGTGCCATGCCAAGTGCCGCAAGGTGGAGATGGCCGTGACGGGTCGGATCGAAGATACGACCGGCCGGGCCGTGGCCAACGCTATCGTGGTCGTCTCATTCATTGAGGCGCGCCAAGCGCGTAGTGAACTTACCCGTACTCGAGCCAGCGGCGAGTATTCGCTCAAGTTCTATTGGGATCCCCTGTCCGGTGGGGGCCCCACTCGCGACCGGTGTGAGGCGAAGTTGCACTATGTCACCGTAATGGCCGTGGCCTCCGGATACGAAACTGAAGAGGATCAGGTCGCTGTTGTCGATCGAAAAGCCCAATCGGACCTTCAGCTTAACAAGAAGAGATGACGGCTAAACCCTAGGCCGTTCCGCCGACCGTCAGTCCGTCTATCCTCAGTGTCGGCTGCCCCACGCCCACCGGCACGCTCTGGCCCTCCTTGCCGCAGGTGCCCACGCCGGGGTCGAGCTCGAGGTCGTTGCCGATCATCGACACGCGCTTGAGCGCGTCCGGCCCGTTGCCGATCAGCGTCGCGCCTTTCACCGGATACGTCACCTTTCCGTCCTCGATCATGAAAGCCTCGGAGGCGGAGAAGACGAACTTGCCGCTGGTGATGTCCACCTGCCCGCCTCCGAAGTTGACCGCGTAGAGGCCTTTCTTGACCGAGGCGATGATGTCCTTCGGGTCCTTGTCGCCTTTCAGCATGTAGGTGTTCGTCATGCGCGGCATCACCACGTGGGCGAAGGATTCGCGCCGGCCGTTGCCGGTGACGGGCACGCCCATCAGTCGTGCGTTCATCGTGTCCTGCATATATCCGCGCAGCACGCCGTCCTCGATAAGCACATTGCGTTGCGTCGGGTTGCCTTCGTCGTCGATAGACAATGACCCGCGGCGGTTGGGCAGTGTGCCGTCGTCCACCACAGTGACGCCTTTCGCCGCGACGCGCTCTCCTATCTTTCCGGAGAAGGCCGAGGACCCCTTGCGGTTGAAGTCCCCCTCGAGTCCGTGGCCGATCGCTTCGTGCAGCAGCACTCCCGGCCAGCCCGGGCCGAGCACGACCGTCATGGTTCCGGCGGGCGCCGGGCGCGATTGCAGATTGATCAAGGCCTGGTCGACCGCCTTATCGGCGTACTCCTTGAGCACCTCTTCGGTGAAGTGCGAATAGTCCGTGCGGCCGCCGCCGCCAGAGCTGCCCTGCTCGCGGCGCCCGTTCTGCTCAGCGATGACCTGAACCGACAGGCGCACGAGCGGCCTCACGTCCGCCGCGAGCATGCCGTCGGAGCGCGCAACGAGCACCACTTCGTACTCCGCCGCGAGGCTCGCCATCACCTGGATGACGCGCGGATCGCGCGCGCGGCACAGGCTCTCCAGCCGCTCGAGAAGCTTCACTTTCTGAGCGTCCACTAGCGAGGCGAGCGGGTCGATGGGCCGATAGAGCTGAACGCCGGCGCCCCTGTGTGCGGCCACCGGATGCCGGCTCCCGCCGCTTCTTCCTATCGCGCGGGTCGCCTTGGCTGCGTCCTCGAGCGCGGGCAGGCTGATCTCGTCGGAGTACGCGAACGCGGTTTTCTCTCCGGCGATCGCGCGCACTCCCACTCCCTGGTCGATGCTGAAGCTTCCCGACTTGACGATCCCCTCCTCCAAGCTCCAGCCCTCGCTGCGCGAATACTGGAAATAGAGGTCGGCGTAATCGAGCCGGTGCGAAAGCAGGGAGCCGAACACGCGATCGAGCTTTCCGGCCTCGAGCTCGTGCGGCGAAAGCAGGAAAGACTGCGCGGTGGAAAGGAGCTGCTCGTTGGCGTCCATTGAGGATGGAGATGAGGGCGATCTGACCGTATTCTAGCCCCGGCGCCTCTACAGCACCCGGTGCGTGAGAGCGGGCAGTCCGCGGCGCATCTTCTGCTGGAACGCCGGATCGATGTCCGCCACGACTACGCCTGCCCCGGTGGCCCGTTCGGCGACGACCTTGCCCCAGGGATCGACCACCATGCTGTGCCCGTGCGTCTGCCTCCCGTTGGCGTGCGTGCCGCCCTGCGCCGGCGCGAGCACCCACGCGAGGTTCTCGATCGCGCGGGCGCGCAGCAGCGTCTCCCAGTGCGCGCGCCCCGTGGTCGCGGTAAACGCAGAAGGCACGAGGATGATGTCCATCGGCGCGAGCGCGCGGTAGAGCTCGGGAAAGCGCACGTCGTAGCACACGGACAGCGCGATGCGCCCGAAGGGAGATTCGACGGCGCAGGGCCGATCGCCCGGCGCTATCGTCTTCGCCTCGTCGAACCGCTCCGCTCCGAGCTCCAGGCCGAAAAGATGGATCTTGTCGTAGCGCGCGACGCGCCGGCCTTCGGCGTCGTAGACGAGGCAGCTGTTCCTGACCTTGCCCGGGTCGGGGCACGCGAGCGGAACGGATCCTCCGACGAGCCATACGCCGTGCCGCTTTGCGGCCTCCGCGAGAAAATCCTGGATCGGGCCGGCGCCGTTCTCCTCCCTCGCCGCCACCTTGTCGGTGTCGCGCATGCCCAGGATGCAGAAATACTCCGGTAGGACGACCAGCTTTGCCCCAAGCCCCGCCGCCTCCGCGACGAGCTTGGCAGCCGAGGAAATATTCTCGGGAACGCTGGGCGTCGATACCATCTGCACCAGGCCGACGCGAAACGGAGCACCCTGGATCACTGCAGGAACGGCTCCGACTTCGCGGCGGGAGCGCGCACGTCGGCCTTGAGGCGGTCCACTTTCGGATCGGCCCAGGTCCCGGTCACGTGGTACTCGAAGGCGAGCGCCTGCCCTAGCGGATTCCTGAGGATTTTCTGCAAGACCAAGGCTCCCAGTCCCCAGACAGGGTTGATCACCGCCGCGACGATCAAAGCCGAGCTCTCGCCGATCGATGGCTCGACGCGCGCGTTCAGGTCCTGTGTCTCGTTCACGAGGTCGACCCGCCCCGACATTTCGACCTTCGCCGACGGCCCGCTCATTCGGAAATCTCTCGTTGTCATCGATCCATTCGTGATGTCCAAGCCGCACGACAAGCCATCGAACGCATAGCCTCGGCGCACTATCTCCCGAAAGTCGAGCGCGAGTGGCGCGCTGAGGACTCCGATGAGCCTCGCCCCACCGGACTCCGCTCTCAGGAACTGGCCCTTTTGTGCATCCAGCCGCAGCTCCCCGGACAACGTGGGGAAGTCGATCGATTGCGGGCTTCCCGCCCAGCTCAGACTGCCCTTGAGAGTCGCCGACCCGCCTTCCACGGTCTTGGGATAGCCCAGCCGCTCGAGATACTTCCCGATGTCGCTGACCTCCAGCTGCTTGATGGTGACGTTGATCCTCGGCTGGAGCCGCCAGCTCTGCCATGTCCCCTCGGCGCTGAGCGTGCTCTCCGGCCCGGTTAGCAAGAGTTTTTCGATGCGCCAGTCGAGCGCCCTGTTGACAGCCTTCAGCTCGAGCTTGCCGAGGTTGTTATCGTTCAGCATCAGGTTGTCCGCGCTGATGTCGAGCGCGGGGAGCTCGCGAGACGGGGCCTCGTCTTTCTTGCCGGGTGTGACCTCGGGCAGGCTGAAGCGCTTCAGGCGCGCGACCAGGCGCCCCAGACCATCGGGGTGCCATTCGATCTTGCCTTCGAGCTCCTTCGCGGTGATGTCCGCCTTCCAGACTCCGCCGCTCGCGTCCGCGCGGAGCGTGACGTCGTTCACCCGCCGGCCGCCGACGTCAAGCGCGGCGATCTTGAGGTTGTTGAGGTTGAGATCGAGAGACGGCGGGGAGCCCGTTTCGTCCTTGCCCCCGAGGAGCGCGCGCCATCGGTCCACGTCCGCGTAGGGAAGACTGCCCGTAACGGTGATGCCGTCCCGGTCGGGAAAACCCGCCGGCCCGTTGACGCCGACCACGCCGCGCTCCAGAACGTATTGCGCGCCCGCGCGCCGCCGCTGGAGGTAGGCCTCGACCGCGGTGCCGAGCGACACCTTCATCGAATCCCCGGCAGGCGCTCGGCTGACGACGCGCTCGACGCGCAGCGCCATCGGCTCGATCGCCTGTTTCCCCAGCGGAGGAGGCAGGTCCGCGGCAACGCCGACGAGCTGCGATTGCACGATTAGAGTCAGGGGCCGCCCGCGACCTCCGGTCATGCTGCCTTGCCAGGCGGCGGCGCCGGAAACGTGGCGAAGCAGGGGCTCGCCGTAGAAGCGGAGAATCTGCGTCGCGCTCGAGGTTCCTTGAGCGTTGACTGCGATCGCCCCGTCGGCGCGGGTCGCCACGGAAAGCGTCGCCGGCCCTCCGAGAAGCTGAGCCGTGAGGGTGCGCACGGCGACGCCGGCCTCGGTGAACTCGATCTGCCCGTTCACGTTCGAAAACGGCGGAGCATCGGCATCCGCCTTGATCTCGTTGTCCACGAACTGATAGTCGCCGGTCAGCTTGAACGCTTCCGGGTTCTTGATGGGGATGTCGAGCTGAAGGGCGAGGCGCCCCATGCCCTTGGCGCTCATATTGTCGGTCATTCCCTCCAGGAATCGAGTGACGGGGCTCTGGGAGATGAACCGGAGGAAATCGGAGGTCTGGTCCTCGGCGCGAATTTCGATCCCTACATGCACGTCCCCATGAAACAGGTCTTGAATGTTCGCGCGCACGCTGCTTGCCTGGACGCCGGCGATGGACCCTTTGGTGGCCTCGATCCGCATTCCCTTGCCTTCGAAGATCAGATCTCCCGCCAGGCCGCTCGCCTGCGGCCAGCTCTGCGCAAAGCGGAAATCGGCGTCGGTGACTTTCGCGACGATCTGGAAAACCCCGGCGCCGGGGTCTGCGAAGGGAAACTGGGCGAGCGGACCCCTGAACCTCAGCCTGGCGTCGCGCGATTGCCCGCTTCGAATCGAGGCCTTGAGATAGTCGGCCACCGGTGCGGGCAGCAAGGGAATATAGCGGTACACCGCCCGGCCGTCGACGCGGGAGAACGTGCCGGTAAGATCGAGAAAGGCCGGGGCGTCCTCGTTCCTTGCATAGCTGCCCGACAGCGTTCCGGCCAGATCGCTGTTGGCGACCGAAAGGTTGTTGAAGCCGACTTCGAAGCGATCGGGCGCGACCTTCCAGCTGATCTGGGCGGCGAGCGAGTCGAGCCGCGTCGCGCCCTCGGCGATGACCCCGGGGAGCTCGATCGACACGCGCTCGGAGCCGAGAATCAGCGTGCCGCCCTTTTCGTTGACCTCGAATCGCCCGGTGAGACCCGCGATCCCGGGGATCCTCTCGTGCGCGCGGGCGGAAAGCCTGCGGAAGGTTCCCCGCACTTCGTAGTGCTGCGGATCGTCGGCCTCCCCGGTCCAGGCCGCGTTCAGGTTGTGGATGCTGCCGCGCGGGTCGCTCTGCGAAAGACGCGCGCGCACGCCCTTCGAGAACGGAAAGTACTCGGCGAGCTTGGCGAGCGGCTCGAGCTCGATCGCATCGCCCTCGAGCTCGCCGCCAGCCGACGCTCCCCCGTCCGCCAGCCGCCAGCGCACCCGAAAATCGGCCGGGGGTATGACGATACCGGTGTCGGTCCGGAGAGTCAGCTGGCGTCCGGAGATCTCGAAGCCTTTCGCGGCGCGCTGGCTCGCACCCAGGCGTCCGCGCAAGTACTCCAGGTCGAGCACCGGCGTGTTCCTCGCCACCCGCACCGAGACCTTGGAGAGCGCCACATCGGCGGTCGCCTCGGAGTGGCTCCTGCCGCCCAAGTTCACCCACAGGCGCACCGCGCCCGTGCCCGCGCGAATGTCGAGCGGATAGTCGATCCAGCGCCTCCAGACGGCGAGATCGGTGTAGTCGAGCTGGGCGTACACCTCTCCGGACCACGCGCTCCAGTCACCGAGGTCGCCCCCCCTCAGCTCCCCGCGCACGTCGAGCGCCGACGCGAGCTCGGGGGAAGGCTTGCCTTTGAACGCAAAGCGGTGTCCGAGCAGGCCGTTGCGCAAGACGAAATTGAGCGTCTGCAGCTCGAGCAGCGGCGCTCCCCGCAGCTGGTCGTCCCAGCTGACGCTTGCGTCGCGAATGGTGATCTCGCGCTGCGACAGCGCCCACTGCGCGATCCCGGCATCGCCCGCGTGCGCCGGGTGCAACTCGATTCCCGCGACATAGAATTTGCCCGCCTTGTCGCGGCGAATCTCGAGCCGGGGCCGGTCGAAGACGAGCGAGTAGAACCGCGGCGATCCGACCAGCACCGAAGTCCAGGCGACGATCGCTTCGACCGACGGGAGAGACAGCGCCGCGCGCCCGTCGTGGTCGTAGACCGTGACGTTGGAGAGAAGCAGCTCGGGCCGCAGGCCCTGCCAATCGGCATCGATCGAGCCTATGGTGATCCGCTGGCCCAGCACCCTCGACGCCGATTGTTCGATGTCGCTCCGATACTCCGCGACCTTGGGAAGGATCCAGTAACGCAGCGAAAGCAGCGCCGCGGCGAACAGAAAATAGAGCGCGAGCGCCGCCCATCCCAGTATGCGCACGCCCGTTCGCCACGCGGCCTTCCGCGGAAGGGCCTCGTCTAGGGTTTCCTCTATTGCCTGCTCGAGCTGCTCTAATTTTTCAAGCGGCTGGTTCAAGATTCAGTGAGTCTGTTGGTGTGAAAGTCTTGGAACAACGGATCAACGCGAGATCACCGCGTCGCGATGACACCAGCGGATAACCAGCGACATTCTACCCGCAAGGCGCCTCTCACGGGGCGAGAAATTACCGACAAGCCCCTGAAGCCCATGGAATTTTTGCTCAGATTGCTCCACGCGGCGACGCTCTGCCGCTTCCGCTAGAATAACTATTTTCGAAGGCTCCCCGGAGATTGCTCATGTCGATGGCCGATCGCGACGGATTCATCTGGTACGACGGCAAGCTCGTGCCCTGGCGGTCCGCGACGACTCACGTCCTCACCCACTCGCTGCACTACGGCCTCGCGGTATTCGAGGGCGTGCGCGCCTACAAGACCGTCGAAGGGACGGCGATCTTCAGGCTCAACGACCACACCGAGCGCCTGTTCAATTCGGCGCACATCTACATGATGAGGATCCCGTTCGGACGGGAAGCGATCGTGGAAGCGCAGAAGGAGGTCGTGCGCGCCAATCAGCACGAGTCGTGCTACATCCGGCCGATCGCGTTCTACGGTTCCGAGAAGATGGGGGTGTCGCCGATCGGCGCAACGGTGCACGTCGCCGTCGCCGCCTGGCCGTGGGGGGCCTATCTCGGCCAGGAAGCGATCGACAAGGGCATTCGCGTGAAGACCTCCTCCTACGCGCGCCATCACATCAACGTCACTATGGCGCGCGCCAAGATGGCCGGAACCTATCCCAATTCCATCCTCGCGAACCTCGAGGCGACCCAGCACGGCTACGACGAGGGCCTGCTCCTAGACGTGGACGGGTTCGTCGCCGAAGGCTCGGGCGAGAACCTGTTCATCGTCAAGGACGGCAAGCTCCACGAGCCCGAGCTGACTTCCGCCTTGAGCGGAATCACGCGCGCCTCGGTGATCACGCTCGCGAACGAGCTCGGCTACGAGGTCGTCTCGAGACGCATCACCCGCGACGACATCTACATCGCCGACGAGGCCTTCTTCACGGGCACGGCGGCGGAAGTCACCCCGATCCGCGAGCTCGACGGGCGCGTGATCGGCTCGGGGACGCGCGGCCCGGTCACCACCAAGATACAGAAGCTCTTCTTCGACGTGGTCGCCGGCAGGGTCGCCAAGCACAAGGACTGGCTGTCGCCGGTGAGCGAGAAGAAGACGGCGAAGGTCTCGAAAGAGAACGCTTGATGGCGGCGACCGAGCAAGCGAGCCGCCTCGTCGAGGTCACCGAGACCGATCTTCCCCTGCACTGCCCGACGCCGAAATCGCCGGTGTGGTCTATGCATCCGCGGGTGTTCCTGGACGTCGTCAAGGCGGGCCAGATGCTGTGCCCCTACTGCGGCACGCGCTACGTATACAAGGGCCAGAAGCCTAAGGGCCACTGAGCCCTGTGAAAATCCTCATCGTCGCGCCGAACTGGATCGGCGATGCGCTGCTCGCCCAGCCGCTGTTCGTGCGCCTGCGGAACAAGCGCCCCGGCGTCGTCATCGACGCGCTCGCTCCGCCCTGGACCGCGCCGGTCCTGCGGAGGATGCCGGAGATCAATGGAGTCATCGACGCGCCTTTCCGCCACGGCGAGCTGAAGCTCGCTGCGCGCTGGAATATCGCCCGCACGCTGCGCGCTCGCGCCTACGACGATGCGATCGTACTTCCCAACACACTCAAGTCGGCGTTGATCCCTTTTTTGGCGGGCATACCCGTTCGTACGGGCTTCGTCGGCGAGTTGCGCTACGGCCTGCTCAACCGCGTGCACCGGCTGGACGAGAAGACGCTGCCGCTCATGGCCGAGCGCTACGCGAAGCTCGCGGAAGATCCCGGAGCGCCTCCCGCCCGACCGCTGGCCGAGGTCGGCCTGCGTGTCGACCCTGCCAATCTCGCCGCCGCGCTCAAGCGCCTGGAGCTTACGCGCTCGAAACCCGTGGTCGCGTTCTGTCCCGGAGCCGAATACGGTCCGTCGAAGCGCTGGCCGGCGCGCTACTTCGCCGAGCTCGCGACGAGGCTCGCGGCGCGGGGCCGCGCGGTGTGGCTGTTCGGCTCGGACAGGGACAAGGAGATCGGCGCGGAGATCGTGCGCTCGAGCGGAGGTGCTGCGGTCAATCTCTGCGGCAGGACCGACCTTGCGAGCGCGATCGACCTGCTCTCCCTCGCGGAGGTCGTCGTCAGCAACGACTCGGGGCTCATGCACGTCGCCGCGGCGGTGGGACGCACCGTGGTCGCGCTGTACGGGTCGTCGAGCCCCGAGCACACGCCGCCGCTCTCTCGCACCCATCGCATCGTTCGGACCGGGATCGAATGCAGCCCGTGCTATGCGCGTGAATGTCCCCTGGGGCACTTCAAGTGCATGCTCGAGCTGACGCCGGAGCGGGTGCTCCGCGAGATCGGAACTGCGTAATCCGACGCATCGCCGCCAGCGCTCGCTTTTGCCGTAAGAAGAGCCGAACCGTTCAGGCGGTCGGAACAGTCCCGCCGTCGATCACGTATTCCGCGCCCGTAATCGAGGCCGCCCGCGGCGAGGCGAGGAAGGCGATCAGGTCCGCGACTTCCTTCGGCTTGGCGGGGCGGCCGAGCGGAATACCGCCGAGGCCTTTCATGATGATCTGCTTGCCGCCCTCGTAGTCGGTGCCGGCCTGGGCTGCGAGGCGCTCGGCCAGCCGCACGGCCGCCTCGGTCTCGACCCAGCCGGGTGCAACGCGCACGACGCGGACTCCCTTGGGCGTCACCTCCTTCGAGAGGGCCTTGCTATAGGTCGACAACGCCGCCTTGGCCGCGGCGTAGGCGATCGTCGACTCCGGCAAAGGCAGGACGCGCTGGATCGACGTCACGTGGATGATGACGCCGGAGCGCTGCGCGATCATCGACGGAAGCAAAGCACGATCGAGACGTACCGCCGGCATCAGGTTCTGGTCGAGCTCCTTCGACCACTGAGCATCGTCGAGCGCCGCGAATCCGCCGCCCGGCGCGCTCGAGCCGCCGAGGACATTCACGAGAATGTCGACGCCGCCGAGCTCCTTCAGCACCGAGGCGGCGACCGCGCTCGCGCCTTCCGCGGTCGAAAGGTCGGCGGCGAGAAAGCGCACGCCTTCGACCCCACGGGCGGGTACGGAGCGCGCCGTAGCCATAAGCTGTGCTCCGGCGCTACGCAGCGCATCCACGACGGCGGCCCCCACTCCCCGTGTTCCGCCGGTGACGAGCGCGCGGCGGCCGGCCAACTCGAGATCGAAGCTCATGGCTGATCTCCGAAATTTTCAACGCGTCGGATCGGCGGGCTGCACCCGGCTCAGGTCGCCCCAGGAACTGAGCGTGCGCTTCGGGATGTCGCGCAGCGGAACGAAGCTCAGCGCGGCGACGGCGTCCTTGTAGCGCGGCTCGGCCGCGCTCTCGCGTCCCGCGAACGCTTCCTCGAGGAGAGCCTGGAACGCGGGGCTTCCGTCGAAGGGCGTGAAAGAGATCATGCAAATCGCCTCGACCGAATGGCCCTCCGCTTCCCGGATAAGCTCGTCCCTGAGGTCTTCACGGGTGAAAGTGAGGATCCAGCAATAGTCGTGCTCGACGATCTCGTTCTTCCAGAGAAATCGCGCCGGGCCGCTGAACACCGGACCGCCGAAGATAAGGTGCTTGCGGATCAGGTGCTCGAGCAGCCTCATGCCCTGCGTGCGCAGCTCGGCGCTGATGAGGACCTGAAGGTATTTGTGCTTCGATTGCATGGCGTTCTCCTTGATGGTGGGATTGCTACGGCGTGATCTCGAGGAGCGCGATCTTTCCGCGCTCGAGGCGGAACGCGTACCGCAGATCGACCGGGCTGCCCGGGAAATTGCCGGTCAGCCGGCTCGTGACGATGTACCGGCCGTCCTTCTGCTCCACGGCGAAAGGGACGCTGGTGTAGGAGTACTTGGCCGACGCCTTGGCCTTCCACCCCTTGATGGCGGCGAGCCCGGAGTGGGTTTGGCCCTCGTCCTTGACGACGGCGCGCTTAGTGAAGCAGCGCGCCACGGCTTCGCCGTCGCGCTGGTCGGCGGCGAAGTAGGCGGCGATCGGCTCGGGAAGATTCAGCTCGGTCATGACGGTCTCCTGTTTCATCGGCGAGACCACTATGACCGCTGGCGACAGATTAGGGAATCACCTACAATCTTCGTAGGCTATTTAGCGAAACATACATAATGCGCGGAGCGGAGTTCGCCGAGCTGAAGGCCTTCGCGGCCGTCGTCGAGCGCGCGAGCTTCGCGCGCGCCGCCGATCACCTGGGGCTTTCCCCCTCGGCCCTGAGCCAGACCATCCGCCAGCTCGAGGCCCGGCTAGGCGTGCGGCTGCTCAACCGCACGACGCGCAGCGTGGCCCCGACCGAAGCCGGGTCGCGCCTGCACGAGCGCATCGCACCGATGATGCAGGAGATGGACGCGGCCGTCGCCGAGGCGGTCGCGGCCACGGGCCGGACCGCCGGAACGCTGCGCATCAACACGCTCGGCATGGCGGCGCGCAAGATCATCGCGCCGCGGCTCGGCCGTTTCCACCGGGCGCACCCCGACGTCGTGCTCGACATCGTGATCGACGACAGCCTCAGCGACATCGTCGCCGGGCGCTTCGACGCCGGCATCCGCGTGGGCGAGCGCCTCGAAAAGGACATGGCTGCCGTGCGCCTCACGCCGGATGTGGAGATGCTCGCGCTCGCGTCCCCCGACTACCTGGCTCGCCGCGGCGCACCCAGGACGCCCTCCGACCTGCACCGCCATGCGTGCATCAACTGGCGCTTCCCCGGCAGCGGCAGGATCTATCGCTGGGAGTTCGAGCGCAAAGGCAAGAAGCTCGAGCTGGCGGTGGACGGGCCGCTGATCGCCAATCACCAGGACGTGGTGGTCGAGGCGGCGCTGCAGGGCCTCGGGATTCTCTACGCCTACGACGACGATCGCGTCAGCGAGGCGCTCGCGCGCGGCCGGCTCAAGCGCGTCCTCTCCGGCTGGTCCCTGACAAGCCCCGGTCTCTACCTCTATTATTCGAACCGCCGCCATCCGCAGCCCGCGCTCCGCGCCTTTATCGATTGCTTGCTCGACAGGGACTGACCGCTCGCGTCGATACTCGGCGGAAAACAATCCGTTTTGACCGCTCCGACTCCGGCCGCTAAGCTGCGCCATGTCCTCGAGCGCCGTCATCCTCTTCGCCCACGGCGCGCGCGAGCCGGAGTGGGCCGCTCCCTTCAAAAAAGTACGCGACGGACTGCGATCGGAGGGTGTTCGCGTTGAGCTCGCCTATCTCGAGATCATGAAACCGTCGCTCGAGGACTCGGTCCGCGTGCTCGCAGCCGAAGGTCTCAAGAGCGTGGCCATCGTGCCGCTTTTTCTAGCGCAGGGGAAACATCTGAAGCATCACCTGCCGGAATTGGTCGCCGGCCTCGAGCGCCGTCACCCGAACGTGGAGTTCCGCGTGACGCCCGCGCTCGGCGACGAGCCGGAAATCGTCGCGGCGATCACCGCCTGGGTCAAGCGCGCGGCGCGCTGAAAAAAATCGCGTCGGTCTGTGCCGGCGCGAAGTAAGAAGTGAAGCTGACCGATAAGCCGGGTTCTGTCGTGGACAGTCATTCCTCTAGGCGCCGAGTTACCCCGGCGCTCGAGCCATCTACCCGCAGACTCGGCGAGCCACGTCGTCGTCTGCCTATTTGATGTTGCTCCGGGTGGAGGTTGCCGCGTTTCACTCCGGACTTAACCGGCTCGTCTCTGTGGCCCTGTTCGTCGCCTTGCGGCGCCTGGGCGTTACCCAGCACCCTGCTCTGCGGAGCCCGGACTTTCCTCTGGCGGTGTCGCATGCCAGCGACTGTCTGGTCAGCTTCGGCGGCGATTTTACCGCATCGCGACACCGGCGGCTTGACTTCGAGAGTGCCACGGCGTAAGAACGTCCAGACAGTCGTGTTGGTGAGAGGAGAGCCGGCATGAGACGCAGACTGTACTTCCTGCTGCCCGATCTGGGCAGCGCCATCCAGACGGCCAATGATTTGCTGCTCGCGCGGATCGAGGATAGTCACATGCACTTCCTCGCCAAGCGCGGGATGTCCCTGGGTCAGCTGCACGAGGCGAACGCCCTGCAGAAGTCCGACTGCGTGCACGGCGCCGAGCTCGGGTTCGTACTCGGCGGCGCTGGCGGACTTCTGATCGGCATCTACATCTATCTGACCCCGCCCGACGGCGTTACGCTGCAGCTTGTCACGGTGCTGATCAGCACCGTGATCGGCGCGGTTTTCGGCGCCTGGGCGGCGAGCCTCGTGGCGATGTCGGTGCCGAACACGCGGCTCAAAGCCTTCCAGAAGGCCATCGATGCCGGAAAGATCCTCCTCATGGTGGACCTACCGACTTCGCGCATCGAGGAAGTCCAGGAGCTGGTGCACCGCCGCCACCCGGAGGCGAGCGATCACGGCATCGAGCCGACGATGCCGGCGTTTCCCTAGAGGATCGCCCGTCCCGGCCGGAACTGCGTGACGTCGTCGTAGTACTCCTCGCGCTCGTTGGCGGGCTCCCATCCGGGGATGCCAAGGATCGGGAGCGGAGGAAGGCTGCGCGTCGAGGCGAGCGCCCGGGTCTCCGAAAAATGGCGCGCCGCCTGCGCATCGAGCTCGGCGAGCTGCAGCTCCGCAGTCGCGCCCGCGAAGCCGGGCACGACATCGACGATCAGCGCCTTCGCCGTCACGCCCTTGTACGGCTCGACGGCTTTTTCGTAGATGGCGTGACCGAAAACGTGGAAGCGCATGCAGCGTTTCACGTCCGCGCGGCGCGTCCAGAACAGTTCCTTCCACTTGAGCTCCCGCAACAGGGAGGACAGCCCCGCGTCCGCGGCGCCCACCACGACCCCGCCCTCGTCGAACAAGGTCAGCACATCGCGAGCCGTGCCTCTGAGCCGTTCGCCGCGACGCGCCTCGATCTGCTCGTAATGATGTCCGTTGAGGACCGCTTTGGTCTTCGGAAACGCGAGCCAGACGAGGGCGTTGAACAAATCGTGCCAGTTGTCCGGACGCGTCTGCACCTCGCCGGTCTCGAAAATGCGGACCTCGTACTGCGCCGAAGGCTCCCGCGAACGTCCCGGAGGCACGAAGCGGATCGGTGCGCCGCCGCCGCTCACCACCGAGGGGTTCGTCAGCGCGTTGAGCTCGTCGTGCCGCGGAAACCCGCGCGAAGACAGGCGAGAGAGCGAGGGCCTGAGGGCCGCGAAGATCGGCGCCGCCAGCCGCGCGCTCCAGGTGTCGGCTTTCATCCTCCCGCGATTCGCCACTCGACCGATTCGCCGGCGCGGACCGGCACGACCGTGGTCGCGCCGAACGGGAGCTCCCCGGGCACTGTCCAGGCTTCCTTGCGCAAGGTGATCGACCCCGTGTTGCGCGGCAAGCGGTAGAAAGCCGGGCCGTGAAAGCTCGCGAATCCCTCGAGCCTGTCGAGGGCGCCGGCCTGCTCGAAGGCTTCCGCGTAGAGCTCGATGGCGGCGTGCCCGCAGAAGATCCCCGCGTGCCCGCAGAACGTCTCCTTGTCGGCGCGCGCGTGCGGCGCGCTGTCTGTGCCGAGAAAGAATTTCGGATTGCCGCTGCTCGCGGCGCGAACGAGCGCCTTGCGGTGCTCCTCGCGCTTGAGCACCGGCAGGCAGTAGTAGTGCGGCCGGAAACCGCCGGTGAAAAGCGCGCCGCGATTGTAGAGCAGATGATGCGGCGTGATCGTCGCGGCCACTTGGGGTCCGCCCGCCGAGACGAATTCCACCGCCTCGCTCGTGCTCGCGTGCTCGAGGACGACGCGAAGCCGGGGAAAGCTGCGGACGATGTCGGCGAGGACCGTTTCGACAAACACGCGCTCGCGATCGAATACATCCACGCCGGGGACGGCGACCTCCCCATGAACGAGCAGGGGCAGATCGTGCTCCTGCATGGCCTTGAGCGCCGGGCGGACGTGTTCGATCCTCGTCACGCCGGAATCCGAGTTGGTCGTCGCGCCCGCCGGATAGTACTTCACGCCGTGGACGAACCCCGAACGCTTTGCTCGCGCAATCTCCTCGGCGCTCGTGCGGTCGGTCAGATAGAGAGTCATCAGAGGCTCGAACCGTGACCCCTTCGGCAAAGCGGCCAGGATGCGGTCGCGGTAGGCGGCGGCGAGCGCCGTCGTGGTCACCGGAGTCCTGAGGTTCGGCATGACAATGGCGCGCGCAAATACGCGCTCCGCATGCCGAAGCACGCTCGCCATTTCGGCGCCGTCGCGAAGGTGCAAATGCCAGTCGTCGGGGCGGACGATCGTCAGAGTCTGCATCGCGTCAGTTGCGGGCTTTGCCAGCCAGGCTAAGGGCCCGCGCATAAACCGTATTCTTCTTCGCCCCCGTGAGCTTGCACGCGAGCTTTACCGCGCGTGCGAGAGGCATCTCCGCGAGCAGCCCCGAAAGCACCGCCTCCCAGTCGTCGCTCGCCTTTCTTGCCGGAGCGCCTTCGACGATGAGCACGAACTCGCCTCGCTGCCGGTCCGGATTTTCGCTCAGCCAACCCGCCGCGTCGCTCGAGCGGCAGCGATGGATCTCCTCGAACATCTTGGTCAATTCCCGAGCCAGGACCAGCGTGCGGTCCGCGCCGAGCACAGCCGAGATGTCCTCTACGCATTCCACGATCCGGTGCGGCGCCTCGTAAAACACCAGCGTATACGGCGTCTCGCGCAGCTGCGCGAGCGCCTTGCGCCGCGCTGCGGGTCTTGCCGGGAGGAAGCCGAAAAAAAGAAACGGCCCGTCCGGCAGGCCCGCGGCGGACAGCGCGGTGACCGCGGCGTTGGGTCCTGGAATCGGGACGACCTTGAATCCCGCGGCGCGCGCCCTCGCAACGACGAGAGCTCCCGGGTCGGAGATCCCCGGCGTACCCGCGTCGGTGACGAGCGCGATGTTCTTTCCGAGCGCGAGCTCCCTGATGATCCGATCGGCGACTTGCCGCTCGTTGTGCTCGTGCACGGCGATGAGCCTTCCGCGCAGGCGATGGTGCTCGAGCAGCCTCGCCGTCACGCGCGTGTCCTCGGCTGCGATTGCGTCGGCACGGGCCAGGGAATCCAGGGCGCGCGAACTAATGTCCCCGAGGTTCCCAATGGGCGTCGCCACCACATATAATTGACCCGCCCCGCTCGGACTCCCGCCATGCCTGCCGGTCACTTCACCCAAATCTGCTTCGCTCTGTCGGCGTTGTTGAGTCCGGCATTGTGCGCGGCCGTCGACGATCCGGCAAGCCGGCCCGCGGGCGAACCGCCTTTCATCGGCTTGCTGCTTCCGCTCAACGCGCCCGAGTTCTCCCGGGCTGCCGAGGCCGTGAGGCTGGGCTGCCAGGCCGCGCTGTCTTTCTCGGACAAGCGACAATCCCTTCAGGTCGTGCGAACCGACGCACAGGCTTCGAGCATCCTCGCCGAATACGAGGCCGCGGTACAGCGCGGTGCCGCCGTCATGATCGGGCCGCTGACGCGCTCGGGCGTCACGGCACTCGCCACCGCGGGTCACATCACGGTGGTCACGATCGCACTGAACGTCGCGGACGGCGACTCTCCGCTGCCGCCGCGCCTCTATACCTTCGGGCTTTCCGCGGAATCCGAGGCCCGCGCGGTGGCGCGCACCGCTTTCGCGCGGGGCCTGCGCGAAAGCGTGGTCGTCGAGGCGTCGAGCTTGCTCGCCAAACGCCTGGCCCGGGCCTTTGCGGACGAATGGCTTTCGCTGGGAGGCAGGATCAGCGACGTGCGCGAATTCGCGCAGCGCGGCGACCTGGTCGAGTTGCGCAGAGGTCTCGCCGACTCCCAGGCGCAGCTCATTTTCCTCGCCGCGGAAGCCGACCAGGCGCGCACCGTGCGGCCTTACCTGAACAATCAGATCCCGGTCTTTGCGACCTCTCAGATCAACGACGGCAAGAACGATCCGCTGGTAAACGGGGACCTCAACGGCATCCGCTTCGTGGACATGCCCTGGTTGGTCCAGCCCGATCACACGGCGGTGATGGTGTATCCGCGCCTTGAGGGACTTTCCACCGAGCTACAGCGGTTTTACGCTCTCGGCATCGACTCCTGCCGCATCGCGAGCCAGCTGCTCGCCGGACAGCAGACCGTCAACCTGGACGGCGTGACCGGAAAGATATCCTACCGCGGCGGCAGCTCGCTCCAGCGCGAGCCCGTCCAGGCGGTCTTCCGCGACGGCGTCGGCGTTTCATTCGAAAGCTCGAAATGAAAGCCGGCGATCGCGCCGAGCGCATCGCCGCAGCCTACTTGCAACACAAAGGCCTGGCACTGATCGAAAGTCGTTATCGATGCCGCTGGGGCGAGATCGATCTCATCCTTCGGGACCGGGGCACTCTTGTTTTCGCCGAGGTCAGGTTGCGTCACTCCGCGTCCTTCGGCGGAGCGGCGTACAGCGTGGATAGGCGCAAACAGGCGAAAATCATCGCCACCGCGCGGCACTACCTCGCGAGGACGAAAGAGGCGGCGTGCCGGTTCGACGTTGTCTTGCTCGAGCGCATCGAGCCGCCGCGGATCGAGTGGATACGCGATGCATTCTCGGCATGAAGAATGCAGCGGTCCCGCCCGGAAGCGCGGAAGCTTGCGGTAAAATGATACTCACATGAAGCCCTCAACTCCCCGCCCGACGGAAGAGAGCGTGGATCTGCTCGCGCGCATCCGGCGGCAGTTCGACGACAGCGCGCAGCTCAAGCTAAAGGCTCACGAGGTGCTCGCCGAGCCCATCGCTCACGCCACGGAGATCATGGTGAAAGCGCTTCTCGCCAACGGCAAGATCCTCGCGTGCGGAAACGGCGGCTCGGCCGCCGACGCGCAACATTTCTCAGCCGAGCTGCTCAACCGCTTCGAGCGCGAGAGGCCCGGGCTTGCCGCGATCGCGCTGACGACGGACACGTCCACCTTGACGTCGATCGCGAACGACTACGAATACGAACAGGTGTTCTCCAAGCAGGTCAGCGCCCTCGGTCAGCCCGGCGATGTGCTTCTCGGCATTTCCACCAGCGGCAATTCGAAAAACGTGGCGCGCGCTCTTGCAGCCGCGCACGAGCGCGAGATGCGAGTGGTCGCCCTTACCGGACGCGGGGGCGGGGAAATTGGAAAGCTGCTCGCGCCGGAAGACGTCCATATCTGCGTGCCCCACTCGCAGACTGCGCGCATTCAGGAAGTGCATCTCCTAACCCTTCATTGCATCTGCGACGGCATCGATTGCATGTTGCTGGGGGCCGAATGAAGTCGAAGCCGTGGGCCGCGCTGGCGCTGCTGCTCGCTTGCGTCGCCGCCCTGCAGGCCTGCGTCGACGCGCTCATCGTAGGCGGGGTGGTCGGAGGAGCCGTTCTCGCGGCCGACCGCCGACAAGTCGAGGTCATGTACGCAGACCAGAAGATCGAATTCACGGCGAGCAGCCGGATCGACGACGCGCTCAAGGGCCAGGGACACGTCAACGTCACCAGCTACAACTATACCGTGCTGCTCACCGGTGAGGTCCCGACAGCTCAGGCGAAGGTGGATGCCGAGAAGATCGTGACCGAAGTACCTCAAGTGAAGACGGTGGTCAACGAACTCCAGGTCGCGGGTGCGAGCTCGACCTCCTCCCGCAGCAACGATGCCTATATCACGAGCAAGGTCAAGAGCAATTTTCTCGGGAATGACAAGTTCAAACCGACCGACATCAAAGTCGTCACCGAGGCCAGCGTCGTCTACCTGCTCGGCCTGGTGACACGCGAAGAGGCAGACGCGGCGACCGAGGTCGCGCGCGGCACCGGAGGAGTGCAGAAAGTGGTACGCGTGTTCGAATACGTCGCTCCGTCCCCGCCCCCGAAGAAGCAGGACTCGCCCGGGTTGCCCTAGGGCCTGGGCCCGGACGCCGCGAGCATCCGCTCGATCTCGCCGACGAGCTTGCGGTCGGCGGGCTCCACCGCGCTGCCGAAGGACAGCACGCGTTCGCCGCTGCGGTCGATCAGGTACTTGTGGAAGTTCCATTGCGGCCGCTCGCCGGTCTTCTTGGCGAGCGACGCGTAAAAGGGGTTGGCGTTGCCCGCAGACACGCCTGATTTCGCGAACATCGGAAAGCTCACGCCGTAGTTGACCTCGCAGAACTTGGCGATGTCGCCATTGCTCCCCGGCTCCTGCCCGCCGAAGTCGTTCGCGGGGAAACCCAGCACGACGAGCCCTTTGTCGCGGTAGCGCCGGTAGAGCGCTTCCAGTCCCTGATACTGAGGCGTGTAGCCGCATTGGCTCGCCGTATTGACCACGAGGACCACCTTACCCTCGAACTGGCACAGCGGCGTCGGCTGATCCGTGAGGTTTGGAAACGTATAGCCGAGCAACGCCGGGCAGGCTGCTGCGGCCGGCGCGCAGACCGCCACGCCGAGGAGAAGTGCGAGCAGAGAACGCATGGTGTCGAGTCCGGAAGGGGGAGCGGCACCCAAGTTACCGCCGCCCGACCGTTCTGTCAAAGCCATCGGGTAAGATATCCGGAATTCCAATGGAGCCTCGATTCGAAGCGAAGATCTGTCCGCCGCCCCAGCTGGCGGCGAGGCTCGCTTCTCACGCACGCCCGCTCGTATTCACCAACGGCGTGTTCGACATACTTCATCGCGGACACGTGACCTATCTCGCCGAGGCTCGCGCCCTGGGCGCGACGCTTCTGGTCGCAATCAACAGCGACGCCTCTGCAAGGCGTCTCGGCAAGGGCGACGACCGCCCTCTCAATCCCCTGGCTGACCGCGTCGCGGTCATCGCGGCTCTCGAGTCCGTCCAGTTAGTGACGTGGTTCGACGAGGACACGCCTCTCGATCTGATACGCGCCTGCCGACCGGAGGTTCTGGCCAAGGGAGGAGACTGGAGGCCCGAGGCTATCGTCGGCGCGGTCGAGGTGGGAGGATGGGGCGGCAAGGTGCATTCGATCCCTTTCAGGTATCAGCTCTCTACGACGGCGTTGCTCAAGAAAATCCGCCGCGGCTGAGGAGCAGCCGCCGCCCCTCATTTAGCCGCGCGCTTCTCATCGGCAGAGCAATCCCTGAGCTCCGTGCCCGCAAAGCTCTGGCGCAGATCGTTCAGCTTCGCGACGAGCGCGTCGGGCACTTCCCTGACCGCGAAGTAGGTCTTCTGCACCGAGGTCTCCTTGGGACCGACTCGGGCCGTCCGCACGCCCTTCGCCTTCAGCTCCGCAAGCCGCGCCTGCGCTGCCTCCGCGGTCTTGAACACACCCAGGGAAATGGCGAATCTGAACTTGGCGTCTTCCTGAACGATGAAGAAGTCGTCGACGCCGAGCTTCTTGAGCTCGGCGGCTTTCTGGTTTGCCGCCGGGCGGTTGCGCAACGGAGGGATGAATACCCAGTAGCTCGCGACTTCGTCCGCGCGCCGCTGAGAGAGCCGCGACCCGAGAGCCAGCGGCTCGAGCGCCTGCTGCACCCTCGTCACCTCGCCCGGGCCGAACGCACCGAGCTCCAGGCACGCGACGACGGTGCCTTTGGGAGCTTGCTTGGGGCGCTCGGCGATCTGCTTGGCGCGCTCAGCGGCAAGCTTGGCGATCTGATCCGAGCCAAGCAGCTTGATCTCCTGCGGGTTGAGCTGCTGTTGCATGAGCTGCGGCTCGTCGGAGGCGCGGCCGGACCCGAAGTACGCCCAAGCCAGGAAACCCAGGTTGGCGAGCAAGAGCAAGAAAAAGACGATTCTCACGATTCGTTCGCGATCCGTACCATGCCTTCCAGCACGAGATTATCCACAAGACGCGCTGGAATGCTAAGGTGGGGCGCGATCAGCGTCGCGGCCCCGCCGGTAAGCACGCACGTGGCGCCGGGCTCTGCCACCGCGAAGACGCGCTCTATGGCCCCCGCCTGGGCGAGCAGACACCCGGTTTCGACCGCATCCGCCGTATTGCGCGACGGATTCGAGAAGCGTCCTTTTGCGAGGGGCAGGCCCGCCGTGTTCCGCGCGAGCGACTGCTTCATGAGGTCGAGGCCGGGAAGAATCGCTCCCCCGGTAAACGTCCCGTCGCCTCGCAAGACATCGGCGGTGGTCGCGGTGCCCGCGGCGACCACCAGACACGGTCCGTGCAGCATCGACCAAGCGCCGATCAGAGCGGCCCAGCGGTCGGCGCCGAGCTGGGCCGCCTTGGCGTAGCCGTTGGTCACCCCGCATTGGTGCCGCTTTGCTTCCACCCAGGTCGGGATCGCAGCGTGGCGGGAGAAGACGACCTCGAGGCGCTTGCGCACGGCCGGCCCCGCCACGTTTGCGACCACGATCCTCGAGCCGCGGGGGACTTTCTTCCATGCGCTCTCCAGTTTCGCGAGCTCCGAAAGGGGGACTGCCCCGGTCTCGACCCACCCGTCAGCGTCGCGCAGCCCCCATTTGATCCGCGAATTGCCGCAGTCGACCGCGAGTATCATCCGAGCCTGAGCGATAGCTCACCAGTGTGGAACCGCACTATGCCCTCTGCAGAGGCGAGCATGAGCGCGCCGTCCTCCGCGATGCCGACGATCTCGCCTTCGGCCACGCGGCGTTCGGCCTGAGACAGCACGACGCGCCTGCCCTGCCAGGCGTGGCGCTCCAGCCAGGCCTGCCGAAAAGGCGCGAAGCCCTCGTGGGAGAACTGCTCGAGCGCCGTGGCGACCGATGCCACAAAGTCGGCCAGCAACTCGGTGCGCGACGGCAGGGCCGGGGTGTGGCTGGCGATGTCGGTTGCCGGCTGCCCTATGCGCTCCCGCGCCGAGGCACCCAAGCGCATGTTGATACCCACCCCCACCACGGCCGCGCTCGGTCCGGCCCCGTCGCCGGCGGTCTCGACCAATATCCCGCCCAGCTTGCGACCGCCGCAAAACAGGTCGTTCGGCCATTTGACTGCCACGCCGCGAGTGCCGAGCCTCTCGAGCGTCTTCGCCGCGTTCACGGCGACGGCGAGACCGATTCCTGCCAGCGCTCCGGCGCCTTGGGAAAAACGCCACAAAATGGAGAAAGTCAGACTGCCGCCGATCGTCGAAATCCAGGAGTTTCCACGCCTGCCGCGTCCAGCCGTTTGATGCTCACAGACGAGAACCGCGCCGTGCGCGGCGCCCGCCTTGGCGCGCTCCGCCAGAACCGCGCTGGTCGAAGGGCATTCGTCCAGCACTTCGACGCCAAGGCCCGGAGCCTCTCGCTTCAACCGATCCGTGAGCCGTTTCGCGTCGTACAATTCGACGCGCTCGGCGAGCCGAAAGCCGCGGCCAGGGATCTCGAGTACCGTCAGGCCCAAGGCTTCGAGCTCTTCGACGAGCTCGCCCACTCGGCTTACGGGAAGACCCAGAGTCCGGCCGATCCGCTCCCCGGCGTGGGCTTCGCCGTCAGCCAGGATCCGGAGCAGCGAAAAACGGGCGGCGCCCATGCGCGGGGATATGGAAGGGAACGGGCCAGATACTAGCATCGCGAACGCGCGCTCGTTTTTGAAGGGCCGAGACGCAGTCGGTCTCTGTCGTGAGCAACCCTCGTGAAAAAGTCACGAGAACCCGACTAGGAGATTCCCGATTCTGTTAGATTGTGCACAGAGCCATGGGAATTTGGAGGCTGGAAAAATGGCCGCGAACTTGTTCGCCTCTTTCCCAGGTGTTATGATGCCGTCATAGCTGAATTCCGGCGCCCGGCGAGAACTTTCGCTGGGCGTTTCAAGTTGCCCGCCGGCCCAGCAAACGGCGGCTAAACGGGGGAAACCCTCCCTTCCCCCGTTTTTTTTTGCCTGCTTCTCCCGCGAGTGCGCCCGATCGCCCTGTCTATAATGCCCACACCTCGGTTCGAGGACCAGCGCATGCAGCGACCCTGCCCCTATCCGCGTATCGTAGGCCATCGCGGCGGAGGTGTGCTCGCTCCGGAGAACACTCTTGCGGGAATTCGCAAGGCCGCGGCGATGGGACACCGCGGCGTCGAGTTCGACGTGATGCTCACGTCGGACGGGATACCGGTGCTGATCCACGACGAAACACTGGACCGCACGACGAACGCAAGCGGCAGCGTCGCTGCGACTCCCTACGCGACCCTCGCGAACCTAGACGCGGGCGCCCGGTTCAGTCCCGAGTACCGAGGTGAGCCGGTACCGACGTTCGAGCAGGCCGCAAGGCTCTGCATCGGGCTCGGACTCTGGGCGAACATCGAGATCAAGCCGGCGAGCGGGTTCGAGCGCGAGACCGCCGCGGTTGCGGCGAGACTCACCGCCGAGCTGTGGCGCGGTGTCGCGCTCAAGCCGCTCCTCTCTTCTTTTCACGGGACCTGCCTCGAGGTGGCGCGCACCGTCGCTCCGGAATTCGACCGCGGCTACCTGACCGACCGCATCGCTCCGGGCTGGGCGACGGCCGCGCGCGGGCTGGGATGCGTCTCGGTGCACTGCAATTCCGAGTATCTGACGAAGGCGCAGGCCGACGAGGTGAAAAACGCCGGCTACTGGCTGCTTTGCTACACGGTCAACGAAACGGGCCTCGCGCGGCGACTCTTTTCCTGGGGCGTCGACGCCATATTCACGGATCGCCCCGACCTGATCCCGCCGGACTTCGTCTGACGCGCCCTACTCGATCTGCATCGCCACGAGAAAGCGCGAGACCAGGTTGTAGCCCGCGATGGTCGCGGTGAGCTCCACCACATCCCGGTCGTCGAAGTGCCGCCGCACCTCGGCGAAGATCGCGTCGGGCACGCGGATCCCCCGGGTCATGGCGTCGGTATACGCGAGCACCGTGCGTTCGCGATCGTCGAAGGCCCGCGACAGCTGCCAGCCTGGAATCGCGTCCATCTGCGCTTGGCTCAATCCCTCCTTCAGCGCGAAAGGAACGTGCGCGCGGTATTCGTACTCGGCGCCGTTCAGGAGCGCCACGCGCAGGATGGCGAGTTCGCGGTAGCGGCCGGCGAGCTTCGTCTTCTGCCGGATCGCGGTGAAAAGCTTTAGCCAGCCCTCCGCGACCGGCGGGCTGTTGAGCAAGGCCTGGTAGAGATGCAGCAGCTTCCCGCCGCGCTCGGACTTAATGGTCTCGATGAGCCCGGCCAGCTCGGGATGACTTTTCTCCTCGATCAGCGGTACGCGCGTCAAGACGCCTCCTCCTTCTCCAATGGAATCTTCCGGCGCGGCTAGAACGGCAGCTTGGCGTCGGGTTTGGCAGACAGCAGCACGCGCCGGAATTCCGACTTGATGCGGTCGAGCCCGCCCTGATCGTCGGCCTCGAAGCGAAGGACGACGACGGGTGTCGTGTTCGACGCGCGCGCCAGACCGAAGCCGTACGGATACTCCACCCGCAGGCCGTCGAGCCGGATCACCTCGGTCGCGCCGGGAAACACCGCGCTCTCCTGCAGGGCGCCCATCAACCGGTGCGGCTCGCCCTCGCTCAAGGGCAGGTGAAGCTCCGGAGTGCTCACGGAATCGGGGAGCGACATGAGCGTAGCGGTAGCATCGGGAGTCTTGCTCAGGATCTCGAGCAGGCGCGCTCCCGCGTACTGCGCGTCGTCGAACCCGTACCAGCGCTCGACGAAGAAGGTGTGGCCGCTCATCTCGCCGGCCAAGGCCGCACCGCGCTCGCGCATCCTCGCCTTGATCAGCGAGTGCCCGGTTTTCCAGAGACTGGGAACGCCGCCGTGCCTGCGTATCCAGGGCGCGAGGTTCCGCGTGCTCTTGACGTCGTAGATGATCTCGGCGCCCGGCTGGCGCGACAGCACGTCCTTCGCGAACAGCATCAGCTGCCTGTCGGGAAAAATGATGCCTCCCTGCGCCGTCACCACCCCGAGGCGGTCGCCGTCACCGTCGAAGGCGATTCCGATTTCCGCGCGCTCCTTCTTCACCAGGGCAATAAGGTCTTTGAGGTTCTCGGGATGGGACGGATCGGGATGGTGGTTGGGAAAGCGCCCGTCGACCTCGCAGTAGAGCTCGAGCACCTCGCATCCCAGGCGCCGGTAGAGGTCGCCGGCCGTAGCACCGGCGACGCCATTGCCGCAGTCGACGGCGATCTTCATGCGGCGGGCGAGGTGCACGTCCGAGGCGATTCGGCCGAGATACGCTTCGCGGATATCGGCGCGTCGGTGCCGCCCGGCCCCTTTTGCGAGCTCGCCCGATGCGATCCGCCGGCGCAGCCGCTGAACGTCCTCGCCCGCGAGCGTGGTTCCCGCGAGCACCATCTTCAGGCCGTTGTACTCGGGGGGATTGTGGCTGCCCGTGACCGCGACCGCGCTGCCGCAGCCGAGCTCGTGCGCGGCGAAGTAGGCGATCGGAGTCGCGAACATTCCGATCTCGGCGACATCGACGCCGCTCGCGCGTATGCCCTCCATCAAGGCCCCGGCGAGCTCGGGGCCGGAGAGCCGTCCGTCCCGGCCGACGGCGATCTCGCGCCCGCCTTTGCGCGCGAGGAGCTCGCTCCCCAGCGCCTGGCCGATCAGGCGGACGCCTTCCACGGTTAGCGACTTGCCTACGACGCCACGGATGTCGTAGGCCTTGAATATTTCCTGGGGAGGTACATTCATCCGAAAGGCCTGCCTCGGTGCCGGATTATCCCATTGTTTTCTCGAAAAATGCCGTCACCCGCCGCGGCATCCAATCGATGTCCCCCGGAAACGGCCCGCTGACGAACGCGGCGTGCCCGCCTTCGCTCGGAAACTCGAGCTGCACCGCGTCCGACACTTCGGATCGGCCAGGGAGGGCGACCTCCGGAAGAAAAGGGTCGTTGCGGGCGTTCAGCACAAGCGTGGGCACCTCGATGCGGCCGAGCACGAGCTTTGCGCTCGCGCGCGTCCAATAGTCGTCGGTGTCGCGAAATCCGTGCAAAGGCGCGGTGACGACATCGTCGAAGTCGCGCAGCGTGCGCGCGCGCCGCATCGCCTCCCCGTCGAACTGACCCGGGAAGCGCTCGAGCTTCTCTTCACTCTTCTTCTTCATCGTCGCGAGGAATGCGCGCGTATAAACCAGGTTGAATCCGCGGCCGAGCGCATCGCCCGCAGCCATGAGATCGACCGGCGCCGAAACCGCCGCGGCGGCCGCAAGGATGTGCTTCGCTTCGCCATCCTCACCCAGCCATTTCAGCAGGGCGTTGCCTCCTAGGGACACGCCGACCGCGAAAAGCGGCGCGCCCCGCGCCTCGGCGCGCAGGCGCCGAAGTATCCAGCCTATCTCGCCGGCGTCACCGGAGTGGTACGCGCGCGGTAGTCTGTTCGGCTCGCCGGAGCAGCCGCGGAAGTGAGGCACGACGCCCCGCCACGCCCGGCGCTCGAGCTCGCGCGCGAGCGCCCCGGCGTAGTGGCTACTCGAGCCGCCCTCGAGGCCGTGAAAAAGGGCGACGAGCGGTCCCTCAGGCGGGCCGGGCGGGCGGTCGACGTCGATGAAATCCCCGTCCGGCGTATCCCAACGGTCTCTCTTCCAGTCGACCCTCGAGCGGCCGACCCAGGCGCCGTACAGCGTCTGCAGGTGTCCGCCGGGCAGCCACCACGGCGCTCGGTAGGCGGTACTCGGGCTCAATGAAGGATTTTCGGCGACTCTGCAGGCGCGCGCGTTTCCGGCGGCGCCGGGGAGCCGTGATGCAGAATCATTCTCCAGCCGTTGCCCGTGCGCAGGTAGACATTGGTCGCGGCGACGGGCGCGCGCGCGCGCGGCTCGCCCTGCACCAGGATATTCTCGTGCACGCTGTGGATTGCGAGCATCATGCCCGACAGCACTACCTGGTTGGAGACGTGCACCTTCAGCCGCTGGCCGGCGCCGAAGATCTGCGCCCAGCTGCTCCGTACCTGCTCGAAACCCGCGAGTCTCGGACCTCCCGGGTGCACGCAAACGATTTCCTCGTCATCCGCCCATACTTCCATCATCGCCTCGAGATCGGCGGCTTCGAGCGCTTCATAGAAAGCGGCCTCCGCATCCTGCGGCGTCGGAAAAGTGCTCTTCTTCACGAGGTGCGGCTCCGGAGCCGCGTAGCGTAGCCGAAAAGGCATGCAGCCGCCAGCAGCGCTCAGCCAGGAGACCGATCGAAGCCTATGGCGGACTCGCACCAGCGCGCCACGCGCAGGAGCCGGCCGTCATCGTGCGCGGCCCCTGCAAGCTGGATTCCGTAGGGCAGACCCTCGTCCGAGAGGCCGGTGGGAAGCGTCAGCGCCGGGAATCCCAGCAGAGTCCAGAGCGTGCAAAAACTCGGATCCCCCGTGATGTCGAGCCGCGCGGGGGCGGCGCCGGGCGCGGGAAGCGACGCGATCGCGTCGCAATTCTCGAACAAGTCGAGGGCGAGCTCGGCGAGCGCCGCGCGTTTTGCGAGCGCCGCGCGATACTCGTCGTGCGACATCGCGAGCCCCTCGTCGATCGCGGCGTTCAGCACCGCGCTAAAGACCCGTCTGTGCACGGCCTGCTTGGGCGCGTGCTCGCGGGCGCCCTCGTAGAACATGATCGTGCGATGCACGCGCTGGGCGTCCTCGAAGTCGTCGGGGAGATCGACGGGTTTGACTACGGTTCCCGCGGCGGCGAGCCGGCCGAGCGTCGCCTGCAGCTGCGCCGCCCCGCCGGGCTCTGCCGCGTTCCACGGGAAGCGCGTCAACACCCCCACGGTGGGCGGGCGCGAGAGGGCGTCGACGTCGGGGGCGAACGCGCCGGGATCGGCGACGCTGGCCGTGAAGTAGGCCGCGTCCGCGACCGAGCGCGCAAACACGCCGACGTGGTCGAGCGTTTGGGCGAAGGGCAGCGCGCCCTGGATGGGAAGAGTGTCCAGCGTCGGCTTGAACCCGACGACTCCGCAGAACGCTGCGGGCCGGATCACCGAGCCGTTGGTCTGCGTGCCGACGGCGACGGGGACGTGGCCCGCCGCCACGGCTGCGGCCGAACCGGAGGAGGAACCGCCGGGCGTATGCTTGGGATTCCAGGGATTGCGCGTCTCCGCGGGGTGCATGAACGCGAATTCCGTCGTGACGGTCTTGCCGAAGGCGTAGCCGCCCGCCGCGATGATCCTGTCCACCAGCTCGGCATTCCTCGTCGGCTGATTCCCGACGAACGCCGGCGATCCCATCTCAGTGGGCAAATCCTCGGTGTCGAAAAGATCTTTCACGCCCACCGGAATGCCGTGCAGCGAGCCCTGCGCGTCTCTTACGTCGCACGTCGCGGCGATCGCGAGCGCCCGGTCCCGATCGAGGCTCGCCCAGGCTTTTATCGTCGTCTCGCTTTCGCCGACCCGCGCAAGGCACGACTCGCAAAAAGCGCGCGCCGTAAGAGTTCCATCGGTGAGCGCCTCGACCGTGGCTCTCAAGTCCCGCGCGCGAGCCGGGTTTGCAGCCGATGTCCTGAAGAACACGCTACCTGCCCTACCGGCGTCGCTTCGCCCAGGCTTCGGGATTGAGGAGGTTGGGCGGTCGCTTGCCCGCGAGAGCGGCCGCCAGGTTCTTCACCGCGAGCAGGTTCATCTTCATGCGCGTCGCGCGCGTGGCGCTGCCGATGTGAGGAATCAGGGCGGCGTTGTCGAGCTCGAGAAGCCCAGGATTGAACTTCGGCTCGCCTTCGAACACATCCAGTCCCGCGGCGGCGATGCGTTTCTCCTTCAAGGCCTGGACCAGGGCCGCGTCGTCGACGATGCCGCCGCGCGCCGCGTTGACGAGCACCGCGGTCGGCTTCATGAGCGCAAGCTCCTTCGCCCCGATCAGATGGTGCGCTTCCTTCGAGTACGGCAGATTCAGGCTGACGAAGTCGGACTCCTTGAGGAGCTTCGCCAGGCTGACGTACTTCGCGCTCAGCTCTTTCTCGACCGCCTTGGTCGCCCGCGTGCGGTTGTGGTACAGGATGCGCATCGAAAAACCCTTCGCGCGCCGCGCGATCGCCTGGCCGATGCGGCCCATGCCGATGATACCCAGGGTCGCGTGGTGCACATCCTGGCCCAGGAGCCGGTCGTACTTCCAGCCCTGGATCCAGTTGCCCGCGCGCAGCCAGCGCTCGGCCTCGGTGATGCGGCGCCCGGCCGCCATGATCAGCGCCCAGGTCGTGTCGGCGGTCGTGTCGTCCAGTACTTCGGGCGTGTTGGTGGCGAGAATGCCGCGCTCGCTGCAGGCGGCCAGGTCGATGTTGTTGTAGCCGACCGCGACGTTGCACACCGCCTTCAGCCGCGGCGCGGCCTCGACGATCGCGGCATCGAAGCGATCGGAGCCCGTGGAGAGGACCCCGTCCTTGTCGGCGAGCCGGCGCTTCATCTCCTCGCCGACTAGGGGCGTGTCGTCTTTTTGGTTGTCGTCGACTTCGAAGCGCTCACGCAGCTTGCCGATGACGTCGTCGAAGGTCGCGCGGGTGACGAGAATCTTGGGTTTCACGTCTTCTCCGGGCGGTTCGAAACCGCCCCTCTTTACAGAGCAAACCCAGACTCAGCGGCCATAAACCAATTGCGGCAGCCAGAGGCCGATGCCCGGGAACAGATACAGCAGGACCAAAGCGATGAGCTGGATTCCCATGAACGGCATCATCCCGGCGAAGATCGCATTGAGGGTCACGTGCGGCGGCGACACGCCCTTGAGGTAGAAGGCCGCCATCGCCACCGGCGGCGACAGGAACGCGGTCTGCAGGTTCAACGCGACCAGCAGACCGAAGAACAGGGGGTCGATGCCGAAGTGCGGCAGCAGCGGCAGGAAGATCGGCATGAAGATGATGATGATTTCCGTCCACTCGAGCGGCCAGCCGAGGATGAAGATGATGAACTGCGCGAGGATCATGAACTGCAGCGGTGTCATGTTGAGCGACAGCACCCACTTCTCTATGACCTCCTGCCCGCCGAGCAGCGCAAACGCCGCCGAGAAGATACCGGAGCCGACAAACAGCCAGCAGACCATGGCGCTCGTCTTCGCGGTGAGGAAGGACGACTCCTTGACGATGACGCCCAACTCCTTCACCGTGCTCCAGACCGCCTTGCCGGGATCGCTCCCGCGGGATTTTCCCTCGCGCCAATAGGCGATAAAGCGGTAGACCGCAGCCAGGATGAATCCGCCGAATCCGCCGATTGCCGCCGCCTCGGAGGGCGTCGCCAGCCCGAACACGATCGAGCCCAGCACCGCCAGGATCATCAGCGCCAGCGGGAAGAACGAGGTGAGCAGCATCTTGAACACTTCCAGCCGCTCCCAGCTCCAGAGCCAGTAGATGAGCACGATGATGGCTAGACCGGCGGCGAGCGTGATCCAGAGCCAGAGGGGCACAGGTAGCCGTTCGGATTCCGCGGCGTCGGCGGTTTTCCCGGCGGCTTCCGCCGCAGTCTGTGGGGCCTTCGCAGCCTCCGCGCCTGCCTGCGAAGCGGCGGGCGCCTTCGGCGACTCGGCTGAAGGTTCCTTGACCGCGGATTCTTCCGGTTGCTGCGCGCCGATAAGGCCGGTCGACGCCTCGCTTTCCGCTTCGGGCGCCGCGACTAGGCCCCCGGCCTCGATCAGCCCGGCCGTGCTGGCCTCGACTTCCGGCGCAGTCGCCATGCGATAGGTGGTGCCCAGTATTGCGGCAATGAAGAGCGCCGGCACCAGCGTGACCACCAGTTGCGCGAGCACGGTGCGTTTGGCGACGCCGGCACCGCCTCCGGTGAACGCTCGCCACAGCCCCATCAACGCGTTGCTGCCCTGCCGTGACAGCGCCTGCGCAAAGGGCGGAAGGTCCACGCGCCGCTCGCTCGCCGCGAGTGGCGGCATCAGGTGCGGCTTCCACCACGCGAGGAGGACGACGTAACCGATGTAGAGCCCCGCAAGCATGAAGCCGGGCAGGAAGGCGCCGGCGTAGAGTTGCACGACCGACACGCCAGCGACGGCGCCATAGACGATCAGCAGCACCGAGGGCGGGATCAGGATGCCGAGGCACCCGCCCGCGGTTACCGCGCCCGCCGCCACCTTGACGTTGTATCCCGCTTTGAGCATGGCCGGAAACGCGAGCAGCCCCATCAGCGTCACCACCGCACCGACGATGCCGGTTGCGGTCGCGAAGATCGCGCAGGTGACGATGGTCGCCACCGCCAGCGCCCCCGGAACCCGAGCGCTGGCCAGATGCAAGCTCCTGAACAATTTGTCGATCAGCTGCGCCCGTTCGACGAGGTAGCCCATGAACAGGAACAGCGGAATCGCGATCAGCACGTCGTTCGACATCACGCCGTAGGTGCGTTGCACGAAGAGGTCGAGCACGCGCCGGTCTGCGGTCGCCGGATCCACGCTGCGATAGGCGAGCCAGGCGAAGAACACGCCCATCCCCATGAGCGTGAAGGCGGTGGGAAAGCCGAGCATGATGCCCACGCAGATCAGCGCGAGCATCATCAGGCCCAGGTGCCCGTTCGTGAGATGGCCCCAGGGCATGAGCGCCACCACCGGGATGATGATCAGCGCCATCAGCGTAAAGCCGAACCAGAGTTCTTTGCGCAGCTTCATTTGTGGCGCTCCTGCTGCACCACGAATTTGTCGAGCTTCTCGATATCCTCGTCCTTCACGTGCACCATTTCCTTGAGCTTCTCGACGTCGACTTCCTGGACGTCCTCTTCGCGCGACGGCCACTCACCCTGCTTGATGCAGATGACGCAGCGGATGATCTCGACGATGCCCTGCATCAGTACGAACGCTCCGGCGAGCGGGATGACCGTCTTAAAAGGATATACCGGCGGGCCCTCGGCGGTGATGTTCGAATGCTCGTTGATCGCCCACGACTCTGCGGCATAGGTGTAGCCGGCCCACACGAGCGCGACGATCCCGGGAATGAAGAACACGATGTAGAGCGTGAGATCGAGGACGGCCTGCGCCCGCGGCGTAAAGAAGCCGTAGATCACGTCCCCGCGCACGTGGCTGTTCTTCGCCAGCGTGTAGGCGCCGGCCATCATGAACAGCGTCCCGTACATCATGATCATCGCGTCGAAGGCCCAGGCGCGCGGGTGGTCGAGCGCGTAGCGCGAGAACACTTCCCAGCTGATGTGCAGGGTGAGGGCAACGATGAACCACGAGAAGGCTTGCCCTACCCAGGTGCTTATCTTGTCGACGAAGAGCAGTACTTTTTGCATGGCTGAAATCCTGCGGCGATAGGGCGAGGAAGAGTTTATTTTCCCGATCCAGTCACATCTCTGACGGGGATCAAAAAAAACACCATCCGGAGCCGCCGGATGGTGTCTCTTACGATAGCTTGCAGCGTCAGGCCTTCTTCGCCGCCGGCTTCGTGCCGAAGTACCAGTTATACGCCATGCGGCGGCCGACATTGGTGTCGAGGTCCCAGCGAACCGTGCGCTCGGCATACTTTTTCTGCGATTCGGTGATCTCCTTCCACATCGGGTTCTCCGCCGACTTCTTCGCGTTGACCTGGTCGAATACCTCCAGTTGCCTCTGCAGCACTACGTCCGGAGTCTTGTAGAACCTGACCTTGTCCTTGGTCTGCAGCTCGATGTAGTCCTGCGAGTAGCGGTTGATTGCCTTCCACGACATGTCGGCGGAAGCGGCCTCGACGGCGTTCTCGATGATCGCCTTCATCTTCGCCGGCAGCGCGTCGTATTTGGTCTTGTTGAACGTGATCTCGAACTGCTCGCCGTTCTGGTGGTAGCTCTGAAGCATGCACACCTTGGACACGTCCGGGAAGCCGAGGATGCGGTCGGAGGTGGCGTTGTTGAACTCCGCGGCGTCGAGCAGCCCGCGGTCTATCGCCGGCACGATCTCGCCGCCGGGCAGCGCGTTTACGGCTGCGCCCATGCCGGTGAACAGGTCGATCGAGATGCCCACGGTGCGGTACTTGAGGCCCTTGAAGTCTTCCGGCTTGGTGATCGGCTTCTTGAACCATCCGAGCGGCTGCGTCGGCATCGGCCCATAAGGGAACGAGACCACGTTTGCGCCGATCGACGCGTAGAGTTTGTTCAGCAATTCCTTGCCGCCGCCGTACTTGTGCCAGGACAGCAGCATGTTGGCGTCCATCGCGTACGCGGGGCTCGAGCCCCACAGCGCCAGGGCGTTCTGCTTGCCGTAATGGTAGACGAGCACGCCGTGCCCGCCGTCGAGCGTGCCTTTCGACACCGCGTCGAGCAGGCCGAAGGCCGGCACCACTGCGCCCGCCGGCAGCACGTCGATCTTGAGGTCTCCGCCGGTCATGTCGTTCACCTTCTTGGCGAAGTCGAGCGCGTACTCGTGGAAGATGTCCTTCGAAGGCCAGGTGGACTGCCAGCGCATGCTGATCGGGCCGGCCTGGCCCTTGGCGATCATGGGAAAGCCCAGGGTCGCGGCGCCCGCGGTGGCCGCGGCGGCGCCCGCCAGGAACTTGCGGCGCGAGGCCGTTTCGGTCTTCTTGGATTGCTCCTTGCTCATTAGATCCTCCATTGGATGGCAGTTGGTGTGGCTGTCTCGGTGTTGTTCTTCTCGCCCCAGAATTTGTCCCGGTAAACGGCTCGCGGGGCTGTTTGTTCCGGCGTCAGCCCTCCAGGCTTCATGACGCCAAAGCTCGCGAATCGTAGTCCTCCCCCGCCTCAAAATCAAGCCTGTTTCTACGGGCTTCCGCATTGTGAAACGGGTGTTCCTGCGGGCCGCCAACCGGTTCCGGCCGAGCGACCCGCTAGAATGGGCGTCGACGAACCGCCCACCCCCTACGCGCGGTCGCGTTCACCGGAGGACTCTTGCAACCCGCTTCCATCGAAATCGCCAAGCATCTTCTGCAGACCGTGGGGGCGATCCTTTTCTTCGGCATTGCCTCGAGCCTCCTTGCGCGCAAGGCGAGAGTGCCCGATGTCGCGGTGTTCCTACTGATCGGCATCGTCCTGGGTCCGGGTGTGTCGGGCCTCGTTCACATCGGCGCGGGGTCGGTGGCCAACCAGCTGCTCCTCATCTTCGGCTCGTGCTACATCCTGTTCGACGGCGGCGCGTCGCTGCGGCTGCGGGTGCTCAAGGAAGTCTGGATCACGATCGCAGTGCTGGCAACGCTCGGAGTGCTGGTCACGGCGGCGATCACCGCGGTCGCCGCGCAGTGGGCCCTCGGCGTCCCGTTCATCACCGCACTCCTGCTCGGTGCCGCGATCGCCTCGACCGACCCGGCAACGCTGGTGCCGATCTTCCGGCAGATCCGGATTCGCGAGCGCGTCGCGCAGACCGTGATGAGCGAGTCGGCGTTCAACGACGCTACCGGCGCGATCATGACTTTCGCGGTCCTCGGCGTCGCCATGGGAACCGGGGAATTCTCGATTTCGGCGTCGCTCGCCGATCTGGTGAAGCAGTCCGCGATCGGAATCGCTGCCGGTGCGGTGCTCGGGTATCTCGCCGCGCTTTTCATCGCCCACGAGCGCCTAGGGTTCCTCGCCGAGCACGCCCCTGTCGTGAGCCTGATGGCCGTCATCGCCTCCTTTCTCGCCGCCGACCAGCTGCAGGCCAGCGGCTTCATGGCGGTGTTCGTGTTCGGCATCGCGATCGGCAACCGGGACGTGCTAGGCTTCAAGATGAGCGAGACCGAGGAGCGCAGGCTCGAGGATTTCGTCGGGACGACCGCGTTGCTCATGCGGATGTTCATTTTCATCCTGCTCGGGTCGCAGGTGGATTTTGCGCTGATGCAGCGCTATCTCGTCCCCGGAATCGGCGTGGTCCTGGCGTTCATGCTGATCGCGCGCCCCGCCGCAGTGTTCGTATGCGCGCTCCCGGACCGGCGCGCGAAATGGACCTTCAAGGAGATGCTGTTCATGTGCTGGACGCGCGAGACCGGGGTCATCCCGGCCGCGCTGGCCGGCCTGCTTCTGGGGATGAACGCCCCGGGGGCGGACGTCATCGCCTCGGTGACTTTCATCGCCGTGCTGATGACCATCCTGATCCAGGCGCCGACGACGCGGTGGCTGGCGCGGTCCTTGGGCTTGTTGGAGCATTGAGCATTCCGGAGTAAAAAGCAAGGAACAGGAGCGACGAACAAAGGTCAAATCAGGTTACGCCCGCGCGGCGCCGGAACGGCCGCGCCCCGAAGTGGGAGGACTTCGGGATGACGGAAGGAGCCGAGCATGAGGCTGTCTCTCCGATTCATTCTTCCCCTGGCAATCACTCTCGCGGCGATTGCCTACGCGGTCGTACCGCTGGTCGACAGGCTGACCCTGCAGTGGTTCGTGCGCGACCTCGACATCCGCACCTCGCTCATCACGAGAACCATCCAGGAGCCGCTGGCCGACCTCGTGCGGGAAGGCTCACGCGCCAGGATCCTGCGCTACTTCGACCGCCTCATCCTGGACGAGCGCCTGTTCGCCGTGGGCTTTTGCGACACGCAGCGCAGGCTCGTCTACAAGACGGTGACCTTCCCCTCGTCGCTCGGCTGCACGGGCCGGCCTCTCAACGCAAATGAGGTCGAGGGCCGGGTGGTCAATCTCGACCGCGGCCTGGTCCACGTCGGCGACTACGACCTCGAAGCCGACGGCAAGGCGTACGGGCACCTGGTGCTGGTGCACGACATGAGCTTCGTGCAGCGGCGCAGCGACGACACCAAGAAGTACATCTTCTATCTGTTTGCGGCGCTCGCGGCCATCGTTTCGCTGGTCACCGTCGTCATAGCCGAAGTGAGCTGGCGCGGCTGGGTCGCGGGCCTGAAGGCGGTGATCCGCGGCGAGACCTTCGGGTCCAGCGAGGCGAAGGTGCGCATTCCGGAGCTGCGGCCGGTGGCGCAGGACATCCGGGCGCTCGTCAGGGAGCTCGAATCGGAGCGCAAGGCGAGGGACGAGTCGCAGATCAACTGGTCTGCCGAGACGCTGCGGGCGATCCTGCGAAACGACCTGAAGGGCGAGGAGGTCCTGATCGTCTCCAACCGCGAGCCCTACATCCACGTGCACCGCGACAACGTCATCGAGGTCCAGCGCCCCGCGAGCGGCCTGGTCACCGCGCTCGAGCCGGTGATGCGCGCCTGCTCCGGGACGTGGATCGCGCACGGCGGCGGCAGCGCCGACCGGGAGACCGTGGACGCGACCGACCACATACGCGTGCCGCCCGAGCGCCCCGCCTACCGCATCCGGCGCGTGTGGCTGTCCAAGGAGGAGGAGGCCGGCTACTACTACGGATTCTCCAACAGCGGCCTCTGGCCTTTGTGCCATATCGCGCATACCCGTCCGGTGTTCCGCACGGCCGACTGGAACGCGTACGTCACCGTCAACCGCCGCTTCGCCGACGCGGTGGTGAACGAGACGCGGACTTCCGATCCCATCGTCCTGGTCCAGGACTATCACTTCGCGCTGCTGCCGCGCCTCATCCGCGAGCGCATGCCGGCGGCGACCGTGATCTCGTTCTGGCACATACCCTGGCCCAACGCGGAGGCCTTCGGGATCTGTCCCTGGCGCGAGGCCCTCATCGACGGACTCCTGGGGAGCAGCATCCTCGGATTCCACACGCAGTTCCACTGCAACAACTTCATCGACTCGGTCGATCGCTACGTCGAGGCGCGCATCGACCGGGAGACCTACACGGTCTCCTACGGCGGCGACCAGACCGCGGTGCGCCGCTATCCGATCTCGATCGAGTGGCCGCTCTCATCCAAGACCATGGACAAGCCGGTGGCGCAATGCCGGGCCGAGGTCCGCGAGCAGAACGGCCTCGCGCCCGATACCGTGATCGGCGTCGGCGTCGACCGGCTCGACTACACCAAGGGGATACTCGAGCGCTTCCTCGCGGTCGAGCGCCTGCTCGAGATCGATCCGTTGTGGATCGGCAAGTTCGTGTTCGTGCAGATCGCCGCACCCTCGCGCTCGAGCATCGACGAGTACCAGGAATTCGACGCGCGGGTGCGCGCGCTCGCGCGCCGCATCAACGACCGGTTTTCGGGCAAAGGCCAGCCTCCCATCATGCTCAAGGTCGAGCACCACGACCCGGACGAGGTCTACGTATACTATCGGGCGTCGGACGTGTGCTTCGTCAGCAGCCTGCACGACGGGATGAACCTGGTCGCCAAGGAATTCGTCGCCTCGCGCGACGACGACCGTGGAGTGCTCATTCTCAGCCAGTTCACCGGCGCCTCGCGCGAGCTCCCCGAAGCGCTCATCGTCAACCCGTACGACATCGACCAGTGCGCAGCCGCGCTCCGGGCGGCGCTCGTGATGCCTCCGGCCGAGCAGCGCGACCGGATGCGCAGCATGCGTAGCCTCGTGCAGGATTTCAACGTCTACCGCTGGGCAGGGCGCATGCTGCTCGACGCCGCCCAGATGCGCATGCGCAGCCGCCTCCTCTCCAGCGGCCGCGAGCACAAGCCCGCCGCCGCCGTGCGTGCGGTCTGACCGCGCATGCCGATGCGGGTTTCGAAAGCGCGTTTCGAGAAGACGCCCGAACTTCCGGAGCGTTGCGCTTTTTTCCTCGACATCGACGGAACGCTGCTCGATCTCGCCGATCATCCCGGCCTGATTCGTATCGACGCCGATCTGGTCCGCCTGCTCAAAGCGCTCGGCCGCGCGGCGGACGGAGCGCTGGCGCTGATCAGCGGACGCTCGGTCGCCGACGTCGACCGCCTGCTGGCCGACCCCGGATTCTGCGTCGCGGGCCAGCACGGCGCCGAGCGCCGCGATTTTTCCGGCACAATGCACAGGCAAGACGTCCCGCGGGACGCGCTGGAGAAGGCGAGGCGGAGGTTCGGCCTGATGGTTGCGAGGCATCCCGGGCTCGTGCTTGAGGACAAGGGCGTCAACCTCGCCCTGCATTTCCGGTCGGCTCCGGAGCTGAGCGCCGAGATGCAGGACGAGGTGGGCGCGCTGGCCCGAGAGCTGGGCGGTGAATTCGAAGTGCAGCTCGGAAAGATGGTGGTCGAGCTGAGGCCCACAGGAAAGGACAAGGGAGTGGCGATCGCCGAGTTCCTCGATGAAGCACCGTTTCGCGGGCGTGCGCCGGTGTTCGTCGGCGACGACCTGACCGACGAATTCGGCTTCGAGCTGATCAACCGGGTCGGAGGGCACTCCGTGAAGGTCGGCGAAGGCAAGTCCGCGGCGCGCTGGCGTCTGCCGGATTCGGCTGCCGTGAGGCAGTGGCTCTCGCGCTTCGTCGAGCGTTTCGGAGACGGCAAGTGAGCAGCCTCGATCTGGCCCTGATCGGGAACTCGAGCGTCGCGGCGCTCCTGGACGCGAGGGCGCGCATGGTCTGGTGCTGCCTGCCGCGCTTCGACGGCGACCCCGCGTTCTGCGCGCTCCTGCGCACGGAAGACGGTCCGGACGATCGCCGGGGCGTCTTCGAAGTGGAGCTCGCGGATTTCGAGCGCTCCGAGCAGGCCTATATCGCCCACACGCCCATCCTGAAGACGCGCCTCTACGACCGGCACGGGGGCGGCGTCGAGATCACGGATTTTGCGCCGCGGTTCCACCAGTTCGGCAGGCTGTTCTGCCCCGTGATGCTGATGCGCCAGATCCGTCCTCTCGCGGGCAGCCCGCGCATCCGCGTGCGAATCCGGCCGCTGTGCGAGTACGGCGCGCGCAGGCCGACCGTCACCTGGGGCAGCAATCACGTGCGCTACGTGATGCCGGACATGGACCTGCGGGTGACGACCGATTTCTCGATCACCGCGATCCTCGAGGAAACGCCCGTCGTGCTGCGCGAGGCGGTGTCGCTGGTGCTCGGACCGGACGAAACGCTGCACACCTCGGCGGGCGAAGCGTTCCGCAGATTCCTCGACGATACGGCCGCCTGGTGGCGCGACTGGGTGCGCGGCCTCGCCATCTCCCTGGAGTGGCAGGAGCAGATCATCCGCGCGGCGATCACCCTGAAGCTCAACGCCTACGAGGACACCGGGGCGATCGTCGCCGCGGTCACCACATCGATCCCCGAATCGTCCGCGAGCGGCCGCAACTGGGACTACCGCTACTGCTGGCTTCGCGACGCCTACTTCGTCGTCAATGCACTGAACCGCCTGAACGCGACGAATACGATGGAGCGCTTCCTGGATTTCATCATCAACACGGCGGCCGGGGCAAACGGCGCCGACCTCCAGCCTGTCTATACCGTGACCGGCAAGGCGGGAATCGTCGAGCGCGAGGCGCCCTCGCTGCCCGGATACCGCGGCATGGGCCCGGTGAGGGTCGGCAACCAAGCCTACGAGCAGAGCCAACACGACGTCTATGGCGCTGCCGTCCTCGCAGCGGCGCACGTGTTCTTCGACGCGCGGCTCGCCCTGAGAAGCGACCAGGCCCTCTTTCGCCAGCTCGAGCAGCTCGGCGATCGCGCCTCCGCGCTCTACGACAAGCCCGACGCGGGCCTGTGGGAGCTGCGCGGCACGCGGCAGGTGCACACCTTTTCCAGCGTCATGTGCTGGGCGGCGTGCGACCGCCTCGCGAAGATCGCCGCGCGCATAGGGCTGGATGAGCGCGCGCGGCACTGGCGCGCCCGCGCGGACGCGATGCACGCGGCGATCAGCGAGCGCGCCTGGAACGCGAAGCGCTCGAGCTTCGCAGCGACCTTCGGCGGCGAGCATCTGGACGCGAGCCTGCTGCTGCTGCACGAGCTCGACTTCCTGCGCGCCGACGACCCGCGCTTCGCCGGCACGGTGCGCGCCGTCGAAAAGGATCTGCGCCGCGGCGATTTCGTCTTCCGCTACGTCCAGCCCGACGATTTCGGCGTTCCCGACAACGCGTTCGCGGTATGCACCTTCTGGTACGTCGACGCGCTCGCCGCGCTCGGACGCGCCGAGGAAGCGCGCTCGCTCTTCGAGGGCCTGATCTCGCGCTGCAACCAGCACGGCCTGCTCTCCGAGCACATCGAGCCGCGAACCGGCGAGCTGTGGGGCAACTTCCCGCAGACCTACAGCATGGTGGGACTGATCAATTCCGCGATGCGCCTTTCCATTCCCTGGGACCAGGCGTTCTGAGGCAGGTGTTTTTCCGCCCGCAATGATCCGCATCGGAGTGGACATCGGCGGCACCAAGATGGAGATCGCCGCGCTGCACGAGTCCGGCGCAGAGCTTCTCCGGCGGCGCACGGACATGCCGCGCGGGGCCTACGCCGACGCGATCCAGGCCGTCGCGGACGCGGTGCTCGACGCGGAGCGGACCCTGGGTGCCCGCTGCAGCGTGGGAATCGGCACGCCGGGGGCGGTGTCGGCGAAAACCGGCAAGCTGAAGAACGCCTACGCGAGCGTGCTGAACGGCATGCCCGTGAAGCAGGATCTCGAGCGCCTGCTCGCTCGCGAGCTGCGCTTCGCGAACGACGCCAACTGCTTCGCGCTTTCCGAAGCCGCGGACGGCGCCGCGACAGGCGCGCGCGTCGTGTTCGGCGTGATCCTTGGGACCGGGGTGGGCGGAGGCGTGGTCGTCGACGGCCGCGCCCTCGAGGGCGCGAACGCCATCGCCGGAGAGTGGGGACACAACCCCCTGCCCTGGCCCGCTCACGACGAGCTGCCCGGGCCGCGCTGCGGGTGCGGAAAGGAAGGACACATCGAGGCTTTTCTCTCCGGCCCCGGGCTCGCGCGCGACCATCAGCTCGTCGCTGGAGAGCTGCTGGCGCCTTCGCACATCATCGCGCGCGCCGACTCGGGCGATCCGGGATGCGAAAGCTCGCTCGCGCGCTACGAGGAGCGGCTCGCGCGCGCCCTGGCGAGCGTTATCAACCTGCTCGACCCCGACGTGATCGTGCTGGGCGGCGGGCTGTCGAACGCCGAGCGCCTGTACCGCAACGTGCCGAGGCAATGGGGCCGCCACGTCTATTCCGACTCGGTCGCGACTCCGCTCCTGAAAGCGAAGCACGGCGACGCGAGCGGCGTGCGCGGCGCGGCGCGCCTGTGGCGAACGGGCTCTAGGAGCGAACCAGGATGATGTGAACGCGCCCCGGCCCGTGCACGCCGATCACGATGGTCTGATCGATGTCGGCCGTTCGCGAGGGGCCCGAGACGAAATTGATTGCGCGCGGCATCTGGCCGAAGGCCTCGCGCGCAAGAGCGAAGGCGTCCTCCATGTGCGGGACGATGCGCCGCGCGCTCAGCACCGCCACGTGCGTTTCGGGCAGCAGGCTCCCCGTCGCCGGCGTGCCGGGACCCGACGCGAGCACCAGCGTCCCCGTCTCGGCGATCGCGGCGAAAGCGCCGGTGACGCCGATCCGATCGTCGGCGTTCGCCGCGCGCGGCTCGAGCGCGAGTCCCGCCGCCTTCCATTCCAGGTGCGCGAGCTGCGGCCAGAGGCAGCCCGAAAGCGGAAGATTGCCCGCCTTCAAATACCGCTCGACTGCGGCCGGTACGTCCCCCTCGGCCGCGACTTCGTCGGTGGTGCACTGCATAGCCTCGGCGCGCGCGCGGAAGCGCGCGACCAGATCGCCTTCGACTTTCGGCAGCGTGCCTCGCGGATGAGCGCGGAGGTAGGTGTCGATCACCTCGAGCTCGGCCTGCGAAGGCTTGCCCACGCCGTGGCCCTGGGCGTTTCGTATGCGTGCCAGGATCCTGTCGCGCGAGCTCATTCGAGCGCCTTCACCATGTCCTCGACGACTTTTTTCGCGTCGCCGAACACCATCATGGTCTTGTCCATGTAGAAGAGCGGATTGTCGAGGCCCGCGTAGCCGGCGGCCATGCTGCGCTTGTTGACGAGCACGGTGCGCGCCTTGTTGGCCTCGATGATCGGCATGCCGTAGATCGCGCTGCCTTTCTCGTGCGCGAGCGGATTGACCACGTCGTTCGCGCCGAGGACGAGCGCGACGTCGGTGGTGCCGAGCTCGCCGTTGATGTCCTCCATCTCGAACACCTGGTCGTAGGGAACCTCGGCCTCGGCGAGGAGCACGTTCATGTGGCCGGGCATGCGGCCGGCGACCGGGTGGATCGCGTAGCGGACGTTCACGCCCTTGGCGATCAGCTTCTGCGCCATCTCCTTCACCGCGTGCTGCGCGCGCGCCACCGCGAGCCCGTATCCGGGGACGATCACCACCGACTCCGCGTTCGCGAGCAGGAAGGCGGCGTCCTCGGCCGAGCCCGACTTCACCGTCTTCTGGGAGCTGTCGGCGGCGGCGCTGCCCTCGGCCGCGCCGAATCCTCCCAGGATCACGCTGAAGAAGGAGCGGTTCATCGCCTTGCACATGATGTAGGAGAGGATCGCGCCGGAGGAGCCCACCAGCGAGCCCGCGATGATGAGCATCGAGTTGTTGAGCGAGAAGCCGATTCCCGCGGCCGCCCAGCCCGAATAGCTGTTCAGCATCGAAATCACGACCGGCATGTCCGCGCCGCCGATGGGAATGATGATCAGCACGCCGAGCACGAAGGCGATCCCGAGCATCACCAGGAACGGCGTCCAGGCCTTGCCCTCGGCGAGGAAGAAGGCGAGGCCGAAGCCTATCATCACGATCGCGAGGACGAGGTTGAGGGGATGCTGGCCGCGGAACACGACCGGCGCGCTCGAGAACAGTCGGAAATTCTTGCCGAGCCCGGCGAGCTTGCCGAAGGCGATCACGCTGCCGGAGAAGGTGATTGCGCCGACGAAGCTACCGATGAAGAGCTCGAAGCGGTTGCCGCGCGGCAGCGGATCGTGCTCGCCGAAGGCACCGGGATTGTTGACCACCGCGACGGCGATCAGCACCGCCGCCATGCCGACGAGGGAATGCATCGCCGCGACGAGCTCGGGCATCTGCGTCATCTGCACGCGCCGCGAAACGATCGCGCCGATGGTCCCCCCGACCGCCATCGCGACCAGAATCAGGTCGACGTGCCCCTTGGCGACGATGGCGAGAGTGGTGACGACCGCGATCGTCATCCCGGCAATGCCGAAGGCGTTCCCGCGCCGCGCCGACTCGGGCGACGACAGCCCCTTCAGCGCCAGGATGAAGCACACCGACGCCGCGAGATACCAGAGCGCGACGAGGTTGGCGCTCATTTGTTTTCCGCCGCTTTCTCGACGCGGGGCTTCTTCTTGAACATCTCGAGCATGCGCTTGGTCACGAGGAACCCGCCGGCGACGTTCACCGCGGCGAGGCCGACCGCGACCGCGCCGATCGCCGAGCCGAGGTCCACTTCCGCGGGTCCGGCCGCGAGGATCGCGCCGACGATGATCACGGAGGAGATGGCGTTGGTGACGCTCATGAGCGGCGTGTGCAGCGCGGGCGTCACGTTCCAGATCACGTGGTAGCCGACGAATACCGCGAGCACGAACACGACGAGATTGACGACGGTAGGGTCGATGGTTCCGGTCATGATTTCTTCACCAGTTCTCCGCCGCGCGCCATCAGGCAGGCGGCAACGATCTCGTCTTCCATGTTGATCGCGAGCTTGCCTTCCTTGTCCGCGATGAGCTTCACGAAATCGAGCAGGTTGCGCGCGTACAGGGCGGATGCGTCGGCTGCGACCATCGCCGGGAAATTGGTGTGGCCGACGAGCGTGACGCCGTGCTTGACCACGACCTTGTCGGCTTCGGTCAGCGGGCAGTTGCCGCCCTGCTCGGCGGCCATGTCGACGATCACCGAGCCCGGCTTCATGCTCTTCACCATGTCCTCGGTGACGAGCACCGGCGCGCGCCGCCCGGGAATGAGCGCGGTGGTGACGACGATGTCGGCCGACTTGATGCGCTCGGCGACCAGCGTCGCCTGGCGCTTGCGGTAGTCCTCGCCCATCTCGCGCGCGTAGCCGCCCTGCCCCTTCGCGAGCTCTTTCTCAGCGTCGGTGAGCGGCACCTCGATGAACTTGGCGCCCAGCGACTCGACCTGCTCCTTGGTCTCCGGCCGCACGTCGGTCGCCTCGACCACGGCGCCCAAGCGCTTGGCGGTGGCGATCGCCTGCAGGCCCGCCACGCCCACGCCCATCACCACCACGCGCGCGGCCTTGACCGTCCCGGCCGCGGTCATGAGCATCGGGAATATCCGGCCGTAGTGGTTGGCCGCAACCATCACCGCCTTGTAGCCACCGAGATTGGCCTGCGAGGAGAGCACGTCGAGCGATTGCGCGCGCGAGATGCGCGGCGCGGCCTCGAGCGCGAACGCGGTCGCGCCGGTGCGCGCGACCGCTGCCAGTCCCTCGGCGTCGAAGCGGTTCAGCATGCCGACCAGGACCTGATCGCGCCTGAGCATGCCGATCTCGTCGCCTTGAGGCGGGCGCACCTTGAGGATCAGCTCGGCACGGGCATAGACGTCGGCCGCGCCCGCGGCGATCGCCGCGCCGGCCGCCTGGAAATCGGCGTCGGGGATGTTCGCGCCCGCGCCGGCGCGCGACTGCACGAGCACGGAGTGCTTGCCGGCGACGAGCTTCTTGACGGTCTCCGGCGTCGCGGCAACGCGGGTCTCGCCCGCGCGGGTTTCCGCGGGTATGCCGATGTTCATGGATTTTTTTGTCTGGCAGCGAAGCGAAGCCTGATGATACACGGCCTCGTATAATCGCCTCAACCCGAAATCCAAGGAGGAGTCATGACGGTAAAAGTGCGGCGAGTGGTGACCGGACACGACGCGAGCGGTCGCGCCGTCGTGAAAATCGACGAGGTCTCGAAAAACATCGTTTCGAACCGCCCGGGCGCGTCCGCCACCGTCATCTGGACGACCGATACGATCCCCGCCGACAACTCGGGCGACGCCGATGCCGGGCTGAAGAAAGTCGGGACGACGCTCCCCGGCGGAACCGTCTTCCGCGTCGTCGAGTTCTCGCCCGGCCTGTCCCCGCGGGTGCACCGCACCGACTCGATCGACTACGCGGTCATCGTCTCCGGCGAGATCGACATGGAGCTCGAGAAGGGCAACGAGGTCCATCTCAAGGCGGGCGACGTCCTGGTGCAGCGAGGCACCGTCCACAACTGGATCAACCGCGGCAAGGCGCCCTGCGTCATCGCCTTCGCCCTCGTCGACGCCAAGCCCGCGGCGGCGGACGGAAAGACGCTCAACGCGTTCGGCTGAACCTCGGCTCAGCGCGCGCCCAGCAGCGACTTCGTCAGCTCACCGCCGGCCACCACCAGCTCGTGCAGGGCTTCGTCGAGATGCCGATCCATGACTACCGGCTCGCCGGGCCCTTCGTCCGCAGCGAATAACGCAGCCTTCCGAAGCAATTCACGGATGAAGGCGGCGCTCGCTCCCTGCGTCTTCGCGATGTAGCGGTCCAACTGCTCGAGTTTCATCGTCAGACCGCGGGAGTAGAGCGCAAACAGCCGGCGCCGGCATTCCTCGTCCGGAAGGGGAACCTCGATCGCCTGATCGATGCGCCCGGGGCGCGCGGCGAGCGCAGGCTCGAGGATGTCCGGCCGGTTCGTCGTGAGGAGAAAAAGGATATCGGCATCGTCCGAGAGGCCGTCCATCTGGTTGAGGAGCTCGAACAGCACCGCCGCGCATGCGCCCTCGCGGGTGCGCTCCTCGGCGATGAGGTCGACGTCCTCGAGCACCACGATAGACGGCTGCAGTAGGCGCGCCATCGCGCAGGACTGCTCGATCAGCCCCATTCCGCGACCGGTTAGCAACAGCACGGTGCGCTCGCGCATCTGGCTCGCCAGGTACATGGCCGTCAGCGTCTTGCCGGTGCCCGGCGCCCCGTGCAGAAGGAGTCCCCGCTTCAGATGGCGTCCCATGGCTAGAAGGCGGTCGCTTTGCTTGCCGAACGCGATCGTTTGGCGCTCGATGCGCGCTAGCAATCCTTCCGGAAGGATGATTTGGTCGCGCCCGATCGTCGGCAGCCGGTGGAATTGCACGCTCGTCCCGCCGTGATTGTCCTTTACGAGCGACAGGACGCGCCCCCGATATACGTTTCGCTTCCTGATCAGCAGCCGCAGATCGGCGAGAAACGCCTCGGCCTGCGCTCGATCCGGGGCCATCGCCTCCACGTTCACATGGCGCGATATGCCCATGTCCGACGGTCCGCGAACCAGCACCGCCATGCGGCTTTCCCCGTAGCGGAGAAGATACAGACCGCATTGCACGCACGCGATGACGCTCTCATCGAGCGGGATATTCACGTATTGCACCGGCCCCCGCGTCGCCGCCTCGCCGCCCCACAGGCCCGCCTGCGCGGGCATGACGAGCTGGGCCAGGCTGATCCCCGCGTATGCGTAGGGCTGACCCGCGGTGATGCCGACGAGCTCGACGGAACAGTTGCGTTCTGAAACGTATGCGTCTATGCCCTTCTGAACGTTGGCGTGGTCCGAGGAGGCAAACTGTTCGCTCACGATGGGGAACCCCACCGGTTCGGCCGAGAAATGCTTTCTGATAAGAGTGAGAAATACGGGATCCTCGGCGGGCGCCTGCGACGCCATGTGATCGAGAAATCCCTTGAATGACGCACCGAATTCCTGCAGCGATTTTGGGTCCTTGTCGGCCATGGCGAACTCTCTACGCGATCGAGAATTGGAGCGGCCATGTTACTGGAATCCGGGTTGAGCTTAGAGGTTCATATTTCCGTAATCCAGTCCGCGTAGTCTCCGGTGAGCAGGCGTCCGTCTGCTCACGACCCGCTCAAGGAGGAACGCAATGAAAAGAAGAAGCATGCTTTTGGCAACAGCCGGCCTGATGATCGCCGGCGCCGTGGCAGTCAACGCATGGGCCGACCGCGACGACGACGAGGACCGCAATGACGACGGCCGGTACGCGATCGGTCTCTGGGGCGACCTGCCGTATTCGGATCTGCAAGCCCAGGTGGGCGTGCCGAACCTGATCGCCGATATGAACAGCCAGAAACTCGCGTTCACCGTCCACGACGGCGACCTCAAGGCCGGCAACGGCACCCCGGGCTCCGTCACGCCGACCATTTGCAGCGACGCCCTCTACGTTCAGGCGCTCGGCTTTTTCAACTCGCTCCACGCGCCGGCGATGCTCACCCCCGGGGACAACGACTGGACCGACTGCGACCGCCCTTCGAACGGCGGCTTCAATTCGCTCGAGCGCCTCGACCACGAACGGCAGGTCTTTTTCTCCACGCCTTTCTCGCTGGGGCAAAAGCGGATGCGCCAGGAGGTGCAGACGGCTCCCCTGTGTCTGGGAGTGAACGGCCCGACGCCTTGCGTCGAGAACCGGCGCTGGACGCACCGCGGCGTCACCTACGTCACACTGAACATCCAGGGTTCGTGCAACAACCTGTGCGACACCGCGCCCAATCCGGCGGAATTCGCCGCGCGCAATCAGGCGAACATCGCGTGGATGAGAGACGCCTTCCGCGACGCGCAGGGCCGCGGCTCGGCCGCAGTCATGATCATCGCGCAGGCCGATCCGGGCTGGGATCTGTCCGATCCGACGCGAGCGCCGCTTCGCGATCCGAAGACGCTCGCCGAAACCGACGGCCAGCCGGACGGCTTCCAGGAGTTCCTCATCGCGCTGCGCGACGAAGTGATCGCCTTCCGCAAGCCGGTCGCGTACGTGCACGGCGATTCCCACTACTTCCGGGTCGACAAGCCATTCCAGGATTCCCAGGGCCGGCGGCTGGAGAACTTCACGCGCGTCGAGACCTTCGGAGACAACCAAGGCAACGGGAACAACGACGTGAACTGGCTCAAGGTGCAGGTCGACGCCCGCAGCCGGGAAGTGTTTACCTACCAGCCGCAGATCGTTCCGGGCAACCGCACCGCCGTCCCCGCGCCTTAGGATCGCCCCTTCGCGCGCGCTGTCCAGCTGAACCGCCGCTCGCCGATCTCGAAAGCCCCCTGGAGGAGCAGGGCGAGCGCGGCCGCGGGTATGGCGCCGGCGAGCAGCGTGGCGTTGTCGTTGAGCGCGAGCCCCGAGGCGATGCGCTCGCCGTAGCCGCCGGCGCCGATGAAGGCGGCGATGGTCGCGGTGCCGACGTTGATCACCGCGGACGTGTTGATGCCCGCCAGGATCGAGGGTAGCGCGAGGGGCACCTCGATGAGCCGCATCCGGTCATTGGTCGAGAGACCCAGCGCCATCGCCGCCTGGCGCATGCCGCGGGGAATGCCGACCAACCCCGTGCAGGTATTGCGCACGATGGGCAGGAGCGCGTAGAGGAAGAGAGCGACGAGCGCGGGAGCGGTGCCGATCGCGCCCAGGAGCGCGATCAGGAAGGCGAGCAGCGCAAGCGACGGGATCGTCTGCACGACTCCGACGACTGCAAATATGGCTCCCGCGCTCTTCGGCACTTTCGCGGCCAGCAGGCCCAAGGGCAATCCGAGCGCTATGCTCGCCGCAAGCGAGGCGAACACGAGGACCAGATGCTCACCGGTGAGGCGCCAGAAATCCGGACCGAAGAGCACGTCGATGAACCTGCGCCGCTCCGCAGTCGGCGGCCCGGCGTCCTTGCTTAGGGAGGCCGCCGCCACGAGGAAGCTCTTCCCTTCGAGCTCCGCCATGGCGTTCATGCGCATCATTCGGCGCTCGTCGATCTTTCCCTCGAGCGCCTCGAGCGCGCGCCAGGTTTCCGGAAAGCGTTTCGGCACGTCGAGGCGGTGGAAGAGCACCGCGTCGTAGCGCGGAAAATAGCCGCGGTCGTCCTCCAGCACCCGCAGGGCGTAGCGCTCGACCTTGGCGTCGGTCGAGTAGACGTCGATGACGTCGATCCGACCGGCGGCGATCGCCTCGTAGGCTAGTCCGTGGTCGAGCCCGGAAGGCGTCGCGTAGGGAAGGCGGTACGCCGCCTTGAGCCCGGGCCAGCCGTCGGCGCGGCCGATGAATTCCTGCGACAGGCCGAGCTTCAGCCCCGGGTGCCTGGCGAAGTCCGAAAGCGTGCGGATGCCCAGCGCGCGCGCGTGGTCCTCGCGCATCGCGAGCGCGTAGCTGTTGTTGAAGCCGAGCTTCACCGCGACCCCCAAGCCCTGCGGCGCGAGCGCGCCATTGATCTCCTCGAGGCTAGGATTACCGTCCACCTTGAGAATCTCGCGGGCGATCGTGCCGGTGTACTCGGGATAGAGGTCGATAGCTCCGCCTTTCAGCGCGGCGTAGAGAATACCGGTGTTCCCCATCCCCGGCCGGTATTCGACGACCGCGGCCTTGTCCTCGGCCACCAGACGCAGCACCTCGCCGAGGATGTAGGACTCGGTGAAGCGCTTCGAGCCGATGCGAAGCGTGTCGGCGTGCGCGGGGAGCGCCGCGAGGAGCAGCGACAGCGCGACGGCGATCCTCATGGCACGGTCGCGAGATCGCCGAGGAACTGCAGCGAGGCGAGCCGCGCGTACAGGCCTTGCTCGCGCACGAGCTCACTGTGCGAGCCCGCGGCGATCACGCGGCCCTGGTCCATGACCACGATGCGGTCGGCGTTCTTCACCGTCGCGAGCCGGTGCGCGACGATGAGCGTGGTGCGGCCGCGCATCAGGTGCTCGAGCGCCTTCTGCACGTAGCTTTCGCTCTCGGCGTCGAGCGAGCTGGTCGCCTCGTCCAGAAGCAGCACCGCGCGGTCGGCGAGCAGCGCGCGGGCGATCGACAGGCGCTGGCGCTGGCCGCCCGAGAGGCGCACCCCGCGCTCCCCGAGAAACGAGTTCATCCCCTCGGGCAGCCGCTCGATGAACTCGGTCGCGTAGGCCGCCTTGCACGCCGCGATCAGGTCCGCGTCGCTCGCTTCGGGCCTGCCGTAGCGCACGTTCTCGGCGACGCTCGCCGCGAAGATCACCGGGTCCTGGGGCACGAGCGCGATGCGGGAGCGCACCGCTCGCGGATCGGCGTTTTTCAGCTCGACGCCGTCGAGCGTGATCGGGCCCGAATCCGGATCGTAGTAGCGCAGCAGCAGCTGGAACACCGTCGACTTCCCTGCGCCCGACGGTCCCACCAACGCGACCTTCTCGCCGCGCGAGACAGAAAGCGAGAAATCCGAGAGCGCAGCCGTGTCCGGCCGCGAAGGATAGTGGAACGTGACGCGCTCGAAGCGCACCTCGCCGCGCGGTGGCTCAGGGAGCGCCTGCGGATTCGCGGGAGCGCGGATCGAGGACTCGGTCGCGAGCAGCTCCATCAGGCGCTCGGTCGCGCCCGCCGCCCGCTGCAGGTCGCCGATCACCTCGGACACCGCACTCACCGCCCCGGCGACGAGCACCGCGTAGAACACGAAGGCCGAGAGCTCGCCCGCCGAGATCTTCCCGGCGAGCACGTCGTGCCCGCCGATCCACAGAATCACGCCGACCGCGCCGAAGGCGAGCAGCATCACCAGCGCGACGAGGAGCGCGCGCTGGCCGATGCGTTTCACCGCGGTGGCGAAGGCCTGCTCGACGCGCGCGCCGAAGCGCTCATTGTCTTGCTCCTCGTGACCGTAGGACTGCACCGTGCGGATCTCGTGCAGCGACTCGTCGATATGCGTGCTCACGTCGGCGATCCGGTCCTGGCTCGCGCGCGACAGCTTCCGCACGCGCCTGCCGAACAAGAGAATGGGCGCGATCACGAGCGGCACGCCGAGCACGACCAGCGCGGTGAGCTTGGGGCTGGTGATCACCAGCATCACCAGGGCCCCGAGCATGATGAGCGTGTTTCTCAGAGCGAACGAGGCCGAAGACCCGATCACCTGCTCGAGGAGCGTGGTGTCGTTGGTGAGCCGCGAGATGACTTCGCCGGTGCGCATGGTCTCGAAGAACCCCGGAGACTGCTCGAGCAGGTGCCCGAACACCGCGCGGCGGATGTCCGCCGACACGCGCTCCCCGATCCAGGACACCGAGTAGAAGCGCGCATAGGTGGCGACGGCGAGCACGCACACGATCGCGAGCAGCGCGAACAAGGCCGTGTCGAGGGAAGCCGCGTCGGTCCCGGAGAACCCCGCGTCGATGACGCGCTTCAAGCCCTGCCCGAGCACCAGCACGCAGCCCGCGGCGACCACCAGCGCGACGCCCGCGACCGCCATACGCCCGCGATAAGGCCAGACGAAGCGCAGCACCCGCTTGAGCTGCCGGATGTCGCGGTTGGCGGGACGCTCGGGAAGGTTGTCGATCTGGCGCGCCATGGCTTGGCTAGAGGCGCTCCTCTAGAGCGACGATCCAGTGCTTCACCGGCAGCCCGGTGCCGGACTGCAGGTGCGCCTGGCAGCCGATGTTGGCGGTCACGATCTGCCCGGGCTCGCCCGAGGCGAGCGCGGCGAGCTTGTTCGCCTTCAGCCGCTCGGAAAGATCGGGCTCGAGAATCGAGTACGTTCCCGCCGAGCCGCAGCACAGGTGAGCGTCGGGCACCGGCGTCAGCTCGAATCCTGCGCGTGCGAGGACTTTCTCGGTGACGCCGCGCAGCGCCTGACCGTGCTGCAGCGTGCACGGCGGGTGAAAGGCGACGCGCCCTCCTTTCCTCACGAGCAGGGGCGCGAGGCGTTCCACCTCGGCGGCGATCACTTCCGAGATATCGCACGTCATCGCGCTGATCTTCGCGGCCTTTTCGGCGTAGCGGGGGTCGTTCCGCAGCAGATGCCCGTACTCCTTCACCACCGCGCCGCATCCGCTCGCGGTCATCACGATCGCCTCCGCTCCCGCCTCGACGTGCGGCCACCAGCGGTCGATCAGCGCGCGCATGTCGGCGAGACCCCGCTCCTGATAGCCCACGTGGAAGCGCAGTGCGCCGCAGCAGCCGGCGCCTTCGATCTCGACGAGCGAGACGCCAACGCGATCGAGCACGCGGGCGGCGGCCGCGTTGATGTCGGGGGAGAGCGAGGGCTGCACGCAGCCGGCGAGCACGAGCATTTCTCTCGCGTGACGCGGCGCGGGCCAGGCGCCCGCCGCGGGGACCGCGGCCGGCACTTTCTCGGCGAGTTTCCGTGGAAGAAGGGGCCGCGCGAGACGGCCAAGCCGGAGCAGGAACCCGAACAGCCGGCGGTGCGGCACGATCTCGGCGAGAACGCGGCGCCTGAAAATCTCTCCCGCGGGCCGCGCGGTCTTCTCCTCGACGAGCTTGCGGCCGATGTCGAGCAGGCGCCCGTACTGAACGCCCGAGGGACAGGTGGTCTCGCAGGCGCGGCAGGTGAGGCAGCGGTCCAGGTGCAGCCGCGTCTTGTCGGTGATTTCGTGCCCTTCGAGCGCCTGCTTCATCAGATAGATGCGGCCGCGCGGCCCGTCGTTCTCGTCGCCGAGCAGCAGATAGGTCGGGCAGGTCGCGGTGCAGAAGCCGCAGTGCACGCATTTCCTCAGGATGGAGTCGGCCTCCCGCCCCTCTGGCGTGTCGCGGATGAAGTCTGCGAGCGCGGTCTGCATTAGAGATCCTGATACATCCGTCCGCGGTTGAAGATTCCCTGCGGATCGAACTCGCGCTTGAGTTGCTTGTGGATTTTCATGAGAGCTGGCGCGAGCGGCTGGAACACGCCGACGGCCTTGTCGCCGCCGCGAAAGAGCGTTGCATGGCCGCCGGCGCGCTTCGCCGCTTCGCGCATCGTGCGCGCTTCCCCGTGCGAGAAGAGCCAGCGCAGCGCCCCGCCCCACTCGATCAGCTGCTCGCCCTGCAGCTTGAGCGGCGGCGTGACCGAAGGAACCGAGATGCGCCACAGCGGCGCGTCGTTACGAAAGAACGGATCGGTTTGCTCGCGAATGCCGTTCCAGAACCGGCGTGCTTGCTCCTCCTCGATCCGCTCGCCCCCGATTTTCCCGCACGCCTCCTTGACCGCCGCCGCGGCTCCCGAAACCCGGATCGCAAGGTCGTCCCCTGTCCAGGCGCTCGCGCTGATCGGCAGCGGCTTGCCGCCCCAGCGGTTCAGCTGCTCTATTGCGCGGTCCTCGGGAAGCTCGAGCTTCAGCGTCGCCTCGGCGATCGGGACGGGCAGCGCCTTGAGCGAAACCTCGAGGATGATCCCCAGCGTCCCCAGCGAGCCCGCCATCAGGCGCGAGACGTCATAGCCGGCGACGTTCTTCATCACCTGCCCGCCGAAGGAGAGCACCTCGCCTCGTCCGTCCATGACCTTCACGCCGAGAACGAAGTCGCGCAACGCGCCCGCGGACTGGCGCCTGGGGCCGGAGAGTCCCGCCGCGACCGCGCCTCCCAGCGTTGCGCCTGAACCAAACCGAGCGAAATGAGGCGGCTCGAAAGCGAGCATCTGGCCGCGCTCGCGCATCGCCGCCTCGATGTCGGCGAGCTTCGTGCCGCAGCGCGCGGTGATGACGAGCTCGGAGGGCTCGTAGGAGACGATGCCGGAATGGACGTGCGTGTCGAGGATCTCGCCTTCGAGCGCCTGGCCGTAGAAATCCTTGCTGCCCCCGCCGCGAAGCCGCAGCCCGGTATTCGATCGCGCCGCCTCGCCCACCTCGTCCGAGAGTCTCTGCAGCGCCGCGTCCATGGCTAGTTGAAAGAAATCCCGACGATCGCCTTGACGGTCCAGTCGTCCGTCGCGGGCGTCAGGCCGTGGCCGACGCCGAAATTCAGCGACCAGGCCTTGCGCTCGATCTCCATCACCGCGTACAAGGTGCGGTTCTGCGCGTCGCGCGGCAGCCGGTCCGCGAGCGTGCCGATGTCGTCGTAGTATTCGGCGCCGAGCGCGAGCCCCTGAGCGATATCGTGCACCGCCTTCCACGCAAGCGTGACTTCGGGACTGCCGCGGAAACCCGGTGACAGGCCCCACTCGAAGATGGGATTCAGCCCGATGAGCCAATCGGCGCCGCGGTAGCCGCCGATGACGCGCACTTCGTCGTTCCATCTGGAGTCGGAGAAGGCCTTGTTGAGGTCGGAAAGCTCGTTGTTGATGCCGAAGTACCAGCCTCCCCGGCCCTCCGCGCCGTGCACGGGCAGCCATTTCGTGCGCAGTTTCACGCCGCCCAGATAGTAGTGGCCCTGTGAGTCCGTCGTCGTCGGGAGATACAAGCCCCAGTCGAAATCGTGGCCCAGGCCCCACGAGAACTCCGGCGTGATCCGGACTCCGTGATAGGGCGGAACGTCGCCCGGATAGTCGGGCGTGCTTCTCCCGCTCGGCGTCGTGTTCACGTGGAGCTCCAGGCCGCTTTCGCCGCGGTAGTCGAGATCGTCGGTATACACTTGAATCTCGTCGACGATCGCAAGAGCATCGAGTCCCCAGCACAAGCCTGCGCCCAGCATCAAGGCCGAGGCCAGCGAACCAGCGCGCACCTAGAATCTCGGCAGCTCGGGATGCGGCAGCTGCCCGCCCTTCACGCGCATGCGGCCGAATTCGGCGCAGCGGTGCAGCGTCGGGATGTTCTTGCCGGGATTGAGCAGGCCTTCCGGATCGAAGGCGCGCTTGACGCCCTGGAAGCGCTCGATCTCGGCCCTGCCGAACTGCACGCACATCTGGTTGATCTTCTCCACCCCCACGCCGTGCTCGCCGGTGATGGTGCCGCCGACCTCGACGCATTTCTCGAGCACTTCGCCCGCGAAGCGCTCGGTCCGGCCGAGCTCGTCGGGATTGTTGGCGTCGAAGAGGATCAGAGGGTGCAGGTTGCCGTCGCCGGCGTGGAACACGTTCGGGCAGCGCAAGCCGTATTTCTTCTCCATCGCGGCGATGAACATCAGGATCTCGCCCAATTTCTTCCGCGGAATGGTCCCGTCCATGCAGTAGTAGTCGGGCGAGATGCGCCCGACCGCCGGGAACGCGGCCTTGCGGCCGGCCCAGAACTTCTGGCGCTCGGCCTCAGAGCCCGAAACGCGGATCGCCGTCGCACCGGCGCCGCGCAGCACCGCCGTCATGCTCGCGATGCCCTCCTCGACTTCTTCCGGCGTGCCGTCGGCCTCGCAAAGGAGGAGCGCTGCGGCTTCCAGATCGTAGCCTGCGTGGACGAACTCTTCCACCGCACGCGCCGCCGGCCGGTCCATCAGCTCCAGGCCCGAGGGCAGGACGCCCGCGGCGATGACGGCGGCGACCGCGTTGCCCGCCTTCTCGACATCGTCGAAGGAGGCGAGGATGACGCGCGCGGTCTCCGGCTTGGGGAGGAGCTTCACGGTGATCTCGGTCGCGACCGCGAGCATGCCCTCCGAGCCGATCATGAGCGCGAGCGCGTCGAGGCCGGGCGAGTCGAGCGCCTCCCCGCCGAACTCGACGATCTCGCCTTCGACCGTGACCGCGCGCACGCGCAGCACGTTGTGCACGGTGAGCCCGTACTTCAGGCAGTGCACGCCGCCGGAATTCTCGGCGACGTTGCCGCCGATCGAGCACGCGATCTGCGAGGAGGGATCGGGCGCGTAGAAGAGCCCGTACGGCGCGGCAGCATCCGATATCGCGAGATTGGTGACGCCGGGCTGGACCCGCGCGGTGCGCGCCGCAGGGTCGAGCGCGAGGATGCGCCGCATCCTCGCGAGCGAGAGCAGCACGCCGTCCCCCAGGGGAAGCGCGCCGCCGGAAAGGCCGGTGCCGGCGCCGCGCGCGACCACCGGCACCTTCAGCTCGTGACACGCGCGCAGCGCTTCCCGCACCTCGCCTTCGTTCGAGGGCAGAGCCACCACCATCGGCAGCTGCCGGTATGCCGTGAGGCCGTCGCATTCGTAGGCGCGCGTGTCCTCCTCGGCGTGCAGCACCGCATCCTTGGGCAGCAGCGCTCGCAGGCGCGCCGCGACCTCCGTCTGACGGATGAAGTCGATTCCGGTCGCCGCGATATTCATCCCGTCCAGCTTACAAGTATTTCTTCGCCCACGCCAAGCTGTCTTCGGTCTTTGCCGTGGGCAGGTATTCGGCGCCGATCCAGCCCCGATAGCCGATGCGGTCGATGTGATCGAACAGGATGGCGAAGTCGATCTGCCCCGTTCCGGGCTCGTGCCGGCCGGGAACGTCGGCGAACTGTATATGCCCGATGCGGCCGAGGTTCGCCGAGAGAGTGGCCGCGAGATCATCGCCCATGATGCGCATGTGATAGAGGTCGTATTGCAGCTTGAGATTGTCCGCGTCGACCTCGTCGATGAGCGCGAGCGCGTCGGCCGACCGAGTGAGATAGAACCCTGGAATGGCCAGCGTGCTGATCGGCTCGACGAGGAGCGTCATCTCCGCCAGCGCGAGCTCGTTCGCGGCGTAGCGCAGGTTCGAGACGTAGGTCGCGCGCAGCAATTCGGAATCGACGCCCGGCGGCGCGACCCCGGCGAGGCAGTTCATCTGCCTGCAGCCCAGCGCCAGAGCGTAGTCGATCGCCCGCGCGACGCTCTCCCGGAACTCGGCGATGCGCGAAGGCAGGCAAGCGATGCCGCGCTCGCCCTTCTTCGGGTCTCCCGCGGGAATGTTGATGAGCACGACCTCGACGCCGACGTGCTGCGCGATCTCGCCCAGCTGGCTCTTGCTCCAGCCGTAGGGAAACTGGATCTCGACCGCCTTGAAGCCCGCCCCCGCCGCCGCCTCGAAGCGCTCGGGGAGCTCGACCTCCCCGAAAAGCATGCTGATGTTCGCGCTGAATCTCGGCACGGGGCCGTCGGAACCTCAGGCCGGAACGGCCTTGCGGATCACCGGCCGCTCGTCGATCGGGAGATTGACGACGACCGAGATCACCGACAGGCCGATCGCGATCAGCCATACGACATGGTACGAGCCGGTGTGGTCGAAAACGTAGCCGCCCAGCCAGCCGCCGAAGAAGCTGCCCAGCTGATGGAAAAAGAACACGAAGCCCGAGAGCATCGCGAGATGCTTCACGCCGAAGATCCCCGCGACCACGCCGTTGGTGAGCGGCACCGTGCCCAGCCAGAAAAATCCCATCGCCGCGGCGAACAGATAGGCCGACCAAGGCGTGAGCGGAAACGAGATCAGCAGCGCGATCGCGACGCCGCGCGCCGCGTAGACGCCCGAGAGCAGATAGGTCTTGGAGAAGCGCCCGCCGAGCTGTCCGGCGAGGTAGGAGCCGAAGATGTTGAACAGGCCGATGAGCGCGAGCGAGATGGTCCCGTCGCGCGCAGTCAGTCCCTGGTCGAGAAGGAAGGCCGGGAAGTGCGTGCCGATGAACACCACCTGGAAGCCGCAGGCGAAATAGCCGACTCCGAGCAGCCAGAAGCCCTTGTGGGCGAAAGCCTCGGCGAGCGCTTCCTTGAGCGACACGCCGCCGATATGACCTGACGCGCCGTAGCCCTTGTCGGCGACGCCGAATGAAGCCGGCATCATCACCGCCACCACGAGCGAGAGCACGATCAGCGCTGCGTACCAACCGAAGCCGGAGATCAGGACGAGCGCGAGCGGCAGAATCGCGAACTGGCCGAAGGAGCCCGCGGCGCTCGAGATGCCGAGGACGACGCTCCTCTTCTCCGCGGAATAGGCGCGCCCGAGCGCGCCGAACACGATGTTGAACGAGGTACAGCTCATTCCGAGGCCGACGAAGAGACCGATCGCAAGCGTGAGGCCCAGCGCGGTGGTCGAGTTCGCCATGAACACCAGGCCGAGCGTGAACAGCAGCCCGCCCGCGAAGAGCACGCGTTTCGCGCCGAAACGGTCCGCAAGCATTCCCGTGAGCGGCTGCGACAGGCCCCAGAGGAGATTCTGAACCGCGACCGCGAAGCCGAACACTTCGCGCCCCCAGCCGTTCGCCATGCTCATCGGCTGCAGAAACAGCCCGAAGCTGTGGCGGGTGCCGAGCGAGAGCGTGAGGATCAGGCTCGCGCAAACGAGCATGACGGTGGGGTCGGGCTTGCGCAAATCGGGCATACGGGATCCGGGCGGAGGAAAAGCGGTACAGGATATCACGCAGGGGGCGTCGCAACGACGTTTGGTACCATTGGCAATCCGGTCTTCACGCCGACGTGACGCCCTCGAACGCTTTGACTTCCCCGTTCTCGCAGCGCCTGCTCCCGTTCCTGAAGTGGTGGCCGCGAGTGGATCGCTCGACGCTGAAAGCCGACGCGCTCGCGGGGCTGATCGGCGCGATCGTGGTGCTGCCGCAGGGCGTGGCCTTCGCGACGCTCGCCGGGCTTCCTCCCGAGTACGGCCTGTACTGCGCGATGGTGCCCACGATCGTGGCGGCGCTGTTTGGCTCCTCGCTGCACACCGTCGCCGGGCCCACCAATCCGGTGTCGCTGATGGTGTTCGCGGTGCTGAGCCCGCTCGCGATTCCCTTCACGCCGCACTACATCGAGCTCGCACTGACTCTCGCCCTGATGTCGGGCGTCATCATGCTCGTCCTCGGCCTGCTCCGATTCGGGTCGCTGGTGAATTTCATGTCGAGATCGGTCGTGGTCGGATTCACCGCCGCGCTCGGCGTGTTCATTTTCGCGAGCCAGCTCGGGAATTTTCTCGGCATCGTCTCTCCGCCCGGGTCGCTCGCGAGCCTTGTGACCTGGACCTTCGAGCACCTGGGCGAAGCCAGACCCTGGGTCATCTTGGTGGCAGCGGCGACGATCGCGGTCGGCGCATTCTCGAACCGGGTGCTGCCGAAAATCCCGCCGATGCTGGCGGCGATGGTGGTGGGCAGCGTCGCCGCCTTTTTTTTGAACCAGGCTCTGGGGGTGGAGCGAACCGGTTTGAGGACGCTCGGACCCCTGCCCGGCGCGCTGCCTCCGCTTTCGTTCCCCGACGTCTCTGTGGCGACGTTGCAGAGCCTGCTGCCGGGCGCCGTCGCCGTGGCGCTGGTCTCGCTCACGCAGGCGCTCTCGATCGCGCACGCGATCGCGCTCAAGTCGGGACAGCGCCTGGACAACAATCAGGAGTTCATCGCGCAGGGGCTCGCCAACGTCGCGGCGGCCTTCTTCTCGGGATTCCCGACGAGCGCGTCCGCCAACCGCTGCGGCATCAACTACGACGCCGGCGCGAAGACGCCGATGTCGGCGATTTTCTCGGCGCTGCTCCTGGTGCTCGTGCTCCTCGCCGTAGCGCCCCTGGTCGCCTACCTGCCGATCGCGGTGGTGGCGGGGCTGCTTTTCCTCGTCGCGTGGAATCTCATCGATCTGCCGCGCATCCGGAAAATCCTCGCCACCAGCCGCGGCGAGACCGCGGTGCTCTCGGTGACTTTCTTCGCGACGCTGCTGCTCGACCTCGAGTTCGCGATCCTCGTCGGCGTGCTCGTTTCGCTGGTGTTGTACCTGAATCGGACATCGCACCCGATCCTGAGGAGCCTGGTACCGGATCCGCGCCACACCGAGCGCAAGATGACCGAGGTCGAGGACAGCCTGGTCGAGTGCCCTCAGCTCAAGATCCTGCGCATCGAGGGCTCGATCTACTTCGGCGCGGTCGGCCACGTACAGCGCCACCTCGACACGCTGCGCGAGCACAGCCCCGGACAGAAGCACCTGCTCCTCATGTCGAAGAGCATCAACACGGTCGACATGGCGGGCGCCGAGCTGCTGGTCGAAGAGGCGCGAAGGCGCCGCGCGGAAGGCGGGGAGCTGTATTTCTACAGCCTCAGGAAGCCTGTCGAGGAGCTGCTCGAGCGCGGCGGCTACATGGCTGAGATCGGACGCGAGCACGTATTCCGCGGCAAGCGCGAGGCGATAGGCGGCGTGTTCACGCGCCTGGACCGCTCGATCTGCGCCAACTGCCGCGCGAGGATTTTCGAGGAGTGCGCAAGCGTGCCCAAGCCCAAGGACGCCTGATGCGCCGTGCCGCGCTTCTTGCGCTGCTCGCCGCTTCGCTCGCCGCCTGCAGCGGCGGCCAGCCGAGGCTGCCGCGGCTTGCGCCCGACGCCGTGGTGCTCGCCTTCGGCGACAGCCTCACCGCGGGCGTCGGCGCGAGTCCCGGCGAGAGCTACCCGGCGCGGCTGGAGGCTCTGATCGGACGCAAGGTCCTGTCCTCGGGAGTGCCCGGCGAGACGAGCGCGGGAGGCCTCGCGCGCCTGCCCGCCGCGCTCGAGGAGGCCAAGCCGCAGCTGGTCATCCTGTGCGAGGGCGGCAACGACTTCCTGCAGAAGCTCGACGAGGCGCAGGCGGCGAACAATATCCGCGCGATGGTTCGCCTCGCGCGCGCACAGGGCTCGCAGGTCGTGCTGATCGCGGTTCCGAAGCCGGGCCTGCTTCCTTCACCCGCGGACTTCTACTCCGCCATCGCGAAGGAGCTCGGAGTGCCTTTCGAGGAGACCGCGCTCAGGAAAATACTCACCGACAACGCTCTGAAGTCCGACCTCGTCCATCCCAACGCCGCGGGCTATGCCAGGCTCGCGGAAGCGATCGCCGCGCTTCTCAAGAAAACCGGAGCCGTGTGAGGGTCATTTCCCTGTAGGGGTTTGCCTTACATGAGGCATCCGGGCGCCCGTGGAGCGTTTTTCTCCTTCCTTTCGAGCGCGCCCAGTACTATGCTGAAAGCATATCCACTCCCTGTTTTCCCCGTGGATCAGCCCGTCACAGACCGTCATCTCTGGATCGAGGTCGCCGAGTACCTCGTCGCCGTGGTCGGCGTCATCGCCTTGGTCTGGCTCATCGCCGACGAGCTCGGCTCGCCCCTGTGGGGCGGGCTGACCAGCATCCGCCTGCGCTGAAGCGCGCCGGAATCACCTCGCGCCGAGCAGCCGCGACGCGCGCGCGACATCCTTCGGCCTGACCCAGAAAATCGCGCCGAAGCGGCCGCTGCCTGCGGTCACCGCGTCCATCGCAACCATGTTGATCTTCGCCTTGGCGAGCTTGTCGAGGACGCGCACCAGCGCGCCGACACGGTCCTCGCCCTGGACCAGGAACGCGACCTTCTTCTTGCCCAGCTTCACGCCCGCCTTCTTCGCTCCGCGGGCGAACTCGACGGGCCTCGCCGGGACGAAGTCGACCTGCGCCTTGGCGCCGTTGGGAAAACCGGTGAAGGCGAGCAGGTTGTGCCTGCCTTCTGCGATCGCGTTGAGCATCTGCACGCCGATGCCCGGGCGGTTGGGGACCTGCATGGAGAAATAGACGACTTTGCGGATCATGGCTCCTCCTGTGGTGTGCCGCCGAACCGGTATTGTCCTACGAAGCGGCGGTCGATGCGGTCTTTCCAGCGCCAAACCCACGCCCCTTCGAAGGCGAACCTTCCCCACGAGGCCACGGCGTAGCGCCCGCCGCAGCTGATGAGCGCGAGCGAGCTGGCGGGCGTTCTGAACGCCTTCGGCGCCTCTCCGGCGAGCGCGCGGCGCAGGTTGCGCGCGAGGGCCGGACCCTGCCTCACCGCAAAGACGCCCGATTTGGGCCGGCGCGCGCCGGCAGCGCTCGCGACGTCTCCGGCCGCGAACGCTTCGGGATGCGAGGTCGATTGCAGCGTCTCGCCCACCGCGACGAAGCCGTGGGCGTCGGTGGCGAGCCCGCTTTGGGCGATCCACGACGGCGCGCGCGCTCCGGTCGCCCACACGGTGGCCTGCGTCTCGAAGCGCTCCCCGCCTTTGAGCCTGAGCTCGTTCCTGCCCGCGCCGACGACTTTTCGCCCGATGTGGATCGCGACGTTGCGCTCTTCCAGGATGCGCCCGATGCGGCGGCGCACCTCCTCGTCGTGCTCCAGGAGAATCGGAGAATCGCTGAACACGGCCCACTCGGCGCCGGCTCCGGCGAGCCGGTGCTGCATGGCGAGCAGGAGCTCGACTCCCGCCGCGCCGCCGCCCACCACCGCGATCCGCCCGATTTCGCCCCTAGCGACCCGCTCGCGCAGCTGCTCCCAGGCCGGCAGGAACGACTCGATCGGGCGCACGACAAGCGTGCGCTCCGAAACGCGGCTCGGCTTTTCCGCCGAAGATCCGACGTCGAGCGATAGAATGTCGTAGGGCAGGCGCTCGCCCTTGGCGGTGAGCACTTCGCGCCGCGCGGGATCCACGCCGGCGGCGGAATCCTGGATGAATCGAGCGCCCGCGCGCGCCGCGAGCGGCTGCAGATCCACGCGGCATTCCTCGAGGCGGTAGTGCCCGGCGATCAAGCCCGGGACCATCCCGGAGTAGAGGGCGTGGCGGTGGGGGCTCACCAGCGCGATCTCGGCGCCCGCCGGCTGCGCGTCGCCGAAGCTCTTCATCACGGCGAGATGGCTATGCCCGCCGCCGAGGAGAAGAAGCCGCTTCACTTCCGCGTCCGCATCGCCCGGGGCAGGCGCGCGAGATCTTCGGGCCGGTCCACGTCCCACAGCGCGGGCAGCTCGCGGAGGCGCCACGCGAGCGCCGCGACGCGACGGCGGGTCTCGGCCAGGACTTCCGGCCCTCCCCAGGGAATGCCGCGAAACAATTCGGCGTCGGCACGCGAAAGGCCGATCAGCACGTAGCCGCCGTCCTCCGCTGGGCCGACGACGGCATCCTCGCCTTCCGCGAGCGCCCGGTCGGCGTCGCGGAGATACCGGGGCGAGAGCGCGGGGACGTCGCTGCCGACGAGGATCGCGCGGCGCGAGCGCGCGAGCGCCGACTCGAATGCGCCCTGCATGCGCTCGCCCAGGTCGCCCCCTTGCTGTGAGCGCAGGCTGACGCCGAGCCGCCGCTCGCACTCGCGGAAGAAGACGTCGTCGACGCCGGGAGCGCACCACAGCTCGACCGGCCCGAGCCGCGAATCGCGCGCCGCGCGCAGGCAGTGCGACACGAGCCGGCGATGCAGCGCGGCGGCGCCGGCCTCGCCGAGCGCGGGAATCAACCGGGTCTTGACCTCGCCCGGCACGGACGCCCTGGCGAAGACCATGACCCGGCAGCCGGTCTCAGCGGCGCTCGCCGTCATAGAAGCGCACGAGATCGGCGGGCGCGGCGCCCAGGGAGAATCTGAGCCGCAGCCACCACATGAGGAGCACCGTGCGCAAGACGCCGTTCCGCTCCCAGCGTCGGCCCGAGGTCACGGCTTTCTCGGCGATGCAGAGCGGCGGCGAAATGCGCTTGAGCGAGCGGGACAGCGCGACATCCTCCATCAGAGCCAAGGAGGGAAAGCGGCCGGCCCTCCCGAACGCCTCGCGCTCGGCGAATATCGCCTGGTCGCCCGTGGCGATGCCGCTCGCGCGCGAGCGCAGGTTCATGAACAACGCGATCACCGGGAGAAAGACGCTCGCGCCCTCGATGCGCACGTCGAACCTTCCCCAGGCCCTTCCGCTCGCCGCGAGGCCGCGCAGGATGAGCGCGTCGGCGTCGTGCGGCAGGCGCGTGTCGGCGTGCAGGAACACGAGGACGTCCCCGCGGGCCATGGCTGCTCCGGCGTTCATCTGGCTCGCGCGGCCGCGCGGGGCCGAAATGACGCGGTCGGCGGCGGTTCGCGCGAGCTCCCGCGTTTCGTCGCTCGATCCGCCGTCGACCACGATCACCTCGTGGCCCCGGCCGCGCAAAGGCGCAAGGGCGGCGAGCGCGGCGGCTATGCCCTGCGCCTCGTTGAGGGTCGGCACGACGATCGAAATGCGCGGCACGGCCTAGCCCCGCATCCAGGCGTGGAATCTCTCCGCCCACTGCAGCAGCCGCCGGGGCGCGTGCGCCCTCCTCCAGCTGCCCGCGGCGTACTTGCCGGCTTCGGAAAACGTAGGATAGATGTGAATGGTGCCGAGGATCTTGTCGAGACCGAGGCCCAGTCTCATCGCCAAGATGAACTCGACGATCAGGTCGGCCGCGCGCTCCCCGACGATAGCCGCGCCGAGTATCCGGTCGCCGCCCGGCGCGGTCAGCACCTTGACCATCCCGAGCGTTTCGCCGTCCGCGATCGCGCGGTCGAGGTCCTCGAGCGCGAAGGTCGTGACCTCGTAGGGAACGCGCTTCTCCCGCGCCTCGGTCTCGTTCAGCCCGACGCGCGCCACCTCGGGCTCGGTAAAGGTCGCCCAGGGAATGGCCGAGTAATCGACGCGAAAGAGCTTCACGCCGCCGAAGAGCGCGTTCACCGCTGCGTACCAGGCCTGGTGCGAGGCGGTGTGCGTGAACTGGTACGGCCCCGCGACGTCGCCGCAGGCGAAGATGTTCGGATGCAACGTCCGCAGGTACTCGTCGGTGCCTATCGTGCGCGAGCGCGGCGGGGCTATTCCCAATTCCTCAAGGCCGTACCCGGCCGTACTGGCGACGCGCCCTACGGCGCAGAGCAGCTCGTCGAAAGGAACGTCGACTTCGCGCCCCTCGAGCTCGCACACCAGGACCTTGTCGCCGTCGCCGCTCTCGACGCGCAGCGCTTTGTGCCCGGTCTTGACCTCGATTTGTTCGTCGCGAAACTGCCGCGTGACCAGCTCCGAGATTTCGGGGTCCTCGCGGACGAGCAGGCGCTCGAGCATCTCGACCAGGGTCACGCGCGAGCCGAGTCTCGCGAAACACTGTGCCAGCTCGCAGCCGACCGGCCCTCCCCCGAGCACGACCAGCCGGTGCGGCAATGTCCTCAGGTTCCAGACCGTGTCCGAGGTCAGGCATCCGACTTCGGCCAGCCCGGGAATCGGCGGCACGAGCGGCCGCGAGCCCGCGGCGATCACGATGGCGCGCGTGCTGAGCGCGCGGCGGCCTTCCGCGGTCCTCACTTCGACCGTCCACGGCGAGGTGATCTTCGCCTCGCCTTGAAGGCATTCGACGCCCAGGCCGGTGTAGCGCTCGACCGAGTCGTGCGGCTCGACGGTCTTCACCACGCGCTGCACGCGCTCCATGACCTCGGCGAAATCGAAATCGACCTGCACGGCCTTCAATCCGAATTCCTTCGCGCGCTTCGCCTGCGCGACGAGCCGCGCCGACTTGATCAGCGCCTTGGACGGGACGCACCCCGTGTTGAGGCAGTCCCCGCCCATGCGGTCCTTCTCGACCAGAGTCACTTTCGCTTTCACCGCCGCGGCGATGTAGGCGGCGACCAAGCCCGCGGACCCCGCGCCGATCACGACGAGGTTCCGGTCGAACTTCGCCGGCCTCGCCCACTTCCCGGGCCGGCGGCGCGCCTTGGCCCATTGCACTGCGTGCCTGGCCGCGAGCGGGAAGACGCCCAGCAGGATGAGCGAGCCGATCAAGGCGGGCGAGAGAATTCCGGCCGGCGAATCGATGGCCGCGAGCTGGGTGCCGGCGTTGACGTACACGAGGGTCGCCGGAAGCATGCCGAGCTGGCTGATCGTGTAGAACGTTCGCGCCCTGATCGGAGTGAGGCCCATGAGGAGGTTGATGAGAAAGTAGGGGACGACCGGTGCGAGCCGCAGGGCAAAAAGATAGAAGGCCCCCTCGCGCTCGAACCCCGCTTCTATCCCTCGCAGCCGCTCGCCGAATCGGTTTCGGACGGCCTCGCGGAAGAGATAGCGTGACGAGAGAAACGCGAGAGTCCCGCCGATGCTGGAGGCGAACGACACGATCACCGTGCCCCAAAGCAGGCCGAACACCGCGCCGACCGCCAGGGTGAGGACCACCGCGCCGGGTACGGAGAGGGCGGTCACCGCGACGTAGATCGCGAACGCGGCGACGCCCGAGAGCAGCGGCCTCGCGCGGGTCAGCTCGAGTATCGCCGCCTGCCTCGCCTCGAAGTAGTCGAGCCGCAAATACCGGCCCAGGTCGAAGGCGAAGAACGCCGCGACCAGCGCGGCGAGAAGAGCGGCGAGCAGCAGCCGGCGGCCGGGCATGCGCTCTAGCCTACGCGGCGCGGGAGAGAGCGTCCGCTACCGGCCGCAGCGCCTGCTCGATGTGGTACGCGGGACCCGAGGCGATGCGCTTGCGGTACGAAAGGCTCGCGGGCGAGCCGGCCGGCCACGCGCGATCGAAGTCGGCCAGCCACGCCTCGTGGTCGTAGCGCACGGCGATCGCCTCCAGGTGAACGTCGCCGATCCGCAAGCCGTAGAGCCTTCCTCCAGAAGGCTGGAGCGCGATCCGCGTGACCAGACCGAAGCAGGTCTCGCGGAAGTTCGGCATTCCCGCGGCGCCGTTGTTCACGACGAGCGCTTTGCCGCGCGGCAGCGCGAACTCCTGCATGACCGGAAGGCAGGTGTGCGTGCAGGCGAACACGTCCACCCCGGCCGCGGCGAGCAGGGCGCTCGAGCGCTCGGGCCGGTCGCGCAGGGCCTCCTGGGAGAACTGCCAGCCGGCCAGCGATTCGGCGTCGCCGTGCACGATGCCGATTCGCACGCCGCCGACCTCGGCGACGAGGTGCATGGGCAGCGCGCCCAGGCGCGAGCGCAAGCGCGGATGGGCGCGCGCGGTCTCGCGCAGCAGCCCGAGGATCTCGTTCGAGCGCTCGACCTCGGCGTCGCCTACCCACTCGGGGTAGGCGCAGCCGCAGCCCGCGCCGGACTCGGCGGCTGCGATCTCGGTCTCGACGTTGCCGCGAATCGCGGCGTGCGCGAGCACCGCCTCGTTGACCGCGCGGAAGTCGCGGACGCCGACGTCGAACCAGTTGAAGTCGCCGTTGAAGACGAGCGCGGCGCCTTCACTTCGCGCGAGGGCGAGAACCGCTTCCAGGGCGAAGGGGTTGCCGTAGAGCCCGCCCACGACGTAGAGCGATTGCGCCTTGATGTCGGCCGGCCGGGCGAAGACGGCCGGCGAGTAGCGGTAATGGGGCGGACACGACCGGCCGGGCTTAGCCATTGAGCGCGCCGCCGCAGCTCGAGCCCTGCCCCGCGGTGCAGCCGAAGCAGTGGTTCTTCACGACGATGGAATTGCCTTCGAGATCGCGGCCGATGAGGTCGGCGAGCTTAGCGCGGGGTCGCCCCGCGATCACGAGCGGCAGTCCCAGCATCTGATTGAAGTCGCAATCGTAGACATACCCTTGCCAATCGACCGAGACGAGGCTCCTGCACATGACGCCGGCGAGATTCTCCTCGCGGTGGGAATTCCGCAAGAGCCTCATGTAGGCGTTGAACTCGCCCCGCGTGACGAGCGTCGAGCCGAAGCGGGCGATCGGCATGTTGGCGAGCGTGTAGAGCCGGTTGAAGCGGATTCCGAAGCGCCCGCCGAGCACGCGCTTGTAATCGGCTTCGAGCGCTCCTTGAGCCGGAGGCAGCGAGGGCCCCTGCGGGTTGTAGACGAGGTTGAGCGCGAGGCCCGAGTCCTCGATGCCGTAGCCGAGCGAATTGAGCCGCTTGATCGCGCGTATGCTGGCCTCGTATACGCCCTTGCCGCGCTGCCGGTCGACCAGCTCCTCCGTGTAGCAGGGAAGCGAGGCGGTGACCTCGACCTCTTCCCGCGCGAGAAAGTCGGCGAGGTCCTCCTGCCCGGGCTCCTCGAGTACCGTGAGGTTGCAGCGGTCGATGACGCGCGCTCCCAGCGCCCGGGCCCGCGAGACCAGCTCGCGGAAATGCGGATTCAGCTCGGGCGCGCCGCCCGTGACGTCGAGCGTGCCGACGCCCGAAGCCTCGAGGTAGCCGAGGACCGTAAGCATCGTCGCCCTGTCCATCTGCTCGGTGCGCGTCGGACCCGCGTTGACGTGGCAATGCACGCAGGACTGATTGCACTTGTAGCCGAGGTTGACCTGGAGAGTCTCGACGCGGTTGCGCCGTATTGCGGGAAAATCCGAGACTTCGAGCAGGGGAAGGGTCGCGTGCACCGGGCTAGTCTCCTCTTACTTTTGTGCCTGCTTGCCGACCTTCCACATGGGTTCTGCTGCGGTTCGGGCAGGTTATCACCGATTCCGTCATCGGTCCCGAACGGGTCCCGGCGTGCTGCGAAAGCGCGCCCAATAGTCCGTGGCGCTCGTCACGACCAGACCGGCGAACCCTGCGTAGACCACCGCTTCGGAGCCCAAGACGTACAAGCCGCCGAATACGGCCGCACCGCTCAAGATCGCGAGCCCGAGCAGCCAGCCGTTGCGGTGCTGCAGGTATGCGAGCGCGTGGCCCAGCACTGCAACCGCGATCAGTATCTGAGCGGCGATGAAAAGCTGCGATTCGTAGGCGCCGAGGGCGCCCAAGCCGAAGAGCGCGCCGATCAAGGCAAGCTTCGGAAAACAGGCCGGGCAGGCTGCTGCAGCGATGAGACTTCCGAAGCTGCCGATCTTTTCAAGATGAGTTTTCATTCTTGGCGGAAAATTCTCGCATCCGATTCGGATTATGTCGCGAAAAATAAGGTTCGTGCGAGCCGCGTGTTACATTGTCGACATCCGAAACCCGCGCAAGTTCATGGGCCACCGCCTCTCCAAGATCACCACCCGCACCGGCGACGGCGGCGAGACCGGCCTCGGCGACGGCTCGCGGGTCCGCAAGGACAGCGCTCGCGTCGCCGCGCTGGGCGAGATCGACGAGCTGAACTCGGCGATCGGAGTGCTGCTCGCCGAGCCCATGCCGGAGAGGATCCGCGGGAGCCTCCAGAGCGTGCAGCACGATCTGTTCGACCTCGGCGGCGACGTTTCGATCCCCGGCCGCTCGACCGTGACCGAAGGCCAGGTGCAAAGGCTCGAGACCTTGCTCGACGAATTGAACGCCGGATTGCCCCGGCTGAAGGAATTCATCCTGCCGGGCGGAACGCGCGCGGCGAGCCTGGCGCATCTCGCGCGCACCGTGTGCCGGCGGGCCGAGCGCGCGCTCGTCGCCCTGTCGCAGGGCGAGAAAGTCGCCGACCCGGGACGGATCTACCTGAACCGGCTGTCCGACCTGCTGTTCGTTCTGGGCCGGGTTCTTAACCGGGAAGGCGGCGGCGCCGACGTGCTCTGGCAGCAGGGAAAGAACCGCTAGAAAAGCAAAGGCCCGCTCGAAGCGGGCCCGCATTGAATCCGAAAGAAATCGATCAAGCCTCGACGAAAGCTTCTTCCCTCTTCTTGCGCACCGCCGGTGCCAGCACCACGGCCAGGAGGAGGGCCGCGATCAGAAGCATGGTCAGGCTGATCGGCCTCTGGAAGAACACCAGCGGATCGCCGCGCGAGAGCAGCATCGCCCGGCGCAGGTTCTCTTCCATCAGCGGCCCCAGGATGAAGCCGAGGATCAGGGGCGCCGGCTCGCACTCGAGCTTGACGAAGATGTATCCGACCACGCCGAACGCCGCGGTCTGCATCACGTCGAAGGGGCTGTTCGAGATGCTGTACACGCCGATGCAGCAGAACACCAGGATCGACGGATAGAGGATCCGATAGGGCACCATCAGCAGCTTGATCCACATGCCGATCATCGGCAGGTTGAGGACCACCAGCATCAGGTTGCCGACCCACATCGAGGCGATCATGCCCCAGAAGAGCTGCGGCCTCTCGGTCATCACCTGCGGGCCGGGCGCGATGCCCTGGATCATCATCGCTCCGATCATGAGCGCCATCACCGGATTCGAGGGAATGCCGAGAGTCAGAAGCGGGATGAAGGAAGTCTGGGCGCCGGCGTTGTTCGCCGATTCGGGCGCCGCCACGCCCTGGATCGCGCCCTTGCCGAACATGGCCGAGTTCTTGGAGACTTTCTTCTCCAGCGTGTAGGCCGCGAACGAAGCGAGCAGCGCGCCGCCGCCCGGGAGAATCCCGAGGAAGGAGCCAAGCGCGGTGCCGCGCAGGATCGAGGCCCACGAGTCCTTGAAGTCCTGCAGGCTGGGGAGCAGGTTGCTCACTTTCTTGGTGAAGATCTCGCGCTTTTCCTTCTGCTCGAGGTTGGCGATGATCTCGGCGAAGCCGAACACGCCCATCGCGACCGAGACGAAGCCTATGCCGTCCGAGAGCTCCGACACGCCGAAGCTGAAGCGCGCGACGCCCGAGTTCACGTCGGTGCCCACGAGGCCCAGCAGCAGCCCCAGTATCACCATCGCGATCGCCTTGATCAGCGAACCGTGGGCGAGCACCGTCGCGGCGATCAGGCCCAGCACCATCAGCGAGAAATACTCCGCGGGGCCGAACTTGAGCGCGACCTCGGCGAGAGGCGGGGCGAACAGCGCGATGATCACGGTCGCGACGCAGCCGGCGAAGAACGAGCCGATCGCGGCGATCCCGAGCGCCGGCCCCGCCCTTCCCTGTCGCGCCATCTGGTAGCCGTCCAGACAGGTCACCACCGACGAGGACTCGCCGGGGATGTTGACCAGAATCGCTGTGGTCGAACCGCCGTATTGGGCGCCGTAGTAGATTCCGGCGAGCATGATCAGCGCGGAGGTCGGGTTGAGCGTGAAGGTGACCGGCAGCAGCATCGCGATCGTCGCGACGGGCCCGATGCCGGGCAGGACCCCGATGAGCGTGCCCAGCAACACCCCCATCAGGCAGTAGAACAGGTTCTGGAAAGAAAGCGCGACGCTGAAGCCCAGGGCGAGATTACTGAAGAGATCCATCTCGCTACTCCCAGAGACCCGGCCAGACGTTCATCGGCAAGCCCAGGCCCTTGACGAACGCGAGCCACGAGAATGCTGCCAGCGCGATGGACAGGATCGTCACTTCCTTCCACTTGAACTCATGACCGCCCCACGCGCTGATCACCACGAGCAATATGGTGGCGGCCACCAGGCCCAGCGGCTTCAGCACATACCCGAAGATGACGACGGAAAAGAGAATCACCCAAAGCGATCTTTCGCCGAACGCCGCGAAGATCAGCCCGACGGCGACCCCGGACAGGAGCGTGTGGCCGATCACCGCGGCGATGTTGGCGTCGTGAGGCGGCAGCTTGGTGTACCACCAGTACGCAAGCTCCCCTAGACCGAGCCCGACGAGGACGCGCCAGAGCCGGAACGGAAAAACGCGCAGCGGGAACGCGGCGAAAAGGAGGATGATCGAGAAAATCGTGGCGTTTGCCTGCGCGACCTCCTTCCAGAAGGCGTAGCCGGGCAGGCTCGGATCGCGCGCGTCGCGAAAGAAAAAGGCGATCACCCCCAGGATCAACGCGGCGATGAGATACCAGCGGCGGAACGGAAGGGCGACGGCGGGATCGGAGGACTTCGCCACGAACGCCTGGGCGAAGATGACGGCACCCAGCACGGCGAGCATGCCCCCGAGCACGACCGGAAAATAGGCCGGCCCCATCCGCACGGCGTTCCCCATCGCGTAGTTCTTCTGCGCGATGTACCAGAAAGCGAGCCCGAAGGCGATGAACATCAGGCCGGCCCAGAAATCCTTGCTGCTCGTTATTTTCAATTCGAACTTCATTGCACCCTCCACCACTCCGGCCGGCTATTGTGCCACAGCTTATGCGGCCGGCAATGCCCCCTGATCAGGTCTTGTCCCGGTCCATGTACTCGAGCAGCTTGGAGCTGGTCAGCCGTAAGCGTTGCGACAGCATCAGGACCAGCTCCATCAGGAGCTTCACCCCCAGAGTCGGCTGCTCCAAAATGATGCGTGCCAGGCTGTCGCGGGACAGAACCGCGATCATGCACGGCTCCGCAGCGACGCAACTGGCGAAACGCGGCTCGCCGTCTATCATGGACATCTCTCCGAAGGCCTGCCCCGGAGCGACGAGCGCGATGAGGCGCGGGGCGTTCCACCGGTCCTGCTTGAACACTTCGACGCTTCCTTCGATCAATAACATCATGAAATCGCCCGTCTCGCCCTCGCGGATGATCTCGGCGCCCGGCCCGGTGCGATAGACCCGCATGAATTGGCTGAGGAGGTCTATCTCGGCCAAGTTGAAGTTCTCGAACAGCGGCGAGAACGTGATCAGGCCCTGAATCCGCGCCGCGAACGGCGTCGCGTCGCCCAGCGATTCGAGCTGGGCCAGCCGGGCCCCTTCCGCCGTTTCCGCCATCCTAGAATTCGCTTCGGTGATCCGCTGCGCTAGCGGCTCGCCGTCCTCCCGAACCGGTGACCGGCGGGATTATGCCCAAATGCCGTACCGATAACAATGCGGAATCACCCGGCGAGGAACCACGCAATGGCGCCGAGCCAGCCTGCAGTGGTGATGATCAAGTGCGGATCGGTGAGCACCTCCCAGGCGGGGTCTCCACCGCCCCCCTTGGAGTACATCACCTGAAGGTATCGGAACAGGCCGTACAGGACGAACGGGACAGTAAGGATCAGCTTGTCGGTGCCGTGCAGGGCGATCGTGGCCGCGTCGACGGTGTAGAGCGCGTAGCCGATCGCTGCGCCTGCGACGCTCACGGCGATCAGGAGATCGAGCAGCGGCCTGCTGTAGCCGTCGAGTGACGCGCGCTGGCCCGACCCGCCGTCCGAGTTCCCGTTGCCCGTCACCGCGAGAAGCTCGGCCCGCCGCTTGCCGAACCCCAGAAACAGCGTGAGCATCAGTCCGCACAGAAGCAGCCATTTCGACGGCGGGATTCCGATTCCCACGGTGCCCGCGAGAATGCGCAGCATGAATCCGCCCGCGATCATGAACACGTCGAGAATCGCAACGTGCTTGAGGCCCGCGCTGTAGGCGAGGTTGAGCGCGACATAGCCTGCCACGATAAGCAGGGCCGGAACCGAAACCGTGGCGGCCAGGGCGAGCCCGCCGAGCCCGAGCGCGATGCACAGCGAAAGCGCGGGCCCCACGCCGATTTCGCCCTGAGCGAGCGGCCGGAAGCGCTTCGTCGGGTGCAGGCGGTCAGCGTCCCGGTCCGCGATGTCGTTCACGATGTAGACCGCGCTCGACGAGAGGCAGAACGCGGCGAACAAGGCGATCACCTCGGCGACGAGCGTGGGGTCCTCCCAGCCGTGGCCGAAGACCACGCCCAGGAAAACGAATCCGTTCTTCAGCCATTGATGCGGCCGCATCAGGCGTACGAGCGCGCCGAGCATCACGCTCTCCCCGGGCAGGTCGGAGCGCCGAAATAGCGCTCGCAGAAATAGCAGCGCCCCTGCGGCAGGTACCGGGGAATAGCGTAGTAGCGATCCTTCACCGGCCTCAGGACCCGTTCGCGATAGGCGCTGAAGTCGAACCCGCGGCCGAGCACGAGGTGGAAGGTGGCACCGGAAAGCGTGAACTCCCTGTGCTCGACGTTCCGGAAATAAGGCCGGTACTCGCCGTCCTCCGGCGGATTCTTGCGCAGAATGAGGATGTCCTTGCCGTCAAGACGCCTGAAGTCGGTCTCGATGTCGTCCTGCCTCGCGTAGAACGAGCCCGAGCCGAATACGAAGAAGTACTTGCCGGAGTAGTAGGACGCGGTGATCGCCGGCGAGTAGCCGTCGGCCGCGAATTCGAACTGCCCCTCGTAAGGCTTCAGCTCTTGCAGGATGTCGTTGATGCGCACGTGGTACACGATTCCGTCGTACAGGCGGCTTTGCTTCCATGTCTCGAGCGGCAGCATAGCCACCACGCCGATGACTACTACGTGGAGCGCGCTCAATGCGCCGAGGTACACGACCGAGCGGCGCAGCTGCTCGCGCGACAGCAGCCAGCCGGCGGCGACGAAGAAGAACGGCACGAAGCCGAGCATCCAGTGCAGGCCGATCTGCCTGACGAGGGACACGACGGCGAAGAAGCCGAAGGGAAACGCGAAGACCGCTACGAAAAACCGCACCGCCGGATCGGCGAGGGCGGCGCGCACCGAGTCGCGCTCTTTCGCGAGCTGCCACAGCGCGACCGGACTGAGGACGTAGAGCACCGACACCGCGTAGAGCAGAGGCGTCTTCCAGGACAAGCCGGCCCCCTGGTGCCGGTTGTAGGCATTGAACATCAGGTTCGCCCAGCAGTGCTCGTAGTTCCACCAAAGATTGACGCCCGCGAACGGGAGCGAGCAGATCACCACGAGGGCGAGACCTCGCCAGTCGCGCTGCCCGCGCGGGGAGGAAAGCACGTACGCGACGTAGGCGAGCCCGAGGAGCACGGCAAAGTACTTCGAAAGGAACGCGAGCCCGAGAAACGCCCCGGCGAGCGCCTGCCACGCCGCCGCCTTCCTGGTCACACCGAGCCAGAACGCAAACACTGACGCAAACGAGAAGAAGATGAGCGGCGTGTCCGTCGTGATGAAAACCGCGCACACATTCACGGGCAGCAGCATGAAGGCGAGCGCCGCGAGCAGAGCCTTGGTCTCGTCGGCGCGGCGCAGCACGAAGTAGACGCCCGCAGCGAGCGCGAAGGGCAGCAGCGTCACCGGGAGGCGCAGGAACCACTGCGCGCTCGACACCTTCAGCAGCAGATACATCAGCCAGCCGATCATCGGCGGATGATCGTAGTAGCCGGCGTCGGGGTGGACGCCCCAATACGCGAAGTAGGCCTCGTCGCCGGTGAACGGAAAGGCCGCGGACAGCCAGAGCTTGAACGCGAGGATCAGCGCGCCGGCAGCCAGCAAGGCCCTGCGCGCGCCGCTCTCGGTCACCTAGGAGTCCTCGGACTTGACCAGCCGGCGCTTTCGCACGGCGTCGGCCAGATTCCTCAGGAGCGGCACGCTGTCCTCCCAGCCGATGCAGGCGTCGGTGATGCTCTGGCCGTATACGAGCGGCTTTCCCGGAGTGAGATCTTGGCGTCCCGCCTTGAGGTGCGACTCGACCATGAGGCCGAACACGCGATCGTCGCCGGTTGCGACCTGGCGCGCGACTTCGCGAGCGACGTCGATCTGGCGCTGGTACATCTTCTGGCTGTTCGAGTGGCTGCAATCGATCATCAACCGTTGCTCGAGGCCCGCAGCGGCCAGCTCCTTCGCCGCCGCATCCACGCTCCCCGCATCGTAGTTCGGGTGCTTCCCGCCGCGAAGTATGATGTGACAGTCCTCGTTGCCGTTGGTCGAGACGATGGCCGAGTGCCCGGCCTTGGTGACCGAGAGGAAGTGGTGCGGCGCGCGCGCCGCCTTGAGCGCGTCGACCGCGATCCGCACGTTCCCGTCGGTGCCGTTCTTGAACCCGACGGGGCAAGACAGGCCCGAGGCGAGCTCCCTATGCACCTGGGATTCCGTGGTGCGCGCGCCGATCGCGCCCCAGCTCACCAGGTCCGCGTAGTACTGCGGCGAGATCATGTCGAGGAACTCGTTGCCGGCGGGCAGTCCCAGCTCGTTGATGTCCAGCAGCAGTTCGCGCGCGAGGCGCAGGCCCTTGTTGATCTGGTAGCTGCCGTCGAGATCGGGGTCGTTCACCAGCCCCTTCCAGCCGACGGTGGTGCGCGGCTTCTCGAAGTAGACCCGCATGACGACGACGAGCTCCTGCTCGAGCTCCTTTTTCATCTCGAGCAGGCGCCCCGCGTACTCCAGCCCGGCCTTGGGATCGTGGATCGAGCACGGCCCGATGATGACGAGCATCCTGTCGTCCGAGCCGTGGAGGATGCGGTGGATCGCCTGGCGCGCGTTGTAGGTCAGCTCCTCGGTCTTCTCCGAGCAGGGGAACTCGCGCAGCAGATGCGCGGGCGGGGCGAGCTCCTTGATCTCGCGGATCCTGACGTCGTCGACCTTGTAGTGCATTTCGGCTATCGTCCGTGAAATATCTAACGAATTGAAAAGTCGAGATTTTAGCCGAAGCCCCGCCGGCACGCGGGTCGTGATACCGTTACATCGCCGTATAGGCCCGGTTTCCCGAAATCACGGGTTCCATCAACTCACCAAGGAGGAGCCGATGAAGGGACTACCCGCTGTGCTGTTTTGCATCACGCTCGCCGTCGCGCCGGTCGCCTGTGGCCAAGACAAGGGCAAGGCCACGACCCAGAAGAAGGCGACGACACTGGCCCAGAGCAAGGAGCCGACGCAGAAGAAAGCGTCGACGAAGGCCCAGAAGAAGGCGCCGACGCAGGCCCAGAAGAAGCAGCAGGACCGCATGGGAGACTGCAACAAGCAGGCGAACTTGAAAAACATGAAAGGCGAGGACCGCAAGAGGTTCATGAGCTCTTGCGCGGGCGGCTAGAGCCGCTGCTCGACCCATTGGCGAACCGAACCGAGCGCCGCCGGCATCTTCGCCGCGTCGGTCCCGCCGGCCTGCGCCATGTCGGGCCGGCCGCCGCCTTTGCCGCCGACCTGCTGCGCGACGAAGTTCACGAGGTCTCCGGCCTTGAGCCTGGCGGTCAGGTCGGAGGTCACGCCCGCGATGAGGCTCACCTTGCCGCCGTCGCTCGACCCGAGAACGATCGCCGCTGACTTGAGCTTGCTCTTGAGCTGATCGAGGGTCTCGCGCAGAGTCTTAGCGTCCGCGCCGTCCAGCGCGACCGCGAGCACTTTCACGCCCTTGATCTCTACGGCCTGCGACGACAGGTCCTCGCCCTGCGCCGCGGCCATCTTCGACTTCAGACGCGCAAGCTCCTTTTCGAGCGCCCTTCTTTCGTCGCGCTCGGCCTTGAGCTTCTCCTTCAGAGCCTCGCCGCTCGCCTGGAAGAACCCCTCGACGAAATGCCGTTCCTCTTCCATCGCCTGCACCCAGGCGAGCGCGCCCTCGCCCGTCGTGGCCTCGACGCGGCGTACGCCCGCGGCGACGCCGCCTTGGGACGTGATCTTGAAGAAGCCGATGTCGCCGGTGCGCGCGACGTGCGTGCCGCCGCACAGCTCGCGCGAGGAGCCGATGTCGAGCACGCGCACCTCGTCTCCGTATTTCTCGCCGAACAGTGCCATCGCGCCCCCCTTCACCGCGTCGTCGAACTTCATGATGCGCGCCGAAGTCGCTTCGTTCCGCAGGACCTCGGCGTTGACCAGTGACTCGACCCGGCGGACCTGCTCCTCGCTCAGGGGCGAGTCGTGCGAAAAGTCGAAGCGCGTCTTGTCGGAGTCGACGAGCGAACCCTTTTGCTGCACGTGCGGCCCGAGCACGTCGCGCAGCGCCTTGTGCATCAGGTGCGTCGCCGAGTGGTTGCGCATGGTGCGCTCGCGACGCGCCACGTTCACGCGCGCCGCGACCCTGTCCCCTACGGCGAGCCGCCCGGTCGCGAGCGCGCCGTGGTGGCCGAACACCTCGGCCTGGATCTTCTGCGTGTCCGACACGTTGAACGTGCCGCCCGCGGCGACCAGCTCGCCCGCGTCGCCCACCTGGCCGCCCGACTCGGCGTAGAACGGCGTCTTGTCGAGCACGACGATGGCGGAATCGCCCGCTGCCATAGCGGGCACCGACGTTCCCTCCTTGTAGATCGCCGTGACCTTCGCGTCGGCGAGCGCGAGAGTATCGTAGCCGCGGAAATCCGTGGCGCGGCCCGAGTATTCCACCCCCGCCTCCATCTTGAACTTGCCCGCGGCGCGCGCGCGCTCGCGCTGGCGCTCCATGGCCGCCTCGAACCCGGCGTGGTCGACCAAGATGCCCCGCTCTCGCGCCATATCGGCGGTGAGGTCCACGGGAAATCCGAAGGTGTCGTAGAGCTGGAACACGGTTTCGCCGTCCAGCATGTGGTCCTCGCGGTGGAGCGCACCCTCGAGCACCTTCATGCCGTTCTCCAGCGTCTCGGCGAATCGCTCCTCCTCCGCTTTGAGCACCTGCATCACGCGCTCCTTCGCCCTCGGCAGCTCGGGATAAGCGTCGCCCATGGCGGCGGACAGATCGGGCACCAGGCGATGGAAGAACGGATCCTTGCGGCCGAGCTTGTAGCCGTGGCGGATCGCCCGGCGGACGATGCGGCGAAGCACGTAGCCCCGGCCCTCGTTTCCGGGAATCACGCCGTCGACCACGAGAAACGCGCAGGCGCGAATGTGGTCCGCGATGACCTTCAGCGAGTTGTTCGAAAGATCCTTTGTCCCCGTCTCCCGGCCCGCAGCCTTGATGAGATCGCGGAACAGATCGATCTCGTAGTTCGAGTGCACGCCTTGCAGGACCGCGGCGATCCGCTCCAGGCCCATTCCCGTGTCGACGCACGGCTTGGGAAGCGGCGTCATCACGCCCTTCTCGTCGCGGTTGAACTGCATGAACACCAGGTTCCAGATCTCGATGTAGCGGTCGCCCTCGGCCTCGGTCGAGCCCGGCGGCCCGCCCGCGACCCCCGGCCCGTGGTCGTAGAAGATCTCGCTGCAGGGCCCGCAGGGACCCGTGTCGGCCATCTGCCAGAAATTGTCGCTCTGGTACTTGGGGCCGCCGGGGTTGTCGCCGATCCGGATGCAGCGTGCCTTCGGCACGCCGATCTCCCGCGTCCAGAGATCGTAGGCCTCGTTGTCCTCGTGATAAACCGTCGTCCACAGCTTTTCCGGAGGCAGCTTGTAGTCCTTGATCAGGAGATCCCACGCGAAGCGGATCGCGTCACGCTTGAAATAATCACCGAACGAGAAATTCCCGAGCATCTCGAAGAAGGTGTGGTGCCGCGCGGTGTAGCCGACGTTCTCCAGGTCATTGTGCTTGCCGCCCGCGCGCAGGCAGCGCTGCGACGTGGTCGCGCGCCTGTAAGGGCGATTCTCTCTGCCGAGAAAAACGTCCTTGAACTGCACCATCCCGGAGTTGGTGAAAAGCAGCGTAGGATCGTTCGCCGGAACGAGCGGGCTCGAGGCGACGACCGTGTGCCCGCGCTCTTCGAAGAACTTCAGAAACTTTGCCCTGATTTCGGACGATTTCATGAATTCCCGCGACAACTCCTTGAAGCGTCCGATTTTCGCCCGATTCATCGGCTGGTGCAACGACTCTCCCGTATTGAGTTAAGCTTGGCGCGATATGCTGGGACGGCTACTGAAAGATCTGTTCGCGTCGAACGCGCGTTTGCGGCTCGGGCAGACCCCTTTCGAAGCCGGGGTGGAGGCGTACAAGGCGGGTAGGCTTGCTGCCGCCGCAAAGCATTTTGCCGCGACCCTGCAAGAGGAGCCCGAGCACCTTCAGGCGCACAGCTATGCGGGCGGAATCGACTTGCGCACGGGGCGCTTCCGCGAGGCGCTCGAGCATTTCGAGCGCGTGCGCATGCTAGACCCGCAAAACGCCGACGGCCATTTCGGCGCGGCAGTCGCGCACCAGAAGCTGGGCGCTAACGAGGCCGCGCGCGAATGCTGTGAAACGGCGCTTGCGCTCGATCCCGGGCTGAACCCCGCGTACGGCTTCCTCGCGGGCCTCAACCTTCCCGGCCCCGAGTATCTCGAGGTGATCTCGAAGTTCCATTCGCACTTGCGTCCGCGAACTTACCTGGAGATCGGCGTGGACACCGGACAATCGATCGCTCTCGCGCGGCGGGAAACGCGCGCGATCGGGATCGACCCCGAGCCCAAGATAACGCAGCGCCTCGCCCCCGGCACGAGCATACGTGCCACGACGAGCGACGAGTACTTCGCCGCTCACGACGTGAAGGCGGACCTCGGCGGCCTGCCCATCGATCTCGCGTTCATCGACGGGATGCACCGGTTCGAATTCGCGCTGCGCGATTTCATGAATATCGAGAAGCACTGCACGTCGCGCTCGACGATATTGATTCACGACTGTTACCCCTTGTCGCGCTACACCGCCGAACGGGAGCGCCGGACCAGCTTCTGGAGCGGCGACATCTGGCGGCTCATCCTTCTCCTCAGGAAATATCGCCCCGACCTGAGCGTGAAAGTGATCGGGACGGCGCCGACCGGCCTGGGCATGGTGCGCGGTCTCGACCCCGGTTCGAGCGTCCTGCGAGAATGCTACGACTCGATCGTCGAGGAGTTCCTCGCGCTCGACTACTCGGTGCTCGACGCCGACAAGGCGGGGATGCTCGCGCTCGCTCCCAACGATTGGGAGCGGGTCAAGGCGCTCCTCGCCTGACGCCGTCTCAGTAGAAGACGCCCACGATGGCGCCCGCGACGCAGGTCGCGAGCGTCCCGGAGACGATGGTCTTTCCGCCGAGCGAAACGATCTCGTCGCGCCGCTCCGGCGCCATGGTGGCGAGGCCTCCGATCATGATGCCGAGGCTCCCGAAGTTCGCGAACCCGCACAGCGCGTAGGTCATCATCAACCTGCTGCGCGGGCTCAACGCGCTCTCGGGAAGCTTCGCCAGGTCGATGTAGGCGAGCAGCTCGTTCAGCACGGTCTTGGTCCCCATCAGGGCTCCGGCTGCGGCCGCTTCGGACCACGGGATTCCCATGATCCAGACCAGCGGCGCGAGGGCGACGCCGAGCGCGCGCTGCAGGGTGATCGGGGCGCCCGCGACGTTCGGAAGGAGGGTGAGGATCTGGTTGGCGAGGCTTACCAGCGCCACCAGCACCAACAGCATCGCCACGATGTTGACGAGGAGCTGCATGCCGTCGACGGTGCCGCGGGTAAGCGCGTCCATGCTCGAGGTCGCGCCCCGCGGGACGAGCTTTCCCTCGGTGCCGGGCGCCTTCCCCGGGACCATGAGCACCGAGATGGAGATCGCCGCCGGAGTGCTGATGATCGAGGCGATGAGGATGTGGCCCAAGGCATCGGGGATCACCTTCGACAAGATGCTCGCGTAGAGCGCCATCACGGTTCCGGCCACGGTCGCCATGCCGCAGCTCATCAGGATGAAGAGCTCGCTGCGGCTCATGTTCCGGATGTAGGGCTTGACGAACAGCGGAGCCTCGACCATTCCCACGAACACGTTCGCCGCGGAGGACAGGCCGATCGCCCCGCCCACGCCCATCGTCTTCTCCAGCATCAGGGAAAATCCCCTCACTATCCAGGGCAGCACGCGCCAGTGAAAGAGAAGCGCCGAGAGCGCGCTCACCACCACGACGAGCGGCAAGGCGCGGAAAGCGAGCACGAAGCTCGCTCCCGGATAGGTCTCGGCGTATGGGAGCGGCCCGCCGCCCAGAAATCCGAACACGAAGCTCGTTCCGTCGCGCGTCGCCTGTTCGAGCGCCGCGAGTGCGTCGTTGAACGCCATGAAGACGTTCCTGACGAAGGGGGCCTTGAGCAAGACCACCCCCAAACCTAAGGTCAGCAGCATGCCGGAGATGACGGGCCGCCACGCGATGGTCCTGCGGTCTTCGCTCAAGGCCCAGGCGAGCGCATGGAGCACGAAGAACCCGACGAGGCTCTGAGCAACGGGCACCGCGTCCATTTCGTCGGCTTAGGCGAGGCTCACGCCGAGCAGCTTGCCGACGAAGTAGGTCACCGCGCCGGCGCCGCCTCCGATCACGAGCATGCGGAAGCCGTCGCGGAAGGCGCTGCGCCCGGTGAACAGGCTGATCATCGAACCGACTCCGAACAAGGCGGCGGCCGTCAGCGCGACCGCCGCGACGAGAGCACCCTCGCCGCGCGCGAAGAGAAACGGCAGCACCGGCACCAGCGCGCCGACACCGAACGAAAAAAACGAGGACAGCGCCGCTCCCCGGGGCGAGCCTAGCGCCTCGGGATTCAGACCGAGCTCCTCGCGCGCGAGCGTATCGAGCGCGTGGCGCGGATCGGCGATGGTACGGCCCGCGAGATCGTGGGCGTCTCTCACGCTCATCCCGCGCGCCGCGTAGATCAGCGCCAGCTCCTCGGCCTCCTCTTCCGGGTACTCGGCAAGCTCGGCCCGCTCCAGGCCGATCTGATGCTCGTACATCTCGCGCTGCGAGCGCACCGAGACGTACTCGCCTGCGGCCATGGAAAAGGCCCCTGCCAGCAGGCCCGCAACACCGGAGAGCAGGATGATGTCATTGCTCGACGAGGCGCCGGCCACGCCCAGAATGAGGCTCGCGTTCGACACCAGCCCGTCGTTGATGCCGAACACCGCGGCCCGCAAATTTCCGCCGCCCGCTATGCCGCGGTGGCGCTTGCCGACCTCCTCGACCGAAGTCAGCGCGGGGTGCCCGGGCGCTGCGTGGCTGTATACCGAGAGCCCGCGCACTTTCATCGCGGCGAGGATGCCGCGCATCGCGCGCGCGCCGTAGCGCCGCAGCAGCCCTGCGACGATGCGCGTACGCAGATCGGGGACGAAGGCAGGGACCGACGCGAGCCCCGCGTTCTTCGCCCAGATCGCGGCCTGCGCTTCGGCCTCGTGCGCGAGCTTCTCGAACAGCTCCGCCCGCGGCGAACCGCGCTCGACCTCGGCGATCACGCGATAGAGATACGCCGAGCGCGTCTCGTCGAGCCAGCCTTCCCCTGATTGCGCCATGCCTGTCCCCGCTCTCCAGCCGGGATTCTAGGCGAATTCAGTCCTCGTCGGCGCCCCGGACGACTGCGCGGATCGCATCGAAGGAAAACCCGCGCGACTGGAGAAAGCGCATCTGCTTGGCGCGCTCCTCGCGGGTCGTTGGAGCTGCCCGGAATTTCCTGAGCCACACCGCGCGAGCGCGGTCCACCTCGGTCGCCCGCGCTCCGGCCGACGCCCGCTCCGCGAGCCCCTTGTCCAGGCCTTTGGCACGCAGCTCGTGGGCGATGCGCGCCGCGCCAAACTTGCGCGACAGCGCGTGGGCGCGCGACTCCGCGTAGCGCTCCTCCGACAGGAGCTTGCGCTTCAGGAGGTCTTCCAGCAGGGCCTCGAGATCGTCCCCGGGCCCGAGGTGAGCCGCGAGCTTGCGGCCGAGCTCGGCCCGGCTGTGCTCGCGCCGCGCGAGCAGCCCTAGGGCCCGCTCGCGCAGGGTCGGTTCTTTTTTCAAACTTCCGCGGTGACGGGAGGAATCAATGCCTCGGGGATTTTGACGCCGAGCTTCTCGCGGATCTTCGCCTCGATCTCCGCGGCGAGCTCGGGGTTCTCCTTGAGGAAATCGCGCGCGTTGTCCTTGCCCTGGCCGATGCGGTCCTTCTTGTACTGGTACCAGGCGCCGGACTTGTCGACCACACCGCAAGTGACACCGAGCTCCAGGATCTCGCCTTCGAGCGACACGCCCTCGCCGTAGAGGATGTCGAACAGCGCCTCGCGGAAAGGCGGCGCGACCTTGTTCTTCACCACTTTCACGCGGGTCTCGGAGCCGATGACCTCGTCGCCCTTCTTGATCGAGCCGATGCGGCGGATGTCCAGGCGGCACGATGCGTAGAACTTGAGCGCGTTGCCGCCGGTCGTGGTCTCGGGGTTGCCGAACATCACGCCGATCTTCATGCGGATTTGGTTGATGAAGATCACCAAGGTGTTGGTGCGCTTGATGTTGGCGGTGAGCTTGCGCAGCGCCTGGCTCATGAGGCGCGCCTGCAATCCCATCTGCGGCTCGCCCATCTCGCCCTCGATCTCGGCCTTGGGCGTGAGCGCGGCGACCGAGTCGATCACGATCACGTCGACCGATCCGGAGCGCACCAGCATGTCTGCGATCTCCAGCGCCTGCTCGCCGGTGTCGGGCTGGGAGATAAGCAGCTCGTCGATCTTCACGCCGAGCTTCTTCGCGTATTGCGGGTCGAGCGCGTTCTCGGCGTCGATGAAGGCGGCGGTGCCGCCGAGCTTCTGCACCTGGGCAATGACGGAGAGCGTCAGCGTCGTCTTGCCCGAGGACTCGGGCCCGTAGATCTCGACCACGCGGCCCCGCGGCAGCCCACCCACACCGAGCGCGATGTCGAGTCCCAGCGATCCGGTCGATACCACCTGGACGTCCTGCACGGCGGCCGAGTCCATCTTCATGATGGAGCCCTTGCCGAACTGCTTTTCGATCTGAGCCAGAGCGGCCTGCAGCGCCTTGGCCTTGGCTTCTTCCATGACTTTCCCTTCGTTGACCATTTTGATTATCTCCTATATTCGCTTTGCAGCTTGTGCGTTGAAGCGGGCGCCCGCCGCCGTCATCTTCGCCCCCGTTCAAGGTCGCCAACGCGCACAGCGAGAAGCCGGTTGACCTGGATTTTTATACAGGTTTGGAGAAAATGCAAGCCCTCATGTCGAATCAAGGACTTAGACGCCACCACCGAAGGGGAATAGAATCGCGCTTAGGCGATGTTATACTTCCCGTACCCAAGCCGGGTAAGAGGGTAGGATGACCGTCCTAGATCAAGCGGTTACCCTCGCCCAGCTTGCGCGCATTCTTCTTCCGGGCGGGAAGGGATGGTTAGCTATGCTCGCAGCCTATTTAGATGCCAGTGGCGTGACGAAATCAGAAGAGCATTTCGTCATGGCTGGATTCGTCGCGCCCGTAGAAAAATGGACAGAGTTCGAGGAACTTTGGAAAGGGTTATTGGCTAGCCCGAGCTACCGCGATTTATTGCCAGAGAAAAATGGTAAGAAGTATGCGCATGCAAAGAAGATGGCCAGATGGGAGAGCGGCAGGCGAGAAGCTTTCTACTTGGAGGCGAATTATTTACTGAGACATACCGTTTCCTTCGCTATTGGTGTCACCTTCAAACATTCGGACTATGAAGCTGCATATAGAGGCTTCCCGCATACGACGAAAGATGGCCCTTATGGATTCGGCTTCCGTTGCACGATGGTCGCGTGCTGCAAAAATATAGTTGAGCATCACGATAACAAGCCGGTTTCGTTTTTGGTGGAACAGGGTGACCCTGGACAGGGTGGTGCGGAATATATATTTCGCGCGCATGCCTATCTCGCAAAAACAGCAGAGGCCGTCCGGAGGGAATTCAATATGACAACCTACGGCGTGGGTTTCAAAGAGGACTTTGGCGCATTGCAGGCCGCCGACATGCACGCTTATACCTTGCTAAAACATCTGAAATCTCCACTCGGAAGGCAAACCGGAAAATATAGTCTTTACTTCGGCGATATCAACCGTTTGCTATCCAACCTTATGAACTTTCATTTCGTCATAGGGAAACAAGACATTCTCGACCAGCGCAGAATCAGGATGGCACAGCAGTTGCGTAAAAAAGAATTCGGAGAGAGAAGAACGCTTATTTCTTCTTCCGAAGAGAATGAATAGAAACCTTCTTAGGCTGCATAACGGCGCCTAGTGCCCGCTCAAATGAGATACCGCTTTCATCAGCCGCAAAGGAACGCGCAGTCTCAACAAATCGCTGAGACTGCTTTTCTGGCGAATCACGTCTTTTCTTTTTTGGCATGGAAATTTGGAGAATTAGAAAGGCGAACTAACATTGCAAAAAGTTTCTGAGTCTGGTGCTGCGGGAGAACTATTGTCAGATCTTTTCCTAAGTGATCTAAACAGCGTAAATGGCAGACCCATTTCCCATCAGACGCGGGTTGTAGTCTTTCCAGCTCCTGAATATCGCCCACTTGAATTATGTTTGGTTCCATTCGGCCTCCGCGCCACTCTTTATTGGGCAATACGGCGTTGGTTCATGGCTTCTTCACTTTTCTCCAAGGCTCCTCGCTAATGAGCTGTCTTATAGGTGAGCCGCTTGCCCTTGACGCCACGAAGAAGAATCTCGGCGCGCTGCGCATCTTCTATCCCGAGCGCCTTGCGATTGCTGTACCGGAAGTCGAATTCTGCAATATAGCGGTTCAGATGGTTGGTCGCGCAGTGCTGATAAACGCCTTTCATCCCGCGCTTGAAGATCGAAAAGAAACCCTCGACAGTATTGGTATGGATGGTGCGATCTTCCCGAGCAACGTATTCCTTGTGAAGATGCCGAGTGAACCCGTGATCCGCGAAGTATGGCCACACCTGTTTGTAGTGGGTGGCATCATCGGTCATGACGCGGGATTCGCGATCGATGTTCGCTTGCAGCAGCGGCATGATGGTTTTCATCTTGATATCGTCGATTACCATGCTACGCGCCCGTCCGGTATTGCGGTCGATGAGCGAAAGAACCTTGTTCATGCGCGGATAGCCGCGCTTGGTCTTTTGCCTGCGCTTATCCCGACCGATAAAGGTTTCGTCAACTTCTACGACTCGGCCATTCCCGCCGAACGGTTCGACGCCACTATCTTTCATCGCTTCCCGGATGCGGTGCGACATGAACCACGCGGATTTCAGAGTGATCCCCAAGGTGCGATGCAATTGGTTAGAGCTAATTCCTTTCTTGCTCGACGCAATGAGGAAGATAGCTTGCAGCCAAAGATGCAGCGGGATATGGCTCGCTTCGAAGATGGTGCCGATCTTGACGGTAAAAGGCTTGCGGCAGTCGTAGCACTTATAGGTGCCTATGCGGGTGCTTTTGCCACCCATCTTGGAATTGCGCTCTACGCCGCCGCAATGCGGGCATACCGGGCCGCGCGGCCATATACGGGCCTCGACAAAGGCGTAAGCTTCTTCTTCGTTGTGAAAGTACGGGGCGTTGAGGATGGAATCAGCCATGACTTGCTCCTATGTATGGCCCCATTATCCGCTTGACGGATGGGTACGTCAAGTATAATATCACGCGCGCTTATGTGGAAAGTGCTGAACCCCGAAGCGCTCAGGAAGGCTCCCTTGGTCGCGCAGCCTTTTCCCTATCTGATCGTAGACAACCTGATCCGGCCCGAGGTCCTTGCGGACGTCGTCGATAGCTTCCCCCACGTCCCCAAGCGCGGAAGCTTCCCGCCGGAGGCGGTTTCGTATTCGGGCCGGTTCGCGACGCTGATCGACGAGATGCACAGCCCCGAGCTGCGCGACCTGGTCGGCGAGCGTCTCGGCATGGATTTGAACGGGCGGCCGCCGATGCTCACCATCCGCGGCCGCACCGGAAAGAAGGACGGCCAGATCCACACCGATTCGAAGTCGAAGCTGGTCACGGTTCTCCTCTACCTGAATTCCGGCTGGAGCGCGCCCGAGGGGCGCCTGCGGCTCCTTTACAACGACCACGACCTCTCCCGCTACGCGGCCGAGATATCGCCCGACGCCGGACGCTGCCTGATCTTCAAGGTCACGCCCGACTGCTGGCACGGGCACGAGCCCTTCGACGGCGAGCGGCGCACCATCCAGCTCAACTACGTCACCTCCGAAGAGGCCCGCGAGCGGGACCTGAAGCGGCACCGGTTCAGCGCATTCCTGAAAGGCCTGTTCTCGAAGGCAGATGAAAAGAGTCCTGCTCATTAAGCTGACGTCGCTGGGCGACCTGATCCACGCGCTCCCCGCCCTGAGCGACGCGCAGGATGCGCGTCCGGGGCTGGCGTTCGACTGGGTCGTCGACGAGAATTTCCATGAAGTCGCCGGCTGGCATCCAGCGGTGAAAACCACGATCACGACCAATCACCGCGAATGGCGCGGCGCATTGGCCAAAGCGGAGACGCACGGATCCATTTCGAAGACGATCGAGCAGATCAGGTCTAAGGAATACGACTTGGTCATCGACGGCCAAGGCAATTTCAAGACGGCCCTCCTCTCTCTGTTCGCCAAGGGACCGCGCGCCGGCTTCGACAGCCATTCGGTGCGCGAATGGATCGCTCATCTCGCCTATCAGAGACGATTCGCCGCGTCCAAGAGCGCGCACGCCATCGAGCGCCTGCGGCGGCTGTTCGCTTCGGCGCTCGACTATGCAATGCCCGCCTCTCCTCCGGATTTCCGGATCCGGAGAGAGCGGTTGTTCCGGCCGAAAGTCGAGCTTCCCGCCGAGTATCTCGTGTTCGTCCACAACGCGAGCTGGAAGACGAAGCTCTGGCCCGAAAGGCATTGGATCGATCTCATCGCGAGGTGCACCCAGGCGGGATTTCGGGTGTTGCTCCCGTGGGGAAACAGCCGGGAGGAAGCCAGGGCGACGCGCCTCGCCACCACCCCCGAGGTCCAGGTTCTCCCCAGGCTCAGCCTCTCCGAAATCGGCTACGTGATCGCGGGAGCCAAGGCCTGCGTCTGCATGGACACGGGCTTGAGCCACCTCGCGGCGGCCCTGGACGTGCCCTCGATCACGCTCTACGGGTCCACCGACTCCGGGCTCATCGGCGCCTCGGGCGCGTCGCAAGTGCACCTGAAATCCGACCGGTTCTGCGCGCCCTGCCGGTCCAAGACGTGCCGCTACAGCTCGGGGGACAATCCCTGCATGGAGCTGATCGGCCCGGACAGGGTCTACGGGGAGCTTCTGCGCCTAACCGGAGCCGCGCTCAAGTCCGTGCCAGTCTCACCGGTATCCGCCGCGGCCCGAAGGGCTTCTTGAATTCCTCGAAGCGTCCCGGGATCTCCGCGCCGCACTGCATGCATTTCCCGTCGGACGTGACGCGGTAGTCGAGGATCCGGTACCAGTCGCGCGCGATCAGCGCGCTGCCGCAGCCAGGACAGAAAGTGCTACCGCCCTCGGTGTCGTGCACGTTGCCTGTATACACGTAGCGCAGCCCGTGCCCCAGCGCGATCTCCCTTGCCCGCGTCAGCGTCGCGGCGGGCGTCGGCGGTATGTCCATCATCTTGTAGTCGGGGTGAAAGGCGGTGAAGTGCAGCGGCACGTCGGGTCCGAGCTCTTTTGCGATCCAGCGGCATTCGGCGTCGATCTCGGCGTCCGAGTCGTTCCTGCCCGGGATGAGGAGCGTGGTGATCTCGAACCACACCTCGGTCTCGTGCTTGAGATAGGCGAGCGTGTCCAGCACGTCCTTCAGGTGCGCGCTGCAGGTGCGGAAGTAGAACTCCTCGGTGAACGCCTTCAGGTCGACGTTGGCCGCGTCCATCTTGGCGTAGAACTCGCGCCGCGGCGCGTCGTGCATGTAGCCCGCGGTCACCGCGACGGCCTTGACGCCGGCGTCCCTGCAGGCGTCGGCGATGTCCATCGCGTACTCGGCGAAGATCACGGGGTCGTTGTAGGTGAAAGCGACGCTGCGGCATCCGTGGTCGAGCGCGGCCTTCGCGAGCTGCTCCGGGTCCGCCGAATCGGCGAGCGTGTCGATGTCGCGCGACTTGGAGATGTCCCAGTTCTGGCAGAACTTGCACGCGAGGTTGCACCCCGCCGTGCCAAAGGACAGGATGCTCGAGCCGGGATAGAAATGATTGAGGGGCTTCTTCTCCACCGGATCGATGCAGAAGCCCGAGGAGCGGCCGTAGGTGGTCAGCACCATCTGGTCGTTCTCCCGCATGCGCACGAAGCATGCCCCGCGCTGGCCTTCGTGGAGCCGGCAGTCGCGCGGGCACAGGTCGCATTGGAGCCGGCCGTCCTCCAGCAGGTGCCACCAGCGGCCGACGTAGGGCCGGTCGAGGACCGCGCTCACGGGCGCAGCTCCGCCTCGCTCCACTTGAGCACGCCGTAGCGTTTCACCCGGCAGCTCCGCGTGTCGGCGCTCGGCGCGATCCCCGCCTTGTGCTTCAGGCGCGCGATGAACTGCTCGGGATCGGAGATATCCTCCCAGACCTGCGGCAGGAAAGTCGCGCGCTTGCCGTCCTCGGCGTGCTCCAGGATCACGCCGTCGACTCCCGGGCGGAGCTTGCGAAGCAGGTCGGCGTGGTCTCCGAACGCGATGCTCTTGGGCGTCGACAGCAGCGACACCTCGATCCCGGTGCGGCCGAGCTCCTCCAGCGTGAGCGGCTTGAAGCGGCTGTCCTCGAGCGCCGCGGAGCGGGCGTTCGCGGCGACGTCCTCGGCGAGCGGTCTCTGCGCCTCGAGCGCGCCCACGCAGCCGCGCAGCTCCTGACCTTGCGTCAGGGTGACGAAGCTCGCGCGCGACTCGCGGAGCCAGGCCTCGCTCGCGTCCGGCAGGTTTCCATCGGCGCCCAGCGCGTCCGCGATCGACGCGCGAGCGATCCGAAGCAGCTTCCTTCCGTGCTCCGCCCCGTAGCTCCCGCCTTGGGAACCGAGGGCGAACGATGCGTAGCCCACGACCCGGTGCTTGTCCCCGGCGGTGTCGCCCGAGTTGCGGCAATCGAGCAGCCTCGCCGCCAGGCCTTTGCGCTTCGCCGCGATCAGCATTCCCGCCACCGGGGTCGCGCCGCAGGCCTGCTCGTGGGAGATTCCGCAATCGAAATCGAGAATCGCGCGCACGGTCGCGCGGTCGATCTCGCGCGCGCTGTCGTACGTGTGATAGTGCGAGAGGTCGGAGCTGATGACGACGAGCGTCTCGGCTCCGCCCCACAGGCGCTCGAGAACTTCGGCGACCTTCTCGGGAGCCACGTCGCCCACGACGAGCGGAACGAGCGAAAAATCCCCCAGCACCCGCTGCAGGAACGGCAACTGGACCTCTAGAGCATGCTCCTCGGCGTGCGTCGCCACCGACTCGACCACCTGCGGCAGCCCGCGGATCGCACGCACGCCTTCCGCATCCAGCGGGATGCGGCCGAGCGGGGTCGCGAAGGCGCTTGCCTGAGGCAGCGCCAGACCGCGAACCGGCACCCGGTGGCAGGGGCCGAGCATCACGACGCGCCTGGCGACGCCGCGCGCCGGGCGCAGCAGATCGTAGGCGCTCGCCGCGACCGGTCCGGAATAGACGTAGCCGGCGTGCGGAACGATCACCGCTTTGGGAAAGCCCGGGGCCTGAGGCGCGTCCTCGGTGCGATCGAGGTAGGCGGCGACCTCGTCGGCGAGCTCGCGCGGGTCCTCCGGGTAGAACATCCCGGCTACGGCCGGGGGGCGCACCTCGGGGTCTCGGAAGAGGGTCATGGCTCAAATATAGACCTTCCAGCGGCGCAAGGCGCCGCTACACCGCTACTTCGGCGTCGCTGACGGATTCCGTCGCTTCGCGGCCCACGGCCCGCGCACGCCCCCGGCGCTCACCTCGCCCGACATGGTGTCCCCTGCTGCCGTGCCCTCGAAAGCCATCATGCGGCCGTTGTAGAGCAGGCCGAAGCGGACTTGCTCGCCTTTCACCGTCATGTCTCTCAGGTAGTCCTCGGACTTGCCGTCGCTCACCAGGCCGCCGACGGTGTGCGGCTCCTGGTTAACTTCGAGCGACAGCGGGGCGCGCGCCAGCGCCTTGGGCAGGGACAGCTCCCAGACGCCGCCGATGCGCGCCGGAACGACGTAGTAATAGAGCCTCGTCCAGGATGTGCCGCTGATGAACTCCTTCTCCGCCACGTCCATCGACAGCTCCTTGTCCGGATGCCAGGGCACGAGCGGATAGTCGTGCGACACGATGCGAGTGCCGGGACGCAGCTCCGCCAGAAACCGCGGCACGAGGCGGGTGACGAAGCGCGGGAGCAGGTACAGCGTCACCACGCTCGCTTCCCGGATGTCGGTTTCGAACAGATCGCCCTGCACGAATTTCACGCGGTCGGCGACGCCTTCCTTCTTCGCGCCCGCGTTCGCCAGCTCGATCAAATCGGGCTGCAGCTCGATGCCGACCCCGCGGGCCTTGAATCGCTTGGCGGCGGTGATGACGAGCCGCCCGTCGCCGGAGCCGAGGTCGTAGACCACGTCGTCTGCGCGGATGTCGGCGAGCTTGAGCATCTCGTCGACGATCACCCAGGGCGTCGGAACGTAGGGGCCGGCGATGTTGTCCTTGGTCCCGGAGTCCTGAGCCGGTGCGGCCGACGCGGCGGCGAGCGCGAGCGCCGCGGCGAGCGAGCGCGAGTTCATTTCCTCTCCTCGAGTCTTTCGAGCAAGCCTTGCAGCGCGAACGCGACCGATCGCCGACGTATTCCCTCGCGATTTCCGGGAAAACGCCGCACGACGCTCGCCGGCGCGCGCCGCTTCAGCGCCCACGCGAAGCACACGGTGCCCACGGGCTTCTCCCGCGTGCCGCCGCTCGGGCCCGCGATCCCGGTGACGGCGACCGCGACCTGCGCGCGGCTGCGCACCAGCGCACCGGAAGCCATTTCCGTTGCGGTCTCCTCGCTGACCGCGCCGTGGCGCGACAGCGTGGACGCGCGCACGCCGAGCAGCTCCTTTTTCGCCTCGTTCGAATAGGTGACGAATCCTCGGTCGAACCAGTCGGAGCTCCCCGCGACCGAGGTCACCGCCTGCGCGATCCAGCCCCCGGTGCAGGACTCCGCAGTGACGAGCCTGAGCCTGCGCTTCTTCAGCCGCGCGCCGAGGCGCCGCGCCAGGGGCAGGAGCGCGTCGCGCGCCATCAGAAGAAGAATCGCTTCACCGCCGCGACGAGCAGCAGCGTGTAGAACGCCGCGACGACGTCGTCGAACATCACGCCCACGCCCCCTTTCACGGTGCGGTCGATGTAGCGGATCGGCTGCGGCTTGACGACGTCGAAAAACCGGAACGCGCCGAAGGCGAACACCCACCACTGCCATTCCTCGGGGATGATGAGGAGTATCAGCAGCATCGCGACCACCTCGTCCCAGTTCATCGCGCTGTGGTCCGCCACGCCCAGATCCCGCCCGGTGCGGCCACACGCCCAGACGCCGATCGCGAACAGGACCGCGATCACCGCAAAAAGCGACAAGGGTTCGAGCCAGGCTTCGAGCAACACGTAGATCGGAAACGCGAGCACAGTGCCGACCGTGCCGGGAGCCACGGGAGCGAGTCCCGTCCCGAAACCCAGCGCGATGAAGTGCGCCGGGTGGGCAAAGACGAACCGGGCGTCGGGCCGCGCGATCATGCGAAGTGGTCGAAACCCGCGCTCCGCGCGGACACGGTCTTGCCCGTGGCGTCGCGCACGCGCACGCCGGGCCTGCCGGCGACGACGACTCCGATGGCAGTGACGGCAACGCCGGCCTCTTTTCCCGCCGCTTCGATCCCGGCGCGGCTGGACGGCGGCGCAGTGAACGCGAGCTCGTAGTCGTCGCCGCCCGCGAGCAGGCAGTGCTTCGCGAGCGCCGCGTCCGCGCAAGCGGCGATCGCCTTCGCGCGCGGCAGATCCTCCCAGCGCAACTCCGCCGCCACCGCCGAAGCCTTGGCGACGTGCCCGAGGTCGGCGAGCAGGCCGTCGGAGACGTCGATCGCGCTCCGCGCGAGGCCGCGCAGCCTGCGTCCGAGCTCGACGCGCGGCTCGGGCGCGTGCAGGCGCTCGAGGCAGGCATCGCGCACGCTGCCTTTCAACGTCACGCGACCTTTCAGATGGGCGAGCGCCAGCGCGGCCTCGCCGGTCGCGCCCGAGAGCCATACGTCGTCGCCTGGCCGCGCCGCGTCGCGTCGCAAGGCGAGCTCGGGCTGCACCTCGCCGATCGCCGTGACCGAGATCGCGAGCGGGCCCCGAGTCGTGTCTCCGCCGATCAGCTCGGTCTGAAAGCGGCCGGCGAGCCTGAAGAAGCCCTTTGCGAAAGCCGCGATCCATTTTTCGTTCGCCCTGGGGAGCGCGATCGCGAGCAGCGCCCAGCGCGGGTCGGCGGCCATCGCGGCGAGATCGGAAAGATTCACCGCGAGCGCCTTATGGCCGAGCTTCTCGGGATCGGCGTTCGGAAAGAAATGCTTTCCCGCGAGCAGCATGTCGGTGGTCACCGCAAGGGTCGCACCGGAGCGAGGCTGCACGAGCGCGCAATCGTCGCCGACCCCGAGCAGGGCGCTGGTAGCGGGTCGCGTGAAATACCTGCGGATGATCTCGAATTCGCTGGTCACGCGGCTTTCAGCCCGCTTCTTGCCGCTCGGCCGGGCGGAGCTTCGCGGCGAGCTTGTCGAGCACGCCGTTCACGTACTTGTGTCCGTCCGTGCCGCCGAACTCCTTGGCGAGCTCCACCGCTTCGTTGATCACGACCCTGAACGGGATGTCGGGCGCGTTCTTGAGCTCGAAGGCGGCGAGCAGCAGGATGCCTCGCTCGACCGGCGAGAGCTCCTTCGGCTTGCGGTCGAGAGCGGGCGCGATTAGGCGCTCGAGCTCGGCCGCACCCTCTATGGTTCCCTCGAGGAGGCGCGTGAAGTACTTCGAATCGGCCTTCCCGAATTCCTTCGACTGGGCGAGCTGGGTGTGCAATCCCGCCGCGCCCTCGCCCGAGAGCTGCCAGGCGTACAGGGCTTGCAGCGCGAGCTCGCGCGAGCGGCGCCGCGCCGATTTCATCTGTGGCTCTTCGCCACGTTCTTGCCGAGGTTCGCCATCTCGACGGCGACCTCGGCGCAGTCTTTCCCCTTTTTCGCCGCTCGCTTCTCCGCCTGCTCCTCGGTGTCGGCGGTCAGAATGCCGTTCGCGACCGGGATGCCGCTGTCCAGTTGCACCTGCATCAGGCCCGACGCGGACTCGTTGGCGACGACGTCGAAGTGGTAGGTGTCGCCGCGGATCACCGCTCCGAGCGCGATCAGCGCGTCGTACTTCTCCGTGTTGGCGAGCTTCTGCAAGGCGAACGGCGCCTCGAGCGAGCCCGGCACGGTCACCACGGTGAGCGCGCCTACGCGAAGCTCGGCGAGCCGCTTGCGGCAGGCCTCGAGCATCGCCGCGCCGATTTTTTCGTTGAAGCGGGAGCGCACGATCCCGACCCGCAGGCCCTCCCCGCTCAAGTCGGGCTTGATCTCCGTCATCAGGCGCCCCGCGTCCTGGCCGCCTTGTCGACGTAGCCCGTGACCTCGAGCTCCCATCCGGCCATGCTGGGCATCTTGCGAGGCGAGGCCATGAGGCGCATCTTGCCGACCTTGAGATCGCGCAGGATCTGGGCGCCGATTCCGTAGGTGAGGAAGTCCATCCGGGCGGGCGCATCGCGGCGCTCGGGCGATGCGACGCGCTCGATCAGCTGGGCCGCGCTCTCGGAGCAGTTGAGCAGCACCATCACGCCCCTGCCTTCGGCGGCGATGCGCTCGAGCGCGTCGTCGACCGACCACGAGTGCGTTCCCGGGCCCGCCTCGAGCAGGTCGAGAAGAGAGAGCGGCGCGTGCACGCGCACCAGGGTCTCCCTGTCCGGCGCGATCTCGCCGCGCACGAACGCGAGCTGGGTCTCGCCGCTGATCTTCTCCAGGTAAGCGACGAGCTGGAACGCGCCGAAGCGCGTCTGCACGGTGCGCTCGGTGACGCGCTTGATGAGGGATTCGTTCTGGCTGCGGTAGCGGATGAGGTCGGCGATCGATCCGATCTTCAGGCCGTGCTGCCTCGTGAACTCGAGGAGATCGGGAAGCCGCGCCATGCTGCCGTCGTCTTTCATGATCTCGCACAGCACCGCGGCCGGAGTGAGGCCCGCGAGCTGGGCCAGGTCGCAGCACGCCTCGGTGTGGCCGGCGCGCACCAGCACGCCGCCGTTCTGGGCGATCAGCGGAAACACGTGGCCGGGCTGGACGATGTCGCGCGGTGTCGCTTGCGCCGAGGCCGCGATCTTGATGGTATGCGCGCGGTCCGCAGCGGAAATCCCCGTGGTCACACCCGACGCCGCCTCGATCGACACGGTGAAGTTGGTCCCGTGCACCGAGCGGTTGTGCGCCACCATGGGAAGGAGGTTCAGGCGCTCGGCGTGCGCTTCCGTGATCGGCATGCACACGAGGCCGCGGCCGAACTTGGCCATGAAATTGATTTTTGCCGCGGTCGCGAATTCCGCGGCGAAAACGAGATCGCCCTCGTTCTCGCGGTCCTCGTCGTCGACGAGCACGGCCATGCGCCCCGCCTTGAGCTCGGCGATGATTTCCTGTATCGAGTTGAGGCTCATGGATTCGCCCGGTATCCGAGCGAGAATTTTACGCCTATCGGCGCCGGGCCGGGCCCGGGAGCAGTCGCGCTACTCTTCGGCGCCCTGCTCCTCGCCTTCGATCTTCTCGCGGATGCGCGCGCCCTTGCCCGAGAGCTTGCGCATGTAGTAGAGCTTGGCGCGGCGCACGTCGCCTTTACGCTTCAGCTCGATCGAGGCGATCATCGGCGAGTAGGTCTGGAAAGTGCGCTCGACGCCCTCGCCCGAGGACACCTTGCGCACGGTGAACGAGGAGTTGATGCCGCGGTTCCGCTTGGCGATGACCACGCCCTCGTAGGCCTGCACGCGCTTGCGCTCGCCCTCGACGACGCTGACGTTGACGACGACGGTGTCGCCCGGGGAGAACTCGGGGAGCTTCTTCCCCATGCGCTTGATCTCTTCGGCTTCGATCTGCTGGATCACGTTCATTTCTTCATCTCCTGCTTGAATTCCTCGAGCAGCTTGCTCTCCGTTTCGCTCATGCCGCGCCGCTCGAGCAGCTCCGGCCGCCGCAGCCACGTGCGTCCCAGCGACTGCTTCAGCCGCCAGCGCTCGATCTGCGCGTGGTGCCCCGACATCAGAACCGAGGGCACCGCCTTTCCTTCGTACACTTCAGGCCGCGTGTACTGCGGAGCCTCCAGCAAGCCGTTCACGAACGAGTCCTGCTCCGCCGACATTCCGTCCCCGAGCGCGCCGGGCAGCTGCCGCACTACCGCGTCGATCAGCACCATCGCTGCGAGCTCTCCGCCTGAGAGCACGTAGTCGCCGATCGAAAGCTCCTCGTCCACGGCGCCGCGTATCAGCCGCTCGTCCACGCCCTCGTACCGCCCGCAGAGCAGTATCAGCCGCTCTTGCGCCGAGAGTTCCATCACCTTCCCGTGGTCCATCACCGGCCCCTGGGGCGAGAGATGGATCACTCTTGCATCGCCTCGCGCCGCCGCTTTCGCCGCGGCGATCGCTTTCGCGAGGGGCTCGGCGAGCATCACCATGCCGGGCCCGCCCCCGTACGGCCGGTCATCGACCGTGCGGTAGTTGTCGGTTGTGTAATCCCGCGGATTCCACAGCGCGAGCTTCCACAGCCCCTCTTCCCTCGCCCGCCGCGTTATGCCGAAGTCGCTGACCGCGGCGAACGCCTCCGGGAAGAGCGTTACGCAATCGAAGCGGATCACCAATCCGCTCCCCACTCCACTTCTACCCTGCCGGCCTCCAGATCGATCTTGCGGATCACGTCTCCCGCCACCGGCAGGAGCCGCTCGCCGCCTTGGTGCTCGACGCGCATCACGTCGTGCGCGCCGGCGCTGAAAAATTCTTTCACCCGGCCCAGAACTTCGCCCCGGGCATTCACCACTTCGAAGCCGATCACATCGGCCTGATAGAACTCGTGCTCGGCGGTCTCGGGCAAGTCCTTGCGCTCGAGCGCGACCTCAGCGCCGCAATACGCTCTTGCGTCTTCCGGATTCGCGCAACCCTCGAAGCGCGCGACCAGGTAACCCCCGTGCTCGCGGCACTCCGCCACCGCAACTTTCCTGTGCTTCCCAGGCCACCCGACCCACCACTCGGAGAACTTCCAGAGGTTGCGGCCGTAAGGCTTGATCTTGACCGTGCCCTTGACGCCCCAGGGCGCCAACACGCGCCCCATCACCACCAGTTTGGTTGGCGCCGCCAACCCAGCCCGCCGCCTTACTTGGCCGCGGCTTCGGCCGGCGCCTTGTAACCCTTGAACAGCCGCGCCACCGTCGGGCTGAGCTTCGCGCCCTTGCCGCGCCAGAAAGCGAGCCGGTCGGTCGCAAAGCGCAGCGACTCGCGGCCCTTGGGCGCCTTGGGGTCGTAGAAGCCGACGCGCTCGATAAAGCGCCCGCTGTTGGGCTTGCGCGAATCGGCGACCACCACGTTGAAAAAGGGCCGCTTCTTGGCGCCGCCGCGCGAAAGACGAATCACAACCATGACGAGTGACCGAAGCCGAAAAGGGCGTGATTTTACGCGAGCTTAGAGTGGGTTGGCAAGGGAAAAGCGGGTTGGCACTCGGATTGAGTCTTCCCGACAAACGCAGTGCTAGACTTTCCCGCCTCTTCCTCCGGATTCTGACAGGCGACATCTCATGGAAATGTTGGGTGCACGCATCCCGTATCCAGCATGTCCCCTGTGCGACGCCGCCGAGAGCGTCGAAGTCGCGATCGGCGATTGCTCGAAGCACCCGATCTACAAACCCTCCCTGCCCAAGACGCAACGCTGGATCGAGTGCAAAAAGTGCGGTCACGTGTACGTAGACGGCTACTTCGGACCGGCCGCGCTGAAAATTCTCTTCTCCAACACGCAGGCGGACCAGGTGCCGGGCTACGAGATCGAGAACCAACGCTACGTCTGGTCGCACGTCCTCGACACGGTGAGCGCTATACGCCCGTCCATGGGGGCCCGCTGGCTTGACGTGGGGTTTGGCAACGGCTCGCTTCTGACTACCGCAGCTGAGTTCGGCTACGCGGTCGTGGGCCTCGACCTGCGTGAAGAGAATGTCCGGCTGATACGTGAAGTCGGCTACGAGGCGCACGCGGTAGAGTTCGAGGAGTACCGTCCCGGCGAGCCGTTCGATGTCATTTCAATGGCGGACGTGCTCGAGCACATGCCATACCCCAAGCGTGCGCTGCACCACGTCTGGGACCTCTTGCGCCCCGACGGGCTCTTGTTCCTGTCGATGCCGAACGCCGATTCGTTCCTGTGGCAGATATTGACGCGGAACGGCTTCAACCCGTACTGGGGCGAGATCGAGCACTACCACAACTTCGGGCGCAAACGACTCTACGCCCTCCTCGATGAATGCGGCTTTCACCCCGTTCGCTACGGCGTGAGCATCCGCTATCGGGCGTGCATGGAAATAATTGCCAGGAAACGTGAACGAGGCTTCACGGCCTGAGTCAGCGTGTCCCTGACATGCGGTATCGGGTAAACCCCACCCCTTTTCCCGCACCCTCCCCGCTGCTAGTCTCTTCGCAAAAGAGGAGATGCACACATGCCACGCAAGCTCGTCGTCTGCATGGACGGCACCTGGAACAAACCCGGCCAGAAGGACGAAGGCGTCCAGACCAAGACGAACGTTCTCAAGCTCTCCGAAGCGCTTTCCAAGCTCCCCGATCAGATCGGCGGTTATTTCCGCGGGGTCGGCACCGACCGCGGCGAGGAGGTGACCGGGGGCGCATTCGGCTGGGGCTTGTTCGACCAGATCAAGGACGGCTACCGATTCCTGCGCGAGCAGTTCCAGCCGAAGGACCAGATCTACATCTTCGGTTTTTCCCGCGGCGCCTACTCGGCCCGCAGTCTATGCGGAATGGTCCTGCGCTGCGGGATCATCAAGCGCGACGCCAACCCCAAGTTCCCGGAGTCGTCATCGGCTCTACTCACCACTCAGCAGGACGGCAATCTCAGCGTCGATGTCACCGACAGGGTATTCGCCCTTTACAAGGAGGCTTACGATCAGAAGAACCGCCCCGAGGTCGAGCGATTCAAGCAGCAATACTGCCACGACACCGCGGTGCGCTTCGCGGGCGTGTGGGACACGGTCGGTGCGCTCGGCATTCCCGACGGGGTCGTGCCGTTCCTGAACAAGTTCGACAAGGCGCTCGACAAGAGACTCTACGGTTTCCTCGATACCGACCTCAGCCCGCGCGTCGAGGCCGCCTGCCACGCCGTCGCCATCGACGAGCATAGGAAGCCCTTCCTGCCGACGCTTTGGACCGATCCGAGGAACGCGCCCCCGCGCGTCAATGTCGCCGGATCGAAGGTCGAGCAGGTGTGGTTCGTCGGCGCGCACTCGAATGTCGGAGGCGGCTACGCCGATACCGGGCTCTCCGATATCGCCCTGAAGTGGATGATAGCCCGCGCTACCGACAATGGCCTGAAGTTCGAGCAGGCAGCGCTCGCGGCGATCCGCCCCGCGCCCCTCGCGAAGCGTCGCGATTCGCTGGACGAATTCGTCGAGATCGGCAGCGACAAGAACCGGTTTTTCTCATGGATCGACCGGCTCGTCACGAAATTCGTGAGCGTCAACCGCCCGATCCGCGACGGCTCCTGGGTTCACCGCAGCGTCAACGAGCGGCTTGCGGCGCCTGCAGCGAGCGAGCCCGGCTCCGATTCCGCGTATGCCCCGGCGAAGACCCTGAAGATCAGCCGGTCTGCCGGAACGCGAGCGGTCGATCCGTCGATGCGCGTCGTTTCCTAGCGCGGCTTCCAGTCCGGCGGATACATCGCAAGGAGCTGCCGCTTCTCCTCCTCCGAAAGAGGAAACATCCGCGGCTCGATCGAGCGGAATTCCCTCGGCCGGCACGGCGCCGGGCGCCCGCACATGAGGAGCCTCGGATCGGCGTTGTGGCCCAATCCGATGGCGTGGCCGATTTCGTGGGCGATGACATTGCGCGCGACGTTCGGAAAGGTCAGCGGTGGGAACTGCAGGCCGCGTATCCCGACCACGCGCCGCCCGCCGTCGAACGGCCCCGCGAACGACACGAACTCGGTGTGAGCGAGAAAAACCGTAATGTCACCCGGCACCGCGCGCAGGGCGGCGGGAGTGCCGGCCCCGCCCTGGCCGAACATGCCCACGGTGCGGTTGCTCATCGCCTGGAGGGCGTCCTCGGGAATGGGCTGATCCACGCGCGTGACCGGGCCGATCCTGAAGCCCGATCCCAGGCCCGCGAGCGTCTCGTTCCAGAACTTGACCGCCTCGTCCAACAGGGCCATCCGGGGATCGTCGCTCTTCCCAACAGCAGTAACGCTCGGCGTGCGCATCCACGCAGAACCGAACTGAGCGAGGGCGCCCTGCGCCGCGATGGCGAGGATCATCGCGAGCCCGGCGCGACGGAAGGACACCGCTACCTCATCCCCGGCATGAAGCCCTTCATGCCGCGCATCATGCGCGCGAGATTGCCGCCCTTCATCATCTTCATCATCTTCTGCATCTGCTCGAACTGGGCGAGGAGCCGGTTCACCTCCTGCACCGAGACGCCCGCGCCCGCCGCGATGCGGCGTTTGCGCGAGGCCTTGATGATCTCCGGGTGGGCGCGCTCTCCCGGCGTCATCGAATTGATGATGCCCTCGAGGCGCCGCAGCTGCTTCTCGTCCATCCCCGGAGCCTGCAGGCCTTGAGCGAGCTGCGCGGGCAGCTTGTCGACCATAGAAGACATTCCGCCCATCTTGCGCATTTGGCCGACCTGCTGCTTGAAGTCCTCCAGATCGAAGCCCTTGCCCTTCTTAACCTTCTCGGCGAGCCTCTTCACCTCTTCGACTTCAACGCTCTTTCGCGCCTCCTCGACGAGCGAGAGCACGTCGCCCATGCCCAGGATGCGCGAGGCCATGCGCTCGGGATGGAAAGGCTCCAGGCCGTCCGGTTTCTCGCTCACGCCGGCAAGCTTGATGGGCTTGCCGGTCACCTGCCGCACCGACAGCGCAGCGCCGCCGCGCGCATCGCCGTCGAGCTTGGTAAGGACAATGCCGGTGAGCGGCAGGGTCTCGTTGAATGCCTTCGCGACGTTTACCGCGTCCTGGCCCTGCATGGCATCGACGACGAAGAGTGTCTCGACGGGCGAAAGCGCCGCGTGCAGCTCCGCGAGCTCCTTCATCATCGGCTCGTCGATCGCGAGGCGCCCGGCGGTATCGACGACGAGCGCGTCGTAGTAGCGCTTGCGCGCGTGGTCGAGAGCGGCGACGGCGATGGCTCGCGGCTCGTCACCGGAGTGCGCGGGGAAGAGATCGATCCCGATCTGGCTGGCGAGCGCCTCGAGCTGTGCTATCGCCGCGGGGCGGTAGACGTCGCAGGAGACGAGGAGCGTCTTCTTGCCGCGCTCCTCCTTCAGCAGCCTGGCGAGCTTCGCCGCGGTCGTCGTCTTTCCCGATCCCTGCAGGCCGGCGAGGAGCACGACCGCGGGCGGGGCGACCGCGAGATCGAGCTCCGCGTTCTCGCCGCCCATGAGAAAGGCGAGCTCGCGGTGCACGACGCCGACGAGCGCCTGGCCGGGCGTGAGGCTGCCCGCGACGTCCTGCCCCAGCGCCGCTTCGCGCGCGCGCTCGACGAAGGCCTTCACCACCGGAAGCGCGACGTCGGCCTCGAGGAGCGCCATGCGCACCTCGCGCAGGGCCTCCTGGACGTTTTCTTCGGTGAGGCGCGCCTCGCCGCGAATCGTCTTGACGACTCGCGCGAGGCGCTGGGTCAGGTTGTCGAGCATGAGTCGTCGAGAACTGAGGCGCTGCGCCGGTGTACACTTCGCGAATGCCGGCGATTCTACTCTACGGAGCGACGTTTCTCCTCTACGCGGCGCTCGCGTTTCATTTCTGGCGAACGCGCTGGCGCGGCGCGAGCGCGCCCGGATTCGCGCGCTGGGAGCGCACGGCGATCCTCGTTCCCCTCGCGCTGCACACCTGGCTCGTCTACGACATGCTCTGGGCTCCGGGACTGCGCTTCGGCTTCGGGCAGGCGCTCTCGATGATGCTTTGGCTCGCCGTGCTCATCTACTGGATCGAGAGCCGCTTCCTCGAGCTCGAGGGCATGCAGGCGCCGGTTCTCGCGCTCGCCGCCCTGTGCGCGCCGCTGCCCGCGCTCTTTCCAGGCCTCGCCTCGGCGTCGTCCGCGCACTCGACCGAGTTCCGGCTGCACCTCGCGCTCGCGATGATCGCGTACGGCATGTTCACGATCGCCGCGCTGCACGCGCTCTTGATGACGCTGATGGAACGGCGGCTGCACGGCGGCGCGCTCGTCGGGCCGCTCGCGAAGCTTCCTCCGCTGCTCACCATGGAGCGTCTGCTCTTCAGAGTGATCCTCGTGGGTTTCGCGTTCCTGACGCTCACGCTCGTCACCGGGATCGCGTTTTCGGAGACGCTATTCGGCCGCGCGATGAAATTCGACCACAAGACGGTTTTCGCCGTCGCCTCGTGGTTCATTTTCGCCGCGCTCCTCGCCGGCCGCTATTTCTACGGCTGGCGCGGGCGCATGGCCTTGCGCTGGACGCTCGCCGGATTCGTCGCGCTGCTGCTCGCCTACGTCGGCAGCCGCTTCGTGCTCGAGGTGATACTGCGTCGCGGTTTTATCTAAACTGAGGTCTAAACTGAGGCCTTTAACTGAGGTCTAAACTGGCGGCAGCATCGGAGCCCAGCCTTTGTACAGCATTCCCTTACTCGCACTGTTAGCAGCTCTCGTCCTCCTTCTCGTCCTCTCCGCTTTTTTCGCGATGGCCGAGACCGGCATGATGGCGATCAACCGCTACCGCCTGCGCGCCCTCGAGCGCACGGGCCACCGCGGCGCGCGGCTCGCTTCCGATCTGCTTCGCGAGACCGACAAGCTGCTGTCGGTGCTCCTCGCGGGCAATACGCTCGTAAACGCCGCGATCACCATGCTCGTCGGGGTGATGACGATCGATCTGTTCGGGCACGACAGGATAGTGCTCGGAGCCGCGACCATCGTCGTCGCGCTGCTGATCCTGGTGTTCGCCGAGATCACACCCAAGGTGATCGGAGCGCGCTATCCGGAGCAAACCGCGCTTGCCGCAAGCTACGTGCTGAAGCCCCTCGTCAAGGGGTTCGCCTGGATGCTGTGGATCGCCAACCTCTTCGTTCGCTGCCTGCTTTGGCTGCTGCGCATACCGACCGAGCAGAACGCGCAGCAGCGGCTCTCGATCGAGGAGCTGCGCATGCTCGTGCTCGAGTCGGGACAGTTCATGCCCAAGAAGCACCAGAGCATTCTCGTCAATCTGTTCGATCTCGAGGCGATCACCGTCGAGGACGTGATGACGCCCAGGGCGCAGATCGAGGCGGTCGATCTCGAAGCGTCTGCCGAGAACCTCCTCGCCCAGCTCACCACCGCCTATCACACCCGGCTCGTCGCCTACCGCGGCGAGCTCGGCAACCTGGCGGGCATCCTGCACCTGCGAAAGGTGATGCACTTGCTGCGCGCGGAGGAGTTCAACCGTAAGGCGCTCGCGGAACTCATCGCCAAGCCGTACTTCGTGCCCACCGGCACGCACGTCTTCGCGCAGCTTCAGTATTTCCAGGAGAACCGCCAGCGTATGGCTCTCGTCGTGGACGAGTACGGCGAGCTGCAGGGACTGGTGACGCTGGAGGACATCATCGAGGAGATCATCGGGGAGTTCACGACCACGGCGCCGGTGAGATCGGAGGTCTACGCGTGGGACAAGGACGGCAGCGCGCTGGTGGAAGGATCCAGCGTGCTGCGCGAGCTCAACCGCAAGCTCGGGCTCGCCCTGCCGCTCGACGGGCCGAAGACGCTGAACGGCCTCATCCTCGAGCATCTGCAGGACATCCCCGGAGCGGGGGTCGCCCTGAAGATCGCCGACGTGCCGATGGAGATCGTCCAGACCCAGGACAGGGTGATCAAGACCGTGCGGCTTTTCCGGCCCAGGGTGTCCGACCTCGCTCGGGCGGCGTGAGGGAGCGAGGGAAAAAGTCACGCTTCCAATCCGCGATTACATCTTGTCTTCAAGATATTGCGAGCGGATCTTGAGACTTTACAAACGCGTCATGCCCATGCATCATCGCGGGGGATAAAGCAGGAGACCCGATGGCTACCGCAGCAGCGCCCGCCGCAAAAGTCCAGATCAAGGAAACCACCTACCTTTGGGAGGGCAAGGACAAGACCGGCAAAGTCATCAAGGGTCAGATGCGCGCCGGCGGCGAAGCCCTGGTCAATGTCACGCTGCGCCGCCAGGGGATCGTCGTCACCAAGGTCCACAAGCAGCGCATGGGCCGGGGCGGCAGGGTCACCGAAAAGGACGTCACGCTGTTCACCCGCCAGATGGCAACGATGATGAAGGCGGGCGTGCCGTTGCTGCAGTCCTTCGACATCGTCGGCAAGGGCCACGCCAATCCGGCGGTGGCGAGGCTGCTCATGGGGATCAAGACCGACGTGGAAACGGGGTCATCGCTTGCAGCGGCGTTCCGGAAATATCCGCTCCACTTCGACGCGCTGTTCTGCAACCTGGTCGCGGCCGGGGAGCAGGCCGGCATTCTCGAGTCACTCCTCGACCGCCTGGCGACCTACAAGGAAAAAATCCTTGCGATCAAGTCCAAGATCAAATCTGCCCTGTTCTACCCGATTGCGATCATCGTGGTGGCCTTCATCATCACAGCGATCATCATGATTTTCGTGATTCCGGCGTTCAAGCAGGTGTTCACCAGCTTCGGCGCGGATCTTCCCGCCCCCACCCTGATGGTGATGGCGATATCGGATTTCTTCGTCAGCTACTGGTACATTATTTTCCCCGCCATCATCGGCGGTGTGTGGGGCTTCCTCGCGTTGTGGAAGCGCTCCATTCCGATCCAGATCTTCATGGACCGCTGGTTGCTGAGGTTGCCGATTTTCGGCGACCTGATCCGGAAATCGACGATCGCGCGCTGGACCCGGACGCTTTCCACCATGTTCGCCGCGGGCGTGCCCCTGGTGGAAGCGCTCGACTCGGTGGGCGGCGCGTCGGGAAACTACGTGTACCAGCAGGCCACCAAGGAGATCCAGAGGAAGGTGAGCACCGGCACCAGCCTGACTGCCTCCATGCAGGAATCGAATGTCTTTCCCAACATGGTCGTTCAGATGGTATCGATCGGCGAGGAATCCGGTGCGCTCGACGCCATGCTCGGCAAGGTGGCGGATTTCTTCGAGGCCGAGGTCGACGACGCCGTTGAGGCGATTTCAAGCCTGATGGAGCCCATGATCATGGTCGTGCTCGGGGTCGTGATCGGGGGCATGGTCATCGCGATGTATCTCCCGATATTCAAGATCGGCCAAGCAGTCTAGCGGGGCGTCCGTCTCGCGCGGATGAGCGGCACTCTCAGCGCGGTCGCCCACCCGGCCGTGTTTCCCTGGGTCTGTTTCGCAATCGGCCTGGTGGTCGGCTCCTTCCTCAACGTCGTCATCCATCGTCTTCCGAAGATGATGGAGCGCAGCTGGCGGGAGGAGTGCGTTGAGCTGCTGGGATCGGGGGAAACCGACAGATCCTCCGCGCCACCTCCCCGACCGAAATCCGAACGGTTCGACCTGTTCGTGCCGGGCTCGAGCTGCCCCGCCTGCGGCCACGGCATCACCGCCCTGGAAAACATCCCGATCCTGTCCTGGGCGATGCTGCGGGGACGCTGCTCAGCCTGCAAGGCACGCATCAGCGCGCGCTATCCCGTGGTCGAGCTGCTCGGAGCGGTCGCCGCGGCCTGGTCGGCTATGCGATTCGGGTTCGGCCCGGCGGCGTTCGGCGCGATGGTGTTCCTGTGGTGCGTCATCGCCGCGAGCTTCATCGACTTCGATACGCAGTTGCTGCCCGATTCCATCACGCTGCCCCTGCTGTGGCTCGGACTGCTGCTCAATACGGCCGGCGTATTCACCGATCTGCGCTCCGCGGTGATAGGCGCCGTAGCCGGGTATCTCGCGCTCTGGAGCGTGTACTGGCTGTTCAAGCTCGTGACCGGCAAGGAGGGGATGGGGTACGGGGATTTCAAGCTGCTCGCCGCGATCGGCGCGTGGTGCGGCTGGCAGGCGCTCCCGCTCACTATCGTGATCTCCTCCTTCATCGGCGCCGCCGTGGGAATCGCGCTCATGGTCTTTGCGCGCCACGGCCGCAACGTGCCCATACCCTTCGGGCCCTATCTGGGCGCCGCGGGGATCATCGCGCTTTTCTGGGGGCCTCAGCTCACCCGCCAATACGTCAGCCAATTCATGTGAAGCCCTACACCGTCGGACTCACTGGCGGCATCGGCAGCGGCAAGAGCGCGGTTGCGGGCCTGTTCGCAAAGCTAGGCGTCGACGTGATCGATACCGACGAGATCGCCCGCGAGCTCACGCGGCCGGGAGGCGAGGTGATCGAGGCGATACGCGCGGCGTTCGGCGCGGATGCGATCGGAGCGGACGGCTCGCTCGATCGGGCGTGGATGCGCAAACTCGTGTTCGGCGAGGACGAAGCGAGGAAAAGGCTGGAGGCGATATTGCACCCCCTGATTCGAACCGAAAGCGAGCGCCGCGCCGGGCGCGTCCGGAGCGCCTACGCGATTCTCGTGATTCCGCTCCTGGTGGAGAACGGCGTGGACCGGGCGCGATACGCGCGCGTGCTAGTAGTCGACTGCCCCGAGGCGCAGCAGGTCGAGCGCGTCATGAGGCGAAGCGGCCTTCACGAGGCGGAGGTGCGCGCCATTCTCGCCGCGCAAGCGACGCGCGAGCAGCGCCTGGCCGCGGCCGACGACGTGATCGACAACGGCGGACCGCCCGGAGCCCTCGAGGGCCAAGTATCGCGCTTGAACGAGCAATATCTCACGCTCGCTCGCACCAGGACGGCGTCATAGGGAATGGACCGTTGTCAATTCGCGGAGGATCGGGGAGAATCGGGCAAAATCTACTCTAATCAATCGCCTACCTCTCGAGCCTCGGGTGTGACGTGATCACCTACGAGTATCCGCTCAACGAGCGTATCCGCACGCTGCTGCGCCTCGAGAGCCTTTTCGAGCGGGCCAACCACTTCCTCGCCAGAGACGAGGATTCACGCGACCACCATGCGGCGCTGCTGACGCTCTTCGAGATCCTGGAAGTGGCGAGCCGCGCCGATCTCAAATCCGATCTGCTGCAGGAGCTCGAGCGCCAGAAGCAGGTTCTGCTCGGTCTTCGGAACAACCCGCAAATCGCCGAAAACGTGCTCAAGCAGGTGCTCGCCGACATCGAGCGCACCAGCGCGGCCCTGTTCGCCATGACCGGCAAGATCGGCCAGCACCTACGCGAGAACGAGTGGCTGATGTCGATCAAGCAGCGCACGGGGATTCCCGGCGGGGCCTGCGAGTTCGACTTGCCTTCGTATCATTTCTGGCTGAATCGCGAAGGTTCCAGGCGCAACGCAGACCTTCAGGGATGGATCTCTCCCTTGCTGCCGATCAGGGAGGCCTCGTCCATTGTTCTCAAGATGCTGCGCGAGGGAGGCAGACCGGTCAAGCACGTCGCGCACCGGGCCGCTTTCTCGCAAATGATGGGCGGTAAGTCTTCGCAGCTGGTGCGCATACAGCTGCCGCGCGGCTCGCAGTTCATACCTGAGATCAGCGCCAACCGCTATGCGCTGAATGTCCGATTCGGCACATTCGGCACGCGGGTGTGCGAGGCAGATGTCGAGTTCGAGCTGACTTTCTGCAATCTGTAGCTACGTCCTACCAGGGTATACCCTTACTTGGAGAGCCGAGGTGACGCGTGTCATCACCTCGCCCCAATCCCCTGTCTTGGTTTGGCGGAATATCCTCATCGTGGGATACCAGGGCGAGTCCTCGCGCCCCGGCATCCAGCGCCAGTCGCCGTCGAAACGGCTGAGGAGCCATACCGGCTTGCCGAGAGCCCCCGCCAGGTGCGCCACCGCCGTATCGACGCTGACGACCAGATCCAGCTGCTCCACAAGCGCGGCCGTATCCAGAAAATCCTCGCACTCGCTCATCCAATCGAGGATCTTCCAGCGACCTCCTTTGAGCCGATCGGCAGCTTCGCCTTTCTGCAAGCTGACGAAATTCACTCCGGCCACTCCAAGCAGCGGTGCGAACACTTCAAGCGGAATGCTCCGGAGTGCGTCCTGAGGTAGCAGCTTGCCTCCAGCCCACGCGAACCCGACCCGAAGCGGCGTGACACCACCGAATTTATTCGCCCATTTGCGCGACAGGTCCTCAGGGACACGAAGATAAGGTACCTGGTTCGGGATCGTTTCGACCGTCGTATCGAAGAGCCGCGGCAGGCTCATGATGGGGCAGTGGCAGTCGAACGTCCCAACCGACAAAGGTCGATCCCTAACCACCACCTCGTCGACTACGCCAAATGTTTGCGCCAGACGGGCCAGCGAAGCGTCGCAGTGAATCATGACCCGTCCGGCGCGACGCTCCTTCAACTGCGACAAGTAACGCATCGCCATGATGCAGTCGCCGGCTCCTTGCTCCTGCCAGAGTAGCAGCGTCCTGCCTTCGAGGTGTTCGCCTTGCCAGAACGATTTCGCACCCAGCTGCCCGCTCATATATTGAAAATACGCGGCGGCGCCGCCCTCTCCTTCGAAGCGAAGTTCGTAGAGCTTGAACCCCACGCGATACTCCCCGAGCAGCAGCTTCACCAATGAGCAGTTGTAGCTCGCGACCGGATGGTTGGGCTTCAGCTCCAGTGCACGACGGTAGCTTCGTTCCGCTTCTTCCAAGCGCCCAAGCCCTTTGAAACAATTTCCCAGGTTTATGTGTGCGTCCACGAAGTCCGGCTTGAGTTCCAAAGCTCGAACAAAGCACGGCGCTGCTTCTGAGTACCTCCGCAAATAGGAGAGCGCAGTCCCCAGGTTGTAGTGGGCCTCGGCGAAATCCGATTGCAGAGCAAGTGCCCGACGATGGCTCTGCGCTGCCTCTTCGACCCGTCCGAGCTTTTGCAATTCGGACCCATGGCGATCGTAACTCTGCGCCGCTTCCTTTGTCCGGCCGAGAGCCTGCAGCACTCGTCCGAGGTTGTAATGGGCCTCGGTGTAATCGGACTTGAGCGCTAACGCCTTTCTGTACCGAGTTTCGGCCTCCTCCAAGCGACCAAGGCCGCGATAGATCTCCCCAAGATTGTTGAGCAAGCTCGCGTCTGAGGGATCCAGACTGACGGCCTTTTCCAGCGCCTCAAGAGCCCCTTGTGCGTCTCCAAGTCCATGGGCAACCAGGCCCTGCAAATGCAAGGCATGCGCGTTGCCCGGATCGGCACGCAAGATTTCACGGCAGAGCTCCAGCGCTTCTGCAAGCCTCCCCGATTGATACCGCTCGGCGGCGATCTGAATCGTCTGCTGGCTGGGGTTCACCTTGCTGCCAGGCTTCATCCCACTTGGGTCAGGTGCTGGGCAAGGACCAGGGTGACTTCCTTCACGAACGCCTTGGGGTAGCCCAAGCCTATTAGTTCGTCCTGAAAAACTTTGGACAGGCGCGCCTTCTTCAGCAAGCCTACGTTGTGCTCGCGGCAGTAGCTTTGGATGTTGGCAAACACGTGCTCAAGCGCCCTGGCGAGGGTCGCCTTGAATTTGGGGTTGGCCGCTCGTTCAGCATCCAAGGTGTCCTGGGGCACGCGCGAACTCAACTCTTTCGCCATCTGTCGGGCGAAATCATCAAGTCCCTTATCGCGAAGAAATCCGAAAACCAAGCAGAGCGCCTCAACGGGACATGTTAGCTCGGAGAACGTCCCATGTCAGCAGTCCCGACGCGCACCTCCGCGGAAGGATGGTTTCCCAGACCGCTCACCTCGCGCAAATTCGGGACTGTGATTTCGGTCTCCTCGGGAAAGCACAGCATGTTGGCCGAAACGATATTGAGGAAAACGTTTTCCCGGTTGCCGGCGAAGTTTTCAGGATTGAAGAGCGGAGGAACATGCCACCACATCCGATAACGGAATTCCCGGATCATGCGGATCAAGGCCGCCGACTTTTCTTCCCTATCGTTCTCGACGTAAAGCACGGGCCGGCAGCGCATTATGGTCTCGGCCGCGCCGGCCAGCACCTCGGCTTCCATGCCTTCGACGTCGACTTTGAGCAGCCTCAAGCGATCGAGGCGCAGCCCGTCGATCGTCTCGACGCTCACCCTTTCTCCTCCAGGCCCGCCGAGGGAAACTCCGCCGAAGTTGTTGAGGGCGCCGAAATCGAGGGCGGGCACAAGGATCGTTCCCGCGGTGCTTCCCGCCGCGGCAAAGCGCGCCTGCACGTTCAGCAACTCGTTGAGTGCGATGTTGGCGCACAGAATTTGAAATACGAAGCGCTGCGGTTCGAATGCGATGACGGTGCCGTTTGTGCCCACCGCGCGCGCCAAACAGACAGTATGCGCGCCAAAGTTGGCACCGACCTCGACGACGATGTCGCTCGGCGACACGAGTTGTCGAAACAAGGCGGCTTCGCCCTCAGAGTATTCGCCGTACAAATCGAGCGAGCGGCCAACGTACATGTCGTTGCGCAGATAAAGCATGCGGCCGTAACGGCATTCGCGAATCGCGGTGAGGTTCCTGGGCGGCAACGATACTACCGGCGGCGGTCTCGGGTCGGCGCCTCGCTTTCCTTCCACGGCAAGCCGCCCCGCGAGCGCCAGCGTGACTTCCTTCGCGAACTCCTTCCGGTGGCCGAGGACCAACAATTCTTCGCGAAAGACCTTGGACAGCCAGATTCTCTTGATAAGCCCTGGCCTCTTCGTTTGGCAATAACTCGCGACGGCGAGAAACAGATCGCGAAAAGCCTCGGCGAGCGTTAGGTCGAACCGGGGATTGGACAGCCGACTATCGACCACCGCCGGAGGCACGCGAGCGTTCAGTCCTCTCGCGCATTCCCTGGCGAAGGCATCGAGTTCCACTGAGGGAAAGAGTCCAGATGTGGGTTGCTAGATTTTTAGTCTATTGTAGCCGTCGCTCATCCGCTATATATTTTCGCGTATGGCCAAGACCAACACTCGTTGGGTGAGCTGTCCGCGCTGCAGCGCGCAGGTGCCGTGGACCTCGGAGAATCCTTATCGACCGTTCTGCTCCGAGCGCTGCAGGCTGATCGATCTGGGCGATTGGGCCATGGAGAAGTATCGCGTCCCGGTGGAGGAGGAGAAGGACACGCCGGAAGCGAAGGACCAGGACTAGTCCCAGGCTCCTCGCACCATGGCGAGGCCGTGCGCTCCGCAGCTCAGAGCCTGCTCCAGGTCGCGGGAAAGAACGCCGCCGAGTGCGTAGACTGGCACCGAAGCCCCCGCCGCGATCTCCCGAAACCGATCCCAGCCGAGCGGTACGGCGTCCGGGTGCGAGGGCGTGGGGTGGACCGGCCCGAGCACCGTGAAATCGACGCCCAGCCTCTCGGCGAGGTGCAGCTCCTCGCCCGAGTGGCAAGAAGCGCCGCACCACGGGACGTCCGGACGGGCCGAGCTGCCTCGCAGCTGGGCCGCGGTGAGGTGCACGCCATCCGCGCCGATCTCGCGGGCGAGGTCGAGGTCGGAGTTCACCAGAACTTTTGCGCCGCAAGGACGCGCCAGCACGAGCACGCGCTGCGCGAGTTTTTTCAGCGCCTCGCGCGCGAGGTTTTTTTCGCGCACCTGCACGAGCCTGAGCCCGCCCCGCAGCCGCGTCTCGAGCCTGCGAAAGAATAATTCCTCGCCGAGCTCGCCGGCGCGCGTGATCGCGTACTCTGCGGGAAGCGACAGCCCACGGAGCACGGGGCCGTTCGCCGGCAGCAGGGGGGCGAGCTCGACTGCATCCGGACGCTGCCATGCGATGGCCTGGTGCTCGAGCGCGCGCGGCTCTCCGCGCCAGGCGTAGACGCGGTGAAAATGCAGGCGCACGGTCGCGTGCGGGTAGACGAACACCCGCGTGATCCAGGGATACGCGCGCTCGATCTCGACGCCGAGCTCCTCGCGTATCTCGCGCCTGAGGGCGTCCAGGACAGGCTCGCCCGGCTCGATCTTGCCGCCGGGAAACTCCCAGTAGCCGGTGTAGACCTTGGCCTCGGGACGTCGAGCGAGCAGCACGGTGCCGTCGGAACGGATCAGCACCGCCACGGCGACGTCCACCGGGGCCGACATGGGCTCCCGCGACTTCAGCGCTTGGACTTCCCGTCGCCGGCGTGGCGTCCGGCGTAGTCGCGTGCGAACTGCCAGGCGACGCGGCCCGAGCGCGAGCCGCGCTGGAGCGCCCACTGGAGCGCCTCCTGCCTCGCCTTCGCGATCTCGCCCTCGCGGCAGCCGAGCTCGCTCAGCCAGTGGGCGACGATCGCGAGGAACTCGTCCTGGTCGAAAGGGTAGAAGGAAACCCACAGCCCGAAGCGCTCCGAGAGCGAGATCTTTTCCTCCACGCTTTCGCCGGGATGGATCTCCTCGCCGAGGTGCTTGGTCTCGAGGTTCTCTTGCATGTACTCGGGCATGAGATGCCGCCGGTTGGAGGTCGCATAGATGAGCAGGTTCTCCGAGGTCGCGGCGACCGAGCCGTCGAGCGCGGATTTGAGCGCCTTGTAGCCCGCCGCCTCCGAGAGCTCGAACGACAGGTCGTCGCAGAAGAGGATGAACCGCTCCGGCCGCGCCGCCACCTGGTCGACGATCTCGGGCAGATCGATTAGATCGTGTTTTTCCACTTCGATCAGGCGCAGGCCCTGGCGGTGGAACTTATCGAGCACCGCTTTCACCAGCGAGGACTTTCCGGTGCCGCGCGCGCCGGTGAGGAGCGCGTTGTTGGCGGTCTGCCCCTCCACGAACTGGCGGGTGTTCTGCTCGATGAGCACTTTCTGGTTGTCGACGCCGTGCAGGTCGGCCAGGCGAATGCGGTGCACGTTCGCGACCGGCTGGATGAAGCGGCCGCGCGAGGTCCTGCGCCACCGGAAGGCGATGCTCGCGTTCCAGTCCACGGGGCGCGACGCGGGCGGAAGCAGGGTTTCCACGCGCTCGAGCAGCGCCTCGCCGCGCTTGATCAGCCGTTCCAGTTCGGACATGCGAGTTCCCGGATCCTCAAGTCCTGTACTCGGCGTTGATGGTAACGTATTCATGCGACAGATCGCAGGTCCACACGGTGGCGACGGCGGTCCCGCGCTTGAGCACCACGCGGACCGTGATCTCGCTCTTGCCCATCACCCGTTTTCCATCCTGCTCGAGGTAGCCGGGCGCGCGTCCTCCGTTTGCCGACACCCGGACGTCGTCCAGGAACAGCTCGACGCGGCCGACGTCGAGATCACGCACGCCCGAGTTGCCGATGGCCGCGAGCAATCGCCCCAGATTCGGGTCCGAAGCGAAGAACGCGGTCTTCACCAGCGGCGAGTGCGCGATCGCATAGGCGACGCTCCTGCACTCTTTCTCGTCACGGCCTCTCTCCACTCGCACCGTGATGAACTTGGTCGCGCCCTCGCCGTCGCGCACGATCGCCTGCGCGAGCCCTTGCGACACTTCGGTTACAGCATCGCGCAACGCCGCTTCATCGCAGCGTCCTGCCGCGCCCGAGGCGATCAGCACGAAGGAGTCGTTGGTCGAAGTATCGCCGTCGACGCTGATGCGGTTGAAGGAATTCGCAGCGGCGTCGACGACGAGGCGCTCGAGCGCTCTCTGCGATACCGCGGCGTCGGTCGCGATGAAACCGAGCATGGTCGCCATATCGGGGCGGATCATTCCCGCGCCCTTGGCGATCCCGGTGACGGCCGCGGCACCCGTTCGCCGCGAGCGCGCTTTCGGCACCGTGTCGGTCGTCATGATCGCCTCGGCGGCCCGCCCCCAGTTGTCTTCGCGGAGGTCGGCGACGCACGCCGGCAAGCCGGCGACAATGCGATCCAGGGGCAGGGGCTCCATGATCACACCGGTCGAAAACGGCAGCACTTCGCGGGCGTTGCAACCCAACAGCCCCGCCGCGCGCGCGCAGCTCGCTCTCGCATCCGCGAGCCCCGCCTTCCCGGTTCCAGCGTTGGCGTTTCCCGTGTTCACGAGGAGCGCGCGCGGAGGCCTGCCCGAGGCGAGGTGTTCCTTCGCGACCTGCACGGGCGCGGCGCAGAAGCGGTTCCGCGTGAACACGCCCGCGACGCGCGTCCCTTCCGCGAGGGCGATGAGCAGCAGGTCACTGCGACCCGCCTTCCGGATCCCGGCCTGAGCGACGCCGAGCCTCACGCCCTTTACGGGCAGCAGGTCCTCCGGCCGCGGAGGGCTCAAATTGACAGCCATATTCTTGCCACCGCTCCGGGAGCCGGGCCGAACCCGGTTCAGGTCAGTTTCCCGTGACAGTGCTTGTATTTCTTCCCCGAGCCGCATGGGCAGGGGTCATTGCGACCGATCTTGCCCACGTGCCTGACGAAAGGCGCGGGCTTGGCGGCGGGAGCGGCGTCGCCGCCCGCTCCGGCGAGAGCCTCTTCGTATCCGGCGTGCTGGTATTGGACGTTCTCGACCGCAGGCGCCTGCAGCTTCTCCACTTGCTCGACCTGTTCGCGCAATTGCAGGTCCACCGTCATCAGCGTACGCGTTACTTCCAGCTTTACGGATTCGACGAGGTTGCCGAAGAGCTCGAAGGCTTCGCGCTTGTATTCCTGCTTCGGGTTTTTCTGCGCGTAGCCGCGCAAGTGTATGCCCTGGCGCAGGTGGTCGAGGGCAGCGAGGTGCTCCCGCCAGTGGTTGTCGAGCGTGGAGAGCAGCACGATGCGCTCGTAGTAGCGCACGACCTCGGAGGGTTTGCTCTCCATCTTGCGCCGGTACGCCGCGCCCGCCTCCTCGATCGCTCGCTTGAGAAGAGCCTCGTCGTCGAGGCTCGGGTCCGCGGCCAGCCATCCGGACAGCGGCAGCTCGAGCCGGAGCTCGGCGGCATACACCTTCTCCAGGCCCGGGATGTCCCACTGCTCTTCCATGCTCTCCTCGGGGACATGGGCGCGGAAAAAGTCGGTGATCACGCCCGCGCGCAGCGACTGCACCTGCTCGGACACATCCTGCGATTCGAGTATGGAATTTCTCAACTGGTAGATCTCGCGCCTCTGGTCGTTGGCGACGTTATCGTACTCGAGCAGCTGCTTGCGGATGTCGAAGTTGTGCGCCTCGACCTTGCGCTGCGCGCTCTCGATCGACCGCGTAACGAGACCGTGCTCGATCGGCTCACCCTCCGGCATCCCCAGACGCTGCATGATGGCGTTGACCCGCTCACCGGCGAATATCCGCAGCAATGGATCCTCGAGCGAGAGATAGAAGCGCGAGGAGCCCGGATCGCCCTGCCTGCCCGAGCGCCCGCGCAGCTGGTTGTCGATTCGCCTGGCCTCGTGCCGCTCGGTGCCGATGATGTGCAGGCCGCCCGCGGCGATGACCTGATTGTGCAGGTCCTGCCATTCCCGGCGCAGCTTGCCGATGCCGCGCTCTTTCTCCGCATCGTCGAGATCCCCTTTTTCTCGCAGCAGATCGACCTGCTTCTCGACGTTGCCGCCGAGCACGATGTCGGTGCCCCGGCCTGCCATGTTGGTCGCGATCGTGATCACTTTCGGACGCCCGGCCTGGGCCACGATCTCCGCCTCGCGCGCGTGCTGCTTCGCGTTCAGGACCTGGTGCGCAAGCTTGTCCTTCTCCAGCATTCCCGAGATGAGCTCGGAGTTCTCGATCGAGGTCGTGCCTACGAGCACCGGCTGGCCGCGGTCGTGGCAGTCCTTGATGTCGGCGATGATCGCTTTGTATTTCTCGCCCGAGGTGCGGAATACCTGGTCGTTGCGGTCGGCTCGGATCATCGGCATGTGGGTCGGGACCACCACCACTTCCAGGCCGTAGATCTCCTGGAATTCATAGGCCTCGGTGTCGGCCGTGCCGGTCATGCCCGCGAGCTTGCGGTACATGCGGAAGTAGTTCTGGAAAGTGATCGAGGCGAGCGTCTGGTTCTCGCTCTGGATCGAAACGTTCTCCTTGGCCTCGATCGCCTGGTGCAAGCCGTCGGACCAGCGCCGGCCCGGCATGAGCCGCCCGGTGAACTCGTCGACGATGACCACGTCGCCCTCCTGGACGACGTAGTGCCGGTCGCGGAAGAAAAGATTGTGCGCCCTGAGTGCCGCGTTCAGGTGGTGCATCAGGTTGACGTAGGCGGGCTCGTAGAGGCTGCGCCCTTCGGGAAGGAGGCCTGCCCGGGCGAGCAGGTTCTCCGCTTGCTCGTGGCCCTCCTCGGAGAGCAGCACGGTATGGTTCTTTTCGTCTACGTAGAAGTCGCCGGGCGAACTGTCCTTTTCCTGGCGCTTGAGCAGGGGCGCGACCCCGTTCATGCGATGGTAAATCTCGGTGCGATCCTCCGCCTGGCCGGAAATGATCAGCGGAGTGCGCGCCTCGTCGATGAGGATCGAGTCGACCTCATCGACGATCGCATAGTTCAGCCCGCGTTGAAACCGATCGCCGACCTGCATCGCCATGTTGTCGCGCAGATAGTCGAAGCCGAATTCGTTGTTGGTGCCGTAGGTAATGTCGGCGGCGTAGGCGGTCTGCTTCTCGTCGTGCGGCATCTGAGTCAGGATCACGCCAACCGAGAGACCGAGGAACTCGTAGACCTTCCCCATCCACTCCGCGTCCCGGCGTGCGAGATAGTCATTGACCGTCACAATGTGCACGCCGCGCCCGGAGAGGGCGTTGAGGTATGCGGGCAGGGTTGCGACCAGGGTCTTGCCCTCGCCGGTGCGCATCTCCGAGATCTTGCCGTCGTGCAGCACCATGCCGCCGATGAGCTGCACGTCGAAGTGTCGCATGTTGAGCACGCGCTTCGCCGCCTCGCGCACCACGGCGAAGGATTCGGCCAGCAGCTCGGCAAGCGCGGCCTTCTCCGCCGCGTCGCGTCCTTCCTCGGCAACGCCCTGGATGTGCTTCGCGAAACGCTCTCGCAGCTCTAGTGTCTTGGCTGCCAGCCCTTCATCCGGCAGCGCCGCCATCGACGGCTCGAGCGCGTTGATCGCTTTTACCGTCCTGCCGTAGTGTTTGAGCAGCCGGTCGTTGCGGCTGCCGAAGACCGCCTTCAGAACGCGGGAAATCATCGAAGAAAGACGGCCTTGACGTGAAAAAGTTCGCGCAGTCTACCATGCGGATAGACCCATACCCCGTTGCGAGGGCATGAATCCATGGGTGAACCGCGCGAAGCGTGCGAGCCCGGAGCTTAGCGCGAGGCGGCCTGGAGGAAGCGTACCGGGTTCTGCGCCACGCCCCGGTACCGCACCTCGAAGTGCACGTGGGGGCCGGTCGCCCGGCCGGTGGATCCCGATTCGGCGATCTTGCTTCCGCGCTGCACGACCTCCCCTTCCCTGACGAGGAGTCTCGAGTTGTGCGCGTAGCGGGTGGTGAAGTCGTTGCCGTGGTCGATCTCGACCATGTAGCCATACTGGGGATGGGTGCCCGAGAAGCTGACCACGCCGCCCGCGGCGGCGAAAACCGGGGTGCCTACGTCGACGACGAAATCCACGCCTTCGTGCATCGCGAGCATCCCGTTGAACGGATCGATGCGCCAGCCGAAGCTCGATGCGCTATAGCTGCCGTCGACCGGGGGTATGGTCGGCATGAGTTTCTTCTTTACTTTGGCGTCAAACAGCTGCGACTCCAGGATCCCCAAGGAGTCGGTGCGGTTTTCCATTTGTCTGGACAACTGGTCGAGCTGGCGGCTGAACTCGGGCATCGACAGGTCCTTTGGCTGGACGCTCGTCGATACCGCGCCGCCGCGGCCGGGCACCTCGGTGAAGCGGAATTCCCCGGGCTTCAGGCCGGCGAGCGCCGACAGGCGCTCGCCCAGCGCGTCCAGGCGCATGAGTTGGGCTTGCATCTCGCCGAGCTTCACCGCCATCGCATTGAGGTTTTCCCGCAGAAACTCCTCGGTCTTGCGTTGCTGTGCCTCCTGGGCCGATTTCACCAGAGAGTCGAGCAGGGGAAACTTGAATTCATTGGCGTGCCGTACGGTAATCCAGAACAGGCCGAGCGTCAGGCTGACCACGAGCACCGTCATGAACAGCGCGCCGGCAATCATGTGCCGGTTGGTCAGGGTCAAGGACTTCGCCCCGCCCAGCTTGCTCGAAACAAGAATAATATGCATGCTGCCTTCCCCTAGGCACGCACTCGATGCATCAGAACATGCATATGAAAAACCCCTGCTCTTTTCTGAATCAAGCCGACGCTGTCTCCGCGCTCATGCCGCAAGCTGAGCGCTTGATCGAGCTTCGCGAGATTCTCTCTTCTCTTCTGCCGGAGTCCCTTGCGCGCCGATGCTCGGTCGCAAACTACAAGCAGGGACGGGTCGTTATTTTTGCCGCCAACGGCGCAACCGCCGCGAAACTGAAACTTATGCTCCCGGCATTATCGGAGCAGCTTTCGGGGCGAGCGTTGGAGGTTACCGGAATGGATGTGGTCGTGCAAGCCCTGGAGCCTGAGCAACAAGTACCTGAAAAATCGGCAAGAATAAGCTCCGAGGTGGCCTCGGGGCTCGCCCAGCTCTGCGAGCAACTACCTGATTCAGAATTGAAAACCGCAATGGTGCGAATCGTCTTTCAACATCGCCGCTAAGTCACTGCCTAGACGAGCATAAATACTCGTTCCACGATCAAAAGTCCGAACACCAACAGGGCGAAGATCAAAGCGTATTTGAATAGCTGGAACGCGAAGCGGAGATATTTCCTGTCGCGTGTGAGCAGGTACAGGACGACTCCCGCCGCGGTGACCAGCACCACCAGGATCGCCGCGAAGCGCAGGGCGAGCATCGGCCCGCGACCCGCTTATCAGCTCGCAGGCAGGGCGAACAAGCGCGACAGCGCGGCTGGCGCGTCTTCCTCGCGCTCGAAGGTCGCCCATTCCCAGGCATCCTTCGATGCGAGCACCGCGCGCGCCAGACGGTTGTTCAGGGCGTGGCCGGATTTGTGGGCCGAGAAGAAGCCGATCAGCGGATGCCCGATCAAGTAGAGATCGCCGATGGCGTCGAGCAGCTTGTGCTTGACGAATTCGTCCGCGTAGCGCAGCCCGTCGGTGTTCAGCACTCGGTACTCATCGACCACGATGGCATTGTCCAGACTCCCGCCGAGAGCCAGGCCCGAATCGCGCAATGCCTCGACCTCCTGGATGAAACCGAAAGTGCGCGCACGGGCGACCTCCTTGACATAGGACGTGTCGGCGAAGTCGACGTACGCCGCCTGAGCCGAGTGCTCGAATGCCGGATGATCGAACTCGATCGAGAATGAAAGCTTGAATCCTTCGAAAGGCTCGAAACGAGCCCACTTGTCGCCGTCCCTGACCTCGATTGCGCTCTTGATGCGGATGAAGCGCTTGGGCGCGGGCTGCTGCTCGATCCCTGCCGATTGAATGAGAAACACGAACGGGGCGGCGCTTCCGTCCATGATCGGCACTTCGGAGCCGGTCAGATCGACGTAGGCGTTGTCGATCCCCAGTCCCGCAAAGGCCGACATGAGATGCTCGACCGTCGCAACTTTCGTTCCGTTCGCTTCGAGCGCGCTGCATAGCCGCGTGTCGGTGACCTTGAATGCGTCGGCGACGATATCGATCGGCACGGGCAGGTCGATGCGTCGAAACACGATTCCCGTGCCCGGCGCGGCCGGGCGAAGGGTCATGGCCACCTTCTCGCCGGTGTGCAGGCCGACGCCGGTGGCGCGGATAACGGATTTTAGGGTGCGTTGCTTGAACACTTGCGTCGCCGCAACAATTGCCGCAGCCGATTGAAAGCACTGGATTTTAGCATGGAAGGCGGCCTCACCGGCCCGGAATTTCCGGTGAGGCGCGCACTATGCACGATCCGTTTCAGTGGAGGCGCTTACGCAAGTAGCCCGGAACAAAGGCCACGGTTCGGATCAGCACCGGCGCCGGACGCACCGGGAGCCGAACCGCCACGCGGGCTGCGACGGGCTTGCGAAGATATCGGCGGACACCGGTCCGTTTGGCTGTGCTCATGGGCTCTCCCTAGTCGGCCTGCTTGCGAAGAAACGCGGGGATGTCGTACTTGTCGACCCCGTTCGCCTGGAGCGCCTCGATCGTGGAGGCGCGGTTCTTGCGGATCACCGCGGGCATCTCGTCGAGCACGCGGTAGTCGACGCCCGCGACGGGCATGTTGTCGGTGCCGGTCTTCGGCACCAATTTCGGCTTCGCCTGGCGCGCAACCAGGGGTTGCCCCAAGCCGGTCGCAATAACCGTCACCCGCAGCTCCTCGCCGATGGGATCGTCGTACACCGCGCCGAAGATGATGGTCGCGTCGTCTGCGGCGAACCCGCGTATGGTGTTCATCACTTCCTTGGTCTCGCGCAGCTTCAGGCTCGACTTGTTGGCGGTGATGTTCACTACGACGCCCCGCGCGCCGGAGAGGTTGACGCCTTCGAGCAGCGGGCAAGCAACCGCTTGCTCGGCTGCGATTCGCGCGCGATCGACGCCTGAAGAGGCCGCCGATCCCATCATCGCCATCCCCTGCTCCGCCATCACCGTGCGCACGTCCTGAAAGTCGACGTTGATGAGTCCGGGCACATTGATGATCTCGGAGATCCCGGCAACCGCGTTCTTCAGGACGCTGTCAGCCGCGGCAAAGGCTTCTTCCATCGACACGTCGTCGCCGAGGACCTCTTCGAGCTTCTCGTTGAGGATCACGATCACCGAATCGACGTGGCGGGAGAGCTCGTCGATTCCGATCTCGGCCGCCTGCATGCGCCGGACCCCCTCGAACGAAAAGGGCTTGGTCACCACCGCAACGGTGAGGATGCCCATTTCCTTGGCGACCTCGGCGACCACGGGGGCCGCGCCGGTGCCGGTTCCGCCTCCCATCCCAGCGGTGATGAACGCCATGTGCGAGCCGCGCAGCGCGTCGGCGAGCTGATCGCGAGCCTCGAGCGCTGCAGCGCGCCCGGCTTCGGGCTTGGCCCCCGCGCCCAATCCCGTCGCTCCGAGCTGGATCTGGTTCTTCGCTTGGGTGCGCGACAGCGCCTGCGCGTCTGTATTGGCGGTGATGAATTCGACGCCGGCAACGCCGTTTCGGATCATGTGGTCGACGGCGTTGCCGCCGGCGCCGCCGACACCGATCACCTTGATCACGGTGCCGCTTGCTGAGCTTTCGACGACTTCAAACATGCTGACCTCCTTCCGGGTGAAGTGAAAAACACCTGCGTGCAAACACACTCAAAAATTGCGCTGGAACCATTCGCGCATCCTCCTTCCGACCTGCTTGAGCGATCCGCCCTGCCGCGCGATGAGACCGCGCTGCGTCTGTACCACGCCCTCCAGCAGCAGGCCGACCGCGGTGGCGTAGCGCGGGCTACGCACGACATCTGCAAGAGAGCCGGTGTAGCGCGGGATCCCGAGCCGCACCGGCATGTGAAAAATCTCCTCGCCCAGCTCGACCATGCCCTGCATGACCGCCGAGCCCCCGGTGAGCACGACCCCGGAGGACAGCAGTTCCTCGTAGCCGGAATCGCGAAGCACCTGCTGGATGAGCGAGTAGAGCTCCTCGACACGGGGTTCGATGACCTCGGCGAGCGTCTGGCGCGAGAGCATCCGCGGGGGCCGGTCGCCCACGCCCGCGACCTCGATCAGCTGACCGGCCTCGGCGAGCTGCCTGAGCGCACAGCCGTGGTGCACCTTGAGCTCCTCGGCCTCGGCGGTAGGCGTGCGCAGCGCCATGGCGATGTCGTTCGTGATTTGATCGCCGGCGATCGGAACGACAGCGGTGTGGCGGATCGCGCCCTCGCGGAACACCGCGATGTCGCTCGTTCCGCCACCGATGTCGACCAGGCACACGCCCAGCTCCTTCTCGTCCTCGGTCAGCGCCGCGAGCGAGGATGCGAGTGGCTGCAGGATCAGGTCGTTCACCTCGAGACCGCAGCGGCGCACGCACTTGACGATGTTCTGCGCGGCCGACACCGCGCCGGTGACGATGTGGACCTTTACTTCCAAGCGCACGCCGCTCATGCCGAGAGGCTCGCGCACGCCGTCCTGCCCGTCGATGATGAATTCCTGGGTGAGAATGTGCAGCACTTGTTGGTCGGTCGGGATGGGCATCGCGCGCGCCGTCTCGATCGCCCGCTCGACGTCGGTCTGCGTGACTTCCTTGTCCTTGATCGCCACCATCCCGGTCGAGTTGAAGCTCTTGATGTGGCTCCCCGCGATCCCGGTGAAGACGCGCTCGATCTTGCAATCGGCCATGAGCTCCGCTTCCTCGAGGGTGCGCTGAATCGCGTTCACCGTTGCCTCGATGTTCACGACGACTCCTTTTTTCAGCCCCTTGGACTCGTGACCGCCCATGCCGACGATGTCCATGCGTCCGTCGGGGAAGAGCTCGGCCACGATCGCCACCACTTTGGAAGTGCCGATGTCCAGGGCGATGATGAGGTTCTTGTTATCCCGCGCCATGTCAGGCTCCCGTGTGCGCCGGCTTGGCGGCGGACTCGGCCGGTTTATCCGTCACGCGGAGCGCAAACCCGTTGGGGTAGCGCAGATCGACGTACTCGAGACGTTCCCGCGACATGCCGAGCTTTTGCGGGAACACCCACACGAACCTCGCGAGGCGCTCCTCGACGCGGTCCTTGTCGGAGTCGCGCCCGAGCTGAACCGTGATGCCGTTCGAGAGCTTGATCTGCCAGGCGAGGCGGGGGCTCAGCAGCACTTGGAGCGGCTCAAGGCCGAGCGGAGCGAGCAAGTCCCGGAAAGCGAAGTAGCGCCGCGTGACCTCGCCCTCGGCGCCCGCAGGCCCGGCGAACAGCGGGAGCGAAGCGGCGCTCCGTCCGCGGAAAAGCTCACCTTGCGTGTTTACGAGCTGCGCATCCCTTCTATGGCCCCAGCGTGCGAGCGCGACGTGCTCCTCGATGCGCACTTCGAGGCAATCGGGCCATCTGCGCCGCAACTCGGCGTGGCGCACCCAGGGAATTCCCTCGAAGAGAGAGCGCACCGCCTCCAGATCCACAGTGAAGAACGTGCCGCGCACCCGCCCCTGAAGGGCGTCTACGATGTCGCGGCGCTCCACGCGCTCGAGCTCGCCCCCGACGACGATCGTCTTGAGCAGGAATGCCGGCGAATCGAGCAGAGCCCGTCCCCCTGCGTAGCCCAGCAGTCCGAGCGCGAGCGCGGCGAGCACACCCGCGGCCGCGTTCGCGAGGCGCGGGTTATCCCACACGATCTGCTCCTTTCTCGAGCCGTGCCGACTCCAGAATGCGCACGCACAGATCCTCGAACGACAGCCCGGCGTGGCGCGCGGCCATGGGGACGAGCGAATGGTCGGTCATGCCCGGCAGGGTGTTCACCTCGAGGAAGTAGGGCTTTCCCGATCGGTCGAGTATCAGGTCGACGCGGCCCCATCCGCTGCAGCCCAGGGCATTGAAAGCGAAAAGCGCCTCGTCCTGAACGATGCGCTCGGCATCGGGCGGCAGCCCGCAAGGTATGAGATAGCGGGTGTCGTCTGCCTCGTATTTCGCTTCGTAGTCGTAGAACTCGCGCGGCGTTTCCAGCTTGATGAGCGGGAGGGGTTTGTCTCCGAGTATTCCCGCGGTCAGCTCGACGCCGTCCACGAAGGCCTCGGCGATCACCATGCGGTCATAGTTGGCGGCGAGCGCGTAGGCCTCGGGAAGGTCGCGCGCGTTCCTCACCTTCGTCATCCCGATCGACGAGCCCTCGTTGGCGGGCTTCACCATCAAGGGCAGCCCGAGCCGGGTCGCCACCGCCTGCATGTCGCTGCCGCGCCCGAGAAGCTCAGAGCGGGGCGAGGGAATCCCGCATGCCTGCCACACGAGTTTCGTGTGCCACTTGTCGAGGGCAAGCGCGCTAGCGAGCACGCCCGACCCCGTATAGGGAATGCCGAGCAGCTCGAGCGCCCCCTGCATCGTGCCGTCCTCGCCGTAACGGCCGTGCAGGATGACGAACGCGCGATCGAAGCGCTCCTCGACAAGACCACCGATTGCGCGCTCCTTTGGATCGAATGCATGCGCGCTGACGCCCTTCGCCTTCAGCGCGGCGAGCACTCTTTCGCCGCTCTTCAGCGAAACCGCCCGCTCGGCGGAGCGCCCGCCCATGAGCACCGCCACCTTGCCGAAATCCCGAGGATTCACGCTGCCTCCCCGACGATGCGGATTTCGGTGACGAGCTCGATCGCGAACCGGGTCGTGACAGTGTCCCGGGCAAGCTCGATCAGCGCTTCGATGTCCGAGGCGCGCGCTCTGCCCTTCGGGTTGACGATGAAATTCGCGTGCTTCTCCGAGATACGGGCACCCCCGATTTCCAGCCCCTTCAGGCCGCTCGCCTCGATTAGGCGCGCGGCGTGGTCGCCTGGAGGATTGCGGAACACCGACCCGGCGTTGGGCAGCTCCAGTGGCTGCGTGGCAAGGCGGCGCGCGAGCAGCTCCTTGATGCGCCCGCGTGCGACTTTTTCGTCCCCGCGCCGGAAGCGGAACCAGGCGGCGACGAACCACTCGTCTTGGCCGAGCTTCGCGCTGCGCAGCTCGGTGTGGCGATAGCCGATCTCGAACTCGTCGGCTCCGCGTTCGCTGGGCTTCCCCGCGCGCGATATCGTCTGGACCTTGGCGACGACGTCCCAAGTCTCCGATCCGTAGCAGCCGGCGTTCATCGCGAGCGCGCCGCCCACCGTGCCGGGAACGCCAGCAAGGAACTCCGCCCCCTCGAAGCCGTGCGTCGCCGCGAAGCGCGCCACCTTGGGACAGGCGGTGCCGGCATCGGAGTAGATCAGATCGCCTTCGACGCGCATCGCTCCGCCGGGGTCGTGCATCAGAATCACCGTGCCGCGAAAGCCACCGTCGCGCACCAAGAGATTGCTTCCGAGCCCGACGAAACACAGCGGCTCATGCGCGGGGAGGGCCGCGAGGAATGCGGCCAAGTCGGCGGCATCCGCGGGCGAGTAGGCTCGTGCCGCGACGCCGCCGGTGCGCCAGCTGACGTGTTTCGCCATCGGCTCGTTCAGCCGCAGGACGCCGCGCAGGGCGGCGGTTGGCTTTGCGATCGGCTCGACCATGTTCATTTGCCGCCCTTCAGCAACGCACCCGGCACGCTCCCGATCGAGCCGGCGCCCATGGTCAGGACGACGTCCCCCGGGCGCGCGAGCTTGCGTATCGCCTCGGGCATGTCGGCGATTTTCTCGACGAATACCGGCTCGACTTTTCCCGCGACGCGGATCGCCCGGGCGAGCGAGCGCCCGTCGGCGGCGACGATGGGCGCCTCGCCCGCGGGATAAACGTCGGCGAGCAGCAGCGCGTCGACCCCCGAGAGAGCCTTGACGAAATCCTCGAAGAGATCGCGGGTGCGTGTATAGCGGTGCGGCTGGAACGCGAGCACGATGCGCCGGCCGGGAAAAGCCCCGCGCGCCGCGTCCAGGGTCGCCCGCATCTCGGCGGGGTGGTGCCCGTAGTCGTCGACCAGCGTGAAACTCCCCTGTGCCTTGCCGTTCGGTACGAGCGGGATCTCACCGTAACGCTGGAAGCGCCGCCCGACGCCGCGGAACTCGGCGAGGGCTTTGCGGATCGCCGCGTCCGGGACGCCGAGCTCGGTCGCCACGGCGATGGCGGCGAGCGCGTTCTGTACGTTGTGGCGCCCGGGCAGGTTGAGCGTGACCTCGAGCGGCACCGCACCCTCGCGGAGCGCCCTGAAGCGCATGCGCTCGCCTGCGACGATGTCGACGCCGCGGACCATCGCGTCCTCGCGCAGGCCGTAGGTGACGATGGGCTTGGCGACCAGGGGCATGATGTCCCGCACGCCGGCGTCGTCGGCGCAGAGGATCGCGCTGCCGTAGAAAGGCAGGTTCTGCAGGAAGCCGATGAAGGCCTGCTTGAGCCGCACTAGGTCGTGCTGGTAGGTCTCCATGTGGTCGGCGTCGATGTTGGTGACGACCGCTGCCACCGGCTGCAGCTGGAGAAACGAGCCATCGGATTCGTCAGCCTCGACGACGATGAACTCGCCTGCGCCGAGCCGCGCGTTGGAAGCCGCGCTGACCAGCCTCCCACCGATGACGAAAGTCGGATCGAGCCCGCCCTCGGCGAGCACGCTCGCGACCAGGCTCGTCGTGGTGGTCTTGCCGTGCGTCCCCGCGACCGCAATGCCCTGCTTCAGGCGCATCAGCTCGGCGAGCATCAGCGCGCGCGGCACGACCGGGATGCGCTTCGCCTTCGCCGCGACGACCTCGACGTTGTGCGGCGGCACCGCCGTCGAAACCACCACGGCGTCCGCCTGGGCGACGCTCTCGGCGCTGTGGCCCAGCGTGACCTTGGCGCCGAGCGACGCGAGACGCTCGGTGGCGGCGTTTTCCGCGAGATCCGACCCGCTCACCCGGTATCCGAGGTTGAGGAGCACTTCGGCGATTCCGCTCATGCCCGAGCCGCCGATGCCGACGAAATGGATGCGCTTGACCTTATGCTTCATTGCGCAATCTCCATGCACGCCTTTGCGACGGCTTCGGTCGCGCCGGGCTTGCCGAGCGCGCGGGCGCGCGCCGCCATGTCCAGCAGTCGTTTGCGATCGAATCCCGAGATCAGCTCCGCCAAGCGCTCGGGGGTAAGCTCGCTTTGCGGAGCGAGAACCGCCGCCCCCGCGTCGGCGAGAAAACGCGCGTTTCTCGTCTGGTGATCGTCGACCGCATGCGGGTACGGGATCAGGATGCTCGGGACCCCCGCCGCGGCGAGCTCCGCCACCGTCGTCGCTCCCGCGCGGCACACTACCAAGTCGGCCTCCGAGTAGGCCGCGGCGATGTCGTCGATGAAAGGCGGCGTGTTCGCCCGTACGCCAGCTTCGGCGTAGGCCCGCTTGAGCGCGTCGGCGTGCTGCGCGCCGGACTGATGGGTCACGATGGGCCACGCCGTACCGGGGAGGAGCGCAAGCGCGCGCGGGACGATTTCGTTCAAAGCCTTGGCACCGAGGCTCCCGCCAACGACCAGGAGGCGGAGCGGCCCGGAGCGGCCAGCGTAACGTTGTTCCGGCGCGACGACGGCGGAGATCTCCGGGCGGACGGGATTGCCCGTGTGCGTGGCGCGCTTGAACACGCCGGGAAAGGCGCACAGGACCCGATCGGCGACGCCCGCGAGAACTCTGTTGGCGAGACCTGCCACCGAGTTCTGCTCATGGATCACGAGCGGCCTTCCCAGGAGAGCCGCCATCATTCCTCCCGGGAACGACATGAAACCGCCCATGCCGAGAACGACGTCCGGGCGCCTTGCGAGGATCGCTCGCGCGCTTTGCCAGAAGGCGAGGATCAGATTCAGCGGCAGCAGGAGGAGAGCCAAAGGCCCCTTGCCGCGCACGCCGGAAAATCTCACGGACGCCATGTCGTATCCGCGCTTGGCGACCACGGCCGCCTCCATGCCCGAATCGGCTCCGAGCCACACCACGCGCCACCCGGACGCGCGCAGGTAGTCGGCGACGGCGAGACCCGGAAACACGTGGCCGCCCGTTCCGCCCGCAGCGATCATGACGGTTCGTGGCACGGCGATTTCACTTCCGGAACGCTCATGCGCGGACCCCGCGCATGATCTGGCGGTTTTCCCAGTCGATGCGCAGCAGAATGGCGAGCGCGACGCAGTTCGCGAGCAGCCCGCTCCCTCCGAAGCTCATGAGCGGGAGGGTGAGACCCTTGGTGGGCAGCACCCCCATGTTCACGCCCATGTTGATGAAGACCTGCACGCCTATCCACACGCCTATGCCCTGCGCGACCAGCGCCGGATACGGGCGCTCCAGGGCCACGGCTTGCCGTCCGATGGCGAAGGCGCGCATCACGAGCCAGGAGAACAGCGCTATCACCGCGAGCACGCCTGCGAATCCCAGCTCCTCGCCGATCACCGCGAGCAGGAAGTCGGTGTGCGCCTCGGGGAGGTACAGGAGCTTCTCGACGCTGGCGCCCAGGCCGACGCCGAACCATTCGCCGCGGCCGAAGGCGATAAGAGCGTGCGAGAGCTGGTAGCCGCGGCCGAAGGGATCGGACCACGGGTCCATGAAACCGAAGATGCGCTGCATGCGGTACGGCGAGGACAGCACCAATCCGATGAAGCCCACCGCCATCATCACGAGCAGGCCCGCGAACCAGGTGCCGTTCATCCCACCGAGGAAAAGGATTCCCGTGGCGATCGCCGCAACGACCACAAAGGCGCCGAAATCGGGCTCGCGCAGCAGGAGCCACCCGACGACCAGCATCACAGCGAACATGGGAAGGAGACCGCGTTTCAGGCTGTGCATCAAGGCGAGCTTGCGCACCGTGTAGTCGGCGGCGTAGAGAACGACGAACAGCTTCACGAACTCGGAAGGCTGCATCCCCGCGAATCCGAGCGACAGCCAGCGCCGGGCGCCGTTGACCTCGCGCCCGAATCCAGGTACCAGAAGCAGCGCGAGCAGCAGAACCCCGAGAACGAACAGCCACGGCGAGGCCTGCTGCCACAGGCGCATCGGCACCTGGAAGGCGAGCATTCCGGCGAATACGCTCCCCGCGAGGAAGATGGCGTGCCGCTGCAGGAAGTAGGTCGAGCTTCCCCCGGTGAATTTGCTCGCTTCGGCGATCGCGATCGAGGAGGAGTACACCATCACCGCTCCGAAAGTGAGCAGCAGCAGCGAAGTCCACAGAACGCCGCTGTCGTACTCGGCGAGAGGCGCGCGGCCCGGGCTAATGCTTCGCAGCACCGAGCCTCCTTTCCACCGCAAGGCGAAACACCTCGCCGCGGTGCTTGTAGTCGCGGAACATGTCGAAGCTCGCGCAGGCGGGCGAGAGCAGCACGGCATCGCCCGATCGCGCCGACTCGCCCGCGAGCGCCACCGCCTCTTCCATCGACGCCGCGCGAAGGACGGGGACGCCTGCGCCTGCGACGGCCGCTTCGATCAAGCGCGCATCGCGGCCGATGAGGACGAGCGCTCGCGCCGAGCGCGCGACGGCATTTTTCAGGGGAGAGAAATCCTGCCCCTTGCCCTCGCCGCCGGCGATGAGAACGACCTTGGCGCCGCCCTGCACAAGACCGGCCAGCGCGGCGACTGTGGAGCCCACGTTGGTGCCCTTGGAGTCGTCGTACCAGCGCACACCCTGCGCGTCGCCGACAAGCTCAACGCGATGCGGCAGCCCCTTGAACTCTCGCAAGGCCTGAAGCAGCGGCGCGAGCAGCAGGCCGAGTCCCCGGCATAGCGCAAGCGCGGCGAGCGCGTTGGCGGCGTTGTGCAGTCCGGCGAGCTTCATCTCTCGCACCGCGATGAGAGCGCTGCTGCCTTGAGCGAGCCAGGGCTCGCCGCCCCGTTCGAGCAGTCCCCAGTCTTCCGCCCGGCGCGGCGCATCGAGGCCGAAGGTGATCGTCTTCCGCCCCGATACGGCCATCGCAAGGCTGCGCGGGTCGTCGCGGTTCAGCACCTGGAGGCCACCGCCTGCGAATATCCGCGCCTTGGCCGCGGTGTAGTCGTCGATGTGGCGGTAGCGATCGAGATGGTCTTCGCTGATGTTCAGCACCGTGGCGGCTTCCACAGCGAGCGACGTGGTCGTCTCGAGCTGGAAGCTCGAGAGCTCGAGCACCCAGAGATCGGGAGGCCTGCCCGAGTCCTCGCGGCGCATCAACGCATCGAGAACCGCGGGCCCGATGTTCCCTGCAACTTCGCAGTCGCTTGCCGCCGCCCGTGCCATCGATCCGACGAGCGACGTGACGGTGGTCTTGCCGTTGGTGCCGGTCACCGCGATGATCCGCGCGCCCCGCCCCACCGCCTGGGCGAACAATTCGACGTCGCCGAGCACGCGCGTCCCTGCGGCGACGGCGCGCCGCACATGCGGTTCCGCGAGCGGCACGCCGGGACTGATCGCGATCAAGTCCACACCGTCGAAGCTCTCGCGCCGGAACGGGCCGCATGCGGCGGGAACCGCCGGAAGCAAAGTCCGGAGGGCCGCAAGCTGCGGCGGCTCGGCGCGCGTGTCGGCGACGCGCACGGCCGCGCCGCCGCGCGCCAACCACTTCGCCATCGACAGCCCCGTGTCACCCAAGCCGAGCACCAGCGCCTTTCTGCCCGCGAAACTCACCGCAGCTTCAACGTGGAAAGCCCGAACAGCACCAGCATCATCGTGATGATCCAGAAGCGGACCACCACCTGAGACTCCTTCCAACCCGACAATTCATAGTGGTGGTGGAGCGGCGCCATTCGGAAAATCCGCTTGCCGCCGCTCCATTTGAAGTAGAGGACTTGGATCATCACCGACACCGTCTCAGCGACGAACACGCCGCCCATGATGAAAAGCACGATCTCCTGCCTGACGATCACCGCGACGGTGCCGAGCGCGGCGCCAAGGGCGAGCGCACCCACGTCGCCCATGAAGACGTCCGCCGGGTAGGCGTTCCACCAGAGAAAGCCCAGGCCCGCGCCGACCAGGGCACCGCAGAAAACGGTGAGTTCGGCCGCGCCGGGAATGTAGGGGAAGAGCAGGTACTTCGAGTAGTCCACCCGCCCGGTGACCATCGCGAACACCGCCAAACCGCCGGCCACCATCACCGCCGGCATGATCGCGAGCCCGTCCAAGCCGTCGGTGAGGTTGACCGCGTTCGACGTGCCGACGATGACGAAGTAACTGAGCACGACAAAGCCGAACACGCCGAGCGGGAACGCGATGTTCTTGTAGAAAGGCACGATCAGGTCGGCCTTGGGCGAGAGGGTGATGGAGAATCCGCTCGCTACCCAGGACGAGAACAGCTCGAGGATCTGACCGCTGCCAGAGACGGACACGGCGAAAGCGAGATAGACCGCCGCGACGAGGCCGATCAGCGATTGCCAGAAGAACTTCGCCTTCGCCGACAGCCCCTTCGGGTTGTTCTTGACCACCTTTCGGTAGTCGTCTATCCATCCGATCGCGCCGAAGCCGAAGGTCACGACGAGCACCGCCCAGACGAAGCGATTCGAGAGGTCCGCCCACAGCAGCGTCGCGGTCAGGATCGAGAGCAGCACCAGCGCCCCGCCCATCGTCGGCGTGCCAGCCTTGGTGAGATGCGTCAGCGGGCCGTCGTCGCGCACCGCCTGGCCGATCTTGTAAGCGGTGAGCTTGCGGATCACGAGCGGACCCGCGAGCAGCGAGATCGCGAGCGCGGTGAGCGTCGCGAGCACTGCGCGCAACGTGATGTACTGGAACACGTTGAAGGCGCGTACGTCCTGAGCGAGCCATTGAGCGAGAGTTAGGAGCATCAGTGCGCGCCTCCGCTGGGCAGCGCGTCAGCCAAGGCCTGCACCACGCGCTCCATGCGCATGAAGCGCGAGCCTTTCACAAGCGCGGTGCAATCCGTGACGATCGCTTCGCGCGCGACGGCGATCATCTCCTCGATGGTCGCGAAATGGTGTGCGCCGCTTCCGAAGGCTTCGACCGCGGCGCGGCACAGGTCTCCGACGGCGTACAGGCGGTCGACGCCCCGCTCGCGCGCGTAGCGGCCGATCTCTTCGTGGAATTCAACGCCCCGCTCGCCCACCTCGCCCATGTCGCCGAGAAGGAGGAATTTCGTCCCGGCCTCCGCCGCGAGGACTTCGATCGCTGCGCGGACCGAATCAGGATTCGCGTTGTAGCTGTCGTCGATGAGCCTCGCACCCGAACGAGCTGCGAGTCTCTGCATGCGCCCGCCGATCGGGCGGAAGGCCGCCAGGCCTTTCGCGACGGATCCCAGGCTCGCTCCGGCCGCGAGGGCGCTCGCGGCGGCGGCGCAGGCGTTCAGCACGTTGTGGCGCCCGTCGGCGTGAAGCTCTATCGCCGCGGCGCCTTCCGGCGCGCGCAAGTCGATCTGGCTTCCGAAATGCGCCACGACGTGGCGGCCGCTCACCTGCGCCGGCCGATCGACGCCGAAGTCGCGAACGCGCCGCCCGACGAGGAGCCCGCGCCAATAGTCGGCGAATTCATCGTCGGCGTTGATCACCGCGACGCCTTCCGGCCGCAGCGCGTCGAATACGGCGGCATGCTCCTGCGCAACCTCGGCAACGCCTTTGAGGAATTCCTGGTGCTCTCGCTGCGCGTTGTTCACGAGCGCTACCGTCGGGCTCGCGATCGCGGCGAGGCTCGCGGTCTCGCCCGCATGGTTCATCCCCAGCTCGACCACCGCCGCGCGGTGGCCCTTGCGCAGATCGAGCAGGGTCAGAGGCAGACCGATGTCGTTGTTGAGGTTTCCCTGGGTCGCGAGCACCTGCGCATCGCCGAAATGCGCGCGCAGAATCGCGGCGATCATCTCCTTCACAGTGGTCTTGCCGTTCGACCCGGTCACTGCAATCAGCGGAATGTCGAAGCGCGACCGCCAGTGCGCCGCCAGGCGGCCCAAGCCCCGCCGCGTGTCTCCAACGACGAGCAAAGGAAGGTATCGCGCGGCCGATTTCGAATCCTCGTCCACCATCGCGGCGGCCGCCCCGCGCTCTCTCGCCGCGTCGAGGAAGCGATGCCCATCGAAGCGCTCGCCGCGCAAGGCGACGAACAGGGCGCCGGGGCCGACGGTGCGGCTGTCGGTCGACACCGATGAAAAGCTGGCGTCGACGCCGACGGCCTTCGCGCCGATCGCCGCCGAGGCTTTGCGCAGGCTCATCATCGGCTCCATCCCGCCAGCGCCCGTTCGGCCTCGAGCGAATCGGAGAAGGGAAGGCGCCGTCCAGCGGCCTCTTGATAGGTTTCGTGGCCCTTGCCGGCGACGAGCACGACGTCGCCGGTCCTGGCTGAGGCGATCGCGTGGGCGATCGCCTCGCGCCGGTCCTCGATCGCCTCGTAGGGAGTGCTAACGCCGGCGACGACGTCGGCGATGATCGCGGCCGGCTGCTCGCTTCGCGGGTTGTCGCTCGTGACGACGATCGCGTCGGCGTGGCGCGAGGCGACCGCTCCCATCAGCGGACGCTTGCCGCGGTCGCGATCGCCGCCGCAGCCGAAAACCGCGACGACGCGCCCGCCGCCCGCGCGGGCGACGTCCTTCAACGCGATCAGGGTTTTCTCAAGGGCGTCGGGTGTATGGGCGTAGTCGACGACCACGATCGGCTTTCCGCCTCCGCCGAGACGTTGCATCCTGCCGGCGACCGGCTTCAGGTCGGCGAGCGCCGCAGTCGCCCGCTCAAAAGGGACTCCGGAGACGAGCATGGTCGCGAGGACCCCGAGAAGATTGGACACGTTGAACCGCCCGAGCAGCGCGCTCTCGATGCGTGCCTCGCCCCACGAGCTTTTCAGGTCGAAGGCGATCCCGCGGGGCGACACATCGATCCCCTGCGCTTCCGCGTATCTCTCGAGGCCGGCTCTTGCGGCGACGCCGGCAAAGCAGCTGTATCCGGCGCGGTTGACGCGTCCGGCGAGGATTCGCGCGAGATGCACGCCCTGGACGTCGTCCAGGTTGAGCACGGCGTGTTTCAGATCGGGCGTTTCGAACAGTCGCTGCTTCGCGCGCGCGTAGCTCTCCATGTCGCCGTGATAGTCGAGGTGGTCGCGCGAAAGATTGGTGAACAGCGCTGCGCCGAAAGCGACTCCGTTCACGCGTCCCTGGTCGAGTCCGATCGACGTGGCCTCCATCGCGACTCCCTGGGCGCCGGCGTCGAGCAGCCGCGCGAGAGAACGGTGCAGGAGGATCGTGTCCGGCGTCGTGTTGACTCCCGTCTCGAGCTTCCCGGGAAACCCGCTCCCGAGCGTGCCGACCACGGCGGTTCGCGCTCCACAGGCGCTGCAAGCCTCGGCGAGCCATTGACTGCACGAGGTCTTCCCGTTCGTGCCGGTGACTCCCATCGTCCAAAGTTTCTCGGAGGGACGCCCGTAGACTTCGTGGGCCAGGTGACCGGCGAGGTCGCGCAGGTCGACGACCGCGAGGTTCGGAACGCGCCATTGCGGATTCCACCGGAAGCCCTCGCGCTCCCAAAGGACTGCGGACGCTCCCCGCGCGATCGCGCCCGGAATGAACTCACGCCCGTCGCTTCGCGAACCGGGATAGGCGACGAACGCTTCCCCCGCCACGAGGCTGCGGCTGTCGGCGGCGAGACCCGTCACGCGCACCCCTTGCGCGGCGAGGCGTCCCAGCATGTGTTCGGCGAGATCGCGCACACCCCTAGACGCTTTCCTTCACTTCCTGCCCTTCCGGCGGCAGCTCTATCGGCCGCATCGGCCCATCGGGCGCGACGTCGAGCACTCGAAGCGCTCCCGCCATCACTTGCGCGAACACCGGCGCCGCGACCGTTCCGCCGTAGTACCGGCCTGCCGAAGGCTCGTCGATCATCACCGCGATGACGAGGCGCGGCCGTGAAGCGGGCGCGAATCCCACGAACGAGGACACATACTTGTCGGCCGCGTAGCTGCCGTTCTCCTGCTTGTGGGCGGTTCCTGTCTTGCCTGCGACGCGATAGCCCATGATCTGCGCGCGAGGTGCCGTGCCGTCGCGGTTGACCGCCATCTCGAGCATCGCGCGTACCGCGCCCGCGGTCTTGGAGGCCATGACGCGCTGCCCGACGGGTGGCGCGTCCACGCGCACCAGCGAGAGCGGCACGAGCTCGCCGTCGCGGGCGAACACGCTGTAGGCTCTGGCGAGCTGCACCAGCGATACCGAAATGCCGTGTCCATAGGACATTGTCGCCTGCTCGATCGGGCGCCAACTCAGATAGGGCCGGAGCTTTCCCGTCGCCTCGCCGGGAAAACCCAGACCCGGCGCAGCGCCGAACCCGACGTCGCGGAACATCTCCCACATCGCCTCCGCGGGAAGGCCGAGAGCGATCTTCGCCGCACCAACGTTGGAGGATTTCTGGATTACCTGCGCAACGGTCAGCGAGCGCTCGACGTGCGCGTCGCGGATCGTGGCACCCCCGACGCTGAAGGTCCCCGGCGCGGTTTGGATCACGGATTCCGGCCTCACGCGCCCGGCCTCCAGGGCAAGCGCGACCGTGAAGGGTTTGAGCGTCGAGCCGGGCTCGAACGTGTCGGTCACGGCCCGGTTGCGAAGCTGCGCGCCAGCGAGCTTGTTGCGGTTGTTCGGGTTGTAAGTCGGGAAATTGGCGAGAGCGAGAACCTCGCCGGTATCGACGTCGAGTACGACCACGCCGCCCGCTTTCGCCCCGTTCTGGGCGACCGCGGCCTTCAGCTGGCTGAATGCCAGATTCTGGATTCTGGCATCCAGGGCGAGCGAGAGATCACGCCCGTCTTGCGCGGCCTTGATCGACTCGACGTCTTCGACGGTCTGGCCCAGCCGGTCCTTGATCACCCGGCGGCTCCCGGGTTTTCCGGCGAGCCGGTCCTGAAACGCGAGCTCGACTCCTTCCTGGCCGATGTCGTCCGCCCCGGTAAAGCCGAGCACGTGCGCCATGACCTCGCCGCTCGGGTAGTAACGGCGGTACTCGCGATTCTGGAAAAGCCCCGGAATATGAAGGCCCGCTATGCGCTCGGCCACTTCCGGCGCGATTTGCCGCTTTAGGAAAACGAAGTCGCGGCCGGTATCGGCAAGACGCTTCTCGATTTCGGCTGACGGCATCTCGAGCAGCGCCGCCAGCCGCGCGAGCTGGCGCCTGTTCGCATGGGTCTCGCCAGGGATCGCCCAGATCGATTTCACCGGCGTGCTGATCGCGAGCGCTTCGCCGTTGCGGTCGAGAATGCTGCCGCGGTTTGCCTGGACCTCGAGCACGCGGCTGTACCGCGACTCTCCCTTTGCCTGAAGGAAATCGTTGTTCAGACCCTGGAGGTAGACCGCTCGGCCGAGCAGCAGGACGAAGCCCGAGACGAAAACGTAGAGCAGGAAGCGCGCGCGCCACACGGGCAAGGTAAGCTCGAGGACCGGGCTGGCGGCGAAGTTCATTTCGCCGCCTCCTCCGGCCGTACAATCTGGAGGCGTTTCGCTTCAGGGACACGCATGTGCAGCTGGCGGCTGGCGATGCGTTCGACGCGTGCGTGCACCGCCCACGTGCTCGCCTCGAGCTGCAGCTGACCGTATTCGACTCCGAGCTGGCGTGAACGTTCCTGCTCCTGCTCGAGCTCCCCGAAAAGCCTGCGCGCGAGGTGCTGCGAGGTGACCAATCCCAGAGCGCACGCCGCCAGCACCACGAGAAGGAGCAGGTTAAGGCGAACCATCGGGGCCTAGGTGAGCTTCTCTGCGACGCGCAGCACGGCACTCCTCGCGCGCGGGTTGCGCCGGATTTCCTCGGACCCCGGCCTGACCGGAGGGCCGACGATGCGCAGCTTCGGTGCCGGCATCTCCCGGGCTCGAAGCGGCAGGCGCTCGGGCATCGATGGCTTTGCCGCTCCACGCATGAAGTTCTTCACGATGCGGTCTTCGAGCGAGTGGAAGCTCATCACCGCGAGGCGGCCGGAGCGCCTCAATGCGGCGAGCGCTTGCGGTAGCGCTAACGACAATTCCTCAAGCTCCTGATTGACGTAAATCCGTATAGCCTGAAACGTCCGCGTCGCCGGGTTCTGACCCGGTTCACGCGACCGGACGGCCGCAGCCACGACAGAGGCAAGTTCCCCGGTTCTCCGGAGAGGCCCTCCTCGCCGAGCAGCAACAATCGCCTTTGCAATCTGTTTAGCAAACCGTTCTTCGCCATAGTTGCTGATCACCTCCCTGATCTCGGCCTCGTCCGCTCTCTCCAGCCACTCGGCTGCGCTCGCGCCCCGCGTCGGGTCCATGCGCATGTCCAAGGGTCCATCTATCCGAAAGCCGAAGCCCCGCCGCGCATCTTCGAGCTGAGGCGAGGACACCCCCAGATCGAACAGCACCCCATCGGCACCTCCCGCCCGCAGCGCATCGAGCGTCACCTGCAGCTCGCTGAAGCGCGCGTGCGCCGGCGTGAGGCGCGGATCTCTCAGCGCGTGGGCGGCTGCCACCGCGTCCGGATCCCGGTCGATCGCGATGAGGCGGCCGCGCGGGCCGAGCCGTTCCAGAATCAGCCGGCTGTGGCCGCCTCTGCCGAAAGTCGCGTCCACGAAAGTGCCGTCTGGCCGTGATTCGATTGCGAGCGCATCGACTGCGGGGTGGAGGAGGACGGGAACGTGTACATCGGCGCTCACAGCGAAAAGTTTTCAGTGCCAGGGGGCGGGTTAGTGCCCACTTGCGTGAGCCCCCGCGCAAGTCGCTCGTCCCAGGCAGTGACGTCCCAGATCTCGAAATGACTTCCCTGTCCGACGAGTATCACGTCTTTTTTCAGCCCGGCAAACTTGCGCAGCGCGGGCGAGACGAGGATCCGGCCCTGAGCGTCGGGCTCGAGCTCCTCGGCAAAACCCACGAGCAGCCGCTGCCACCAGCGGGCCTGTTCGTTGAAGCTGGAGAGAGCCTGGACCTTGGCGCCGATCGGTTCCCAGGCAACGCGCGGATAGAGAAGCAGGCAGCTATCGGGGTGGGCGGTGAGGACCACCGCACTGCCTCCGGACAGCAAGGCGTCGCGATGCCGGGTCGGCACGGCAAGCCTTCCCTTGGCGTCGAGACTCAGCTCTGTCGCCCCTTGAAACAACGGTCCCCCTTCTGGTGGCGAATCGAGGCGCCACGGTTCCCCACTAAAACCTACTTCTCACCACTGTAGAGGAAACCGAAGGGACGGTCAAGCCTGAAACTGATGAAATTTTTAACTACAACAGGGACTTAACGAGGCTTTTGGAGAATCTGCTTCACCTAAAATAACTATATATGAATGAAAGAGTTATATCGTAAACTGAATGTAATACATTAGGAAATCAATGAGTTCCAATGAAAAGACTTGCGACCTGCCTCGCCTGGGGCAGGCCCGCCCTTATGCCGCGCAAGCTTAGTGCAGGTGCTTTTTCCCGGCGGCGCCGCTAGGGCGAATCTGGGTGCGGTCCTGAGGCGCTTCCGCCGCGCGACGCGCGAAGAGCTGGTTGACGAGCGCGTGAACTTCCCCGATTTCGGCGTCGCCGAAATGGCGCGAGAGCAGAGCCGTAAGGTCGTCGATCATGCGCCGCCTCTGCATCTCGCGGATCGCATCAGGCGTAGGGCCGACGAACACCCAGCTGTGCTCGTCCTGGCCGTCCTCCTGGTAGTAGCTCACTTCGACCGCCGCAGCCTCCTCGGAGTAAGGAGACAGGGAATCGAACGCCCCCTCGAGAGAGTGCTGAAAATTGCGCCCCACGTAGCCGGTCCAGCAGATGTCGAGGGCGCGCCTGCGCCTGTCGAACACGATCCCGGGTTCATCCTGGTGGGCGCTGCGCGCATCGGCAAGCCCATCCACATCGACGTAATCGAACCACGGCCGAAGCGCCACTTCGATCTCGGTCTGGCTGACTCCGCTCCTCAGAAGAACGGTTCCGTGAACATGAACTTCGGTGTGCATTGTTTGCTCCGGGGAAACGTCGATGCTATTCCGAGAACGCCCGGACTTCAACCCTGATGTGCGCTTGACAATGGGATAATGCGGGACAAGAGGACTCGAGGAGACCCGATGCCCGCACCAGGCGACACCGCCAACATGGCGCTTTTCTGCGATTTCGAGAACGTGGCGCTCGGCGTTCGCGACGCGAAATACGCCAAGTTCGACATTTCCAAGGTCCTGGAACGCCTCCTCCTGAAGGGAAGCATCGTGGTTAAGAAGGCCTACTGCGACTGGGAGCGCTACAAGGACTTCAAGGCCGACATGCACGAGGCCTCCTTCGAGCTGATCGAGATCCCGCACGTGCGCATGTCGGGCAAGAACTCGGCCGACATCCGCATGGTGGTCGACGCGCTCGACCTCTGCTATACCAAGTCGCACGTCGACACCTTCGTCATCATCAGCGGCGACTCCGATTTCTCGCCCTTGGTCTCGAAGCTGCGCGAAAACGACAAGATCGTGATCGGCGTGGGCGTCAAGAACTCGAGCTCGGATCTGCTAGTGGCGAACTGCGACGAGTTCATCTTCTACGACGACCTCGTGCGCGAGAAGCCTGGAAAACGCCAGTCCCGCAAAAAACCCGAGAACAAGCCGGCCTCCGAAGGGACGCCGAAGGACGGGGAGGACAAAACCGAGGCGGCGCTGGAGCTCGTGATGCAGACCGTCGAGGCGCTCATCGCCGAGCGCGGCGCGGAGGAGAAGATCTGGGGGTCGATGGTCAAGCAGGCGCTGAAGCGGCGCAACCCCGGCTTCAACGAGTCCTACTACGGATTTTCCTCATTCTCCAAGCTGCTCGACGAAGCGGCGGCGCGCAACATGCTTCAGCTCGAGCGCGACGAGAAGTCGGGCGGATACATCGTCAAGAGCGCCGCGCACTGAGCGGCTCGGGTTCACGGCGCGCTATATCCTTTCGATCATCAGCGCGATCCCCTGCCCCACGCCGATGCACATCGTGCACAGGGCGTAGCGGCCCTTGGTCGCCTGCAGCTGATATGTCGCGGTGGTGACTAGCCGCGCCCCCGACGCGCCGAGCGGGTGACCGATGGCGATCGCGCCGCCGTTGGGATTGACGTGCTCCGCGTCGTCGGGCAGCCCTAGATCGCGCGTTACGGCGAGCGCCTGCGCGGCAAACGCCTCGTTCAGCTCGATAACGTCTATCTGCGACAGCTTGAGCCCGGTTTTTTCCAGCAGCTTGCGCGTTGCGGGAGCTGGACCCACTCCCATGATGCGCGGCGCAACCCCTGCGGTGGCCATCCCGAGGACACGCGCGCGGGGCGTCAGCCTGTGCTTCTTCGCGGCAGCGTCGGAGGCGAGAATCATCGCGCATGCGCCGTCATTTACGCCCGAGGCGTTGCCCGCGGTGACGGTACCTTCGGGCTTGACTACACCCTTGAGCTTGGCAAGCCCCTCAAGCGTTGCGTCGGGGCGCGGGTGCTCGTCGAGATCGACCGAGGTCACCGCACCCTTCTTGCCTTGAACCGATACGGGGACGAGCTCGCTCCGATAGAAACCCTTGGCTTGGGCCGCCGCCCAGCGCTGCTGGCTCCTGAGCGCGAACGCGTCCTGGTCGGGCCGTGACACCTTGAATTCTGCGGCGACGTTCTCGGCGGTCTCGGGCATCGAGTCGATGCCGTACCTCGCCTTCATCGCGGGATTCACGAGACGCCAGCCAATGGTGGTGTCCTCGATTTTCGCCGCGCGCGAGAACGCGCTGTCGGCTTTAGGGACCACGAAAGGCGCGCGCGACATGCTCTCAACCCCGCCCGCGATCATGAGCTGCGTCTCGCCGCACTTGATGGCGCGCGCCGCGGTGCCCACCGCGTCCAGGCTCGACCCGCACAGACGGTTCACCGTCGCGCCGGGAACCGTCTGCGGCAGTCCCGCCAGAAGCAGCGCCATGCGCGCGACGTTGCGGTTGTCCTCTCCCGCCTGGTTCACGCAGCCGTAGATGACGTCGTCCAGCGCGCCCCAGTCTAACGAGGGGTGGCGCTCCATCAGCGCCTTGATGGGTAGCGTGGCGAGATCGTCGGTGCGGACCGAGGATAGGACGCCTCCATAGCGTCCGAAAGGCGTGCGAACCGCGTCGCAGATGAAAACTTCGGTCATCTTCAGCAATCTATCAGACAAGTCCGGCTACGGGAATCGCCGCTCCATGAATCGCCCGCGCCGCGTCGGAAGCTAGAAACAGGACAACGTCGGCGAGCGCCTCGGGTGCCACCCAGCGCTTGGGATCCGCCTTGGGCATGTCCTTGCGGTTCTGCGGCGTGTCGATGGTGCTGGGAAGAATGCAATTTACGTTGATGCCTTTTTCCCGCAATTCCGCAGCCATGCTCTCCGTAAGCCGTATGACCGCGCTCTTCGAGGCAATATAGGCAGCCATATTCGCCTTGCCGGACAAGGCTGCGATGGCGCCGACGTTGATGATTTTTCCGCCGCCCGCGGCGAGCATGCCGGGGACCACCGCGCGGGCGCAGTTGAGCACCGATCTTGCGTTGAGGCCGAGCATCAAGTCCCAGGTCTCGTCGCTGGTCTCGTGCACCGGCTGCCCCATGCGGAATCCGCCGGCGATGTTGCAGAGAACGTCGATCCGGGTCCCGGCAGGAATGGCGCGGGCGACGGACTGCGGATCGCGGAGATCTGCGAGCGCAAACCGTCTGCCGCTCCCTTCGGCACCGTACGCCGAGCGCAGGTGCTCCTCGGCGTGATCCATGAGGATGAGCGACGCACCCTCTGCGGCGAAAGCTTGAGCGACGGCGCGGCCGAGGTTGCCGGCGGCGCCCGTAACGAGGCAGGTCTTACCGTCGAACCTCACGGCCAGAGGGCTACGCGGCCGAGCGGCTCTTGCCCTTTACCCAGTACTCGGGCGAGGCCTTGGTGTCGGCGAGCGAGCGCGCGTCCTCGAAGCCTGGGGCCATGGACGCCGACGTTCCGGCGAGAACCTGATGGTGATCGATGTTGAGCAACCGAAGCCAGCTCTGCTGGCCCAGGGTCAGCCCGATCATGCAGCCGAGCTCCACGAGCTCGGCCTCGCTGAAGTGCTTGTACATGCGCTCCCAGAAACTGTCGTCGGTCGGCGTATGCCAAGTTATCGCCTCGGCGTACGCGAGCGCCGCCTTCTGGCGCTCGTCGTAGTTCTTCGACTTCTCGAAATCGAGCAGATCCCTGACGTGGTCCTCGATAACGGCGCCGCTGCTCGTCGCCTTGACGGAGCGCTGGTTGCCGCAATACTCGCACTCTACGGACCGCGATACGTACAGGCGGCACAGCTCCTTGATGGCGTGGTCGCACACCCCGTTCTTGAAGATATCGCGCCAGGAATTGGCGAAAAACCAGAAGCAGGCCGGAACATGAGCCCGCACCGCAGAGCTCTCGGGCCGCGGCGTGCCTTCCCTCTGGCAACGCTCCATCTCCCTGCGCATCTGCGCGTCCATCTTTTCGAGCGGGACGTAGCTTATCCGTTGCTTCGCCATGATGACTCCCTTCTACTGCGGTTGAATGCCGGCCCCCTTGATGACGCGCGCGTACTCGTCGGTCTCGCTGCGCACGAACTTCGCGAATTCCTCCGGGGACATATCCATGGTGTCGTTGCCGAGATTCGACAGCCGCTCGCGCACAGCGGGATCAGCCAATGCTTTGCGCGTGTCGGCCGATATCTTGGCGACGATGTTCGCCGGCGTCCCGGCAGGCGCCCAGATGCCGAACCACAGGGGCGCGTCCGCGCCCCGCACGCCGGCTTCGCCCGTGGTGGGCACATCGGGCAGCTGGCTGTTGCGCTTGGGGGTGCTCACCGCGAGCGCGCGGACCCTGCCGCCCTTGATGTGCGGGATCGCCGCCGAGATCGGCGCCCAATAGCAGTCGACCGAACCGCTCAGCATCGCCTGAATCACCTCGGGCGTGCCCTTGAAGGGAATTTGGGTGACGTTGATTTTCGCCGCGGCGACGAATTTTTCGGTGTTGAGGTGTGTGCCGCTGCCGACGCCGGCGTGGCCCCAATTGATCGCGCCGGGCTTGGCCTTCGCGGCGTTGACGATGTCCATCAGCAACTTGTACTGCGATGCCGCGTTGACGATCAGGACGTTGGGCTGCAAGGCAAGCGGCGCGACGTCGACGAAATCCTTCAATATGTCGTAGGGCAGCTTCGCGTAAATGGACGGCGCCACCGTGTGCGCGTTGGAATCGATGAGCAGCATATAGCCGTCCGCCGGCGCCTTGGCGACCACGGCCGTGCCGATCGAGCCGCCTGCGCCGGCGCGGTTCTCAGGAATCACCGGCTGTCCCCAGATCTCCGAGAGCTTCTGAAGGACGATGCGCCCGACGATGTCGGTCGAGCTGCCCGGCGTGAACGAAATGATCGCGTGCACCGGCTTGTTCGGGTAGCCCTGCGCGAACGCCTGCGCCGCCCCCGCCGCCGCGATTGCGGCGAGTATTCTTATAATGGTTTTCATCTGAAGCTCCTCTGTCGAAAAATTTCTAAGCGAGTCCGTCGCCGACCGTTACGTTCTCGGGCTTGAGCTTCAGGCCCGAGGACTGCGCCTGCTGCACGAGGAGCGTCGAGAAATCCTCCTCGGTCATCCCTTTGCCCATCATCGATTGAACCAGGTCGCGGGTGATGGACGCGAGCGGCATGGGCACTTCGAACCTGCGCCCCGCCTCCAGGCCCAGATCGAGGTCCTTGCGGAGCAGGTAGGGCGTGAAGGTCACGTGGAAATCCAGATTGACGAAAGCCGGTGCCTTGTAGCGCGTGAAGGTCGAGCCCATGACGCTCTTGTTGAGGAAATCGAGGAACGCGTGGCGCGGGACGCCCGCCTTCTCGGCGAGCACGGTGATCTCGGCCATGCACTGGGTCACGACGCCGAGCATCACGTTGTGGCAGATCTTGACGATGCGCGAGAGCTCCCCCTCGCCCACGTACGACGAGCCCTGGCCCATCATCGCGAGGTAGGGCGAGGCACGGTCGTACGCCGCCTTCGGTCCCGACACCACGAAAGTGAGCTTGCCTGCCTTGATCACCTTGGCGTTGCCCGACACCGGCGCCGAGAGCAGCTCGACGCCTTTCACCGACAGGATCTTGCGCAGGTCGGCCGAGCCTTCGAGAGAGATGGACGAGCACTCGACCACCATGTCCGGTTTCGCCGCGCCGGAAAGCAGGCCCTTCGGCCCCGCGATCACTTCCTTGACGTCGTCGTAGGTCGACACCATGCAGAACACGATGTCGCAGCCGGCGAGGTCTTTCAGGCCGTCGACGATCTTCGCGCCTTCCTTGGCGAGAGGTTCGGCCTTGGCGCGCGTGCGGTTCCACACCGCGATGTCACAGCCGCCCTTGGCGAGCCGCCGCGCCATCTCGAAACCCATGCGGCCAGCGCCGATCCAGCCGATTTTTGCGTTCTTACCCGAGCTCAATTCATTCTCCTTCGTTCATTTCGGCGCGGGCTCGATCACCGCGAGCACCGTCCCGACCGGGACAGTCTTGCCCGCTTCGACCAAGATGGCTTTGACCACTCCGGCCGTGATCGAGGGAACCTCGGTCGTCACCTTGTCGGTCTCCACCTCGAACAACGGCTCGTCCGCCTTCACGGTGTCGCCCACTTTCTTGTACCAGTTGGCCACCGTTCCCTCGGTTACCGTCTCGCCCAGCCGCGGCATGATCACGTCCATCGCTCCTCCGTAGACTAGCGGCCGAGACCGCGCTTCACCTCTGCGACGATGCGCGCCACCGTCGGGATCACCGCGTCCTCGAGCTGGTCCGCGGAGGGCAGCGGAACGTGCGGCGTGGTGATCCTGATGATCGGACCCTTGAGCGAGCTGAAAATTTCTTCCTGGACGATCGAGGCGATCTCGGCGCCCCAGCCGCACAGGCGCGGATTCTCCTCGACGGTGAACACGCGGCCGGTGCGCGCCGACTCGACGAGTATCGTCTTCGCGTCCAGTGGCACGAGCGAGCGCACGTCGATCACCGTCGCCTTGATTCCTTCTGCCGCGAGCGCATCTGCGGCTTTTTCCGCCCTCGGCACCATCGCCGCAAGCGCGATGATCGTCGCGTCGGCGCCGGTGCGCAGCACCCTCGCTTTCCCGAGGGGCTCGACGTGCTCGCCGTCGGGCACCTCGCCCTTGTTCGCGAGCAGGCTCTTGTGCTCGAAGAACAGCACCGGATCCGGGTCGCGGATCGCGCTAGCGAGGAGGCCTTTCGCGTCGGCGGGGCTGGACGGCGCGACGACCTTGATGCCCGGTATGGCCATCGCCCAGTTCTCCACGCTCTGCGAATGCTGCGCGCCGAAGCGCGAGCCCGCGCCGTTGGCGGTGCGGATCACGAGCGGAAGGGTGATCTGCCCGTCGCTCATATAGCGGGTCTTGGCGATCTCGTTCGCGACGTAGTCCCAGCAGCACGCAAGGAAGTCGGAGAACATGATTTCGGCGACGGGGCGAAGGCCGGTCATCGCCGCACCCATCGCCGCGCCCAGGATCGCGAGCTCCGAAATCGGCGTGTCCTTCACTCGCCTCGGCCCGAATTCCTCGAAGAGGCCCACCGTCGTCTTGAACACGCCGCCCGCAGCGGCGGTGTCCTCCCCGAACAGGACGACGCGCTCGTCGCGCCTCATCTCCTGCGCGATGCCGGCGGCGACGGCGTCGCGGTAGCTCAGTTGCGCCATGCGTTGCCCCCGTCGGCCCAGACGTCGGTCATGGCGCTCTCGAGCGCGGGCGTGGGCGAGGCCTTTGCGGCCTCGGTCGCCTGGTCGAGCCTCGCCATCGACTCGGCCTCGATTTTCGCGAGCGCCGCTTCGGCGATCCCCGCGGCCAGGAGCCGCCCCCGATAGAGCGCCACCGGGTCGCGCTTCATCCATTCCTCGAGCTCTTCCTTGGGCCGGTACTTCGCCGGGTCCGCACGCGAGTGGCCGCTGTGCCGGTAGGTCAGGCACTCGATCAGCGACGGGCCCCCGCCAGAGCGGGCCTTGGCGATGGCGTCGCGCGCCGTGCTGTATACGATGTCGGCGTCGTTGCCGTCGATCACCTGGCGCGGCAGGCCGTAGCTTCCCGCGCGGTCGGCCGCGGGGTGCTTCACCGCGGTGACGGCCGAGATCGGCGTGTACTCCATGTACATGTTGTTTTCGCAGCAGAAGATCACGGGCAATTTCCAGACGGCCGCCAAATTCAATGCCTCGTGAAAAGCGCCGATGTTGGTCGCGCCGTCGCCGAAGAACGCCACCGCGACCTGCTTGGTGCCGCGGTACTGCGCCGACCACGCGGCGCCCGCGGCGATCGGCAGGTGCGCGCCCACGATGGCGTACGAGCCCATCACGCCGTGCGCTACGCTCGTAAGATGCATCGAGCCGCCCTTGCCCTTCATCAGGCCGCACTGCCTTCCCATGAGCTCGCCGAGCACCGCCTGCATCGAGGCGCCGCGCGCGAGCGTGTGGTGGTGTCCCCGGTAGGTGCAGAAGGTGTAGTCGTCCTTGTTCATCGCCGCGGCGAATCCGGCGGCGACAGCTTCCTGGCCGAGCGCGAGATGGCTCGTCCCTTTCACAAGGTTCTGCAGGAAGAGGTCGTAGGCTCGCTTCTCCGTGTGGCGGATCTCGACTTGCAGCTGGAACAGTCTCAGCCGCGTCGCCTCCGGAAGTTCGGCTGCGCCTTGCGCGGGATGGGCTTGGCGGGTGACGCTCATATCCTCCTCAGTACGGATTCGCGATCGGCAGCTCTTCGGCGGGATAGAGCGAGATGATCTTGGCGCCATCGGGCGTGAGGATCACCTCCTCCTCGATCCTCGCCGCCGAGATGCCGTCGGTCGCCGGACAGTAGGTCTCGACCGCGAACACCATCCCGGCCTTCAGCTCGATCGGCTCCTTCAGGGAATTCACCCGCGAGATCAGCGGGCGCTCGTGCAGCCCGAGCCCCAGGCCGTGGCAGAAATTCAGGCCGAAGGCCTCCATCTCGGAGGCGAAGCCGATGTCCTTCGCCTCGGGCAGCGCGCGCGCGATCTTGTCGGTGGTCATACCGGGCTTCAGCAGCTCGATCGCCTTGTCCATCCACTCGCGCGCCTTTCTGTAGGCGGTGCGCTGAGGCGCGGTCGCGCGGCCGACGTTGAAGGTGCGGTAGTAGCAGGTGCGGTAGCCCATGAACGACTGGATGATGTCGAAGAAGGCCTGATCGCCCGGGCGGATGAGCCGGTCGGTGAAGTTGTGCGGGTGCGGCGAGCAGCGCTCACCCGAAATGGAATTGATCGCCTCGACGCAGTCGGAGCCCATCCCGTAGAGCCGCGCCGTAGCGAGCGCGACGATCTCCGATTCCTTCACCCCGGGCTTGAGGGCCTCGGCGATGTCCTGGTAGACGCCGTCGACCATCGCGGACGCCATGTTGAGCAGCGTCAGCTCGTCGATATTCTTCACCTCGCGCGCCCGCAGCATCACTTGCTGGCCGTCGCGCACCTCGATGCCGAGCCTCTGCAGCTCGAACATCATCGGCGGCTCGACCACGTCGAGGCCGAGCGGCATACGGCCCACGCCCTCGGCGTCGAGGATCGCCTTTATCTCCTTTGCCGCGTCGCGAAAGAGCGCAATGTCGCCGCCGGTCGCTCCGCGCAATCCCAGAAGCCCTGCCTTGCAGTGATCGACGTGCAGCCACGGCGCGTACAGGCGATGGTGCTTCGCCGCGCTGCCGAAGTCCCAGATGTACGGGTCGCCGTTTCCAGTGAGCAGCGAATAGCGCGTGAGCTTGTCGCGTGCCCACTCGCCGATCACCGTGCTCGTGGTGTAGCGGATGTTGTGCTGGTCGAAGGAGAGCAGCGCGCCCAGCCCCGAGCCTGCGAGCGCAGCGCGCACGCGTGCGAGGCGATACTCGTGCAGCCTGCGGAAATTGACACGCTCCTCGAAGTCGACCTGCGTGTGGCCAGGAGCGTGCAGCGGCCGCTTCCAATTGTGGTGCGGATCGATGTCGTCGGGCCGGACGATGCTCGGTTCGATCGTTTTTTTGGCCCCGGCCATTGATATCCTTTGCGCGACATGCCCTCGAACTCGAAGTATGCCATGTGGTTGCGACGCCGGCACACGGTTCCCGCGCGTTGCATATAATCTGCATTATGTTCCCGACTCGTTCGCGCTTGGGGTTCGCGTTCGGATTGCTCTCGTTGCTCGCCGGCTGTCAGAATTTTGCCGCGATCGCTCCGGGAACCTCGTCCTCGGACCTCGTGAAGCAGTTCGGAGCGCCCAACGTGGTAGGGAAAAAATCAGACGGCTCGGAGGTGTGGGAATACCCGCGCGTGCCCTCCGGTTATGAAAAGTTCATGATCGAGATCGGCGCCGACCGGACGGTGCGGTCGGTCCATCAGGTGCTCGCCGAAGAGTATTTGTCCAAGGTGCGCATCGGCATGTCGCGCGACGACGTTCGCCAGATCCTCGGCACCCCGTACGAGATCGCGACCTTCAATCGGCGCAACGAGGAGGTGTGGACCTGGCCTTACCGCGACTCTCCCGCCGTGGTGTACTTCCACGTGCATTTCGACCGCGCGAGCGGCGCGGTCAAGCAAGTCCTGCGACTGGACGATCTGGACAACGCCATGCTCGGCGACTGAAGCGAGCTCGCTCTACTCGGCCTTGATGCCCGCAGCCTTGATCAACTGCGCGTTCGAGACCAGCTCCTGCTTGATCATCGCTTCGAAGTCGGGCAGCGACATGCTCAGAGGCTCGACGCCGAGCTTGAGGAATCGCTCGCGCACATCCGCCGAGCCGACTGCGGCGTTGATCTCCTTGTTCAGGCGCGCCATGATGTCGCGCGGCGTCCTGGCTGCGACCAGCGCGCCGATCCAGAAGTTGTAGTCGGAGTTCGGATAGCCGGCCTCGACCGTGGTGGGCACGTCGGGAAACAGAGGGCTGCGCTTGGCCGCGCCTACGGCGAGCGCGCGCAGCTTGCCTTCCTTCACATGCGGTCCGACTTGGAACGGCAGCGCGAAATAGAAATCGGCGCGGCCCGTCAGCACCTCGGTAAGCGCGTCGGGCGCACCTTTCATAGGAAGCTCGAGCAGCTCGATTCCCGCCGAGACGCGGAAGCGCGCGAGCTGCATGTGGGTGGAGCTGCCGATGCCTGCCGTCGACGCGACGATCGCTCCGGGCTTCGCCTTGGCGGCGGCGACCAGATCGGCGACGCTCTTGTAATTCTTCGCCGTCGACACGACGAGCACGGTCGGCACCACGCCTATGGTCGCCACGGGGGCGAGCTCCTTGGGGTCGAGCGTCCCGGGGTTGATGAGCGGCGCGACGGTGAAGGCCGAAGTGTAGATGTTGATCATGTACCCGTCGGGCTCGGCCTTGGCGACATAGGAAGCGCCGATCAGGCCGCCCGCGCCGAGCTTGTTCTCGACGATCACCGGCTGGCCCATGCTCGCCTGCATTTTCTCGGCGATGATGCGCGCGGTCGTGTCCGAAGCGCTTCCGGGCGTGACGCCTGAGACGAGATGAATGGTCCTGCTCGGGTAAGTCTGCGCGACAACGACGCCCGACGCGAGCGACGCGGCGAGCAGGGTCCAGCAAAGGCGTTTCAGCATGGTCACTCTCCTCTTTCGGCCGTCAAATCCTGGGCAGTCCGAACTGCCCGGCGAGCCAGTCGGCCGTCCGGCTCCGGTAACGGTAAGGACGGTTGTTGGCATTGTGCCCGCCGTCCTCGACGATGAGCAACTCTACCGGACCGGACACGCTTTTCGCCAGCCGCTCGGCGTGCGACGCCGGAACGAGCCGGTCCTGGCGCCCGGTGACGATGAAGATCGGGCAGGCGAGTTTCGGGGCCGCGTCCTTCATCGAGAGGGTCGCCGCGTTCGCGAGCGCCTCGGCCTCGCTTTTACAATGGCTGCGTACACGGAAAGCCTCTCGCGTGAGCTCCGGCAGCGCCGCCCAGATCTCTTTCCATTCGAACGGTCCGGAAAGAGCGATGCACGCTTTGATGCGCTTCTCGTACGCGGTCGCGCGCGGCGCGTAGTAGCCGCCGAGGCTCACGCCCCACATTCCGATCTTAGAGGAATCGAGGTCGGTGCGAGTCTCGATCCAGTCGCACACCGCATGCGCGGCACGCTCGTAGTCGCCGCAGATCGGGATCTCGTACTCGGCCTCGCCCTGCCCGGGGCCGTCGATCGCGAGGATCGCGATCCCGCGCGCGAGGAACGGCTCCTCGTAGGCGTGCAGCTCCTCTTTGGTCGAGTCCAGGCCCGGCGCCATGACGAGAACGGGCGAGCGCCTTGCGCCCCCCGACGAAACTGAGGGTCTACGCAGCACCCCGTACAGCGTCTTTGCCTCGAAAGGGATCGCGACGCGCTCGCCCGGCGGACGCATATGCGGCAGCGCGTCCTTGTAGCATCCAACGGCCCGCATGTGCGCGTCGCGCATCTGCTTTTGGTCGTGCACGAAGACGAACTTGGCGAAGTGGTAGTACATGGAAGCGCGCACCAGATGCTCGCCGGCGCTGAGCTTGTAGCCCTGCTGCAACGCCTCGCGTCCCAGCGCCTCGTGGACTTTGCCGCGCTCGCACCACGCCGCGCACCAGTCCTCCCAGCGCGCTATCCCGGCGGTGACCTCCTCGAAATCGGCGAGCAGCACCCCGTTCGAGACGAAGCGCGGCGCCCAGTGCGCGATCGCCGCGGCGACGCGCGCGTCCTTGGATTTCAGTTCGGTCGCGGCTTCGGACATGGACTTCCTAGCGAGCGCCCAGGTCGTTGCGCACGACCAGCCCGCCTTTCATCACGAACTTGACCCGCTCCATTTCGGCGACGTCCTCGAGCGGGTTTCCCGCGACGGCGACGATGTCCGCGAACTTGCCCTTCTCGATGCTCCCGATCTGGCTTTCCCAGCCGTAGTTCAGCATGCGCGCGGCGGGGAGATATGCCGTTTGCAAGGCCTGCGCGGGACTCATCCCCCATTTCACGAAGTACTTGAACTGGTCGGCTTGTCTGCCGTGGGGGATGGTGGGAGACGTCGCGCCGCTCCCGAACACCATGGTGACGCCTGCGGCGAGCGCGCGCTTGAAAGCCTGCTCCATGAGCTTGAGGCGCGAGTTCCTGCCGCCGGTCTCCCGCAAGTCGGCTTTTTCGAGGGAGATCAGATCGTCGATGGTCGGGATGAAGTAGAGCTTCTTCTGCAGCAGGATCTTGACCCCCGCATCGTCGAGCTCGAGCAGATGGTTGGGCGAATCGGTGCCCGCGGAGAGGCAGCTGCGCATGCCTTCTCCTCCGTAGGTGTGGCAGGCCACTTTCAGCCCGAGCCGGTGCGCCTCGTCGACGATCGCTTCGACTTCCTCCAGCGTCAGCGACGGACTGTTGACCAATGTCGCGTCCGCCTTCCACATGTGCACCGGGCCGACGAAATCCTGGGTCGTGTAGATCTTGATCCAATCGACGCCGTGCAGCTTGGCCTCGCGCACGGCGGCGCGGGCGAGCCAGGGCGAGTTGGTGTTCTTGTTCTCGGTAAATCCCTCGTAGTAGCGCGGCGACTGCAAGTCCGCGTAGTAGTTGGTCGCCCGCTGGTTGATCGACTGGCCGACGACCTGCATCCGCGGCCCCAGGAACATGCCGGAGTTGATCGCGTCGCGGATGTCGACGGTATTGAATCCGCCGCGCGAATCCATGTCGAGAACCGTGGTGAAGCCGGCTTCGAGATCGACTTGCGCGTTCGCCAGCGCGATCAGCGTGCGCTTGGCGGGTGAGATGGGCTGGTTGAGATTCAGGTGGACGTGCCCGTCGATCATGCCCGGAAGCACGGTCGCGGAGCCCAGATCGAGCACGGCGGCGCCCGCGGGAACCTGCACCCCCGCGCCGACCTCTGCGATGCGGTCGCCCCGGACGACTATGACTTGGTTGGCGAGCATCTTCCCCGACCGGGCGTCGAATAGCCGCCCGGCCCGGATCGCGACGACCTGGTTGGGCGGAGCGAGGAATTTCCTCGCCTCCGGAGACGCCGAGGGGGTTCTTGCCGTTGCTGGCGCTCCCTCCCCTTCCTGGGATCGAGCCACGGTGCTGGCGACCACCGCAACCACGGCGATGAGCACGACGACGAGCCTGTTCTGACAACGCATGGAGCCTCCCTTATCGCAAACCGATCGGAATACGCTTTATGCTACGTGAAATACAGCGATAGGATTATCCCGCAGGATCACCCGCCCCCACCCCAGGAGAAAAACCCATGAAGAGCTCGAAACTATCCAGCCACGCCATGACGCTCGCAGCGCTCGCTGCCGCCGCAGTCGTTCTCAGCCCCGTGGCGAGGGCGCAGAGCCAGCCCGCCGATACGACCCCGAGCAAGCACCTGGAGGTCATCCACCATCCCAACTACGACAAGACGGTGTTCATGCCGTTCGTCCCAGCCATCAAGATCAAGAGCGGCAAGATCCTCTGGCTCGCCGGCGGAACGGCGTTGCCGGTCTACCACGACCACCCGCACAAACGCGATCAGCTGCAGAAATACATGGTCAACGATCTGGAACAGCAGGTCCGCCAGGCCATGGACGGCATCAAGCAGACCGTCGAAGCCGCCGGCGGCTCGATGAAGGATGTCGTGCATCTGTTCATTTTCCGCGCGCGGCCGCGCATAGGCGACATCGGGAAGGCGAGCTTCGTCGTCAACGAGTACTTCAAGCCCTACAACCACAAGCCCACCACGACCAACCTCACCGTGCTGGAGCTGGGCGAGCCGGAGCAGCTGGTGGAGATTCAGGCCTTCGCGGTGATCGACTAGGCCTGCCGCCCGAGTCTTCCCTCCGACTTGGAAACTGCGGGAATCGGGCGGACAATAGCCGCGGGTTCTCGAATCTGGGAGAGGAGAGACAGATGGCCACCTTGATTTCCCGCATCGCCAGCGTCGCTTGCTGCGCCCTTTTTGCCGTCGCCACGCACGCCCAGACGACCGCCGCGCTCACCGGCCAGGTCAGCTCGGCCGAGGAAGGGCTGATGGAGGGCGTGGTCGTCAGCGCGAAGCGGGACGGCTCGACCATCAGCGTCAGCGTCGTCACCGACGCGCACGGCCGGTTTGCTTTTCCGGCCGCGCGCATCGAGCCCGGCCATTACACGCTGAAGGCGCGCGCCGCAGGCTACGAGCTCGACGGCGCGAGGGAAGCGGACGTCGCCACGGGCGGCGTGGCCGCCGCCGACATCAAGCTCAGAAAGGTGAAGAATCTTTCCGCCCACCTCACCAACGCCGAATGGATGCTCAGCATGCCGGGCACGGACGAGCAGAAGCGCTTCCTGCTCAACTGCAACGGCTGCCACACCCTCGAGCGCATCATGAAGTCGTCGTACGACGCCGACGGCTTCATGCAGATTTTCCAGCGCATGGCCGGCTACTACCCGGGCAGCACGCCGCTCAAGCCTCAAAGGCTCGCCGGCAAGGCGACTCGCAACGTCGAGCGCGGCGGCAGCGGACGGAAGACGGCGGAATGGCTCGCGACCGTGAACTTGAGCCAGCAGCAGACCTGGTCTTTCCCGCTCAAGACCCTGCCGCGGCTCACCGGACGATCGACTCGCGTGATCATCACGGAGTACGACCTGCCGAACCCCCTGATCCAGCCGCACGACGTGGTGCTCGATCGCGAGGGCCAGGTGTGGTATTCGGACTTCGGCCAGATGTTCCTCGGCAAGATGGACCCGAAGACCGGCAAGGTGACGCAATATCCGATCCCGGTGGTCAAGCCCGGATGGTCGGAAGGCACGCTCGATCTCGAGATCGACCGCGACGACAATCCGTGGGTCGGGGTGATGTACCAGAGCGCAATCGCGATGTTCGACCGGAAGACCGAGAAATTCCGGATGTGGTCGACCCCCAAGGAATGGGACAGCGACGCAGGCCAGCTCGGCCATATCGCGATCGAGGGGACTCACACCGACAACAAGGTCTGGATCAAGAACTCCGACGGAGGCCACATCTACCGCCTCGATCTGGTGTCCAACCAGATGGAGAACCTCGGCGCGTTCCAGGACCCGCGCAACGGCAAGCGCATCGGCACCTACGGGATCCACTCCGACGCGCAGAACAACGCCTACCTGCTCGACTTCGCGGCCGGCAACATCGTCCGGATCGACGCCAAGACCAAGCAGATGACCGTCTATATGACGCCGACCCCGGACTCGCGCCCGCGGCGGGGGCGCGTCGATCGCGAAGGGCGCCTGTGGTTCGCCGAATATCAGGGCAACGCGATCGGCATGTTCGATCCCAAGGCCGAGCGCATCACCGAGTGGAAGGTCCCGACGCCGTGGGCTGCACCGTACGACGCCGTCGCGGGACGCAACGGCGAAGCGTGGACCGGATCGATGCTGACCGACCGCGTGTCGCGCTTGGACATCAAGAGCGGGACGTATACGGAATACATGCTCCCGCGCCCGACCAACATCCGCCGCGTCTATCTCGACGAGTCGACCAAACCTGGCACGCTCTGGATCGGCAGCAACCACGGCGCCTCGATCGTCAAAGTCGAGCCGCTGGACTAACATAGCAAGACTCAGGGGGTACGAATGAAGCACGGAGTCTCGATGCTGCTCCTTGCGCTCGCCGCGTCCGCGGCTTGCGCGCAGCAAACCGAAAGCGCAGCGCAACTCAGCGAAACGCAGCTGCTCGGCCGCCAGGTCTTCGCGCAGTCGTGCGGCATCTGCCACCTGCAGCCCTCGCTGGGCGTCAAGACCTACGGGCCGCCGCTCAACAAGACCGCGACCGCCGGCAACGACGACGTCATGCGCGCCTTCATCGTCAACGGCACCGACCGCATGCCCGCGTTCAAGTACTACCTGAAGCCGGCGGAGATCGACGCGATCATCGCTTACCTGAGGACCGTGCCGGTCAACACCTCGCCCAACGCCCCGAAACAAGGAGAAATGCGATGAACACGATACGAACCATGCTCTTTGCGTGTGCAGCGTCGCTCCTCGCGGCGACCTCGGCCCTAGCGGCCGACCAGGTGCTGAGCGGCGCGATCGCAGCCCGATCCGGTCAGAAGCTCGAAGGCGTGACGGTATCCGCGAAGCTCGAGGGCTCGACCATCACCACCAGCGTCTACACGGACGCCGCGGGCAACTATTACTTCCCGCCGCTGCCCGCAGGCAAGTACCGCGTCTGGGCGCAGGCGCTCGGCTTCGAGAGGAGCGACGCCGCGGTCGACCTGTCCGCTGCGCGCCGTCACGACCTCACGCTCGCCGAGATCGGCGACGCCGAGCGGCGCTTCCGCCAGCTGCCCGGCGAGATGATGGTCGCGGCCCTGCCCGAGGCGAGCGCCGACGACGCACGCATGAAGAAGATCTTCATGAACAACTGCACCGGCTGCCACTCGACGAGCTATGCGCTGCAGTTCCGCTTCGACGAAGCCGGCTGGAGCAAGATCATCGACCTGATGAAGATCGTGCCGGTCACCGGCGTCTATCCGGGGCCGAGCGCCAAGCCCAACCAGATCCTGGAGCGCAACCAGAAGCAGCTCGCCGCCTATCTCGCGCGCGCCCGGGGTCCCGGAGAATCGTCGATGAAGCTGGCGCCGCGCCCCCGGCCCTCTGGCGAACCGGCGCGCGCCGTGTGGACGCTCTACGATCTGCAGCTCAATCCCGACGCGGGCATAGGCACCAAGTACAACGCGAACGACGGCACCGACTGGGCGCTGGGCACCACCTCGAAGCTCGGCCAGCTGCCGCACGACGGCGCCCTGGGCCTGGACGGCACGATCTACTTCACCAGCAACAACCCGAACCGCGGAGTGACGATCGGCAAGGTCGATCCCGCCACCGGCGCGGTCAAGTACCTGAAAGCCGAAGCGACGAGCGGGCTGGCGGCTACGGCGCATGGCTTGGTGCGCGACCGCGCGGGCAACCTCTGGTTCGACGTCAACCCGGGCCGGCGCGCGCTCGGCAAGCTCGACACCGCCACCGAGAAGATCACGATCTACCAGACGCCGCCCGAGATGGCGCCGCTCGGCGGCGCGGTGACCGTGGACGTCGACGGCAAGGGCATGGTCTGGGCGTCCACGCCCGCAGGCGCGGTGCGCTTCGATCCGGCGGCCGAGAAATTCACCGAGTTCAGGTCGCGCCTTGCCGAGAAGAATGCGCGAGGCTCGGGCGCGACCTACGGCGCGGCCGGCGACCGCGACGGCAACGGCTGGTGGTCGCAGATGGCGATGGATACCGTCTACAAGGGCGACATCGCCAGCGGCAAGGCGATCGAGATCAAGCTGCCCGACGTCAAGGCGGTCGATCGGCTGTTCGGCGAGGACCGCGCCTTCTACGAAACCGTCAGCGACCTGGGCTTCAACGTTCCCCTGCCCTGGTCGCAGGGTCCGCGCCGCATGGGCACCGACAAGAACGCCGATGTCCTGTGGGTTTGCAATTCGTTCGGGTCGTCGTTCGCCAGGATCAATACCAAGACCCTCGAGACGACGATCGTGCCGCTGCCCGATCCGACGATGCAGACCTATCACATCACGGTCGACAGCAAGCACAACGTGTGGGGCAACCTGTGGACCTCGGACCGCATCGTCCGGTACGACCCGGGCGCGCACGCGTGGACCGCGTTCGATCTGCCGGTGCGCGGCACGGAGATCCGCCACATCGCGCTGCTCGAGCGCGGCGACAAGCAGTACGTGGTGGTGCCGGTCTACCGCACCAGCCAGATGGGGGTGATGACCGTGCGCAGCGAGGCCGAGCTCGCGGCGCTCAAGGCGAAGGTCCAGTAGCCGGAGCCGCCCCGGAAAAAGAAAACCCCTCCGAAGAGGGGTTTTTCTGGGGCCTGTGGCCTTGCGTCAGTTTGACGCGAAGCAGTAGAACAAGCCGGCGCCGCCCGAGGCTTTCAGCTGGTCCTGGCTGCAGCCGCGCGAGCCGTGCGAGGAATTCCACGACGTCATGTGCCGTGTCTCCTTCTTCAATCCGGCCCGGTCGTGGTGACCGACGATCGCCGAGCCTTCGCCGCTCTTGGTCCAGTTGCCGCAGGTGGTATCCCCGCCCGCCGTGGAGTACATACCGGCCGGGTCCGAGCCCGTCAGGATATCGTGCACGTTCACGGGATCCCCGCTGCCGCTGAGCCCCTCACCCTTCTCGGTCAAGGCGGTCTGCTTGTTGAGGTTGTTGCGCCCGTGCAACTCGTCGACGCTCTTGGCCACCACCACGCCCTTGGCGTTCTGCCACGGACCTTTGCCGATGCGATCCCGCGCATTTACGCCCGCGTCGCCCGCCGGCAAGGTCGTGCTCAGGTAAGCGCGCCAGGTCGTCGCCTTAGCGCCCGCCGCCTTGGCGAGCGCATTGCAATGCGCGTCGGCGCCGTCGAGGCCGCCGAGATCGGCGCCGTTGCCTTTGCCCACGCTGGTCACGAAAAACGTCATGTCTGCCTGCTGCGCCAGCGCGGGAGACGTCATGCCCGCTCCCGCCAGAACCGCCAAAACGAAAATACGTATCATCTGACCTCCGCTTGCGTATATTGAGTTTGAATTCTCCGTTGCTGCGGATCGGCGAACACGCTTCGGCACGCGGTTATTCCCTCGGTGCCTCACCGATCAAGCCGCAGCGCGGGTGCCCGACAGCGACAGCGGCACCACGGTGAGGCGCTGCAGCTCCTCGAAAGCCAAGCCCGGCACCACTCGGCTCGCCACGAGCCCGCGCGCGGTGACGTCGATCACCGCGAGATCGGTGTAGATGCGCTTGACGACCGCGATGCCGGTGAGCGGATAGCTGCAGCGGTCGACGATCTTGGAGCGGCCCTCCTTGGTAAGGTGCTCCATCATCACCCACACGCTCTTCGCGCCCGCCGCGAGGTCCATCGCGCCGCCGACCGCGGGAATCGCATCGCCGCCGCTGTGCCAATTGGCGAGGTCGCCTGAGACCGAGACCTGGAAGGCGCCGAGCACCGCGATGTCGAGGTGCCCGCCGCGCATCATCGCGAAAGAATCCGTGTGGTGGAAGTACGCTCCGCCGGTCAGCAGGGTCACGGGTTCCTTTCCGGCGTTGATGAGGTCCGCGTCTTCCTCGCCCGGCGCGGGCGCAGGCCCCATGCCGAGGATGCCGTTCTCGCTGTGCAGGAAAATCTCGCGGTCCTTCGGCAGGTGGTTGCCGACGAGCGTCGGCATGCCGATGCCGAGGTTGACGTACGAGCCCTCAGGAATGTCGAGCGCGATGCGTTTGGCGATCTCGTCGCGGGAGAGTTTGGCGTAGCTCATGCCGCCGCCCGGCCCGTCACGCCGCGCGTCACGCCTCCCGCGGGGATGCGCGCCTGCTTGCGCGCCACCTTCACCACGCGCGTCACGTAGATCCCGGGCGTGACGATTACCTCCGGATCGAGCGCGCCGAGCTCGACGACCTCGTATACCTGCGCGATCGCGACCGTCGCCGCGCTCGCCATCGTCGGCCCGTAATTGCGAGCGCTCTTGCGGTACACCAGATTCCCCCAGCGGTCGCCGCGCTCGGCCTTGACCAGCGCGATGTCGCCGTGGAGCGGATATTCGAGCACGTGGCCCTTTCCGTCGATGACGCGCGTCTCCTTGCCTTTCGCGAGGTCCGTGCCGTAGCCGGTCGGCGTGTAGAACGCGCCGATCCCAGCTCCCGCGGCGCGCATGCGCTCCGAGAGCGTCCCTTGAGGCACCAGCTCCAGCTCGACCTTACCGGCCCGATACGCCGCCTGGAAATGGTGCGAGTCGATCTGGCGCGGGTACGAGCAGATGAGCTTGCGGATGCGCCCGGCCTTGAACAGCGCGGCGATGCCGACCTCTCCGTTGCCCGCGTTGTTGTTGACGATGGTGAGGTCCCGCGCCCCCTGCGCGATCAGCGCGTCGATGAGCTCCTCGGGCACTCCCGAGCCGCCGAATCCTCCGACGAGGATCGTCGCGCCGTCGCGAACGTCGGCGAGCGCGACCTCCACGGAAGGAGAAATCTTGTCGATCATGTGCGCTGTTAGGATATCATCAGGCCGCGAGACGAACATGCCCGCCAGAAAGCGCCCCGAGGAGCTGCGCAGCTACCGCTGGTACGGAATCGGCGACCGCAAGACCTTCGACCATCGCTCGCGCACCGCGCAGATGGGCTACGACAAGAGCGACTACGCCGGCAAGCCCGTGATCGCGATCATCAACACCTGGAGCGACATCAATCCCTGCCACGCTCACTTCCGGGTGCGCGCCGAGGAAGTGAAGCGCGGCGTGTGGCAAGCGGGCGGATTTCCCGTGGAGATGCCGGCGATCACGCTCTCCGAGCCGTTCCAGAAGCCTTCGACCATGATGTACCGCAACTTTCTCGCGATGGAAACCGAGGAGCTGCTGCGCTCGTATCCCGCGGACGGCTGCGTGCTGATGGGCGGCTGCGACAAGACCACGCCGGCGCTGGTGATGGGCGCGCTGTCGATGGGCCTGCCGACGATCTACATGCCCGCCGGGCCGATGCTGCGCGGCAACTGGCACGGGCAGGTGCTCGGCTCGGGCAGCGACTCGCGCAAGTACTGGCAGGAGCTGCGCGCCGGCACCATCACCGAGAACGACTGGGAGGAGATCGAGGAAGGCATCGCGCGCTCCTTCGGCCACTGCATGACCATGGGCACTGCGTCGACGATGACTTCGGCGGTGGAGGCGCTCGGCCTCACGCTGCCCGGCGCCGCGTCGATCCCCGCCGCGGACTCGCACCATTCGAAGATGGCGACGGCGACGGGAAAACGCGCAGTCGAATTGGTCTGGGAGGACGCGACGCCGAAGAAGCTGCTCACCGCGTCGTCGTTCGACAACGCCGTAACCTGCGTGGTCGCCTGCGGCGGCTCGACCAATTCGGTGATCCACCTGATCGCGATGGCGCGGCGCGCCGGCGTGCCCCTCGACCTCGACCGCTTCGAATCGATCTCGAAGAAGACGCCGGTGATCGCGAACCTGCGTCCTTCGGGCAAGTACCTGATGGAGGATTTCTACTACGCGGGCGGTTTGCGCGCGCTGCTCGCCTCGATCAAGGATCTGCTCGATCTGAACGCCAAGACGGTCAGCGGGCAAACTCTGGGCGAAAACCTCGAAGGCGCGAAGATCTACAACCCCGAGGTGATACTTTCACGCGACAAGCCCGTACTGCCCTCCGGCGGTCTCGCCATCCTCCGCGGCAATCTCGCGCCCGACGGCGCGGTGGTCAAGCCCGCGGCGACCGAGAAGCGGCTGTGGAAGCACAAGGGCCGCGCGGTCGTGTTCGAGGACTACAACGACCTGCAGGCGCGGATCGACGATCCGAAGCTCGACGTCGACGCCGACTGCGTGATCGTGCTGAAGAACGCCGGCCCGGTCGGTGCGCCCGGGATGCCCGAGTGGGAAGTGCCGATCCCGAAGAAGCTGCTGAAGGCCGGCGTGCGCGACATGGTGAGGATCTCGGATGCGCGCATGAGCGGCACGGCCTTCGGCTGCTGCGTGCTGCACGTCGCCCCCGAGTCCTTCATAGGTGGACCCCTTGCCCTCGTGAAGGAAGGCGACACGATCGAGCTCGACATCGAGCGCCGGCGCCTGCAGCTCCTGATCGACGACGCCGAGATGATGAAGCGCAAGCGCGCCTGGAAGGCCCCCGCGCGCAAGTTCGAGCGCGGCTACGGGGCTCTCTTTTCCCAGCACATCAAGCAGGCCAACGAAGGCTGCGATTTCGATTTCCTCGAGGGCGTCGCGCCAACGCCCGACCCCGAGATCCACTAGCGCATGCAAAAGGACGACGCCATGATCTCTCTCATCCGCCGCAGGCTCCTCGCCGCCGCGGCCGCGCTTCCCGTGGTGCCGGCATTTGCCCAGACGCGCCCGCTCACCTGCGGCGAGCTGACCGCCGCCCAGACGGCGGGACCTTTTTTCAAGACCAACACCCCGCTCCGAGTTTCCCTGGTCGAGGCGGGATCGAAAGCGCCGAGGCTGGTCGTCACCGGGCAGGTCCTGTCCGCCCGGTGCCTGCCGGTTGCGAACGCTCTGCTCGATTTCTGGCACGCGGACGAGGACGGCGACTACGACAACAGGGGCTTCCGCTATCGCGGCCACCAGTTTACCGATGCACAGGGCCGCTACCGTCTCGCCACCATCGTCCCGGCCGAGTACCCCGGTCGCACGCGCCATATCCATGTGAAGGTGCAGGCGCCGGGAAAGCGCGTCCTCACGACGCAGCTCTATTTCCCGGGCGATCCGGGCAACGCGAAGGACGGGCTCTACGAGCGCGACCTGGAGATGCGCATGGCCAAGAGCGCTACCGCAGAAGGAACCTTCGATTTCGTCGTCGAGGCCTGATCCGCGCGGCTAGGCGGGCTGAGGCTGCTGCGACGGCGCGGGGCGCGCGGCGAGCGATTCCCGCGCCAGGACTTCGAAGCGCCGCGACGCGACGATCTGCCGGTCGCGGGCGTAGACCTCGTGGTTGCGCTCGACTTCGTCGAGGCGGTACACGTAGTTCACCATCAGGCCCGCCGAGCGGCGCATGCCCATCTCCGAAATGTCGCCGAGCCAATTCAGCCTTTCCATGCGCGCACCGTTGCCGAGGTGGAAACGCGCCACCGGATCGAGCGGATCCCGACCCTGCTTCGCGTGGATGAGGTAGTACGAGCACAGGCGCACGAGCTGCCGCTGCGTGTCCGCGGCGACGGCATGGTCATCGAACCAGCGGCCCGAGTCGAGCCGGGCGAGGAGCGTTCGTACCTGAGGCTGCTCCTTCGAGACGCCGGCGAGCCATCTGCGGAATCCCGGGATCGGGGAAAGCGTCGCGAAGGTCTTGAGCCGCGGAAACTCGCGGCCCAGGTCCCCGGCGACCTGCTTGATGAGGAGATTGCCGAACGAGACCCCGCGCAGGCCCTCCTGGCAATTGGTGATCGAGTAGAAGATCGCGCAATTGGCCGACTCGGGGTCCTTCACCGGCGACTCGAGATCGAGCAGCGGCTGCACGCGCGAGCTCATTCCGCGCGTCAGGGCCACCTCGATGAAGATCACCGGGTCGTCGGGCAGCGCCGGATGGAAGAACGCGTAGCAGCGGCGGTCGGCCTCTAGCCTTCGGTGCAAGTCGGGCCAGCCATGTATCTCATGTACAGCTTCGTACTTGATCAGCTTCTCCAGCACCAGCGCCGGGGTGCGCCAGTCGATGCGCTGCAGGACCAGGAACCCGCGGTTGAACCAGGAATTCAGCAAATGGCCGAGGTCGGCGTCGATGCCGACGTAGTGGGGTTGATCAGGCAGAAGCTTGAGGAGGCGGCGGCGCATGTCGACCAGGATGCCGGTCCCACCCGCGGGCATGTTCAGCCGCCGGAAGAGCTCCTGCCGGGGTGACTCGACCGCGCGCTGCAGCCGGACGAGGTTGCCTTGCGAAGGATCCTGGCGGTAGGCGTCGGCGACGCGTCCGACCTCTTCGGGGTCGGGCGAGAACTCCTTCGCCAGCAGGTCGAAGAAGATAGCGAGCGCGGTCTTGTCGAGCAGCTGGTACGCGCCGAGTGCCTCGCGCGCGATGCGCGCGCCCGAGACCTCTCCGCGTTCGGACATGAGCGAGTGGCACAGCGAGACGGCGTGGCGAGCGTTGCGCACCGCGGCGCGCGGTAGGCTCCCTGGCCGGCGCACTATAGCGCCGAGAACACGGCGAAAAAAAGACTTCTTGGCTGGGGAATTCACCGAGCCATTCTAGCGCGATCGCTCGGCAGTGTAGAATCCGCGTTCCCGCACACGAGAAATCCTCCCCATGGCGCTATCCGAAGCCGAACGAAAAAAATGCGTCGAGACGCTACTGAGCGCCGACAAGGAGAAAAAGCAGGCGGTCCAGCTCTCGGTCACCTACCCCCACATCACCATCGAGGACGCCTACGCGATCTCGACCGCGGTCGCTCAGCAGAGAATCAAGGCGGGCGCGAAGCTGATCGGCCACAAGGTCGGGCTGACGTCGAAGGCCATGCAGGCGTCCTCGCAGATCAACGAGCCCGACTACGGGCATCTGCTGGATTACATGATGGTCGCGGACGGCGCCAAGGTGGCCCACGCGGACTACTGCCTGCCGCGCGTCGAGATCGAGCTCGCCTTCGTCCTCGGCAAACCGCTGAAAGGGCCCGGCGTGAACCTGCTCGACGTGCTGCGCGCGACCGAGTACGTGGTTCCGGCTATCGAGATCGTCGACGCCCGCCTGCAGAACCCGCGCAAGATCTTCGACACCGTCGCCGACAACGGCGCGGCGGCGGGCATCGTCATCGGCGGGCGGCCGATCGGCCCGATGGAGACCGACCTGCGCTGGGTCGGCGGAATCATGTACCGCAATTCCGAGATCGAGGAGACCGGCCTCGCCGCCGGCGTCCTCGGCCACCCTGCGCTCGGCGTCGCCTGGCTCGCCAACCGCCTCGGCAAGAGCGGCGTGACCCTCGAAGCCGGACACCTGATCCTCGCCGGCTCGTTCACGCGGGTCGTATTCGCCCAGAAAGGCGACACCCTGCACGGCGACTTCGGTCCGCTGGGCGGCATCGCCGTGCAGTTCGTCTAGAGGGAACCCAGTCCATGACCGCCATCGGCTTTCGCATCCTCCCCATTCCGAAGCGCCCCGACAAGAAGCTCATCGCCGAGCTCGCCAAGATGGTGACGCCGCATCTCTCGGACAGCATGGAGCGCCTCTACGCGGGCGGACCGCAGCTTCGTCCCATGCACGACGGCGCGAAGCTCTGCGGCCCGGCGTTCACGGTGCGCACCGCTCCCGGAGATAATCTGCTCGTCCATAAGGCGATCGACACCGCGGCGCCGGGCGACGTCATCGTGGTCGACGCAGGGGGGTTCAACGATCACGCCATCATCGGCGAGCTGATGAGCGCGCGCGCCGAGCAGCGCGGCGTGGCGGGCATGGTCATCTGGGGCGCGATCCGCGACTCGGCCGAGCTGAAGGCAGGGAGCTTCCCCGTGTATGCGAGCGGGGTGACGCACCGCGGGCCCTACAAGAACGGCCCGGGCGAGATCAACGTCGCCATCGTCATGGGAGGCATACCGGTGAACCCCGGCGACATCATCGTGGGCGACGCCGACGGCCTCGTCGTGGTTCCCCAGGACCACGCCGAGGCCATCCTAGCCTCGGCCAAGGCGATCCTCGCGAAGGAGACGAAGTCGATGGAGCAGATCAAGGCGGGCACTGTCGACCGCGGCTGGGTCGACAAGGCACTCAAGGAAAAGGGCTACCAGGTCTGATGGAGCTCCCGGCAAACAAATTCAAGCGCGCGCTCAAGGCGAATCAGGTTCAGATCGGGCTGTGGTGCAGCCTGTCCTCGCACTACGCGACCGAGCTCGTCGCCGGCTCCGGGTTCGACTGGATCCTGCTCGACACCGAGCACTCGCCCAACGACCTGGAGTCGGTGCTGCAGCAGCTCCAGGCCGCGGCGCCCTACCCCACGCATCCGGTGGTGCGCGTTCCCTGGAACGACATGGTGACGATCAAGCGTTACCTGGACATCGGCGCCCAGTCTATCCTCGTCCCCTACGTGCAGAACGCGGATGAAGCGAAGGCCGCGGTAGCCCACACGCGCTACCCGCCCGCGGGCGTGCGCGGCGTCGCCGGCGCGACGCGCGCCACGCGTTTCGGGCGCGTGAAGGACTACGCCAGGCGCGCGCACGAGGAGATCTGCGTGCTGGTGCAGGTCGAGACGCAGACCGCGCTCGACAACCTGGAGAAAATCGCCGCGGTCGACGGCGTCGACGGCGTCTTCATCGGGCCGGCCGACCTGCATGCGTCGCTCGGCTACACCGGCGAGACCAACAACCCCAAGGTGATGCCGATCATCGACGGCGCGATCCGCCGCATCCGCAAGGCCGGCAAGGCGCCCGGGATCCTCACCGGCGTGGAAGCCGATGCCCGGCGCTGGCTCGAGTGCGGCGGCCTGTTCGTCGCGGTCGGCGCGGACACGGGCGTTCTCGCGCGCGGGACGGAGGCGCTCGCAGCGAAGTTCAAGTAGGCGGCATGGCTGTCATCGAACTGGCGTTCGGGCAGATCCTGTTCCGCGAAGGCGACGCGAGCCGGCATATTTACCGCGTTGTCTCCGGGGAGATCGAGGTCAGCCGCGGCACGGGCGACCGCGCCGCGGTCCTCGGGCGCGTCGGCCCCGGCCACTTCGTCGGCGAGATGGGCGCGCTGGTCTCCGCGCCGCGCAACGGCACCGCGCACGCGGTCTCCGACACCATCCTCCGCCGCTACGGCCGCCGCGAGTTTCTCCTGGAGGTGGTGCGCGACCCGGAGCTCTCCGCGCAGGTGCTGAACGGCTTGAGCCTGCGCACGCGCGCGCAGGTGGAGTTCCTGCGCGGCAGCCCGGCGCACAAGCGGCCGTCGCTCTTCCGCCGGATCGTCGAGTTCCTGCGCTCGCTCCTGAAGCGAGCGCCGCGCCAGGGGCCGCTGCGGGCAGCGATCGGCCGCGCCGGGCTCGGCCGACAGGAGTTCGAAGCGGGCACCGTCCTGTTCGAGGAAGGCGCCGCGAGCGACGGCGTGTTCTGGATCGAGTCGGGGCGGGTGCAAGTGCGCACGAAGGACGCGAGCGGCGCCGAGCGCCGCGCCGGGCACGCCGGCGCCAACGAGTTCGTCGGAGAGATGGGCGTGCTCGAGTCCCTGCCGCGCTCGGCCACCGCCCTCGCGGCGACGCGCGTCGTCGCCTGCAGGATGTCACCCGAGGACTTCACCGCGCTCCTGCGGCGCTCGCCCTCCGCCGTACTGATCGTGATCGACGCCCTGTGCGAGCGCGCGCGCCGCACGCGGTCGCGCGCAGCCGCCTGGGACGGCTCGGGTAACCTTCTTGATGCTCTGCGCTCGGTGGACAGCATGGCGCAACTGGCCCAGTACCGCATCGCGGACGAAGCGCGGCACGTCCGCGCTTACGTCACGGCGCAGTGGGACCGGGGGAAAATCATGAGCGCGACCTACCAGCGCTACCTCCGAGGTGCCGCGACTGCAGAAGAAATGGAGCACGCGAACACCGTGCTGCGCGACTACCTCAAGATCGCGGGCCTCGGCACCCTTCTCGTCCTTCCCGGCGCGCCGATCACGATTCCCCTCGCCGTGAAGCTCGGCAAAGCGCTGGGCGTGGACATCCTTCCATCGGACGTCGAAGCGGAAATGACCTAGCTGCCGAGTCAAGTCGTAACAAAAGCCAAATATTTCCGCTTGGTCGGGAAATCCTCCGGCTGCTGTTCCGGATGCTCTATGGCGCCCGTTCAAGAATGTCATCTTGAACGCTCATCGTTCCTGAAACCGTCCGCGTTGTTCGATCGACTGCGCGATCGACTGCGCGACTGCGGGACAGCCTCGTCCCACCCGATACGAGGAGGTACGAAAAATGTCTACAAGCAGAACCGTCGTCGCGATACTCGCCTCGGCCATCGCCCTGCTCGGCTGCGGTATGGGTAAGGGCGGCGCTCCCGGGGCCAACTCTCCCGGCGCCGCTCCTGCCGGCGCGGTTCAAGGCAAGGCGGCCAGCTGGACCCTCGGTGGGGTGCCGTGCTGCACCCTGATCCCCGTCCCGGCGGCGGCGACGCCGGTCTGGTCGGCATCACCCGTTTGACCCCGCAAGTCGAGCGCGCGCAGCAAGTCCTGGGCACGAACCTGGTCCTGCAGTCCGCGCCGACCCAGTAGCCTCAGTTCCGCGGGACCAGCGCGAAGACGCGCACGGCGGAACCCGTGCCGCCGAGAACCTTCAAGGGCGGCACGACGACCGCGAACTCGTACGCCTTGGCCTGCGAGAGCTCCTCGAGGTTCAGGTTCTCGATGATGTAGATCCCGGAGTCGGCGATCAGGCGCATGTGCACGGGAAAGACCTGGAGCTTCGGGCTGGTGACGACCGGCGGCCGCTGCTCGAAAGTCAGCGTGTCGTCGCCCACGACTCGCGCCCCCTGCTTGATCAGAAATTCGGCGCCGCTCAGACTGGGGCCGGGAGAATTCTCACCCGCGTAGAGGGCCGGATTCGATTTGAAATACGGGCCCCACCCGGTGCGGATGAACACCGTGTCGCCCTTCTTCAGGCTGACTTGCTGGCGCTTCGCCGCCTGCTCGAGGTGCGCGGCGGTGACCTCGAATTTCGCGGGCAGCGGGCTCGCGTCGCCACGTATCATCCGAGCCACGTCGAGCAAGATGCCGCGGTTGACCAGCAGATCGGTGGGAAACCTGTCGATTGCGAGGTTGGCGCCGACGCCGCTCGCGCCGATTCCGTTCGGGTTGCTGGTCGCGGCCGCCGCGTCCACCCCGCCGAAGAGCTTTCCGTCGCGGCCGATGTGCCCGATCGCATCGATGCTCGGCGCGCCGTGCTGACCGCTGAAATGCTGCTCTTCGGCGGTGAAAGAGAGCTGGCCGCCGTCGTTGAAGGTGCCGCGCGTCTTGGCGTGCGTGGCGCTGAGCGCGAACGAATAGGACGGATTCACCGAGGCGACCGGCGAAGCGATCTCCCAGGTGTGGGACAGATCGACCACGCGCGCTTTCTTGACCGCGCTCAGCAGCTCCTGCGCCCCTCCCTCGGCGAGCGCCGGAGCGGACGAGATCGCGCAAAACGCGGCGACGGCGAGAGCGCGGCGAGCGCCGCGTTTGGGCTCGGACATGGTTTTTCTCCTCCTGGTCGATTGCAAGATCATAGCGCAGCTTCAATCGCAAGCGTGGGACAATGCGCCTTCGCATGAGCCGAGTGCTGCGCTCGATCGATTCCACGCTGTTCCCGTCTCGCCTCGCGGGCTTGAAGGTGCTGCTCGCGGCGTTCCTGCTGTTCAACGCACTGGTGCGCGTCGCGCTCGCGCTCCTCAACGGAGACCCGGGATTCTTCCTGCCGTGGCGGATCATTCCGGCGATGCTGATCGGAGCGCTTTTCGACCTCGGCGCGGCGACGTTCTTCCTCGCGCCCTTCGCCCTGCTGCTCGCGTGCTGGCCGGCGCGCTTCCCGCGCGCGCTGACAGGGCTGTTCGCGCTGCTGCTGCTTCCGCTGTGTGCGCTCATGGTATTCGTCGGCGCCGCCGAGCTGGTGTTCTGGAACGAATTCGCCTCGCGCTTCAACTTCATCGCCGTCGACTACCTCATCTACACGAACGAGGTGATCGGCAACATCCACGAGTCGTACGACCTGCCTCTCATGCTGTCGCTCGTCGCACTCGTCTCCCTCGCGCTCTCGTGGGCGATCGTCCGTCGAGCCGCCACCATCCTCGCCGCCGCGCCCGGCGCGCCGGCCGTCCGGCTCCGGGCCGTTGCGATCTGGGTGCTCGCGCCCTTCGTGGCGTTCGCCGCCCTCGACGCGCGCTTCAAGGAATTCTCTTCCAACGCGCAGCTCAACGAGCTCGCCGGGGACGGCTACTACGATTTCTGGCACGCCTTCCGCACCAACGAAATCGACTACGAGCGCTACTACCGGACGCTGCCGCTGCGGCGCGCGATGTTCGAGCTGGCGCGGGAGATCAGCCCGGCGAGGCCGTTTGTCGAGACCTCGCAGCTGCCCATCGATCGCGAGATCGCGGGCCACGGTCCGGAAAAAAAGCTCAACGTCGTGCTCATCACGGTCGAGGCGCTGAGCGCGGACTTCCTGTCCGCGTTCGGCAACCGCGACGGCCTCACTCCGCGGCTCGACCGGATCGCCGAGCAGGGACTGCTGTTTACGCGCCTCTACGCCACGGGCACGAGAACGGTGCGCGGACTGGAAGCATTGACCCTCTCTATCCCTCCGACGCCGGGACATTCGATCGTGAAGCGCCCGGGCAAGGATGCGCTCTTCACCCTCGGCGAGGTTTTCAGAGAAAAGGGGTACGAGCCGCTCTTCCTATACGGCGGCTACGGATATTTCGACAACATGAACGCGTTCTTCTCGGGCAACGGCTATACCGTCATCGACCGGACCGCGCTCGAGTCGGACGAGATCACCTACCAGAACATCTGGGGCGTGGCCGACGAGGATCTCTTCAGGCTCACGATCCGGGAGCTGGACAAGCGCGACGCCGCGGGCACGCCGTTCTTCGCGCACATCATGACCGTGTCGAACCACCGTCCGTTCACCTATCCGGAAGGGCGCATCGACATCCCGTCCCGCACGAGCCGCGAGGGCGCGGTCAAATACACCGATTTCGCCATCGGGCAGTTCCTGGACAACGCCCGCACCCGGCCCTGGTTCCGGCGCACCCTGTTCGCTATCGTCGCCGACCACACCCACAAGGGGCGCGGCCGCACCGAGCTGCCGCCCGAGAACTACCACATCCCGTTCATCGTGTACGCGCCGGGGTACGTCACGCCCGGGCGGGTCGCCACCCTCGCATCGCAGATCGACGTCGGCCCCACCATCCTCGGCATGCTCAATTTCAGCTACCGGTCGCGGTTCTTCGGGCACGACATACTCCACGAAGGGGCCCGCCACCAGCGCGCCTTGTTCGCCAACTTCCAGACGGTCGGCTACTACCAGGACGGTATCGTGGTCGAGCTGAAGCCCAACGAGCGCTATCGCGTGGTCGACGCGACCACCGGCCGCAGGAGGGCCGAGGACGCCCTGTCGGCGCAGCTCATGAACGAGGCGATCAGCTACTATCAGGTGGCGAGCTTCGCCTACAAGTCCGGCCAGCTCAAGCGCTGACGCCTAGGATTCCGCCCGCTCTCCGCGGGAATCGTATTTCCCCCAGATGAACGGGGCGAGCGTCGACACGGCGAGAAGCAGCAGAGCGATCAGGGGCGCGTTGCGCGCGATGATGAGGAGCGGCAGCGCCACGAACACCGCGATGAGAATCCACGCGACCAGGGCGCGGCTGTACTTGAGATACGCGAGGAACCCCGCGGGCATCCGCACATCGATGCCGCGCTCGGCGCGATCCCTCTGCGCCGCCCTGCCCTCCAGCCAGATCGCGAACACGTAGATCTGGCCGGTCATCCCGCCCAGCCACACCGCCCCCGCGAACGGCAGCGCAAGGCCTTTCAGCAGGATCGAATCCGCTCCCAGGCGCGCGAACCTGAACATCATGTCGACCGAGCACACCGCGCTCACGAGGACGAAAGCGAGAAGCACCGGGATCAGGGACCATATGCGCGGCGCGATGTAGGCCTGCAGCACGTTGTCGCGCGCGAACTTGAGCCCCAGGTCGCGCGCGTCCCGGAGAATGTTCCGCGGGCGGAGCTGGCTCAGCATGTCTCCGCCCGCGGCGCGCAATTCGCGCTCGCCGTGCCGGACCGCTCTGCGCAGCTCGCGTTGCCTGATCACTTTCATCCGGCCATGCTAAAACCATCGGCAGAACTATGCAATTGTCATGGATCGCGGTCCGTGCAAAACGCACGCGACCTTTGGCATCGTGTAAGCTTCGGCGCATGAGGACGATCGCCATCGAGGAGCACTTCATCACGCCGATGTACCGCGACAAGGTTGCGGCGAACGAGTTCCGCAATTTCTATCTCACGAGCCGCGGCGAGCAGATCGGCCACGATATCGTCGAGCAGAACGCGGACCTGGGCGCGAAGCGCCTCGCGCACATGGACGCGGCCGGCGTCGACGTGCAGGTGCTCTCCTTCGGCTCGCCGGGACCTCAAGGATTCGGCGCCGAGGTCGCGGTCCCGATGGCGCGCGACGCGAACGACCGCGCGCATGCAGCGGTGCGCGCTCATCCGGACCGCTTCGCGGCGTTTGCGGCTCTTCCCACCGCCGACCCGCAAGCCTCCGCGAAGGAGCTCGAGCGCTGCGTGACCCTCGGCTTCAAAGGCGCGATGATCCATGGCCACACTCAGGGGAGCTTCCTCGACGAGAGGAAGTATTGGGCGATCTTCGAGGCGGCGCAGGCCCTAGCCGTACCCATCTACCTGCACCCTACCCTCGCCCATCCCGACGCGATGCGGTCCTACTTCGCTGGCTACGAGGAGCTCGCCCGAGCGGGCTGGGGCTTCGCGATCGATACGAGCTGCCACTTCCTGCGGATAGTGTTCGCCGGCGTTTTCGACGCCTACCCGAGGTTGAAATTCATTCTCGGGCATCTGGGCGAAGGGCTGCCCTTCGCCATGCACCGGCTGAACGACCACACCGCCCGCGCGGCCGCCAGGCGCGGCCTGAAGAGACAGCCGATCGAGTATCTGCGCGACAACCTCCTCGTCACCACCAGCGGCAACTGGTACGAGCCCGCGTTCCTGTGCACGCTGCTCGCGCTCGGCGCGGACAACATCCTGTTCGCCGTCGACTGGCCCTACGAGGCGAACACTACGGGCATCGAGTTCCTCAAGAAGCTCTCGATCAGCGACACCGACCGCGAGAAGATCGCGCACGGCAACGCCGAGCGCATCCTGCGCATGTAGCTGCTTCTGCCGCGAAAGTCCTCATTTTTCCAGCACGATTTCGATTCCGCCGAGCAGCTGCTGGCGAACATAGTCGTAGGTATCTATGGTCGAATCGTTTCGATAGTAGCTGTAGTCGATGAACACGCGCCAAGGACCGGCCAGACGGCGATACGCTCGGGCGGCGACCCCGTAGCGCTTGTCCTCGCGCTTGATCACGAGCGCGCCGTCGTCGAGACGGTAGGGATCGCTGTAGTAGCTGTAGCGGTACTCGACGCGCGCCTCGGCCGACCAGCCTCCCACGTTCGGCAGGATCACGCCCGCGAACACCGAATTCCGCGTCGGCGAGTAGCTTTGGAAGTCGGCTCCCTGCTGGAGATCGCTGCGGTTGTTGAGCTCCAGCTGGTATCCGATGCGCGCGAAGGAGGACGAGCCCGCGATACCCGCATCGATAGTGAATTGCTGCTGCCACCCGTCGAGATACTCGAAGCCTGCGCCGCCCCTGATGTACTGGCCTTCATAGCGGGCGCGCAGGTCACCGCCGGAATCCAGGCGGCGGCGCGCCCGCGCCTCGACCACGCCGGCCCGCTGAAACGGATCTCCCCCGAAGTAGATCGTGTCGAAAAAGCCCCCGACGCTCGTCTGCCACTTGCCCCAGTCGGTGTCGTGGCCCAAGCCCAGGCGCAGGCTCGACTGATCGAATTGATGCAGGTCCTGGTACTTCCGCACGACAAGGCCGGCCTGCGCGCTCATCCCGCCCGCGGCGTTTCCGCTGAGGCGGTAGCTCGCGGCGGCGAGCGATTCGACGAATAGATCGCCTTGGTGGCTGGTTCCGGCGGTCGCGGCGTCCGGCGCCAGTGGCGCGTTGCTGTCGTAGCCGCCGGAGAGCGACGCCACCGCCACGACCCGCGTCGGCAGCACCGCCTCCAGGCGCCCGAGGGCCGTCGCGGCGAGCATGCGCAGGTCGCGGTCTTCAGCCGTGCTCAGCGCCCGCTCGAAATGCTCCTTCGCGAGCTGCAAGCGCTCCGTGCGCTGCGCGATCAGGCCCAGGTTGTAGCTGGCGAGAGCCGCCCACGCCGAGTCGCGCGCCAATGTCTGAAACTCGCCCTCCGCCTCGGAATAGCGCTGCAGCTTGTAGTACGTCGCGCCGAGGTTGTAGTGCAGCCCCGGGGTGTCCAGGCCGGCACGTTGCGCATCGAGGAACGATCGCAGCGCGGCGCTGAAATCACCGGCGCGAAATGCCGCGACACCTTGTTCGAAAGCTGGCGCGTCCTGTGTCGCGGCGGCAGGCTGCCTCGAGGCGATGCAAAGGAACAGCGATGCGGCGATTACGCAGAAAGTCCGAACGTGCATGGCCCTTGCCAGAAACGCGCAAGGGATGATAACCGCGTTGAGGCGGTCCGGCCCCTCCCGGATCAAGGGAAACTTCCGGCGCGGCGGGCAGGCCGCTGCCGGAAGGCTAGCGGTGTGTCAGTGGCCTTTGGCCTTGCCCGGCGGTACCAGCGGGGCTTTCGAGTGCGCCTCGGACGCCGATTGCCCGAAGTCGCGACCGAGCTCTCCCTTCATCTCGCGGGCCTTGTTGGCGGTCGCCATGCCGAAGGCCGAAGCGTCGCGCGCCCGATCCGATGCCGCGTCGGGCAGCTTGATCTCGCTCATCGCGGAGCCAGCCGACGCATCGGCCGGCACGACCTTCATCGTCACGTCGAGGTCGTCCTGCTGCTGCGCCCAAGCCGCGCCCGCGGGTGCAAGCGCGAAAACTGCGAGAACCAAATGCGGTATGAATCGTTTCATGACACACCCCCCTACATGCCCGACCGGCCCAAGTTATTGGTTTCGATCTTTACACGGAATGTCTTGGTGCTCGCACCGTACGACAACCGCGCCAGGAGCTCGTCTTTCACCGTCCCGCGCGCGATCAGCGGAAGCTGCAACAGGTTCTGTCCTTCGCGCAAATCCGTCTGCCAGCTCAACTCGCGCTGGCCGCTGTAGCCGACGACCTCGACGTTCTCGGGCAGCGCGAGGCTCAAGGTCGCGGCCTGCAGGGGCTTCGCGCTGCTGAACACCATGCGCACCGTCTCGGGCTTCTCGAGGGCGAGGGCCACGGTCTGCACCGGCGCCTCTCGCAGCGAGAGGTACACGCCCAGCGCCACCCCCAGCACGAGGCTCGCCGCGAGCGCCATGCCGAGCACGGCGCGGCGCGTGGGGCGGGCTTCGGCAGCATCCGGACGGATCGCGCGTGATATCGCCCGGTCCGCGAAAGCCGGATGCATCTCCGGCGGAGAGAGCTTGCGCAGGGACTGCTGCACCGCCAGCGCGTGCCGATGCACCCCGCGGCAGTCGGCACACGCGGCCAGATGCTCCCTCATCGGTCGCTCGTCCGAGCGCCCGTCCAGGTAGTCGTCCAGTTGCAGTCTAAAGTCGCGGCAATCCATATGGTTTCTTTCTCACCGGTTAACACGCTGGCGGACGGAAAAAGGTTCCATCGACAGCAGCTCCCGCAGCCTCCGACGGGCGCGGTGCAGGCGCGACTTGAGGGTTCCGAGCGGGGCCTCGAGCATCGTCTCGAGCTCTTCCAGGCTGTACCCCTCGACGTCGTGCATCGCGACGACCGCGCGCTGCTCGGCGTTGAGTTGCCTGAGCGCCTCCAGAATGCGCTCGCGCGACCCGACGCGCTCGGCGTGCTCCTCCGGGCTTTCAGCCGCGGCGGGTAACTTGTCCATCGGGTCGTCTTCCGCGTCGGCGTCGACCACGAGCTCCAAGATCGGCGAGCGAGCCCGCTTGCGGACGGAGTCGACGTACTGGTGGTACAGCACGCGGGCGAGCCAGGGCCTGAGCCTCTGGATGCCGAGCATCTCATCGGTGCGGGGAAAGAGCTTGAGCAGCACGTCCTGCACTAGGTCCTCCGCGTCGGCGACGCTGCCGGTAAAGCGCCAGGCCAGCCGATAGAGATACTCGACCTGCGGTCGCAGGAGATCCTCGAAGTTCAGCTCGGCGGGGCGCGCCCGGCGGTACGGCGAGACAGGCGGCATAAAAGTATCTAAACGCTTCCGAGATCGAAAAGGTTCCCTGTGGCCGTGACTTATTGCCGCTTCGGCGCAGCCCTGCGGCCTAGGAAGCCGGCCCCGCGTTCACGTGCCCGCATCGGCCGCAGGTGCGGTGTTTCTCCTGCGAATAGAACTCCTCGTACACCCGTGACACCGGGTCCTCGCGGTAGTCGGAGACGACCTTCACCGACTCGAAAAGCGGCTCGCGGCATTTCTGGCAGAACCACGAGAATTTGTCCCGCTCCCCCGCGCGCCGTTTGCGCTCGAGCACCAGCACGAAGGCTTCGCGGGGAAACCGCGGCGAATGCGGAGTTCCCGCGGGGCAGTAGATGATCTCGCCCTCGCGGATCACCGCCACCTTCTCCTCGCCGGCGGAGTCGATGTAATGGAGGTTCATGTCGCCCTTGATCATGTACATGACCTCGTCGCTCGGATCGGAATGGAACTCGCTGCGTCCGACCCGCCCGCGCGCGACGAAGGCGATGGTGTCCGGGGCCTGCCACAGGATGCTCACCGGCTTGACGCTTTTCGCAATGCCTTCGGAGACCTCTTTGAGGCTGACCGCCCTCAGCTCCGTAACGGTTCCTGTCATGAATCCCTCGCCGCTCTAGCGTATCCGGTAGATTGTAAGCGCAAGGGATGAACAAGAGGTAAGATCGCGAATCCCTTCGTGCTTACCCGATGAAATCAGCGAACGCGGCTGCGAACCTCGCCAGCGTTGTCTTTCTGAAAATCCAGGAGTTCGCGCGCAGGCCGGCCCAGGAGCAGGCGCGGCTGCGGGCGCAGCTGGAAACCGTGGTCGCGGTCACCACGGCGGACCTGGAGCCCGGGGCGTGGATCGCGCTCGACGCCGCCGACGGTATCGCGATCGCGATTCTCGCCGACCCCGAAGGCGCCTTGCGCCTCGCGCAGCGCTCGCTCACCGCCGCGGCGGCCGGCTTGCCCTTGTGCGTCGGCGTCAATCACGGCGCCGTGCAGGTGACCGCGGGGAGCCGGGGTGCCGACGGCATGACCGGAGACGGGATCGCGGTGGCGGCGAGCGTCGCGGAGTTCGCCTCGTCCACGCGGGTGCTGATCTCGCGATCGTTCCGCGATGCGCTCTCGGACGCCGCGCCGGCTCTCGACGCGGGCCTCTCGCCCGCGGGAGTGTTTACCGACTCCGGACTTCGCACGCACGAGCTGTATTTTCCGGACCGGCAGGCCGCCGGACGCAGACAAAGGCGGCTGATCGCGCTCGGCGTCGCTGCCGCCGTGTTGTTCGTGGGCGCCGGAATCGGAATGCGCGCCGCCACCGGCGGGCATCAGAAGGTGCTCGACGCGACCATGGGAAAAGTGGGAATGTCGGCGAAACAGCGCGAAGCGTGGCTGCGCGGCGTGCGCGAGAAAATCAGGTTCTAGCCTTGGCAAAGAAAAAGACAATCACGCAACTCGGCCGCTATAAGATCACCAGCGAGCTCGGGCGCGGGGCCATGGGAGTCGTGTACAAGGGCGAAGACCCCGCGCTCGACCGCACCGTCGCTCTCAAGACGGTCATCCTGTCTGAGGACGCGGCCGGCAAGGACGAGTACAAGAAGCGCTTTTTTCTCGAGGCCAAGGCGGCTGGCCGGCTCAGCCATCCGCAGGTCATCACGGTCTACGATTTCGGCCAGGAAGGCGATATCGCCTACATGGCGATGGAGTTCCTGAAGGGAGAGGAGCTCCGTACGCGGATGAAAGACGGCAAGATCAGCGTTCCCGAAGCGGTTCACATCGCCGAGCAAGTCGCCGAGGGCCTGGGCTACGCCCACGAGCACGGCGTCGTCCACCGCGACGTCAAGCCGAGCAACATCATGCTGCTGCCGCACGACAAGGTGAAGATCATGGATTTCGGGATCGCGCGCATGCGCGCCTCCGACCACAAGACGAGCACCGGCCTCGTGCTCGGAACGCCGAAATACATGTCGCCCGAGCAGGTCGCGGGTTCCCCGGTCGACCACCGGTCCGACATCTTCTCCCTGGGCGTCGTGCTCTACGAGATGCTGACGCAGACCAAGCTCTTCCAGGGTGAGGATACGCCCCAGATCTTCAACGCCGTCTCCAATTTCCAGCCGCCGGTGCCGAGCCGCGTGAATCCGGACGTGCCGCCCATGCTCGACTTCGTGGTCGAGCGCGCGCTGAAAAAAGACCCTTCCGTTCGCTATCAGGACGCGTTCGAGCTCGCGGCCGACCTGCGCTCCGCCCTCTCGGAGCTCGTCGACCGCGAGGCCGCCGAGGCCGGCGAGAGGAAACGCGACCTGGACATGACCAAGACGATGAAGCTCGACTCGGACACGCTGAAGGCGACCCTTCCCGCGCCCGCGGCCGCGGCGATCGGGACGGACACGCGGCTTCCGATATCGGTGAGGTTCGATTGCGACGACGCGATCGAGCGGCTCACCCATCCCACCTGGCGCGACCGCGTGCGGCTCACGCGGCCGCCACGCCCCGTCGGCCTCACCCGCAGGGTGCTCCGCCATCCGCTGCTGCTTTCTTCCTTGGTCGCGGCGGTCATCGCCGGAGGGGCGATCGCTATCGTGTGAGGGACCCGCTCACGGGTCATTCCAGCTTGATGCCCGCCGCCTTCACGAGCGCCGCATTGGCGGCGATCTCGTCCCTGATGTAGGCGTTGAACTGCTCCGGGTTGTAATCCATGGGCTCTGCGCCCATGCGCGCCATTTTCTCGCGCACCTCGGGCGAGCGCAGCGCGACGAGCGTTTCCCGGTAGATCCGGTTCACCGTCTCGCGCGGCGTCCTCGCGGGAGCGAACATGCCGACCCAGAAGTTGTAGTCGGAGTTGGGGACGCCGGCCTCGAGCGTGGTCGGAAGATCGGGAAGCGCGGAGGAGCGCTTGGTGCTGCCGACGGCGAGCGCGACGACCTTGCCGTCCTTCAAGAGCGGCAATATCGCCACCACCGGACAGAAATAGAAATCGACGCGGCCGGTGATGATCTCGGTGAGCGCCTCAGGCGATCCCTTGAACGGAACGTTGACGGTGTCGATCCCCGCGCCGAGGCGGAAGCGCTCGGCGTTGAGATGCGTCGCGCTGCCGACGCCGACCGACGCCGAATTCAGCGAGCCGGGCTTCGCCTTCGCCGCCGCGACCAGCTCCTTCACCGAGCGTATGCCCTTCGCAGGCGCCATCACCAGCACGTTGGGCAGCAATCCAAGCGGTATGACGCCGGTCAAGTCGCGCAGCGTGTCGTACGGCAGGTCCTTGTAGGTGGACGGCGTCACCGTGTACGACGAGGAGTGGACGAAGAGCGTGTGGCCGTCCGGCTCGGACTTCACGACCAAGGCCGCGCCTATGGTGCCGCCCGCGCCCGGGCGGTTCTCGATCACGATCGGCTGCCCGATCTGCGGCGAGAGCCTCTCGGTCACGGTGCGCGCGATGATATCGGTGCCGCTCCCCGGGGTGAACGGAACGACGATCCTGACCGCCTTCGAGGGCCAGGCCTGCGCGTGCGCGCCGGCGTGCAGGGCGCACAGCACCAGCGCGGCGACCGATGTGCTTCGCATGTTACTTTACGTCCTCTAGCTTGATGCCTCGACCGGCACGGAAGCTCGCGCGAGCCTGCTCGACGCGCTGTACGAACCGTGGGTCGTGCTCAAGTCGGTAATCGAACCAGTCATCCTCCGATTTGAAACCGATCAATACGCCCGCCGGTTTGCCGTGGCGTGTGATGACGACATCTTGCGTCTCGGCTTCCCTCAGAAAGCGGGACAAGTCGTCTTTCACCTCGGAAAGAGGCACTTCCTTCATCTTGGACTTCCGAACCGCGCCAGCCATGATTCAGCCTCCGGTTTGAGTACGATCGCCAGTACCTCGACGGTCGAACCCGAAACATCGTAGAACACACGGACCTCCTCGACCCGGAGCCTGTACTGCGGTCGCGCTATGCCGCGCAATCGCTTGATCCGGCTGCGGCTAGTCTTGGTTGGTTCGTGCCTCAAATGGATTTCGAGGGCTTCCCTTACCGCTTTCCGCTCGCCTGCCTTTAGTCTGCGCAGATCTTCGACGGCCTCGGGGGCCAGGAGTACCTCGAACCGCATTCTGGCCAGATTATAGCCAGAATGTTCGTCTCCGGATAGTGTGTCCTAACGTTCGCGGCCACCGGGCCGACGGTAAAGAGGATGCTACAGGGAGCGCTGCTTCAGAGGCCCCGGGTGGGCCGCGTTGTTAGCGACCGAACTGCTCCATCGATTGCTCATCTATGGCCACCAAGCCGAGTGCTTTCGCGACGCGTTCGACATCCGTGCGCTCACAGTGCGACATCGAGAGAGCCACAACTTGCCCCTCGGGTCTACCGATAATTTGTACCTCGGCGACCTCCGAATGACCGAACCAAGCTGGCAGGTCGGGAAGTGGTGACTTTGTCCAACGCATCTGAGGGAAAAGAGCGCTGATCGACGCTTGGACGCTATCGACTGTGCCGAGTCCAGACGTCGCGCTTTCTGCCAATTCTTCGAGGCTTCCTCCGGGTCTTCCCTTTAACAACACATAGTCGTAGCTCATCGCGTTACCTTCGGTGGCTAACGTCCGCGTTGAGCGGCCGCCGAAGGCGGTCCGCTCTCGAACGCGTGGCTAGGCATAAGTGTTTGCACACAGGTCATTGTTCAATTTCGTATCAGGTTCGTCGTGATTTCATACCCAAGACCAGGGTTGCGTTCCTTAAATATCTTTACAGCGTTGTTCAGGTCATCACTTACCACAATGGATAGCGGTCGACCAAAGGCCACCTGTTTTGCATACCAATCAATTTGTACCTTACCTAGGTATGTGACCTTGTTTGGCGTTACCGTAAAACGCAAATCCGTATTTGAGGACCCTGCGATTGATCCGAGCGACATGTGGAACTTGAAGATCGAGTACTCGCCAGCGAGCAATCGCTTCACAACAAATTTCTCCGGCTCGCGCATGTTTCCGCCAATGCTCCCGCTAGAACTGCCGAACGTCCCAAATATTGGCACTATCTGTCTGACAGCGAGGCCAGTTGCCGGACTGTAGTCCAACACATAGTCTCTGTTTGGGACAGCATCTCCCGCCAATTTCTCATCGAAAGAATTGTATGAATTTGTGACAATCGAGAAGATGATGATGCCTTCATTTTCCCTGAGGACTGTGTCGCCTAGCGCGGCTTCGTCTCGCGGAGCGGTTGCGCAGGACGCGCAAACGATGCACGCAATTGCCAGACTTATACTAAACGTGGGCCGCATGGGTCATACCTCCCTTGAGGTTATGCCTAACGTTCGCGCCCACCGGGCCGACGAGATGAAGGATGCCACAGGGAGCGCTGCTTCAGAGGGCTCCGGGTGGGGCGCGCTGTTAGGCGGATTCCGAGCATTCATGTGGGCCGGCTCATGGATACCCACGAGGATGCGAATTGGGTCAAAAAGCCAACGACCACAGTGCCAAGTAGCAAGACATGCAGCGAATAAAGCACGTTAGCGAAGAGGCGAAGAGAAGTCCCCGGCGCAAGGTGGTGACGAAAACTGCGCGTGAGGATGAAGGAGAAGTACTGACCCATCAATACTGGTGAGAACAACGTGACATCCCCCAGTTTGGGATACCCTGCGGCGGCGAAAGCGCTTGGTGTTTGTTTGCGCATAGCACGTACAAGAATGACATCGCCATCCATCACGGCGAGAAAATTCACAAAGAACGCCGTAGCAAAAATGTCCATGAGAAGCCGCCTAACCAGTAATGAACCGCATCCTCGGCATCGTAAAACCATACATCGGTATATGCAAACATCTACCGGTATATAGCACCATATGCCGCTATATGTTCGGGTTCCGTTTTGCGTTAGGGTGTTCTTCGACAACCCTGCCGTGCAGGCCCAATGCGCGTACGGCGTCCCAACAAATTTCCCACAGCCGCTGGCGCGGCCTCCAGATGCCGCCGGCGCGCTTGACCGCTGCACGCAGATCGCCTTCTTTCCAGTCGACGCGAACGCCGACGAGATCGTGGTCGTTGCGACGCGGCTTGCGCGCGCGACCCACCCACGCTACGTCCTGAACGATCAACTCTGCGGTCTTGACGCGTCTCCCGGTCACCCTGTCGTAGCGATAGCGGACGCAGACCAGCCGTTCGCCATAGCGCGCGAGCAGTTTTTTCGTTCCTGCCATCCCGGGACGCAGCGTCAATCTGATTTCCATCAAACCCCCTGGCCTCCGAACGCGCGAAGCAGGGGAGCCGTGCACAGGGCGCAGGCCCGACGGAATCTTGCTTTATCATACGGCCTCACTCCGAGATCGCACATTGAAGGCCGCTCCTTTCGAGTACTGCCGCGCCGCTTCGCTTGCCGAGGCCTGCGCATTGCTCGCGACGCACGGCGACTCGGCAAAGCTCATCGCCGGCGGCCAAAGCCTGGTTCCGATGATGGCGATGCGCCTGGTGCGCCCCGCGTTCCTGGTCGACATCAACGAGATCGACGCGCTGAAATTCGTGGAAATCGAAAAGGACGCAGCGCGGACCGGCGCCTGCACCCGGCAGCGCACCGTCGAGCGGGACGACGGGCTCGCCGCGCGCGTGCCGCTCCTCCGCCGTGCGCTCGCCTGGGTCGGACACGTCCAGACGAGGAACCGCGGCACTGTGGGCGGCAGCCTCGCGCACGCCGATCCCTCGGCCGAGCTCCCGCTCGTCGCGCGAGTGATCGAGGCGCGCATGCAGCTGCGCTCGGCGAAAGGCACGCGCACGCTCGCAGCCGAAAAATTCTTCTCGGGACCGATGATGACTTCCACGCGCCCCGACGAGTGCCTCGAGGAAATCCACTGGCCGGTCTGGAGCTGGAAACACACCGGCTCCGCGTTCACCGAGATTTCCGTGCGCCACGGCGATTTCGCGATGGTCGCGGCGGCGGCGCAGGTCGCGCTCGACGGAAACGGGCGCTGCACGCGCGCGGCGTTCGGCCTCGGGGGAGCGGGCGGAACGCCGCTCGCGTTCCCGAAGATCGCCGCGCGCCTGGTAGGCACCAGGCTGGAGGACGAGGCTATCGAGAACGCCGCCGATGGCGCGGCAAAGGAGTCCGATCCCGGCGGCGACTTGCACGCGTCCAAGGAGTACCGCCGCCACCTCGCGCGCGTGCTCGCCGCGCGGGCGCTGCGCGAGGCGCGCGACGACGCCAAACGGCAATGAGCGAGACCTTGCACAAGGTCGGCGTCGAAGTGAACGGCAAGCCCCGCGAAGGCCACGTGCCTGCGCGCCTGTCGCTCGTCGACTGGCTGCGGGACGAGCTGCGCCTGACCGGGACGCATGTCGGCTGCGAGCACGGCGTCTGCGGCGCCTGCTCGGTGATGTTGGACGGGGAGCCCGTGAGGTCCTGCCTCATGTATACAGTGCAGGCGAACGGCCACCGCATCACCACCGTCGAAGGCCTTGCCCAGCCCGACGGCTCGATGAGCGCGCTGCAGGACGCCTTCTGCGAGACCCACGGCCTGCAGTGCGGATACTGCACACCGGGCATGCTGATCGCCGCGCAAGGCCTGCTCGATTCCAATCCCGACCCCACCGAGGAGCAGATCCGCGACGCCATCGGCGGGAATCTTTGCCGCTGCACCGGCTACCAGCAGATCGTCGAGGCGGTGCGGCTCGCGGCGGAGCGCATGAAGAAATGAGCGCGTTCCGCTACATCGGCACGAAGCGCCGCACCAAGGAGGACCCGCGCTTCGTCTCCGGGCAGGGCCGCTACGTCGCCGACGTCGCGCTCCCCGGGATGAAGCACGTGGCGCTCGTCGCCTCGCCGCATGCCAGCGCGCGCATCGTCTCAATCGATACGAAAGCAGCGCTCGCCGCCCCGGGCGTGCTGTACGTGCTCGCCGGCGACGAGTTCTGCGCCGGGACCGATTCGCTCGTGACCGGCGTCGACGCGCCGAAGCTGACGCGCTTCGCGCTCGCGAAAGACGTCGTGCGCTACGCGGGCGAATGGGTCGCCGCCGTCGTCGCCGACTCTCGGGCGCTGGCCGAGGACGCGGCGGAGCTGGTCGAGGTCGAGTACGAGCCTCTGCCTCACGTGATCGATCCGGAGAAGGCGATGGAGCCCGGCGCGCCGCTCGTTCATCCCGCGCACGGCTCGAACGTGATCCTGCACAAGCGGTTCGTGTGGGGGCCGGTCGAAGAGGCCTTTGCGAACGCCGAGCACAAGCTCGCCTTCCGCGCGACCTGGGGCCGCTCCGCCACCGTGCCGATCGAGACCTTCGGCGTCGCCGCGCAATGGAATCCGGGCACCGAAATCCTCGACGTCTGGGCCTCGATCCAGATGCCCAAGTACCCCGACCAGGTCGCCAAGGCGCTGCGGCTGCCCGGCAACGGCGTGCGCGTGCACTACGACGTCGACGTCGGCGGCAGCTACGGCGTGAAGCGCGGTCTCAAGCACACCGTGCTGGTGGGGTATCTGGCGAAAAGGCTCGGGCATCCGGTGCGCTTCATCGAGGACCGCCTGGAGAACATGCGCGGCGGCGACATGCAGGGGCCGGATCGCTTCTTCGACATGCAGGTCGCGTTCGACTCCGACGGCACGATACGCGCGTGGAAGATCCGCGCCGTGGACGACGTCGGTGCCTACGCGGGCCGCGCGCCCTTCCAGCTCGGCAAGCCCATCACCGCGATTTGCGGGCCGTACCAGATTCCCGCGGTCGAGTACGACGCGACCTCGGTGCTCACCAACAAGACGCCGCAGGAAGCGGTGCGCGGCTTCGGCCAGTCGCCGACCAACTTCGCGATGGAGCGGTGCGTCGACCGCGTCGCGGGCTTTCTGAAGATGGACCGGATCGAGCTGCGGAGGAAAAATCTCATCCGCAAGGACCAGTTCCCCTACACCATCCCGAGCGGGTCGAGCTACGACTCGGGCGATTACCACGCGGTGCTCGACAAGGCGCTCGCCGCGGTGGACTACCCCGCGCTCGTGCGCGCGAGAGACGAGGCGCGAAAAGCCGGGCGGCTCGCCGGCATCGGCATCTCCACCTGCCTCGAGCCCTCGGGCGGCAACTCGGCCTTCGAGGTGCTGCTCAATCCCAAGAACGAGACCACGACCTGGATGGACTCCTGCCTGGTGCGCGTCGATCTCGCCGGCAGCGTCACCGGCGTGATGAACACCTCGAGCGCGGGCCAGGGCCACGAGTCGCTGGTGTCGACCGTGATCGGCGAGATCCTCGAGCGCGATCCCGCGGGCGTGCGCGTGGTGCGCGCCGACTCGCTCACCGCGCTCCCCTCCAACAGCCCGGTGGGCAGCCGCATGGCGATCATGCTGGGCGGCGCGGCGGCGGGCGCGGCGAAGAAGATCAAGGAGACCCTGGTCGCGATCGCCGCGCACAACTTCGAATGCTCGCCCGAGGATCTCGAGTACCGGGACGGCAACGTCAGCCTCAAGGGCGCTCCCGAAAAACGGCTCACCTGGGATCAGCTGGTCGAGATCGCGCACCGCAAGTTCCACAGGATGCCGCCCGGGATGGAGCCCGGATTGCAGGCCAAATTCGTCTGGGAAGTTCCGACCGGCGGCGGCCTGCCGACTCCCGACGGCCGCATCCAGATGTATCCGTGCTACTCGTTCGAGGCGCACGTCGTCTACGTCGAGATCGACCCGGACACGGGTAAGCCTCGCTTGAGCAAGTACGTCTGCGGCCACGACTGCGGCGTCATGATCAACCCGGACATCGTCCACGGCATGACGTACGGGGGCATCGCTCACGGCATCGGCGCAACACTCTACGAGAAATTCTCGTACACGGAGGACGGCCAGCTCGCCGCCGGCACTTTCATGGACTACCTGCTCCCGAGCGCGATGGAAGTTCCGCCGCTGGCCATCGTCGACCACTGCACGCCCTCGCCGCTCACCACCTTCGGCCAGAAGGGCTCGGGCGAAGCGGGCTATCTCGGCGCGCCCGCGGCGATCGCCGGCGCGGTCAACGACGCGCTCTCTCCCTTGAGCGCGGCCATCGAAGCGCTGCCGATGTCGCACCTCGCCATCTGGAACGCGATCCAGCCGAAGAGAGCCGCCTGAACATGAAAACCCTGGTCATCGACATCCACGCCCATTTCATCCCGAAGCTGCTGTACGAACGCTTCGATGCGAGCTCGGCGAAGTTTCCCGAGGTGAAGCTGCTGCGGGATGACAAGGGAATCCGTATGCAATTTCCCGGAGGCCAGCCGACGCGGCCGATCTCGCCCAAGCTCTCCGATCTCGCCGACCGGCGCGCCTGGATGGACCGGAACGGCATCGACCACCAGCTCGTGGGCGGCTGGCTCGACAGCTTCGGATACGAGCTGCCCACGGGCGAAGGACTCGCCTGGAGCCGCTTCTACAACGACTGCCTGGAAGAGGAGCTCGCCGAGGAGACCCGCTTCACGCCGCTCGCGACCGTGCCGCTGCAGCACGGCGGGCTCGCCGCCGAGGTGCTGGCCGAGGTGCGCGAGCGCGGCTTCGGCGGCGTGATGATCGGCACCCTCCCGAAGGGGAATTCGGGGAACCTCGACGACCCCTCGCTCGATCCGTTCTGGCAGGCGGCGTCCGACCTCGAGGCGGCGGTGTTCCTGCACCCGATGTTCCTGTGCGGCGAGCCGCGGGTCGCGGACTACGATCTGGTCAACGCGATCGGCCGGCTCGCCGATACCTCGATCGCCGTCTCGCGCCTGCTCTTCTCCGGGCACCTCCTGAGGTTCCCGGGCATGAAGCTCGTGCTGTCCCACGGCGGCGGCGCCCTACCCTACGCGCTCGGGCGGCTCGCGCGCAACCACAAGATCTCGCAGGGCAAGTACGCCGATCCGCGAAAAGGCTTCGAGGCGATGTACTTCGACTCCTGCGTGTTCGACGCCGACACTCTCGAGTACCTCGCGAGAAAAGCCGGCCCCGGGCGCGTCATGCTCGGCTCCGACCAGCCCTTTCCGATCGGCGATCCCGAGCCGAGGAAGCCGCTCGAAGGCGCGTACTTCAACGAGGCGCTGAAGAAGGGAATTCTCGGCGAGACCGCCCAGAGCGTGTTCCGCGTGCGGGCCGACTGCTGGTCCCGGCGTTAGCCCCGAGAAAGTCGATGAAGCTGATCGAGCCGGACGAAATGGAAGATTTTCACAAGATCCTGGCGCAAGTCAACCTTTCCGCAGACGACTTCGATCTCGCGGAGACCGACACTACGGACCCGCAGAGCGACGAAATATTCGGGCTCACCGGATTCGTCACGATTACGCGCAAATCCACCGGCAAGCAAAATGAGTATCCGATCGGCGACGGCTCGACGTGGGTTGCGCAATTTCGGAGAGACATCCTGGGAAAAATATTCGGTTGAACACTGCATACTCCGACGCCGATCGCGCGGTCAGCGTCCCGATCGGCGGCCCGTCCGACCTAATCGGCGCTGATCAGCAAGGCCGCGAGCCCGGCGATGCTGACCGGAACCAGGTAGCGCTCGAAAGTGCTTTGCCCGCCGCGCGCCATCACCGCGACCGGAATGTCGGTGAGCGCGATCACGCCCTGCGCGATCGAGGGGTTGAGCCAGCGGACCCAGCGCGGGTGCCGACCGACTCCCATCAGGATCTCGTCCACCCGCTCCGCCTCCGCCACGGCGGCGATGCGCTCGGCGGGCGCGCCCACCTCGGTGAGCGCGCGGAACGGAATCCCGGCGCGCGAAAGCCGCTCGATCGCGCCTGCCATCGCGGCGCGGCTGCGCTCGAGGCGAAACGCGTTGCGGTCGGCCTTGCGCGTGAACCGCGAGATGTGCCGGTTCAGGCGCGGCTGCACGTTGAGGATCACGGCCTCGATGCTCGCGCCGCGGCGCGCCGCCGCCTCCAGATGATCTATCGGCATCAAGGCCGGCTGGGATGAATCGACCGGAATGAGATATTTCATCGCGTCACCTCCATTGAAATCCGGGCCGGACGGCGGTTGCGCAGCCAGGCGAGTCCGAGAACGCCGGCGACCAGAGCCGCGTAGATCACGGTAACCGACGCGGTCCGCCCGGCGAGCAACTCGCGCACGAACGGCTCGTCCGTGATCATTTGCGCCGCGGTCCAGGCGAGCACCGCACCTCCCAGGTAGAGCAGCGCGGGCAGGCGCTCGATGCATTTCAGCACCAGCGTGCTGCCCCAGACGACGATCGGAATGCTGATCGCGAGCCCCAGCACCACGAGCACCACGCTCCCGTGCGCCGCCCCCGCCACGCCAAGAACGTTGTCCAGGCCCATGACCGCGTCGGCGATCACGATGGTGCGCATCGCGCTCCAGAAGCCCGTCGCCGGCGCGACTTCGCGCCCGCCGGCGCCGTCGTCGCCCGTGAGCAGCCGATACGCGATCCACGCGAGCAGCACGCCGCCGGCGAACCTCAGGCCGGGAAGCTCGAGCAGGAAAAGAACGCCGGAAGTGAGAGCCGCGCGCACGACGACCGCGCCCACCGTTCCCCAGACGATCGCGCGGCGCTGGAGCGTCTTCGGGAGATTGCGCGCGGCGAGCGCGATGACGATCGCATTGTCACCGGCGAGCACGAGGTCGATCACGACGATCGCCGCGAGCGCGGACCAGAATTCGGGAGACATGAGCATGTGCGGCGTCCTCCTTTGCCGCAAGTGTCGGACGGGAGGCGCGCGAAGAAAAATGATTTGGTGCGATGCCTCGATCGCTCCCCGCAATGCATCGCGCTTTTCCGGGGCATCCATTGCGAATCGCGATGCTTGCCCGCGCCGCGATACGCTGCTAGTCTTCAAGGCGCAGTCTCCCTAGGGGAGTAGCTTCTTCGGGACGCGGTCGTCAACACGGGCTGTACGCCCCGGCCGCTCCGGCAGCTCCAAGCTGCAAGCGAGACCTGGGGCCGATCTTCTGATCGGACTCAGGTCCTGCGGTGTGCGCTTCTCATCGAGCCGGCACCGCGGGTTGATCGCACGCGAACGAAGGAGCTCGCCATGCTTCGCCCCGCCTTGCGCCGGTATTTCCGGCACGGACTCTTCCCGCAGCTGATGGTGTTCGAAGCGGTCGCGCGCCTGCGCGGCGCGACGCGCGCCGCCGAGGAGCTGCATCTCGCGCAACCCACCGTCTCCACGCAGCTCAGCAAGCTCTCCGACACCCTCGGCCTCGCGCTGTTCGAGCAGCGCGGGCGCAGCCTGGAGCCGACCCGAGCGGGCAAGGAGCTGCAAGCGGCATGCGAGGAGCTGATCGCCCTGCTCGAGCGGACCGAGGCGCGGCTCGCGGCGCTGCGGGCCGTACGACCCGACATACTGCGCATCGGCACCCTGCCCGGCGCGCAGGGCTTGACCGCACGCCTGATCGCGACCTATTGCCTCCGCCATCCGGGCGCCCGGGTCGACGTGCACGTTGGAGACCAGGACGAGGTCCTTGCGCGCCTGCTTTCGGGCAAGGACGACCTTTGCTTGTATCCGGCATCCGGGGACCATCCCGCGCTCGCGATGAGCCCGATCGTGACGCTCGACGCGCAGGGCTTTCCTCTACTGCGCGAGTGGCGTATCGGACGCCCGAGGGCCGTGCCGCCGCCCCCGGCCGCAGAGATCTTCCTGCGCGAGGCGGTCGAGAATGCGGAAGGCCCGGCTGCCGCCGCGACCCCGATCACGGCATATACTTCGTAGAAGGGGGTGCAACATGAACTTCAAGATCGACCGTCGTACGGCGCTCAAGGCAGGCGCCGTTCTGGCCGCCGCATACGCGTTGCCCGCCGGCGCGCAGGCCAAGCCCACGCTCCGCTTCGCCGCGGTGTTCTCCGACAAGGACATTCGCGCGGGCATGATCCAGATGTTCGCGAAAGATGTCGAAGGCGATTTCAAATTGGAGCCCTTCTACAACGCGACCCTGTTCAAGCAGGGCACCGAGCTCGTCGCCCTGCAGCGCGACAACCTGGAGCTGGGCAACATCGCGCCGCAGGATATCTCCAAGCAGATCCCGGCTTGGTCGATCCTGACCTCGGCGTACCTGTTCCGCGACGCCAACCACCTGAACGCCTTCTTCGCAAGCGACCTGGGCGCGCAGATGAAGAAGATGGTCGAGGACCAGGTGAAGGTCAAGATTCTCGGGCCGACGTTCTTCGGCACCCGCCAGGTCGGCCTGCGCGTCAAGAAGAAGATCAATACCCCCGCCGACATGGCCGGCATCAAGCTCAGGATGCCCCCGGGCGATGCGTGGCAGCTGCTCGGGCGCTCGCTCGGCGCGAATCCCACGCCGATGGCTTACGCCGAAACGTACACCGGCTTGCAGACCGGCGCGGTCGACGGCCAGGACAACCCGCTGCCCAACGTGCAAAACATGAAGTTCTACGAGGTGATGGCGCAGATCGTGCTGACCTCGCACCTCGTGGGTTACGACCTGCTCAGCGTCAACCTGAAAACCTGGCAGAGCATGTCGCCGGCCAAGCAGAAAGCCTTCCAGGCCGCAGTCGACAAGGCGATCGCCTGGAGCGCGGCCGAGCACCTGAAGCGCGAAGGGGAGCTGGCCGATAGCTTCAGGAAGCAGGGTCTCGAGGTCTACGCGCCGAACGTCAACGCTTTCCGCGCCTATGCGCAGAAGATATACCTCGGCTCCGACGAGGCGAAGGACTGGCCGAAGGGAATGCTCGAGAAGATCAACGCGCTGAAGTGATGCGCGCCGTCGGGGCCTGGCTGCACCGCCA